>OBEQ010431853.1_pt1 | contig 233096 bp, 241 predicted proteins | sample 1670901 | NCBI WGS metagenome assembly OBEQ01 (sample SAMEA104232315, study PRJEB22302) | groundwater metagenome | biome: forest; feature: aquifer; material: groundwater | place: USA | collected 2011-08-07 | depth 5.4 m
ATATCCAAACTTCACAACTGATGCAGTTGAGAGACAGAGGGGACACTTGTATTTTTTCATATGCCCCATATTGGCATACTTTAGGCTCTTGAATCAACCCTATGGTATACTTTTATCAACCGAAATTGATACGGTGCCCTCCAGACGGGACAGTGTCTCCAGAAAAGTCTCGAATATATTGATACAACGGGCTAATCGTACAGTCCAATGTGCCAGTATAGTTCCAAGCGATCTGACCGAGGAACATTGAACTAAGGAGCACTTTTAGCTGTGAAAGGGTTGAACTTCTGTAAGTTTCTCCCAAATCCGCAAGGTGAGTTTTTGTAAAGGAAGTAACTGCATCAATGTTATATTTATCCACTGTGGCATCATCTTTCAGAATTTGTGCTTTTAGTATTTTGTCTTCAATAATATCTGCCTGTTCCAAATTCTCCACCAGTATATTGGGTTGCTATTGCTCCCTGTACGTTAATACTCTTCTTGGAAGTGTTTGGACTTAAAACCCAACTACCTTTACAATTATCACTAATCCATTTATCAGCAGTTAAATCATATTGCAATAGTTGCATCGTAACTGTAGTACTTAAAAAACCTCTAAAATCAGTGCCTAGACCTCGACTAGGTATCTGTTGATCTGGATTATAGAGGTCAATGCTTACTAAACTTGTTCCTAAATTGCAAAATCCGATATACGGATCTGTAGCGTTTATATCTACTTTCTTATCAGAAGGATATTTTATTGAGAACGCAACGCCTTTTTGGTTTTGATTATCATATGTTTTCCAACTTGCTGTTTGATCAATGGATTGAGATGGGCTAGCAATTGGAGAAGCAGCGTTAGTTGTTGGAGATGATTGAGGTGTTAAAGCTGTTTTTTCAAGCATAGATGGTATTGAGGGTTTAGTTATTCCTAAATAATACGCTCCAGCACCCACAATAACTAGAAAAAGTATTATACCTACTACCGGAAGAAGAAAGCCTTTTTGTTTTACAGGATATTCTGGAATATTTTGTTGAGTGTTTTGATTGACAATAGTTTCCTGGGCTGAATTGTCTTGTTCCATGGTTGTATTATTTCAAGATTAAAGTTTAAATGCAAACTATATTAATTCAGCTATATCTTTTTTTATAAATCTCCATTAGCGTGCTAAAATGAGCTAAGACGTTAAGCAAAATTAGTTCAAAATAATTTTGCACTTGATAATCTTCTGAATTCCTGATATTCTGAAAATATGAAAGCAGTCAGTATTATACGAGATCGAGGTCAGTTAACCATCCCTGATTCTATTCGTAAGATAGTAAACTGGGTTACTCCTCTGTCTGCCGTGACTATTTCTGTAATTAAGCCCGATGAAATTGTTATTTCACCTCATCAAAAACAAGTTGATTGGAATCATATCTGGGAAGCGATAAGAAAATCACGAGCTATTAAGAGTAAAGGTAATATCAGTGCGGCAGAATTTTTGGAACAAGACCGTAGATCACACTAATGAATACTTTAGTAACCGATACCTCAGTTTTTGTCAAATGGTTAAATCAAGACAATGAACAAAATCTTGATAAGGTGGATAAAATTCTTCAGCAAGTAAGAACCGGCCAAACTGAAATTGTAGTTCCGGAGTTAATTAAATATGAACTCGGTAATGTTTTACTTAAGGGTAAACAACTGACACCAGATCAAGCATACGTCTCACTTGGAACAGCCTACTCTTTACCTGTGACATTTGTTGCAGAATCGGAACAGCAATCTAAAGAAACTTATACTTTAGCCCACAACCTGGGAGTAAGTTATTATGATGCGTCTTTTATGTCGCTCGCTAAACAGTATAATGCTACCTTAATTACTGACAACATAAAACATCAAGGGAAGGACTCGAACATAAAAGTCATAGCTCTTAAGGATTATTGAGATTTTTAGTTCTGGTAAATCTCCAATAGTTTATTGAGACAGGAAAGAAAGCTGATAAGAACTAGTTCAAAATAATTTGCGTCTCCCGCTCCAGACGGGACAGTGTCCCCAGAAAAGTCCCGAATATATTGATATAACGGGCTAATCATACATTGTCCAAATTTATTTTTTCAATAAAATTCATTAAAATTTCGTGCCTAATTAAATTTCGAGGAAACGGGAATTAAACTAACTATTACTATGTCCTTGAAGAGCTGCTAGACTTCTACCGTTAAATTGTCTTTTTTTGGTTAAAAGTGGATCATTTAAGAATGTGCCTAAAACTTTCTGGGCGTATTCTCTCTGGGTAGTAAAACCAGGTTGAAAATATATTTCTAATTTATAATCTGGATCTTCTTCCATTAAAATTCCTTCTGGTAAATCATCCGAAACGAAACCACCAGGTAGCTCCACTGACATTAGATCATAATAAAGTCTCACACTACCAGCATCCATTACTCTTTGATAGAGGCCCTTAAGAATGGTTTGTTGTTCAGGAGTAATTCGGTTTTTATCCCAATCTATTTTTGGTATTTCGACAATAGGTACAAAAAAAGAATATTTAAGACAGCCAGCATCGTAAAATGAAAACCTAGTGGATGTTGGTAATTCAAAGGCTTTCATTTTTTCCTCCAGTCCTAACTGAGTTGTACGATCTAATTCCCTAGCTTCCATACTTGAGAGTACCGAGCCTACCCTAAAACCTGCCAAAAAGACTGGGCTTGCTATTGGTTTGCCCTGATCATCATATGTAAGAATTTCACTCCTGGCTGTCCTAACAGATTGAAATGCATATGCCAATCTTTCTCCTGCACTTCTAAATTCATCATTATTTCTTGGATCACCCAAAAAACGTCTAGCAAAATTATCAGGTAACATACTGATGGATTATATCAAACTCATCCTTTTCCTGATAATTTTCCATTAAATTGTTAAAATGAGAGAGAAAGTTAATTTAGTTGGGGTGTTGGTGAAAGCCTGTCTTGTATTAATTCATTCCAGCTACTACCCTCAGGAATTGTACCTAAACGTCCAGCCGCGTACTGATTCCACACATTTGAAATACTGTAAGGTAGGCTACGAGTATCTAATATAGAAAGATCTCCTTGCTGCATAGCTCTTAATCTTATCTCCTTATCCTGTTCATTGGTATGCCAAATGCCAACACTAACTTGCAGAATAAGAGCGCCGGCTGGAATTCTATATTGACCTCCAACCTTAATAGCAAAAACTTCTCCACTGGAAACTACTCGATAAGCAGTCTTATTATCTATTGTGTAGTATTCAGCAACCTGCTCTATTGTTAAGAAACCTGTTTTCTTGCCCCCTACAACTCGTTGGAGCATAGGGACAGTTTCACAACAAAACTCATCAAAGCCCCTCATGGAAAGTTCTCGGTTTCCCAACCCCTCAACTCTGTCAAATAACCGGGCGTAAAACACAGTAGTGCGGTATCTTTCCTTTCTCTCTGGATGGTTTCTACCTAGATCTTCTTCCGTCATTATAACCGTGAGTATACCATTTATATCCTATAGTTTCAAGTTGATCGGCGGACGTAACCTATTTTTACCTAGAGAGTCTTGTTCTTTTAAAGAGCTTATTGTATAGTATCACTACAACCGAACTGCCAAAGTAGCTCAGTTGGAAGAGCAATGCTTTCGTAAAGCAGAGGTCGAGGGTTCGATCCCCTCCTTTGGCTCAGGCAAAATACAAAATCTATGACAAGATTATCTTCATACCAACAAAAACAGTTTCGGAAAAAAATAATCACCTATCTCGTCTTCATTGTATTTCTTATTTTCTTTATGTTTACTATTGGATTTCGCCTCATTATTGGTACCGGTATTTTCATTAATAATCTCACCAATTCCAAAAAAATTACTCCCCTTGAGAAAAAAGACTATTTTTACGGAAGCTTAACGATTGACTCAATTCCCCAAGCCACAAACAGCGCGCGTATTATCGTATCTGGTTCTGTAACAAATTACGAAAGCGTTGAGTTTTACATAAATAATAAAAAGGTCAAGGAGAATCCTTTTCAGTCATCAGACTCATTTACTGAGGAGATTGGAGATTTAAACCCCGGACAAAATGAGATTTACCTGAAAGCATTTACTAAAGATAAAAGCAAACAGAAAGAGTCACAGAAATATACAATTATTTACAAAAATACTAAACCAAAGCTCGTTATCAAAGAGCCATCATCTGATACCAAAACAAATAAACAAGATATGAAAGTAGCGGGTCAGACTGATAAGGAAATATTTATTAAAGTAAACGACTTGCCGATTGTTGTTAGTTCAGATTCTTCATTTCAAACTATTGTTCGCTTGAAAGATGGGGCAAATACTCTGAAAATTACTGCAGAAGATAACGCTGGAAACATTGAAACAAAAATGATCATCGTAACCTACCAGAAAGATGACTAACACTCACACAGATTGAAGTAAAGAGGAAAAAAAGTATAAAGGGATGTAGTAACACATTGTCAAAGAGTGAAACGATTGTTAGAAAAAACACTGCACTTCCCGAGTAGACACTTATACTTCCCATTCTCCACAAAACAAAGATATACAATCCCAACCCTATAATTCCAGACGTTGCAAGTATGGTGAGAAAACTTGAGTGAAACGCAGATCCCGCATGGTTTGCACTTGTTATACCCGGGGCATTTATTGACTTTTTTTCATAGCGAATGTGATTATATCCTGTCCCGTACAATGGACTTTTTTTGAAAAGTTCTACTCCTTCCTGATAATCAATGAGGCGTGAAGAAATTGTTGAGGTGCGTAGTAGATTTACTCCCTCCCCAAATGGTTTGGGTAACAAAACAAGAATCAGCCCGGAGATAATAAAAAGTCCCACAACATAGTGTAATTTTTCTCTCGCGTAATAAACACTAATACTGGTAAGTATTGCGATATAAACATCTCGTGAAAATGTGAGAAATATAAGAACAAGAAGTATGCAACTAATAAATATTCTGAGGTATTTGCGCCGACTAAATACTTGTTTCGTGAGTATGAAAAGGAGAATAAGTCCAACTATTGATCCGAAAATAACTGGTTCAAGAAATGTGCCAAATATGCGAAACAGATGTGGATCCCATCCAAGGTAGAGTAAATTACGTAAATCACCATAAAAAAAATACTGCAAAATACCAAGTACAACCATACCGAAAGAACTTGCCAGAATCCCGTATCCTAAATCTCTCAATAATTTCTTATCTTTTTTACAAACGTAATAGAGATATAAGAAAAAAACAAAATAGAAAAGTAAACGCAGGTAGTAGGAGAATGCAACAAGATTTTGCAAAGGAGTATATACGTTAGTGTTAAAACAAAAACTAAAAAGTAAGAATATAAAAAAGACGCTGAGTATTTTAAACTTTTTTACGCTACTTGTAAGAGGTTTCAGCCGATACTGATAGAGCAGAATAACAAACGTGACAAGTAAACTCACTTCATAAATATAAAAATTTACTTCTTGATTAAGGAGTGAGACTCTCCCCAACTGTCCCATGGTAAAAAGTAAAAAGGTAAGATACACAAAAACACGCAGTATCATGACGTCTTGGGATAAAGGTAATACTGATACAGTTTAGCTCTTACGAGAAACGAATGAAAACTCATAAAAAAAGAGTATACAAACCCAGCAGGCCCATCTAAAAACCCAAACTGGAGAAAATAATTCCAAATAAATTTTCCAAATGGAAATAGCATGATCTCAAAAATGTTTGTATGTATTTTACTCGAAAAAAGTTCTTTTGCGCGGATTGTGCTATACATATTTACCTCACTTATAAATTCTTTTACGGTTGGGTGAGGGTAGTGGCGAATGTAGCCATGCAGATGTCCGACAATTGATTCCACCACATATTTTTCGTGCACTTTTCCCGCCCAGTGTCCTGAATTCTTTCGCACCAATCTGATAAATCCCTGTTTTCTCGCTCGATATACCTCTCCATATTTAAGTTCTCCTCCCCACCAAAAATCTCTCCGAGGGATAAAGTATGCTTTTTTAGTAAGAACATGTGTTTTTATTGCAGACACAATTTCCTTTTGTAATCGCTCACTCACCTCCTCGTCCGCATCAATGAATAAAATCCATTCACCTCGCGCCTGCTCCATACCAAAATTACGCTGACTGGTAAAGTCATTTTTGAGTCCTCGCTCAACGACCTTGGTTTCAAATTTTCTCGAAATTTCCACCGTTTTATCCGACGAATAGTCGTCAATAACAATTATTTCCTCACAAAATGAGAGAGACTGTAGGCAGCGCTCAATATTTTGCTCCTCATTTTTTGTGAGAATGACTGCTGAAATAGGTACTGAATTATCCATAGCTCTTTAATTCTACTATACATATACCGTTTGTAACGTGTCCACAAATGTTTTCCATGAAAAGACTTTTTTTAGTTTTTTAACATCTATAAATGATGTTTTTCTTTGAGCTATTTTTTTCATACGCTCAACAAACTCTTCTTGCGTACGTGCAACGCTACAAAATGGTTGTACTTCAGGAATAAGTGCTGACTCGAGACCTATCACCGGACATCGTTGACTCAGCGCCTCAATCACGGGGAAATTAAAACTTTCATAGTGAGACGCGGTGAGGCAGGCAGTTGAGGCCGCATACAGTGAACGAAGCTTCAGCCGACTCACGCTGGGATCAGTGAGAATATGTAGTTTATAATCCGCATACTCTTTGTCTTTTTTAAACATTTCAAAAGCTTTTTTTATAAACTCAATATTTTTAATAGGAGCGTTCATACCAACGTATATAAAGTATTTCTCTCGTCTTACTTTTTTATAGTTCTTCATATCAAAAGGAATACCGAAGGGGATCGTACAGATTTTATTTTGAACACGTGGAAATAAGGTAAGCATTTCATTTTTAACCCGAACCGACGAGACTATTATTGTATGTGAGCGGCTTACCATTTTTTTTAACTGTGTATCAAAATACTGAGGATTCTCATACATGTGGGGAAACTTATGAAAAGATAAGCCATGTGAAAATAAAATAGTTTTTGCGGGAGTTATGAAAGGAGCCACTTGGTTTAAGCCAAGATAGTAATCGTTTTTTTGCATATATTCTTCAAGTGGTACTCGAAACTTCATCCAACCTATTGAGGGAGTAAGTTTTTTATAACGGAGACGCGATAGTTTTATAGGCGAGTTACAAAAAGAATATACAATAAAGTTGTTTTTCTTATCGTATCTACTGAGTGCTTCAAGAAAATTTACAGTAAACGTATAATTCCCATACCGTGCTATTGGAGTAGCACATAGTCCACCCCCATCAACTGAGATATTCATACATAGTTTTTGGCACCCGTATTAATTCATACAGTTTCTGTTTCCATGACCCATATTCTAAAAGAAAGAGTAACCGATTTCTAAATAAATACCAGTCTTTTTTCTTATTATTCTGAGAGTTCTCAAAATGCTCATAATATGTTTGGGAATCAATGCCTACTTTGAAACCAGCACGACGAGCCCGCTCACAATACTCAACATCTTCATAGTACATAAAATATTTTTCATTAAATAACCCGATTTTCTCAATAACCTCTTTCTTTATTACCATAAACGACCCGGAAACGAAATCACATGATTTATATTTTTGTTTTGGTTTTTTTGTGATAAGTCCACCACTCATCCGCCACTTATCAATCTTACCGCCATAATATATTTTTTTGTCATGTTTTATACCAAAACCAAATACGTCAAAATATTGCGCAGTCTTCGTAATCGATTGAGATGAGACTTGACCGAGTGATATGTCAGGATTTGCAATTATACACAGGCGGTGATTTGACCTCAACATATTTTTTAATGCTCGATTGACAGCATAGCTGTATCCCTTATTACTTCGAGAATTATCAATAAATCTCAGTGTGATATTTTTTTCACGAGACTCCTTTTTTAAACGTAAAAGTTCATTCTGAAGAGTTTTGTACAAAACTATATAAACAGTTGTTTTCATCGGTAAAAACCTCTTGAATGCTCTGGAAGGAGATTCGCTATGTTTTTCATCATGGCGTTTGTAAATACAAGAGGATTTCGTATCATTTGTATAGCAACCGATCTCCGATCTTTGTATGTAGCGCCGAAAAGTTGTGCGATCAGCATCTCATCGGTTGCAGGCTCATTCATCGCCACTTGCACCGAATAGTGTTTTCGAGATCTAAAAACATCAACAACCGCATCTAAGGGGGGAATTTTAGTAGTAGGATTTGATAGTTGATAACTACCATCTATCCCAACATTTAAAATTACAAAACGCGTCCCTTGTCTTAAGAAATTTGCTATCACCGTGTTCATTCCCATATCGATTACTTCCTGAAGACCCTTTATTCTCCCACTTCCGTCCTGCAAGGGTCTCCCCCCTTCCATTACACCCTCCATAAATGCAATAATACCCGTTTGCGGATTAGGATCGGTAAGCGCTATTTTAGCTTGAGTATTTATTTCTACAATCTCTTCTGGTTTATATAAGTGTTCGTCTTTTTTTCTCACTGTTGGAATATCTTTTTTGATACCACTGTCTCTCATGTATGGATTAAAAAATCTAACACTTCTATCGGTGCCTTCACCCTGTTTACCGTCAATCATAGTTGACGCAACCACTATATCAAACCCTTTCATGGAAGAGTGGGTAACGATTTCGCGCGAAATTCTTGCCACCACAATTCCATCAAAAAAACTTTCATGATTTGGTAATAGTATTACTTTGTATCCTTCATTTGCGTGTAAAGTAGTCCTTGCTAAGTTAGTAATAGAGTCTTTGTCAACTTTTAAAAACCCTTCACACATTTGACCGAACTTTATTCTTCCCCTATCTGGAATCTTTTCAATTACATGTCCAATGAGCGTAGAGGGTCGAAAGCGCTTTCCTTCTGTCATAAGGGTAAGATTATAACTGAAAGACTTAAAAATATGAAGAGAGGGCTGATGAGGGACTTGACCCCCCAATGCTCTTGTGCTTAATTGAATTATAAAAAACACACTTCGGAAGTGGGTTTACATCTTAGGTAAATTGCAATAGGATCAGTGCTCCTGAGCGACCTTCTCTTAAACACCTCCTTTTAAAAAGGTATTAATTGATATGGTATGATGATACAATCATGGACATGTTGCTGGGGGAACTTACGCCTCTCATCTTTTTCCAGTATGCGATCCAAGATTTGCCATATATTAGTGTTTTCGGGCTTGTAAGCTTATACATCGGAGGAATAGTAAGAAGAATAGTAAATCTTATAAGAAGTAAAAGACACCTATAAAATAAGATTTTCCAGAACTGTGTAAGTTTGAGCCGCAAAATAAAGCATCTTTGGTGCCGAAGGTCTTTTTCTAATCGAACACTTTCTGCCTTGGATTCATCAAATTATACTTGCTTACCAAGACCGAGAAAAGTCTGACGATCTATTTATTCCCTCGAAATCCTTTTCTATAGTCTATTATACGAAAAAAGTGTACTGAATGAAATTAAGAGTTTTTTTGGAATAGAGTTTGTTAAAGGGCCAGTGCATCACTGTGATCCGTAGAACTATTTCTTAAGAGCTTCAATAAACTTGTTTAAATCTACTTTATCGATTCTAATAAATTTTCCTCCGAGCTTGACTGCTTTTAAATCTCCTCGTCTAACATATCGTCTTACGCTTTCCGGATCAACTTGTAATAGTTTTGCTACTTCATCAGTAGTATAAAACCGCTGTTCAGACGTAGATTTCAACGCACTCGTTCTTTCTGGTTCAAGAGCTTCTAAATAGATGTCTAATGACCTATCAACTGCTTCATACATTATATTGTAATAATCGTCTAAATTTCCTTTAGTCTGGCTTTTTTCCAAAGAATTGATGTACACGCTTCGATCTTCTTTGCGGATTATTGCCGGAGGATACCCTGCTTGCATCAATAAGAGGTTCATCAGAAGCCGTGCAGTTCTTCCATTTCCGTCGACAAAAGGATGAATACTCACCAATTTAAAATGAGCATCAATGGCGATATTAACTGGATGATCAGATATATTACTTTGTAACCAGGCAATAAAGTTTTCCATTAGTTCTGGTACTTTAAGAGCATTCGGTAAAATCGTTTCTGAACCTCTGAGTCGCACTGAAACCGTACGATATCTCCCTTTGTTACTGTCATCTATCTTGTTGAGAATATGACTATGAATATCCAGAATGTCACTGACTCTTAATTTTTTGCTTTTTTTGTAAACCAATATTTGAATAAAATCGAAAGCCTTGGCGTGATTAATTGCCTCCTGATGTTCTGTTAAGCTTTTCCCCTCAACCGTAATTCCTTCTTCTACCACTAAAGCGGTTTCTTGCCGAGTTAATGTATTACCTTCAATTGCATTAGAGGTATACGTTAGTTCAATACGAAACCATTCGTGTAGGTTTTTAATCAATTCTTTTGGGAAAGGCCTATGACTGTCCAATCGCTGTTTTTTAGCCTGTAAGTATAGTAGTTTATTGTCCATATAATACTACTTTACACTACAAAATAGCGTTTGTCAAGAGGAAATGTATTATAGAGTAGTATCGTATAGCATATTAAGTGGGGACGAGTCGAACACAAATTAAGGCTAAGTTTGAATTATATAGGAACAAGGGGTAAATTGGTTATTTTCGAGAATATTTTGATTAGCCCGTTATACCAGTCCATTCGTAGGTTTGAAAATGGAGGGGTCGGACCTAGTGCGCACGCCTGGACTTGAACCAGGGGCCTTCGCAATGTGAATGCGACGCTCTAGCCAGCTGAGCTACGCGCGCTACTAAGGTATAGTATAACTCATTGTATTTCCCCCTGTAGTACCCTACAATTATTCCCATGAACATGGCCAAACAGGCGATTGAGTATGTAATGGACATTCTTGAAACAGTTGTTTTTATTGGCTCTCTTTTTATCGCAGTCTACCTATTTATTCTTCAACCCAATCAAGTAAAAGGCGCTTCAATGGAACCAACATTTACCAGTGGTGATTATATTTTCACAAGCAAAATTACCTACAAACTTCATCAACCAGAACGGGGTAATGTAATTGTTTTTCGCGCGCCGCGCAACCCAGATATTGAATATATTAAGCGCATTATCGGCCTCCCGAACGATAAAATTATGATTAAAAACAGCGAGGTATACTTAAACGGAACGAAATTAAACGAACCGTATATTGCGGCAAAAACTAATACCTGGGAGGCGGGATTTATAAAAGAGGGAGAGCCTATTACGGTACCACCTGAAGAGTTGTTTGTGCTTGGTGATAATCGTCCCCGCTCATCTGACTCACGTGAGTTTGGACCCATCCGCACCAGTTCTGTCATTGGCCAAGTATTTTACCGCTACTTTCCACTGAATAAAATGGGTGTAATCCCCAACCCTTTTCTCTCAAACCTTCGCACCCTTAATTCACCCCTCTACCTACTCGCTCGCGGATCGTAGATGTTTACCGATTATACGAAGTATTTGTGTTGACTTTTGTCTTCCCCCTTTTATTTCTACTACAAATTTTCCTTTAATTCTCGTTTGAATAAGTGTGAAGGACACATCTTTACTAATTGCATGCAGTGCCTCCTCAATTTGCTTAACCTCTTCCTTTTCCAATCGATCCCCCTCGCCATTTGTTTTGTATAATTTTTCTCTCACTGCCTGATCAGTTTGGAGTACTGAAAAATTTTCAGAAAGTATTTGTTCGTAAAGATCTATCATATCAGCTACGATTTTTAATCGAGAGATTATAAATAAATGACTTATCGTTATAAGCTTGCCGTAGTACCCATCAATAATAATATCCGGTAATTTGTTTAGACGAAGAATATGACAGAGATAGGAAGGCTTTAGGTGAAGTCTATTACTTAGTTCGTTCGTTGATACGTCGTGTTCTGATTTTATGTAACTGAGAAGTTTTGCTTTTACGAAGATATCTTTTTCTTGACCTGCCTGCTCAATGAGCGCGACGGTAGCTTCTTTCATATCACAGAAACATATTGCTGACCCCGTTTGGTAGTAAACTGAACTTTACCATCGCGCAGAGCAATAAGAGTAAAATCCTTAGAAACAAGCACCCCGTCACCGGGTCGCACTTTTGTGCCACGTTGTCTCATGATGACGTTACCTATGATTACTGCTTCACCACCGTATTTTTTAACTCCCAGTCGCTTTGAGCGAGAATCTCTATTACCGCGTACTGCGCGTTGGGCTTTGGTATGTGCCATGTTAAATACTTACAATTTTAATTTTCGTCAACTGGGGGCGAAAACCCATGACTTTTCGATAGCGAACTTTTGCTTTAAACCGAGCAATACGAATTTTTTCTCCTTTACCCTGCTCTACTATTTGAGCTATCGCAGATTTTGTAATAGCTGGATTACCCAGTTCAAGAGAAGCGCCTGCGTCGTCAAAAACAGCTAAAGTTTCAAGAATTAGATCTTGCGCTTTTTCGCCTACTATTTTATCAACTACGATTTCATCATTTTCTTTTACGAGGTATTGTTTCCCACCAGTTTTAACCACTGCCATTTTTGCCATACCTCTATTATACCGAAAAAGATAAAAAAGTCGAGAGGGATTGTATTTACGGCAAGAGAGCCAAGCCAATCATCCAGGTCAGAAGAGATGACCCACCGTAGGATATGAGAGGCAGTGTAATTCCGGTAATGGGTAGTATTCCCATATTCATTCCGATATTTATAAATACCTGGATTAAAAAGTAAGCTAAAAATCCAACACAAAAGAGAAATTGAAAACGACTTGCGTCATCTTTTTGATAAGAATAAGTGATTATCTTTTTGATAAGAATAAGGGCAAATAGTAAATAGAGAATAATTACAATTTCCCCTCCAATAAATCCAAATTGCTCAGTGAGTGAGGAAAATGCAAAATCAGTATGATTCTCTGGAAGAAAAAAAAGTCCAGACTGCGTTCCTCTTCCCAATCCTCGTCCCGTAAATTTGCCCGATCCAACCGTTACAATGGCTTGAATCATATTGTATGAATTTCCTGCTTTATCAAGATGGGGGCTTAAAAAGGATAAAATACGAAGCTTTTGATAATCTTTGAGGAAAATCCAACCAAGCGGTATGAGGAAAAAAAGTGGGGCAATTGCTTTTGCAATAGTTGCGCGCGGTATTCCCGAAAACAAAGCCATGGTAAAAAAAATAACACTGTACACAATCGCGTTTCCCAAATCTGGTTGTTTAAAAACAATAAACGTCGGAATTGCGAAATAAATAAGAGATCGGATAAAAAAAGATACTTCCTTAAAATTTCTTCTGTTTTTATTAAAGTAATCAGCAAGAAAAAGTATAAAAAATACTTTAAAAAACTCACTGGCCTGGAAGGAAAAAAAATGAAAATCAATCCACCGCTTTGAACCTTTTACCTCAAACCCTAGGAGAAAAGTAATAACAAGAAGAATGATAAAACTCCAGTAAAATGCCTTACTATTAATGCGAAAAAAATGAGTACCTATTTTTTTTACGAGAAGAAAACAAACAACCCCAACAATACCAAATATAAGTTGGCTCCTAAAAAGTGCTGGATGAATCCCGAGGAGGTTAAATAAACCAATAATGAAGAGGAAAAATGAAGATAATAAATAGGGTAGCATTTTTTAGACTCATGATTCTATTTTTAAATCGGGACCAAATTCTACACTTGTTGCCTGTACTTTTTTAGCAATAAGATCTGCAAACTGTTCGAATTTCTCAGGCACTGTTACTATTATTTTTTGTGAAACACCAACATTTTTTTCCTTTCGCGCCTGTTGAATCGCGCGAATCAGATCACGAAGCTCACCTTCAAGCTTAAGCTCCTCAGTCAATGTAGTGTCATACTCAATTCTTATTTCCTCGTCATCTGCCTGTGTGTATTCAATATATTTAACATTCAACTCACTTTTCAATAGGTGTAAAAGTTGGTCGTGATTTTGTGGAGAGATATTCTTTTTTTTAGGGACGTAGACGATAACTTTATTCAAGGGCTGTCTTAACTTTATCTGTAATTCTTTTCTTACCCTATGACCAATCTCAACCACTTCTCGAGTCAAATGCATGTCGTTAATAAGCTTTTCATCTGGGGTATCTTTTGAAAAATCAGGCCAAGTTGCGATGTGCACAGACTCCTCTTTCGTAAGATTTTTATATATTTCCTCTGCGATAAATGGCATAAATACTGAGAGAACTATAGAAAGATTTGTGAAAACGAAATGAAGTGTCTGGTAAAAATGTTCTTTGTCTTCGGCGTCGTCTGAGTTTACACCCGCTCTATCTCGACTTCGGCGAATATACCACGTTGAAAGGTCACTCACAAATTTTTCAATCTCAAGGGTGGCATCTTTCGCGTTGTATTCCTTCAAACTTTTCTCAACAAACTGCACGAGCCAAATAAATCGATTCATTAGCCATTTATCCAGGATGTTTTCACCAGACTGGATTCCCGCCTTCGCGGGAATAACATCATCCTGTATCGCGTAATCCACAAAGAATTTGTATGAATTCCAGAGCATGAGATAAAACTGACGTCGTACCTCATCGGCTTTTTTATACCCAAACGGCAAATTGTCTGTTGGGTTTTGGCGTGAGTACATCCACCGCATTACGTCAACCCCTATTTTGTCAGCCGCCTCATTAAACTCAATGGCGTTTCCCCAGCTCTTATGCATTGGTCTCCCATCCTCACCAACGCAGGTTGCAAACCCGAGTACGTTTTCAAATGAGTTGGTATTTTCCAAGACTGAGGACATTGCAATGAGTGAGTAAAACCAGTTTTTAAACTGACCCGGAAATGACTCAGTAATAAAATGTGTTGGAAACCATTCTTTAAAATACTTCTCATCAGTCCGATAGCATAGTGTTGAAAAAGGCACAATCCCCGCGTCTAACCAAGGATTACCCACATCATCAATACGCATGACCGTTTTTCCACACTTACTGCACTTTATTTTTACCTCATCAATAAACGGTTTGTGGGGACTCTTCCCTTCAATTTGATCAAACCCTTCAACCGCACGTATTTTCAATTCATCAAGACTGCCCACTACTTCAAAATATCCACAACTCTCACAGTCGTAAATGGGAAGCGCGAGCCCCCAGTAACGATTTTTTTTACTAATGAGCCAGTCATGCATATTTTTTAACCAATCAAGTTCTCGATCGAGTCCAAACGCCGGCATCCAGTGAATTAGTTTTGCAACTTTCACCATCCGCTCTCGTAGTGTTTGATTGTCTGACCCCTTCATATCCATCGCGATATACCACTCATCCGCAACCTTCCACACCAACTCTGTTTTACACCGCCAACAGGCAGGATATCGATGTTTGTAATTAACAATTTCAAAAACCCAGTTTCCGTTTTCTCTCAAGTAGTCGAGAATTAATTTTGGATTTTTCTTGGCGTTTTTTCCGCTTAAAAATCCGAATCCCTCAAGATAAGAAGCGTCATCTGCAATAACGGGAATGAGAGGTAGTCCGTATTTTTTCCCCAGCTTAAAATCTTCAGATCCGGCGCTCACTGCAGTATGCACCAAACCCGTTCCCTCCTCAGCCGAGATCGGCAGAATCTGATCGTCAGTTGCAATAACTATGTGAAATTTACCCTTATTTTCTTTGCTAACATTTTTCACCGCTTCCAACTCGTCAAACGGCCCACGATACTCCAGCCCAACAAGCTCTTTTCCCTTAACCGACCTTACTACTTTATACTTACTTTTTACTACCTGCTCAACCGCCTCCTTCGCAATCCACACTAAGTCACCGCCCTCTATTTCAACAAGCGAGTAATCCATATTTGCGTCAACCGCAACGGCAATGTTTGCGGGAATTGTCCACGGAGTGGTAGTCCAGATGAGAAGATACTCATTTTTTTGTCCAATAATGGCGAGTTTCAAATATATAGATTCGTGAACTACTTCTTTGTAATCTTCCGTGAGCATTTCGTGTTGAGAGATTGCAGTCTGGCAACGGGGGCACCACGGCACTGAGTCGTGTCCTTTATAAATCCATCCATTTTCATGGCACTTCTTTAAAAAGTGCCAGATCATATAATTATTTTCCGCACTCATCGTAAAGTAGGAGTTTTCCCAGTCCATGAAGTAGCCAAGGCGTTTTGATTGCTCAGTTTGAATACCTGAAAATTTCATAACTCGCGCCTTACATAACTCAACAAATTTTGCAATTGAAGCTTTTTTATCTCCTGGCACTAAATTCTCAATATCTTTCTTATTTTTTAACCCTAGTTCTTTTTCAACCTCCACCTCCACCCACAATCCCTGGCAATCAAAACCGTTTTGAAACCGCTGTTTATAGCCGAGAAGATTGTGAAATTTCTGCCACAAATCCTTATAGGTACGACCCCATCCGTGATGTACACCCATAGGGTTATTTGCAGTGATAGGGCCGTCCATAAAGGAAAATCGTTGAGAAGAGTTTTTATTTTTTGTGAGGTATTTTTTTACAACATCCTTGTCATACCAGTGTGAAAGCCATTTTTTTTCCATTTCCACAAAATCAATAGCGCTCTCCACCGGCTTAAACATATTGGTTGATTATATTACAAATCTTTGTTACTATCAATGAATCCTTGACTTTTTTAAAAGTTAAATATATACTATAGGACTATGGTTGAAAACCATGCATCGCAGCCTGAAAGATCAAAGCCCTCTGAATTTAAAAGAGATGCTCTTCGCCTTGCACGAAAAGTTCTCACAACCAAAAGTGATCACTCATTAGCTCAAGAACTGGGGATTATTGAAAATCCTTACCGCCCCTTATGGACCCCTACGCTTGGAATACCTAAACAAGATGCGCTACGCTATATGATGGCGCTGGCCAATGTTCCTCGAGCAATTGGGCATCCATACGAGAGAGACCCTACATTTAAGGATAATGACCTTTTCCATGCGAGGCGGATGAAAGATCTCCTGGATTTAGTCGGCAAATCAACCCATACCCGTAATTTGCAAGGCGCGATTTACTTACCAAAATGCTATCGACAATCTTTTGTTCACGATGGTGGTGAAATTGGATGGAAAGTCAAAGACCTTTCGCATGCAAATCCACGCTATGACGAACTTAAACCTCGATATGAAAGGAAGGAACGTCAGGTTGCACATAAAGTTTTAGGTCAAATTAATGATCCTTTGGGACGCAAAGTTATGACTGAAGCATACGATGCGTACGATGCGGCAACAGGAAAAAACCTCGCAATATCAACCGATAAAGAATCTGTTTTCACTATTTACATTGATAAGCTCGATGGTAATAATATGGCTGTGTATCAAAATTACGCATGGCGAGAAATGGGATTTACTGAATCTCCTTCAGACATGAAAGAGTTGGCAGACAATAGTGTGTACTACGAATTAAAACCTGCTCTCCGTATGCTCGAACTTCTGAATGGTGCCCCACAAATGGAAATGGCACAGTTTGCTGTGCGTAATCTTAAGAAATATGATAAGGGTGGTTATCCCGATATATACCAGACCGGGAAGACAGTAGTAGAGAAAAAGTTGCATGAATTGGGAGCTTTGTCAAAGGACACACCCTTGGCCACTAGAGAAGAAACTGCTGCTTAATTTATTTCTTTCGTAAATACGCGGGGATGTCAAATTCTGAGTCCTCACTAAGGAGGTCTTCCTCGTCAAAACTCTCACTCGTTGGCGGTGTTTCTTTTTTTACAGGAGTTGGTTCTTCCTGGGTGAAGGTGACTCGGGAAGTTAATGAGGAAGTGTCAGATTTTGGTTCACGCTGAAACTTAAAACGCGCAAGTTTGTTCTCATCAAACTTTGTCGCGACTATAATAATTTTTATAGAGTCTACCATCTTCTCATCAATTGCCGCACCAAAAATAATATCGGCTTCTGGATCAACGGTTTTTTGAATGATGGAGGCGGCCTCGTCAATCTCAGTCATTGAAAGATCTGGACCACCTACGATATTGAATAAAATGCCTCGCGCGCCTTCTATTGACACGTCAAGGAGCGGTGAGGAGATGGCCTGGCGAATTGCCGCAATCGCGCGCTTGTCACCAGAGGCCATACCCATCCCCATAAGGGCGGTGCCCGCGTTACTCATTACCGTTCGTACATCTGCAAAGTCAACGTTCACTAATCCCGGAAGTGTAATGAGCTCGGCAATTCCTTTTACACCCTGGTGAAGCACTGAATCAATTTTTTTAAACGCATCCATTATGGATGTTTTTTTATCAATTACCTGGAGAATTCGCTGATTTGGCACCACAATTAAAGTATCAACATTATCTTTCAGTCTCATTATTCCATCGTCCGCGCTTGTTTTTCGCTTGGATCCTTCAAAATCAAATGGTTTTGTCACTACCGCAACGGTGAGGGCACCTAACTCTTTTGCAACCTCAGCAACAATAGGTGAGGCGCCTGTTCCGGTTCCGCCACCCATGCCCGCGGTAATAAAGACCATATCAGCGCCCGCGAGCTCCTCTTTCAACTGTTCTTTTGACTCTTCTGCCGCATGCATTCCCACTTCTGGATTTCCCCCAGATCCCAGACCTTTTGTGAGGGTTTCGCCGATCTGAATTTTGACTGTCGCTTTATTATTGAGAAGCGCTTGCGCGTCGGTATTTACCGCAACAAAGTCAACACCTGGAATACCACCTTCCGCAATCATTGAAGATATTGCATTCCCTCCCGCTCCTCCTACCCCAACAACCTTTATTTTAGCGGTTAACCCTGCCCGTGGTTTTATTAACATATTGTAATCTCCTATGGTAAAAACTGCTTAATGAGGTCTTTGATTTTGCCAAATGATTGATTGAATGAAAAATCTTTGAGAATCTTATTAAAATCTTTCATTTTTTTTGTGTCTTCACTACCACTACGCCGACCAGTATATATGAGACCAATGGTAGTTGCAAACTGAGGATTTAAAACCTCGTCAACCAACCCCGTAACTTTTTCAGGAGTACCAACACGGGTAGGGAGTCCAATAATCTTTCGCCCTGTTTCAACCATGCCGATTGTCAGCGCTCCGCCTCCGGTAATAACCAGACCTGAGGGAATTGTTTCGCCAAAATTACTCTTCTGAATCTCATCTCCTATAACTTTATATAACTCCTCAATGCGCGGCGCGATAATACCCTCAATCACGCTTTTTAATGACACTCCCGACAAATCTTCTGGCAAATTAAGCTCTTTTATGTCAAGATTGTCAATTGTTTTTCGCTTTGTTTTATCAGCGTATAAATTGAGATGTCGACTAAGGAAAAGCTTTATTTTCTCAGCTGAAGCAAGAGAGACACGAAGACCCACCGCGATATCATTGGTGATGTGTTTCGCGCCAATTGGAATTGAGGCTGAATAGGAAAGTGAACCATCAATATAAATTGCCAGGTCACATTTACCCCCGCCAATGTCAACAACCGCAACTCCCAGATCTTTTTCTGTGTCGGTCAAAACAGACTCTGCAGAAGCAAGGCCGGCAAAAATAAATCCGGCGTTTGAGACTCCTAAATCAGTGAGACAACGATCAATGTTTTTAAGATTGGTTGAGGAGGCAGTAATAAGATGGGTATCAACCTCAAGTCGCACCCCACTCATACCAACAGGATTTCGAATTCCCGATTGTCCATCCACACTATAGTCGCGGGGAGAAATTTCAATAATCTGTCGGGTAGTTGAGAGTGAGATCGCGCGGGCTGCATCTACCACCCGAACAACATCCTCGGCAACAATCTCTCCCTGAGGGTTTGAAACCGCAACCACACCATGAGAGTTGAGGGACGAGATATGTGGACCCCCGACTGAAGTGTACGCCTTAGTAACTTTGTGTCCAGCCATTCGCTCTGCCTTTTCCACACTCTCCTCAATTGCGCCGGTGACTTGTTCAATATCGACAATGAGCCCTTTTTTCACGCCACGAGAAGGAGTGGTGTTAAAGCCAATAATACGAAGCTCATCACTCTCAGGCGACTCAATGCCGATAACTGTTGCGATCTTAGAGCTTCCAATATCTATTCCGCAAATCAGTGAGTCAGCCATGATGAATTAGTTAAAATTGTAGCACCGGTTTATCGAACCGCAAATCAAGAACAGAGAAATTTTTACCTTCAATTCGAAACTGCTTAATAATGGTCTCAAATTGATAGTCTTGTGGCGCTGTATCTTTTTCAGTGGTGAAAATCACTCTCTGGCCTTTTAAGTGTAATGCTATCATATTCAAACCAGTAATATCAATAGTATTCACGCTAAGACCAAGGTCCGCTGCTTTTCCCAAAAAATGAATAGCGATTTGAATATCTTTATAATCCAAACTGTCTCCACTTTGTATACTTCTATAGTTTAGCTTTTGATAGTATTGCATGACCGGAAGAGTGTCGTTTTTTATAGTTGATTTTCCCAATACTTTCCCCCCCCGACTAAGAAAGAAGTAACCATAATCCGCGGCAAAATTTACCAAAGGAGACTCTGCTTGCGTACTAACTTCAATAGTTGAAGGGTACTTTTTTTTCACCGTAATCGCTACAAGAGATGGGTTTGCGGTAAGTAATTCTTTTTCTAGGCTACCCTCGGAGACAAGTAAGATATTTTTACCATTAATAGTTGATAAACCTCTCACCACAACTGGCGTTGAACTCGTAACAGTAATGTTTTTAATTCTGAAATAGGTATCAGCTGCGTAGAGGAGGAGAAAAATGAGCGGAATCGAAAGAAGCATCTTTAAGAATGTATTCTGTAATAATTTCTGTTGCATTTGCATGATAGAGTAATTGTAATTTTGTAAAGTTTTTTTGATACTGCTCTCTATTTTCAATCATTTCTTCAATCAATGCAAGTAACTCCTCACTCTTTCCAGATTCATCAAACGTCTGAGATACCCCCGCCTCCTTCAATACTTTGGCCTGTTTTTTCTGTTCGCCGTAGGCCGAGATTGGCAGAGGAATGAGAATAGATGGTTTTTTTAACGCAATTAATTCAAAAAAAGTATTTGCGCCTGCGCGACCAATCACCAAATCTGCCTTTGTATATACAAATCCAATCTCGTCTGAGGCGATATGTTCTCTTAAAAAATAGTTTTCTTTTAGTTTATCTGGCAACTCATCTCTGCGTGCCAATAATTTCGAGTAGTCGTTGTGCTGAATAACGTTGCCTGTTTGGTGAATAACGACTGAAAAATTAAGGAGCTGTTCAATAATATTTTTGATATGCTCATTGATTTCATGTGACCCGAGTGATCCACCAGTGATATATATCACTAGTTTTTTTGAAGAAATAGTAAACGGTTTTTTTACAATCTCAAATACTTGTCTTCTCAAAGGATTTCCTGTCACCACTATGTTTTTTTTATCAAAAAAACGCGTGGATTCAGGAAATGAGAGAAATATCGTATGAGCAAAAAGGCTAATTATTGTATTTGCAAGCCCTGGCCGAATTGTTTGTTCATGAGTAAAAATAGGAATGCGGAGGATCCATGCCGCAACTGCAATGGGGAGAGCAATATATCCGCCAAATGATAGAATTTTATGTGGTTTTTCCTTCAGAAGGATAGCAAATGCTGAGAATAGCCCAATCGGTATGCAGATTATATTCAACAAAGTGCTGACACTTAATGAGCGAGTTAATCGACCTGCAGTGAGATTAATAAAGGGGATGTTACGTTTAGTAATTTCTCTATACTCAAGAGAGTGGCTTTTTTCTTGCAATGAATTATATTTTCGACCAACAAAAATAATTTGAATGTCTGGATGGTTTAAAAACTCATCTACGCAGGCTAACGCAGGAGCAATATGCCCTCCCGTGATCAGAAGTTTCATAGAGAAAGTATACCATCACCGCAGTCTACTTTGCCGCGCGATATTGACCATAATACCAAGGAGAATAAATGAGGTAAGAAGGTTTGATCCGCCGTAGGAAAAAAATGGCAGGGGCACACCGGTGAGGGGAATAAGTTTTACCATTGCTCCCAAATTAACCAAAATCTGTAAACTAAAAAATGCGAAAATACCACCACCCAAAAGCCTGCCAAATCGGTCGGGTGCCGTGGTTGTAATGCGATACAAAAGGTAGATTAAAATAATGAGTGATCCTATGAGAAACACACTTCCCACAAACCCTGCCTCCTCTCCAATGATTGCGAAAATTGAGTCTGTGTGTGCTTCTGGTAGAAATAAATATTTTTGTCGAGACGCACCAAACCCTTGGCCAAAAAGTCCGCCATTGGAGAGAGAAATGAGGATTTGATTGATGTGGTAGGTAATACCAAGCGGATCAAGCGTTGGATCAAAAAACGCGGAGAGACGTTTAAATCGATAGGGTGAAATTTTTACCAGTATCCATCCTGCCGCTATGGAAAATGGTAATAATAATCCTAAGAAATGGAGTTCAAATCCTGCGATAAAATAAATGGTGATACTGAGGAGAAAAATAATAATTGCCGTACCCATGTCGGGCTGCGCCAAAATGAGTACCATTAAAAAACTTAACAGGAAAAGAAATGAAAAGAATCGTTGGCGCTCGCGGTGAATAAACCAGGAGGCAAGATATAAAATCGTTGCAAGTTTTGCAAACTCTGTGGGCTGAAAATTAATTACTCCCAAATCAATCCACCGCTGCGCACCCCCCGCACGATGACCAACACCTGGAAAAAGAACCAGAAGAAGGAGAAATATTGTCCCCATCATCGCCGGAAATGAGACGTAGTAAAGTTTATGATAATCAAATGATGAGACAAAAAGCATTACCACAACACTTATGACAATCCATATTGATTGAAGTTTTAAATAGTGAAAGCTGTCACCGTTTTCAGTAAATGCTCGTACTGAAGACGCCTCGAATACAAAAAAAAGGCCGATCAGCGAAAGGAGAATTGGCAAGAAAAAAATCCACGCAAGAAGACTACGTTTTCTGTCTTTTTTTTCTGAAGTTGTAGAAATTTTCTTTCTCACAATATCTCTTTCACAACCCTATTAAACTCCTCTCCTCGATGAAACTCATTACGAAACATTGCAAACGAAGTTGCGGCAGGGGAAAAAATTATTCGAGGTTTCACATTCATTAGTTTTGCTTGTTCGAACGCATTTTTTACTGCCTTCTCTATATTGTCAAATACTTTTGAAATCTTCTCAGGATATTTTTCCAGCAAGTGAGGAAAGATTTCATCGGTAAATGTACCTTTTAAAAATACAATACTTCCAACGGATTGTAACGCATCTATAAGTTCATCCGTAGGTAAACCTTTTGAATTGCCTCCCAGAATAAGAACTATTGGTTTGTCATTAAACGATTTTATTGCGGCGATTGTGGCGATTGGTGTGGTTGAGGTGGTGTCGTTTATAAAATCAATTCCTTCAATTGTTCGGATGAGTTGTTGTCGGTAAGGAACACCTTTACACTGAGCAATTGTATGCGCGGCTACTTTTCCATCCCGTGTGTACATTTGCCCAACTTGGAGAGCGAGAGCTGCGTTTTCCCGGTTATGATCACCTCGCAAATGTTCAAGTGGCCACGGAAAATCATCTCTTGTAACATAGATTGCAGTCGATTGGAGAGTATCTTTTTGAATAATAATTTCAAGACTTTTGTTTGCAATGAGAAAATCATCTTTTTTTTGATACAGATAAATAGCTTTTTTATCATATAAATATTCATCCATACTTTTGTAGTAGTTGAGATGATCTGGATAGAAATTAGTAAATACCGCAATGTGGGGAGAGATTTTTTTTCGGTGAAACCCAGAAAGAGGCCATGACGGCAGTTCCATTAAAAGAATATCTGTGGGCGTAAGTTTTTTCAATAAATCAATAGTTGATATTTGGGGAATGTTACCTCCCAAATATACGGGTATTCCGTTTTTGGAAAGAGCCTCATAAATCATCTGTGTTGTAGTTGATTTGCCACGGGTACCGGTGACTCCTATAATTTTTGCGAGTGAATGTTGGGCAACGAATGATAATTCCATCTCAATGGGAATTCCCTTTTCCTCGGCAGCTTTAATTTCAGGACTATCCCAGCGAACTGAGGGGCCTTTAAAAATTACGTCGGCGGAGAGGAAATCGTGTATGTCATGAGTACCAAGCACGTAGCGAATATCAAAATCTTTCAAAGCATCAATTGAAGACTGTAACTCCTTTGCGGTTTTTTTATCTGTTACTGTTACGTTCGCCCCCAGTTCTGCAAAAAACCTCGCAACTCCCACTCCTCCACCCTGGAGTCCCAAACCCATTACCAATACTTTTTTCCCGGCATATTCTTTCTTCAGCTCGTCAATAATCATACTTAATTGTATCACGCAAACAATCTCTTCTTTGATAAATACCAACCTCGGGGGTTGGAGTTGTTGTTGGGAAGGCCTAAAAATGAATTTATTTCATAAACGCGAGCATGAGACCGATGAAGGCACACATGATACCAAAAATCCAGAAGCGCATCACAATTTTTGGTTCTTCCCACCCTCGCATCTGAAAAAAAAGATGAATGGGAGCAACGGGAAGAATTTTTCTCTTTAAAAATCGTTTGCTAAGGAGCTGCACGAGAGAGCTTAAAATTTCAATCACAAAAATTCCGCCCATAATCGGCAGTGCAAATGCCTTACCTAAAATAAGACCAACTACAGCAAATGTTGCGCCAAACGACAAGGCGCCCGTATCCCCCAAAAAAATTCTCGCGGGATAAATATTAAAGTACATAAACGCAATGAGACCACCAAGCCAGATTGCGATAAAAATTGAGGTTGGTACATCAATAATGGTGCGCGCAACCACCCAGAAACTTGCCAAACTAATCATAAGTAGGCCGCTCGCCAGTCCATCAAGACCATCAGTAATGTTCACAGCATTGGCAAAAGCAACGATCACAAACGCCGCAAACACCATGTAAAAAGCCGAGAGCTTAAACACTCCCAAAAACGGTATGTAGACGATATCAATCTTAAGATCATAATATAACCAAAAACCAATAATAAGCGCTAAGATAATTTCAATAATAAGTTTGTGTCGAAGACGAAGCCCAAAAAACTGCGTACTTTTCCAGAGAAATATTTTATTTAAGTCGTCGTAAATCCCCAGGAGCGCAAAGCTCACAAAAGTAAATATAAGAATCTTAACCTCCGCTATGACTGAGGGAAAATTAGTGTCAATAGGTTTATTAAAAAGCATAAAGAGGAGGAGAAAAAAGGCAAAAAGTAAAATAGTAAGAGACACTATGAGAATACCTCCTCCAACCGGTGTTCCTGATTTATGACGGTGGTATTTATCAAAAATGGGTGTTGGTTTGTTAAACGCATCTTTTGTCTGCTGTACAGCCCGTTGAAACTTTACTCTATAGAGAAAATTTATGAAAGGGATTATAAATATAAAGTGAACAATAAAAGAAATGAGAGTCGAGAAAAAATAGATAGACATATTACAAAACCTTTGGAATAAATATTATACAAGCAATAAGTAAGGATCCTATGGCATAAAAAAGCATGGCGGCCGCAGCTACGTCTTTGGCAATTTTAATATCTTCACGAATTGTATTATCTATCGCGTCAGTGGTGACCTCAATTGCGGTATTGATAGTTTCTATAACAAATCCGCCGAAAATTAACACAAGAATAATTAAAAACTCACTGCGCGTTATATGAAAATACCACGAACCTAGTATTGATAGGAGTGAAAGAAACAGGTGAATACGATAATTAGGTTGGGTGCGCAGTGCCCAACCCATACCGGCCGCAGCATGCTTTAAGGAGATTGTATGTTTTTTTAACATTAGTTAAGTAAGTCAAATAAACTAATAGTCAATTTTTCACTATCGTGTCTGAGCATACTTCTCGTAAGTGTATCTGCTTTTTGCGCAGTAAATTTATTTCTATCAACCACATCGGCTTCTACTAACTTACCCTGAAAATTCGATTCTCGCAAATCATTTTGTACGAGGTGTTCGCCGTATTTCTCATACCACGCTCTCATATCTGCGGGCACCTCACCACTATTTACTACCACTATATCAGGAACCTTGCCTAAATACTGGGTTAAGTCCACAAGGTGATCGTTGGCAGTATAATTTGTGGTTTGACCTGATTTTGTCGTAAGATTCATAACGTATATTATTTTTGCTTTGCTTTGTTTGAGACTCTCCTTCATTCCCTTTACTAAAAGCACCGGTATAATGCTCGTATATAGGTCGCCCGGACCAATAACGATCACATCAGACTCCATAACTCTCTCCAAAGCCTCTTCGCAAGGCACCCCTTCCGGCTCAAGGTATGCTCGCTTGATGCGAGACGTTTCTGCCTTATTCTCATCGATCTTTCCCTCGCCCTTCACTATTGCACCGCTCTCATATTCTACGCACAGATGAGATTTTTCAAAAGTAACGGGAATTACTTTTCCCTTTGTCTGAAGCACATAGCTCGCAGTTGCAACGACCTCGTTGTAATCATTGGTAACTTTTTCAAGTGCTGAGAGAAAAATATTTCCAAAATTATGCCCCTCGAGATCTCCTGATTCAAAACGATATAAAAATAATCGACGCCAAAGGTCTGAGGCTTCAGATAGCGCCACTAAACACTGCCGAAGATCACCGGGTGGAAGTACTCCCAACTGATCACGAAGACGACCAGTGGACCCACCCGAGTCCATCATTGTGACTATTGCGGCCAGGTCTATTGGGTATTTTTTAAGACCTGATAACACAACGAATGTTCCCGTACCACCACCAATGACCGTTACTTTTTTATTTGTTGGTGTTTCCATAGGTGTTTTCCTTTTTCACGCCCTTATACAGAAATATGTTTTCTTTAAGATCTTCGTCTATAAGAGTATGGGGACCAACAAAAGTATTTGCTCCCACCTTTACGCCAGGAGTAAGAGTTGAATGAACACCAATTTTTGCACCATTTCCTATAATTGCTCCCAATTTTTTAAGGCTTGAGGTAGCTACTTCTTTTCCGTCGAATCGATAATTTGCAGTGACCGCGTCCGCCCCCATAAGTACATTATTGCCAAACACTGAGTCTCCGACATAGTCACGGTGAAGCATTACATTATTTCCTAAATAGGAGCGAGTTACCTCACTGTATCCACCAATGAGGCAGTTGTTACCAATGTGTGATTCGCGAACCATTGCGTAATCGCCAATAATAGTTCCGTCTCCGATGTAGCAGGGACCCACAATTTTGGTATGATCTCCAATTTTTACGTTATCACCTATAACCACTGCACCTGAAATGATTGCTCTATCTGAAATCTGTATATTCTTTCCTATTTGCTTGTCTGGAATTGTATTGAGAAAATGCCTCATCATTACAAGCACTTGCCAAGGATATTTAATCGTTACCCATTCTCCTTCATAGGGAATATAACTCGTTGACGCTCCATCTGCAATAATTTTGCTCAGAGACTGTTCATACCAATCATCATTCTGAACCTTTGATTGCTCAATTGCGCTTATAAGAAGTTTCCCATCCTTAAAATAATCTGCAACTAATTTTGTGATATCGGACGGCTCATTACCTGCTCCTGGTTTTTCAACAATTCCAACAATTTTTTCATTATCAAATTTTACGTATCCTCCAGGAAAATACTGCGTAACTTTTTTTGCTAAAAACGCAAACTGTTTGTCTGCGGTCAGAAGTTTCTCAATTGCAGAAAAATCAAAAACATCATTCGCGTTTAATATAAGCGTACTCCCTTTTATGAAGTCTTTTGCCGACAACACAGCCCCTGCTTGACCATCTTCGACATTTTTTTGCACCACCATTTCAACGCCTTTTGGTACAACATCTAGGTCATTTGGATTTACCACTACGATAATGTGGTCAGTAAAGGGTGAAAGCGCGGCAATCTGATGAGCAATAAGAGGTTTGCCCAGAAATGGCAGGTAATTCTTACGGGTAAGGGGCCAAAATCGTGTGGAGTCGCCACCTGCCAAAAGCAAAATAGTATTAATCTTCATTGTTTCATTATAGAGAATAATTTATTAAATTTTGTCAATCTCTCCACCAAGGCCTTTAATTTTTTCAACGAGATTTTCATAACCACGCTCGACAATACTCACTCCCTGAACAATAGACTCACCAGACGCAATAAGTGACGCAATAACAAGACTTGCTCCCGCTCGAAGGTCGTGAATAGTGAGTACACCATTATGAAGACGCGTGGGTCCGACAATGCGAATTGCCTGTTGATAATATTTATTTTTGTCGTACGTAAAGTGGTAGTAATGTTCTGGATTTTCAACAGGCTCAGGTATATAGTCAATTTTAGCGCCCAGTTTGCGGAGTTCATTCACATATGCAAACCTGTTTTCAAATACCCGCTCGTGAATCATCGATACCCCTTGCGCCTGCGTCATAAGTACTGCCCAGTTGGGTTGCCAATCTGTCATAAATCCTGGGTGCGGTGCGGTCTCAATATTAGTGGACATACAATCGCCCTGTGCAAAAAATTTAAAACGGTTTGGTCCTAATTTCTCTACCCCACCACGAGCCTCAGTGTATACTTTGAGAAAATTTTCAATGAGGTTTTCTTGAATGTTTTCAATAATAACCTCTCCCTTTGTGGCGCACCCCATCACCGCAAATGTCACGGCTTCATTTCGATCACTCACAATTGTAAAAGGTTTCCGCTGTTCTAATTTGCTTACCCCCTTTATCTCAACTCTTGAACCAACACGAGAAATATCTGCGCCTGCTTCGTTTAAAAACGCAATAAGATCATCGATTTCTGGCTCATATGCTGCGTTATGTAAGGTGATGGTATGGGTGCCTAGGCTTGCAAGCATTATGAGAAGCTCTGTCCCAGTGTGAGTTGGTTTTGAAAAGGTATACTCACCGCCTAACTCATTTTTTTTTGCTTCATAGTAACCTGTCTCAGAGTTATATACCACCTCAACACCGAGCTTTTTCATACCAGAAATAATACGGTCTATGGGACGAGCTCCAATACGACACCCACCAGGATTTGGTACGTAGCAGGTATCGAATTTATGAAGAAGCGGCGCAAAAAGCATAAATGACACACGGATTTTGGTAGCATGGAGTAGATCTACTTTATTCCTTTGTATTGAGGATGAGTCGATCTCAACAGTATTTTTTTCGGTAAACTCAGCGCGTACTCCCAGCAGACCAATAAGATGGAGTAGCTCTGTTACATCTTTAATGCGGGGGACATTGTGTAGTATTACTTTTCCTTCAAAAAGAAGGCTTGCGATAATAGTTTTTAATGCCACGTTTTTAGCACCAGAAAGCCAGACACTTCCTTTCAACTGCCTTCCGCCAATTATTCGATACGCGTCTTCCATATTAGATAATAATAACTTCCTCTTCCAATTTTACACCTAGTTTCTCGCGGACTGTAGATTTAATTTTGGCAAGAAGCTTTGTTAAATCTTCCGGCTTACCTGCGCCCTTGTTAATAATAAAATTTGCGTGTATGTCTGAAACAACAAAATCTCCAACCTGGTAATTTTTTAATCCTGCGCTATCAATTAACGCTCCGGCAGATGTACCGTCAATATTTCTAAAAAAACATCCGCAGGTTGCCACACCAAAAGGCTGAGTTGCTTTACGATATTCCAGTGCTTCTTTTGATCGCTTTTGCAAAAGTTCGGGATCTTCTTTTGTAAGGTGAAATGTCGCACTGATGAGAATTTCTTTCGTTTTTTGCAAAATGCTATAGTCATAGGCGAACTCAAAATAATCTTTATCAACTTTCTTCACCTCTCCGTTACTATCTATAACTTCTGCAGAGATAAAATTGTCGCCAACGTAGGAAACTGGCTTGGTCCATTTCGAGTTCATGTAAACTGCACCCCCAACAGTCCCTGGTAATCCAAGATGATACTCAAAACCCGCATAACCCTCTTTTGTTGTCTCATTCACGAGTCTTCCCATCGGATACCCTGAGGAAACCTCCCATTCAACCGAGTCGGTTGATTGGCCACGAAGTTGTTTTGTTTGGTACCTGTTTCGCACTACGAGTCCCTCTATTTTTTCCTTTGTGATTGCCAAATTTGATCCACCACCGAGAATAAAAACAGAAGTTCCTTTTGCCTTCAATTTGCCGACATTCAAAAGGTCTTCCCGTGAATGAGCCTCAAAGTAGTATTGCGCGGTGGTTTGAGTACGAAGCGTAAGGTAGGCTGAGATATTTTTATTCTCAAAAACTGATCCTGCTCCGAGAATGTCTTCTAATTCTTGTTTAGATGGTGACATAATGATTATTTAGCTTGTTTTATCAGCTTAATTATACCATCTTTCAGCTTATAAATGTCCCCCGCACCCATCGTAAATACTACGTCGTGTGGCCGTAAAACACGCTCTAAACCCGTCAAAATCTCCTCTGTAGTGCTACAACCATGAATAGTGGCAATATTTTGAGCTTTCGCGAGGTGTTCCAAGGCTAAAGAGCTTATAGTATGTTCCTGCCCTTTTTCCCTTGCTGAGGCGAAAATTGGCGCAATAAATGCTTCATCCGCGTCTTTCAAAGCAGTCACAAATTCATTTTTCAATGCCTCTGTTCGAGAGTAGGTATGAGGTTGAAAAATTACAATAATTCTTCTTTCGGGAAACCGGGATCTGGCCGCTTGAATGGTAGCGCTTATTTCTACAGGGTGATGACCATAATCGTCAAACAAATATGTATTGTTTTCATGTGCAACCAACTCGAAACGCCTTTTTGCACCGGTAAATTTTGAAATTACATCTTTAATCTTGTCGCTCTCAAAACCAAGACTAAGAAGTAAGGAAATAACACCTGCTGCGTTTGCAATATTTTTCTCTCCAAAAATATCCAAGTCAAATTGTTCAATCACTTTATCTTTGGCAAATAATTCAAACATTACTGATTGCTCTTGAGAAACGGTGTTTTTTATTTGGTACGTCGCCGCGTCGCTGAAACCATAACTCACTCCACCGCTGTGTTGTAAATGTATATCGTCTGCACAGACGAATAGGTTATTTCGCACGACTTTTTTAAAAAACTCAGTAAAAACATGCTTTGTCTCATCGAGTGATGCGTATACATCTGGATGATCAAAATCAATATTAGTTGCAAGAATATGAGTTGGGTTAAGAAGCAGGAATTTTGCAGTTTTATCAGCGGGCGGATCAATCGCATACTCGTCTGCCTCAACAACAAAATATTTTTTATCTCCTGCCGCTCCTCCATCCATACCATTAAAATCTGAGGTCCCAACCATATATCCAGGATTTACACCCAGTTCTTTCAAACAAAACGCAAGAAGGGCCGCGGTGGTTGTTTTTCCATGACTTCCACAAATTGCAATCCTCGTTTCATAATCCTGCATTATTTCTGCTAATGCCTGGGGTTGGGTTAATACCGTAATCTTTCGCGTAAAAGCTTCTCCAACGAGTGAATTATTTTTTCCCTGATGTGCTGCAGAGTAAATTACCAGATCGGTGTCTGGTGGTAACGCGTCAACAACCACAATGCCGTGCAGATTTAACGTTTTGTCAGTTATAAACTCCTCACTTGTATCCCACCCCGACACATTCTTTCCAAGTTGCTTTAAAATAACTGCAATATTTGCCATTGCAACACCCTTAATACCCACGATGAAAATATTTTGTTGTAGTAACATACATGTTGTGTCATTCTGAGTGATGAGCGATTCGAACCTCCGAGGTTCGAATTTCTTCAGCCCGTTCAGGATGAGGTAATAAAACTAAACATCTCTCCCTCTAGATTTTTCCCTTCTCTTCTGTATGAATAAAAGTTCTTACCATCACACTGCGTACAGAACGGAAACATATCTATATTTTTCTCAGGTACTCCCAATTCTCTTAACTCTAAATAGTTTAATTTGATCAAGTTCACAAAAAACTTTTCGTCTCCTACTTCATCCTTCATCCGTTTTGTATATTTACTATAGTTCGGAAACGTTTCCTTAAACATAGTATACCGCTCCTTGGTGATGTTGTAGCAGCAATCATTAATTGTGGGTCCAATCGCAACACAAATATCAGATGTCAAACATCCGAAATCTTCCATCTTCCGTATCATTTTCGCAGGTAATTGATGCAATGACCCTTCCCATCCTTGATGAGAAACTCCCATAATTCCCGTCTTTTTATCAGCAAAAACAATGGGACAACAATCTGCGGTTTTGATGGCAAGCGTAACATTGTGAAGAGAGGTAATAACACCATCAGTGTCAGGAATTATTTCAGCTTGTGAGATCGAGTCAACAACCGCGACATTTGCTGAATGAGTTTGTTGTAATGTTACTAGCTTTTTTACTAGTACATTATTCTTTTTTAGAAATTCCAGAATCGTCTGTCGTTGTGTTCCATCTCCTAACTCTCTCGTACTAAATCCGGAGAAAAACTGAGTATCGTTGATGAGAGTCGAATAAAATATTTTAAGCTCATCATCATATCGTATCATGAACGCTCCTTTATTAATTTCTTGACTGTTTCCTGATCACTCCAAGGATATTCAACCGTTCCTCGACACAAACTTTTCTCGTGTCCTTTGCCTGTGATGAGAACAATATCGCCTGGTTTTGCCAACGTGAGCGCGTGTTTGATCGCGGATTCACGATCTAAAATCGTAATTGGATTTTTTCCTTCACTCTCAACACCTTGCGCAACTTCTACCGCAATCTCTGCGGGATCTTCTGTACGGTAGTCTTCCTCAGTAATTATGGATACATCCGCGTACTTTCCACTTGTTTTTCCCATAAGTGGCCGTTTTAAATGATCACGAAGTCCCGCTGCACCAAATACATGAATGATGCGTTTTTTTGTCTGTGATTTAACACTAGTAAGCAATTTTTCTAGAGCATTAGGAGTATGCGCAAAATCAACGATAACAGAAAAATCTTTATCATAGACTACTTCTAAGCGACCAAGCGGTAGTTTGAAGGTTTTCAATGCAGACAATATATCCTTTTCGTTAATACCTAAAACTGAGGTAACGCTGTATGCCGCAAGATAATTATAGTTATTAAAATCATGAATTGTTGAAACTAACGATTTCTTTGCGTTAAAAGTAAAGTCAGCTTTACTCTTTAATCCATAAGTATAAAAACTTTTGTGATTTTTTTGAAGAATTGTTTTAAGTTTTTCGTATGATTGATCATCTCTATTAACTACTGCCTTCTGTGAGGTGAGTAAAAGTTTGGCCTTAGTCCGCAAATAATTATCATGTGTCTTATGATAATCTAAGTGCTCGTGCGTAATATTAGTAATAACTGAACATAAAAAAGACACTCCATACACTCTACTCTGATCGATTGCATGAGAAGTTGTTTCTAATATAAAGTACTCATCGCCTGCATCAACTGCGTTTTTAAGGTATCCTTGTAATTCAAACTTCGAACGAGGCGTTGTAGTGTGAAAACCCGTGTCATATACTTTATTTCCAATAACTGCATATACTGTTGAGATCATTGAGACTTTCTTACCAGCAGATTTAAGAATATGATAAATTAGGTATGTCGTTGTTGTTTTCCCATCAGTACCGGTAACTCCAATAACCTTAAGTTTTCTACTGGGAAAACCATAATAACTATTTGCTAAAATCGCAAGTAATAGATGAGCGAAATTTTTTAGTTTTCTCATAATTAATTACTCTGATCTGGAGCTATATTATAGTATAAAAGCAGCTCCTTGGCTATGTCGAAAAAAATGGGCGCGGCGGTTTCTGAACCCCACTGTGAGGCCTGCGGTTCGCGAAGCATTACAAGTGCAATAAATTTTGGTTTATCAGCCGGGGCAAAACCAATAAATGAGGTGAGAGTTTTGGACGGATCATAGTGGCCTTGAATTGCAATTTGTGCCGTACCGGTTTTTCCCCCCACTACGTACCCTTTTGGCTTCAGCCATTTTGTCTCACCATTTTCAATGGTTGAAACAAGCATTTTTTTCAGAATATCTGAGGTTTTCTGAGATAAAATATGTTCTACAATTCGTGGCTCCTGCACCCGCTCTTTCCCATTCGTTATCATTGAATTCACCACGTACGGTCGCATAAGATTCCCACCGTTTATGACTGTTGCAAAGGCCGTGAGCATCTGTAGGGGAGTTGCGGCAATACCCTGGCCGAACGTTGCCGTTGCGTAATCAATCTCATACCAATCTTTTTGTAGTTTCAATGTACCAGTTGCTTCTCCCTGTAAATCAATGTCTGTTGGCTTACCAAAATGATATTTTTTCAGATAATCATATAGCTTATAATTTCCCAGTTTTTCCCCGATGTACACCATACCTACGTTTGAAGACTTTTCAAGCACGCGAGTCATACTTATTTTTCCCTCATACTTATCATTCCATGTTTTAATAGTGTAATTGCTCACCGTCACTGGTCCCGTCTCGTCGAGAGTGTCATCCCACTTAATTGCTTTCGATTCAATTGCCGCGGCCATAATGAGCGGCTTCATGGTTGATCCAGGCTCATAGAGGTTGGAAATTGCAGCATTTTTGTATGATTCTTGACCGAATTCATAATATTTTTCAGGATCAAAATCAGGAAGACAGGTAAGTGCTAAAATTTTCATGGTATAGGGATCTGCCACAATTGCACACCCATCTTTTGCTTTATAGGTATCTAAGCCTTGCATTAATTTTTTCTTCACAATGTCCTGTACGGCGTTGTCGATTGTTAAAACAAGGTCGCTTCCATTTTGTGAGTCCACTTTTTCTTGCAAACCAAAAAAGATGGGGCGACCAATAAGATCTCGTTCGGACTTTAAAAATCCACTTAAACCTGCAAGCTCCTTGTCGTAGAATCCCTCCGTACCAAAGTAACCAATATTCTCGCCATCTGAGTTTTTTCCCACAAAACCTAAAAGATGGGCGGAAAGTGAAGCTTCAGGATAGTAACGCTCTGGGTCGTCTTGAAATCCAATCCCTTTAATGTGCATATTTTGTAGGAGCTCTTTTGTATCTTTAGGAATTCCTGAAGTAATTTTTACCCAGTCTTTGTGAGGGTCAATTTTTGCAGAAAGTGTTGCCTCACCCATTTTTAACACGCTGTCTAGATCTTTTATTAAGTAATCTACTTTCTCAACTTTCTTCGGTTCCACATAGAGTAAGTATTTTGTCTCGTTTACCGCGAGTGGTTGGTGATGAATATCTAAGATTTTTCCCCGCTCAGCGACAATTTTTTTATTGTGAAGATAGTCCCCTGCAACATCCTGCGCGTTTAAGACTTGAATCGTAAAGAGTCTAAAAATTACTGCCCCAAAACTCACCAATACGAGTAGAAACAGGAGCTTAACTTTAAGCATGTATTTAGTGTAACATAATCAACCTACGAGGTTACGTACGGCCTACTGCAACAATCTAGTTGTTAACGATTTAAAGCGATTCCGAGATTATTCAAATAAAGGGGGGTAGATTTCTTACTGAATTCAAGCGCTGCGGCTTGAGAAGCCGCGTTGGATAAAGATTCAACACTATACAGTTTACGCTCGAGATCGATATTCTCGCTCTTTAATTTTTTCGTCTCTTTCTCAAACTGATTAATCTCCGAACCCAGTTTTATCCCAGAAACGAACAAATATACGTGTACCGCGGAAAGTACTACAAAAAGAAGTATTATTGGAAGTTGGAATTTTTTACTCATTTATTTTTCTATAACTCTCAATTTTGCCGAGCGCTCAAATTTTAAGGCGTAATCTCCAGGAACTGCTTTTTTACTCACTGTTTTTAAACTGTTTTGGCGAATAAACTGCTTCACAATCCGGTCCTCAAGCGAGTGAAATGTGATGATTGCAATCCGTCCTCCCTCTCGCGTCACCTCTAACGACTGTTTTAACCCGTTTTTCAAATTATCAAACTCACTATTTACCGCAATACGCAAACCCTGAAAAATTCTTGTGTATACCCGAACCCGTTCAAATTCATTTATTATATTTTTCTGTTTTAATGCTAAGTCTATTGCATTTAGTAAATCTCCCACTCTATTTAGTCTATGCTTTACCCGTTCTCGCACAATTGTCTGCGCAATAAGCTGCGAGTGAACCTCTTCTGAATAGCGAGAAAATAACTCATACAGTTCACTTTCACTGAGCACGTTTAGAACGTCTGATGCCTTTGATTGCGATCTGGTGCTAAGGCGCATATCAAGCGGCTCATCAAGATTCTTAAACGAAAATCCCCGCTCACTTGACGAAATCTGATGCATAGATAATCCTAAATCGAAAAGTACTCCGTCTACCGGATAAAAATTATTCTTTTTCGCAATTTCCTTAATGTGTGCAAAGTTGCCAACTGCAAAAGTAACGTGCTCGTTCTTAATTCTCGCCTCTAAATTCTTAATTTGGTTACTGTCCCAATCAAGGGCGAGCACTCTACCCCCCAGTTCAAGCATTTTTTGCAAATGACCACCCTCACCGGCGGTTGCATCAATATACTTTCCCTCAGGTTGTATCTCGAGCGCTTCTATAACTTCTTTTAAAAGTACTGGGGTGTGCATTTTAAACTTTAATTTTTTCCTTATATTCATTCCACATTTTCGTATTCCACACCTCAAAATGGTCGCCAACCCCAATGATTGTGATCTCATCGGTGAGATGGGCAAAACTGAGGTGATTTTTCGGAATGACAAATCTCCCCTGATCATCAATCTCAACGTGCGTTGCCGAAGAAAACAAAAATCTGCGGCGACTCAACTTCTCCTCTTCAAAAGGTGAAATATCAATCATACTCTCGACTCTTCGTTCCCAATCTTTTAGGTCATATCCGGCTAAACATTCATCAAACCCTTGAGACAATATAAAAGAATCTCCTTGTAACAATTTCCGTAGTTTTTTTGGTAATATAATTCTTCCTGGTGCGGTGAATGAAACTTCATATTCACCAATAAAAATCATATATAACCATTTAACGCCATTTTGCGCATCTTGTCAAGGGAAAATGTGATTTATAGTGTGACTTTATACGCTAAACACAATATGTGGATTATAATCCCACAATAAACTGAATCTATTAGATTTAGGCCGCCATTACGTTCTTACACGAACCTACGAGGTTCGTTTACAAATAAAAAAGAGAGTAAGATCTTGCAAAAAGGTGCAAAACCTTACTCTCAGAGATCATGTCGAGACGCCCTTCAATACGGCATTTCTTGCCTTCTCGAGATGTACACCTAAGCTCTCAAACACGCCGGCAGCTATGCCGCCCTCACGGATAAGACCGAGAAGAATGTGTTCGGGGCCGACGTATTCATGATTGAGTTGTCGCGCTTCATCGAGCGCCAGCTCAAGTACCTTCTTGGAGCGGGGAGTAAACGCAATCTCGCCTTGCACTAACCTATCGCCACGCCCGATAATGAACTCTACGGCAGATCGGACCTTGTTGAGTTCAACACCCATACTCTGCAGAACTTTAGCAGCCACACTCTCCTCCTCACGGATAAGTCCCAGGAGAAGATGTTCTGTCCCAATATAGTTGTGCTTGAAACCTCGAGCCTCTTCTTCAGCGTACTTTAAAACTTCTCGTGTCTGGTCACTTAAACCAACGACGATATGTTTTACTACTACCTCCGTTGTGAAATCTTCGGTGCTGAACAACTTAACCACTGCACTCAACAACTCATCAGAAATCGGTCCACCCTGTAAAGTGATTTTTGCAACCTTCACCAGTAACCTCCCGAATTTTTATTAATGGGCCGTACCTTCTCTATAGTGCTTATATAAGAAAGTACGACCCATCAATAGATACATCTCGACCATTTATAAAAGTGCAATAGTCCTGCCAGTAAGCGATGAACTGGCAGAATATAAGTGGAGATATTATAGCAAATATACTATAAGTAGCATAGGATTAACTGCACCCCGCGGGTGCGGATGATTATTTCCCATAAAAAAAGAGTAAGGTTTCGCTTAGGACGCTCTTAATCATAAACCTGCGTTTCTCATTGCGTGCTACCCTTTCCCGTGCCATAATAGAAATGCATGATTAAACTCATTGATAAAACTAAGCAGCTCATCTTTGCCCAACAAACGAGCATCCTCTCCTCAACACTCCTTATCGCCTCAATGGTAATTGTGGGACGAGTCTTTGGATTCCTCCGCTACCGTGCGCTTGCTGGTTATTACACCAAAGAACAACTCGATATTTTTTTTGCAGCGTTTCGGATACCTGATCTTATCTTTGAAGTACTTATAACAGGAGCACTCACTGCCTCATTCATTCCTTTCTACATCAAATATCAACAGGATAAGAAAAAGCAAGATGAATATGTCTCGTCAATCATAAATCTTATCTCCCTAATTCTTTTTATTTTCATCGCAATCCTCACCATTTTTGCCAGACCTATTATGGCTCTTCTCACCCCAGGCTTTTCTGCCGAAAAAATTGATCAGATCACCTACTTTTCTCAGCTTTTACTCATCGGACAGGTACCATTCATGGCCTTGGGCAGTTTTTTAACAGGCATCAGTCAGGCAAAAAAAATGTTCATTATTCCGGCAGTTGCGCCTATTTTTTACAACCTTATGGTGATTGTGGCAACGCTCTTTTTCTCACAAGGGTTGGGACTGCTCGCGCCTGTTTTGGGAGTAATTATAGGCGCGCTATTATTTTTTGTCCTCCAGCTTCCCACTGCCTCATTTGCACAATTTAATTACCGATTAATTATAAAGCGAGCACAAGAGCTCAATGATTTTTTTAAGATAATCGTCCCGCGCGTCTTCACAATCGTAATTGCTCAGATTGATGCGACTGTGGACCTTACGCTTACCAGTCTCCTTGGATCTGGCGCCTATACGGTGTTTTATTTCGCCCAACACCTCCAACTGTTACCCGTTGCGGTGATTGGCATCTCCTTTGGACAGGCTTCCCTTCCCTATTTATCAGAAATGCATACGCAGGAGCGCCGTGAGGAACTACGAAAGGTAATTGTTGACTCTATTCTTAATTTGTTTTTTTTGACTGTTCCTATTGCGACATTTTTTATATTTGCCCGCACCCCCCTTGTGCGTATTTTTTTCGGGGGTCCGAAGTTTGATTGGGACGCAACGGTTGCAACCGCAGTTACTCTTTCTATTTTTTCACTCTCTGTGCCCTTTCACTCCATCTACTATTTTCTTACCCGCTGCTTTTACGCGCTTTTTGATAGCCGAACGCCCTTTTTTATAAGTCTTGGCTCTCTCCTTCTCAATATTCTGCTAAGTACTTACTTTATTCTCGTTTTGAAACTTCCCGTATGGTCACTTGCTGTCTCATTTTCAACAGGGATGATAATAAATGTCATGATCCTACTTGTGATTCTTTATAGAAAAATTAACGGATTTGATCTTAAACTTCTCACTGTTGAAACATTCAAAATAGTAGTTGCTACCTTTTTATCCTCAATTTTTGTGTACTATGTGTTGCGGCTTTTCGATAATCTTATAATCGACACGAGTCGCACGATAAACGTCATTTTTTTAATTTTCACTATGGGACTTCTTTATATTGTTGTCTACCTCTTTTTAGCATGGGTTTTTAATATCAAAGAAGTTGGCCTTATTATTAAAATGTTGCTCAAAGTGAAAGCGTATCAGAAAAAGATTGTGGAAATTTACTCACCCATGCAATGAAAAACGACTCTCATTCTACTGCACACCTGAAGGCAATTCAGTCTATTCAGGACAAACTCGTCGGTAAAAAACTCACCTACCATGAAATCTTTAATCTTATGAATGAGATTTCACACCACCGCTTAAGCGATGTGCTCACTACTTATTTTGTTGCGTCGTCATTTAAACAAGGATACTCTCCTGAGGAGCTTTATCACTTTACGAAGGCAATGGTTGAAAGCGGCACCAAACTCACCTTTGATGGTATTGTCGCGGATAAACACTCAACGGGGGGCGTTGCAGGTTCGCGAACAACAATGATTATTGTACCTATTATTGCAGCAGCCGGCTTTAAGATTCCCAAGACCTCATCTCGCGCAATCACCACACCTGCAGGCACTGCAGACGTTATGGAACTTCTCGCGCCGGTAACATTTACCACTCATCAGATTGAGCATATGGTAAACACCGTTGGTGGGTGCATTGCCTGGGGTGGACACCTCGGTATTGCGCCGGCAGACGACATTATTATTAAAATTGAAGAACCGCTCTCTTTTGAATCATTTGATAAAGTAATAATTTCCATAATGGCTAAAAAAATAGCCGCTGGCACTAATCATTTAGTGCTTGATATTCCCGTTGGAAAAACTATGAAAATCCGACATTTTGCTGACGCGGAAAAAGTAGCGCATAAATTTAAAGCTTTAGGGAAACATTTTCACATGGAAGTTATAACTGATATTAACGAGACGCTTGAACCAGCAGGCCGTGGTGTGGGACCTTATCTTGAGGCACTAGATGTGTTGGAGGTACTGGAACAAAAGAAGGATCGCCCCGTGCGGCTTGAAGCAAAAGCTCTGCGACTTGCAGGAAAATTGCTTTCTCTTTGTTTCGCAAGCGCCAAGATTAATAAAAATGGTGAAGAGGAGGCAATAAAAATTTTGCAGGATGGCCGCGCCCTAAAAAAATTTCAGGAAATTGTGAAGGCACAAGGAGGAAGAGAGGGTGTTTCCTCCGACTCATTTAAAACAAAAGCACACAAGTTTGAAGAGGGAGGTACGAAATCTGGTACAATAAGAGAAATTAATAATTACAACCTCAATGCAATTGCAAAAATATTGGGCGCGCCTGAGGATAAATACGCAGGAATTTATCTCCTGAAAAAATTAGACGAAAAGATTGCTAACAAAGAAACGCTTATGCTCTTTTACTCAACAGATAGGTATCGAATAAAAGAAGCAGAAGCCACATTACAGCATTTACCCATCTATGAAATCAGCTAAAAAATATTTGATTATTCTCATTATTTTTGCAGCCCTCGCTCTCTTTTCCTACCTCTACTACACCGAAGGAACTCTTGCCGTTAATAAGTCCGAAAAAACTACAAAAATTTTTGTAGTAAAACCAGGCGAAGGATTAAACAGTATTACAAAAAATCTTCACAATGATGGCTTTATTCGAAACACTATTGTATTTTATATGCTGGTAAAACGAGAAGGACTGGATAAAAAAATCCAAGCCGGCGATTTTCGCCTCTCTGCCTCAATGAATGCGCGCGAGATTGCCGAGACTCTTACCCATGGCACTCTTGACGAATGGGTAACCGTTGTTGAGGGTTTACGGAAAGAAGAGATCGCACAAATTATATCGAAAAAGTTTGATGTACCGGAAATTGAGTTTACCAAACTTGCACCCGAAGGATATTTATTTCCTGATACCTATCTTATCCCCCGCCAGGCAACTGCTGAGTCTGTTATAAAAATTTTCACCTCAACGTTTGAAAAAAAATTCAGCCCGGAGATGCGTGGTCAGGTAAAAAAACTAGGTCTCTCTGAGCATGACGTGGTGGTACTCGCCTCAATTGTTGAGCGGGAAGGGCGGTCGGACGGGGTACGCCAACAGGTTGCAAGCATTCTTCTTCGCCGCATAAAAGAGGAAATGCCATTGCAGGTTGACGCGACAGTGCAGTACGCGCTCGGATACCAGCCGCAAGAAAAAACTTGGTGGAAACGAGATCTTTCTCATGATGACTTAAAAATTAAGTCGTCGTACAACACTTATAAAAATCCAGGACTTCCCCCAGAGCCAATTTGTAACCCAGGTCTCTCCTCTTTACAAGCAGTTGCCAACGCCGACCCCACAACACCCTATTTGTTTTACATAACAGACAAGAGTGGCGCAATACACTATGCCAAAACTTCAGACGAACATCAGAAGAATATTGAGAAATATTTGCAATAATGAAATGTTCATCATTATTCTTGTCATCAGTTCAATCTTCGCTTCCTATCAAAGTTTTTAAGTAAATAAACTCACTATTGTCGACTATAATCCCTTGTCACTTCTTTTTTCTTCTGTCATCTCATTCGAGCCTGAACGGCCTGAATTCGGACCTCCGAGGTTCGAATTCAGACGGTTGACTAACTCGGCATGACACCTTAACGTACTTTTCTTAGAGAGGAGAGAATTTATATAGCTTCTTTAGTTTCGATCATAGGACGCTTTACAACCTCTCGTGGTTTTGATCCTTCTGCAGGGCTCACATATCCTGCGGCTTCAAGCTCGTCTAAAATTCGTGCGGCGCGCGCATAGCCTACCTTAAATCGCCGCTGAATAAGTGACGCTGATGCTTTATCAAACTGAGAAATAATATTCACGACCTCGTTAAAAAGCGGATCGTTATCACCACTCCCCCCAACACCACCCATCATCGCCAACCCCCCACCTCGCACGTTCTCATTCGAAGTGATTTCATCAGTGTAGTGTACTACAGGGGCTTGTGATCTGAGGAATTTTACGAGCTCTCCGCTTTCTTTATCAGTAATGAACGGTCCTTGAATACGGCGCGGCTTTGCCTGATCGGGAGGAAGGTAGAGCATGTCTCCTTTTCCCAGCAACTTTTCTGCGCCCGGCGTATCGATAATAACACGTGAGTCAACAAGGGAGGAAACATTAAACGCTACCCGTGTTGGAATATTTGCTTTCATGAGGCCCGTAATAACATCAACGGATGGTCTTTGTGTTGCGAGAATAAGGTGAATACCGGTTGCGCGAGCCATTTGTGCGATACGAGTAATCAGATTTTCCGCGTCACCAGGTGCAAACATCATAAGATCTGCCAACTCATCAATTACAAATAAAATAAATGGTTTCTTTTCAACACCTTCTTTTGCATTATAGCTTTCAAGGTTTCGTGCCCCTGCTTGAGCGAAAATTTTATACCTATTTTCCATCTCTCGCACCGTCCACTGCAGAGCTGAGATAATTTTTGTTGGTTCAACAATAACCTCGGTTAATAAATGGGGGATGCCGTTGTAACTCGTCAGTTCTACCCGCTTTGGATCAACCATTATCATGTTCACATCCTCTGGCTTTGTGCGAAAAAGAATTGTTGAGAGCCAAGCGTTGAGCATTACTGATTTACCAGATCCCGTAGTACCCGCAATAAGCACATGGGGCATTTTGCTAATACTTGCGGCAATTGGTTTACCCGAAACATCCAAACCCAAAGGAACAAGAAGCGGATCGGTGTTTTCTGTAAAAACTGGCGAGCTTAACATCTGTCGAATGGTGACAATTTGCGGCTTGATATTTGGAATTTCTATACCAACGAGTGACCTTCCGGGAATTGGAGCCTCAATTCTCACCTGACCCGTAGGCGCGGCAAGGGCAAGTGCTAAGTCGTTGGATAAAGCAGTGATTTTTGATAACTTCGTACCCATCGTAATTTCAAGCGCGTACTGGGTAACGGTTGGACCGTAGTTTACTTCTGAAACGCGAGCACGAATACCAAAACTATCCAATGTTTTTTCTATAATACTCGCGCTTTTATTCACGTCGCCCCGCTCCGCATCTTTTTGTGGCGCGTCGTGAAGTAAACTAAGCGGTGGGTACACCCAGGTTGAGGAGGTCGATTGAGAAAGTGATTTCATAACAAGATTCTGATCAATATTTGCGTGTGATGAACCAGATTGCTGCACTGGCACGGCAATTTTTGGTTTTTCAACAGGCGGTTTATCTTTTATAAAAGTCTCGTTATTTCCTTTGAGATTATTAATAATTTTCTCGCTCTTTGGATCTCGTTTAAACATATTCGCGAATAATCCCGCCACTGCCTTGCATCCATTTACCATGAGCAATAAAAATGCGTCAACTGACGTGTCAAGAAATAAAATAACACCAATTATAAACGTCACAGATAAAATAATAAATGCACCAATACCAGTGAAGTCCAGAATTAAATTATCCGAGATCATTTTCCCCCACTCACCCGCTTGAAATAAACCCAAAAATGAAAGCAAAATAAGCAAAATACCTAGGGTAACATTTGGTTTTACAACCTTAAGTTTTTTTGTATTGAAAAAATGCCCGGCGAGAATGAGGAGAATAAAGGGAGAGGCTATTGCAAATGGACCCATGCGGTTAACATGTATCCTCCGTATCTTTTCAAGAAGTATTCCTGTCTCTTGGGAAGGAGAAAAAATATGGAAAAAAGCGAGTAGATGAATAATGGCTGCGGTAACCAATAAGAAACCGATTATATTAAAAACGGTTCTTCTATTAATTTTTACTTTTAAAAAGGGAATTTTAAAAAGCGACTTCCTCCGGGCCATAATGATTCATTGTAGCAGACTTTTATTTGAGAAGTTGCAGGTTGATTCTTCCCTGAGCGTCGACCTGAATCACCTCTACTCTTACCTTGTCTCCAATTTTCACGACTTCTGAGGGATCTTTCACAAATCCACGACCCATTTTTGAGACATGAATCATGCCGTCTTTTCCAGGAAGGATCTCGACAAATGCACCGAAGGGAAGAATACGAAGGACTTCTCCCTCAAATTGTTCTCCAATTTGCACTTCGCGAGTAAGATTTCGAATATGATCTGCTGCCTCTTCAACCTTATCTTTATCAATACCAGAGATGGTGACTTTTCCATCATCTGAGATATTAATCTCAGTTTGGGTACGGGCGATAAGCGCTTTGATATTTCGACCTCCTGGACCAATGATCTCTCCGATTTTGTCTGGAGGGGGAGTAAGCACCACTACTTTTGGCGCATACTGTGAGATATTTTTACGAGGACCACTAATTACTTTGTTCATGCTCTCAAGAATAAATATTCTCCCGGCTTTTGCTTGAGAAAAAATTTGCTTTATCATCTTGGCGGTTAACCCCTTATTTTTTACATCAAGTTGAATTGCAGTCACACCCTCGGTAGTACCTGCAATCTTAAAATCCATCTCACCTGCGAAATCTTCAAGTCCCACAATGTCTGTTAGCACCGCGTAGTCATCATCACTGTTTGCGACAATTCCCATAGCAACACCTGCGACCGCAGCTTTTATCGGTACACCTGCATCCATAAGGGCAAGCGAGGAACCACTGATTGATCCCATTGAAGAGGATCCATTTTCTGCAAGAATTTCTGAGACAACACGAATAGCGTAGGGAAACTCATCGCTTGAGGGGAGTACTGGCTCTATTCCTTTTTCCGCGAGCGCACCATGTCCAATCGCGCGTCGACTTGGGGTACCCATGCGACCTGCCTGTCCATAAGAGTACGGTCCATCTGAATAGTGATGAATGTAGCGCTTTGCTTCTTTTCCTTCTGGCCCTTCAATGAGCTGCTCAAGAGAGGTTGATCCGAGAGTCACGATTGAGAGAACCTGGGTTTGCCCGCGCTGGAAAATAGCTGAACCGTGAGTGCGGGGAAGAGTTGAGGTCTCAATATACAAGGTACGAACCTCATCAAACTTGCGGCCGTCTGGTCGCTTTTTCTTTTCGAGAATATCTTTTTTAATTTTTTGGTAATTGTATTTTGTGATCGCGGTGACAATTTGTTTTTTATCAGTTTTTCCCTCAAGGTCAGTTGATAATGCTTCAATAATCTCGTTTAACGTATCGCTGCCACTTCCCTCACTGTTTGCTGACTCTTCGATAGCGCGGTCAAGTTTGGTAGCGTATTTTTTCTGAATGAGCGACATTATTTCCTCATATTTTTCCTCAGGAGGAGCAGTTTCTTTTGTTTTGGCAATTTTTTTACCCAAACTTTTTATAAACTTAATGATTTTCACATTCTCTTTTTTCGCAAGCTCTATTCCTTCTTGAATTATTGCGTCATCCACAATCTCAGCTTTTGTCTCAATCATGAGTACTTTATCCATGGTTGAAGAGACTACGAGATCTAATTTTGAAAATTTTTCCGTGGCCTCATTCGGATTCAACACAAGATCGCCTTTGGCTTTATCGTCAGGTGTAATGTAGCCAACCCGCATAGTGCTGATAGGGCCATCCCACGGCACACTTGAGAGGTATAGAGCTGCGGAAGTTGCAATTGCAGAGAGAACATCAGGCGCGTTCACACCATCAATTGAAAGGAGAGTAATTACAACCTGAACTTGTTTTTTATAGGTTTTAGGGAAGAGGGGACGAATTGATCTGTCGATTAAGCGTCCGGTAAGCACTGCCTCGTCGGACGGTCTGCCCTCACGCTTTACCCATCGAGACCCTTTAATGAGTCCACCTGCATATAATTTTTCTGCATACTCAACAGAGAGGGGAAAATAATCAATACTTGGATTTTCTGGGCCAATGGCAACCGTTACCAACACTGCAGTCTCACCTAATGTCGCGTATACTGACATGTCTACTGCTTGGGCGAGTTTGCCGAACTGAAGCGTTAACTTCTGACCACTTATTTCAATTGATTCTTCAATTACTTTCATACAAGAATACACTCCGTCGTCCAGAATGACAATTTAGTTATGTAATTATTTCTTTAAATCAAGCTTACCTAATAATACTTTATGTCGCTTATCGTCTAACTTTTTTAAGTAGTTGATAATTCTTCGACGTTTTGCAATTACTTTAAGCAACCCTCGACGTGAGTGGTTATCTTTTTTATTCTCTTCCAAGTGAGAGGTGAGTTTAGTTATTTTCTGAGTGAGAAGCGCAACCTGTACTTCAGGCGAGCCAGTGTCTCCTTTTTTTTGGGAAAACTGCTCAATGAGTACTTGTTTATCATCCGGTAAATTCATATAAAGTCCCATTATAATAGATAACATGCCAAGATTCAAGAGACATGCAATCATCTCACTCCTTCTTCTCCTTACGTCAGTGGTTATAATTCTCATTGTTCCACCAACAAACGACCTCGTTGTTTTTAGTCTTGTGGGAACAATCTCGCTCAGTGTACTTTTTGGAGTTCTGTCGTTTTTTTCCAAAAAGTACGCAATCAGTCTTGCAGTTTTTACTATAGTATTACTTACTACTAACTACTTTATTGGTTTCCAGGTTCTTTCAACCATACTTCTTCTCTCAGGTATAATAGGAGTACTATTCATCATATGAAAACATTTTATATCTCAACCTCAATTCCCTATGTGAATGCACGCCCTCACATCGGATATGCCCTTGAAGCGGTGCAAACAGACACGATCGCTCGTTTCTATCGCCAGCTTGGTGTTGAAACCTTTTTTCTTTCAGGTACTGATGAGAATGCAATTAAAAATGTAGAGTCTGCAGAAAAGCTTGGCCTCTCAACGAGAGAACTTGTTGATAAAAACACCAAAGCATTTCTTGAGTTGAAGGAAGCACTTAATCTTTCATTTGATCAATTTATCCGAACCTCATCAGAAAAACATAAGAAGGGTGCACAAAAGTTTTGGGAGGCCTGTAAAAAGGACATTTATAAAAAAACCTATGAGGGGTTGTACTGTACGGGTTGTGAAACGTTTTATACAGACGGAGAGTTTCCAGAAAATATCTGTCCGTATCACAATCGAAAACTTGAACTGGTGAGTGAGGAAAATTATTTTTTCAAACTTTCTCACTATCAACATGAGGTAAAAAAAATTATTCTTTCAGGTAAGCTGCAGATTTTCCCTGAGTTTCGAAAAGAGGAAGTGCTTGATTTTATAAACAAGGGAATCGATGATATTTCGGTCTCACGGCCAAAAGAGCGAACTAAAGGCTGGGGCATACCAGTACCCGGCGATGAGTCGCAGCATATGTACGTATGGTTTGACGCGCTTACAAACTACATTACCGGTATTGATTTTGCAGATAACGGACCACTGTTTAAAAAGTTTTGGGAATTAAATGATAATCGAAATCACGTTATAGGAAAAGATATTGTGAAGTTTCATGCACTCTACTGGCCTGCAATGTTACTATCCGCAGGCATTCCACTTCCCACACGAATTTACGCGCATGGATTTATTACCGTCGAGGGAAAGAAGATGAGCAAAACATTGGGAAATGTCGTTGATCCGTTTACACTGGTTGAAAAATATGGAGTTGACGCACTGCGCTATTATTTGCTTCGCGAAATTCCCTCTCTTGACGACGGCGACTTTTCTCATCACCGTATGGAACAAATTTACGATAACGATCTGGCAAACGAGCTGGGTAACTGTGTATCAAGAATTACCACACTCGCCCAAACAGATAGTATTTCTGTTAAACCCTCCTCACCGGAGTACGATGAAGAGTTTCACAAAAATATTGAAGTATTCGATCTTAACAGAACGCTTGAAACTCTATGGCAGGTAGTGCGAGACCTCAATAAATCAATAAATGAATTTGAACCATGGAAAAAAACTGCGGGTGAGCGAAAAGATTTTCTCATAACATCAGTAAAGACACTCAACACAATTGGATGGAAATTGCAACCATTTTTACCTGACACCGCAAAAAAAATACTCTCTGCTACTGAAGGAAACATTGTGAAAGCTCCACAATTATTTCCTAAAAAATAACGCGCTGTGTTTGTTAGAATGATGACTATACCATGAAACGAATAGATTTATACCTCTGGAGAGTTAAAAAAGTCAGCCCACAACTTCGATTTATACCACCTACCCTGGTTATATGTGCAATTCTTGCCATTTATTTTTTCATTTTCTACAACCTTCCCTCACCTACAAAATTAAAAGATTATAAAACAGTTCCCCTCTCAACCCACATAACCGATCGTAATGGAAAATTACTCTATGAGATTTACCGAGAACAAAACCGAACACCCATTAAATTGAGCGACCTTCCCCCCTACGTAAGTCAGGCTACTATCTCAATTGAGGATAAAGATTTTTTTAAACATAGCGGCATCTCTCTGTTTTCCGGAATTGCCCGAGCACTTAAGGATATGGTGATCGGACATAATCTACAAGGTGGGTCCACTCTTACCCAACAACTCGTCAAATCCGCCCTTCTTTCTCCTGAACGCACCGTGAGACGAAAAATAAGAGAGATCGTACTTGCACTCTGGACTGAACAGCTCTATTCAAAAAATCAAATTCTTGAGCTATATTTGAATCAGGTACCATACGGTGGATCCGCATATGGAATTGAGGAGGCAGCACGCACCTACTTTGGCAAACATGCGAAAGAATTAACACTCGCGGAGGCGGCGCTTCTTGCTGGACTTCCCCAAGCACCCTCACTCTACTCGCCGTTTTATAACTTAGACGCCGCAGTATATCGCCGTAATGAAATTTTGAAAAAAATGAGAGAACAAGGATATATTACTGAGAATCAAAGGAAAGAGGCAGAAACCACTAAAATTACGATCAATCCACCTCGTACCGCAATCAAAGCCCCCCATTTTGTCTTCTATGTGAAGCAACAACTTGAGAAGTTGTATAGTACTGAGCAGGTTGAGGAGGGTGGATTAAATGTCGTAACAACACTTGACCTTGATACGCAGCAGGAAGCAGAAAAAATTATGAAAGACGAGCTGGAAAAAATAAAAAATCTCAATGTTTCCAATGGCGCGGCACTTGTAACGAGACCCTCAACGGGCGAGATTTTGGCAATGGTTGGTTCTGTTGATTATTTTGCAACTCCCAGTGGTGCGTTTAACGTAACCACTGCTCTTCGCCAACCTGGGTCTTCAATTAAGCCGTTAAATTATGCGATCGGCCTTGACCGAAAGATCGTAACTCCCTCCTCAGTATTTTTAGATGTCCCCACCTGTTTTCCCAGTATCCCGACTCGCTACTGTCCGGTAAATTATGACGGACAGTTTCATGGACCAGTACAACTTCGCTTTGCCTTGGGAAATTCTTTAAATATTCCGGCGGTAAAAATGCTCGCGCTCAATGGTGTTGATAATTTTGTGGCCTCTGCCTCAGCCTTTACTATCTCAACGTTTGAGGATCCCTCCCGCTACGGGTTGTCTCTTACCTTAGGCGGCGGTGAGGTACGCATGGTTGAGATGGCTCAGGCTTTTTCTGCCTTTCCCAATCGCGGTACTCCCCGAAAAGTAGTCTCAATTCTCAAAGTACAGGACAAATTGGGTAAGGAACTATATAAATACCAAGATGTAAATTTTATCGCGGATATTAAACAAGCACTCAAATATCCCAACTTTCTCGCGATTGCAGGTAAGAAAGTGGTATCCCCTGAAACTGCATTTTTAATTTCCCACATACTTCTCGATAATAACGCGCGCATGATGGCTTTTGGTCCCTCATCTTTTTTAGTCGTGCCAAACAGAGCAGTTTCGGTAAAAACTGGGACAACTGATGATAAAAAAGATAACTGGACTATTGGATTTACCCCTAATTTTTTGTCTGCTGTATGGGTTGGGAATAACGACAACACTCCCATGAACCCCTATCTCACCTCGGGTATAACGGGCGCCGCTCCTATTTGGAATAAAATTATGGCCTCGATTTTGAAAAATCAGCCAGATCTCTGGCCGATTCGACCAGACACTGTGGTGGGACGAAGTGTGTGTTCTACCGGTCAGGTAGTGGAGCAAAAAGACGGCCAGGATCAAACAAAAGATGGTTGTAACCCCCGTTTTGAGTACTTTATAAAAGGCACTGAAGCGTCCCAATCTGCCTCAATAAAGCGAGAAGAAATATTTGTTACCAAAGATAGTAACCTGCAAGCGCGCGAAGGAGACCCAAATACTGAGAAAAAAGAAAAAACAGTGATAAAAGATGGATTTTCAACCTACTGCGTTGACTGTGCTCATGAACCAACCCCCACACCACCCGCACATTGACAAAGCTCAAAACTTACTTTAGAATAAATCCATGACACCAGATCTCAAAAAAGAAGATTTACTCGACACCGCACAAAGTAAGCTCTTCATTCAAAGTTATTCTAAAAAAAATATTGACGGAGTGAGAGTTGTAGAACTCCCTAATTTCGTAGGAGAAGATGGCGATTTTACCGAACTTCTTCGATTGGAGAATGGTGAGGTTGAGAAATTTCCTGGTTTTAAACTAGCTCAAATTAACCGAACTAAAGTTTATCCTGGCACGGTAAAAGCATGGCACTTTCACTACAAACAAGATGAGGTCTGGCATGTGATGCCCAGTTCTCACCTTCTCGTTGGCTTGTGGGATTTGCGAAAAAATTCAAACACAACTGGTGTAAGCACACGGCTGGGTATAGGAGGCGGAAAAGCAAGTCTCATGTATATTCCCCGAGGAGTGGCTCATGGATACGCTAACTTTTCCAATGCAGTAGGAGAGGTGCTTTATTTTGTAAACAACAAATTTAATTTGCAAGAACCCGATGAACTTCGTCTTCCCTGGGATAGTAATGGCTCAACCTTCTGGCAACCCGCGAGAGAGTAATTTCATAACGCAAAACTCCTTATTACGCCATTTACTGTACCATGATTACCTAAATAAGCTAAAACAAGTGAGTTTGAAGTAAAGGAGTCCTTTGTGTTTTCACTTTTCAATACTTGTAGAGCTTGCTCTCCATCTATAGCTTTTCTCAACCTTGTAATAGTAATGTGTGGTTTGTATCGGGGTCCAATAAGTAAAGATCCGTAATTGCTTATATCTAGTGCATCTTCCTCAGAAATGCCTTCGACATTTGCTAAATGGGGTAATACTAACCCTTCCCGAAGCGGATTGAGTTTTTCAATAATCTGACGCTGCGTCGTAGTTAATTCTTCAGTTCTTCTACAATTCCAAAATAAAAATGTTTTGTGAGAAACAGAAAAATCATCAAGTGAAATTTTTACTGGTCGGAGTTTTCCTAAAGCTTCTCGTAGGGTACTTTTTATTTTGTCAATATTCTTTACGGGAAAATGAGCTTGGTATACCGTGATATGAGGAAGGAAATTTGTAGTATTAAGAATAAACTCTGTCGGGAATTGTTTAGCTATTTTTGTACTCAATTGAATAGCTTTTTCTTGAACTTTTTTATCAGGAAGAGTCGCGATATTGAGTGAGACTGTATTCATGGGTGTCAACGACAGGATTCGAACCTGTGACCGATCGCTTATGAAACGATTGCTCTACCACTGAGCTACGTTGACTGCGGTGTTTTACGTTCTAAATTATACTATAATCTCCCTATACATGGAACTTTCGATCGTCATTATCTCCTACAATACTAAGGAGATAACCAAAGATTGCATTAATTCAATCTATCAATCACTGGACAGGTCGCGATCTGTCCCTACACAGTTTGAAATTCTTGTCATTGACAACAACTCAACAGATGATTCAGTTGAAATGTTACAACAATTTGAAAAAAAGAATAAAAACTTTAGACTCATTCAAAATAAAGAAAATGTTGGGTTTGCGCGAGCAAATAATCAGGGAGCAAACCTCGCAAAAGGTGAGTATCTTCTATTTTTAAACTCTGACACTATAGTTCTCGATACTGCTATCCATAAGCTTCTTGATTTTGCGCGAATCACTCCCCACACTGATTTTGTCGGCGGAAAACTTTTTAATAAAGATATGACAGCGCAAGCGTCGTGTGGACCATTTTACTCACTTCCCGTAATCTTTGTGGCCCTCTTTTTGAGAGGAGATTACTACGGTCTTACTCGTAGCTCCCCCAATGCAACCTCGCAGGTTGATTGGGTGTCAGGCGCCTGCATTCTTACCAAAAAAGAATATTTTAAAAAAGTTGGAGGATTTGATGAAAAAATCTTTATGTACATGGACGAAATAGATCTCCTTTATCGCGCAAAAAAACAAGGATATCGCGTGTTTTTCTGTCCCCAATCTCAGTTTATTCATCTGGGGTCTGCTTCAAGCGGTAATCACACGTACCCCATTCTCCAAGTGTATCGTGGATTTATGTATTTTTACAAAAAACATCACTCACCCCTGGCTATGTTTTTCTTAAAAGCTATGTTACAATTAAAAGCAACAATCGCAGTTGGGATTGGTAAGATAACCCAAAATAAGTATTTAGTGCAAACCTATGGAGAAGCTCAAAAACTGGTTACAATGGCTTGATACGAATATTCTCAAAGTCGGCCTCATTATCTTCATCTTCGGTATCCCCCTCTATCCCAAAATTCCACTCATTACTATGGATTACACATACATTTCCGTCCGTTTTGATGATTTTTATGTCGGCTTGCTGTTTCTTATATATATAGCTCAACTTATCCGCAAAAAAGTTAGCCTGGACCGTGAGTTTTTACCGCTCTTTGTACTATTTTGGGTCGCGGTTGGGCTCTCATTTCTCAGCGGTATCTTTCTCACTCACACCCTTCCCTACCATCAGGTCGCCTTTTTAAACGCCATGCGTCGTCCGCAGTATATGGTTGTATTTTTTATCGCCCTCTCATCCATTCAATCTAAAAAAGATTTTCTCACCTACCTCCGCTATATTATGATCGCGATGATACTCGTTGTTCTCTATGGACTGGGCCAAAAATTCTTCGACTTTCCCGCAATTCAGACTATGAACCCGGAATTTGCTTTGGGAAGAGTGCTCCATATAACGGCCGAGGCGCGCATCTCCTCAACATTTGCGGGTCACTACGACCTTGCCGCCTATCTCGTGTTTCTCTTACCACTTATGCTCGGTATGTATCTCTGGAAAAAAAAGACGATGTATCTTCTCCTGTTTGGACTTGCTCTGTTTGCGTTAAGTCTTACAGCGTCTCGCTCATCAACTGTCGCGTTTCTTTTTTCAGTCATTCCATTTCTTATCCTGGTTCGAAAATGGAAATTACTGATCGCTGTTGTCATTCTCACCGGCGTCTTAAGCTACTTCTCCTCAAACCTTATAACTCGCTTTATGAAAACATTTCAGGTAAAACAAATTTATGTGAACTCACAAACGGGTAAGGTTGTGGTTCCTGAAAAAATCTCGTCAAAAGAACTTCCGGCCGGTTCTTTTTACGTTGCTCTAAAGAATCAAGAAGGGGCGCCTACCGCCTCTACTACTGCACTTTTAAATGCACGCATCCTTCATGACGTCCGAGACGAGGCAAAGAAAAGAGGACAGGTATTAACTGCCTCACAGGAAGCAAATATGGTTGCAACTGCCCAAGCTGGTTTGAAACCGGTAAACACGGTAGTCTCAGATATTTCTCTTGCCACCCGACTACAGGTAGAATGGCCACGCGCGATTAATGCATTGAAACAAAACCCCCTTCTTGGCACCGGCGCGGGATCTATTACAGAATCAACTGATAACGATTACCTTCGATGGTTAGGTGAGTTTGGATTATTAGGTACTGGATTATTTTTATTTATTTTCTATCGACTAGCACGCAAAATATATGAAGCAGTCCCTCGCGTTTCTCCTTCTGAAAAAACCCTTTATATTGCCTTTCTTTTTGGCTGGCTTGGACTTATGATAAATGCGTCGTATATCGATGTATTTGAGGCTTCTAAAGTTGCCTATCAATTCTGGCTCATGGTTGGATTTTTCATCGGATCTGTTAATAAGAGAGTACTATGAAAAAAGATATCATTACCCATCCTTTTAGAAAATTTGATGTCTTTATTCTCTCGTTTCTCCTTATCCTTGCCTTCGCGTTTCGCATGTATAAAGTCAATACGCCGCTTGCTGACTTTCACTCATGGCGACAGGCCGACACCGCAGCAGTCGCGCGTAACTTTGTGCGCCACGGCATAAATCTTTTTGACCCTCGCTACGACGACTTCTCAAGTGTTGAGACGGGTATTGAAAACCCAAAAGGCTACCGATTTGTAGAGTTTCCATTGTATAACGGCGTCATTGCTGTTTTCGCAAAATTCATACCTATGTGGCCGGTTGAGGTCTGGGGTCGTATTACCACTGCTCTGTTTTCATTGTTTCTCATCTCAATCATCTACTATATTGGCCTTAAAGAAAGTAGTCGGGTAACTGCGGTAGTTGCAGCACTTGTGTATGCGGTCTTTCCTTTTTTTGTTTTTTTCTCACGGGTAATACTGCCCGAAACCGCCGCTCTCACTTTCGCGTTTCTTTCCATTTATTTTCTGTACAAAAGAAATTTCTCATCAACCCGTCTTACTACTTTTTACTTTATACTTTCACTCATTTCCTTCGCAACGGCACTTCTCATAAAACCTCCTACCGCGTTTTTTGCAATCACCCTTCTTACTCTCATGATAGAGTACGACCGCTTAAAAATTGTAAAAACTGTACGAAATTATCTTTTCTTTTTTCTCAGCCTCATCCCTTTTGTCGGGTGGCGCTATTTCATCTCATTTCACCCAGAAGGAATACCAGCGAGTGGTTGGCTTATTACGAGCGTGAATACCTATCAAGGATTGCAGAATATATTTTTTAGACCTGCTTTTTTCCGATGGATATTTTTTGAAAGAATTAATATCGATATTCTAGGTGGTTACCTTTTGCCATTTTTAGTAATAGGCAGCTTAAGTCGTATGAGAAACTATCTTGTACCAAGCATTCTTATCTCGAGCCTCGCGTACCTATTTACTTTTCAAGGAGGAAACGTACAACACGAATACTATCAAACAATGATACTGCCGGCATGTGCACTCATGATAGGGATTGGAGTACATACTATCGTACACAATAGTAAAATTTTTCTTAATCGTTATATAACGTATCCCCTTATTATCGCCCTTTTCGCTTTCGCCTATTTTGTTTCCTACTATAAAGTAAAAGATTTTTACTATTACCCTCCAGAATTTACCGGTATGGCTCAGGTTGTGGGATTTCTTACACAACCAAACGATAAAATAGTTACCGATAGATCTGGAGACACCACCTTACTCTATGTTATTGACCGCAAGGGTTCTCCCGCACTCTACAAAGAATTAGACGCGTTTAAAAAAGATGGTTATTCTTTTTTTCTTTCAACAAATAAAGAAAAAACAGAGGAGATAAAAAAGAATAAACAGTATCGAATTGTTTTTGAGGGTGATAAATTCGCCCTGTTTCGATTATGAAGATTTTGATGCTCACGCCCTACCTTCCCTACCCCCCTGCGTCAGGTGGACAGATACGCACTTTTAATTTACTCAAATATTTAAGTAAACGGCACGACGTAACACTCATTTCGCTCTATAAAAACGCAAAGGAAAAACAGTATGCTTCCTATCTTAAAGCGTACTGTAAAAACATTTACCTCTGTAAGCGACCAGAAAAACCATGGCAACTTAGTATTATATTCCAATCAGTGTTTTCATTTCTTCCTTTTCTTATCGTACGAAATTTTTCCTCTGAGGCGCGCAAAACAATTGAAAAACTTCTCCAAACTGAACACTTTGATGTGATTCACGCCGAGACTTTTTATATCATGCCTCATATTCCCCAAACCTCTATACCTGTGCTTCTTGTCGAACAGACTATTGAGTATAAAGTGTATCAACATTATCTTCGCTCTATACCATTTTGGATGCGTTTACCGCTGTACCTGGATATTATTAAACTAAAATCATGGGAAACGTATTACTGGAAAAAGGCCACAATGGTAAGCTCTGTCTCAGAATCAGACTGCAACATTATCACCAAACAAACTCCCCGGAATATTAATCCGGTAATTATTCCAAACGGCGCGGGAGATGAGATGTTTGTGCATACACTTTCTGAAAAAAATACTGAGCAGCCAGTACTCCTCTTTGTGGGAAATTTTTCTTGGCTACAAAATGTTGAAGCTGCAAACTATCTTATCCGCAAACTCTACCCAAAACTTAAAAAAGCAATCCCGAATGTACGCTTAATTATTGCGGGACAGAACGCACATCAAAAAGTTGATAATCAAGAAGATAAAGATATTCAGATAATAAATATACCTCAAGAAGATATTGATACGGTAAAAAAACTATACAATGAAGCAACCCTTTTTATTGCGCCCATTTTCGGTCCAGGAGGCACTCGCTTAAAGATTTTAGCGGCAATGGCAGCGGGACTTCCCGTTATCACAACCAAAATCGGTATTGAAGGATTAAGTGTGCAAAACAATAAACATGCTCTGGTTGCAAGCTCTATTGATGAGTTTGTAGATCAAACAAAACTGGTGCTTAAAGACAAAAAACTCTACGAAGAATTACGAAAAAATGCATATGACTTAGTGAAAAGTAAATTCAGCTGGAAAGCAATTGCCCAGCAGTTAGAAATCGTGTATAAAACAATTACAAAGTCTACCACGAGTTAACCCATTCATATGAGAATAGGAATCGATATTAGTCAGGTCGCATACCCCGGCACCGGTGTTGCCCGCTATGTTGTAATGCTTGTAAATGCTCTCCTTACCTATGACACGAAAAATGAGTATATATTTTTCTTCTCCTCTCTCAGACAACCATTTCCTGAGCATCTCTTTCCAAAAATGCAATCCGATCAGCTTAAAAAGTTCATCATGCCGCCGACATTTTTAGATACAATGTGGAACAGTGTGCACCGCATGTCAATTGAACGCCTTATCGATCCTATTGATATTTTTTTTACCTCAGACTGGGTTGAACCACCGAGTAAAGTTGCAAAAAAAATAACAACACTACATGACCTTACGGTCTATCGATTTCCCGAAACCTATCGGCAAAAAGTTGCTTTTGACCCTTCACGTTTTACCCTTTCTCCCAATATTGTTGCAACACAAAAACGTCGCCTCCACTGGGTAAAAAAAGAGTCAACAAAAATTCTTTGCGACTCAGAAACAACGAAGAGAGATGCAATGCAAATTTTAAATATTGAGGAAAATAAATTAAAAGTTGTGTATCCCGGAGTTGAGATAGAGACAAGTCGAGCGACAAAGTTTTCAATACTCCAGTCGACTTACAAAATAGATAAAAAATACCTATTAAGTGTGGGAAAACTTGAGCCGAGGAAAAATATAAAGGCTCTCATTGCGGCATTTCAAAAAACTGGTATTACCAACGCGCAACTTATTATTGTAGGACCACGTGGATGGAATAGTGATGAAACAAAAAATAGCCCAAATATTATATTTTTAGGATACGTTCCTGACAACGATTTATATGGACTTTATAAAAACGCTGAGTTTTTTATATACCCCTCACTCTATGAAGGATTTGGGTATCCACTTGTTGAGGCAATGTGTTTTGGCTGTCCTGTTGCAACCTCGAATAACTCATCACTCGCCGAAATTGTGAAAAATTATGGCCTCCTTTTTGATCCGGAATCGCTTGACTCAATGAGTGACGCAATGAACAAATTACATTCTGACGAAACATTGCGCAAAGAACTCAGTAAAAAAAGCTTAACTCGCTACGAAGATTTTTCCCTCAAACGTTTCGCTGACCAATTATTAGAAGTTTTCTCCCAAGTAACACTATGATAATAGGTATCGACGGAAATGAAGCAAATGTGAATGAACAGGTTGGCGTTTCTGTCTACACGTTAAATATTCTTAATCATTTCCAACAGATCGCAACCGAAAGCGTGCGTTTTACCGTATATCTTCGAAACCCACCAAAAGATTTTCTTCCTCAAGAAACTGAGTATTTTAAATACACTTTGGTGAACGGACGCGTTCTCTGGTCACAAGTTTTTCTCCCCCTTCATCTGAATCTCAAACGAGGTATTGATATTTTTTTCTCACCGGCTCACTATAGCCCTCGCTTTTGTCCCGTTCCCCTCACCGTTACTATCCATGACCTTTCTTATTTTTACTATCCTGACGAGTTTTTGAAAAAAGATTTGTATAAACTGAAAAACTGGACACAGTACTCAATTGAAAACGCAAAACACATCATCGCCGTCTCCAAAAATACAAAAAAAGACATACTCAAATTCTATCCTCATATTCCTGAGAAAAAAATTACCGTTGTCTATAATGGATTTGAAAAAAATATTATAGGGACAGGTCGCAACCTGTCCCTACAACAATACAACCTACAACCTAACCGATATCTCCTCTACGTCGGCACTCTTCAACCTCGCAAAAACATCTCCACTCTTCTCAAAAGTTTTGCTCAGTACTCAAAACAAGATGAAAAAATGCAGCTGGTACTCGTGGGTAAAAAAGGCTGGATGTATAATGAGATTTTTAAACAGGTTGGGGAATATAATCTGCAGGAGCGAGTTATTTTTACAGGGTATATACCAGACAACGAACTTGCTGTTTTATACAAAAATGCATTTTGCTATATTCTTCCCTCATTTTATGAGGGGTTTGGCATTCCTATCTTGGAAGCTATGTCGTATGGCTGTCCGGTAATTAGCTCTTTTACCTCAAGTTTGCCTGAAATTGGCGGAAATGCGTGTGAGTATTTTGATCCTTCATCTTCAGAAACGCTAACTGATAGAATCATTGAGCTACAAGAAGCTCCCGATCATCGAAAAGAACTAATTAAACGAGGTTTAGACCGGGTAAAAGAATTCTCCTGGGAAAAATGCGCAACAGAGACTCTCAAAATTCTTCAGGCACAAACCTAACTACAAAGCTTCTCAGAACAAGCCAAAAGTAACCTACGAGGTTGTTTGAGGCATACCAATATTGTTCTTGGCCTGTCTTCATGCTATAATCGACATGTACTTTTACAATGCTGGTTCAGAAATTCTGGAAATTACCAGAGGAGGGAATGTGGAAATACTTGGCCTAATGATCATGGTTGTGGTGGGAACCCGCTCGTTTTTTACCGCGCTTGCGCTCTTTTCCATTATGAGCATGTTTCTCATAATGGCACTGCTCGGTTCCAGAGAACGATCTTCTCGAGTTCTCGGCCTGATCTTAACCCTGGTAGTGATCGGCTACTGGGCTCTCTTTATTGCAACATCAGAGTAAAAAGATGAAGACCATAAACCTCCGGCAGACCTAGTTTGAAAGTAGAGGAAAGGTGATGGGTAACTTAGCATTCAGCGGCCATGAAATTGACTATCTTGTCGAGATGATCAGGACAAATTCTCAGGTTAGGAGCGAACTCGAGAGGCTTACTGGAATACCCTCAGACATAACTATTAGACACCTGAAAATCTTAAGACGGATGGCAGATCGTGAAGAGTTTCGCAAGCTTGGCACAGCTTATCTTCACCGGAAAAGTCGACTAACCCCCTGGGAACAAGGGGTGCTTAACGCGGGAATTGGCTGGGAGCCTGGGAACCTTGGAGCTGCGGACGTAGCACAGCAACTTCATTCCATTGATGATGCCCTTCGAAACCAGTAGTAACTTACCGAGAGGGTGGAATTTTTTCCACTACACATTTTCCCACCCTCTCGATCTTTTTATCCCCTCTTCGTAAGAGAAGAGATATGCACTTTTCACTATAAATTCTTTCACAACAGCCAAAAATCAACCGCCGCGGTTGCGGGTGGCGTTATGTCCCCAGATACACGAACCTCCGAGGTTCGTTGAGATCTACCAACAATGCCTTTAAGCTTGTCTTAATGCTATAATCAACACGTACTTTTACATTACGTGGAACGCGATTCTACTACTAAGTGGCTCTGCGGCGTTACTGTAACTTTATACCCTATGAGGTTACCGTGCTGCCGCAGCAGCCATGACCAAATGGTGGGGTCGCAAATTGGGGTCATGCAAATAGAGGTCGTCACAGAAGATGTTCTGTTTGAGGACACTCTGTGAAAAAAAGGAGAGGACCTGATGACTCGATCATTCACCGCAACAGATCTTGTTTACCCAGGCAGTCTTCCAGACGTTAACACCATCGACGACATTATCTTTCTAGGATCATACACAATCAGAGGCATGATTCAAGCGTGGAGGGGGTGGGGAAGGAACGTCGCTCAAAAGTTGAAGTATGCCTCAGAGGAAGACGTGCCATCTCTCCAGTCACAAAAACGTCTTGCCAGGGAAAGAATAAACCAGCTGCTCGAGCTTGAAAAAAGGGCGGAACAGAAACCACCCTTACCACGCTACCGCCCAGTTGATTGGTTCGTTAAGGGGGAGATCGTATACATCTGGAGACAACCCGTTAACGCGTGGCAGCCGATGCACGTCCTGGAGGTGAATAAGTTTCACTGCATGGTAGTGGTTGGCACCACAACACTCCCCATAACAGATACCATGAGTTATCGTACTAACGTTGGGGAGTGGTATGGGGTTGCTCGACCTGAAATATTGAAGGAGGGGGAATACCACTACTTGCGAATTAATCCTGGATTCGCTGCGTTGTGGATTCGCAGAATGCCTGAGGAGATCAAGTACTTCAACAGGTTTGCTTGGCCCTTTTGATCAATAGCCGAATCCAGAACTGACCCCACCAACAATTCCACGTAAACCATGAGCGCCCTCTGGGGCAGAGAGTTGTCCTCGACTTTACGTCGGGACGGTTGTGATCCACCTTTGGATCTAACCTCAAACCCTCTCTGCTTCACGGCGCTCTTTTTTTCTCTTCAGGTATAATTTAAGGATGAGGGTTGAGATTATTGAGGATAATTTTCCGATTGAGAAATGGAATGAGAAAGCGGTTCACCCCCTACAATCATGGCAGTGGGGAGAGGCGCGGAAAAAACTCGGAATTACAGTAATTCGAATCGCTGAGTTTAACGGCTCGCAACTCATGGATGTGTACCAGATGACGCTTCACCGCCTTCCGTTTGGTTTTAAGCTTGGCTACATTCCCCGCTCTCGGACACCTTCCAAGGCAGTACTCCAGTTTCTCATTGAGTACGCAAAAAAACACTCTATTATTTTTATCAAACTTGAACCAAACGAACAAAAAAGCAAATCGTTAAACGATGTTCGATTAACGTCTTCCTCCCATCCCCTGTTTCCCGAATGGACTATGGTGCTTGATCTTACCAAATCAGAAGAAGAGCTTCTCAAAGAAATGAAACCAAAGACTCGCTATAATATACGACTCGCCGAGAAAAAAGGGGTAGTGGTGAAGGAGGAATCGAACGACGAGGGGTTTAAAAAGTTTTCTGATCTGTATTTTGAGACAACTGATCGACAAAAATATTATGGCCATAACCGCAACTACCACCAGATTATCTGGAAAAGCTTGAAAGATTCAATTGCCCACATTCTCATTGCATATTTTGACAATATCCCCATTGCAGCCTATGAACTCTTCTCCTTTAATGGGGTGTTTTACTATCCCTATGGGGGCACGTCCTCGCTCCACCGCAATGTAATGGGTCCAAATCTTCTTATGTGGGAGGCAGTTCGCTTAGGTAAAAAACTAGGAGCCACGAGCTTTGATATGTGGGGCGCACTTCCTCCCAATTATCAAGGCGATACGGGATGGGCAGGGTTTACTCGCTTTAAAGAAGGGTATAACGCACAGTTTGTGCAGATGATTGGCAGCTTTGACCTTATTATAAATCCAGCACTATACAAACTCTACAACTGGGTATATACACTGAGAGAGATGTATTTAAAATTGAGAAAAACTTAATTCATACTCTCGTCTCTCTGAGAAAAACGCTTCGGGGCAAATGAATACTCACTTTTCTTTTTTGGAAAGGCAAGCGCGATACTTAAGACCTGATCCATACTCTCAATAGGTTCAAAATGAAGATCTTTTAAGATGTAGGAGGGAATTTCATCAAGATCCTTTTTATTATCCTTAGGCATAATCACTGTTTTAATTTTTGCTCGATGCGCGGCGATTACTTTCTCCTTAATACCACCAACCTCAAGGGCGCGACCCCGCAGCGTTATCTCACCGGTCATTGCCACATCTCGTTTCACGGGAATCTTTGTGATTGCCGAAACCATAGCGGTGGTAATGGCAACTCCCGCTGACGGTCCATCTTTTGGTACTGCACCCTCTGGCACATGTACGTGTATATCAATTTTGTTAAAAAAATCTTTGCTCAGTTTAAACATGTCCCAGCGAGAACGGATGTAGGAAAGCGCGGCTTGGCATGACTCTTTCATCACGTCCCCCAGGTGACCCGTGAGACTCAATGCCCCTTTTCCAGGCATAATCGCAACCTCAATAAATAGGATATCCCCTCCGGCCTGTGTCCAGGCTAAACCAGTTGAGATACCAATCGTATCTTTTTCTTCAATGAGTGACGCTGAGTATTTATACGGTCCAAGAAGCTTGTGGAGGTCGTTTACACTAATTGTCTTTCGTGCTGCTTTTTCCTCAACAATTTCTTTGGCAATTTTGCGACACACTGTTGCAATCTGCCGCTCAAGTTCACGAACCCCTGCCTCACGGGTGTAGCGCCGTATAATTTCCCGCATTGTTGCGTCTGCTATTTTCACCTCGTCCCGTGAAACACTGTGAGCCTCAATCTGCTTTCCGATGAGATACTCTTTGGCGATGTGAAATTTCTCGTCCTCTGTATAGCCGGGAAAGTGAATTACCTCTAATCGATCGAGAAGTGCCTCAGGAATGGTGTCGAGCATATTTGCCGTTGTGATAAAAAACACATCTGAAAGGTCGTAGGGAACCTCAAGGTAATGGTCTGAGAATGAGTGATTTTGCTCAGGGTCCAACGCCTCAAGAAGGGCGGCTGATGGATCTCCCCGGTAATCGCGACCAAGCTTATCAATCTCGTCAAGCATAAATACAGGGTTTTTTGATCCTGCCTGTTTTATACCCTGAATCATACGGCCGGGAAGTGCTCCCACATAGGTACGACGATGACCTCGAATCTCTGCCTCGTCACGAATACCACCCAGGGAAATTTTGATAAATTTACGGCCCAGTGCACGAGCGATCGAACGACCCAATGACGTCTTACCAACACCCGGTGGTCCCACAAAACACAAAATTGTGGGCTGGTGCCCTTTTTGTTCATTTTTCTTCTGGTCTTTTTGTAACTTTTCTTTTGCTTTTTGCAGTTTAATAACCGCTAAATACTCAAGAATTCTTTCCTTAATTTTCTGCAAACCGTAGTGATCTTCATTGAGAACTTTCTCTGCAAGACTCACATTCACGTCCACGTCTCCTGCCGCGGCCTGCCATGGCAGCTCAACCAACCAATCCAGATAGGAGCGAATATAGGAGGCCTCAGGGTTAAACTGAGACATCTGCGACAAACGCTTGAGTTCCTTAAACGCCTTTTCCTCAACCTGCTTGGGCATCTTTGCTTTTTTAATCTTCGCATGGTACTCATCAATATCCCGATCCTCACCTTTACCTCCCAGTTCTTCCTCAATTGTCTTCATTTTCTCTCTCAAAAACGTCTCGCGCATGCCACGCTCAAACTTCTGTTGAGTCTTGTTTGATATATTTTGTTCAATTTCCAGAATCTTAATCTCCCGATTCACATACTCAACCTCAAGAGTAAGGCGTCTTTTCAAATCTCCCTCCTCAAGCAACCCCTGTTTTTCTTCTGGCTTAAGATCTAAAACCATACCTACTTGGTAGGAAAAATCATTTGGGGAGGTGATATTGAGGATGTTCATGAGGAAGACAAAGTCAACAGTTTTGCCAAGATTTATAGCTTTTTTTACCTGGCCGGAGATGTGCTTAATCATTGCCTGAATTTCCTCAGTATCAGCGCCAATATCGGCAACTGGCTCTACTAAGACCTCGAAAAAGGGCAATTCTTTCGTGTACTCCACAATACGCACCTTGTCTTTACCCTTTACGAGCGCGTTAATCTCGCCCTTCTCGCCCATTACTGTTTTCTCGATAGAGACAATAACTCCAATATCATACAAATCGTTTTTACCCGGATCGTCATGGTTTGAGTTTCGCTGCATGACTAACACTACCTTTTTTTCTCCCTGTAATGCTTCATTGATCGCATCGGTACTTTTGGGCCTTCCAAAGACCAAAACGTTCTCGGCATTGGGGAAAACAATACCGTCTCGTACGGCAATGAGTGGGTATTTAGATTGTTCTGAAGCTCCGTTTAGAAACGACATATCTATTAGCAGTATAGCAGAATAATTGCTAACTGTCAAATCTTTTTAAGATTATATTGTTGTAAAGCCCTCTTATTTATAATCTGTTCAACTAAGTTGTATGAATACTAGACAAAGTCTTTTAACAGCAGACTAAAGTCTGTAAAAGCATCCTTATCTATCAGTGTAACATCAGGGGCAAGGTGTGTCAACTGTTCGTGGTAGGCAGGCCGGTTAACTTCATAGATAACTCCTAAGGGATACCGCTCTTCATTCATCTCGAGAGCACGGCTAACTGCTTCTCGGAAATTAGATCGATCATACCCCTCCTCGAGTGTATAACTTCGCTGACCATAGTACTGGTAGGTGTTGATAGTATTAAAGGTAACGCAGGGTTGCAACACATTCACCACGCTAAACCCGGTGTGCTCTATCCCTCTTTTAATAAGCTCAACGAGCGTAGGTGTATCACCCGCAAACCCATTCGCAACATAGGTTGCGCCTTGTGAAATAGCAAGACTGAGAGGGTTTACCGGCACTTCAATAATTCCCGCCGGCGTAGACTTGGCACGCATGCCTTTATTTGAGGTTGGCGCCACCTGACCCGTGGTAAGCCCATACACACTGTTGTCATGCACAATCACCGTTATATCGTGGTTGCCCCGACAGGCATGAAGGAAATGGTTACCACCCTCCCCGTATAGTCCACCATCCCCGCCAATTACAATAACAGGCCTCTTGTGATTGGCGAGTTTTACCCCCACGCCGGAGGCAATTGACCGACCATGAAGCGTGTGCATAGCATAGGCGTTCAGAAAGTCATTCATATTCCCAGAGCAGCCTATGTCAAACATCACACTTACGTCTGAAGGCATCATATTCATTTCCGTAAACGCCTGCTTGATAGACAGGCTTATTCCCCAGTCACCACACCCCGGACACCATGTCGGCGTCTGACCTTTAAAAACATTTGGAATACTCATATAATATGCTTAATAATATCTTCGACCCACAGGGGACGACCATCGTATTTGAGAATCTTTTCCGATATCTCAATGCCAATCTCCATCTGGAGAAGGCGACCAAACTGTCCTTGCGAGTTGTTTTCAATGAGAATGTATCGCTTGCCTGGTGGGAAAAAAGAACGAACTACTTCCCTATCAAGGGGGAAGAGGTGGGTAAAGTGGATAAACGCGGTGGCTTTGCCTTCAGCTTTCAATGCTTTTTGAGTATCGAGAATCACCCCTTTGGTTCCACCCCAGGAAACAAGCACAATCTCAGAATCTATATCTCCATAAACAGTAGGTCTTGCGAAGTGATTCGCAAGATATGTCTGAGACTTTTTATTTCTCTTCTCAACTTGCTCACGACGAGCCTTACTTTGTTCGGTGGTGTGGCTTGTCTCGTCATGCTCGTAAGAGTTTGCTTGGTAAAACACACCGGCTGCCCCTGGAATGAGTCGCTCAGAAATCCCATCATCAGTTATTTTATAGCGTAAATAGGGCTGCTCAGATGGCTCACGCACGGTTTTTCCCCGATGCGGATGGTAGTTGGCAAGAAGCGAACCAACCTCCTCACGATGGGGCGTACTATGTGATTCGCAGAGCACCTTGTCTCCCATTACAATCACCGGCACCTGATAGATATCTGCAAGATCATATGCTTTAAGTGTCAGTTCAAGCATTTCATAGGCGTCTCCCGGCGCCAAAACAATTTTAGGAAACTCACCGTGCCCGGCGTGGCAAGCAAAAAGGAGATCTCCTTGCTCAGTCCATGTTGGCATGCCAGTTGCAGGACCTGGGCGCTGACCGAGAAATATAACAAGGGGAATTTCTGCGATACCCGCGTAAGAAATCGCCTCAACCATGAGGGCAAATCCTCCGCCTGAGGTACCTACTGCCGCACGAACGCCACTATGTGAGGCGCCAAGCGCAGAGTTAATTACTGCAATCTCATCCTCCGCGTGCCGAACCACCATACCAGTCTTCTCCTGCCAGCCGGCAAGGATTGAGAGAACTGCTGAGCTCGGGGTCATTGGGTACGCCGCGTAAAACCGACAGTCACCAACGGCTGATGCCAGAGAAAACGCATCATTACCACCCAGCACTACTTTTTCTTTTGCGGTTCTCTTTGTCAAAACTGCCCGCTTTACTGAATCACTCATAACCTGCGCTCCCTCAAATCCTTTTAGTGCAAACTGTTTGTTGTATGCAACTACGTTTTCACTTTTTTTTGTAAACTGATCCTCAATCATCTCGTAGAGCATTGAAATGTCTCCGCCCATGAGGCCCAGACTTACCCCTAACGCCGTGGTGTTTAACATAAGATACGCGCCTTTTAATTCTTTAAGAATTGCGAGAAATGGCACCTCGGCTTTCTGAACCTCATCAGTGATCGTAAACATCGTGTTGTCATAGGCGACTACTGAATCTTTGGTAAGACGTGATTTGTGCAACTGGTATGTTTCTTCGTTCAGGCAAACAAGTAGGTCCACTGTGTTTTTTATGGAAAAAATAGGCTTGTCTGAGATCTCCACGTCATACGTATTATGTCCACCCCGAATAAGTGAGGGATATTCTGCGTAGTCGTAAATGTGATAACCGGATCGGCTTGCAATTTTTGAGAGCACAAGACCACCGGTCATAATTCCAAAGCCCGCTTCACCCCCAATTTTCCACAAAAAACTCATACTTAAACTGTAACATAATTAACCCTAATCATAACAGCACGGATCTTTGTAGCCACAATTAGTGCAGATCGCGTCCCGTCCGCCCGGCATTCCTTTGAGAGTCGGCAGATCACAGGAGGGACAGTTTCTTATATTTTCAGGATTATGTTGTGTGGACAGGTCTAGACCTGTCCCTACCTCTGATTTATTTAGGATAAACTCTCTCACCTTTTTCATTTTCAATAATGATTGCTGCTACAGGACAACCACGGGCTGCATCAATAATCACCTCATCTGAGTCCTTGCCTGCGGTATCAAGGACAATTGCCTTTGCTTCGCTATCGAGTCCAAAAGTATGAGATGCAATTGCAGCGCATGTTGCCGCGCCAATACATAAGTCTCGATCAATATGTACTTTTAAATTACGGATCTGCACCGGTCCTGATGGCCTGTTTGGATCTTTTGGTTTATTTTGGTCCATGTGATACAACTTTAATTAACGCCTCCCATGATAACAGAGCACATTTTATTCTATTAGGACTTAACGGCACTCCAATCATCTCAAGTATAAATTGTTTATCAAGAGATCTCAATGTGTTACTATTCTTCCCTTTCGCGTACTCACTCAACAGAGACGCTGTAGCCTGCGATATAGCACACCCTTCCCCAGAAAACCCAATTTCTGAAACTACTCCCCCTTGCTCTCGTATCTCAAAATGAAGTTTGTCACCACAGAGAGAATTGTACACGTCAACGGAGTTTGTCGGACTAGGCAGCTTTCCAAAATTCCTCGGACTGCGATAGTGATCAAGAATAATATCCTGGTAAATTGACATTATGAGAATATTTTTGCAACTTTTTGAAGACCTTCCACAAGCTTGTCAATGTCATCTTTACTAGTGTAGGCATGAAACGTTGCTCGCGCTGTTGCGTTTATGCCAAGAGATTCGTGAAGCGGCATAGCACAGTGGTGCCCTGCGCGGATTGCAATATTGCTCTCATCCAAAACTTGTGCAATATCATGAGGATGAATTTTTTTGAGTGTGAAGGCCACAATACCACTTCTCTGCTCTGTATTTTTTGGCCCAAGGATAGAAATGTCTGCGCCAAACTCACTCTCCAGTGTTTTTATCGCATAGGCAGTTAATTCTCTTTCGTGTTGTCGTAAATTCTCCCACCCCAGAGACTCAAGATAGTAAACAGCTTCTTTCAAAGCGATAACCCCGGCAATATGCGGCGTACCTGCCTCAAACTTATGGGGTGGTTTTTTAAAAGTAGTCTTCGCAAGCTCGACCTGCTCAATCATCTCGCCCCCATACTGAAATGGGTACATCTGATCTAATAGGTCATACCGACCCCAGAGCACCCCAATCCCTGTTGGACCAAACATTTTATGAGAAGAAAACGCGTAAAAATCACAGCCGAGATCTTGTACATCTACTTTGAGGTGAGGTACTGCTTGCGCGCCATCAATAACAACGACGACATGAGGGTTTATCTGCTTTATTTTTCGTATCAACTCCTTAACTTCTACGATAACACCCAAAACATTTGAGACATGAGTGATTGCGAAAATCTTGGTGTTTTTCGTAATAATTTCATCAAGTTTGTTTATATTTTGCAGTTCTCCTTCGCCTGACACCTCGATTACTTTAAACGTCGCCTCATTTTCAAATGCAAGCTGTTGCCACGGCACAAAGTTAGAATGGTGCTCCATAGAGGTAACCACAATCTCGCTGTTTTTATCAATGATTTGTCTTCCTAAGGCGTAGGATATGAGGTTTATAGATTCTGTAGTATTTCTCGTAAAAACAACCTCATCGGGTCGCGAAGCGTTCAAAAACGCGGCAATTATTTTTCTCGTCTCTTCATACTCTGCAGTTGCCCTCTCTGAAATTTTATAAATGCCCCGAAAAACATTCGCAGAGTACTCAGTGTAATACTCAGTTAATTTTTCAATGACACTTCGAGGCTTTAAAGAAGTCGCACCAGAGTCCAGGTACACAAGATCTGGATTGTTCTTAAAAATGGGAAAGTCTTTTTTTATTTTAATCGGATCCAACATGTTGTTTATTCTGTCATTCTGAGTGATGAACGATTCGAACCTCCGAGGTTCGAATAAGATGACAGCTAGTTAAAATTGTAACTAAATTCCGGGATTTTTTGTCTCACTTTATCAATTACCTCGTTTACAAAACCCTCAACCAATAACTTCTGGACATTTTTCTCATCGATCCCTCGTGTTTGTAGATAGTATTGCTCTTCCCTGTTGAGCTTGCCCGTTGTTGATCCGTGGGTACAAAACACATCATTAGCAAGAATTTCAAGATATGGCTTAGATTCTATAAATACGCCGGGGGATAAAATAAGATTTTGATTTTTCTGATATGCGTGACTCTGCGGTGCCTCCTTTTCAATACGAATTAACCCCTGATAGTTAAATTTTGACTGCTCATCAAAAACTCCTTTAATAAAAAGGTTGGATGTTGTTTTTGGCGCGGTATGATGTTGAATAGTCTCAACTTTAAACTGGTCTGTATTTTTTCCGGTAAATAATCCAAAAATATCTACCTCCACTCCTTCGCTTGTAAGCTTAAACGTAAATTTTCCAGAAATATTATGCATAAAAACCACATACTGCCCCGGCTCATTAAAAACATGCAGTTCTCGTGTGTCTTGATTTAAATTAATTAATTTCATATGCCAAAGGTTTATCCAACACTCCCCGCCATCTCCACATTTATCAACCGATTCAATTCAATTGAATATTCTAGGGGAATCTCCTTTGACACGGGCTCGATAAAGCCGTTGACGAGAACGCCTTCCGCGTCTGACTTTTTAATTCCCCGCGACATGAGGTAAAAAAGTTTCTCCTCACCCAACCGCTCAACAGTTGCCTCATGCTGCATCTCCACATCATTCTCCTTAATTTTCATTGAAGGATAGGTGTCTGAGCGAGAATGTTCATCAAGAATAAGCGCGTCGCAAGAAACATATACGGATGAATTTTTTGCGCCAGGCATTACCTGCACCAGCCCTCGATACGAGGTTCTTCCCCCATTTTTTGCGATTGATTTGGAAACAATGCGACTTGAGGTATTAGGTGCAAAATGAATCATTTTTGCACCCGCGTCCTGCAGCTGGCCTGCCCCAGCAAACGCAATGGAGAGTACCTCACCCCGCGCTCCCTCACCCATCAGGTAAACACTCGGGTATTTCATAGTAATCTGACTCCCAATATTGCAGTCAATCCATTCCATTACTGCGTTTTCCTCAGCTTTTGCACGCTTCGTAACAAGGTTGTATACATTTTTACTCCAGTTTTGTACCGTGGTGTAGCGCACCCGCGCACCCTTTTTCACAAAAATTTCAACCACTGCGGAGTGAAGCGAGTCGGTAGTATAAATTGGGGCGGTGCAATTATGAACCGCAAAACCTTTCACTAAATAAGAATTAACACCCTCCACTTCCATATTAAAAACTAAGTCATTGTAGTCAACACTTTCAATATCTTTTATAGGAACTATAAAATAGTCGTTTGTTTCTCTTACCTCACTCCAACCCTCATCATCGGTGAATGCTAAAATATACTGATCTTTTCTTACTATACTTCTTCCTAAAATAATATCCTTTCCCCCTTTTCGCAGTTGCAAACTTGCGAATTTACCAAGTTTTGCTAATATTTCCTGGAGTTGTATTGCTAAATTATATGAGGCAGTTGAAGCACGATACAATTGACTATTGTATGGTTGTTTAATACAAATATTCCCATCCCCCTTAAAATATGACCAGAAAAATACAGAAAGCTTTTCATTAGAAAGATTCATTATTTCTGAGCTTAATTTTTTAAGGTAGGAATATTTACCGCAGTGTTGCAAACAGAGATCATGTAATGATTTTGAATAAACCGAAATACTAACTGCGTGTTTTTCTCTTGACTTTACAGTCATTGCTTTTTTGTTGGTCAATAGGTGGATTAAATCTTTTACCCTATTGATATACTCACTCTCTTTTTCATTAAATGTCAGGGAAACTATATATTGCTTTAGGCTTTTATGAAAATGCAAACTACCTTCTGCTAGATAAAACCCAAGAAACTCAATTTGCTCATCTGTTAATTTTAACGTGTTCCCAACTAATTGAGATTTTATTTTTGGAAAAATGACAAAATCTCCTTTTGTAAGATTTTTAACTGGAATAAATTCCGGTTTTGTTTCTACTAGTTTTTTTGAGTTTACTTCTCCTAGCCATCCATTTCTTGCTTTTCTTTTTATTAGCACACTATCTCTTTTTATCGCCAAAACAGGGTGTTCTTCAGTAAGCGAAAAGTGATTGAGTCGTGAAAGTGGAATAACTTTATACATTTTTCCACTATAATTCCGAACCATAACTTTCGAAACTTTTGATAAATATCCATTAGCACCCATGACTAAATCTCCCGGCTTCACACTTTCTATATTTGCCCAAGTATCACCAAGTGAGATTTTTTCGCCTGCAGGCACACATCCTTCGACATAATGAACACTTGAGCCTTCCTCAGCAATAATAAGGGTTCTCTCAAACTGGCCAAACTTTTCTGAGTTGATACGAAAGTATGCTTGCAGTGGTAAGTCAACTTTAACACCTTTGGGAACGTATACAAATGATCCACCCGACCACACGGCCGAGTTGAGTGCTGCAAATTTATTATCATGTGACGGAATCAACGTACCAAAATATTCCTTTACGATTTTTGGGTATTTTTTTAACGCGGTATCCATATCACAGAAAATCACCCCAAGTTTGGTAAGCGCTTTATTAAAACTTTCATACACTACCTCCGATTCATATTGCGCGCTCACACCCGCGAGATATTTTTTTTCTGCCTCGGGAATGCCAATGCGGTCGTACGTCTCTTTAATATCAGCCGGCAGATCTTCCCAAGAACTTACCTGATCTTTAATGGGTTTAATGTAGTAGTAAATATCATCAAAATTTATTTTTGAAAGATCGCCACCCCAGGTAGGCATGGGTTTCTGTAAAAATATGTCATATGCTTTCAAACGAAACTCGAGCATCCACTCAGGCTCATTCTTCATGAGTGAGATTTGGGTGACTGTTTGTTTGGTTAATCCTTTTTCAGCCCGAAACTCATAGTTATTAGGCATCGAAAAACCATATTTATATTCGAAATCAAGATTTTGTGTGTCTGTCATATCCCTCCTTTTCGATCTGATCTGCCAATGTATAATCTCCCACTTTTTGCAATTTGCCCCCTCCGACAATAAGGACTTTATCGGGCTTGAGATATTTTAAAATTCTATTATAGTGGGTAATAATTATGTAAGTTTTATCCTGTTTATGAGTATTTAAGAACTTTGCAATTGATTTTAGCGCATCAATATCAACACCTGTGTCAACCTCATCAAAAATGAGAAGTTTTTTTTCTAATACAGCAGCCTGCAACACCTCAAGCTTCTTTTTTTCACCACCTGAGGCTCCCTCATTGAGAGAACGAGATAATAAATGCTCGTCAATATTGAGCTCACGCGCATATTTTTTAATCTCTTCTCTAATAGTAAGGGGGTCTTTTTTACCCTGAAGAGCGTAGTGTAATAATTGTTGGACTTTGACACCTGATAAGGACAGGGGTGACTGAAACGATAAGAAGATTCCCTTTTCTGATCGCTTATCTGCCTTAAGCTCTGTTATATTTTCTCCCTCAAAAGTAATACTCGACTCTTTTGAGACCACGTAGGAAGGATGCCCCATGATTGTATAGGCAAGGGTTGATTTACCCGATCCATTCGGACCCATAACCGCATATATTTTTCCCGTTTCAAATTCAAAATTAAAATCTTGCAAGATTTTTTTATCTCCAATTGAAACAGAAAGGTTAGTGAGTTTTATACCCCTATTGTAACCTTTTCTTCATGAGAGATCAAGGTGACAAGCCAGTCACCGCATGAAAAATACCGAGCGCGAGGGAGTATATGTTTGAAATTTGCGTTGAGACACCGGCGACATTACTTGCGGAATGGATTGTATTATTTTTTGCAAGAAATTCTGAAGTGGTTATGTCCTGAGTTGCTCCATTTTTTGTACGAACAGAAAGATAGTAGGGAATTGCGGGTAGATAATTGGAATCAACGCTAAAGTGTCCTTTGTCATCAGTGTTGGTTGTGAGAAATGCTTTGTGGGAAAAGGAAAGGTTAACGCTCACGATTGCGTTTGGATCTGCATACCCATCAAGGTAACTTAAAATGGGATCAAGGTGAATAACAGTTACCGCTGTTTGTTTTGCAAAAGGAAAAATATACTCATTTTTTTTAATTTCCAAAACTCCAATACTCTCAGATGCACCAAGTATTGAGAGATCTACACTAAGTTTAAAATTGCCCTTTTTATCAGCATAGGAAACAGTTACTGCTCTTATTTTTTCATTATTTTTTTTGCTATAGAGCGTGAGCTGAGAAACAGGATGACTTACCACACCCTCAACTACGTATTGGTTTGTTTTTTTATCCACTACCTGCGACATGCCAAGCATTTTAACAGTATTTGATGTTGCCGACTGCTTTGAAACGTCGTTATTTACAGGGTCCAGGGGAATATCTCGATGTTCTACCGCTCCCTTTTGCACCACTTCTCCTCCCGTATAAGTATTACTGTAAATTATATATCCTTCAGAGGATAATGGGTTATTACTGGGAAATATATAGTTTGGTGCTTGCGCCTGCAACCAGTACTTTCCATCAGGTACAAAAAAGAAATATGATCCATCCTGCTTTGTAGTGTAGGAGGTGACCAGTCCACCCAATACCTGTGTCTGCTGAGGAGAAACCAACTTTACGGTTGCGTTTGAAATAGGCTCAAGAGAGTAGCTGTCATAAACCCGTCCTTCAGGATCCCATCGGATTACTACACAGTTTTTATTTGAGGGGTCAAAACTAAATGTTGCCTGTTGTTGACCACCTTGGCTCCCAGTATTTGTGGTGGTGCTATAGTTATTCATTGCTAAAAAGACATGGCCAAGAGTATCTTTCGTCTTACTCTCCCACTCGTACACGCCAATATCTTGTGACGAGGGAGTTTGGATTGGATTGTTTGCAGAAGTAATTCCATCTTGCTTAAAAAATCCAAGCTTATTATATCCGTAAGCTGATTGGTACGCTGAAGATTGATCCACTCCAATTGCAGCTCTGTCAGTCGCCGAATCGCCAGTTGTACACTTCTGACCACCTGGCGTGAGAAGGCACTCGAAAATATAGGTAACACCAGCGAGTGGCTTCGCATCGGTTTTGGTTGAAAGTTTCACCCGGTGACCACTATCTTGAATATATTTTCCCGCGCACTGAGAACCTGCGACAGAACAAGGCTCAGATTTCAAACAAGCCCATCGTTGGTTAGTGGTCTGCCCACCTGTGCTGGTTTGCCCCGGTGATTTAGTTGGTGTTGGAATTGTAGTTGTCGTAACTTGCTGCACAGGAGTTGGGCTTGCGGCAGGAGCTGCGGGCACGGTAGGTTGTCCAGGACCTACGGTTGCAGTAGGTTGTCCAGGACATGCAGAACTCAACTTACTACATGGCCTGTTACAACTATCAACTCCCTGGGTGGTTTGACCACACTGGGTTGATACAACTGCCGTACAACTACCAGGCACTGGTACACAGGCAACATTACAATTGGGAACATCATGACTACAATCTCCCGGTTCAGTCTTACACACCACACTTCCTGCTGTATACTCTTTTACTTCTCTAGCTTTACAGGGAGGACACCCTGCACTTTCCGGATACGTTCGACTAGGTAAACAGACAGGAGGAGGAGTTGGAGTATCTGCGGGTTTACACTGCATGGAATTTGCATCGTGTACCTCACCAAAATTAGTAGAAGTACATGTGCCGCCTCCATTTCCATCACTTACACAGGTACTCACATCATTCACCATGTTTCCATCCTTACAGACGCTTGTAGTACCACAAGTATATGGGATACCCGCCTCAGTGGGAATATAACAAACTGCTTGTACCTGATGTTGCGAAATAAATCCAACAAGTAACAATAAAACTGAGATAAAAAATGTACGAATAATGTTCATGATTATTTTTTTATTACGTTCAAATGATGAGCGATTACGTCACCTTTTTTGTGGATGCGCGCGCCAGACGCCTGATCCTTGAGAATAAAATTCACCCCACCCCGCACATGATCTCCCAAGCTCAGGTTTGAAAAAGATATAGTTTTTGTTCCCTCGGGGCGTACTTCGTCAAAACTAGTAATGCCACTCTTATCTTCCATCCAAAGTACTGTCATATTTCCACTACTGTTTACCGTTATGGTATCTTTTCCAATGGTTTGTATATTCCCCTCAATATTTGCAGAGACGCTCTCAAGAGCTGTGGAAGTTAAAAACTCAACAGGAAGCGGAACTACATTTTTATCTGTTTTCTGATAAGAAAATATCTGTGAGCCCACTGCGCCAAGAAGTAATCCAACGGCAAGCGTGAGAATAATACTTAATTTTGTGTTCATATTAAAAGAGCGAAAATGTGTCTCCCACTACATACCAACTATTATTTAAGGTCCCAATGGTTACAACCCCGCTCACCGCTGTGTTGATTGCAACGTCACCGTAGCGAACTTCTTTTACAGTTGTCCCAATTTTTTGCTTAAACTGTGTTTTGCCCGCCACATACTGCACAGTAAGTGCCGCTTTATCTGTCTTGTTTGTAGCGACGGTAAAAAACGAATCGTTCTTTGTAATAATTACTCCTTTTACCCGACCCGACCAGTGAGAAAACATAGGATTTTGTAGCGTCTCAAGAGGAAGGGGTAACTCGGGCATAGTAACCGGAAGGGTGTAGCCCGGAGAAGGTGGGGAGGATAGGTATCTGCGACCGGAGAAGAATCCTACGGCAAGACTTACGGCAAAGCATAAAAAAAGCAGACGAACCTTTTGACCCATACTATTACGATAATAGAATTGCTGCTATTTTGCAAAAGTAAATTCCTTAGAGAGACATTTTCGGGATCCTATCAAGAGCTTCTGGATTCGCGAACATATTTTTTTCTGCTTTGAAGTGTGCGGCGATGCCAATCATTGCCGCATTATCTCCATTGAGATACTTGAATGGAGGGAATAACACAGTACCGTTGTATATTTTAACACGTTTTCTCAGTTGCAATCGCAGTCTCTGATTTGCCGCGACCCCACCGGCTACAATGAGGTTCGTAATACGTGTCTGTTTCATCGCCCTCTCTGTTTTAAAGAGAAGTGAGTCGAAAACCGCTTCTTGAAACGAGCTCACTAACTGCTTTACCTCGTGTGTTTTTTCTTCCTCACTCATTTTTTTGAGATGATAAAAAAACGCGGTTTTTAATCCAGAAAAGGAGAAGTTTAGGTCGTTTGAACGGAGCATGGGACGGGGAAATTTGTAATCATCTCTATAATCAACATCATTCGCCAATCGCTCAATTGCGGCGCCCGCTGGATATCCCAATCCCATCAACCGACCCGCTTTATCAAGCGCCTCTCCTGCCGCGTCGTCAAGCGTTTTACCAATAACCTCATACTCTAGGTGATTTTTAAAAATCACAATCTCAGTATGGGCGCCAGAAATAAGAAGTACCAGATAGGGAAACTGTATTTCGCGTGGCGGGTTACCTTTGCTATTTTGGGCAAATACCGAGTAGGTATGTCCTTCCATGTGGTTTACCGCAATAAGTTTTTTGCGATATAGTAGCGCCAACTCTTTTGCTTTTTTAATCCCCACCTCAAGCGCAATTGCGAGACCGGGTCCTTGAGTGACGGCAATACAATCGATATCGCGTAGGGTGGGGGTTTTCCCGCCCATTAGTGTAGGGACAACCCTAGGGTTGTCCCTACGATTGGGGACAGAGGACCTAACCCCTACAAATCGTTTATATTTTTTTAACACATTTTCAATCACATAATCAATTTTTTCCTCATGGGCACGTTTTGCAAGAGACGGCACTACCCCGCCCCACTCATTATGCATAAGTATCTGCGAGTAGCTCGTGTGCGCCAACACTTTTCTCCCCTCAGTAATGGCAACCGAAGTCTCATCGCATGAAGTATCAATTGATAGTATTTTCATATGACGGTTACATCGTAACGGAAATTTCGCGTTCAGTCTCACTTATGTAACTTATCTTTATATACACAATCTTAGCTTTTTTTTTCAAAAGCGGTACTATTGCCGCGTTTTTTTCTCCCCACTCAAAACACAATATATTTTTTTCATCCAACATTTTTTCAATTCCCAAATGTTTATACTCATCCTCTTCCTCTACCTGATACAGATCAAAATGAATAAGTTTTTTAAACGACTGATTTTTAAGCACATACTCATAATAGATAATATACGTGGGCGAAGTTATGTCGAAGATTCCTAATTTTTCACCTATTGCTTTCACAAATAATGTTTTCCCCGCGCCCAACTCACCTTGGATAATAAAAATAAGTGGCTTGTGAGAGGAGGTATCGAGTGAGTCAAGGAGCGACTGCGCGATTTCTTTCGTTTCTTGAGGTGAGTGACTGATAAATATTTTGTGTTGAGAAAAAGGAATGTCGCCCTGGCGAATAACCCGTACCTCAGGAGTTGTAAGATCAAGAATTGTTGAGGGTTTGTGACGAGGCAGTTTTCCAATGTCTACAATATGATCAATCAGTTCTTTTTTTTCCTTGGGTAGCTGATTAAGGAGCGACTCAATTGAATAATGAGGTGACCTTCCTGAGAGATTTGCGGAAGTAGCAGACACCGGTCTACCAAATGCCTTTACCAGATCAGTAACCAGGGGGAAGTCTGGAATTCTCACACCCAACGTTCCCTTTTCAGACTCAAGAAGCGAACATACGTGATGTTTTGAAGGAAGAATAAAGGTATAGGGACCGGGAACAAGTTCTTTTATGAGATTTTTTGCAGGACTTTCATACACGACTTGGTTTTGTAACGCATCAAAGTCTCCCACAAAAATAGAGATAGGCTTTCCAATCGGCCTATTTTTGAACGCTATTAGTTTTTTTACCGCACTCTCATTAGTCGCGTCAACAAGCAGCCCATACACGGTGTCTGAGGGAAAAACAACCAATCCGCCCATTCCTAAAACTTCAATAGTTTTTATAATCACTCCTTGCATTTCACTGCCAATTCTATCAAAAATCTGATAGAATTAAATAATGCCAGTTAAAAAAAGTGTTCCTGAAAATAATCTTTTATCGAATTTTAATTTCAAATTTGATCTTAAAACAGTTTTTATCGTCGCATTTGTAGGTTTTTTTCTTCTCTATGGTCTTACTGCTGTTTCTCGCGAGGTAAATAAGGCAGTACCAGAGAAATCTATCACCTCCCTCGTGAAAGACATTCGCGATGGAAAGGTCTCAAAAGTCGAGATTCTCGATAATAAAATATTGGTCTACTATAAAAATAGTAGTCTCGCAGTAAGCCATAAAGAGGCAAGTGATAGTTTTGTAAAAACACTACGGGACGCAGGAATTGATCCGGAGAGCGTAAACATTGTGATTAAAGATACCCAGGGATCAACCGGATGGATTAATTTCCTCGGCAACCTCATTCCTACCCTTCTCATGGTTGCTTTTTTCGTCTTCCTTTTTCGCCAGGCAAAAGGCGCACAGGACTCAGTGTTCTCTTTTGGCCAGGCACGAGTGAAGCGATTCAGTAAAGATATGCCTAAAGTGTCATTCAGTGATGTTGCAGGCGTTGACGAGGCAAAAAAAGAACTTGAAGAGGTTGTTGATTTCTTAAAACATCCAGAGAAATATAAAAAGCTCGGTGCCCGTACCCCCAAAGGTGTGTTGCTGGTTGGACCGGCCGGATGCGGTAAAACTCTCCTTGCAAAAGCAGTTGCGGGCGAGGCCGGCGTTCCTTTCATCTCTATTGCCGGATCTGAGTTTATGGAAATGTTAGTCGGAATTGGTGCGGCACGTGCGCGAGACCTCTTTGCGACTGCAAAAAAAAGTGCGCCTTCAATCATTTTTATCGATGAAATTGACGCGGTTGGCCGCGCTCGATCTGTTGGCATGATGCCATCCCACGATGAGCGAGAGCAGACCTTAAACCAGATTCTTGTGGAGATGGATGGGTTTGCACCAACTGAGCAGGTGGTGGTTATTGCCGCAACCAATAGAGGCGACCTCCTTGACCCCGCGCTCCTTCGCCCCGGCAGGTTTGACCGCCGCATTGTGGTTGATTATCCAGATCTTGAGGGAAGAAAAGCAATCATTAGTATTCATGCAAAAGGCAAACCGTTTGATAAGGATATAAACTGGGAACGGGTGGCAAAACGTACGGTGGGTTTTTCTGGTGCTGATCTGGAGAATATGTTGAATGAGGCAGCAATTCTTGCGGCGCGAAATACTCGTGATCACATCAATGTTCATGATATTGAGGAGGCCGCGACAAAAGTAAAGCTCGGTCCAGAAAAAAAGCGACTTCAATCAGATCTGGACAGAAAAATTACCGCATACCACGAAGCGGGGCACGCGATTGTAAGTCATTTCCTTCCCCACACCGATCCTGTGCACCGTATCTCCATTGTCTCACGCGGCATGGCGCTTGGCTATACACTCATTCCTCCTGAAGCAGATGTCCTTCACCAGACAAAAACAAAACTTATGGAGCGCATGTCGGTAATGATGGCGGGACGTGCCGCAGAGGATCTGGTGTTTCAGGAGATCACAACGGGAGCTGCAAATGACTTTGATCAGGCTACTCAAATTGCCCGCGGCATGGTTGTAGACTTTGGTATGAGTAAACTCGGACCTATAAATTTTGGCCCCACGATGGATGTTACTGAGTGGGGGAAAAGTTACTGGGAACAGAGTTCAATTTCACAAGACACTATGGCGAAAATCGATGATGAGATAAAAAATATTCTAGACGCGGTGTATCTGCAGGCAGTAAAGCTTCTCAAAGTGAAACGAAAAGAGTTAGATGAGGTAGCAGCGGCTCTTATTGCAAAAGAAAGTCTCGATCAAGATGATTTTTCAAAAATCGTTGGACCAAAAAAACGCCCTACTGTATCCTAAGATTATTCTATGCAAACGATTCTCCTTATAGACGGTAACGCAATCATGCATCGCGCCTTCTTCGCAATTCCCTCAACGTTTCGCACTGCAGATACCCCAACAAATATGGTGTACGGTTTTGTTACCATGCTTCACAAAGCAATCTCTGATTTTAAACCTGAGTACGTAATTATTTGTTTTGACACATCAAAACCAACGTTCCGTAAAAAAATGTTTGAAAACTATCAGGCGCACCGCCCAAAAATATCTGATGATTTTAAAATTCAGATTCCGCTCATTAAAGAAATGTTAGACCTTGCGGGAGTGACTCAGATTGAAAAAGAGGGTTTTGAGGCTGATGATATTATAGGCACGCTTGTTGAGAAGTATAAGAGAGCGTATAGAATTTTAATTCTTACCGGAGATAAGGATATCATGCAGCTGGTTGATGACACAGTGTATGTAATGTCACCGCAAACCGGAATCAGTAGTATCAAACTATATAATCGGGAAGAAGTGAAAAATAAGCTCGGCTGTACCCCAGAGGAAATTCCCGACCTTAAGGCACTTATGGGCGATTCTTCAGACAACTATTCTGGCGCAAAAGGAATTGGACCAAAAACCGCGTGTAGCTTGCTTGAACAGTTTAAAACTATTGAACACTTACTTGAACATATCGATGAGATTAAAAATGCGCGTATTCAGGGACTCATCAGAGAACACCGCGAACATATTCTTATGTCAAAAAAACTTGCAACAATACTGCGCGATGTACCAATCTCAATCTCCATAGAGAGCGCACAGTTTAATGGTTTTAAAGAAGAACTAAAACCGTTTCTTGATAAACTCCAGATGCACTCTCTCATGGAGAGAATTTTTGCGAAACAATTTGAACGAGTTCCAAAGCTAGTAAAAGAGAAAAAGGAGAAACAAAAATCCCCAACTGACATTCAGCAGGATAAATTATTTTCATAAAAAAAGGCACTTTAGGGTTTTGGAGAGTTGGACTCTCCTGACCGGTCAGTGCCTCTGCGCTTTTTTTAGTTTGGAAAGCTCCTTCACATCATCCCAAGACTTCTCCCTCCGATTTGCCGAGAGCGAGATTCCACATGCTTAGTTGAGATGCTCCGAGTGCGCGACATAGGTCGCACAGGTCCCTCGCCGTCAGCTTACGGGGAGAAAACTTCCCAGATTCTAATCGACTCACGCGCGATCTGGGAATGCTACATTCCTCAGCTAGTTGCTTCTGAGTCAGTCCTTTCGTCTTTCGAAGAGCTCGAAGCTGTATACCAAATGTGGTCATTTACTTACTCTCTCTCCTAAGATATGAACGAACCGCTGGGATAAAGCGCGACAGAACGTCATCTGGAAGTTCGCCTGTCACAACGCTCGAGCAGTGACAGACAGGACACCTATGGCAGACGTGTGGATCCCACCTCTCGCCGGCGACGATGACGGCGTGATTTTCCACACGCAGTTCTGCTTCGTGTACTTGCACTGCGGATTTGCAATGTTCACATGTCCTCGTCATCGACCACTTCTTGCCATGCTGACCACTAGTTTGTGCCAATCTTTCTCTCCTTTCCACCATCTTATTCTATGGATGGCTTTCTATCCCGGTTTTATTCGAGACACAAACCCACCCATAGAACTTTAGCTTTCCTAAACTTTCAAAGTACGAATGCTTGTCCCCACCAAAGCCCTGCAAATTGGGCTTAGGTGGGATTTTTGAACGTAAATTTCAAACGTCAGTATACCAAACAGGAGAAAGTAAAGCAAATGCTATAGGGTTTAATTTGTGAATTCTTGGACGAAGATGCGACCGTAGATACCGGCGTCAATCACACCGATTCCAACTTTGCTGTATTCGGGTGAAAGAATATTCTTGCGATGACCAGGAGAGTTCATAAGTCCTTGATGCGCAACATATACATCTGGCGCGTAGGCGAGATTCTCTCCAGTTACGGTATAGTCTATTCCCGCCCGCTCTACCCTTTGTGAAGGTGATGTACCATCAATCTGCGACTCGTGACTAAAAAATCCATAACTAAGCATCTGCCTGCCATACTCTCGACCCACTTGCTGGAGGGGAATACTTAACGTGAGAGGTCTCTCCCCATCTTTCACCCGTTCCTGATTTACCAGATCAAGCATAATCTGCTCAGACTCAGAATCAACAGTTTGCATCACGGGGGGTGCCTTAAATCCCAAACTTATTCCCTCACCGTTTCCCTCTTTGATTGTTAAAAAGTTGATAGTCTCGTTTACCGCCTCGCCAAATACTGATTTGATTTTGTTTTCCAAAAGGTGAGAAAAGCTGATAAAAATAGGCCCTGTTTTTGACGCCATAATTTGCTCTTTTACCTGAGGACGCACGGGAAGTGAGAAAATAGTAACGACAATGAGGAGAAAAAATAAACACGCCTGAATAAAGGCCGGTATAAACGCGCCAATTCTATTTAACCGGTGATTTTGCAGGGGAATGGGAATTTTGGTTAAAAAAAGTCTCAGAATGACAAAAATAATTGACTCTGCGATAAACCAGGTGAGAAAAAACCCTCCCGCACGACCAATACCACGGCTTAATCCAAAATAGGTTGATAATACGACAGCCACAGGCGCGTAAAATCTATAGGAGAAAACAATAGTAATTATAAATCCAAACAAATCGAGTAAACTTGAGATAAAATCCTCACTCATGTAGAGGAAGTAAAAAATAAATGCCGCAAACAGCAGATCAAACCAATTAAAATCATAATGCATATTTAGTATAATTATACCTGTATGTGTGGAATATTTGCGTATAGCGGTAAAAAGAATAACGCAGGCGACCTTATTTTAAATGGTTTAAAAACACTTGAATATCGTGGATATGACTCATGGGGCGTTGCGGTAAAGAAATCGTCCGGCGAGATCTACATTGAAAAACATACGGGCAAAATTGGTGAGGCAACCCTCCCACCCCTTAACACTACCATCGGTATCGGCCATACCCGCTGGGCTACCCATGGCGGCGTCACTGAGGCAAACGCCCATCCCCATACTGACTGTAAAAAAGAGATCATTGTAGTCCATAACGGCATTGTTGAAAACTACGAAGTTCTGAAAAAAGATTTGCTTGCCAAAGGCCACATATTTCTCTCGGAAACTGACACAGAAGTCATTGCCCACCTCATTGAGGAAGAAAAGAAAACGAATACGAATTTAGAGCAAATCATTCTCAAAGTATTTACCACACTCCATGGCTTAAACGCAATAATTGTGTTTAATCCTCAGACCGATGAGTTTTTCACTATTAAAAACGGCTCGCCGCTGGTGTTCGGTCACACAAATGACGACTCAATTGTTGCCTCAGACGCAATTGCTCTTCTTCCCTACACTCAGAAGGCGTATTTTTTGGAAGACAATGAACTTCTTACTGTCTCTCCCCGTGGTTTTGCGCTGTGCAATCTGGATGGCAAAACAAAACAAATTGAGTTTACTGATCTTAAAATTACAAAAGAAGAGGTAAGTTTGGGTGATTTTCCCCACTACATGATCAAAGAGATTCACGAACAGCCGCGAGTTTTACAAAATATTCTCGACTCTCAAATTAAAAATATCACCTTGCTTGCGGAAATAATAAAACAAGCGTATGGCACCTATTTTATCGGCTGCGGCACTGCCTCCTACGCTGGACTTGCAGGCACCTACCTATTTTCTAAAATCGCAAAAAAACATGTGAATGCAAGCATTGCCTCAGAGTTTACCTACCTTGAGGATTTTCTTAAAGAGACCTCACTTGTGGTGGCTCTTTCTCAATCGGGGGAAACGATTGACGTGCTCTCTAGTTTAAAAAAAGCGAAAGAAAAGGGTGCGAAAATTATGGCGGTAACAAACGCTGTAGGATCAACGCTTTACCGATTGGCGGACTATAAATTTCTCCTTAACGCGGGCCCTGAAAAAGCAGTCTGTTCAACAAAAGTATATACGGCAAAAATCGCAACCCTCTATCTCTTGAGCTTAAGCGTTGTAGACAAACTTCAGACTGCCCACAATCTTCAGAAAGCAATTGATGAGGTGAAAGAGGTACTGAAAAATAAGTCTTCCATACAATCTCTTGCAGAATCAATGAAAAACAAAGAACACATTTTTATCCTCGGCCGGGGAATTTCATACCCAACCGCTCTTGAGTCAACCTTGAAAATTAAAGAGGTCTCCTACATTCACGCTGAGGGATTTGCAGGCGGTGAGCTCAAACACGGCGTAATTGCTCTCGTTGAAAAAGGAACTCCGGTAATTGTGTACAATCCAGAGGATGAAACGTATAACGATTCATTATCATCCGCACATGAAGTAAAGGCGCGTGGTGCGTATGTGATTGGTATTTCTAGTAAAAATAATCCGGTGTATGATACCTTTATTCCCGTTGCCAACTGTGGAGATATAACGATAATTCCCAATGTGGTTGTCGCACAACTTCTTGGGTACTATCTCGCGGTTGCAAAAGGATTTGATCCCGATAAACCACGTAATTTGGCCAAAAGTGTAACGGTGAAGTAGTGTGACCTATAGTTGATTCTTATAAGGAAATTTGCTATACTAATCGGCTATGATTGAGAAGTTAAGGCGTCACATTGCCGACGTTCAACGCCCCGAGATTACCAGGCGCCAAGCACTCTTTGTGGGTGCTTTAGGAGCGGCTTATCTGGGCCTTCAACACATTCTGCATCCTCACCATATCCCACCGTCTCCGACCCTCGGAACACCCATACCTCCAAAACAACCAACTCCGACTAGCAGTCCAACGCGTTTTGAGGCAAAACCTACAGCTTCACCTACTGAAGTTTCTTTGGAAGCGTTTCAAGCACCATTTGATGATAAAGATGCAAATGAAATTGCAAAAAAACGAGGAATAACTGTCGGGAGCTTTTTTGAAGTAGATACTGCGCTGTACGATAAAATGAACCATTTTCGTGATCTAAAAGTAGATCTGCTCCCTCTCTATCCGCCCTCAGTCTATCGCCACAAAGATCTTATCTATCAAATGGCAGAAAAACATAATGTCTCTCCCAATCTTATAGCGCTCATTATGACCCTTGAGTCGTGGGGTATTCCCGGATCAAATAATGACTTGGGCACTTATGGAAAGGCCGAGGGATTGATGGGAGTCATGAATTACCACTTTAAAAGTGTGGGTATTACCGATGAGGAAACTATGCGTGATCCTGCGATAAATACAAATCGGGGTATGCAAATTTTTAAGGACTTCCTCAACAAATCACAGAAGGTGAACGGAGATAAAGGCGCAACCCGAACATATCTGCGAGCTCTTATGGGATATAACCGAGGTCTCCCTGGTCTCACCGCCTCTTTTGAGAACCGTAATCCTAACTCTGAACTTGATCTTACAGACCAAACACGTTGGTATCATGATAATGCATATCGCTATATCCTCTTTATGGAAATTGCGCAAGAACTGAGAAATAAAGGATTTTCTGACGCGCAGATTATAAAGAAGCTCGAATCAAAAGAACTATCACGCCGCATTCAAGTACAGGAAGAGTACCGCGCAAAACTAGTGAGTGAAGATCGCTACACGTTTCCCCGCTACGAGGAGACGATGCAAGTACTCAGTAAACCCGTGGTTGACCCCCGTACAGAGATCGGACAGAGATATTACCGTGCAAAAAGCCAGGAGCCCGACAAACGTCCCACAAGTTTTCGACTCCATCTTGCAATTCAAGGTTCACAAAATATTGATATTGGGGGCGACACATACAACCTCACCTTTACAGATTGGAACAACCTCGATACTAAACGATCAATAATTAAATATAAGAAACCTGATAACTCAATTATTTTTGACCAAAAGGATCCTCAGTGGGATATCGCTGAGGAATGGGACAGTGGTTCAACCTGTGGACCAACCACTATCGCAATGGTTTTGAGACGCTTTGGCGACGCCACTGCTGATCCTGCGAAGATCGATAGTATTTTTATAGCAAAAAGTCTCCGTATTGATATGAACGGTGAACCGTCTAAATATGGCGATACGTTGTTTCGCACCCCTGATCCAACTATGTATGATGTGGAGACATGGCTCAAAAAAGAAAAAAACTATGAAGTAATCCCTGTCATGGACAAAAACGCACTTGTAAACGCTCCTAAAATAATGGACTATACGAAAGCAAAGGAGTTGCTTTCGCAAGGATACCTTATTATCTCTTCAGGTCGGGCCACTTGGCTTCATGAGGAATCAGGCGATCAAACACCGATTGACCATATATTCTTAGTTGAGGATGTTAACGCGAAACGTGGAGAAATACTAGTTGCTGATCCATTTCATGCGAAAGTAAAACCCCGCAAATTCACTGATGCAAATATGTTCTATATGTATGCGGTACGACCCAAACAGTAACTCCCTATTCAACACACCCTAAAATATCTCTCGGGATTGAAAATTCTACAACATCTATGCATTGAGGATTTGCCTGACCTATGTATGGTACCTGCCAATTATCTAGCTTTACTGCTACCCACCGATTGGTTATTTTTGTATTCCGCTGTTGCACCACTCCAGTTGCAAATATTTTGTCTAGTTTAATAATGTAGCCATCAATAAAAACAGTGAAGTCGTTTGTATTTAAACGTTCATCGTCTGCTGTTTTTAACGCTTGCTTTGCAACCTCCCCTTTAATCATCTGCCGGTCTCCAATACTGATTGAAAATGCCTGAAGTCTATCGATATACACGTACTTATTAAAAATATTTGAGACGTCAAAGGATCGATTCACCACAAAAACACCCGCAACCGCGCCTAAAATAATGCAGATAATAAAAAAGAGTCTCACAATAAGTATGGTACCAGTTATTTGACATTTTTCCAATCCGACCTTACTTGAGAGAGCATATGAGTGGCGATAGTAGGCGCATACTGATACCATTCCTCAGGATCAACCTTAGGGGGATCCATATACAGTTTCATAATTTCTAGACGATGAGAAGCTTTCACTAACCGTGGCTCATTTGTGTCAATATAGTACAAATGTTGTCCCCCAACTTTGTCAAGATGCAGTGCGTTTTTAATATGCAATGAAAAAGGATAGGCACTTTTTGGAATTGAAGATCGTAAATTGGCAAGATCTTTTTGAATCTCCGGCGCAATCTGGGCTAAAAGCGCTCGTTTATTTTCATCAAAATATTGTACGGTATTACGCCAGGCTTCTAAGGCTCTCTTTTGGTATGGATTTCTCCCATTAACATATTCTATAATGGGGGGCGAGATCTGAATAGCTTGAGATGCTCTAATTTTATTTGGGCCGTCTACCGAAACAGGTTGAATCGTAATCTCGGGATTCTTTAATCCATTTTCCCTATGATACTCCGCACCCTCAAGACCAATAAAATCTTCACTTGTTGGATCAAATATGCTAAATACTGTGTCATTTTCAGTGGCGTTTTGTGACCGCATTGTCGATGTAGTATAAAGAACTCTTTTATGAGGAAAAAAAGAAGATCGCCGCTCTATTAATCGACTATGCTTCCCTGTTACACGTCTACTATTCTCATAGGTGAGAGAAGTAAAATCCTTCATGGGTGCAAATGTAGTGTCTGCTAAATCAAAAAATCCTGGAGCAATTCCCGACGCAATTTCTATATTTTCAATCTGTACGGCGCATAGACTTAATGTCCTCTTCAGTCTGTTGTAGGCGCTACTTATATCTCTGTCGTGGTCGATTACCAATTTTTCTACACTCATAAGTGATTAGTATTAAAACGACAATTATAATAAAGTAAGAGTAAAATAGCAAACTATAGGATTAGAACTCGTGCCGAGAATCTTGTAGCTTATAATCTGTTAAAAAGTAAAAGAATTTTAATTATACCGTCACCAAAATCCAAAACGAACCTCGTAGGTTCGTGGATTCACTTTATGCTATAATACCTTCGCACTTTGAAAGGTGTAAAAAATGAGGGGTGATTTTCTGTGATTGGCGATAGTGGTTTCTGGCTTCTTGTTGTCTTAGCTTTTGTCCTTGGTGCAACATCCATATACATAGTCACATTGATCCGCTACATTCCATACAAAGAGAAATATGACACGCTGAAGAGAGAGCTGTCCGTACTAACCTATCGATTTAAGATCATTTCCTTCTTCAGCTTTGCAGCTGGCGGACAGAATACATTGTTCTCCATGGACAATGAAACTCATCTGTATGTCTTGAAGCAGAACGAAGGAGGGTATGAGATTGTCGGCCCAGCACCCCCACATCTCGTCAGGAAGTATCGACTGGAAAGGGCAATAAAAGCCATTCCCATTCAAGATCTTGATGACCTAGTAAACCGTACTGGAATCCAATTGCCTTACGAGGATGTAGAGCCTTCTTGGCCGGACACAGCAAATACGCAAGCTGAAAGCTCGGCAGAACAACCTGCGGAGAAAACCTCGTAGACCGTTACTCGCGGTAGGGGACGAGGGTTTGTCTGGGTCTACCCAGACGTTCAAACCCTTTCCATCTACCGCATTTTTTATGGATTAAAATACTTCTTAAAATTGAGAGGATAGCTGGATAATCGCTTTAGAGGGGATTTCAAACCAATAAGAAGATCCAAATGTATCATCTTGTTTTGCCGTATTGAAAATGAGAAGAGTTGGAGATGCCCAACCAGTAACCTCTTTCACTGTGTCCTTATTACCTCGCTTCGTAAATGAGTCCAACACATCAAGATATACCTGATCTTTTGTTATTGATTCGCCTGTTGCTGTAAATACGAGCGCATTATTACCGTTTTTTTTGACAAATAAATACTTATTATCAGGAGACCACGCATTAAAGGGGATGCTCATATTTTCTGATCCTGCCAGTTTTGTCGTGTATAGCTGCTGTTTATTTGCACCCGATCCGTCTGAGGTTGCAATCTCATAAGTACTTGTTCCATCAGTATTGTGTGTTGTTTTCATACTGAGTTTCTTTGTTCCGTCAGGAGAAATCTGCGATGCAGTATCGATTTTTAACACAGGATCTATCACAGGCATTATTACATTTTGAGTAGTATTTGATGCGATGAAAGGAATGGTCAGATATGTAGAATAGGTTTGGGTGTTTCGCCATACCAAATATCCACTGAAAACGCCAGCAATAATTGTCAAAAATATTGTTTCTCTCTCAAGTCGAAGTGGTATTGTCATACTAATTTATTGCATTATCTTGTATACAATTATTTGGTGAGGTAAATTTCGTACAAATTGAAACTATAGTTCCCAGATGACTATCTGCTGGACCATCTGCCCAGTTATATAAATCCGCCGCGTCAACTTGTCGCATATTCACGCATCCATGACTCATGGTATGTCCGAAATTATTATGCCAATATGCGCCATGTAAACCAAAATCGTGATAAAAATACATTACGTATGGTACGTTTGGTAAATCGTATGCATCATCTCCTACCCCTCCGGACATACGAGTAGATCTAACCTTATTCCAGATATGAAAATTTCCGATCGGTGTTTTACCCCATCTTCCCGAAGCAATAAGTGTCTGCATAATTTTTGTACCTCCCTGATAAGCGTATAACGTTTGAGACTCGAGATCAACATAAATGTGTTTTTCTGAGTTTGAAACATTTTCACCGAGCACTGAAGGCTTGGTATTATCTGAAGCGCTATCAATTGTTGGAGGAATAACAGTATGTCCGGCAAACATACCAACAGCTCCGTTTTCAATTTTTGCTGATAGATCGCTTTTGCAGGTAAGAGAGTTTGCACAGGGAGGCGCAGGCTTAAAAACATATGAACCGCCAACAAATACCGCTAACCCAACAAAAAAAGAAATAAAATAGGTACGAAGACTCATCAGAATAGTTTTCTTTTTGGCACGAGAGCGTTTTTTCATTCAAGATCAGTCTAATATAAAAATGAATTTAATTGCAAGGAAGATTTTTACAATTATCCACCCACCTCTTGGGGACTTTTCTTCTTTGCTATGACCCTCTACTCTATCCTGGGGGACCTAGCTCTAAAAAAAGTGTTGGGGATGCAATTATTTTTGGCGCACTCACCATCGCGATGGTTCTTCGGCTGGTACTTCGGCTGTAAACCCGAGTTACTTTCCCCGCACATTCCAATAATCACCCCGGACCGCAAGGTCCATCCTGCCAATAGGCGGAATTCTTTGAAACGACAGAGAGGGGTATTTTTTTATGATACTAAACAAATTCTAAACTCCTCTATTCTGTTGCCCATACAACTTTATAGACATGTCGCTCTTCCTTTTCCATTGTATAATAATTTTATGAAATCAGAACGTTTTAACCTAGAATTCAAATCAATGATCGAGGGAGATTTTGTGAATAGTAATGTCTTGACTGCGGTAAAACAAGCAGGAAAAACCGCACTAGAGGTTCGTGATCGTGGCCTCGTGGCTAAACAAAAAGCAAGTAAAGAAGATTTGGTAACCCAAGGAGACCTCCTGGTAACTCAACAGCTGAAATCTTCTCTTACTGTATTATTTGGTGATATTGTGTTTATGGATGAGGAAACGAGTGAAACCCATGGATTAAATCTACAAACAGACAAAACGATTGCCGTAGTTGATCCAATAGATGGAACAGGAAATTATTACGAAAGCTATATGAATAGCCAAAGACCCGAATCTGAACAAAAAGCAGGAACAGAAAACTGGGGATTATCGGTGGGATTTGTAAAAAATGGTGAGGTTGTTGGTGGTGTCATTTATCAGCCAGAGCTTGATAGAATCTACTATACCGAACGGGGTAAGGGCGCCTATCTTGATCACAAAAGATTACACGTGAATGAAACTGCTCAGGTTACAGATAGCCAACCATATTTTGATTTTCCCTACCCGCATGATAAAGTTGAATACGATCAAACAACCAGATTATTATCACTTTTGGAATCACAACTTCACACGAAAAAACCTGTTAAATTGGGAAGCCAGGTTATTGAGATTATGCAAGTTGCGGAGGGAAATGCAGATTTCTTCTTTTGTCTGAAGACAAAACCATGGGATGTTGCCGCTGCAGTTTCGATTATTTCGGAATCGGGAGGAATTACTACAAACAAATATGGTACCCCTTATAGATTGTTTGAAGAAAATATCGTATTTAAAAACGCCACTATCGATTTAACCCAGTTTTATGAGTCGGTAGAGAATGCTGCATAGCAAACTTTAAGTTCCGAACTTCCTGATATAATCGAGACATGGAAACTACCTCTCCAACTCCAGAAGCAAAAGAAATTCTTGACCCGCAATCTGTAGTTATAATTACGCCTACATTTTATAAAACCTGGTCTATGGATGAAAGAACACAGCCAGACGCAGATATAGAGCGTGGAGATGCTTCTATTAGTACTTTTAGAAAGGCGACAAATGCAGGCTACAGAACGGTTGTTGTCGACGGAGGAAGTTCTAAAGAATATCTTGATGAATTACAGAAATTAGGTATAACTGTTTTACCTCAAAAAGAGAAAGGAATAGCGGCTGCTAAAAGACAAGCACTGGAAGCGGCAATAACGCTTGAAGGATCAAAGGTTATCTTATTAACACAACCAGAAAAAGACGATGTGATTAAAGACGTCCCCGATTTAGCCAACCCTATATTAAATGGACAAGCTGATATAGTAATTCCAACACGTGAGCCTAATTTATTTAAAGAAACATTCCCTTCTTTTCAGTACAAATCAGAGGTATGGGCAAATAAATGGTGTAATAGGATTGCGCATTCAGTAAATATGCTTCCAAAAGATGTCAATCTTGATTGGTTTTTTGGCGTAAAAGTATTAAAAAACGATCCGCAAATCGTTGAATTATTTATGAGAAAATATAGTATTAGCGATCTAGTATTAGCTGCAAAGAAAAGTATGGATCCGGAAAGATACTCCAATGTCGATTTCTTTCCTGTATTGAATGCTCTTACTAGCGGAAAAAAAGTGATAGGTATTGAAATCCCATTTCATTATCCGGCAGGTCAAAAACGAATAGAGGAAGCATTAATAGATCAATTTATGAATAAAAGAATAATGCAACGTCAAAGCCTTTTAGGCGAATTTGTGCAATATGCGCGACTTATAACAAATAATCCTAAGAACCAGTTAATTCAAATAATGGAACAAGAGGTGCAAAACTTTCAACATAAGTAACTATTAAACCAAAAAAGCAACTTCTGGAGTTGAAAGCGTTGTCAAAAGAACCTACCATATAAATATGAAGATTAGGAAGCTTTTTTAAAGGACTGAAGACGAGAAAACACATCGGCGTGATAGTTACAAAACTCCGCTTCTCCTGCTTTCTTTATCTGAGAGGCAATAAGTTCTTGTTGCCAGTGAGCATCGTGCATCCGACAGGTAAGCGAAGTATTAGGCTGACGGGAGGCTAAATCACTGGTACTACATTGCGCTGCCCTTCCCTGTTCACCCAGTGCAAACATTGCCATACTTACAGTTATTCCTTTTGCAGCTTCAGTTATGCGGGTATCACCGTGGGAAAGCATTTCCTCCTTAAATATATCTGCAATTTCTTCCTCAACTAACTTCATGTCTAATGTGTTGTCATTTTTTCTTATTACCTCCCAAATGCGATCATTGTATTCTTTCCGTTTGAAATGAGGTGGGGGACCTAATTGTGCCATGCATTCTTCTGCTTCAATCAGTTCTAATGGTTTTTCCGGAGCTTCAACTATTCCAGTGGTGGAAATAACAGCAAGAGTACCCTGACCGAATCCGCCCCGCATATGAATGCCACCTCCCTCTCTCCTTCCTACTCCACGTCCAGTGAAAACTACAGCTATCTGTTTGCTATCTTCACTAAATGTGAGCATTTCTTTGGGAAGGAGTGATCGAAAACCAATCCCAAGACTGGTAATGTCATAATAGTCATTATTGCCTATTTTTACTCGTCTCCCATCTTTGGTAAACGTTTGGAATTGTAAAAATTCTCGAATAGGTACTGAGTGGTCTCGATGTGCAGCCTCAACTTCAAGCTGTAACTTTTCTTCATCAGATAGAGAAGAATAACGATCCATTTGAGAAAACTTTGCTCGCGCTAAAGGCTCAAGAGTTTTTTTTCTCATCTACCTTTGAATGTTTTAATCCATACTGGATAATATCACCTTGGTTAATAACAGCGAAATTAGGACCAAACGTCTTTGCAAGATACGCTTTCATCTGTTCTGCGTTAAAAACACCATCAGGACCATCAGTAAACATATTAATAACTGTAGGCTTTGCTAATAATCGCTCAGCTACAGCTCCCGGTGAGTCGTCATACCGCATCTTTCCCCCTTCTTGAGCAGAAGTAAGACCTTGAAATAGTACTTTTGGTGTTTCTTCAGGAGAGTTTGTCATAATATATATCCAGAAATTATTTTAATTTGGATAGTGGCATTTTTTATATTTTTTTCCACTCCCACACCAGCAAGGATCGTTGCGACCGAGTTTTTTATTAGGCACTTTGTCATCCCGGACTTTAGGTGCGAAATCCAGGTTCTGGATCTCTGCTTTCGCAGGGATAACAGCCTTTTGCTTAAACGGATCAATTGCCGACGCTGAGCTCATGATTAATTTTTTACCACTCATCTCTTTCTGAATGGGTTCAGTAATATGCACCTCAACGGTAAAAATTCTCCTCGTTGCCTCAAAATCTACATTATTTATTAGCTGTTCAAACATTCCGTACGCCTCATTTTTATACTCAACAAGCGGATCCATCTGTGCATATCCCCGAAGATTAATTCCTTCTCGCAAATCTTCAATCGCCGTTAAATGCTCTGTCCAGTACTGATCAATTGTTGCAAGGAAAATGGAGCGCACAATATCAAACCACACAGCTTTCCCCAGCTTTTTTTCCCGTTCAGTAAAACGTTTAATCATCCGCTCTTCCAGATATGAGGAGAGATTTTCAAAATTTCCCTTTTTAATGAGCGTGTCAACTTCCTCACCTTCCTTTGGCGTCACAAAATAGAGATCTTTTTTAAATGTTTCGCTATCCTGCGCGCTATACGCCTCTTTTAGGGATAGATAACTATTCACATATGAGGCAACTTGCACGGCAAAAATGTCGTAAAGTGTTGCGCGAAAATCCTCCGTGTCCGTCTCTGGGTACATGAGGATTTTTTTGCGCTGGCTGTAAATAATTTCCCGCTGTTTATTTAATACGTCGTCATACTCCACTAAATGTTTTCGGATATCAAAATTAAATCCTTCAACCTTCACCTGTGACTGCTCAATTGCCCGCGATACCATACCGTGACTTAAGGGTTGATCCTCTGGAAATTTTAAGAAATCCATGAGTTTTGAGATCTGCTCGCCGCCAAAAATCCGCATGAGATCATCCTCAAGCGAGACAAAAAATCGTGTCTCACCCGGATCACCCTGCCGGCCTGCGCGACCTCGTAGTTGGTTATCAATACGACGCGACTCGTGCCGTTCAGTGCCGATAACATACAATCCACCAAGCCCTACCACCTCGTCATGTTTCTTCTGCCACTCACTTTTCTTCGTTGAGGTGCCACCCAAAATAATATCAACGCCGCGGCCGGCCATATTGGTTGCAACTGTTACTGCGTCACGTTCTCCTGCCTCAGCTAAAATTTTCGCCTCTTCAATGTGATTTTTCGCGTTCAAGAGTTTGTGAGGAATGCCTTTTTTGTGAAGAATACGCGATAATAATTCGTTTTTTTCAATTGATGTTGTGCCGATAAGGACGGGCCTCCCTGTTTTGTAGTGCGCGGCAATATCTTCTGCAACCGCGTTAAACTTGGCGCTCTCCGTTTTATAAATCATATCTGCATGATCTTTACGAATCATTGGCCGGTGTGTCGGAATAGTAAGTACCTCAACGTGATAAATTTTGTGAAATTCCTCAGCCTCAGTTGACGCTGTGCCCGTCATGCCTCCGAGTTTTTCATACATGCGGAAATAATTCTGCAGAGAAACGGTAGCGAGTGTTTTGGAGTCGCGTTGAATTGCGACATTCTCTTTTGCCTCAATTGCCTGATGTAATCCTTCTGAAAAACGTCTCCCCTGTAAAAGTCTCCCGGTGAACTCATCAACAATAATGACCTCACCTTCCCGCACGATATATTCCTTATCAGCTTTAAAAAGTGTCTCGGCCTTCAATGCTGCCTCAATATGAAACAAAGTGTCAAAATCCTTTTCATAAATGTTTGCGACATTCAGGGCGACTTCAATTTTTTTAATCCCGTCTTCTGTAAGATTTGCGGTTCGCAACTTTTCATCAATTACGTAATCTGTTTTGGCAGAAAGCTGTTTCACCAACTGCGCGTAGCGGTAATACTTTGTCACATCCTCATCAAATGGTTCTGAAATAATGTGAGGAGTACGCGCCTCATCAATGAGTACCGAGTCTCCCTCATCAATAATTGCAAAATAAAAACCACGTTGTACAAGCTGTTCGGGCGAACGAGCCATATTGTCTCGCAGATAATCAAATCCAAACTCACTGTTAATGCCGTATGTTACGTCAGCGAGGTATGCTTCTTTGCGAGAGACTGATCGCAGGTGAGAAAGTCGCCAATCCTGTGCCTCTGTGTCTTTAAACTGAGGATCAAATATAAATGAAGCTTCGGAAATAATTACACCTGTAGTGAGTCCTAAGAAATGAAAGACCTCGCCCATCCACCCCGCGTCACGCCTCGCAAGGTAATCATTTACCGTCACTAAATGCGCGCCCTTTCCAAGAAGCGCGTTTAAATAGAGTGCTGCAGTTGCGGTAAGCGTTTTTCCCTCACCAGTTTTCTGTTCAACAATATGTTTTTCGTGAAGCGCAATACCAGCCATAAGCTGCACGTCAAAATGTCGCTCGTTATGCACTCGGCGTGAAGCTTCTCGCGCCAAACTAAACGCCCACGGTAAAACTTCGTCTAAAGTTTTTTTGCCTGATTGCACCTCTTTTTTTAGCTTTTCCGTTTCTTTGGGAAAATCCGCGTCTTTCAATTTGCGAGCCTTATCCTCTAGTGCGTTTATCTCTGCTACTTTTTTACCCAGTCGGGCAATCTCTTTTGTGTTGTAATCGAAGAGTTGTTTAAATACGTTGAACATATGACGTCAGGATGACAGGATTATTATTTAATGAAATACTCTTGAGGAATTATGAGAATTTTCAGGGCGGGATACCGATTCACTTCTTTCTCTGTGCCTGTTTTCTTCACGGTAAAGTGTATAGTATCTCCCTCTTTAATTTTAGAAAATCTCATGGTGCCTACTTCAGACGTTTTGCTATCAAGTATCTGCAGTTTGCTACTCACCTCAATATCAAGCTTATACGTATCTTTATCAGAGGTAAGTACTTTTACATAATTATTATCCGTATTTACCTCGGTAACTTTTCCGGTCTTTACCAAATACTGCTCATCTTCGTAAATTACGTTCGCGCTTACCGTTTTATCACTTAAGGGACCGCTTGCAATTACGTACATTCCCTTTTTCAGATCACTGAATTTAATTTCTTTTTTTGAACCAACAGTAATTACATACATTTTTGTTAAGGTGTCATCCACTTTTATCGTGTACTCAATCTCATCGTTTGATTTGATCGTGAAAGAACTCACCGCGGTACTCGTAATTGTCCCCGCAATTGCTTTTAAATTTTTCTTCCGCAGTTCTGCTACTTTTGTGGCGATTTTATCTTTGAAATTTTGAATCTCCTTGTCTACGATTACCGCAGCGCTCGAGGCAGACTTTACTGCGGGCGTTGTGGTAGGCGACACTGTCTGTCCGGCAACCGACCCTACCACAAAAAGCGACACAAACATTCCTATGAGGAATCTGTAAACTCTCTTATTGTTCATCTAAATAATAAACTGCTAACTGTTTTTCTTTTACACTCACGTTAGAATCTTTTGGATACACCACAATATCAATAACATTCTCGCCCAGTGCGAGAGGAAAGGGAATATTCAACTCTTCAGAAGTTGCTTTTATTACCTGTGTTTTAATTTGAGATTGCACCACAATCAGTGAGTCTTTGGCAACTTTCCCCTTAATTGTTACAGAATTTGCGTTTACTATCGCGCCGTTTTGTGGTTCAACAATCTCAAGGGAATCAGTGGTAATATTTTGAGAGATGGGGCTGGGAGTAACCCGCGTGAGAGAGATTGGTTTAGATTTTTGGATCTCAAGTTGTCGATTTTTTACAACAATAACTACTGCAACCAAAATCCCCAAACTGATTCCCAATACAATCGCGATGATTGTTTCTTTTTTCATGTTGAGTATATATTATAGTGTAAATTGCGCAACAATATAGGGCAATTGAGCAATGAGATCCGCAGTGTTGTAATACAATCCTTTTGACTTAAAAAGTTCATCTGCTGTTTTTTTGAGAAAACATGAAGCGAGCACCGCAGAAAGCATCCCATTATTTTTTGCGTAGAATGACGTGCATAATCCCGCAAGAGTGTCACCACTCCCACCCTTCGTAAGACCCTGATTTCCTCCCTCAACAACATACGTTGTCTCTCCGTCTGAAATAATATCAATCACCGCTTTCAGTAGAATAATACAGTGATATTTTTTTGCAGTGTCAGTAACTATTGTTATTTTCTCTTCACGAGAGAGGTCTTTTACGGCAATCCCAAACAATCCCTCAAACTCTAATTGATGGGGAGTAACTATGGGTTTTTCTGTAAGCTGCAAAAGCCAATCTCTCTCCATCATTTGTAGAGCACCCGCGTCAATCACAAATTTTTTATGAGGAAAATCCGTAAGAAGTTTATGAGTCAGGTAACGAGCATAAGAAGGTTCATCCGTAGGGACAACCCAAGGGTTGTCCCTGCCAGAAACAGTTCCCCGTACCATTCCTGGACCAATGAGAGTTACATCATCTTCTCTCACATATTCAGGAATATTTTCGCTGGTAACTACTATTCCGTTTTGAAATTTTTTCTTCGCATCGAGAAAAAGTTTATTGTTTTCACTCGTTGATGAGTAGTGCACCATATCAACGAAATGTGTTGCAACCTCAGCGGCCCAAAGTGAGGCGGAGTGAAAGAGAGATGACCCACCAATAATAAGCACTTTTCCGTTTTGCCCCTTGTGAGAGTCTGGAGAGGGAATATAAAAATCTTTTAAAAACGGCTTCATTTCCTCAGGATTATTCGTATGAATAGTTGTTACCATGCTATAATTCTACTACAGATGTCTATTTCTCATACGCAACTTCGGGAACAGTTTGCTCAATTTTGGAAACAGAAAGAACATGTATTAGTTCCACCCTCTCCCCTTGTGTTAAAAGAAGATCCCACAACATTATTCAATAGTTCTGGCATGCAGCCACTCGTGCCATTTCTCCTCGGCGAAACACATGCTCTCGGGAAACGGCTCTATAATATTCAGCCATGCATCCGTACTCAGGATATTGAGGAGGTTGGTAATAATAGACATACTACATTTTTTGAGATGATGGGTAACTGGTCACTAGATGATTATTTTAAAGAGGAACAGCATTCCTGGTGTTGGGAGTTTTATACAAAAATAATTGGACTCCCAAAAGATAAACTATATGTTACGGTATTTGAGGGAGGAGCTGGCGTTCCAAAAGACGAAGAGTCAATTGCAATTTGGAAAAAACTGGGAGTTGCGGAAGATCACATTCGAGCGTACGGTGCGGATAAAAATTGGTGGTCTCGCTCAGGTCCTCCTGAAAAAATGCCTGTAGGTGAGATTGGTGGCCCTGATTCTGAGATATTTTACGAGTTTGAAAATGTACAACACGATAAAAAATTTGGTGAGACCTGTCATCCTAACTGCGATTGTGGAAGATTTATGGAATTTGCGAATTCCGTGTTCATTCAGTATCGGAAAAAGGAAGATGGATCACTTGAAGAACTTTCTCAAAAAAACGTCGACTTCGGCGGCGGCTTAGAGCGACTCTCCTGCGCCGCAAATAACCAACCAGATGTTTTTAAAACCGATATATTTACTCAAATCATTAGAGCTATTGAAGAGGTGTCACAAAAACCATATGAAGAAAATAAACAAACGATGAGGATTATTGCCGACCACGTACGAGCATCAGTTTTTCTTACTAAGAATGGTGTCTATCCCTCAAATAAAGAACACGGATACGTGCTTAGAAAATTTTTAAGAAGAGCGTGTGTAAAAATGCGCAGCTTAAACGGATCATTCAACAAAGAAGCATTTTCTATGATTGCTCGCGCAGTACTTTCAACATATGGCAACAAATTTTTTGATATTACAACTGACGAGATAACTATTTCTAAAGTCGTTGACGAAGAGATTAAAAAATTTGTCAAAAGTCTCGACTTAGGGATGAAAGAACTGAGCAAATATCAAACTATTGATGGCAAAATTGCTTTTGATTTGTATCAATCATTCGGTTTTCCACTTGAAGTTACTGAAGAGCTTTTGAAAGAAAAAGGGAAGACTATAAACCACGATGATTTTGAAAAAGAATTCAACAAACATAAAGAACTTTCACGAAGTGCGTCAACAGGAATGTTTACCGGTGGATTAGCTGATCAGGGTGAACAAACGATTAAATATCATACCGCGACTCACCTCCTTCATCAAGCACTATATGACGTTTTAGGACAAGAGGTGCGACAGGAAGGATCTAACATTACTACAGAGAGGCTACGATTTGATTTTCAGTCAACTACTAAACCGACGGATGAACAAGTAAAAAAAATTGAGACAACGATTAACGAAAAAATTAACGCCTCGCTTCCTGTTTCCTTTAAAATTCTTCCCAAAGAAGAGGCGTTAAAAGTTGGCGCTAAATCTTTTTTTAGAGAAAAATATCCCGAGAGGGTAAAAGTATATTTTATAGGAAATTCGCTGGAGACTGCGTACTCAAAAGAATTTTGCGGTGGTCCCCATGTTGCAAATACTAAAGAGATTGGTAAGATAACAATTTATAAAACTGAAAAAATCGGGAGTAATTTGTATAGAATATACGCGAAGTAGATTCTGGATGCGTCAGTTGTCGGACTTACCAGAATGACGTCATTCTGGGGAGGAACGAAGTGACGACTCCAGAATCTATAGGTTCCCGCGATTCCTCGGCTAATCGCTCGGGCCGTTCAGGCTCTGAGAGCCTTCAGGCTCGAATGAGATGACATAATATTTATATGAAAAAAAAAATTAAAACAACCTGGGATTTGACACCGCTTTTCAAAAACGACAACGATCCAACAATGCAGACGCGACGGAGCGAGATTGAAAAAAAATGTGAAGAATTTGTAAGCAAATGGAAAAATAGAAACGATTATTTAGATAACGCGAGTGTGCTTCGCGAAGCACTTGATGAGTATGAACTGTGGCATAAAAAATATGATGGCGGTGGAGCTGAGTGGTTTTATTTTCATTTAATGGGCGACCTCGATCTTACCAATCCGACCTATCGCGCAAAAATGAATCAGGTGCAAAATTTCAAACAAAAAATTGATCACCGAACACGTTTTTTTTACCTGAACATCGCAAAAATTCCTGAAAAAACACAAACAAAATTTCTCTCCTCTTCTGAACTGAAACTATACAAACACTTTTTAGAGCGAATTTTCGCCGAATCAAAATATCTTTTAAGTGAATCGGAAGAACAAATCATCAGTATGAAATCCGTACCCGCGTATGGCAGTTGGGTAAAAATGACCGCCTCATTTCTCTCAAAAGAGGAGCGGGAAATTCTTTGTGAAGATGGCACACACACAATAAAATCATTTTCAGATATTCTGAGTCTTGTTGATAACCCAAATAAACAGATACGAGATGATGCCGCAAAAGCACTTAATGACATTTTGGCAAAACATGCAGATGTTGCGACTGAAGAGTTGAACGCAATTCTTGAGAATAAGCGTGTGGATGATGAACTTCGCAGAATGGAACGACCTGATTTTAGTCGACATTTAAGCGACGACATTAGTAGTGAAATTATCGACACGGTAATAGAAACAGTCTCGAAAAATAATCACGTCGCGGCAGAATTTTATGAGCTTAAGGCAAAACTACTTGGCGTTACAAAACTTCAGTATCACGAGCGAAATGTACCAACGGGCGAGATTGAAAAAACATACACCTTTGAGCAATCAGTAAAACTGCTCATGAAAGTTTTTTCTCAGCTTGATCCAGAATTTGCACAAATTTTAGAACGATTTGTACAGAATGGTCACGTCGACGTCTACCCAAAAAAAGGGAAACGGGGTGGAGCATACTGTGCCTACCACTTAATCACTCACCCAACCTATGTACTTCTCAATCACACTGACAAACTTGAGGATGTGCTGACACTTGCCCATGAGATGGGACATGGCATAAATGACGAACTCATTAAAACAAAACAGCACGCACTCAATTTTGGTACTCCCCTTGCAACTGCAGAAGTTGCGAGTACTTTTATGGAAGACTTTGTGCTGCAAGAAATTCTTAAAAAAGCAGATGACGAAGTAGCGTTCAACATAATGGTTCGCAAATTAAATAGCGATATCTCCTCTATTTTTCGCCAGATTGCCTGCTACAAAGTTGAACAAAAACTACATGAGCAATACCGCGCGACTGGTTACTTATCAAAAGATGATATTGGAAAAATATTTCAAACATACATGACAGAATACATGGGAGAATACGTAGAGCAGTCTCCCGGATCTGAAAACTGGTGGGTGTACTGGGGACATATTCGCTACTTTTTCTACGTTTACTCATACGCAAGTGGTTTACTCATCTCAAAGTCGCTCCAACGACTGGTGAAACAAGACAAAAAATATATTCTCAAAGTAAAGGAGTTTTTATCTGCGGGACTTTCTGCCACACCCGTTGAGATTTTTAAAAACGCTGGTATTGATATCACTGGGGAAAAATTCTGGGAAAATGGCATGCAAGAAATCAAACAGTTACTGGAGGAAACGACAAAATTAGCTAAAAAGTTGAAGAAGATTTAATGAAAAAAAGACGTAATAAAATTCGAGGATTTTGCAAACTTGGACATTCGTGCTGGTAAAATTATTGCATGCAAAAAAATTGAGGGTTCAGAAAAATTACTTGAAGAACAGGTTGACTTAGGTGAAGAGTATGGAACAGTCACAATCTTAAGTGGTATTGCGCAATACTATCAACCTAATGATTTGGTTGGTAAAAAATGTTTGTTTATTGCCAACTTAGAACCACGCAAAATTATGGGAACTTTTTCCCACGGCATAATGTTAGCTGCTGACGATGGACAACCCCATATAGTTTTCATCGATCCAGTAATCAAAGATGGCACTATCATTAGGTGATACATATTGACAAATAAAAAATCATACCGTATAGTGTTACCTATGCCTGCAAAAAGAACTACGAAACGTAAAGAAGTAACACAAGAAATAAACGAACCAACAATGCAATCAAATAATTCTTCACCATTTACTCCGAGCCCTCGTCTTCTTTCAAATCTCATGCCATTTTTACTTATTATTGTCTCATTTTTTGCCGGTTATTTATTTTTTAAGGTGAAAAGTCTTGAGCGGGGAGGAGCACAAGTGCAAGGCGGAGCAGCACAACCAACACTTCGTCCGGTATCACTTGACGATATTAAAAAACTTTACAGTCAAAACTATATTAAATTTGGTGACGCGAACCGTAAAGTGTTATTTGTTGAGATAACAGATCCGAGTTGTCCATTTTGTCATATTGCCGGAGGTAAAAATCCCCAACTCTCAAAAGACGCGGGCAAGTTTCAGTATGTATCTGATGGTGGCACGTATACCCCGCCACTTCCTGAAATACGAAAATTAGTTGAGGCCGGAAAAGCTTCGTTTTTAATGATTTATGGCACGGGCCATGGTAATGGTCGACTCGGCACGGAAGCTCTCTACTGTGCCAATGAAAAGGGCAAATTTTGGGAAGTACATGATCGCTTACTCAGTAACGACGGGTATGTACTTCTTAACGAGAAAGTAAAAAATGACAAAGCTAATATTCCCTTGCTTGTTGATTTTCTTTCAAAGGAAACAGATCAGAGTGCTTTGAAAGATTGTCTTGATAGTGGAAAATATACCCAAACACTGGTACGTGATGAACAGACTGATCAACTTCTCAATTTTCACGGCACTCCTCAGTTTTATGTAAACGCGACACCCTTCAACGGAGCCTACGACTATAAGGATATGCAATCCGCAGTCAACTCCGCTCTCTAAACTTCTTGGATTATAATAAATTTACTAAAGTAGTCTATAAACTACGGACTTTAAAATCCTTTAAATATGGATCGTCACAAGGCTTTCTATCACTTCCGAAGTGTGTGACTATAATACCAGTGCAAGCTCATGAACTGGAGGAGCGATAGACTCTTGCCCATGCTTGAGTCTTTTCGAGACCTGTGGATAAAGGCGTTATGTTTTCCGCTCCAATGAGATTTCTTAATTTGTCATTTTTCATATGAACGCCTCTCCTGAAGACAATTTCAAATGTCTCACGAGAAACTGGCACACGCTTTCCTCCTTTCGCAAGAGAATCCATCAGAGATCCTAACTCTTTAAGACTTAACTGCGCAAGTCCCCGTAAGGGAGTTGAAAGTATTTCTAATGCTTGGAGCTTCTCACGAAGCTCGGGTCGATGACCAATTACCATGTCTTTCCACGTAGAAGATTCATTGCCTACAACGTTAATCGTTTCAATCACGGGACCAGTCATTTGAAACGCTGCTACATTTGCTTTTACTACATCGTCGATAAATACCGGAAGAAAAGATCCAGTATGAAGCATCAGGTAAAAAATATAAGGATTGTCGATCAATTTTTTACTCCACGCGTCTGTCTCTGGTCCATATAATTGAGCATAACGAAGATGTATAACTTGAGATATATTAGATATTGTTGCTGTTTCCTCAGAAATATGTTTTGAGTATCCGTATGCAGATTGAGCGTTCGTAGGTGATTCTTCGGTAAGAATAACATTTCCATCTGAATCTCGGGGCTGCTTGCGAGGATCCCCATATACTGCAACCGAACTAGCGTTTACGAGAGTTTGTACTCCCATCTCATCGGCGACTCTCACTACATTCTCCATTCCACCAATGTTAACTTCAAGAGTCCGCTGATCATTTATGCCTTGCCCAAAGAGAGCGGGCAAATATAAAACTCCATCTGCTCTTCGCAATGGTTCTTTTAGAGAATCTTTATCAGTGACGTCTGCCCTATAAACGGAAACTGTAGGAAAACGTCTAGAACGTCTAGTAAGAAGTTTAAAATCAGTATCCTTTCGTACTGTAGCATTAATCTCTGCTCCTGCGTCCTGGAGAGCCTGTATGGTTTGTATTCCAATATGACTTCCTCCTGCAAGCACTGTTATACGTTTTCCTTCCAATGATCGAACTCCTTCCATAGGTTAGTAATTATAACACTAATACTATGGGGTATCAATCAAAACCACACTCTTCTGTGGGAAAATTAATCTGATTTTTGAAGTTCTTGGGGTGCTCTCGACGGGATTTGAACCCGTGATTTGTAGAATGAGAATCTACCGTCCTAGGCCGCTAGACGACGAGAGCTTGTGGGATTATTATAACAGGTAACATTTCCCGAAGGCTATTTGACATGCTGTGTGCAATTGTGTAATATACGAGGGAACCTATGAAAAAAGTCAGTCTTACCAAAGAAGGTTATGAGGCTCTTCAGAAAGAGCTGAAAGACTTGAAAGACACTAAGCGTCACGCGGCAGTTGAGCGACTGCAAAAAGCCCGCGCTATGGGTGATTTATCAGAAAACAGCGAATATAGCGCGGCAAAAGAAGACCTCGCGCTCGTTGAGGGAAGAGTACAAGAACTTGAAACAATTCTACGCGATGTTGAGATCACTGATCACCATATCGCAACTCAAGTGGTAGAACTTGGCAATTCTGTGATAATCGAGCGAAATGGTGAAAAAAGTGAGTTTCATATTGTTGGCGAGTATGAGGCCGATCCTTTGAATAAAAAACTTTCACAAACATCTCCCATTGGAAAAGCACTCCTTGGTAAAAAGATTGGGGAAACTGTTGAGGTAAAAGCACCTGCGGGAATCACGTTATACAAAATACTTGACATAAAATAAAAAGGAGTTATAATAAATATTCTAAAGCCTTAAGTGAGTACCCTAGATAATTTGGTAATGGAGAAGAGAAGGGTGATACGGTGAAAAATCCCGACAGCCAAATTATCAATACAGGCAAAGACTTACGAAGTTCTTGAGTTACACTCATTGAACAGGCAGCAGGAAGAAATGTCCACCGGGACAGAGTAGAACCTGATGGGAAAGCCCATAACAGCTGAAAGCAGATGATTGTCTGTGAAGAGTCCTTGAGACGAATTATATAAGCTCAAGGAAAAACAAGGTGGTACCGCGGTTAAAACCGTCCTTGTAAGATTAACAGTTTGTTAATTTCGCAAGGACGGTTTTTTTATGGGAAGAATTGATGTGGGAACATTCTATCAATTTGGTGAAAAAGATTTTCGCAGTATCTATGCGGGTATAACTCAAGAAACATCCACTATGCTTGTACCCAAAATGGGTGATCTTGAAGAAAGTTATCGCAGTGGTAAAGCTGCAATCATTACTGATGAGGAAAATGTAGTTGGTTATGTACGATTTTCTCCACTATTAGATGACAATTTGGCAAACAAACTTGGACTACCAGATAGTTTTCCTAATATTTCAGAAATTGGTACTGGTATTATTGACCCAGCCCATCGAGGACGGGGGCTGTACAAATTATTAAGAGGATCGTTACTTGAATCGCATGCGGATCAAATAATAGATGGGAGACTGCTCGTTATTGGTACGACTAAAACTATGGCAATTTTGAATACGCTACATCACGCGACAGATTTAGGAATGCATTTTGAAGCATTTCACCATCAGGAGTTTCCAATGATTGCTCCTTTTACCTGTGTGTGTGAAGGCGATTTTGGGCAAGGGTATCAACATGGAGTAAATGCCTGTACTAAGAGAGTGCGCTCAGAACTTATTCCGCTGCAACAAAATCTTCATATGCTTGAGCCCCATGATGGTAAAATCGAGTGCTGCATGTATGTAAGTTCACGGGATGGCGCTCAATCGATTAATGATGGGCTTTTTGCGTTCTTTAGAAACGATGAAACTCATCCACTTTCAAATCTGGTTCAAACACTTCGCCACCCTGATATAAATTACTATAATGAACGCCATGCATAACCGTTTAGTTGAAATATTTTGTACGTTAGTCCGCATAGATTCAATTTCTGGTGAAGAAAAAACCATTGCCGATTATTTAGTGAAAGAGCTGCGCGTGAGAAAATTGTTCGCTAAAAAAGATCGTCATGGTAATGTTTTTGCACGACTACCCGGAAAAGGTACTCCCTATGTTTTTTGCGCGCATATGGATACTGTTGAGCCGGGACGCGGGATTAAACCACAGGTTAAAAACGGTTATATAAGATCTGATGGCACAACAATTTTGGGAGCTGATAATAAAATCGCAATCGCCTGTTTCTTTGAGATGATCGATCAAATAAGAGAAAAGAATATTGCAACCAATCCAATTGAATTTATGTTTACCTGCTCAGAAGAAACAGGAAATTACGGCGCAATTAAGTTTGATTACTCGCTGCTAAGGGCAAGGATTGGTTTTTCTTTTGATTTCACGCAACCTGTCGGAGCAATTGTTACGGCCTCACCTTTTTATGAGCGGTTCAACCTGATACTTATTGGTAAGGAAGCACATGCCTCACGGCCTCACGAGGGAATAAATGTATTACCCGCCTTAAGAGATATTCTTACACAATCAACGTTAGGAAAACTTGATAACGTCTCAATTTTTAATATTGGCGTAGTAAATGGGGGCTATGTGAGAAATACTATCCCCGGTGAGATTATGATAAAAGGCGAACTAAGAAGTTTTAAAGAATCTCATCTTAACAATCATAAACAAAATTTTATAAACCTGGTTAAAAAAACTTCTCGCCGCCACAAACTTACTCATAATATCGAATTTGTGAGAGAAAATCCCGGGTATTATCATACTGGTCATAAACAAAAACTCGTTTTACATTTTATAAAAGAAAAAATGAGTGAGTGTAATATACAATCATCGACTCTTAATGCGTGGGGAGTTTCAGACGTAAATATTTTTAACGGAAAAAGCCTTACCTGTTTTAATCTCGGCAACGGCGGAGAATACGCTCATTCTAAACGGGAAAGAGTTAAAATTTCTCAGATGCAAAAATTAGTAAAATTAATGATAAAATTAAGCAGTAATTAAACAAAATATGATCTGGGTTGATCGCGAAGTAAAACAATTAAAAGAACGAAATCTTCCTCTTGAATGGGTTGACGACATGAAAACTCCATCGGGGAAAATTCATGTGGGAGCGTTACGTGGTGTGGTGATTCACGACGTTATTTACAAAGTCTTAATTGAAAATAACATAAACACAAAGTTTACCTACATTTTTGATGACCATGACCCCATGGATGCTATTCCCTCATATCTCGAGCATAGCAAGTGGGAAAAATACGCGGGCATGCAACTGTATAGCATTCCTTCGCCTGAGCCGGGATATGATAATTATGCGCAATATTATGCCCAAGATTTTATTAAAGTTTTCGAATCAATCAACTGTTATCCTGAAATTATCTGGGGATCAGAGCTGTATAATTCTGGGAAAATGAATGGAGTTATAAAAGAAGTTCTTGACAATGTTGATGAGGTAAGAACTATTTATAAAGAAATCTATAAAAAGGATAAGCCAACCGATTGGTTTCCTTTTAATGTAGTTTGTGAAAAATGTAAAAAAGTAGGAACTAATCAAGTATATGCATGGGACGGCCAGATAGTATCCTATCGCTGTGTCCCCCAGATGGTTTCCTGGGCTGAAGGATGCGGACACGAGGGAACAATTTCTCCCTTTAATGGGAATGGTAAACTTCCCTGGAAACTAGATTGGCCTGCAAAATGGAAGGTATTGGGAATTACTGTTGAGGGAGCGGGAAAAGATCACATGTCAGCAGGCGGTTCACACGATGTGGCAAAAGAATTTTGTAAGAGAATCTTTCATTATCCATCACCCTACCCCCTACCTTACGAGTGGTTTACCATTGGTGGCCGTAAAATGTCCACCTCAAAAGGAGTCGGAGTCACCGCAGAAGATGTTTCAAAAATTTTGCCCTCAGAAGTGTTCCGTTTCCTCATTGTGCGCACCCCTATCAATACCGCGCTTGATTTTAATCCATACGGAGATACTATCCTCAATCTTTTTGATGATTATGATCGCTGCTTCACCGCATACTTTGACAAACTTGAGGGAAAAATTCCTGAAGGAAAACCGGGAGAAGTACTAGAAGATTTTGCACGAATTTTTGAGCTTTCACAGGTTAAGGAATTATCACAGACGCGATTATTTCTCCCCCGATTTAGAACGGTGGTGAGTTTAGTAAAAACACAGGCAGATATTTTACAACTTGTAGAAACTCAAAAAGGCTCGCCACTTACCAGTGAAGAAAAAACAATTCTTGAGGAACGAGTAGTATACGCGCAGGTGTACCTTACGACATACGCCGAATCTGATGAGCGACTTACTTTTGTAGAAAATATTCCTGATTCATTCGCTCCTACTGACTCACAAAGAAAATTCTTAAAAGAACTTACTACAAATTTAGAAAATACTCAATCTACTGACCGAGAAAAAATTCAGGAGGTTGTATTTACCACACTGAAGAGCGGAGACTACAAACCGAAAGAAGTATTTGCTGCGTTTTATAAAGTATTAACTGGTCGAGATTTTGGCCCAAAAGCCGCAGATATTATTCTCCAATTTGGTACTCAAAAAGTTATTGAACGTTTGAAAATAGCAGTTAGTTACAACGCAAAAACAGAAAACAAAAATTTTCTTTATCCATTGCTTAATGATCCAAAAATATTTTCTATTGACCCTCAACTTGCTGCAGAAATTCCATCCATTATCATTGGTGTCGCCATAATTAGAGGTGCCACTGTTGAAAAGATAAATGAGCAACTAAAAATGGAAATTAACGCGTTTTTAGAAACACAGGTCGCTTTAACAAATGAGGTGATTAGCTCATATCCTGAAATGCAAAGTTATCGACGACTCTATAAAGAAATGGGTATTGACTGGCATTCACGAAGACCATCACCCGAGGCACTCCTGCGTCGCATTGCTTTAAAAAAAGGTTTGTATGAGGTGAATACTTGTGTTGATGTTTCAAATTTAGTAGTAATGAAAACAAAGGTGTCGTGTGGAGTATTTGATCTCGATACTATCAGATTCCCGACAGTTTTGCGCTACGGCCAGGAAGGTGAGGAAATTCTTCTTCTGGGAGATCACGAACCCACTAAATATCGAAAGGGTGAGATTGCGTACTTTGACCAAAAAGGTGGATACAATATTGATTTTAATTATCGTGACTCACAAAAAACCGCAGTAACAGAAAAAACTAAAAATATTTTTATCAACATCGACGGTGTGTATGAAATTTCACGACAACAGGTTGAACAAACGCTCAAAGAAACAATTGATCTCATTATTAAATACTGTGGCGGGACCGTTTCCAACGCAGGCATAGTAGTTGCTGAATAATATGATTACCAGAGAAAAAGCCTTAGAAATTGTAAACGCACATATCGCCAATAAAAATTTGGTGAAACACTGTCTGGCAGTTGAGGCAACAATGAAAGGATTGCATGGGTATCTGTCTCGTAGGGACAACCCTAGGGTTGTCCCTACCGAGGAAGAACAAAACAGATGGCAAATCACTGGCCTTATGCATGACGCCGACTGGGAAGAAACACGAGGCGACTTCAACCTTCACACTAAAAAAACTATTGAATGGCTACAAGCCGCGGGTGAAACTGATGAGGAAATTATTCAAGCAATTCTTGCCCATAACTATAATCACAATCAATCAAATCCACCAAAAACTCCCCTTGAATGGTCATTGTATATTTGTGATGAGTTAACGGGATTAATAACTGCGTGCGCTCTTATTTTACCGGAGAAAAAACTCGCCTCAGTTACCGTGGAGTCTGTTCTTAAAAAATTTCCCCAAAAGAAATTTGCCGCAGGCGTGCATCGTGAACAGATTGAGTTATGTGAAGAAAAATTGGGAATTAAACTCGATGAATTTGTCAAAATTGTTTTAGAGTCAATGCAGAAAATTGCTCCAGATCTTGGATTATGATTGGCATTATTGATTTTGGATCACAAACAACTCACCTCATCTCACGCCGACTCCGAGAACTGGGAGTTGAGACGATTATTTTAGAACCTGAAGAATTTTTTAATAAACTCTCCTCACTTTCGCTCAAAGGGATAATTTTTTCAGGAGGTCCGAAAAGCGTCTATCAGAAAAACGCGCCCACAGTTGATAAAAAAATATTTGATCTTGGTCTTCCTATCTTGGGAATTTGTTACGGACAGCAACTCATTTCTCATCTGTTACACGGAACAGTAAATCCAGGACGGAAAAAAGAGTATGGACCAGCAATAATAGAGATTACACATACCTCCTCACTCTTCTCCCAAACTGCTACCTGTTTTAACGTGTGGATGTCACATGGGGACGAGGTAGTTACTCCGCCGCCTGGTTTTTTAATTAACGCAAAAACTGAAACAATTTCATGCGCTGCCATAGCGGATGAGAGCCGAAAAATATATGGCATTCAATTTCATCCTGAGGTCGTACACACACAGTTCGGTGAACAGATTTTAAAAAACTTTGTAACAATTTGTAAGATATCCATTAAAAAACAAAAAATAGATCGAGCCTTTGTTAATAGTCTTATTGACGATATTAGAGAATCTATTGGAAAAGGAAAAGCAATAAGCGCGCTCTCAGGCGGCGTAGACTCTTCAATCTCATCCCTCCTCGTGCATGAGGCAATTGGCCACCAACTCACCTCAATCTACATTGATTCTGGTCTCATGCGTCAGAATGAAACAAAATTACTACGCGAAACATTTAAAGAACATTACAAAATGAATGTAAAAATAGTCAACGCACGGGTGGAGTTTTTAAAAAACTTGAAAGGGATAATTGAGCCCGAAAAAAAACGAATGGTAATTGGCAAAACATTTATTGACATTTTAGAGCGAGAGGCAAAAAAAACAAAAGCAAAGTATCTGGTACAGGGTACCATTTATCCTGATGTTATTGAAAGCAAAGGGAGTAAACACGCGTCCAAAATTAAAAGTCACCACAATGTTGGGGGTCTCCCGAAACATATGAAGCTTGCCCTTGTTGAACCTATTCGTACATTTTACAAAGACGAGGTGCGGGCAATTGGCTCGCTTCTGCAACTGCCAGACGAGATTGTACACCGTCAACCATTTCCCGGTCCCGGACTTGCAATTCGAATTATTGGAGAGGTAACTGAGAAAAAACTAAAAATGCTCAGGCAGGCTGACGCCATTGTACGTGAGGAAACGCAAAAAGCAAAACTCAATCTATGGCAAGCGTTTGCAGTGTTTACCGGAGTAAAATCAACGGGAGTACGCGGTGACAGTCGCGCATATGGAGAGACAATTGCAATACGAGCAATTGAGGCGCAGGACGCAATGAGCGCCCACTGGGCCCGCCTTCCCTACGAACTTCTCGATACAATAGGTGTCAGAATTGTTACAGAAATTCCAGAAGTAAATCGTGTAGTTTATGATATTACCAACAAACCCCCAGCAACAATGGAATGGGAATAAAACTACTAATTGCAACTCATAATCCGGGGAAGTTACAAGAACTCACACAGTTTTTTCGTCCACTTCTCAACACAAAAATAAAAATCATTTCCCTTACTGACCTAAAAATCTTCTCAGAACCAGAAGAGACGGGCAGCACATTTGAAGAAAATTCTCTCCTTAAGGCAAAATACTATGCTTACATTGCCAAAACTCCCACTATCGCAGATGATGGTGGATTAACAGTCAACGCCTTACGCGGGGAACCTGGTGTAAAGTCACGACGTTGGCCTGGATACGCGGCAACCGATGAAGAACTTATTACATATGCTCTCAAGCGATTATTAATTATTTCCCCAAATCGCCGATCTGCTCGCATGAGTACGGTCATCACCTTTTTTGACCCGCGCACCAATACTATCTTCACTGAAGCGGCAGAAGTAGAGGGACATCTTCTAGATAAGGTATATTCCAACTGGACGCGAGGATACCCCTACCGCGCCCTTTTTGTGGTAGATCAGTTTAATAAATATTACGACGAATTAACAGCCGAGGAACATGACCAAATCAACCATCGAAAAATTATTGTGAAGCGATTGGCGCCGAAAATTAACAACTATTTGCTACAATTAAAAGACACCAATGCTAACAATTGATTTCATTAGAGAAAATAGAGAAAAAGTAATCACAGCGGCAAAAAATAAGGGTCGTGAAATTAGTGTGGATAAAATAATTGAACTTGATAATAAAAGGCGCGAATTCATTCAACAAATTGAAAAACTAAGACAAGGAAGAAATAGCCTAGCCCGACCCGACATTGATGAAAACCAACGAAAAAGAGCAAAAGAAATAAAACAAGAAATACCACATATTGAGGCAAAACTTAATGAAATTGTCCATGAACTTTCAGAATTTTTACTTACTGTCCCCAATATGCCTTTGGCACATGTTCCTGTGGGAAACGAGTCAAAAAATAAAGTTATTAAAACGGTTGGAGAACCAAAAAAATTCGAGTTTACGCCGCTTGATCACATGGCACTGGGTGAAAACTTCGATATCATTGATGTTTCTACCGCTTCAAAAATATCTGGCAGTCGATTCGCATATTTAAAAAATGAGGCGGTACTACTAGAATTAGCATTAATCCAGTTTGTAATGCGCAAGTTAGTTACCCATGGATTCACTCCCATCATCCCTCCTGCTTTGATTAAAAAACATATAACAGACGAACTGGGCTATTGGAATGGTAAAGATACAAAAGGTGTTACCTTAAACGAAAACTACTATTTAGTGAAAGATTATGATGAGGGACGAGAAAATGATCTATATTTAATAGGGACCGGAGAACATTCTGTGGTGCCAATGTATAGTGATACTATCTTAGAAGAAAAACAGTTACCATTGAAATTTGCCGCGTTTTCACCTTGTTTTAGAAGAGAAGCTGGTGCCGGAGGTAAAGATACGCACGGTATTCTCAGAGTTCATCAATTTGAAAAAGTAGAGATGGTTGCTTTCACGACACCAGAACAGGATGAAACTGAAAGAAAAAAAATGCTTTCTATAGCGGAGGAGATTTTGACAGAATTAGAACTACCCTATCAGGTAGTTCAACTTGCCACGGGAGATCTCAGCTTGCCCGCAGCTGAAACTATTGATATTGAAACCTGGATACCATCTCAAAATAAATACAGAGAAACTCATTCGATATCAACAACAACTGACTTTCAGGCAAGAAGATTAAAAACAAGGTTTAAATCCAAACCTACCGACCCCACTAAATTTGTTCATATATTAAACGGCACAGCATTAGCATTGGGTCGCATTATTATTGCAATTCTTGAAAATAATCAACAAGCTGACGGCTCGGTAAAAATTCCACCCGTTCTCCACCCATTCACTGGGTTTTCAGAAATCAGGAAAAAATAGTTATTTATATCATCGAGTGAAGTCGTATGGATTAATTAATTGGAGTTGGTTGAGTTGAAGGATTGCTTGTTTCAAGAAGTTTTCTGTTACATAAGCCAGTCACATCTGTCCCCTTTATAAACACTTCTTTTCTGCCGTAATAACAATCTTTTTGTACAATACTTTCGGGTTGTGGAAACCACTTGTCAGAAGTGCTGTAATTTTTGAGGATATAACTCATTACCCGATTCCAGATAGGTGCGGCACCGGTGATACCTGAGGTAAGTATTGGGTTCATAGGATGTCCATCATTATTTCCTACCCACACCGCGACTAAAAATTCTGGTGTGTACCCAATGGTCCAGTTATCTTTTTTATTATCTGTCGTGCCTGTTTTTACCGCAACTTTGTACCCAGGTATTTCTAAAAACGAATGGGGACCAAACGCAAGTTGTCGGGCAAAATTATCAGAAAGAATATCTGAAATAATATAAGAATTTGCACCACTTACGGCCCGCGAACTCTGCGGTTTGGCCTCATATACAACGTCACCATGACTATCCACCAGCTGATCAATACTTTCCAGTTGCGTGCGATATCCTTGATTTGCAAAGACTCCAAAAGCCACTGCCATATCTGTCATGCGCACATCTCCGCCTCCCAGAGTAAGAGAAAGTCCATACTGAGTTGAGTCTCCCCAGGTAGTAATTCCCATATTTTTCGCGTGATCTACAAAACGATCAACGCCGAGTGAATTTAACACTCGTACCGCAGGAATGTTGTATGAATTTGCAAGAGCCATTCGTAAAGGAATTTTTCCGTGAAATTTTCCGTCATAATTCACCGGACGATATGCCTCAGTTCCGGCAAGTGCATACACAACAGGGGTGTCATCTAAAATAGTTGCTGCAGTATATCCCCGCTCAAGAGCAAGTGAGTACATAATGGGTTTAATAGATGAACCTGGCTGCCTGAGAGCAGTCGTCACATTAAAAGCACCACTGGGACTTGCGAAGTAATCAACTGATCCAACCATTGCAAGTATCTCACCTGTACCAGGTCGGGTTACCAGTATTCCCCCATTGGTAACGTCAAGAGTTTTTATTTTATCCAACTCTTCTCTGAGTATTTTTTCCGCCTCCTGTTGAATGTCATAGTTGAGTGAAGTAGTCACTTTCAAACCACCTTCTTCAACTGCGCGCGTTCCGTATTTTTCCTCAAGCTGCTGTTTTACATAAAACACAAAATGGGGAGCTTTTATCGCAGTTTTTAAGGGGACAACGGTAAGCGGTTTGGTAATTGCGTCATTTTTCTCACTCTCACTAATATATCCCTGCTCTTTCATTTTTTTCAATACCTCGTTACGTCGCGCAAGTGCGGCTTCCGGGTTTGAATAGGGCGAGTAGAATGACGGCGCTTGGGGAAGTCCGGCAAGGGTTGCCGCTTGCTCTAACGTCAAATCTTTTGCGTCCACTCCAAAATAGGTTTTTGACGCAGCCTCAACACCATAGGACGCTCCTCCATATGCTACTTGATTTAAGTACATTCCCAGAATTTGACTTTTTGAATAGAGCTGTTCAGTCCAGAGCGCGAGAATAATTTCTTTTATTTTTCGCTTAAGGGTACGTTCAGGACTAAGAAGCGCTGTTTTTACCAACTGCTGAGTAATGGTTGACCCACCCTGCAGATCTCCTTTTGTGACCGTCTCCTTCACCGCACGCGCAATACCAGAAAAAATTGAGATGCCGTTATGGCGGTAGTAATCTTTATCTTCGATAGCAATTGTTGCGTGCGTTACATAGGCGGGGAGATTATTGATAACAATGGGGGTGCGATTTTGATCACGATACACCTCGTATAATAATTTTCCATTTCGATCATACAGGTGAGTGGAGAGTGGATAGTTAATCGAACCGATAAGTTGCGGATTAGGGAGAGATTTCACAAAAGAAATACTCTGCTGTATAAGGGTAAGACTGAGTGCAAACAGTACTCCGATAAAAAAATATTTAAAACGGGTCGTTATACCAGGAAGAGATATATGAGGAGGTGAGATGTGAGGTAAGACTATATCTGGAAAAACAATATGAGGTGGTACAATTTTTGGAAACTTTTTTATTTTTGGTATAGTCACTTTTGGTATCTCGGGAAGGGAAATTTTAGGAATTTTAACTTTAAAGTGTGGTAAAGAGATGTGCGGAAGATGAATATTTAATCTGACTTTTGGAACTGTAATTGAAGGCAAAGTAATTTTGGGAAACGTTATAGTTGGTAGGATTAATTTCGGTAGGGAGAAACTGGGAAGCTCTACTGAACGAACTGAATATAAAATAGACTGTATTGCACGTATGATTATTTGAATAAGAAAACTAAAAACAAAACGTATAGAATCACCGATAAGAATAAAAAAGAGGATAAAAAGATAGATGACCTTATAGAAAGGCTTTATTATCTGGTGAAGCACTGCAATTCCTCGATTTTTTCGAGCTATTTTCTTACCCATAATAAGATTACGGATTATACAATATTTTATAGGCTTCTACAACTCCACTCTTTACCATAATTTTAATAATCTTCGTAAGGCGAATATACTTTATACTATTCTAACAGTCTAAAGCCATTAATTGGCACACTGGTCTTAGTGACTTTGGGGCTTTATAGAGCCCCCTGATTGTAAGAGTGATAAGATGTTATATGTATATATATGATATATATTGATATAGAATTTGCCCTATTTGTTGGTCTTTAGGGCTTTGTGAAACCCTAAACATACATTTATATCTGATTATTATCGGTTGGTCATCGTTTTTCAAGTTTATAATTTTATAATACTCCCCCACACAGGTCTGTCAATATGGAATTTGAATACTATACGTAGTATATGGGATAATTTTAAACTATTGCAAGATACAATTTGGTCTGCTATAATACGGCAACAAACGATTATCGTTCAAAATAATTTTGCAAAACATTCCTATGAAAAAATCTAAAGTCACCTCACCATTTAACGAACAACTGCTCATGGCCCGTGTTAAAAAAAACTATAAATCATTAGTGCTTGGCCTTCTTTCTATTCTTCTCATTGCATTTCTCGTATATAAGATTATTCCTTTTTCAAATCGCACGACTTCACCCTCCCCAACCCCCACATCAACACAAACTAATCAGCCCTCACCTCAACCCTCTCCTACTGCAAAAACTAATCAACCAGGCAGCTACACAGTACAGGAAGGTGACTCACTCTGGAGCATTGCTGAAAAACAGTATGGCTCAGGATATAATGCGTATGACATCGCCGCAGCCAATCAACTTGAAAATCCAAACCTTATTACAGTCGGACAATCTTTAACTATTCCACAAACCACGGTAAAACAGGCAACCAAAGGTGAGATCACTCCAGAAGCTGCACAAACCCAGATGACACCACCCGCACCCACTAACTACACGGTGCAAAAGGGTGATTCACTCTGGAGAATAGCAGTTGCAATGTATGGAGATGGGTATCAGTGGGTTCGTATCGCAAACGCAAATCATATCATAAAACCAAACATCATTCACACCGGAAATATACTCAAAATACCGAGAGTGTCTACGAAATAGTTTATAACTTCGCGAGTTTTGCTTTCACAATAAGTCTATTCCAGTAAGTTCCCGGTGGCACACAGGTAACAAGTGTTAAGTATGAGGCGTCATACTTTTGCTCAAGGACTGATACCTGTTCGGGTTTTACCACAAACATATCGTATATCTCATACTCGTATGACACCTCTCCCATTTTAACCACAATGGAGTCACCTTTATTTAACGAGGGAAGGTAGGTAAAAATAGTTTTGTAATCTTTCTTACTGTAAAGCTGTGGTAATGATGAGTGGCCAAATATTGCAACGTTTCCATACTCTCCAGGCAAACTGGTGGGAATGTAGTGTACTAAGCTTTTTGACAAATCCTCTCCCCCCACTGTTACTTTTGCATTTGAAATATTTAATTTAGGGATTGAGATTGTATATTCCTTTACCTGCATTACATTTTGCGCAATCGTCTGCGGCTTGCTGGGAAACCATAAATTAGCATGCACAAAATCACGTAAATTACTTGAATACACGTCATACCCTCCCAACACTGACGTGGTTGAAACGAGAGAGTTTGCAATACGCGCGAGTGGAATAGGACTTAAGACATCCCGCTGAATAAATAATCGAGAGTATATTTCAAAAGAAAATATCGGGTAAAATGACCAAAACAGAAGGAGCGTACCAGTTACGAGTGAACAGTATGAGGCAATCTGGAGGAATTTTTTCTTTACTGAAGTGTATTCCTTTACGTAAACATGTAGCGACATATAATCTTACAGGGTGGAAATTTTAAGAGATATATTTTTACCAAAAAACGGCATCCAATTGGAAAACAAGGGAAGACGCGGTGAAAACGTAACGACGTAACTTGTGGCTTGAAAATTATTTTTCAAAATTGAGATCACGGACCCAACTGTTTTGCCTTTTACTTTTTTTATAATTTCTTGAGGAACTGCATTTTTGAGAACCAGCGCTCGCGCGTTAATTTTAAGCGAAATGTTTTTTTTCGACTGTGTCACATTTTGAAAGTCGTATGAAATATTTTCATCATTTAATAAATACCCCGCAGGTACCTCATCCTTAAGTGAAGTTTTAATAAGTGATTTAATATCACTTGGTGCAAGTACGTAATAACTGACTACAACTTTTGCGCTCACACTTACCTCAGACGCCTCCTCTCCAATCTCTTTTGAGGGAGTGACCGTATCAAAGTCAACGGTAGTGAGATCGTTCAAAACTTGTTGATCTTGTGCTTCACTTTTTATTTTATCCGCAGCCTGCTCTTTTGCTTTAGAAATAAGACTTTTTTTAACATCTTCAATATCTTGCCTCGCAACAGTTGTTACCTGTTTACTACTTCCTCCACTAAACGCGCTTGTGCTGTTTGCTGAGATGAGGGAGCTTGAAAAATCTCCAACCGTAAAATTTTGATTTTTGCTTATATTTCCATCTGGTCCGAGTGCTGAGGCAGTAACTTTACCTTTTGCAGTTCCGGCAATATGCGCCAAACCACCGTTAATTGTTGTACTCGATTGTGCTGGTACCGTTACGTCGTCGTCAAGAGTAAATTTCTGGCTCCCTGTTTGTAAAATCGTACCGCGACTTATTACTCTGTCTTTATCATCAAAGCTACTAATTATTACCTCACCATGCGCTTTGTCGCCAACATCTTTTTTTCCCGTTGCAGATTTCTTATCATTCAAGGGAATAGTAATCTGATTTGTTTTAATCTTACTGTTGTCGCTTCCCACTGTTTCAGTGTATGGCAACTCTTTTGCAATTGTTTTTGAGGGAAGTAGTACATCAAGTGTTGCTTTGTGGAGAAAGTATTCAATACAAAAAAGCGCGAGAAATAATAAAGTAACACCACCAATAAGTGGAATTTTATTGCCTGAGAATTTTGGTAGGTTTGGTATTGAGATAGTTGAAAAAAATGATTTCACTTTGGAAAGGAGGGAAACTTTTGGCGCCTCAAAATTTTGCGCTTCAGGTATTACTTCTTTCTCCGCGATGTCTTCTCCAATCATAAATCCCATAACTTCCTCGTCCTTTGTAACATTTTCTTTTTTATCGGTTTTAAATCCATCTGCTACCTGAGACTCAAATATATTGCAAAGGCTTGTATTCAACTCTTCTTGTTTCAAAACTTCAACCCGTGGAAACTGCACAAATAGTTCTGGATTCCACTGGTGAGAAATAATAGTCGTTGATTCTTTGTGAAGGTCTTTTGAGTCGTACAATATAATGCGCGAGGGTAAAAGAACATCCTCCCCTATGTGGTGAAACGCAGTCTCGATATCATCAGTGATACTGTCTGTGCGACCAAGAGTACGACTAAATACTTTCTGCCCTCCCTTATATAAAAACACCCCAAGATTTTTTTTATCGAGCTCAACAAGAATTGCGGTAAGAGGAACGTGTTCTTTTTTTTCCAAATACTCAGCAACTGCCTCGTAGCATTCAATATATCCTAAGGGTTTCAACTCTAATTGCTTGAGAAGGTTTTTGAAAATTTTCAAGTATTCGAGCTTAATATTTTTTGAAGATTGATCTACGAAGTGTGAGTAGACAAAAAAAATAACCTTTTGAATATGCTTATGCGTAGTGGTTTCTAGAGAGAAGAGGAGCTCATCCACCTGCTCAATCAGGTTTTCCCAATTACCACCAAGCTCTGTCTGCTTTTGTGCGAGAATAACAATGCGGTCAGATCTTTTTTCAAGAATAAATCCAATAACTTCTGTATCTTTAATAAAGAGACCGAAAAAAGATTCTTCAGACTGTCCTTTTTGAAAAAATGGTAGAGAAAACGGCATAGATCTGATTGTAGCAGAAGCCAAACATACTATTCAACATTGAATCTTTTTAAGACTTGGTCAATCCCCTGCTTTGGTGAAACAAGTGCCTGGCTGTATGACACACCAGTAATTGTTGCGTTTATGGCGTTTTGAATATTTTGCACAATCTCGTCGTTTAGACCGTTGTCATTCGTTCTTCCAACTACAGGCATCGAGGTAAAATTTTTAGCTTGAGCAACTACAACTCCTATGTACTGGTTACTCGCAAGACTTCCTGCCAGATCTACCCGTGAGTAGGGTTCACCAAATAAACGAGTTTTACTTTCAAGTTCATATAGTTTTGTCATTGTTTCCTTTTCTGATAAGAATTTTAAAAACTGCCATGCTTCAAGTTGGTTTTTACTCGTTTTTGAGACACCCTCGACCCAGTAGGAGGCAAGTGAGATGGATGAGGTTCCAGGTAAAACTGGCACTGGCGCAACTTTTAAATCAATATCTGGATTCTGAGCTTTAATGCTGAGAACTTCCCAGGAGGGTGCAATAATCATCGCGACTTTTTCCTGCACAAAGGCGGGTATGGAGTTGGGCATTGTATCATCCCAAAAATTAGAGGGAGCTTCTGCGAGTTTGCGATACGCCTCAAGGGTACCTGCAGCCTCTGCCTGGTCTAGTTTGCGAAGATCTCCCCCGTTCTGCTTTAACATAAGACCAAATATTTCTGCGAAATGTTCAACATTTGATGCAGTACCGATTGCCAAACCAGACGTAATAATTTTGCCGTCTTTAGTTTTGACCGAAAGCTTTGGCACGTCCTCCAGTATCTCCTCCCAACTTATCGGCACTTTGCTAATGCCTGCTTTTTTGAATAACCCGTTATTAAAAATGAGAACTAACCCATCAATCTCCAGAGGAATGCCATAGTAGTAACTCCCAACTTTCAAATCCTTACTATGTACGGGGTAAAACGTTTTCTCAAACTCTGCACCACTCATCACTGAGGGCGGAATGGGAGAGGCAACATCGCGAATTTCTGGTAACCAGGTATTATGAAACCGAAAAATATCAGGCCCTTGGCCATTTTTACTACGAGCGAGGAGCTTTTCTCTGTAGTCTTGCGAGGACATTTTTTGATACACTATTTTCACATTCGGATGTTTACTTTGATACTGCGCGATAAGAGGCTCAAACACCTGCGCCTCCTCCCATAATCCCCAGTACTGTAACTCCACTGTTTTTCCAGAGGATTTTCCACCGAGAATGAGTCTAAAAATGAGTGCGAAAATTAGTATAAAAAATATTGCTCCACCGGCGAGTACTCCGTAACGAATGAGGTGTTCTGTTGGCGGAGGCGTATTGCTTGGTGGCGCGGGTGGACTAGCTGACTGTGTTTTCAGTACTTCCTCAGGTTGAATAATTTCCGGCGCGACCTCCTCTGGCAGCATGTCAGGTTGAGCTTGTCCGATCACTTCTGGTACAATGGGGGTATAGAGTGGCTTCGGTTTATCATCCATAAAACCATGATACCAAAAAGAGAGAAGAAACATATGTACTTCGTTAAACATGCCCTCCTTCTTTTTATAGGTATTTTTATGCTCTTTATTTTTTCTATACAATATATTACATTTCAAGAACGAAAACTTAACGATAAAATCTATCCGAATGTTTTTATTGATGGCAAAAACGTCGGGGGAAAAACAAAGTCTGAGGCCGCATTATCATACAAAAATAAAAACAACCAGATTCATAACCTTGCATTTGAAGTACTCTACCATAATGAGCCTATCGCCACATTATCTGCTGAAAAACTAAATATTCGTACAAATGGTGAAGAGATTGTCGAACGAGCCTACCTTATTGGGAGATCAACGCATACTTCTTCCCGATTTTCGCAAAAAATTGGAACGCTTTTCAATTTTCAAAAGTATTACTTCAGCACCAAAATTGAATATGATAAAGATACTTTAAAAGAGTTTACAAACACTATTGAGGATCAATACAATAAGCCGGCGCGCAATGCGCTCTTTACATTTGAAAATAACCGGGTAGTAAGCTTTCGGGAAGACGAAAAGGGCATGAAAATGAATTCAGCGAAATTTTTGAACGACGTTGATCGCGCGGTAAACTCTTTCAATAAAAATCTTGAAAATAAAACAATCGCTTATCAAGAAATGCCTATTGATGCGGAGATTACTCTCAAAAATGCAAATAATTTTGGTATTGAAGAACTTATTGGAGAGGGAAAATCAAACTACACCCATTCAATTCCTGAGAGAATTCACAACCTCACCCTCGCAGCCTCTAAATTCCACGGCATCCTTATTCCAAAAGGGAAAACATTTTCGTTTAATGATACTGTCGGCGATATCTCTTCACTTACTGGCTACCAACCAGCATATATTATTCAAAACGGAAAAACAGTATTGGGAGACGGGGGAGGAATATGTCAGGTCTCAACTACACTCTTTCGCACTGCAATGAATGCAGGCCTACCCATTACAGACCGCACTGCGCATGCATACCGTGTCCTCTACTATGAAAACGATTCTAAGCCGGGATTTGACGCGACTGTATACTCACCCACCGTAGATCTTAAATTTACAAATGATACCCCAGCGGCAATTCTTGTAGTACTTGAACAGGATAAGGAAAACAACATCTTGCGCTTTAAGTTTTATGGCAAACGAGATGGTCGAAAAGTGGAGCTTTCAGATGTTAAGCTATATGATGAGCAACCCCCTCCTCCCGCCGTATACCAAGATGATCCAACGCTTAAAAAAGGAGTTACAAAACAGGTAGATTTTTCGGCATGGGGTGCAAAATCAGTGTTTACGTATAAAGTAACAAAACAAAATAGCGAAGGGTTTGAGAAAACGTTTTTTTCGATGTTCAAGCCTTGGCAAGCAGTATATTTAGTGGGAACAGGAAATTAAGTACTATGAAAAAAATAATTATATTCGATTTTGATGGCACATTAGTCGACAGTCTTCACATTTTCGTTAATGTTTTCAATGAACATGCCAGCGAGTTTGGATTTAAACAAATAGATAGCGATGAAGTAAAAATACTCCAGAATAAGGGATACATGGAAATTATAAGAGAGTATAAAGTTCCTCTCCTTAAAATTCCCTCACTCATTAGTCGTGGACAAAAAGCAATTTATGAAAAAGCTGACGAATTTACTTTATTTCCCGGCATTCATGAGGTTATTACTACGTTAAAAAAAGACAACTTCACTGTTGGTATTTTAACCTCAAATTCAAAAGTAAATGTGGAAAAAATTCTAACACACCTAGATTTTATGATTTTTGACTTTATCTACGACGAAAAAAACTTATTCGGAAAACCTGCGGCATTTAAAAATCTCCTTCGATCTCATAAATTCAATCCACAGGATGTTATATATGTGGGAGATGAGGTACGCGATATTGAAGCCGCAAGAAAAAATAATGTTGAGTGTATTGCGGTAACGTATGGATTCAATACCAAAGAAATTCTCGAGAAAAATAATCCAACCTATGTCGCAAATAGTCCCCAAGACATTGTGAAAATAATACGTACAACTTAGCGAAACCAGCGGGCGCGGCCGAGTTTATAACGGAGTTCTTTATTTTTTCGCTCACCAATAATTTTAGCCGGCACTCCGCCAACAATTGCAAAGGGTGGTACATCTTTGGTAACTACTGCACCCGCTCCAACTACTGCGCCGCGGCCAATAGTTATCCCTGGCAGAATAATCGCGCGTGGGCCGATAAACACATAATCTTCGATGATAACTTTTCCACACTGCGCACTAAAATTTTCATCTTCAACATTGTGTTCGCAGTTGTAAATCATTACCTCTGAGGCAATATCAACATGACTCCCAATCTTCAAAACATCCCGACCATCTAGTACTACTCGCTCACCAACGATCGTATCATCACCGAGAGATATATTTCTCGGATAGTAAAATGACGCACGGGTGTGAATGGTTGAACCGCGACCAATCCGTATACCAACAGCTCGGTAAAACATACGACGGAGATAGTGTGAGGGAATAGCAGACACTACGTGCAGTAAAAAAACCTCAAACTCTAATAAAATATTCACCACTCTATTGAGAATTTTATGAAATAGTTGAGTAGGTGTTAGTTTTTTTCCTAATCTATCCTCAATTGGTAGTTGCATACGTAAAGATTATACAAGGAATTTAGTGAAGAGGGAAATACGAACTTGCAGCGGCGATGCGGGGAACATATACTTGCGTACTGTCGTGGAATGCGTCTGCTTTTTTTAATCCATTAATTACCTGAGTCGATGTTAACATTTTTACTAAATTTAAATTTGTGCCATTCTTTGGAAGAATAAGATCTCGTAGTTTTTGTTTAGCAGCAGGGGCGGTTTCATATTTATTTAGATCTGCTGTTATAAAACTTGTATCTATACCATAGTAAAAACCAATTGCTTTTATCATATTGCCAAATCCCAGATGGTAAGACCAGAGCGCAAGACTTGGCTCAGGAATAAATTTATAAAGGTAATCAAGATACTCAAGGCCGAGATGAATATTTTCCTTTCCGTCAAAGAGATTTGACTCTGTTTCGAGTTTTAAATACTGTTTTAGGTGAGTCAAGGTGTCTGGCATGATCTGACATAGTCCTTTTGCACCTGATTTTTGACTTACTGCCGTGGCGTCACCACGACTTTCTGCAAAGATAAGCGGCATAATCCAGGGAACTACCTCTCTATTTATATTTAAAGTCGCAGCTACTTTGTCAATATCATTTTTCAAATTCCACGTTTGAATGACACACTTCTCATTATTCTCTTGGGTCTCAAAATTTTCAAATTCTTTCTTCACCCATTCAGATACAGTTACTAACTCGGCGGGAGTACAGTTTCGAAAAATATCTCGAACCGAGGGAGAGAGTTCTGAGATCGCTGGTATCCTTTCTGAAACAGAAGTTGTGGTTACAGTTGCTAAGACTGTTGGTAACGGTGTTGGTTCTGTAGTTTGTACAATAATCTGTTCATTTTTTGCTACTTGTACGAGAGTGGCATTCTTATTCTCTGGTTGATTTACAATTGATCTTCTCTGTAACTTATCCAAAATCATGAGTGCACTCCCAGCAATAGTTGCTAAAGCAGTTCTACGATTAATTTTACGAGGGGCACTATCTTTACCGACCTCATCCATAGTATCAATTGTACACTACGTTATTTTTCAATAATTTCAACACTCAGGACTTTTACGGGATCGACGGGCTTTGAAGATTCGCCAGATACGCTTGCGGTAACAGGAGCAGTTGCGATTTTATCAACAGTGTTCATACCATCAATTACTTTGCCAAAAATGATGTAGCTTTTAGGAAGTGGATTGTCTTTATGCATTATAAAAAACTGGCTGCCATTGGTGTTTGGTCCGGCGTTTGCCATTGCGATAGTGCCCCGGGTGTAATCCCCATCAAACGGCTCATCAGCAAATCGATACCCCGGTCCCCCTGTACCATCCCCTTTTGGATCTCCACCCTGAATCATAAAGTCTTTTATTACTCGGTGAAAAATTGTATTGGTATAAAATTTTTTTCGAGCGAGGGTAACGAAGTTTTTTACGGTATTTTGTGTCTTTCCCTGATTAAGTTGGATCGTAATATCTCCTGTCGTAGTTTTTAAAACTGCGGTGTACTGTTTGTTTTGATCAAAGTCCATTGTCCCTGAAGGACTGGCCTCCATACCTGCTTCAGAAGTTGCAACTGTCGGAACATTTGTTGGGTTTGTTGTAACGACCTGTTTATTTTTTTTCATCTCGTTATCTGGCTTACTTAAGATTAATAATCCTGCAAGAAAAATGATGAGTACGAATCCAATCACGAGCGCGGGTTTCATTCTATGAATGATACCATAAAATTAGTTATTTTTTCTATCTTTTATCTGAACATTTTATTATATGTCAACTTGACATACAAATAACGCTGTGCTATATTTGACATATGTTACATACAGTATCCGCTAGACAATTACAAAGAGGGTACAAAAAAGTCCTTGAAGAAGCTAATAAAATAAAGGGGCCTCTTATTGTCATCTCCAATAATCAACCTCAAGGAGCTGTTATAGGTCTTGATCTTCTTGAAAAGATTCAACTTGAAGCTGTTCTAAAAGAAGCTCTTGAGGAATATAGGCAAGGAAAAACTAAAACAATTTCAACTATGGAAGAGCTCGAGGCGGAATTTGAAGAAATGAGAAAAGAAGCAGGCATCGTCAAGATATGATAAGAACAAAATATTCTTCAAAGTATCTGTTAGAACGTCGCAAATTCTTAAAGAATAATTCTGCACTTCTTAACAAAACCGTAAAAGTAATCTCGACGTTTGTTAAAAATCCACAATATCCAAGCCTAAATCTGGAAAAACTTGGCGGTAGTAAAGTCTGGTCAATTCGTATAGATAAAGGAAATAGAATATTTTTTGTTTGGATTGATAAACAAACTGCTCTTTTTATAGACATTGGGAAACATGATAAGTACAGAAAATATTGAATTGAGCTAAGAAGAATTAGTTATTTTTTCTACTTTGTGTACGACGCGTTGAGGAGGTGAGATGTTTTTTCCGAATGCGCAGACTAATAGGAGTGACTTCGAGAAGTTCGTCGTCATTTATAAAATCAAGTGACTGCTCCAGTGAAAGCTCAGTGTGAGGAGAAACGGAGATATTCACTCCTTCTCCAGACGAGCGATTATTAGTGAGCTGCTTTGCTTTACAGACATTGACCTCAATATCCATATCGCGAGAGGCAAGTCCAACAACCATACCCTCATACACCTCAACACCCGACCCAATAAAAAGCATTCCCCGATCCTGTGCATTTTGCAAACCGTAATTGAGAGCAGTACCAGACTTCACCGCAACAAGTGCTCCATTTCTCAGGGACTCTAGTTTGGACCCTTTTGGCTCATACCCTAAAAAGTAAGTACTCATGATTGCCGTCCCTCGTGTCTTTGTCATTAACGTGTTTCGTATGCCCAGAAGATTTTGACTGGAGATTTTGTAAATAATGCGGGCATTATTGTTGTGGTCGCTCGTCATATCTGACATTACTCCCCGTCGTTTTCCCATCTCCTCCTGTATCGTACCTAAAAATTCCTGCGACACATCAAGTGTTACCTCCTCATACGGCTCACAAACAACTCCATCAATTGTTTTGTAAATCACCTGAGGTTTTGAAATTTGCATCTCAAACCCTTCTCGTCTCATGGTTTCAATAAGAATTGCTAAGTGGAGCTCTCCCCGACCACTCACGGTAAAATTCACACCCTCAGGATCTTCTTCTATACGAAGGCCTAAATTTGTTTCCCTTTCTTTCATGAGCCGCTCTTTTATCTGGCGTGAGGTTGAATATTTTCCCTCTTTTCCGGCAAAAGGACTCGTATTCGGTCCAAGAGCAATCTTAATGGTTGGCTCCTCAATATTGATTTTTGGCAGACTATTTGGAAATGCAGGATCGGTTACGGTCTGACCAATAGTGAGTTCAGCAATACCTGCAATTGCGACAATGTCTCCGGCTGTTACTTTATCAACTTCCGTCCTCTGCAAACCAACACTCGTATATAGTTTCATTACTTTAAAATTTCCCAAAGACTTCTGCTCGTCAATAAGTGAGATCATCTGTCCTTTTGCAAGAACTCCCTGTGAAACTTTTCCAATACAAAGCTTTCCCACATAATTGTCATAATCGAGCGTGGAAATAAGCATTTGAAAAGGTTTGTCTTCATTTATTGCAGCGTTTGGTACTTCTTTTACAATTATTTCAAACAGGGGCGAGAGATCGCCTTCCATATCTGAAGAATATGTTTCAGGAAGGGTCAAAAAGGCTTTCCCGTCACGTCCTACTGCGTACAGTGTAGTGAAATGGAGTGCGCTCTCATCGTGTGCAAGTTCAAGAAATAAGTTTTCTACTTCACGTACTACTTCTTGTGGTCGTGCGTCTCGCTTGTCGATTTTATTGATAATGAGAATTATCTTTAGTTTTGCAAGTAATGCTTTTTTTAAGACGAATTTTGTCTGAGGAAGCGGACCTTCGGCAGCGTCAACGAGAAGAACCGCGCCGCTTGCCATATTAATAATTCGCTCTACCTCACCACCAAAATCTGCATGACCAGGCGTATCGATGATGTTGATTTTTTGATCTTGGTAGAAAACTGAGGTATTTTTGGCGAGAATAGTAATGCCTTTTTCTCGCTCGAGATCATTTGAGTCCATAATAAGCGTCTCAGTCATTTCTTTCTGATTATCTCGAAAAGTATGTGTTTGTTTCAAAAGCGCGTCAACGAGGGTAGTTTTACCGTGGTCAACGTGGGCAATAATGGCAATATTTCTGATTTCCATAGGGGAAAAGAACTTCATGAAGTAACACCTACCTGAAGCTATAATGTATTTTACCACAAAATCAGACAAAAACCAAGGTTCGCGGTTCATGGGCCACTCCTAAGACCTATAGCAAACTATTAACACTTCTGCTATAATATAGCACAAGTTTAAGCTCTCTCTAAGGCTCCTTTGCATGTTTTAGTGAAGAGAGTTTGTATTTTTTGCACCTTAACATTGTTGCGGATGAATCATAAGGGTGGATTTCTGTCCCGATCAAAATCGGGATAGTAAGGCCACCTTTATGGTGAGTATTGAGAGAAAGGATATTACTAATGTTGACCAAGGCAGATCGCGTATTCTCAGAAAAACTGAAGAAACTTATTCGATCGAACACACCAAGATCGTTAGCTCTGCTTGACCAAGCTATCCTTGCGGTTCTTCTTGAAAAACCTGAACAAGAACGAACAATGTTCGTATCCTTTATCGAAGAACTGCGTGATCACGCCCGCCGACTTTTCAGCGCAGACGAGCAAAATGCCATCCGAGGGCTGGAGAGAACCGAGCGGGAAATAGACAAGGAATCCACTTGAGGAGGAAAGCTCGCGATTGAGGTTTCACAGAGTCGAGCTATTAACCAAAATTAACTGGCCATAGGCCAGAAGGAGAAAATCGTGGAACCATTTTTGCTTCTAGCGATCCTGCTTAACCCATACATGGGGAATCAGGCTAGATTCTACAGGCGCGGGGAAGAAGAACACCGAGCACAGGGGCGCCTAGTCCGCTATTCTGGCGATCCTCGTCACCCAAACGTTGGACTTATCGAGATCGCAACTTCGCTCACAAAGAGCTCTGTCTTCGACGGCATTGATGGACGCGAAGTTCGTACCGTCGTTATCACGTACGAGCTCGTTCATGTCGAATTTTCTGATGGCCGTACGCTGCAGGTCGATAAGCTTAACTAGAGCGCCCATTCAATCTAACCGCAACAAGCGCAGTAATGCGCAATCACACCAGAATTACTAACAATGAAGTTAGTAAATGCCGACAGCAATGTCGGCGTTGATTCAATAATGAATCGTTCTGGTGCTTTTTTATGGTAAAAATTATTAACGAGTCTGCAGCAACAGACGCTCTTTATGTTGTCTATATTCCTTAGTTTGATGTATTATCCTGTGGAATAACAGAAGAGAAAACTAAAAAAATGTAAATTAAAACAAATAAAATTACCGAATAGACAACGAAGAAATCATCTTATTAAAGATAGTGTCGCGTTGTTTTGTTTTTTCGACACTCATAGTCTTATTAGCAATATCAATAAACTCATTGTCATTTTTTTTAATCAATATATAGTGTTCGTATCCAATGAAACCTCTCCCTAGTCCACTAGTATGTGGTATGAGTCCATCTCGAATATATTCCACTGCATCATACCTACCAAACTTAAGATTTTTAATCTTAGTTACTTTTACATCCACAGCATCGTGCGCCTCCGAAACATCATCTCCTTGATTTGCTTTAAATAAAGCATTAAACGGAACTAACTTATAATTTTCTGCAAGACTGATTGTTATAAAATCCAATGGTTGTTGACTATCCCCTGTAGGATAAGGTTCAAAACTAAAAGCAACAGCTTTTTCAAGCTTTTTAATAATTAAGTTAGGTGGGTATTTTACTGAGACTCCTAAAGTTTGATCATTGTATGTTTGCCAATTTGCAGTTTCATCAGGTAATGTTGTTTGAGAGACGATAGGAGTAACTATCGGCATAGATGTTGGTTTTTGAGTCAAAGTCTCGGTTTGATTCTTTTTCACAACTAGATAATAAGCTCCAGCCCCTACGAAAGCCACGAGTAGAATTACACCCATTACTGGAAGAAGAAAGCTTTTTTGTTGTACAGGTTGTTCTGAATTCGGTAATTGAGTTGGATTATTTGGTTCCATGGATATATTATTTCATATTTTAAATAATACTGTTCGAACAAATTACATCTCCTCTAAGTTTTCTGATGTATTGTCGAGCACTACGTCAGTTTCTTCAACTACCGGAAGTTGGGGAGAATGAACATAGTTGTAGACTACCGCAGCAAGTGCAGCGCCGGTCACAGGACCGACAAGATACATAAAAAGATTGGGCAGATTTGTTGTAACATTTTTTATATCAACAAGCATTGGTCCAATAGCCACTGCTGGATTATATACGCCACCTGATATGGGGCCTCCCACAAACGCACCTGCCATAACGGTAAGACCAATTGCTAAGCCATAGTACTGATTTCCCTTTGTTTCTTCAGAGGTTGCAACATGCAGCACCACACTTGCCAAGGCAAATGTAAAAATAATTTCACCGAGTGTTGCTATAAAAAAGTCCGAGGTTACAGGTTTTGGAGTAAACGTTGTACCCTTCACCGCAAAAAACACCACTGCCGCGAACGTAGCGCCCAATACTTGTGAAACAATATATTTAACCGCCTCACCCACAATCATCTTACCCCGCACAACTATTGCGAGGGTAACTGCCGGATTGTAGTGAGCGCCGGAAATGTATCCGCCTAAATATACCATCGCAATGAGAATCGCACCAATTGCCACGGGGTTTCCTGTCATGGCAATAACAAGTACGAGAAAAAATGTGCCAATAAACTCAACTATATATCGTTTCATACTAAACAGGGAGCATAATAGCAAGAAAAAAAACATAAGTCAAATAAAATTTGGTACACAATGTCGCTTGTAATCTACAGACATTTTATTTTTATTCCCATAAACTATTTCTATTAGGTATACTTAAGTGTTGTATTACAATTTTTTAATATCGTATGGAAGAGAATAAAAAAGAAGATGTTTGTCCAAAATGTGGGGCCGCGCTTGGACCAATTACAGAAACAAAGTCGGGAAAACAGCTACAACGTTGTTCAACAGGTTCATGGAACTCGGAAACGAGATCTGTTGATGGTTGTGATTATGTAAAATGGCTCACCCCCGAACCAAAAACGCTTGACGAGAAATGCCCTAAGTGCGGTTCACCCCTCGTACTTGCACAAACTAAGTTTGGCAAAAAAATGAAGCGCTGTTCTACGAACAAATGGGATCCGGCAACTAAAACTGCAAGTGGATGTGATTATGTGGAATGGATATCAAATAGCAGCACCGAAGAATTGGACGAGACTTGCCCACAGTGTGGCGCAAAACTTGTCATGTACACAAGTGCTAAGGGGAAAAGTATGAAAAAATGTTCGACAAATAAATGGGATCCAAAAACAAAGGAAAGCAGTGGTTGTAACTATATTCAATGGCAATAACATCTATGTGGCTGGGAGGAAAAATACGAAAACATATTAATTCTCTTCTCATTCTCTCTATCTGGGTATTATCTATATCGCTGTACTTTCTCCTTCTCTACCTTCCTGAGTATCATGAAGATATTCGCAATTCATTAGTCTACATTATTTCCCTTCATATAGTTGAGTTCATTGGAATATCTGCGCTTATGTTGTGGACAATATTTCTTACTCTGGGGGTGAGCCGACGAGTTTTAAAACTTTACAAAAAAACAAAATTTGCAATTGAAGAGATTGCCTATTTGTTCATATTTATAATCTTTTTCCTCATCGGTTACCTCTACGGCCAATCCGACCTCACGATTCAACTTGCAGAAAAAAATGCACAGTTACAAAAGGCAACTATGAAAATTGCGTCCCTTGAAGTTCAATTAAAAAACGCTGCTGTGTCTCCTAACCCCCCACCGATCTCCTCACCCACACCAACTCCTAAAAAATTGTCGGAGATTATTCCCACTGTCTTACCAGGTGAATGGGGCGTTGCAAAACAGCTGAGCGAACATACATGGACTATGAAAATAGGAATGGACAGTAAGATGGCCACCCCACAAGAATTATTTGAACGACTCAATACCTATCGCTATATACACTCTCGCGGATCACTTCGGTGGGATGACCGACTGGCAAAATACGCTCAGTCAAGAACACAAACATTTACTTCAATCGGAAAAACAGATGGACACGCAGGATTTATCGACTATGTGCATAATGAGGAAAATGTAAGAAAGTTAGGATTTTGGAGTGTAGGAGAAAACTCAAGCTATGGCTACAAACTTGAGGCAATACATATTATCGAGTGGGTGTACGCGGGCGATAAGCCTCACAATGATAACCAACTAAACTCTCGCTGGACTCACGTGGGGATTGGAGTTGATGGTACACAAACTGACTTTATTTTTGGGAGTGATGAGATACGATAAAGTTAATACCAGCTGCTTGTTACATCTTCATCCTCGCTCCGTATAAACCGAGATTTCATAGCTTCATTTCTGCGACCAAAAATAAACCGACGTTTCGCATAGGTAATATACAATTTCTGACGGGCGCGGGTTATACCAACATAAAATAAGCGGCGTTCCTCCTCGAGTTGAAACTGATTGTCAACTGATCGGCTGTGCGGCAGTATCCCCTCCTCAAGCCCTACAATAAATACATACTCAAACTCCAGTCCCTTTGCCTGATGAAGTGTCGTGAGACGTACCCCTTCACTATTTTTTTTCTTTTTTTCACCCTCAAAATACTCAGACTCAACAAGCGCTATCTGCTCTAAAAACTCAACTGGTTTTGGAAAGTTAATCGCAACTGATTTAAGCTCTTTAATATTTTCTAGACGCATATAATCTTCCTCGTCATGCAGATTATACATATCAAGATAACCAGTCCTGTTGAAAATTCGCTCCATAAGCTCAACTGTTGAAAATTCACTAAACTGGGACGCAGTCTCTTTGTAAAACGCAACAAACTCACTCCAGCGTTTTTTTCCTAATTTTTTAATACGGTCAGTTGCAATTTGATCCTCATTATTAACAAATAATCGAAGGTATGACAACACGTCCTTAATCTCGCGTCGCTCGTAAAATCTTGTACCCCCGATAAGGGTATAGGGAATACCATAATTTAAAAATGCCTCCTCAATTACCCGTGACTGCGCGTTTGTTCTGTATAACACTGCGAATAGTGAATAGTCGCCAACCCGTACCAACCGTTCAATTTCTGAGGCGACAAAAATTGCCTCTGCCTCCTCGTTATCTGCCTGGTAGTATTGTATATCCTCACCTCGCTCATTTTCAGTAAAAAGGTGTAGCACTGGATGCGTCTGATTTTTAGAAATTACGTCGTAGGCGAAATCTAAAATAGTCTGAGTTGAACGGTAGTTTTGTTCCAGATTAAAAATCTTCACATTGGGAAATTCTTCATTAAACTTCTCAAGGTTTCGAATGTCCGCACCACGCCATGAATAAATACTCTGGGAAAAATCTCCCACCACTGTTATATTTTTATACTTTGCAGAAATAAGTTTGGTAAGCATATACTGACTGTAGTTCGTGTCTTGATACTCGTCTACCAAAATGTAGCGATACTTATCTTGGTATTTGGCAAGTACCGGTGGATGCTTTGTAAAAAGTTCACATACTTTCATAATGAGGTCGTCAAAATCAACTGCTTTATTTTGTTCAAGTTCTTTCTGATATTTTTCATACACTTCCGCGGTAAGTGAAGCACCATAATCAGAAAAAACATCAAGGTAACGCGCGGGAGTAATGAGCTGGTTTTTCGCAGCTGAGATTCGGTACTGAAAATAGGAGGGGGTGTATTTTTTTGAGTCAAGTTTTTTGAGTACTATTTTTATGAGATTTCCCTGATCGTCATCGTCATAAATCGTGAAATTATGATCAATCCCGATATGCACGCCGTCGCGCCGTAAAATCTGGCAGCAGAACGAATGAAATGTACCAACATACCCTAGTTTGATGCCAACACGCTTTTTCATCTCACTTGCTGCCTTATTGGTAAACGTAATCATGAGAATTGAGAGCGGGTCTATTTTGTGATTTTGCACAAGGTTTTCAACTTTATTTACTAACACTCTTGTTTTGCCAGATCCAGCACCTGCTAAAATAACCGAAGGGCCCTCACCGTGCTTCACTGCTTCTTGCTGTTTTTTATTCAAATGGGTGAAAGAAATTTCTTGCATAGACTATAATAATACAACACCCATGAAATACATCATTGCCAACTGGAAAGCGAACAAAAACTATGTTGAAACCGTAGCATGGCTTGCACAATTTAACAACCTCTACAAACCCCACCCGGAACTCTCCATCATTATCTGTCCACCTTTTCCCTTTCTTACCGTAGTTGCCGAGCGTGTTAAGAATTTACATCAAGTAACCGTTGGAGTACAAAATATATCGCATGTCGAGAAGGGATCATATACCGGTGAAACTACAGTTAAAAATATTGAGGGGCTCGCGAGATACGCAATAATTGGGCACAGTGAGCAACGACGAGATTTTGGTGAAACAGAAGAAGAAATTTCTCAGAAGGTTTCGTTTTTGACTCAGTATGACGTGAGTACTATTCTTTGTATGAGATCTACAGAAGATCGATTGCATCTGGCTGATTTTATTACCTATGAACCGGAAAGCGCAATTAGTACTGGACCTGTTGGCAAATATGAACCTATCGACCAGGTCGTTGCAATGAGAATTAAACTGGGAGTACCTGCTGGTAGCAAATTTATCTATGGGGGCAGTGTGAATGAGAAAAACGTATTCTCCTACCTTGTAGAAAAGAGTATTGATGGTGTACTCGTGGGCGCTGCCTCACTCGACGCGGAGAGATTTTGCAAACTTATTGACGCGGCAGTATAAACTAAATGAAAAGCGTAAGAAATATCATACTCATATTACTTGCAGCCGCGGCAGTCGGTGGCTATGTTATTATAAAACCCTACTATGACTTTCTCACTAATACTCTCCAGATTTCTCCCTTAAAAACACTCTTTTTCGATAACTCAGTCAAAACTATTAGTGGTACCGTAAATATTCTTGTTCTGGGAATTGCGGGTGGAACCCATGACGGACCGAACTTATCAGATTCAATTGTGGTACTTCACTATAATTTCGATACTGATCACCTAGACACGATTGGTATCCCGAGAGATATTTGGAGTGGTACATTAAAAGATAAAATTAACTCAGCTTACGCATACGGTGAGACCAAGCAGGAAGATGGAGGCTTAAAACTTGCAAAAGCTGAGGTCGGCTCTATTATAGGCACTCCTATTCAGTACTCAATTGTTATAAGTTTTAGTAAATATAAAGAACTTATTGATTATATTGGCGGTATTGACGTACCTGTTGAAAATTCATTTGTAGACAATGAATTCCCCATAGAAGGCAAGGAAAACGATCTCTGTGGAGGAGATAGTAACTACCGATGTCGCTACGAGACTATTCGCTTTACAAAGGGACAAACCTATATGGATAGCACAACCGCGCTTAAATTTGTTCGCTCTCGCCACTCAGAGGGAGATGAGGGAAGTGACTTTGCGCGGAGCAAAAGACAACAGTTGGTCGTTGCTGCAATTAAAGACAAAATTGTAAAAATTATAAAAACATATGATCTTGATAAAATAAAAAGTCTCTACGCCAAAACAGACTCACTGGTAAATCGAGATGTTACTAATCAACAGCTGGTTACGATTGGAAAAGATATTGTGTTTAGCAAAAAATTCCGTTTGAAAAATTTTGTTCTTCCTGAAAAGCTTTTCAAAGTTCCCAATTATTCCGATTACAATGGAATGTACGTTCTTATTCCCGCGACCAACTGGAATGATATTCATAGCTTTGTAACCTGCGTTATGGACAAGGAAGATGAGAAAGTGTGTACCTCCCTAGTAAATCAAGGAAAAGAAAATAAGTGAGAAGGCAAACACAAAGAGAAGGTGTATAGGTTTCATCCATCCGGTACTCGGCAATGTTGTAAGCAGTGCGCGTGTTGGGGAAATAGTTGCTGATGCACTACTCACTTTTGAAAGGAGTACTTCTGTCGGACTTACTGCGGCGGTAGGACTTGTCGCCTGAGCGAGAAGTTTGACAGACGGTGAAAGAGTGAGGAGTACCGTTGGGTTTTGAATTGCCGCAAATGAGCGTGGTGTTGGACTTACGAGTGAAGAAGTAGGCGTTGGATCAGGAGACGACACAACCGTTGGGCTCGGTGGAAGGAGGGCGAGCGTACGCGTGTAGGTGCGAACTGCGGCTTTTGTTTTTTTCACCGTTGTTGGCGCTGATTGCGACTCATCACGAAGTAACACCGAAACGTATAGCGTCGAAACTAGGAGAAAAAATACCACTCCTAATAATCCGTATGTTTTAATCTTGTTTCCCATAATTATTCCCCCAACCACCCATCTTTTATAGAATGTAGCTGTCCATCCATTTTTAACTTTGCGTCTGCTGTTGCCACCATACACTCTCGGTAATACACATTGTATTGTTTATTAAATTGAGTCGTGATGTCTGAGAGATCCCATACGGCTTTATTAACCCGGATCCGCGCTCTATCGATATCAGTATTGGGAATGGTCTCGACCGCGCAGTAAAACGAGTCTCCCCCCATAAGTTGTGCCGCCGCGGAACTCGTTAACTCACGCCAGTCTTTACTGTATGCTTTTATACCTTTAGAAGAAACTTCCTCTACAATCACATTTGACTGAGGCTGAGAGGGGGTACCATTTCCCATAAACCCACTTGAAAGGGAAACACCACCAAAAATAAGGAGTGCTAAAAAGAAAAATATCATAAGAAATCCATGAGGGATCTTACGTGAGGACTGTTGTGTTTGCGAGACTACACCATTTTGGAGAGATGTTGCATTTGGAGCGTTAGGATCAAACACAGGAATTGTGGGTTTTTCAGCTTTATTTTTTGCTTTTTTATACTGCACAAACTCAAATATAAAAAGTCCAACCATTATAAGAAAGACCACAAAGCTTGTTTTCAGATCCATCATTTCATTCTAGCGAGATGCAACTTAAAATACAATGAGAAATCCTGCGCCTAATATAATGAACGCAAAACTTGCAAAAAATAAGAAGTCACTTGAAAATCCACCTTTCAAAAGTACTGAGGGGGTTGGCGTAAATCCAGTATTGGGAAGCGCCCCGACCGTTGGACTTGGTACTGCAGTTGGAGCAGGGGTTGGCGTGCTAGTAACTTGTGCTGAAGCGGTTGCCTCACCCAAAACTTGCTCACCACTTTTTGCAACAGTAAACTTTCGCCTCACGGTGACTTTTTTTCCCGAGTCGTCGTCAGATAATGCCGTAAGCGTATAACTCCCGGCCGGAAGCGCGATTGGAAGCTCTAGTTTCCACTCGCCAGTGCGACCAGCCACAATACGCGTTGTGTAGACGGGTGACGAATCAATACTGAGCGTAACCTCATGATCAGGAAGTGCCACTCCTTTCAGGAGGGGTTTTACTGCAGGAATTACTGCCCCCTCTTTTGGAAAAATAATATCAACCTGACCCAAACTCACCGCCTCATGCGTTGCCGCAGTCGCAACCACCGGATCTTGTACTCCTTTAACTTCAGGAGTGCTTCCCTCAACAATGCTCGCGGGAAATGGATTAGTCTGGTTAAGTGCTGCACTCACCGCTGTAGGTTGCACGTCATCTGCTAATACCTCAAGTTTTATCTGAGTTGAATCCTGAAGAGACATTGGCTCACCAGTATTTTTATTAATCATGTACTGGAGAGGGATTAACCATTCGCCTGTTGCTTTAGTCACTGCAAGAAGAGGTACCGCGTCTTTTTGATAATATAAAACAATCGCGTTATCTGCCTGCTGACCATTTGCCTGTAACACTTTTCCATACGCGGGCTTCAAGGTAAAAAGACTTGCGACACTTTTTGCGGTGTGCAGTTGAAAAGGCTTATCTTGTGAGGCAGTAACTGTTTCGTTACCGCTCACAATTTTATAGTAGTAAGTTGTATCCCGATTTAAATTTTTAAGAAACACATAGTGGTAGCTTGTCATAACTTGTCGCCCCTCACTATCTCGCTCATCAAGAGCAATAGTTGAAACCGAACGGGGAATTGCGCCATACACAATCCAGCCAACCTCTTTTTTTTCACTCTCCCAAAATATACCACCCTCAGTCGTTGATACATTCACAATCTCATGTCGTTTCAATATTTTTTTTGACGCACGTGTTGGCTGTGAAGAATTCCCGAAAAAAAATAGCCCAAAGCTGAGTATACTCAAGATCGCAACCACTACCATGGGGAGAGGGAGTTTTGTTTTCTGTTTAAAATAGAGGTCGCTGTATAACATACGTATCACCTTATGGATTCTTTTCTTTGAGTGTTTTAAAAAGATTGTCGTTTATAGAAAAGCGCATAGTACCAATTGCACCCACCTGTTTATTAATGGCCTCTTTATTTTGACTATGGTAAATATCAATTACCATCCAGGCGATAATGGTAAAAAAAATACCAATGGAAAGAATAAGAATTTCACGCTGTTTCATAGGTAAAACCCCTCTATTTCTAGTTTTATGCGAAGCTGCGCGCTCCCACTTCCCTCTTTCCCTTCCTTTATAATACTTAAGGTCTTAATACTCTTCAATCTTCTCTGTTTGAGCAGTTTATCAAGAAACTGGCTCACCTGAGCAAATTCTGACTGTGTTTCAATTGCCACATCGTAGGGTTTTATAGTTGTTTTCGTTTTACTTTCTTTAAGACTGATCTGATTAATGTCTACTTTCTTTAAATCAATTCCCGACTCAGAAGCTACTTTTTTAATATCGTCTAATACCTGATTTACTTGGGGAGTGGCGGGAACTGCTTCATTTAAAAGGGGAAAGAGATCGCGATTTCTTTCAACTGCCGCCTGCACCTGAACAATATTAAAAATTGCCTGTTCATAGTCTTTATCAAGTTTTTGCAGATCAGTTAGTTCTTTTTGTAATCCAAACCCTGTTACTAAATTGGGACGAATTATAAAGAAAATGAAAAAAGAAAAAAGGAGGAGGAAAAAAATCGCGAATGTGTAGTCTTTGGCTCTCTTATTAAGAGAATCTCTAAAGTTAATCGGGGCGTTCATTATTTTTTTTGAGGTAAATTCGTTAATAGAAAGGAAAATTGATACCCGAGAAGAGTTTTTTTAATATCCTTTAAATCTATCCCGGTAAATTTATTGTCTTTTTTGAGTCTATTGTAGAAAATTCGCACAATGTTTGGGTCAGTGGTAGTACCAGACATCTCAATAGTACCATCCTCCGTAAGATTAAACTTATCAAGGGAGAGTTTCTCAGGAAAAATACTGAGCATATAGCTAAGCGATGACTGAAACTGATTTTGTTTTGTAAGGATTGTATCAATCTGTTTACCCTTACTCTCAATTGCACGTACTTCTTGCACGAGGGGAGCTGAGATAGTTATGATCTCCTGCTTTTGATTTATAGTATCTTTCACGTCAACTACTTCTTGATCAATACGAAAACGGTAAAAAAAGACTCCGATTACAATAATCTGAGTAATAACAATGACGTAGCGCAAATAGTGTAAGGCGAAGTAGAGGGCGCGGTCTATAAGACTGTGCTTTTTCGGCGGAAAAAGATTGATGCTATACCTCATTTTTTGCGCGCTAATTTGCTAACTCTTGCTTTTAATCGAGCTGCTTTATTCTTGTGAATGATCTTTTTTTTAACTGCTTTATCAATGAGAGAATAGGCCTTGCCAAGAGTTGCGGCAGTAACTGAGTTCACTATATTTTTTGTATCGCGGCGCTGTTTGTTGTTACGTGCAGTACGTTTTTTATCTTGTCGTGCTTTTTTCTTTGCTGACTGAATATTTGGCATAAAAACACCTCCTTTCATGATTATAAATGGTTTGTAATACGAATAACAAGTGTCTTGTGGCAGAGAGATTGTGCTCAAAGAGTATATTCGTGAACAAATATCCGTTCACCAAACCTACCGGTAAATTTTATCTCTAGCTTAATCGGTCCCACCACTTCATGGTACACACTGTGTCCAGAAGATCTCGTACCTAAAAATCGGGTTGCCTCATAGGTTCGTTTATCTGGTGTAATTTTAATACCATCTCCAATAATCCCCTGCGCTCCCTGAGATTTCGTATCGTAAGACAAGGTATAGTCAAGAGAGGTTGTGTCTGTTGGCATCCCTTCAACGGAAAGGGTCACGCTGTTATCTGCTATTTTTTTTAAATTTACCTTCACCGATGCGTCAACAGTGGGAATTGCATCATTCTGTGTCTGGTTTGGTGAGGGTGCAACACTACGCTGTCCTTTCCGTCCCACTACCACAAAACCAAGACTCGCAATAACAACTACTGCAACAATTGCAACAATGATATTTTTCTGTTTCATAGAGGTAAAAAATTAATAATAACTTCCTACTTTCTCCATTATATATTGTTTTACCCGAGAAAGGGGAATTCTTTCCTGAGCAGTAGTATTTCTCTCTCTCACGGTGACCGTCGAGTCCTCAATCGTTTGAAAATCTATCGTAACACAGTAAGGGGTACCTATCTCATCCTGTCGACGGTACATCTGGCCAATATTACCACTATCATCGAATTCACATACCAGTGTTTCACTGCATTCACTATATAATTTTTCTGCGATTGTTTTTAACTTCTCATCTTTTTGCAGAGGAAATATTGCAACTTTAATGGGTGAGAGAAGCGGATGTAAATTGAGAAAAGTTCGACTCTTTTCTTTTACCGCGTCTACGGTGTACGCATCAGTGAGAACAATACCAACCAATCGAGACAACCCAAATGTTGGCTCAATCACATGGGGAATAAAACGCTCGCCAGTTCGTGGATCAGAATAGTGTAAGTCTTGACCTGAGTGTTCAGCATGATTTTTTAGGTCAAAATCTGTGCGATAGGCAAGGCCAAACATCTCTTTGAAACCAAATGGATACTGATACTCAATATCCATTGTTCGCCGTGAGTAGTGAGAACGTTCAAACTCTTCATGTTCACGCCAACGCAAATGTCCTTCTTTAAGACCTATGGCGAGTGCAAACTGCCACATCTCACTCTTCCAATACTCAAACATTTTCTCCCAGGCTTCAGGCTTTAAAAAATACTCAAACTCCATTAAATCAAACTCAAGGGTTCTGTGAACAAATTGTCCCATGGTGATCTCGTTGCGAAATGCTTTCCCCTGTTGGGCAATACCAAAGGGCACTCGCACCCGCATTGAGTTTAAGACATTTTTAAAATTTAAGAAAATTCCCTGAGCAATCTCTCCGCGAAGATATGCTTTTGCTTTTTCATTTTCAACGATACCAATTGAAGTCTCAAAGAGAAGATTAAATCTGCGTACTGGTGTCCAGGTAAATAATCCACATTTAGGACAGGTAATTTTGTGCTGTTGAATGATTTCGTCAAGCTTCTCAACCGAAAGTCCTTCCACTTTAATGCCTTGTACTTTTTCTTCAATGAGGTGGTCTGCGCGGGTGCGCAAATGGCAGCTCTTGCAGTCAATAAGCGCATCAGTAAAGTTTCCCACATGTCCTGAGGCTTCCCATACTTTGGAGTTTAAAAAAATCGCAGCCTCAATTCCCACCATATCTCGACGCGTGGTAACAAATCGCTTCCACCACCAATCACGCAGATTATTTTTGAGTAACACACCGTAGTGACCAAAATCCCATGTGTTTGCCAGTCCTCCGTAAATTTGGGAGGAAGGATACGCAAATCCCCGTCTTTTAGCTAATGCGACAATATGATCCATGGTGGTTAACGCTATTATAGCGTATCTGAGGGCATTTTTTCATGAATTATTTCCTCAATATAGCGAATAATCTCATTAAAAGAACCCAGTTCTTTCTCATACCCAAGGACCTTAAGAAAGCGAAGCAAATAATCGCGCACCATTTCTTTTGAAAAGATGGGCGTCTTTGCCAGATCTACAATAAATTTTTTAGTGAGTTCATATACTGCCGGTTCAGGTTGACGATCTGGAAGAATTCGGTCAAGGAGATAAAAAATAGTATATTGAATGACAATTTTATCTCTATTTGTTTTAATAGCGGAAAATCCGCTGAGAAGGTTCGTTTCTTGTAAATAGTAGCGGTCTTTTCGCTCATTCAGCATCACATGCAACAGATTTCCCGTCTGCAGATGGGGAGATCGACGGCTCGTTATTTTCTTTACTCCTTTGGCGACTGCGGTAATCTTACCCTCCGTGTGGGTAAATAGGGTAATAATTACATCTTGGCCAGGAAGATTTTTCTTCTTGAGGACAATTGCCTCGGATTTTTTATGCAGAGCCATTTATTTATGGAACTCTTTATCTGTGGTAAACAGCCCGCTAAACACTTTACTGCCATCTATATCAACCTTCAGTATGTCTTTTTGCGTATCTGGTTGCTTCTGAATGAGAAGCGAGTAGTGATTACTATCGACTGAGGAGGGAAGAGTGTATGTTACGGTTACCTGTGCACGACCTTGAGGAGGTACTTGCAGGAACCCCTCAAATACTGTCTTTCCTAACTCATTATAGGTAAGCGTTTGTTTTTGTGACCCATTGAAACTCTTCAGTGTCGCGCCCTGAGGCACATATACCCGAATCCAATCACGTAATATTGCGTTTAAACAGAGCCCACCGCGCTCCAGATTACAATCTGAGGGAGGATAGGGATTACGAAACTCCATACTCACCTCACGCTCAATCTTCCCCCCTTGTATTTTGGTTGAAGAGGTGAGAGTTTGCGTAACAAAGAGGTTTGATTTTGCGCCTGCAAAATTCACATTATTTACATGGAGGTAATCACCATTATAGCTTCGAATTTTACCCGCATAATTGAGACTCTCAACAGAGGTTTGTAGATCAGGGTCACGAAAGGCAAGTAAGATATGTTTCTCATCGAGATTTTGAAACATTGTCTGCGCAAGTTTTCCCCAGTATTTAGACGGAGAAAATCCAAGCGCTTTATAAAAGAGCGCGTACATTAAGTCTCCCAATACTCCCTTTCTGTTTGTTTTCACATAATTCACCGGGCGGTCAACCATATCAAAAAGCTGGTAAATAGCCTGTGGACAGTCACATCGTTTATCAGTTTTTGCAGAGAAAATTACTCCGTCAACCTCAGTATCACCAAAAATGGTAAGCATATCTACCAGTACCTTCGCGTCTAGCGCAATGACTCCGTCGTAATCTATTTTTGCACCACTTTTCTCGTAGAGCGAATTAAAAAGCTTTAAAGATTCACCAAAATCTGGCGAGAGATTGCTATCGCGGATATAGAACTGAGAGACCCCTTTGTGGTAGGCTAAAATTTTGTCAGGTGCCACGGGATGATTTCCAATACTATTATCGAGAGAGTAAATATCCTCAGATCGCTCAATACGAATCTTGCCGTTTTTTACTTTAAAAATGCCATACGCTGTTAAGAATCCACCCGTTGCACGTTGCTCGTATTCATTTTGAAACAGGATAAGATAGGTTTTTTCTTTGTCTTTATTACCAAAAATGTCAGGAATTCTTTTAAGGAGTGGTTTTGCGTTAACGAACAATGAAGACATACCCGCAAACTGCGACTTCATATCAATGATTTTTTGGCGAACGACTGTGTTGCCAATTTTTTCAGGGTATCTATTCGGATCAATTTTACTAATACGCATCTCTGCTTGATTGATATTTTCAGAAACAACGTCTACTTTACTCAAGACTTTATCTAACGTCACGATTGCAGTCTGTAATCTGTTTTCCGCTGATTGTTCAGAAAATGAAGCCTGACCTTTTTTAAAACCAATAAGGTCAGCGTAAGGATAAATAGCATCAATTGACTCATGCCCTGCCGCCATAAGATAACCACCAGCGTCAGTTGCATTTTTAAAGTCTGCGATGTAGGGAATAAATGAAGCCCAGTACACTTTACGGGAGCTTTTGTGAAAATCATCGTAAGTATCACTCATCATCTTAAATTTATTTTTTACGAGATCGATATCGTTTTTCGTAAAAGCAGCTTTTAGCTCTTTTGCTGAAGCCACAACGATATTTCCTTTTGCGCGAATCTCAGTGTAGGGTAGGTATACGAAAAAGTAGGCAAAAAGGATAATAACCGCAATAAAAATAAAGGGGGGTGATACTTTTTTTTTCATAGAGCGTTACTTTATATTGCGCCTTTGCCTGTGATCATTACAAGTGGAGTCTGCAACATTATTTTTATATCTCCCAGTAATGATATATTATCCATATATCTTGCATCAATTGCAATACGTTTATCAAAATTAATTTCTGAGCGGCCCGAAACCTGCCAAAGGCCCGTAATACCGGGCTTTACCGAAAGCACTTTTGATACTAAATTTTTTGTAGTTGGGTATTTTTTCTGTTGATTCTCAAGCTCATCTGGATAATAAGCACGCGGTCCAACAATACTCATGTCTCCCCGAATTACATTGAGGAGCTGTGGTATCTCATCTATTGAATGCTTACGAATAAACTTTCCAACACGGGTGATACGAGGATCGTGTTTGAGTTTATAGCTTCCCCTCTTATATTCTTCCAGTAATTCCTCAAATTTCGGATCGGTGCGAAGAAGGTAGTGTGCGTTCACAATCATCGAGCGAAATTTATACATTTTGAATCGCTTTCCATGCTGACCAACTCGCTCAGGCACATCAGCAAATATGGGCCCGGGTGAGTCTAGCTTAATTGCGATTGCCGCAGCTATACAGAGTGGATAAAAGAGCGCAATGAGAAATGAGGCGAGAAGCATATCAAAAAAACGCTTGAGGTATCGTTCATAGTGTTTACCAGCCACTAATGATTTTGGAGAAAGCATGTATAGTATTGTATCAAATTACGTGAGTTTTTCGTGTATTGTCCCTTGAAAGCTTTCCACTAATTTTTTAACTTTTCCAACTGAAGTTTTTTTTGCAACGAGTAACACGTCTTCTGTATTTACAATAAGAAGTTCTCCCAGATCAATACCAACAATTAATTTTTTTTCTTCATAATTGTACATGAGCGTGTCAACTGAGTCCTCCAACAGTACATTTCCTTTCGTAATATTATCCTCTCTCTTCTGTTCAAGAGCTTCCTTAAGAGCTTCCCACGCACCAACATCACTCCACCCAATATCGTCAACTACAACATACGCACAATCTTTATCTAACTTTTCAAGTACTGCGTTATCAAAATTCACCTCAGGCATCTGGTGATAACTATTTTTAAGAACTTCCTTGTACTCAGGGGTGCCTTGAGCCGCGCATATTTTTTCGGTAAGCTCAGTAATTGCAGGGGTATGTTTTTTAAACAAACTAGAAATAAAATGGGGGGTCGAAACAAAGTATCCAAGATTCCAACAATATTTTTTATCGCTAAAGTAACGCTCAGCTAATGCTTTATCAGGCTTATATTTAAATCCGGTAAACCGGCGAAAATGCACATCGTCTACTGTTTCTATCTCCTCGCCCATCTCAATCCAACCCAAGTTATCTGACGCAAATCGTGGTTGCTGGCCAATAAATATTATTTTGTCGTGGTGAGCTTTAATGAGACTGTCTGCGGCCTGAAGAATTGCTTTGAATTTTTTTTCATGCCTTACCATGTGATCACTCCACAAAATCACGACCGATTCATTAGGGAATTCTTTTTCTAAACATCCCATCATAAACGCAACCGCTGGACCAACGTCTTTCTTTTCTGGCTCACCGATAATATTCTTTTCAGGAATAATGGAAAGCTGCGATTTCACTAATCCAACGTAGGCGCTGCCTGTTGATATATAGATATCTTGTGGAGCAAATTCAGGCAATAACCGCTCAACGGCAAGTTGTAATGTAGATTTATCGCCTATTATTTTTTCAAACTGCTTTGGTGATTTTTTTCGTGAAAGCGGCCAAAGTCGTGTTCCGACTCCCCCTGCAAAAATAACTGCTTTCATATACTAATAAATGAGTTTGTGAAACTTCTCTTCAAATATCTTACGACTAAATGCACTCACCTGCTTTGGTCCTTGCGTTTGTGCGGACTTGCATATATTGTATGACACTTGTCCAAATCTTGCAACTCCATCCAGGACAGACGACACTGATTGCTCATTAAAAAAAATGCCTGTTTTGTCTTCCTGAATTGTTTCTGTAGCACCTCCTCTTCGGTAGGCAATTACCGGACATCCAAAAAATTGTGCTTCCAGACTTACATAGCCAAAATCCTCCTCCTGTGGCATAATAAGGGCGGTTGCGTTAGAATATAATTGTGCTAACTCTCCATCAGTTACTGAATGTAAAAAATGAATATTTTTATGTGCCATTTGCTGTAGCTTATACTCCTCAGATCCTGTCCCTACAATCCAAAGGTTTTGTCCTGATTTATTAAACGCCTCAATAACTAAGTCTACTTTTTTATACTTTTCCAGTCGTGAAACGACCAAAAAATATTTTTTATTTTGTTGCGATGGACCGCGATTTGTTCCTATCGCCTTCCAATAATCCTCATCAAATCCTGGATAAATTACTTCTGCTTTACGCTTGTAAAATTTTTCTGCACGATCTGCAACAGTTTGTGAGATCGCAATGATTGTGTCTGGTCGCTGCGCTGCAACAAAATCCCACTCTCTCAAACTATTTGTCAGTGGCGCTCCTATAAACTTCATAAATGGATTGTCTTGATATTCGTCAGGAAATACCCAGAGGAAACGAGTGGGGGTAAGAAGATAACAGATGTGTTTTGTCCTGGGTTTTGTCACGATTCCTTTTGCAAATGAGGAGGTAACTGAAATAACTACGTCGTATTCAGAAAAATTAAATGACTCAAACGCGTATGGATAGAGGGGAAGTGATGCTATTCTACTTTTACGAATACATTGTGGAAGTTGTTGAATAAATGAAGTTTTTATTTGTAGTTTATCTGCCCATGACGCGTGCGTATAGTCCACATAAGATGTATAAAACACTGCGGTTTGAATCATTTCATGCAGATGTAACAATACCCGCTCCACTCCTCCCCACTTATCAATCCAGTCATACACTATCGCAACCCTTGGTTTTTTAGACATACTTCTCATACAGTTGTAATGTTTGTTTTGTCATTTCCTGAAATGAATATTTAGAGAGAATAGTAGAGTAATCAAACCTTATTTTTTTTGCAAGAAAAAGCTCTATTTTATCACTGATATCTTTTTCGTTTTTTGGATAAAATGAAAGGTAATTTTCACCGAGCAGTTCTTTGAAAACTTCAATATTTGAAGCAATTATGGGAAGATTAAAATGTGCAGCCTCAATGATTGGTAACCCAAACCCCTCTGAAAGTGAAGGATGTACCAACGCAAGAGCGTGTTTATAATAGAAAACTAAATCTTCACGAGACGCGGTGGTAAAAATCTTCACGGATGCATCTAGATGTAGGTCGTGAATGAGGCGAGTAATTCTTGCAGTAAAAAAATCATTTGGTCCGACGAGAAATAATTGAACATCTTTATTAATATGTTGAAAAGCTCGCACCAACCTCTCTACGTTTTTGTGTGGATAAAAGTTTCCAACATACAGAAAAAATGGTTTTTTAATAGTATCTTTCAAACTCCCATTTTCTAAGAGAGTTTGCATCTCATAATCCATTCCCTCATACAGCGCAGAAATTTTCTCTAAATACTGTGCTCCATATACTGCGCCAATCTGTTTCTTAATTGTTTTAGTTGGGGTAATGATATGAAACGCATTTTTAATTTGTCTGCGCAAAATAAAGTTAAAAACCAGATGCTTAGACTCATATAAGAGGGGATTTTGTGTTGAAGATTTTCCTGTTTTAAAAAGAAGGGGGGTAAGGTCGTGCACCGTAGCAATAAATCTTCTCTTGTATAGCACAGGATAACTAAAATAGGTAAAATGCATAAGGTCTACATTATCTTTTTCTATTTCACGTGCAAAACCTAACTGCTCACCTACGCTATGCCACTGATAAGGCACTACTCGTGTAATAAAATTCTGAGAGGTAAAGGTTACTTTTTCACTATCCTGAGTTCGAAGATAAATACAAAACTGTAAATCAGAAGGAGCTGTTGCTTGCAGGTAATGAAATAAATTGCGAAGGTATACTCCAACCCCTGTCTGAAATATGAGGCGCGCATCAATCCCAATTCGTTTCATGATAACTGTTTCTTTAAATCAATAAAAGCAAATATAAGAGCGGCTACAAAAGAAGGATATTTATTCTGATAATGCTTACGATAAAAAATTTTCATGGCATCATAAAAATGATCTTTTATTTTTTCCTGAACGGTTGGATCAGATTGTTTTAAACCGCTCGTGTACTTTAAATGCAATGCATGGTAGTGTGGATTATATTCGACAGAATACCCATGCTGCTTTATACGATAGGCAAGATCAATATCCTCACCATACATAAAAAATTGTTCGTCAAATCCTCCCAGTTCATCAAAAAGCTTGTGCCGAGTAAGAAAAAATGCACCGCTTGGCGAATCAATTGCATGAGTTGTGCGCAAGTCTTTATCACAGAGGTGATATCCTCCAAATAGTTTGTTTAAAAACGGCACTGTTCCCAACACTTTTTCAAACCCTGCGTAATAGGTGAATGATCTCCATAAGGTGGGGAAACCTCTGTGGGAGGCCGGATCAATATGACCATTGATAAGCTCTATTTTCACGGTAAGGGCACCAACATGTGAGTACTCATCCATTGATGCCACAAGCTCTGAAAAATCTACCTGCTGAACAATAACGTCTGAGTTGAGAAATAAAAGATAACGGCCAGTTGCATGTTTTGCGGCGAGGTTATTACCTTTTGAAAATCCAAGATTCTCGTGGGACTGTAAGAGGGTGAATGGGTATGTTTTTCGAACGGCTTGCAACATCTCAACTGATCCGTCGGAGGAGTCATTATCCACTACGAAAAGTTCTGCAGTAAGATATTTATTTTGTAGATTTTTAATAAGTGCTTCGAGACATTTTTGAGTCGTTTCGCAAGTATTGTAGGAGATTATGATAACTGACAAATCCATCATAGTATGATTATACAAGAGAGGAAAACAGTTTATCGTTTTGGAGATTGTTTTTGTCGGCGCGCTTTGCCACCCGTTCCCACCTTACGTCGTTCTTTCGCCCGTGGATCTCGGGTTATGAGAGAGTGCTGACGAAGGAGAGGTTTGTAGGTGTCCTTATCAACGAGCGTGAGTGCTCGAGATATACCATGGCGAATTGCCTCGATCTGACCATTGTGACCCCCACCGTTTACCAAGATCGAGATAGAAAATCTATCAAGAGTATTGGTAAGTTCGAGTGGAAATACACATTTCTTTTGCTCAATAACTCTCTTAAAAACAGTTTCTAAGTCCTGATTGTTAATAAGAATCTGACCGGGATTTAATTTCTTTCCTTTAATCGTTACATTTTTACCACTTATGTATAGTCTCACCTGAGCTACTGACTCTTTGCGCCTACCAATTGCTTCGTAGTATTGAAATTCTTTTGCTTTTTTTACCATAAGGTATAGTTATTTTTTAATCTTATCTGCGTATGGGTGTTGCTCATCGGGGAAAATGTATAGTCGAGCTAATCGTTTATCTCTTAACTTATTTTTTGGCAACATGCCGGAAACTGCGTGTCGGATAATCTCGTTTGGATTTCTATCCTGTAGATTTTTGAAATTTATAGTACGCAAACCATTTGGATATCCTGAGTAATAAGAATACATTTTTGAATCATTTTTTCGTCCGGTTACCGTTGCTTTTTTTGAATTAACCACAACCACGTAATCACCAGCGTCAAGATAAGGCGCGTAATTTACTTTACCCTTTCCCTGAAGATATTTTGCAATCACATTCGCAACTCTTCCTAAGGTTTGCTTCTTCATGTCCACGAAGTGCCAACCCCTTACAATGGCTGTTGCGGAAATTGGTTTGGTAGATGTTGTTACTTTCATAGATTATTTCGCCTTTTTTACTAGTTTTTTTTCTAACACAACGGGCGTAATCCAAGCCAAACGTATCAGGAGGGTTCCATCATTGGGCCGCTCATAGAGCTTTTGCATACTCACATACCCTCCAATACGATCTTTAAACGCTACTCCTACTGAGGTAAACAGAGTCTGTACTAATTTCGGACGCGCCAAACTTTTAAGTAAATAGTTTTTGTTCGCTTCACTCACTTCCTTTGTTTTTTCAACCAATCGTTCAATATAGGGTTTTAAGACGCGTGCTTTTTTCTCCGTTGTGGTGATTTTACCATGAGTGAAAAAATTCACCGCAAGTTTACGCATGAGCATTCTATTTGCGTCTCGACCGTACTGAACTTTTATTTTATTTGATCCGTGTCTCATAACGTATTATTGTAACTCTATACCCATTTTTTTCAGTTCCTCATCAATGAGATCGATTGATTTGCGGCCAACTCCTTTTAAGACAACGAGTTTCTCTCGTCCTCTTTTTTTAAGGTCTGCAACTGTCTCAATATTCTCTCTCAGTAATGCGTTAATAACTCGAGAGGGAAGATTGAGTTCGTCAATAATAATCTCATCAAGCTTAGAACTTGCAGCTTCCTGAGTTGCCTCTACTTTCTCCTCAGCAGTTGTCTCTTTTGGACTTTCTTTCTGAGAGAGAATGTGTGAAAACTGGTGAGAGAGAATATTTGCCGATTCCTGTAGTGCGGCCTCTGGCGTGATGCTCCCATCAGTCCATACTTCAAGCACTAATCGGTCATAATTTGTTTTTCGACCTACTCGTGCTTCCTCAACACGAAAGTTGACCTTTTTAACCGGTGAGAATGAGGAATCAACAGCGGTAAATCCGCTTTCACTTGGTTCGCGCTCTTCTGATGGTACAAATCCATAACCCGTTGTAACAATTGCCTCAATCTCAAGTTTACCCTTATCATCAGTAATCTCAGCCAAATATGTGTCGCCATTTACAACTTTTGCTTCACCCTCTATGTCATGGCCATATATTTTTCCTTTTCCTTTTGAAGAAAGGTGTACCCGCAACTCACCCTCAGATGGTGTCTCAAATCGCAGCTGTTTCATATTCAGTACGATATCTAAAACAGATTCCTTCACCCCTTTGATTGTGGCAAAAAAGTGTGGAGCTCCCTCTACTTTTACGTAGGAGATTGCAGAACCGGGAAGAGATGAGAGAAGGGTACGACGAAGTGCGTTCCCAAAGCTCTGTCCAAAACTTGCTAATAAAGGCTCAAAAACAAAACGAGTATAGTTTTCTGACTCTTCTTGTTTGTGTGTGTAAAAGGTTGGTGCTATCATACCTTAAAGATTGAATTAAATTTTTAACGGGAATAAAACTCAACTACTAATCGTAAATTAATCTGCTTATCAACACTCTCAACTCCTGGTGCACTCGATACCTTACCTACGATACCCTGTCGCTCTAACCATGGGGGAATGATTGTGTCTTGTTTTGCAATTGAACTCTCAACCTGGGGTACTTTGAGGGAGGAATCTTTCAAAAAAGTAATAGTATCTCCAACTCGTACCTGATATGAGGGAACATTGAGCATTTTATCATTTACTTTCATATGTTGGTGAGTAATCAGCTGACGAGCTGCCGCACGTGTGGGAACAAACCCCAATCGGTATACTACATTATCAAGTCGACGCTCTAAGTATTCGGTAAGATAGAGCCCGGTATTTCCCGTTTTTTGTACTGATTTCTTAAAATATTTTTTAAGCTGCGTCTCAGTGACCCCAAAAGTATAGCGAAGTTTTTGTTTTTCGCGTACCTGTCGACCATACTCAGAAACTTTTCTCCGCGTACGGGTACCGTGTTGTCCCGGCTTCACATTGAGTCGTTTTAAGAGCGAGGCATGAGACTTAGAACCGGGTGTTTTTAATCCGAGATCCATTGCTTCACGTCGTGCGATTCTATTTTTTGGTCCAGTGTATCTCATAAGTTATACTCTCCGTATTTTTGGTGGTCGCACCCCATTGTGAGGAATAGGGGTTACATCCACAACTTTTTCAACCTCAACATCTGCAGCTTTAATTGCTCGAAGAGACGCTTCGCGGCCCGGTCCAATGCCCTTTACATACACATCAATTCTTCGCAGTCCGTACTCGGTGATTGCACGACGAAGTGCCGCCTCTGTAGTTGTGGTTGCCGCATAGGGGGTAGATTTTCTCGTACCGGCAAATCCATGCATCCCACACGAACCTACAATGATTGGGTTTCCTTTTTCGTCCGATATAGTAACGAGCGTATTGTTAAATGTCGCCGTAATATACATACTGGCTTTCTCAACAACGCGTTGTGTTTTTTTCTTTTTCATAGTTATTTCTTAGCAGCTTCTGCTGGTTTTGACTGCTCCATCTTTGCCCAAACTTCTTTCTTAAGGGCACCTACGGTGCGTCGCTTACCCCGTTTGGTACGTGCATTTGAACGAGTGCGTTGCCCTCGAGCTGGCAAACCTTTTGCATGACGAGAACCACGGTAACTACCAATTTCTCGCAACCGTTTCATATTATCGCTAATCTCTTCACGCAAATCTCCCTCAACTTTATAGGTTTTTTCAAGGAGAGCAATAATCTTTTTTACATCTTCATCTTTCAAACCGCTTACTCTTGTTGATTTTTCAATTCCTGTTTGATCGAGAATTTTTTTAGAAAGCGACCACCCAATACCATAAAATAGGGTGAGTGCATAATCAATACGTTTATTGTCTGGTAAATTAATTCCTAAAATACGTGCCATATTAACCTTGCCTCTGTTTGTGCTTTGGGTTTTTACAGGTAATATATAATCTCCCTTTTCGCTTCACTATTTTACACTGAGCACAGATTTTTTTGATTGATGATTGTACGTGCATATATTTACATTCTGTAGGTGATGCGTCCCCGATCAACATCGTAGGGGGTGATCTCTATTTTCACTTTATCACCGGGTAAAATCTTGATGTAATTTTTGCGCATCTTTCCTGAAAGGTAGCACAGTATTACTTTGTCTCCCTCCTTCAATTTCACCTTAAACAAAGTGTTGGGAAGATTTTCTAAAACCTCTCCCTCAACCACTAACACATCATCTTTCATAAACTACCTATTGTACCATAAATCTAGGTTAAAATAAAGCTATTTTTATCTGTAATTGCCACTGTCTCCTCAAAGCAAGCCGAAAGACTATGATCTTTGGTAATAATCGACCATTCATCGTTTTGTTCGTAATCAATATCCTCCGTCCCCATCGAATATATCACCTCAATGGCAAGGGTCATTCCAGGGCGTAACTTTTGTGTTTTTTTCACAGATTTATCAACGTAACCAGGAACGAATGGCTCTTCATGGAGCTCTTTTCCAACCCCATGGCCCGTCAACTCGTGAAGAATGTGATACCCATGACCATATATCTCCTTTTCAATAACCGCTGAAATACTGTCAATAGTGTTACCCAATCGCGAAGCAGTAATCGCTTTAGTAAGTGTATCTTTCCCTATGTTAAGAAATCGCTCAACCGCAACGTCTTTTGGTTTACCAACTATAATAGTAGTTGCCCAATCAGTATGAAACCCCTTATAGTACATACCTACATCAACCGTTAACACATCTCCCTCTTTGAGAACACGTTTGGATGGGGGTGTATGTACAACCTGCTCGTTAATCGGGAGACACGTGCTCCAGTGGTACCCTTTTACCCGTTTGAATGATGGCTCGCCACCCTGAGCCCGAATGAGTTTCTCTGCGCGCTCATCAATACTCTCAGTCGTTGTGCCAACGTGAATAAAAGGCAGCAACTCCTTTGTAACAGAGCGAAGCTTTTCTCCGCCAATACGCATAATCTCAATTTCTTCGTTTGTTTTAAGGTACAACATACGGGGGGGAAATTATGAAAAGTAAATTACTCGGTAGACTTGCTCTAATTTATCCTCTAAATCTTGCTTTGAGTAGTTGTTTTTCACCAAAAAATCAGCAAACGCAATAGTCGCACCCATATTAGTACTCATAAGTTCACCGATATCACGCTCAACCCCAAACAATGTGTGTCGTGTTTCACGCTCTTGAATTCGTTTATAGCGAATTTCCTTATCAGCGTAAATTGCAAGGATATAAATATCAATATCGATCATATATTCTTTTAAAAATAAATATTCTTCCCATGAACGCATACCGTCAATCACAATCATGATGTTTTTTTCCAGTGCCGCGTGAATCTTTTTTTCATTGAGTTTGGCGAGTGCGGACATACCATGTTCCTCCCGTAAACTTGTCCTTATTTTTTTATGCTCCTCTTCATTATGGGGAAGTTTATGCTCGTCAATGTAGTCATTAATGACTTTACCAAACGATATGATCGGCAAACCTTTCTTTTCAAAAAATTGAGCTGCCTCGGTTTTTCCAGCTCCAGGAAGTCCTACGATTGCGATGATTGATTTACGTTTTTTCTGCCATGCTTGGATCTGATTTTTAATGAGCTGCTTTCCTAAACTTTTGAGAATTGCTTTATTTACCTCTTCAACCGACTGCGTGCCATCGATTGTTACTAGTTTTTTATGTTTCTCATAGTATGCAAGTACTGGTTTTGTATGAGTGTTAAAAAGTTCGATGCGTTTTTTAAGAGCTGGCAGTGTCTCATCGGCACGAGATGTATCATTGCGGTGGACAATACGCCACAAAGCTTCCTTTTCAGGAATCTCAAGATAGATCACCTTATCGACGCTATTTTGAAACTCCTCAGCCTGTCTGATGGTGCGAGGAAATCCATCAAGGATATAACCATTTTTGTATTCCGACCGAGAAAGATATTCGTTCACAATTTCAATAGTTTTCTCGTCAGGAATAAGAACTCCTGCGTTAATAGTGAGCTTTACGTAGCGACCTAAATCTGTTTTTTCCTTTGCAATCTCTCGGAAAATGTGACCTGTTGAAAGATAGGGCAGATTTAACTGCTTTGATAAAAGATTTCCCTGTGTTGATTTTCCCGATCCCTGAATACCGATGAGTACAAGCTTCATGATTGGTAAGAACTTACTAATCTAATTTCTTTTTCTCTTTATGTGGTGTATGTTTTCTACACTTATTACAGTATTTCGTAAGCTTTAACGCATCAGGTGTGTTTAATTTACTCTTTTGAGTTACGTAATTCTGTTTCTTACATACCTCACAAATTAACCCCAATAGTTGTCTACTACTTTTTTTAGCCATGTATTAATTAAACTTGTAATTACTTAACAAATTTCTCATAACTGCGCATTACTAACTGCGCCTCAACATTTTTAAATGTCTCTAATATAACTGAAACCACAATGAGAATACCCGTTCCCCCGATGACCAAATTACTCGCGCCGGTCATCCGGGAAACAAGTGCGGGTAGAATAGCTATTATACCTAAAAAAACTGCTCCTGCGGTAGTAATACGATAGAGAATACGCTCAAGGTACTGTTTTGTAGCCAAACCTGGCCGTATGCCGGGAATAAATCCTCCGTGTTTTTGAATCTCCTCAGTGATTTTTTGAGGATTAAATACAATCATCGTGTAGAAAAACGTAAAGCCAATAACGAGTATAAAGTAAAATAAGTTGTACACAAACCCTGCGGGTGTAAACGTTTTTACGAGAAATGCTGAGACGCTTGTAAGCACGGGATTTTTTGTATAGAGGAGGAAGTTGCCGAGAAGCTGGGGAAAGAGTACAAATGCCACTGCAAAAATAATCGGAATAACTCCCGCCTGATTAAGTTTTAGGGGTAAGTAATTTGTCGCGGCCTGATACATTTTATTCCCCTTAATACGCTTTGCGTAGTAGACGGGGATACGCCGCACTGCCTGATTAATGAACACCACTGACGCCACAACCCCAACGGCAACTACGGCAAAAATGAGCACATTGAAGATCATCTCCTGATTCAAAACGGCAAATGTCTGACCCAACACTACGTGCAGACGACCCACGATACCCGCAAAAATGAGAAGCGATATACCATTTCCGAGTCCAAACTCTGAGATGAGTTCACCAAACCAGACAAGGATAAAAGTACCCGCGGCTAACATACAGATAATTGAAAAAAACTCAAGGGGACTAATGGTGCCAATAATATGCTGATTTTTCAGGTAGACATAGATACCAACCGATTGCACAACGGTAACCGGAATCGTGAGAAATCGGGTGTACTGGTTTATTTTAAAGCGACCCTGTTCTCCCTCTTTTGCCAACTGCTCAAGTTGAGGGAACACCATAGTGAGAAGTTGAATAATAATTGAGGCAGTAATGTAGGGATTCAAACCAAGCGCCATCACTGAAAAATTCACCAGGGTACCGCCAGAGAAAATATCGAGAAGTGAGAGAAACTGGCTTTGGGCAAAAAGTTCACGTAGTCGGACTAAATCAATTGTTGGAACGGGAAGAAACGCAAATACCCGAAACGCAAAAAAAATAAAGAGCGTGAAGAGGAATTTCTTTTTAAGCTGAGGATCACGGAAGAGAAGTTTTATCTTATCCGTAATTTCTTTCATACAGGTGTTACTGTCCCGCCTGCCTTCTCAATCGCTTGCTTTACTGACTGGGAAACTGGTAATTTTACCTGTAATTTCCGCTCGAGGGTACCATTTTGGAGCACTTTCACCCGTACGTAGTTGCCACCGATTGCCATGTTCTTGCTTTGCAACGCCGCCATATCTACTATGTCTCCATCTTTAAAAGTATTTAACTGAGTCAAGGTGATAATAGCTGATCGTGTTTGAACTGATTTATTTTTTCCCTTTCCTCGAAGCATAGGATATTTTTTAGTCATCTTTCCCTGACCACCCTCAAAGTGAAGAGGAATATTTTCACGAGCCGCCTGATGTCGAGTAGTACCACGACCAGACTTTGCGCCCTTACCACTACCCGCTCCGCGTCCTAAACGCTTTTTTCGGGGTGCAATCAATTTTGGAAGTGATGATAAATCTAGTTTCATATATTTCTTTTCTTTAATTTCTTCAAAGCCTCAATCATTGCGTAAGTATTTACAATCTGATTTCGTGAACCAATAATTTTACCTGAGGCGTCACTTACTCCTGCAAGATCAAGTATGATGCGGGCGACACTTCCTACCTTAAGCCCTGTTCCCTCAGGAGCAGGTTTTAAGAGGATGTAGGCTGATTTATATTTTAACAGGATATCGTGTGGAATAGTGGTCTTAAAAATTGGCACCGTAATCATATTTTTTTTTGCGTGCACAATTGCCTTCTGAATTGCAGGCGGCACCTCGTGTGCTCGTCCTAAACCAACACCCACTTTTCCTTTTCTGTCTCCAACCACAACGAGCGCTGAAAACGATACGTCATTTCCACCTGTTGTTTTTTTAGAAACGCGGCGAATAAGCAATACTTTTTCCTCAATTTGTTTATCTCCCGTATATTCTTGCATAGTTTTTTTATTAAATCTTTAATCCCCCTTCTCTCAAGCCTTCAGCCACTGCTTTCACCCGACCTAAGTACGCGTAAATGCTGCGGTCAAACACTCCACACGTAACTTTTTTTTCAGCTAACTGTTTTGCGAGGGTAACGCCAACTTGTTTTGCAATCTCGGACTTTTTAGATTTCGTATCTACAACCTCCAGTTTGAGACTTGAGACGGCAGCTAGTGTTTTTCTTGCGACATCATCAACTGCCTGCGCGTAGATATATTTGTTTGAGCGAAATACCACGATACGTGGTCGAGCTTGTGTGCCAAAAATATTACCACTCACTCGTCTTTTTCTCCTGAGAACTCTCAATGTGTGTATTGATTTCATACTATATATTAGGCGGTTGTTTTTGCCTTTTTGCCTGGCTTAATACGTAACTTTTCACCCTCATACCGTATACCTTTTCCCTTATACACGTCTGGTTTTTTAATAATTTTTATCTGGTAGGCAACCTGTCCCACTAACTGTTTATCAATGCCCGAGACAATCACTTTTGTATTTCCCTCAACCTGATAGGTAATCCCCTCAACTTTGTTAAAAATTACTTGATGAGAATACCCTACTTTAAAAACTAGATCTTCTCCCTGCATTTTTACATTGTATCCTGTGCCAACTACTTCCAACCGTTTTGTCCACGGCTCATCAGTGCCACGTACGGCGTTTGCGATAAGACTTCGAAATAATCCATGGAGTGACTTAACTTGTTTATTTTCTGCATTTCTTTTCACCAAAAGCATATCGCCTTCCCGAGTAACAGTGAGAATTTTTGGCACCTCAATAGTGAGAGCGCCTTTTTTACCCGTTATCGTAACGACAGTATCAGCTATCTCTGTTTGAACGGACGACGGTACTGGAATAGGACTCTGACCAATTTTTGACATAGTTACCAAATAGAAAATAATAGTTCTCCCCCTAAATGTTTTTTCTTTGCTTCAACATGCGTCATAATTCCCTGTGACGTTGAGACGATTGAGTATCCCATCCCACCCAATACGGGTTTTAACTGTTTGCTCGTAACATACCACCGGCGTCCTGGCTTAGAAAACAGTTTCACCTGTGTGACTGCCGGCGCTGAGGCCTCATCATAGATTAAATCAATCTTCATTTTTTTCACAATATCTCCCGTTACGGTGTAGCTCTTTACATATCCAATTTGCATGAGTTTTTTTATAACCTGCTCTCGAAAGAGAGAAAATGGCGACTCAATACTGTCTTTTTTTGCTTGATAGCCATTTTTTATGCGAATTGTTAAATCAATTATTGGATGTGTCATAGATGTGTTATGTTTTCTCGGTTACTCGCTTGGTCACTTTACCATGACTTCTAAATGTACGCGTGGGGGAAAACTCGCCCAGGCGGTGACCAATCATTGTTTCAGAAACGAGAAGCTCAACGAACTTTCGACCATTGTGTATTGCGATTTTATGACCCACAAACTCAGGGGCAATCTGTGAACGACGTGCCCATGTTTTTATAGGATCTCGGTCGCCCGCGGCTTTTTGTTTTGCAACTTTTTGCAACAGTTTTTCGTCAATAAATGGTCCTTTTTTTGCTGATCTGCTCATAGTTACCAGGAAATTTTTCTAACTCCAGGGATCTCCCCAACAAGCGCTTTCTCTCGAAAACAAATACGGCATAAATTAAAGCGTCTTATATAACCTCGCGCCCTCCCACACAATGGACAACGATTACGGTGTCGTACGGTAAACTTTTGCTTGTGTAAAAACTTAACTTCATCAGATAGTTTTGCCATATTATTTAGTAAACGGAACTCCTAATAATTCAAATAAGCGTCGTCCCTTTTGCATATCGCGGGCAGTCGTGACTACGGTTACTTCCAAGCCTCTTATTTTATCAATTTTATCGAACTCTATCTCAGGAAATATTGTTTGCTCAGAAAAACCAACATTTAAGTTGCCATGCGTATCAATATTTGAATCTCTTAGTCCTCTGAAATCTCGAATACGGGGAATCACAATTTTAATCAATTTCTCTAAAAACTCAAACATTTTTTCTCCCCGCAGTGTTACTTTTACTCCAATTGGCATTCCTTTTCTTAATTTAAATGCTGAGATTGATTTTCGCGCTTTGGTAATTACTGATTTTTGGCCAGTAATCTGTTCAAGCTGTTGCTGAATATTAGGTAACACATTTTTGCTGGTAACAGCCTCTCCCGCTCCAACATTCACCACAATTTTTACAATCTGTGGCACTGCCATGATATTTTTAATACTCATCTCTTCCATGAGTTTCTTTTTCGCTTCCTGATTGTAATATTTTCGAAATGACATAATAGAGATATTGTTATAACGCTTTTTTGCACTTGCGGCATATTCTAACTTTTCGATTTTCTTCTATTTTGTAACCAATACGAGTTGGCTTCCCACACTGAGGACAGACAAGCGCTACATTTGCAATTTGCAGGGGACGGGAAATCTCAACAATACCGCCCTGTGGCATTTTTTCACTCTTTTTCACATGCTTTTTAAAAATATTTACGCCTGCCACTAATATTTTATTTTGCAATGGATACACACGCTCAACCGTACCTTCACGGCCTCTATCTTTTCCGGTCACGATTTTTATTTTATCTCCCTTTTTGATTTTCATACTATTAATACATTTCCTCAGCCAAACTCGCAATTTTATTAAATCCTCCGTCTTTTATTTCTTTTGCAATTGGACCAAACACCCTGGTACCTTTTGGATCTTTTATATCTTTTGCTTGCAAAATAACACACGCGTTATCATCAAATCGGATATAGCTTCCGTCCGCTCGGCGTCGTTCTTTACGACTGCGCACGATAACTGCGTACACAATCTCACCCTTTTTAACCTGGCCAAAGGGCAGTGCTTTTTTTACTACCGCGGTAATAATATCGCCTAAGTATGCGAAGTGCCTGTTGCCCTTTTTTGGCATACCAATCATACTCACCTCTTTGGCTCCCGTGTTATCTGCAACAAATAAATACGACCGCAACTGTAACATAATTATTTAGACTTTTTACCTACTTTGCCGATCACTATAAAATGTTTTAATTTTGAGATCGGCCTTGTTTCTTTAATTTCAACAGTATCTCCAACCACAATATTATCTTTTTCGTAATGTGCGTGTAATTTTTGGTGTTTGGTTAATACCTTTTTGTACATTTTGTGACGATATTTTCGCTCAACACTGATAATAACGGTGTTTTTTGTTTTCGTTGAGACTACAATGCCGGTATGAATTCTGCTCATATGCTCTCCTCCTTATGAGAAATTGTCGTGGTAATCTGTGCTAACTGCTTTTTTCTTTTAGTCATAAGGTTTGTATCTTTAGAAACGTTTGCAACTGCGTCAATGCGTGCTCTCGTTAACTCTTCTCGCAACTTATATGCGTACGCCTGTAACTCGCTCAGTGATTTATTTTCGAGTTCTGTAATGAGTTTTTTCATATTGTTTTATTCACAATTTTTGTTTTTAACGATAATTTTGCTGATACGTTTTTTAAAACTTCGCGGGAGATTTCCTCTCCCAATCCATCAATCTCAAAAAGCATTCGGCCGGGTACAACAGAGGCTACAAAGTAGGCAACATCTCCCTTGCCTGCACCCATGGTAACTTCCGGTGGTTTTTTCGTAAATGGTTTATCAGGAAATATGCGGATCCAAAACTTTCCGTTTTTTCGGGTAGCCCGCGCAAGCACCACACGTGCAGACTCAATCTCTCGATCCTTTATCCATCCCTGCTGCAGTACTTTTAAGCCATGACTCCCAAAGTTGAGGTCACTGCCCTTCACTGCAATCCGGCGCCATATACCGCGAAACTGTTTTCTGTATTTTTGTCTTTTTGGGGCTAACATAATTTTTATTAAAACGTTATTTACATATCCACACTTTTACACCAATGTATCCTGATTTCGTGAGTGCTGGGTATTTTGCAAACTCAACATCTTCTCGAATTGTTGAGGTGGGAATGGTACCTTGAAAATATTTTTCTCTCCGTGAGATATCTGCGCCGTTAATACGACCACCTAGTTGAATTTTTACACCCTTTGCGCCAGATTCCATTACCCTATTCATTGCGTTGTGTACTGCAGCGCGATGGGGAAAACCACGCACAAGTTTCTCCGCAACTGTCTGACTTACATAGTAAGAGTTTAAAAATGGTCTTTTTACTGGCTCAATTTTAATATCTACTTTATTTTCTTTTTGTTTTTTAATTGTTTTTTTCATGAATGAGAGGGTAAGTTTTTTCACATCCTCTAGCCCTTTTCCACCCCGGCCAATAATCATACCCGGCTTAACTGAGTAGAGAATAACCGTAATTTTATTGATTGCCCGCTCAATATCAACCTGGGTAACCGAGGCAAAACTAAATTTTTTCATGAGAGCGGCGCGCAACTTTATATCGGCAATGAGTGCGTCACTAAAGGCTCTCTTATTGGAAAAAAACCAACGAGAGTTCCAGTTATAAATAATGCCCAGTCTGAGGCCGCGAGGATGTACTTTTTGTCCCATAAATTATTTAGTCGCTCCTTTCTTTTTTGCCGGAGCTTTTGCTACTGTTTTTGGTTTAACGCTCGGCTTCTCTTCAACTATGATTTTTTTCTCAGGAGGAGAAGGTTTAACCTGTAAGACAATTTTTATATGTGAATAACGTTTTTTATAGGGTTTTGCGTTACCGTGGCTTCCTGGGTTAAAGCGCTTCAATACCTGCCCCGCGTCTACACTCAAAAGTTTAAATTGTAACAGATCATCACTTACTTTTAAAGTCTGCCGTGCGTTAGCCATAGCGCTGTGAATAGCTTTGTAATAGAGTTTTGCTGCTCTATTGGGAATATATTTAAGTACCTCCAATACTTTAACTGGCGTACTATTTCGTATAACTGGCATAAAAATGCGCAGTTTTTTTGGTGGGATTTTAATGTCTCTTAAATATGTTGTTGATTCCATATTATTTTCTCCTCTGTACAATTAATTTATTACTCCACTTAAAGGGCTGGCGGGTTCTTTTACCACGTGCAGGCTTTCCCCACGGCGTTTTTGGGTGCATACCCTCGCCTGATCGTCCCTCACCACCACCGTGTGGATGGCTATGAGGATTTTGGGCAGTACCGCGAACAGTCGGTCGAATCCCCATCAGGCGTTTGCGACCAGCACTTCCTATAATTTCCTCTTTGTGACCAGTGTTTCCAATCATGCCAATGGTAGCCCAACAATCGCGTGAAAATTTGCGAACCTCACCTGATGGTAACCGTATATGTACATACTTATCTTCTCGCGCCACAACTTGAGCCGCCGTACCCGCACCACGCACCATTTTACCACCCTGACCGGGGTACAACTCAATATTGTGAACCTCCATACCTAAGGGAATATTCCCTAGGGGAAGTGCGTTACCCACTCGAATTTCAACTTCTGATCCCGCCATAATTTTGTGACCAACTCCTACATTTTTTGGGTGTAAAATATATCGTTTTTCACCATCACTGTAAGTAACAAGCGCGATATCTGCATTTCTATTTGGGTCATATTCAATACCGGTGACTGTTCCTTCAATATCTCTCTTATCTCGTCTAAAATCAATCTGTCGATAGTAGCGTTTTTGCCTACCACCCTGATGACGCACGGAAACTGAACCTGTGGCGTCTCGGCCTGAGTGTTTTTTTAGGATAGTAATTAAGCTTTTTTGTGGCTCACTCGTTTTCGCAAATGGTTTTTTTGCTAATTTTAGTTTTCTCATGATTTTGGTATCACATCTAACTTACCCTCACTAAGGGTAATGTATGCTATTTTTCTTGTGGGCATCTGTTTTTCTTTACGAGCTTTGCCTACATTTTTTACTTTTCCTTTTCTGTTGGTCGTGGTAACGGTTGCAACTTTTACTTTGTATAACTTTTCAAGAAGCGTTGCAATTTGTGGCTTAGTTGCGTCTCGTGCAACCTCAAATGCGTATGTATTGGCACCGCTCATCTGCGTAGCTTTTTCTGTAACAAGTGGTTTAATAATGACGGTATTAGTTTTCATGTTTTTTAGTAAAATGGCTCACTAATTTTTCCAAAGCACTTTCAGTAAAGAGAATTTTTGTGTGATTGAGTATTTCGTAAGGATTGATCTGGTTAACTGCAATTACATCAACGTTTGGGATATTGCGCGAGGCAAGATAGAGGTTACTTTTGCGTTGAGGCACTACCACTAATACTTTTGACACCCCAATGCCTACATGTGCGAAAAAGTTTACCACTGCCTTTGTTTTTGGTTTCATCATGAGAGAGTCATTACTCAGCCCAACCACTCCTTTTGCTTTAGCTTTTAAGCTGAGAGAGTAAAAGAGTGCTTTCCTTTTTTGCTTTTTGTTCATCTTGAGAGAGTAGTCGTGCGGCTGTGGACCAAAAGTAACACCACCTCCTACAAAAATAGGAGCTTTTTTTGCGCCGTGTCGTGCACGTCCTGTACCTTTTTGACGGTACACTTTTTTCGTGGTACCTGAAACTTCACTACGAGTTTTTGTAGATGATGTGCCATGACGCTGATTGGCAAGGTATACCCGAACGTACTGCGCAAGGAGAGTGGGTGAGGCAGTAACGCCAAAAATTTCTGAAGAAAGTTCAAGTGTTTTCTCTATTTTTCCATTTAACCCATACACGTCAATACTGAACTTGCTTCGAGGCTTTTCTGGTTTCTTTGTGCTTTTTGGGAGCGTAGTTTTTTTAGCAGTTGGCATTAGAGTGAGGAACGAACTTCTAACAATCCATTTCTTGCCCCGGGAACAAGCCCTCTAATAAGGAGCCCATCGTCTTTTACCTCAAGTACTTCTAGATTTTTGACAGTCACTCGATCCTGACCCATGCGGCCAGCCATTCGCTTTCCTCGAAATACGCGACCGGGAGTCGTGGTTGAGCCAATAGATCCTGGGTGACGTTCACGATTTGATTGTCCGTGAGTTTTTGGACCACCTGCAAATCCATGACGCTTCACCACACCTTGAAAACCTTTTCCTTTAGAGGTACCTGAAACGGCAACACTGTCGCCCTTTTTAAAGAGAGTGGCAGGTTTGAGTTCATCGCCAATAAAAAGTTTTACCTCTCCGTGACTTAACCCCTTTTTCCCTTCTTCTTCCAGAGGAGTAAACTGATTTTTTGCTTTATCAAGCCGAAACTCCCTTAAAAAGTGAAGCGGGGTTTTTATTCCCGCTTTGTCTAACTGACCCTTGACTGATTTTTTAATATTTTTGGTAAGTCCGAATCCGAGGGTAACGGCAAAATACCTTTGGCTTTCTGGCCAAGAAATACTTACCACATAGCAGGGGTTTGTCTTAATAAAGGTTGAAGGAACACGTTTGCCATCTTCGCTGAAGGTTTGAGACTGAGTTGATTTTGTACCTAAACTAAATCCTGACATAAAAATAGTATCCCTACCGAAGCCCGCCTAAAGGCGAGGCGGAGGGGGACTTAAATTTAAACAATCCTTTTTTTCAAAAAAAGAGCCCCAGATTGGGGCTTTGTCTCGCCAATCGGGAAAGTCTTACTTTAATTTCCTTGAACTAAGAAAATCAGCATCGAAGTAATTATATATCATCAACACGCGTAGGTCAACACGAAGTTCTCTTATTAAGGAGAAGGAGTTGCTATTTTTTGTTTTGATTTATTAAGATAGTCTTGTTTCTGTTGCGAATTTTTATTGAATTGATCGTACCTCTCTTTACTACCTGACTGACCAGGTGGAATCATGGGATATGGATAAGATGAAGTACTATTTTTAAATATACTATTCCAATCATACGATTTAATAAACTTCACAACATAGAAACCAATAAGTGTTATAAATATCCATCCAATAACTGCCGAAAGAATTGCCCACTTTAACGATGATTTACCGTTTATATCAACTGAGCTCCGAGCGTGCTTATAGAGTGTAATTAAAAAAGCGAGCGCATACCAACCAAAAGCAAGCTGAAGAATAATACAAGGCAGTATAAAAATCGTAATTAAACGAGGAAAAAAAATTAAAACTATCGTAAGAGAATTTTGAATAAGTATTGTAAGAAGGGAAAAAATAAAACCTCTGAGAAGAATTCCCCCAAAGTTTTTACTAATAATGTAAAAGCTTCTGCGTATCGCATCTAAGTAGTTGTGGTTTCCTAAAATTACCTCAAATCCTGAAAATGAGAATAAAATACTAAAAAGAAGCGCTATAAGAGGAATTGGGAAAAACGAACCCAATATAAAAATTCCAACAAGTAAAGAGGTAAGAATTACAGGAAATGATAATTTAAATCCCCTTTTAATGAATGAGGAAATTGGTTGTGGATTGTCGGCGGAGTCTACTGCAAGAATCTGAGAATTGCCAAATGTTATACCCACGATTAACCCTATAAGGGAGAAAAAAATAATTTGTATAATCAAAACTGGCGCAATTCGACCTAGTAACGTACCGAACGTTACAACATTATTACTTTGAAAGTTTGAAGTAAAACTACCCCACGAACCGCCGATAGTAAGTATCAGAACAATCGCCATTACCCCAAACAAAACTATTCCGGTAGCAACACTAATAATTGAAAGAATGAAAAGATTGAATACCGACTTGGAAAAGATATGCCAGGATTGTTTGAAGAGATCGCTTATAGATGGAAGATTCACTATGGTCGGTTGTACGACTGTTTGAGAAGAAGGAGACGATGTAGGTTCCATTGCTTTCACTGAGTATGCAAAAAAATAATAGTCAAGTCAACGGCAAATATAACACCCACCAGATCAACGAACCTACGAGGTTCGTTTTAAATTGTTATAACGGCCTAATTCTAACCAATTTTGTTAGTTTTATATTCAAGCGCGCCTGAAGATATTACATTTTCACTTCTACTTCAACACCTGCGGGGAGCTCTAAATGCATGAGAGAATCAATCGTTTGGTTCGTAGGGTTTACAATATCAAGAAGTCGTTTGTGAGTTTTTAATCCAAAATGGTCTCGCGCGTCTTTTTCAATGAAGGGAGACTTATTTACTGCCCACACCTCCTGTTTGGTAGGCAGGGGAATTGGTCCTTTCACAGATGCGCCGGTTTTCACCGCCGTATCAATGATCTTCTGACAGGTCTCATCAACTAACCGATGATCGTAGGATTTAAGTCGAATTCGAATTCTACCTTTTGGCATACTATAAAAGTGCAACTATAATGGATCACAGTATTATATCATACTGTGTCGTACCGTGTTTATTTAGTTACTTTCGTAACAACTCCTGCGCCTACGGTATGTCCACCTTCACGAATGGCGAACTTTAGTCCGTCTTCCATCGCGACAGGATAGATCAGTTTTGCGCTAATTTTTACATTATCTCCTGGCATTACCATCTCGACGCCTTCTGGAAGCGTAAGTTCACCAGTGATATCGGTAGTTCGGATATAGAACTGAGGTCGGTATCCTTTGAAGAATGGGGTGTGTCGTCCACCTTCCTCTTTTGTTAAGACATAAATCTCTGCCTCAAACTCTGTGTGAGGAGTGACAGAACCTGGCTTTGCAATAACCTGTCCACGCTCAACATCATCTTTTTCAATACCTCGGATGAGGAGCCCGGTGTTATCACCCGCTCGAGCCTCATCGAGTGTTTTTCTAAACATCTCAATACCGGTAACCACTGTCTTTTTAGTTGGCTTTATTCCCACAATCTCCACCTCTTCGTTAAGCTTAAGAACTCCACGCTCAACACGGCCGGTAACTACTGTTCCTCGACCTTGAATCGTAAAAACATCCTCAACAGGCATTAAGAATGGCTTGTCGAGTGGTCTTACTGGTTCAGGAATATACTCATCAACTGTTTTCATAAGCTCTTCAATCGCTTTGATTGATTCCGGATCGTCCTGTAGGGCTTTCAAAGATGAACCCTTAATTACCGGTACTTTGTCGCCTGGGTAACCGTATTTGGTGAGAAGATCACGCACTTCCATCTCGACCAACTCAATAATTTCCTTATCCTGAACCATGTCGATTTTGTTTAAGTACACAATAATCGCAGGTACATTTACCTGGCGAGCAAGGAGAATATGCTCACGAGTCTGAGGCATTGGACCATCAGGAGCTGAGACAACGAGAATTGCCCCATCCATTTGAGCAGCACCCGTAATCATGTTTTTAATGTAGTCAGCGTGTCCTGGAGCATCAATATGCGCGTAGTGTCGTTTTTCAGTCTCATACTCTGAGTGATGAATATTGATGGTAACTCCCCGTGCTTTTTCCTCAGGAGCCTTATCAATCTCTTCGTATTTTAAGAATTTCGCCAGTCCCTTTTTTGACAAGACGTAGTGAATCGCAGAGGTTGTGGTAGTTTTACCATGATCAACGTGACCAATGGTACCAATATTTAAATGAGGTTTGTTTCTCTGAAATACGCCTTCTGCCATAAGAGATGTTTATATATAAATAATAAATGTGTTAAGGAATATACATGAAAGAAGAGTTGACTTCTTTTTCCTATCCTCTTATGATAATTGTAACTATGCGAAAAGTCAAGACCTTTTTCGATACATTCTCAAATAGTTTGATTCCTCACCATCCCTATTACCACACCATACTTACAGAAAAGTTCTCTCGTTCTCTTAAATACTTCATTACCTTTCTCCTGGCTACTTACTTTTTATTCATTCTCTTTTTCTTCGCGCGCTATGATCTCTGGCGTAGTATGCGCACTGCAGTTTCGAGTTTTGTTGCAAGTTTACAAAACTATCCCAACAACCTTATTATTTCCGTCTCAAAAGGCACTGTCATGACCAACTACAACCGTCCCTATTTCATGTGGATGGATTATGGCACTAAAAAAATACCTATTTTTGTGGTTGATGAACACGCAACAGACCAATCAGTTACCCAGTACGGCTCAGTTGCACTTGTGGGCAGAAACACTATTTATGTCCAAAATATAGATCACCGATCTTACCGCAAGCTATCTCTTGACTCAATCTCTACAACTATTGATAAATCTAAAATCATGGAATACGCCGACGCTTTGGCTCAGACGATGAAATTATTCTTTCTCCTTTTTCCCTTACTACTATTTATAATTATACCTTTAGGTCTCATTGTGCAAAATTTAGTGTTTCTTGTTTGTATTAGTGCAGTTGTATATTTTTTTGGAAGAAGTTTTACGAGGGGACGACTTACCTATCGAAAAACATTACAGCTCGCCCTCCATGCCGCAACATTCCCGATCCTTTTATATACCTCACTTATTCTCATAAATTTGTCGTACACATTATCCCCTCAAATCAACGCACTTCTTATCACAATCTTCACAGTGTTTGCAGTACACGAAGCGTACTGGGAGAAGGCTTAAATATAGCACTCTTGTAAACGGCTGTTCACATGCTACAATCATATAATGCCTGCTCAACCTGCCACTTTTTCTCACCTCAATCCTGAACAACTAAAAGCAGTAAATCATATGAAGGGACCTCTCCTTATTGTCGCCGGTGCCGGCACGGGAAAAACAACGGTAATTGTAGATAAGATTCGCTCGATTATTTCACAAAATCTGGCAAAACCCGAGGAAATTCTTGCGCTCACCTTCACAGAAAAGGCGAGCCGCGAGATGGAGGAGCGGGTAGATACATCAATGCCTTATGGCTATTTTCAGATGTGGATCTCTACATTTCACTCATTTGCCGACGAAATTCTGCGCAGCGAGATTACCCACATTGGTCTCAACCCGGGCTACAAGCTCTTAACGCAGGCCGAAACTATTCTCTTTTTACGCAGTCACCTCTTTTTATTTGAGCTCAAATACTTTCGTCCGCTCGGTAATCCCCATAAATTTCTCGACGCTATGCTGCAGCATTTTTCACGACTGCGGGATGAGGATGTTGACCCTGCAACATACCTCCGATGGGTAAAAAAAAACGCGGACGAGGATCAAGAAAAAAATTTAGAGCTTGCAAAAGCATACCAAACATATCAAGATCTTAAAATAAAGGAGGGTTACTTTGATTTTGCAGATCTCCTGTTTTACCTTCTCAAACTCTTCCGAACTCGACCCTCAATCTTGAAAAAATATCAGAATCAATTTAAGTACATACTCGTTGATGAGTTTCAAGATACAAATATCGCACAGTATCTACTCGTAAAACTTCTCGCTCCCCCAGAAAGTGAATGTAATCTTACGGTTGTGGGAGATGACTCCCAGGCAATATATAAATTTCGTGGCGCGTCAATCTCCAATATTCTCACCTTCATGAAAGATTACCCACAGGCAGCACAGATCACCTTAAACACAAATTATCGCTCGTATCAAGGAATTCTTAACGCGTCTCACAAACTTATTCAACACAATAATCCAGATACTCTTGAGGTAAAACTTGGTATTTCCAAAAAACTTATCAGCTCACGGGGAACAAAAAGTGAGAACGTTCATTTTTATATCGCAGACAACGTTGAATCTGAAACTGAGCATGTATGCCACACTATTCTCAACCTCAAACAAAAAAACAATTATCGTTTTGCCGATTTTGCCCTCCTTGTCCGAGCAAATAATCACGCAGACGCATTTCTTACCGCGTTTAGCCGATACGGCATACCGTATCGTTTCCTAGGGCCGGGCATGCTCTTTAAGCAGCCTGAGGTAAAAGATCTCGTCTGCTACTTAAAAGTCCTCTACAACCTTGAAGACTCTGTGGCGCTTTATCGTGTACTATCTATGGATCTTTTTAATCTTGATCCACGGGACCTCAATTTACTCCTCGCCTTCAGTAAAAAAACAACCCTTCCTTTATTTCAATCAATTGAAATGTATCTAAATCCAATGGATCAACCCGTGTACAAAAATTTTATTCCCCTCTTGAGTGAACAAACCAAAATAACACTAACTACCCTCATGCAGATGATCAAAAGACATCTAGCTCTTGTGAAAAAAGAATCCGCCGGACAGATTTTATATTACTTTTTAGAAGATACTGACTACTTAAAAAAATTGGTGAATTATCGCACAGAACGAGAAGAAAAAATTTCTCTCAATATCACAAAGTTTTTTAATAAACTGAAAAAATTTGAGGTGGAACATGAAGACGCGTCAGTAAGCGCGGTTGTGGACTTTTTGGATATGAGTATGGAGCTCGGCGAGTCACCTTCAGCTGAGGAGGTAGACTCTATTGCGTATGACGGAGTCAATATTATGACCGTACACAGTGCGAAAGGTCTGGAGTTTTCTGTAGTGTTTCTTGTGAACTTAACGCGCGGACGATTTCCAACGTATGAAAAAAAAGAAACAATTCCCATACCAACTGATCTCATTAAAGAAATACTTCCCTCCGGAGACTACCATCTTCAGGAGGAACGACGACTTTTCTACGTGGGATTAACACGTGCGAAAGATTATGCTTTTATCACTGTTGCCAAAACATACGGCGAGAAAAAGAGAGAGCGAAAAATCTCACCGTTTGTGATGGAAACTATTGGTGAGGAGGAGTTTAAAAAATTCGAGTCACTGAAGCAGGAGGAAAAACAGCAACTCTCCATTTTTGATTTTAAAAAACCACTGCAAGAGGAACTTATTAAAGAACGGATTCCTCTCACTAATTTTTCGTTTTCTCAACTAGAAACTTTTACTGTATGTCCCCTTCAGTACAAGTATCAGTACGTACTCAAAATCCCAACCTCCCCCTCATCTGCCATCTCATTTGGCACTAGTATTCACAAAAGTTTACAGCGATTTTACGAAGAGTTTCTGATAAACAAAAGTATTGGTATTGAGCGACTTCTGGAAATTTACCGCGCCTCATGGACTCCGATTGGCTACTCATCGGCCTCCCATCAAGAAAGGATGAAAAAAGAGGGCAAAGAAATGCTGAAAAAATATTTCACCACATACCATGATGGCAAAACACCCATTATAGGGCTTGAAAAATTATTTAAAATTCGCTTTGGCGAAAATACTTTTATCACGGGAAAAATCGATCGCGTTAATCAAACTGCGGACGGCGGAATAGAGATTGTTGATTATAAAACTGGCAAAAAACCAGATGATAAGGAACTAAAAAAAAGTTTGCAACTCTCAATGTACGCGCTCGCTGCAACTGATAAGGGATTGTACGGAAAGGAGCTTGATAAAGTTACGCTTACTTTTTACTACCTTCAGGGAATGGAAAAAATTTCAATGAAGCGCACCACCCATGAGATTGAAGAGGTGAAAGACTCTGTCGCCAAAACAATTGAGGAGATACGAACGAGTACATTTACTCCAAAGGTTGGACCCTGGTGCAATTTCTGTAGTTACAAACTTATCTGTGAGGCGTGGTAAATCTTATATAAGCTATAATATCTCCATGAGTGAGCGGTTTATGAAGTCGAATCTCTTTAAACGAATTGGCGAAGGTGGTATCCCACTTCTTAGTTGGCTTCTCATTACATTTCCCGTATGGCTTTCTCCGTTTCATCCCGCAGTAGTTGCCTACTTCATCATTTTTTTTGATCTCTTTTTTTTATACAAATCAGTAGTTACCGCGTATCACGCGACCATATCCTACCTTGAGATTCGTGAGTACGATAAAATTTCATTTTCCAAAAAAGTTGCAACTATAAAAAAGAGCAGCTCTATTAATCACTTCATCATTATGCCCAACTACAAAGAACCACTGCATAAACTTCAGGCAACTATTGAAACAATTACGAAAACCGACTTTCCCTACAAAAATCTTCACCTCATGCTTGCATTTGAAAATCGAGAAGAAGAGGCGGTTGAGAAAGAGAAAATACTGAGGGAAAAATATAAACCATTTTTTAAAGATATTCTTTCCTCCTATCACATTCTCCTTCCCCATGAAGCGCCGGGAAAAGCAAGTAACCAAACATTCGCCTCACACATTGTTGAAAAATATGTAATCGATCACAAGATGGATGAAAAGGAAACGCTTATTACTATCTGTGACGCCGATAGTTTTTTGCCGAAAAATTATTTCTCATATCTTACCTATGAATTTCTCCGCGATAGAGAAAATCTCTACCATTTTTACTGGGCCCCCGTTCTTCTTTATAATAATTTCTGGCAGTTGCCCTTTTTTGTCCGCATGCAGGCAACTCTATCCTCACTCCTACGCCTCGCCCTTCTCACGCAAAGAGAAAAATTAATTCACATCTCAACTTACTCAACGAATTTGTGGCTTTTGAGAGAGGTTGGATACTGGGACGTTGATATTATCCCGGAGGATTGGCACATTTACTATCAAGCCTTTTTTAAATTTGGTGAACGCGTGCGCACTCTTCCCCTCTTCACTATTATTAATGGGGACGCCGTATATTCTGGCAGCATGTTTAAAACGTTAAAAAATCGCTACGAACAGGAAAAGCGCTGGGCATGGGGCGCGAGTGATATTGGATATGCGTGGGGTAAAATTTTCACAACCCCCCACATTCCATTCTGGATTAAATTTAAGAAAATTTTCTATCTTGCCGAAACTCATCTCCTCTGGCCGACCTCGTTTTTTATTCTGACGTTAAGCGCTCTGGTGCCACCACTTGTAAATCCATTTTTTAAGCGCACGGTACTCGGCTTTATTTTACCGCGTCTTTCAGGATTCATTCTTACTCTTGCCTCATTAATGCTTGTCCTCTACATATATCTTGATATACAACTGAGAAATAAATTTGATATAAAAACAAGAGTTATCAATATGCCATTTCTCATCATTCAATGGTATCTCCTCCCCCTTGTCTCATTTCTCCTCTCTTCCTTACCGGCACTCGAAGCACATACGAGATTACTGATTGGGAAAAAAATTACGTATAAAGTAACGGAAAAGGTGTAAAATTGGTTGAAAGTAAAAATAGATATGAGTGAGCACAATTGATTCTGGACAAACCAGAATGACAGACAAACGGGTGTCGAAAAAATAAGGGGCCCCGAAGTACGATTGCCGGCCTAATAGGCAGAAGTACTGCAGGGGAAAAGATTTTTTCGACGGGCCCCGTAATGACACATATGATTTCCTTTTTATTTACATCAACACCACTAAAATACCTCATCCAGAGTCTCTGGCGAGATGAGGCGTTTTCCTACCTTTTGGCTAAACAAAACATCTTTTCTCTCCTCACTCTTACCGCGAAAGATTTTAACCCTCCTCTCTACTACCTCACCCTTAAAGTTTGGATGTTTATTTTTGGTTCGAGTGAGATCGCGCTTCGTAGTTTATCACTCCTTTTCTACTGGGCCACAATGTACGTTATCTTTTTATTTTTTACTGAGATTTTTAAATTCTCAACGAAAAAAAGTCTCCTCTATCTCCTTTTCTTTCTCTGTAATCCGCTTCTTACCTACTACGCCTTTGAAGCACGTATGTATACGATGTTTGCGTTTTTCGCGACTCTTTCTTTCTACGCATACCACCAACGGAAAATTGGTCTCTACCAAATCGCCACAATTTTGGGACTATACACCCACTACTTTATGCTACTCGTAGTCATCACACAGTTTTTCTTGGCACTTCTCTTTGAGCGAGGAAAAAATCACTTTACATTTCTTTTAAAGAAAATGTTTCTTCCCCTCATTGTGTTTATACCATGGCTCCTTTTTGTTGTTATAGAAAAACCAATCGCTCGCGACTCTTCATTCTGGATTCCACTCATTCATATGAAGGATATACTGCTTATTCCCGGCCTTCTTTTTACCGGGTATGAAAACGAGCTCGGATTTTTAACCAGTTCCTCACTTCTCTGGCTCTCACTCATTCTCATAGGGGTGTGTACTTTTGGATATGCAAAGGTGCATTCAGAAAAAACTAAAGAACGGTTGCATCAGTTCATTTTTTTCGCGGCATGGGGATTGATTCCAACACTTATTATTTTTCTCATCTCATTCTATGAGCCCCTCTTTCTTCCCCGCTATCTTATTTTCTCGAATATTAGTTTGTATTTATTTTTTATAGCTTCTCTTGAAGAGTTCAAACCACAACCTCGTATATTTTTTCTCTTCATTGTCCTTGCACTTACTCTCAGCTATAACAGCGCGCAACTTAAATACCGTACTAAACCAGAGATTGATAAAACAATTCGAGAGATTAAAAAATTAGCGGGAAAAAACGATCTACTCTATGTAACAAACGAGCTTAATTTTTTCACCGCTCAATACTATTTTGATTCAGAGAGAGTATTTATTTACCAAAAAACCTATGAAGAACTACCAGCGTATGTAGGTAAAGTCCTTATACCAAAAGATCGCATTGCCAAAACCATTCCTACATTCCCTCGCAAGGTGTTCATTCTGCGAGACGAAACTTCCTACGACATTCAATCATCATATTGATCTAATACACATACGAATTTTTTCGCACTCCAAACATCATGCGTGCGAATAATACTTGCTCCATTCCATATAGAAACTGCAGTTGCCGCAAGTGAACCCTCTAATCGTTCTGAAGGAGGCGGCGTTTCTGACAACTTCAAACCTATCTCTAACAATGTTCCGATGTGACTCTTTCGTGAAACACCGATAAGTATTGGTAATCTAATTTTCTGAAACTCTTTTAATCTCTTGATAATCTCAACATTATGCTTGACTGATTTTCCAAATCCAATTCCCGGATCAAGAATAAACTGATTTTTCTTGAGTCCGTTTTTTAATCCAAGATTAATTGTTTTCCGAAAAAACTCACCGATCTCTCCTACCACATCAGAGTAAGCAATCTCTCCACCCTGCATTGTCTTTGGGTTTCCTTTTATATGGTAAATAATAATAGGAACTTTAAACTTCTTAACTATTTTTATTATTTTTGGATCAAATGTAAATCCTCCTAAACTATTCACCATAGTTGCACCCGCCAAGAGTGCTTTCTCAGCAACCAAAGATTTATACGTGTCAATTGAAATGGGGATAGAAGCATTCACTTTTCGAATGGCGCGGATCACGGGAATAACACGTCGCAACTCCTCCTCTATAGAAATAGAGTCTGATCCCGGCCGCGTAGACTCTCCTCCAACATCTATAATATCTGCACCCTCTACAATCATTTGCTCTGCTCTTTTACGAGCATTTGATAGCGTAAAAAACTGCCCACCATCTGAGAAGGAGTCGGGCGTAACATTGAGAATCCCCATAATTTTAATCTGTTTCATTTTTTCATCGCTTGGAGGTCTTTGTAAATTTTTCCAATAAGATAGAGAGAGCCGGTAATAACATAGGGAGATTGTGTATGGACAAATAAATATTTCAGGGCCTTTTGGGGATCAGGGACTGCGGTAAAGTTTTTGAAATTCAAAGATACGAGAATTTTTCCTAATTTCTGAGGTGTGTCTGAACGAATTCGCCAATCCTGCTCATCTGTGAAAAAATCTGTAACAACAATATGCTTTGCAAAAGGGAGAAGGATTTTTAGCATGTTCCGCGAATCCTTACCTTCTTTAAAACCAATGAGAAAAGTGAATTTTTTCCCTGGAAACATTTTTTGAATATCATCAACCAGTGCTCTCATTTTTTGTGGATTATGAGCGCCATCCACGACAACCGTTTTATTACCAATAACTATCTTTTCACATCGCGCAGCAAAGTGCGCTCTTTTAAGAGCATCTCGAATTTTTTCCTCGTGGAGTATAAAACCATCGCGTTTACTTAAATACACCAGTCCTGCAAGAGCAAGCGTGGCGTTCTCGGCTTGATGTTTCCCATGGAGCCCGAGCTCAACATTCTTCAGATCATAACCGTTGTATGAAAAGTCAAAGAATGTGGATACTGGTGTAACATGAATATTTTTTATGTGTATTTTTGGTTGTATAAAGTTGAGAGTTGCAGACTCTTCTTTCGCAATATCTTCAACTACTTTTCTCACCCGAGGGCCTTGCCAGATTGCAATCGTGTGATTATTTTTTTTAATAACCCTTGCTTTTTCAAAAGCTATTTTACTTAAGGTATTACCCAAAAATTTAACATGATCAAAACCAATTTTTGTATAGAGAACTAATTTATTTGGATTGGAAATAATGTTTGTCGCGTCGTATTGTCCGCCCATACCCGTTTCTATAATGGAGTAATCCACGTTATGATCCAAAAAAGTTAGAAAGGCGAGCGCTACGGTCATCTCGTAGTAGGAAGGTGGCCCGTTTTTTGAACCATCCATTTCTTCATATATGGGAAGTAAACTATTTACTCTCCTCACAAACTCTTGTTCTGAAATAAAGGAATTATTAATCTGAAAACGTTCTCGAATATCTGTCACATGAGGTTTGACATTTAAACCGACAGTGAGTCTATGACTACGGAGTAAAATACTTAATAAATACGCCGTTGAACCTTTACCAGACGTACCCACGACATGAATTACTTTTAACCGGTTTTGTGGATTACCCAGGCGACCCATAAAAAGGTTTGCGCGTTCAAGATATTGGTATCCAAAATTTAATCCAGTGTTTGCCATGGATCGGCTATATAAAAATTCCTCTGCTTGGTGGTACGTCTTGAATTTATTCATCGGTCTCACGACCCTATTATATCGCACTCATGAAAATCCTATTGATTTCGCAAAAATGAAATGCTATCTTTGGGGAATGAAATTTTTGAAAACTGCTGATTCCGAAATCTACAACTTAATAAAACTTGAAGAGAAACGGCAGGCGGAAACTTTGATGATGATTGCCTCAGAAAATGTTGTATCAAAAGCTGTTGAGGAGGCTGTTGGATCGTGTTTGGGAAATAAATATGCCGAGGGATACCCAGGCCGAAGATACTATCAGGGTCAGAAGTATGTGGATCAAATTGAAACGCTTGTCCAGGATCGGGTTAAAAAATTATTTGGAGTACCGGCCGCAAACGTACAACCACTTTCGGGTTCGCCAATGAACTTTGCTGTCTACACTGCACTTCTCAAACCAGGAGATAAAATAATGGGGCTCTCGCTTGTCTTTGGCGGCCACCTTACTCACGGCGCACACTTAAACGCGAGTAGTATCTATTTCACCGCGATAAATTATGAACTGGGTAAAGATGGACTTCTTGATTACAATGCGATTCGTACTCAGGCGAAAAAAGAAAAACCCCAGATTATTGTAGCCGGATTTACTGCATACCCGCGCATAATTGACTGGAAAGCGTTCAGAAAAATAGCCGATGAGGTAGGTGCGTATCTTATGACTGACATTTCCCATATTGCAGGCCTCGTTGCGGCAGGAGTCTATCCTTCTCCGGTGCCATATGCGCACATCGTAACGACTACGACTCACAAAACGCTACGAGGCGCAAGAGGCGGGATCATTATGACGACTGATGAAGGATTTAAAAAAGATCCCGAGATGTCTAAAAAAATTAATAGAGCAATCATCCCAGGGATTCAAGGTGGACCCCATTTAAACGCAATTGCCGGAATTGGTGTCGCACTTAAGGAAGACGCAAAACCAGCATTTAAAAAATACGCGCAGCAAATTGTTGCAAACGCACAAGCTTTGGCAAAAGAGCTCATGTCATATGATTTTAAACTGATATCGGGCGGAACTGATTCTCACCTTATCCTCATTGATCTTCGAAACTTCAAAATACTGGGCAATACTATGGCTGAGGCATGTGAAGCCGCTGGAATTGTCTTGAATGGTAACGGTGTTCCATTTGACACTAATTCACCATTCTATCCCTCAGGCCTTCGTCTAGGAACACCCGGAATTACCAGCCGAGGCATGAAAGAAAAAGAAATGAAATTCATTGCTCGGTGGTTACGAACTATTGTTGAGGAAACTGCAAAAACAAAACAAAAACTAGGAAATGGTGATGAAAAAAAGAGAGAAGTACGCAAACAAATTCTCGATAACACAAAAATATTGTCGACTATAAACCGCGAAGTCAAATCCCTCTGCAAAAAATTCCCTATCAAAAAAGAATATTAATTTACTACTTTCTCTCCGTTAGCATAAACTTTTGTACTCCCTGCATTTACATATGCAACCTCAAATCCTGTTAATTTTCCTTCTGCATTTCTTAAAACAAAAATCGTTTCAATATTAGTTGGTTTATCTGGAGCAATAATTTCTGCACCTAATTCTGATATTTTTTGGCCAATCCCTCCCTCTATACCAGTAGTACAAGAAACAAGAATTAATGTAGGATGTTCTATAAAGGCACTATGAAGAGCTCCGCCTCCTTTTCGCGAAAAATCAGAGATATAAATTACATTATTTTTTCCTTTTGAACCAAGCGCTATACTACCCTCTGTACCATGACCTCCTACTATGCCAAACGTAGCGGGACCATACCGCTTTCTCATTGAGTTGAGACGATGCACTGCTGACAATTTACTATCGCATTCTACCACTCTTAATCCGTATTTGGTGAAAAAAGCAGCATCATTATTTAGTTGATTGTATAATGCACTAAACACTTCGGTATTACAAGTAAAAGCTCCATTATGATCGGCTTGCGGGTAAAGAATCACACCATAGGAAGTGTCTTTATTGTCACGTTCCTCATATTGATGTATAAGAAGTTCTTGAGGATAGCGTGAAAAAAACTTAATACCGAATTCTTTTTGTAAAACAGCAGTCATTCCACGATGCCTCGTCTCCAAAGCATGAATTGCTCGCGTGTTTTCAATAGCTGCAATCAGAAGATGGGGAAAGCCATATATCCAAGCGTCAATGTTACTTTGCGGATCAAGACCATAATGAGTAAGCATGTCAACTTCTTCTTGATAAGGGATAAAATCTTTTTCACTAGCTTGATACTGCTTAAACCTTCTTATATATTCATTGTTGTAATTACCTAAGAAGCTTTTATGATTGTATTTTTTGAGAAGAAATGCAATTATACCTGGATGCTGTGAGTTTAACTCAAACATTCTTTCAGTGTTTTTTGCAAATGTATGTTTCAAGTTCTCTCCCTCCCTTCCTTCGCTAATCCATATTCCCCAGTAAGAAATAAATTCTACGTTAAAATGTTTAAGAAACAGCTCGTCAAGAGCTCGTTTTCCAAGATTTCTCACAACCGCTTTATCACTTAATAAAAAGTCTGAGAGAATTTTAGCTGTCGGAAATATATCTTGTGAATCACGTACAGAATCAACAATATTAAAAAGTGCAGTAGAAGCTCTATCGGCAATTGACTTGTTGTCATAATCTATCAAGGGCTCTAACATTGTCGCAAATCTGTATTTAATATCCGATTGTTCCTGGATTCCCCTGTCAATAATATCAATATTTTTGCCTAATAACTCTCTGCCGTATGGTTGCTGGCTTTTGGAACCAAATTGAGATAGCACAAATGCAGCCTCTAACGCTTTTAAACTCTGCGGTAAGTTTGTCATTGTAATTTTTGGAGTAATATGTCCCATATTTTGTTCTATAACAAATAAAGCTGTATCGCCAACATCGGTTAATAAAGAATTCTTTTTCATTCTTGCGGCGATAGTCAAAAGATGAAGTCCACTATTATAAACATCAAGATCTCGAGATTTTAAACCTTTGCCTGCCTCGATTAATTGACCCATCAAAAAAGCTTGTTCTTCAGAATTAACTGATGTGTTTGCTTCTCTTTTACGTGCTAGTTTATTCACTCCTCTAATAAATGTTTTAAATCCCTCTATTGCTTCAGGAGAATATACCGGTTTGTCTGCAGTAAGAACTGGTTGCTTCACTTCATTTATTGTCCTAGTATGGAGGGCTCACTTTGCAAGGATAGTATCTAGTTGAGGTTTAGGTTGTACAACTCGTATTTCACCCAAAGATTCTTCCATATCTCGAGTATAATATAGTTATATAGTTCCTGCACTATTTTAATTCACCCACACCCCGCGGGTGTAATCGGGAGCCGAGTTAGAAATGGATTTGGACTTTATGTAAGGTATAATATACATCGTATGATCTATGCCCTTATTGTGGCGGATGCGATGATGCTTGCTTCACTCGTTTTGCGCTTTAGTTCGCTCCCTCCTCAAATCCCACTCTTTTACTCGCAAGCCTGGGGACAGGATCAGTTAGTTGACTCATGGGTAATACTTCTTCTCCCTCTTATTCTCCACATTTTTTTCTTTTTTAATATTTATCTCTACAACAAACTTTTTTTCCCCGACCATTTTATTCGCAGGCTTGTCTTAATTGCTAACATCTCACTTACCGTTGTAATAACACTGATATTTTTAAAAGTAATTTTTTACATTACATAATTCTATGGGCATTGCTGTTTTTTTAACCTCTTTCATACTTGCCTTTCTCTTTACTATTCCCACCATTTTTTTGGCTAAAAAATTCAACCTTGTAACGGATAAATCAAAGCGGTCACATCCCGCGCATACCCATACGGGCCTTATTCCCCGCGCAGGAGGAGTGCCAATATATCTCGCGCTTCTCATTACCGCGCTCATTTTTCTTCCCCTCAACAAAATTCTCGCGGGCATTCTTATCTCAAGTTTTCTTCTTATTGTCGTTGGGCTTTTAGACGACATTCTCGATCTCTCACCCTACTCTCGCTTTGTTGCGAATGTCATCATCTCGATTATTGTAATCTCGTTTGGACTTGGCATTCCCTACATCTCAAATCCCTTTGGCGGCACAATACATCTTGATCACTGGCGCCTTACGTTTGACGTGTTGGGAAAACGAAACATTCTGGTACTTGCAGATTTTCTTGCGGTTGTCTGGCTCACCTGGATTATGAATATGGTGAACTGGAGTAAGGGAGTGGACGGACAACTCCCTGGATTTGTAGGAATTACTGCGATTTTTTTAGGTCTCCTTTCACAACGATTTACCTCCCATGATATTAGTGTACAAACAGTGACGTTATTTTCATTTATTGTGGCGGGCGCGTACTTAGGATTCTTGCCCTTTAACTTTTATCCACAAAAAATTATGCCCGGATATGGTGGGGGCGCGTTAGCTGGATTTTTACTGGGAATACTTTCTATTCTTTCGTTTGGAAAAGTTGGCACTGCTGTGTTTATCTTGGCGGTACCAATGATTGACGCGGTTTACACTATTATTCGCAGGCTTCACAATCGTCAATCACCCTTTCGAGCAGACTGGGGACACTTCCACCACCGTCTCCTTGAGTTGCACTGGGGTAAACGACGTATCGCGGTATTTTACTGGCTTGTCTCGTTCTTACTTGGAATTTTGAGTCTCTACTTACAAGGTATTGAAAAATTATTCGCGTTTGTAACTATTGGTATTGTGCTTCTCGCCTTTATTCTCCTCATTGCAAAATTAAAAAAAGACGACCTCATACGTGGTTCCTAATATGAAATACTTCATTAAAACATTTGGCTGCCAACAAAATGTTGCGGATTCAGAACGAGTGGCCTCGGCCTGTAAAGCTCGCGGGATGAGTGAGGCAAAAAATTACGCGGACGCAAACTATGTAGTAATTAATACCTGTATGGTGAAACGCTCGGCAGAGGATCGGGTATATGGATTAGTACAAAATCTTGCCGCTCTGAAAGACGAGAAACAGAAAAATGAAGAACAGTTTAAAATCATCGTTACCGGATGCATGGTAGGACTCGCCAATCGTGACGCAACCGGAGAATACCTTCAAAAAATTCGAGATCTCATGCCTGCGGTTGATGAGTTCATGCCTATTGAAGAGGTTGGATTTGATCACCATCCCATCCGTCAGGATGCGGTAAATGCATGGGTTCCCATCTCAAATGGGTGTAATAATTTTTGTACATTTTGTGTCGTACCATTTACCAGAGGACGTGAAATCAGCCGACCGTTTCTCCACATTATTGAGGAATGTAGGCGTTTACAGGAGCGGGGATTTAAAAATATCACCCTTCTCGGACAAAATGTGAACTCGTATGGCGCGGATCTGATAAAAAATGAAACAATTACGAAGGGTCTTACACCCGTGTACGTAAAACACCTCGGCCGTTTTCGCATTCCCACCCTTTTCCCCCACCTTTTAGCAGAGGTTGCGAAACTTGGTTTTGAAAAAGTAGATTTTGTCTCTTCCAATCCATGGGATTTTTCCGATGAACTTATTGAGGTTATTGCAAAACACCCCAACATTACCCGCAAGATCCATCTTCCTATCCAATCGGGTGACAATGCCATACTAAAGAAAATGAATCGTTGGTATACCGTTGAAGAATATTTAGAACTCATCAGCAAACTACGGAAAAAAGTTCCAGAAATCACCTTCACAACCGATATTATCGTTGGATTTTGTGGAGAAACTGAGGAGGAGTTTAAAAATACTGTCTCTCTTACAAAAATCGTGCACTTTAAATGGGCATATGTTTCTATGTACTCACCGCGCCCCATGACTGCGGCGTCAAAAACCTTGCTTGATGATATTCCACCTGCTGTTAAAAAATCTCGCTGGCTCACCCTCGATATGTTGATTAACAGACCTCAGTTGAAGAAATATAGTAAAATATCCTCATGAAACTTCTGGTTACTGGTGGAGCGGGATTTATTGGTTCAAACTTCATCCACTATTATCTTCGCAAACATCCTCACGATTCTATTCTCAATCTTGACAAGCTTACCTACGCTGGACATGTAGAAAATCTAAAAGATGTGGAGCATTATCCACAGTATCAATTCGTAAAAGGCGATATTTGCGATGGAACATTAGTAAATCGCCTTATGCAAGGGATTGATACAATTATACATTTTGCCGCAGAATCACATGTTGACCGATCAATTAAAGATCCGGCGCCATTTATAAAAACAAATATTGAAGGTACTGCGCTTCTGTTAGAAGCTGCACTAAAAAATAACGTGAAGCGGTTTCACCATATCTCGTCGGACGAGGTATTTGGCGCGCTTGAGCTAAATACTACTGAAAAATTTAATGAAAAAACTCCCTATAACCCTCATAGCCCCTACTCTGCGTCAAAAGCCTCATCCGACCACTTAGTTCGCGCGTATCACGACACGTATAATCTGCCTATCACTATTTCCAACTGCTCCAACAACTATGGCCCCTATCAATTTCCAGAAAAATTAATTCCCCTCGCAATTACCAATTTATTTGAAGGGAAAAAAGTGCCGGTATATGGCGATGGTTTGTATGTTCGCGACTGGCTGTATGTCGAAGATCACTGCGAGGCAATCGACCTTATTTTGGAAAAAGGAATAGTTGGGCAGACGTATCTTATCGGTGGCCTTGATCAAGACATACCAAATATTGACGTCGTGAAGAAAATACTTATGCTCCTTAACAAAAACGAAAACGAGATTGAGTACGTGAAAGACCGACTTGGTCATGACCGACGATACGCCATTGATTGGAGCAGTATGAAAAAACTCGGATGGGAACCAAAACATTCATTTGAGAGTGGACTAGAACAAACTATTTCCTGGTATAAAGATAACGCAAGTTGGTGGCAGGGGATAAAATATGCTTAAGATCGCACTTACCGGCTCAACAGGACTTGTCGGCAGCAGAATTATAGAACTTCTTGGCAACTCGTTTGAGTTCATTCCCATTCTCCAGGAAGACGTAGATATTACAGATAGGAAAGGCATTACGCGTGCAATTGACACGATGTCTTTTGATATTCTCCTCCACCTTGCAGCCTATACTAATGTTGACGGTGCAGAAACTCAAGCCAAACTTGCACATACTATTAATGTCGAGGGAACAAAAAATATATACGACGCGGTAACAAACAAAGGTAAAAAACTCGTATATATTTCAACCGATTATGTCTTTGATGGTACTAACCCTCCGTATGACGAAACAAGTGTCCCCAATCCTATTGGTGTGTATGGAACTACTAAATATGGAGGTGAGGAAGTGGTAAAAGAAAACGCGATGATCGTTCGCATTTCCTATCCTTACCGAAGCGAATTTGAGATTAAAAAAGATTTTATTCGGGCTTTAAAAACACGACTCGAAGAGGGAAAGCCACTGAGTATGGTGGGTGACATTGCAATAACACCAACATTTATTGATGATATCGCGTACGGCCTCCGACATCTGTTTGAACATTTCTCTCCTGAAGTATTTCATCTTGTCGGCTCAAGTAGTCATACTCCCTATGAAATCGCCCTCCTTGTCGCGGAAACTTTTAATTTAGACAAGTCGCTCATTAGTAAAACTACGTTTAATGAATACTTCCCCCACCCCGAAACCCGCCCCCGCGATACGAGAATTATTTCGAAAAAAAACAACTTTTATCCCATGCATAATTTAGAAGAGGGCTTACAGATTATTAAAAAACAAATGTAATAATACATTAAATGTCGCGGAGCTTACAAAAATTTTACTTTTTCACTGAGTCCCTTACAAATCTGTCCGAATTGGAAAAGGAAAATTTTTCGTAAGCAAGCGATGATCTTTCCGGAGAACAGTGTTGAATTTACTGTGTATTTTTTATATCATTAGACCTTATGACGCTTAGTATTATTGGTCACGGATATGTTGGGCTCGTTACCGCTTGTGTCTTCGCTGATTTTGGTAATACCGTGTGGGTTATTGGCCATACCAAAGAAAAAATAGAGAGACTACAAACAGGTGACCCTATAATCTATGAGCCGGGCCTTCGTGAAATGCTTCAAAAAAATATAAACGCCAACCGTCTCCATTTTACCCTTGATTACAGTAAAGCAATCCCAAAAGCTGATGTTGTGTTTATTACCGTTGGCACACCCCCAACGATAAAAGGAGAGGCAGATCTTTCCGCTGTGTTTGAGGTTGCGAAAAACATCGGAAAACATCTCAAAAAGGGGCTTACTGTAGTGTCATGTAAAAGTACGGTGCTTGTTGGTACAAATAAAAAAGTTGAAGAAATTATTAATAAACATAAGCCCTCAGGTGCAGAAGTTGCAGTTGCCTCCTGCCCAGAATTCTTACGAGAAGGCACGGCACTCCCCGACACTATTCAACCTGACAGAGTAGTGATTGGCTCAAATAATAAGCACGCGATTGAGACACTCCTTGAGCTGCATAAGCCATTAACGGGTGAGCGAATCATTACTGATCTTGCCTCAGCCGAACTCATTAAATACACCGCAAACGCAATGCTTGCGACAAAAATTTCATTCGCAAACCTCATCGCGTTTTACTGCGAAAAAACAGGCGCTGATGTGGAGCGAGTACTTGACGCTGTTGGTCTGGATAAGCGCATTGGGAGAGTTTTTATGTCGCCAGGTATTGGGTACGGTGGATCATGCCTTCCCAAAGATGTAAACGCAATTCTCCATACGGGTCACCAACTCGGTATTGACGTCTCTCTCTTTGAGGCAGTTGAAAAAATAAATTCTGACGCGAGAAAAAATTATTTACGAAAAGTGATTGAAAACATAAAGGGTAAGACTGTTGCAATTTGGGGACTCAGCTTTAAACCTGATACAGATGATATTCGGGCCGCTTCGTCAAAATATATTATAGAAGAACTCCTTGCTAAGAATTTTACAGTCTCAGTATATGACCCGGCCGCGATGGAAAATATCAAGAAAATTTTTAATGACAAAATTAGTTATGCAAAGGATCCCTATGCATGTGTAAAAAACGCAGATAGTTTATGCATTCTCACTGAGTGGAATGAATTCAAACAAACAGATCTTGAAAAAGTAAAAACGAATATGACACACCCTGTAATAGTTGATGGACGAAACATGTATAAGCCGGAAGATATGAAAAGACGTGGGTTTATGTATGTCTCCGTTGGTCGAAAATCAGTAGCATAACCTATGAATATACTTGTTGCAGGCGGCGCGGGATTTATCGGATCGCATCTCATAGACCGGTTGATTGCAGAAAAACACAGGGTAATCTGTGTTGATAATTTTCTCACCAGCGCGGAAAGCAATATCTCACATTTTAGTAAAAATCCACAGTTCACCTTTCTCAAACATGATATTACAAAACCCCTCACCGTCGACCAAAAACTTGATGCTATTTTCCACCTCGCCTCCCCCGCCTCACCCAATCACCATAGTCCCATAAGTTATCACAAACTTCCGGCGCAAACGATGATGGTAAATACCCAAGGTACTATTGAACTTCTCTCTCTTGCAGAGAAACACCACGCGAAATTTCTTTTTGCTTCAACTTCAGAAATATACGGCGATCCCCTTGAACACCCACAAAAAGAAGAGTATCGGGGCAATGTCTCAACTACTGGGCCCCGATCGGTTTATGACGAGGCCAAGCGATTTGGTGAAACAATCACTGCCTACTATTGGCGAGATCGAGGAGTTGACGGCAGAATTGCAAGAATTTTTAATACTTACGGGCCCCGTATGCAGCGCTCAGATATGCGCATGATCATTGTGTTCATTACCCAGGCTCTGGCGGGAAAACCACTGACGATATTTGGTGATGGCACACAAACTCGCTCGCTCTGTTATGTTGATGACACGGTTGAAGGATTGGTGCGACTCATGTTTTATCCCAATACCAAAGGAGAGATTGTAAATATTGGCTCGCCAGACGAACATAGCGTACACGAGTTTGCAGAAATTATTAAAAAACTTACCCAGTCATCAAGTACAATTGAGAAGAGCGAACAATTACCAGAAGATGATCCAAAAAAACGAAGACCTGATATTGCAAAAGCACAAAAACTCTTACAATGGCAACCTCGGATAAAACTTGAGGAAGGAGTCACTCGCCTTATTGATTACTTCAAAACCACCCTATGAAAAAAGCGGCAATTGTTATTCCAACGTATAATGAAGCGGGTGATATTGAAAAAGTCATTGACCAGATTTTTAGTGAAGCAAAAAAAATAGAGAACTGGGAACTTCATGTATTAGTAGTTGATAGCACCTCACAAGATAATACTGACAGTATCGTTAAAGGTCTACAAAAAAAATATCCACGTCTCCATTTATTGGAAACTAAAAAAGAGGGACTAGGAAAAGCCTATATTCATGGTTTTACGTATGTGTTGGAAAAATTAAATCCGTACCTCATATTTGAAATGGATGCAGATCTGTCTCATGATCCCAAAGAAATTCCTCAGTTCTTAAAGAGCATCGAAAGTGGTAGCGACTTCGTAATCGGTGCGCGTTATATTAAAGGTGGTTCCATACCAAAAGAGTGGGCACTCCATCGCAAATTATTTTCTATCCTAGGAAATCTTGTTATTCGGTTTGGCTTCTTTAATATGAAAATTACCGACTGGACAGATGGGTATCGCGCTATTAAAGCATGGATTATCAAAGACTCTCTCGAATATGTTAACCAATATTCAGGCTATATATTCCAAATCGCACTTCTGGATAACGCCATAAAACAAAATGCTGTTGTCAAAGAAATACCAATTAACTTCAAAGATCGTAGTCATGGAGTCTCAAAAATCAACTCGGCGCAATACATAGCTCATATATTATTCTATGTATTTTCTCACTCCTCATTTGTAAAGTTTGTAATCGTGGGATTGATTGGCTTCATTCTCGACTTTAGTATTTCCTATGTGCTTATTGAAAAAATGCACAAGGCTCTCTGGTACGCAACTATCATCAGCACTGAATCAGCAATTATCTGTAACTTTTTCCTGAATAATTTCTGGAGTTTCAGTCACAAACGAATAGCTGGTGGAACACGAAGCTATATGGCAAGCTTTTTAAAATTTAATCTTGTATCTTCTGGATCTGTCGCAATTCAAACTATAGGCATTCATATATTTGATCTTATCTTCGGCCGTAAGTGGTGGTATATATATAAAGTCCTCTTAATCGTATTCGTGGTCATACCTTACTCATACTTTTTCTACAACAAGCTTATCTGGAAAAACAAGAAGTAATTATTTACCCTCCTGTTTGTCTGCGTACTGCGCGTATATCCAGCCCAGTTTATTTTTATCAAACTGAATCTTGTACCATCCCTCTTTTTCCTCCACCAAATCAAACGTTTCGCCTGGTTTTACTCGACCAGCTTCTGAGGCGGATACTGAGGGTTCGCCACGCACGCGCAGATACCCAATCTGAGTATCACGAATTGTTACCGTTGTTTTTTTAAGCATAGCGCTTTGTGTAGACTGACCATTCGTTGGGGCAAGTGACGTGGTTGGCTTGGCGCTTGGATCAACGGCAAGCTTAAAACTTGCGTTCACTCGGTATCCCGCGTCTACTTTTATTTTTTGAGTACGTCGCAAAAATCCCGGCATAAATACTGATAGCTCATGATCACCTTTCATAACATCCGCAAGTACTACTGACGCAACCCCTTTTTCATCATTGTCTAAATAAATAATAGCGCCGTTTGGTTCTGTCTCTACATAAATCTCACCCATGTTTGCGTTTTTTGTTTTTTCCATTTTACTAACCGTAAAAATTTCACCTGCAGATTCTATATCACTTGTACCGAGTTCACGATTTATGAATGAGAGAGCGTTTTTATACACCTTTATTTTTCCCTGCCAGGACGCAGTTGGACTTGCGGTGGCTTCTGGAATAAGTTTGATAAGAAAACTTCCTACTTTTGCTTTTTCTTCATAGGGAGTTTTTCCCATGGCAATGTTATCAATAAAAACAGTTGCCGAAGGTGACGACACAACGCGAAGCTTTCCATACACATCCTGCGAACTCAAGACAAAGTATCGAAATCCAATAAATCCCGCAAACAGGAGAACCAAGAATAACAGAAGTAATAATTTCCGCTTCATAGATGGGTTTTACTATTGTAGAAAAAGTTGAGTATATATGCAATGGAACAATCTGTTGCAAATGTACCTGTGTCCATTTATAATACGTTCTATGTCATACAGCATATCCATCCCTTCTTTCTCTAGGCGTTCCTCCAGGACGGGTATGAGGCGTATGGCCTAAAAATCATTCGTCTAGTCTAACCGCCCCCCAATTCTTCTGGGGGATTTTTTTTGTTAAAAATTCAACCTACAAATGGTGGAAAAATTTTCGATATACAATTCAAATGCCGAACTTATCATTCCAGCAGGTCATCGAGAATGGATACCTGTTGAAGGATTAGAGTTTCCAAAAGTGGATGTTTGGCATAACCTCTCAGCAGGAATACAAGTTCCTATTGAGCATCTTCCCTATGTGGGACTTCACGAACCTAACACAGGTGGCATAGAAGCATTGGCTCATGCCGTAACAGAGGTCAGATTGCATGAGCTACAGGGATTATCTGAAGATACATGTGAAATGTTAAATGTATACTCAGGCCAATGGAGAGAGCGGTCAGCGGATCAAACACTTTTTGCACTTGCACCCAACAATGATACTCTTTATGAAAAGGTTATTATACCCGTCATTAACAACGTGTTGAAACAGCAGGGATTAACTCAGGTCTTAATTCCGCATGTTGGCTACCCAATAGTTTCATGGTTTAAAGAAGGACTTGAAATGGCAAAAAACAACCTTACTGAGGCAAATTATTTCAACCTTATAGGACAGGGGACATTGCCACCGGAGATCGGTGCTGTGTATATTGATTTTCCTGGGACTTTTTTTAGTGCAGCATACGATCCTATTTTGGTGAGAACATGGATAGAAAAAAATCCAGAGGTTCTATTTATTGTAGATCAAGCAAATCTAGGATTTAATACCGGAGGTGACTCTACCGAAGCACTGTTTGATATCGGACTCATACCACCTGATGCAACTAATGTCATCGCAACGTATACAACAACAAAAGCTTTTTCGGTACGAGCATTTGCTCAGGCGTGGTCCTCAAAAAAATTTACTCAGGAGTTTTCTCCCGCTAGTTCATATCATGTCGTTCCCATGACAGATCAAACTGATATTGCTTTAAACTTGCTCAGACCATCTAATTTAATGATTGCACATACCTTAAAACAGCAAATTATTACACACCGGGAAGAGTTGAAATGGAGATTGCAGGAAGTGTACGGCGATGAAGCGGTATATAATGCCCATTTGACCCAGGGACACGCACTTATTATCAATGCGCCAGCATTAGGATTTACTCACGGACTAGCGCTAACTGCAGCGCTTGCCGATGGAGCTGGAAGAAAAGATGGAATCCCTGCAGTACCTATTGCCGTGAAGCCTACATTATATTATGGTGATACTATGAGATATCCTAGTTTGAATGACTATATTTACCTCTCCGTGCCTTTTAATGGAGAGGTGCAAGAGAATGTTAAGTTCGCATTACAAATTGATTAAATCAACCTATGAAAAAACCAACGGAACCACTACGCTTATTTTGGGGCGAAAATCATGCGCTAAAACCGAAAATTGTTCAGAAAGTAATAATCCACGCACTACACGAGTCTGAAAAAGTGATTCATCTGTACCCCGCAGATTTATATTATGAAACGCAGAAATTACTTAGTAAGAAATATCAACTTTCTCCAAATTCCATACTATTGCAAAACGGTATTGAAAGTCTCTTGGTCGCGATATTTCGTGCATTTATCGCAGAGGGAGACGAGGTTATAACGTTATTGCCGACTTTCACACACTATGAATATAATGTCACACTACTGCGTGGGACTATTACCCCCATTCCTGTGAAATTACATTATTTCCTAGATGCTCAAGACATTCTCAATAAAGTAACAAATAAGACGAAAGTAATTTGTCTCGCGTTTCCAAACACTACTACAGGTTTATATCACGTAACGAGCGCAGGTGTTAAAAAGATACTGGATAATTTTTCAGGATTGGTTGTAATTGATGAATGTTACTTCGGGTTAGGAACAGAAACGGTGTTACCATTAGTAAAAAAATACAGCAACTTGGTCGTGCTACGAGGCGCCTCAAAAAGTTGGGGGTTAGCAGGTATTCGTGTTGGATTCGCATTCGCAAATCCGGAGGTCATAAAAAAGATAAATACACATAGTGTTCATCTCGCAAACGATCCGATTGCGGCGAGTAGTCTTTTGGTGCTTAATAGTATTTTACCCCACAGTAAAATACTTGAAGAAAACTTCATTATGTTTAAGGAAGCATTTATTAAAAAACTCAGAACTATTAACAATATTCAAGTACACCCATCAGCAAGCACTTTCATCCCTATTACTTTAAATAGTAAGATAAGTTTGAAAAACATTGTCAAAGCGTTAGAACGACATGATATTCTTATAAAAGATACGAGTGGGTTTGGTTTTTTACTATTGGGTATTCCTCCGAGAGAGTACTGGGAATATATGTTCGATGTTATTGAGAAGGTCTTGTTGGGAAAGCAACTTTAATCAGCGAATTTCGTAATTTGCATTAAAAATATTGTCTCTGTGATATCATAGTAACCACATGGTAAAAGATAAGATTATCAAAAAATTAGTTGATGCTCTGGAGAAAGTGGGCATACAAGAGGAGTTTCCACTTGTCGAACATCCTACCAATTTGCAGTTTGGCGATTATTCAACAAATATCGCTCTCAAACTTGCAAAAAAACTCTCAAAAAACCCGCTAGAACTTGCGCAACAAATTATAAACGCTTTTACGCCGCCTCAACAAATTTCCAAAGTACAGGTCGTTCCTCCCGGATTTATAAATTTTACCTTATCAACTGCGTACCTCCTTAAAACGCTCTCCAAAATACTTCAATCTGGTAACACGTATGGACAGACTACTATTTTGCAGGGTAAGAAAATCATGATTGAATACACAGATCCTAATCCATTTAAAGAGTTCCATATTGGTCATTTGTTTAGTAATGTTGTGGGCGAGTCTCTCGCAAAATTACATGAGGCGCTTGGGGCAGATGTGTACCGGGTAAATTACCAGGGAGATGTTGGGATGCATGTGGCCAAGGCCGTCTGGGGTATGGAGAAAAAATTGAGTGAACACACAGTGACGATTGAAGAATTAAATAACCAAAAACCTACGGAGCGAGCGCAGTTTATGGGCCAAGCTTATTCGCTTGGCGCAACTGCGTATGAAGAGAATGATTCTGCAAAACAGGAGATAAAAAATCTCAATAAAAAAATTTATGAGCTGTCCGACCCGCAGATTAATTCACTTTACGAGAAAGGACGACAGTGGAGTCTTGATTATTTTGAAATTATCTACAAACGATTAGGTACAACATTTTCTGCATATTTTTTTGAACGAGAGGTGGGAAAACGGGGAGTTGAGTATGTAAAAAAATATCTAGCTCAGGGAATTTTTTCTGAGAGTGAGGGTGCGATTGTTTTTAAGGGCGAGGAGTATGGACTACACACAAGAGTGTTTATAAACTCACTTGGCCTTCCCACCTATGAGGCAAAAGATCTCGCACTTCCCTCTATAAAATATGAAAAATACCCCTACGATCAATCAATTATTGTAACGGGAAATGAGATTAATGAATATTTTCAGGTTGTGCTAAAAGCTCTCGAACTCACTCAGCCAGATCTTCGAAAAAAAACTCAGCACATTTCTCATGGTATGGTGCGACTTCCTGAGGGAAAAATGTCGAGTCGCACGGGAAAAGTGATAACGGGAGAGTGGCTCCTTGATATGGCAGTTGAGAAAGCAAAAGAGAAAATGCCGGAAAACAATGACCCTCATACTGCTGAAAACGTCGGTGTAGGATCAATTAAATACGCACTTCTTAAAAATAGTATTGGAAAAAGTACTGAGTTTAGTTTTGAAGAATCAATTGCGTTTGAAGGAAATTCTGGACCCTATCTTCAGTATACGTATGTACGATGCCAATCAGTTCTTAATAAATCCGACAAAAAATATTCTCTCCATACTGAAGCGTCTCTGCAGGGGGAGGAACGAGAACTTGCACGTCTCCTGTATCAATTTAGTGAGATTGTTGAAAGCGCAGGTCTCCACCTCGCACCTAATCTTATTGCAAATTATTTGTATACCCTTGCGCAAGCCTTTAATCTTTTTTATCAAAAACGTCAGATTTTAAAAGCTGATGAAAAAACAAAACAAACGCGCCTCACGCTCACCGCAGCTACTGCACAAATTATTAAAAACGGATTGAGTTTGTTAGGCATTATGACAGTCGAAAAAATGTAATATATGTTTTACATTTGCTCAAATTGCGGAAATGGTTCGGGTTCATGGATGGGACGTTGTCCTGATTGCGGACAATGGAACACATTTAAAGAACAGCGAGACTCTAAAGATTCTAAAAAGAAAGAATCTCTCACCAAATTCAGCACCACCCCTCTCTCAAAAATTACCTCTCTTGAAACTAAGCGTAAAAAAACAGGTATTTTTGAATTTGATCGAGTACTCGGTGGCGGATTCGTACCAGGGGTTGTAATCATGCTCACTGGTGAACCAGGGGTGGGAAAATCAACCCTCCTTCTACAATCACTCCAACACTTAAAGACACTCTACATCTCAGGAGAAGAGGCGGCAGAACAGGTGAAAGATCGAGCTGACAGATTAAAAATTAATGTAAAAGATCTTCTCTTTTCAGATACCTTACAAGTTGAGGGAATTATTGAGGGAGTTGAAGATTTAAAAACACTGCCGGAAATTATAGTGATTGACTCAATCCAAACGGTGTACTCACGTACAATTGACAACCCAGCCGGAAGCATTACCCAACTTCGAGAAACTACCGCGCAACTTATCAAGCTCGCGAAAACTAAAAAAATTCCCATTATAATTGTTGGCCACGTCACAAAAGAGGGCGATATTGCCGGACCCAAAACTCTAGAACATATGGTAGACGCGGTTTTGTCTTTTGAGGGTGAAAAAATCTCTCATTTTCGAGTACTTCGCGCTCAGAAAAATAGATTTGGATCCACTGATGAGATTGGCATTTTTGAGATGGTGCGAGAAGGTTTGCAAGAAGTTACCAATCCTCTCGCGTTTCTTGAAAAAGCAGATGAGGGGGTTGCAGGACGAGCGATAGTTGGCGTTGCGGAGGGAAAACGACCCTTATATTTTGAAATTCAAATACTCGCCTCACCCACACAACTTGCGATGCCTCGACGCGTCGTGAATGGGGTAGATTACAATAAAGTTTTACTCCTTCTTGCCGTGGTGAGACGACACCTCAATCTTCCCCTTGATAAGTTTGATATTTATGTGAATGTGATTGGAGGTGTAAATATAAAATCTACTGCCGCAGACCTTGGCATTATCGCCTCACTTGTCTCATCAATTAAAAATATTCCCCTCCCAAAAAACACACTCTTTATCGGTGAGGTAGGACTTTTAGGCGAGGTGAGAAAAACATACTTTGAGGATAAAATAATTAGTGAAGCCGAACGTTTGTCATTCAAAACTATTCTCTCTCCCAAAACGATACAATCGGTAAAAGACTTGCGCAAAATTCTCAGTCTTTAAAATACTCTTTCTTTACTACTGTTTTTTTTGAATTAGCACCCACTACTTCGATAACGATTTCGTTTTTTCCCGGATGCAGCGGATAAGTATATTCAAAAAATCCATCTTTATTGGGGTATACCCGCTCTCCCAAGACCATGATACTTGCTTCTTTTTCTGTGCGACCATGCAGTGTTATCCGCTCTTCGGAGTGAAAGTGAGTCGTAAGTGGCTCCATAATAGTAATTTTGGGAGGAGTTAAAAATTGAGTAAGTTGATAGGCAAAATAAAGTATAAAAATAAGAAAAATTCCCACTACTCCTACAACTACTGCTTTTTTTGTATGCGAGGTTAAATATTGTGATGAGATTTTCTTTTTAAATTGTACTTCCTCTAGTAGAGTATAATCTCGTCGAAAAAACGCGATCATTTTGGGAGTATCTAGTCCGAGAAATCTGCTGTAGTTTTTAATAATCCCGGTTATGTAGATTTTTGAGGAAAAGGGTGACCAATCATTATTTTCAATTGAGAGTAAGAATTTTTCTCTCACTCGAATTTCTTTTTCTACCTGTTTTAAGGTGAGACGCTTTTTTTCTCGCTCATTCTTGAGTAGTTCTCCAACTGACGCCATAATAAATTATTCTTTAACTCTCTCAACGTATGTTCCGGTTTCTGGATTAACAACAATTATTTCACCTTCTCGAATAAAGAGGGGAACCATAACAGTAGCACCTGTTTCAACTATTACCGGTTTTTTTGCGCCCGATACGGTGTCACCCTTTGCCGTGTCTTCAGTCTCAGTTACTTTAAGCTTAACGCTTAAAGGAGGCCGTACCGTAATAGCTTTTTCATTGTGTACATATACAAAATACTTATTACCCTCTTTAAAAAATTTGCCTGCCTCTCCAATTACAGAAATCGGAAGAGAGTATTGATTATATAATCGCTCATCCATAAAATAATAGTCGCTCGCATCTTTATAGAGATACTGCATCTCAATACTTGATACATCTACTATTTCTACATCTTCATTAGATTTATAGGTGTAGTCAATATTTTTTCCAGACATTACGCTTTTCAACCGTGCTTTCATGAGAGCAGCACCTTTACCTGGAGAATAAAAATCAGCTTTCTGTATCTGCCAAATTTCATTCTGGTAAAACACAAACTCACCCCGCTTTATATTTCCCGCCTTTGTTTTCATAATTAAATAGCGAGCAGATTCAATCGATAATGTTAATGAGACGTAAATCATGAATTGAGGTTGCGTTGGCAAAAATCATTGCCAACCGATCAAACCCAATAGCAATTCCGGCACAGCTAGGAAGTCCATATTGTAATATTTTGATATACTCTTTGTCAATCGGATGTATTATTTTTTGTGAATCTTTTCTCTTTTTTTCCTCTTTCTTAAAACGAGCGCTCTGTTCTTTCCAATTAGTAAGTTCAGTGTAACAATCCCCCAGCTCCACTCCCGCAATGTAAAATTCAAACCGCTGCGCAGTCTTGCTGTCGGGATTGAGTTTCGCAAGTGCTGCAAACTCTTTTGGGTAATCGTAGATGAGCGTTGGAAAACCATTTACTCCCAAATGCGGTTCCACTTCTTGCGCATATATTTGGGAAAATATATCTTCATAAGTAAAACCCAAAACATTATAGTTTTTTTCTTCTGCCCGCTTTATAAATTTGCGCGGATTAAACAACTCATTTTCTGCGATTGAGGCGTATTTTGAAAATGCTTCGACAACAGTTATTCTTTCCCATTGATCAAAGGAGATGGTCTTTCCTTGGTGCACAACTTTATGAGTACCGTTTAATACTTTTGCAATATATTGTAACAATGTCAAGACCTCATCTGCAATATCTAAATACTTAGCCCCCACTTTGTAAAACTCAAGCATGGTAAATTCTGAAGAATGAAGGCTCGACGCAGGTTCACTGTTACGAAATGATTCGCCGAAAGAAAAACAGTTGCCAATTCCTTTCGCCAACAACCGTTTTAAAAAAAGTTCAGGTGAGGGAGTTAAGAATAAATCTGAGGTTTTATCTAAAAATACGTACTGTGTTTTGAAAATCTCAAGATACGACTCGGGAATGAGAACGGGTGAAAGAAGGGGGACTTTGATTTCTAAATACTGTTGTTGTTTTAAATAATTTTTAACTGCCTCCTCCACTTGAAGCAAAATTTTATAACGGCCATTATTTTTTTCTCTAATAACAATGTCCATTACAACTCTCTCTGCAGCTCTTCTAATATTTTTTTTGCTTTTGGAGATACTCTATCCGGCACCTGCACATTAAACACCACATACTGATCGCCCCGAGATGAGGAGTGAAGATGAGGCATTCCCTGACCACGAAGGCGTACCGCAGTACCAGATTTTGTTCCCGGTCTCACTTTTAATGTTACTGGTGTATCAATAGTAGGTACCTCAACAGTACCTCCTAAAACCGCTGTTGGATAGGAAATGTCTTTTTCGTAGTAGATATCTTGACCCTGCCTCTTAAAAGAAGAGTGTGGCCGCACATTAATGAGGAGGTCAAAATCTGAGAAGCGGATGCGATTACCATTATCCACCCCTGCGGGTACTTTTATCTGCTTTGTTTTCCCCTCTATTTTTATATTTTTTTCAACACCACGCGCCGCCTCTTCAAATGTAATATCAATCTGGTACACACTCCTCGCTTTTCTTGTTTGACCTGAAAAGGGTGAGCGAAATCCAAAAAATTGCTCAAAAATTTCAAAAGGGTCTGAAAAGCCTTCAACATCTACATTCCCGAAAGGGTTTTCACCTCTAAAATCTGTGTACGTATAATTGAAGGGACCTTGACGACCACTCGACGCTCCTGCGCTTGCACTCCCAAATCCCCCTCGCTCAAACGCATCATGACCATACTGGTCATACATCTCCTTTTTTTTCGGATCACTCAATACTTCGTATGCCTTATTAATTTCTTTAAACTTTTCTGCCGCCCCTATATTTTTATTACGATCCGGATGCCATTGGAGCGCCTGTTTTCGATACGCTTTCTTCAGCTCTTCAGCAGAGGCGTTTTTAGAAACTCCTAAAATAGAATAGTAATCTTTCATTACCCAACAACCTCTCCCTCCTCTACATCTTTCTTGTCATCGGGCTTTTGGTCCTTACCCTTTTCGCTCTGCCCACCTTCAGCCTTTTGTTGATTATTCATACTTTCACCAATTTTCTGAAGAGACTCAGAAAGTTCTTTGGTTTTTGACTCGATCTCATCTTTTGATCCTTTCTCTAGTGCTTGTTTCACGTTTTTCATCTTTTCCTCAACTTCGTCCCGTATTTCCTTTGACACTTTATCTCCGGCGTCTTTGAGTGCTTTTTCAGAGGTGTAGATAAGATTGTCTGCCTGGTTTCGTACCTCAATCTTACTTTTTTCCTCAGCGTCTTTTTCCGCGTTTTTTTCTGCCTCTTCTTTCATCTTCTCAACCTCTTCTTTGGTAAGACCAGTTGAACCAGTGATTTTAATACTTTGCGTTTTACCACTTGCTTTATCTTTCGCAGTAACCGTAAGTAAACCACTCGCGTCAATATCAAACATCACCTCAATTTGAGGGACTCCACGACGGGCGGGTGGAATACCTTCAAGGATAAATCGACCCAGAGACTTATTGTCTCTCGCCAAGGGTCGCTCACCCTGCAAAACGTGTACCTCAACCTGTGTCTGATTGTCAGCAGCTGTTGAGAAAACCTCTGACTTAGAAGTTGGAATAGTAGTATTTCGGTTGATAAGTGGTGTCATCACTCCTCCCAGTGTCTCAACTCCTAGGGTAAGTGGAGTAACATCGAGAAGTACCACATCTTTTGTCTCACCGGTTAACACACCGGCCTGCACTGCAGCACCAATTGCAACCACTTCATCAGGATTCACTGAGCGGTTTGGTTCTTTTCCAAAAAATTCCTTCACCTGATCAGTTATCTTCGGCACGCGAGTCATACCTCCAACCAACACTACCTCATCAATTTTTGAAACCTCAACTTTTGCGTCTTTGAGTGCGGCTTTTACTGGCTCAAATGTTTTGGCAATTAAACCCGACACTAAACTCTCAAATTTCGCACGGGTGAGTTTCATCACTAAGTGGAGGGGCTGATTATCTTTAACCGTCACGAATGGTAAATTAATCTCTGCCTCCAATGATGAGGAAAGCTCAATCTTTGCTTTTTCAGCGGCGTCCCGCAGGCGCTGAAGCGCTTGTGCGTCTTTTCGAAGATCTACACCCTGATCTTTTTTAAACTCATCTGCGATATAATCGAGCACTACTTTATCAAAATCATCTCCGCCCAAATGAGTGTCGCCGTTAGTGGCTTTGACCTGGAACACACCTTCACCAAGTTCAAGAATAGTAATATCAAAAGTGCCTCCCCCTAAGTCGTACACCGCAATTGTGTGTGCGTGTTTTTTATCCAAGCCGTAGGCAAGTGCTGCCGCGGTTGGTTCATTAATAATACGCACAACCTCAAGTCCTGCAATCTCACCTGCCTGTTTAGTGGCTTGTCGCTGCGCGTCATCAAAGTATGCCGGCACCGTAATAACAGCCTTATCTACTTTCTCGCCCAGATATGCCTCTGCGTCCGTTTTAATTTTCTGTAAAATCATTGCGGATATCTCCTGAGGTGTAAATGTTTTTCCCTCAACCTCAACAACCGCCATACCATCCCGCCCTTCTTTTATTGCGTAGGGTAGCCATTTCATATCAAACCGCACAGATTCATCAGAAAAACGGTGACCCATGATGCGCTTGATGGAAAAAATTGTCCGTTTTGGGTTAATCACAATCTGGCGCTTGGCAACGTCACCCACAATCCGTTTGATCGGATCAACAACCGAGGGAATTACATTGCGGCCTTCTTGTGAGTGAATAATTTTTGGTTTTCCACCCTCCATCACCGCAACTGCCGAGTTAGTCGTACCAAGATCAATACCTATTATTTTGCTCATATTTGTAAATAATTTGTAACTTTTAAACTTTAATTTTTAACTTTTTTTCAAGCGCGATTATTTTTCTCCAGCGCATAAAATTTCCAACTCCCATATAGATGGTATATAGAATACCGATTGTGGGAATTGCAGGCGCAACGTAGGGCATTTTATCCCAGGGAATAAGTGAACTCGCAAACATAGCCAGAACACATGCCATGTTTATAGCTGTTGCTTCAACGGCATAGATAATTTTATCTTTCCGCAGCTGATCAATAGTAAACTGAATCTCACTTACATTTTTCATAGAGTGAATTTAATTTTTAACTTGTTTAGAGACTTTTACTGTCGCGCTCCTTAATAATTTCCCTTTATACTCATACCCTTTTTGCACAACCTCCACCACTATATTATCTTTTTCTCCCGGCACTGCCTCAATCGCCTCAGCAAAGTGTGGATTATACTCTTTGCCCAATACCTCAATCTCCTTGAGTCCCATCTGGTGCAGCACCTGTGCAAATTGATCTTTGATAAGCTTTAAGCCTGGATCTTTTATAAAAACCTCTGCTTTCTCTACGTTATCTAAAAACGGCAGTAGTTTCAACAGCAACTGTGCCTCTGTTTCAATTCTTAGCGCAATGTTTCCTAAGCCTACTCTTCGCTCCAAATTTTGGTAATCAGCAAGCGCTCTAAGATATTTACTTTTGCAATCTTCAACCTCTTGCTTTAACTGACTGACCTCTTCGTTAGGCACTTCTTCTTGTTTTTTACCCTTTTTATCATTCATAGAGTGATTAGTTTATGTTTTATAACCTAGTACGTCCTCAATAAGTTGTGAAAAATAGCGAATCTGTGGGGTAATTGTCTCATAATACATGCGCTTTGGTCCCACAACTCCAATAATTCCCTGAATATCTCCAAACCGAAACTCGCCAAATACTGATGCGCATGGTTCAAATACCGGATCATTAAAATCTTCCTCACCCACCATATAAAATACATCCTCATCAACTTTTATACACTGATGTAACACCTTTTGCCAGTACTTAAGCTCGTCCAGAAGTTCAAATAAATTTTTAGAAACATCTAAATTTAAAAACTCCTGTTTATCGAGGAGGTTTGAGACCCCTGCATAATACAGATCGCCCTTGCCCGTTGTCGTGAGAGAGAGTAATCCTGTTCGCTGAGCGAGCACTTTTGTGGCCTGAGAGAGGAGACGGTGAAACTCGTCGCGTTCATCCCAAATACTATTTTTATACGCAACCTCATCGATCGTTGAGAGATCGCGTTCCTTCATGAGATGTTTAATAAAGAACCGAAACCCTTTTGCCGAGGGCACGCGACCAGAGGAGAAATGATTCTTTTTTAGATATCCTTTTTTAGCAAGTTCAACCATCTCGTTTCGAATAGTTGCCGGCGAGATACCAAGTTTATATTTTTTCTCGAGAATCTCAGATCCCACAGCCTCACCACTCTCTGTATACTCCTGAATAATCACTTTTAAGATATCAACCTGTCGCTGTGTTAAGTCTTCCATACCGTTAGCAATATCATAACAATTCTGCTAATTCATGTCAAGAGGTATTACATAGTCGGAGTAGGTTTCCAATAGTTAAAGTATATAAAATGTCTAAAATTTGCTTAATTATAGATTGTTGTGATGGGCCGTCCATAACCTCGTAGGTTGTTTTTGTGACCATGATATAAATAGAACAAATCAGTGTTCGCAATTAGGTATAATGTTCTTCATGTTGAAACTGGGAGCGCATTTGTCAATTGCTGGCGGACACACTAAGGCCCTTGAAAAAATAGTACAGATTGGCGGAAACTGTCTGCAGATTTTTTCAACCTCACCCCGCGGGTGGTCTCGCGCCAAGATGACTCCTGAAGAGATTGAACAGTTTATAACAATAAAAAATAAACTAAAAATAAATCCTGTTTACTTTCACGCATCTTACTTAATAAATCTTGCAGACTCAAGCAATACGGGTCGGTACTCTAAAGCCTCGCTCATTGCCGAGATGAACCTGGCCGCACAACTGGGAATTAAGGGAAGTATTATTCATCTTGGATCTTTTAAAGAAGGAGACCGTGATGAAGAAATCTCACCAGAGGTACGGTCGCGGAAATATGAAATACTGATTAAAAATATCAAAGAGGTGCTTTCACATACTCCCCCCAATGTTTTATTTATTATTGAGAACGCGGCAACAAGAAAAATTGGTCTTACCCTAGACGAACTTTCAAAAATAATTAAAGATGTAAACGATAAGCGTATTCGTATTTGTTTTGATACGTGTCACCTGCATGCCGCGGGCTACAAACTCTCAACCCTTGAACAGTTTGATAATTTTTTAACGATTGTTAATTCTTTTATTGGACTTGAGAAACTTGAACTTTGGCATCTGAACGATAGCAAAGATCCTGCAAATTCACGACGGGATCGCCATGAAAATATTGGAAACGGCACTATTGGACTTGGGACATTTCGCTTTATCTTAAATCATGAAAAATTAAAACACCTCACCTTTATAATCGAGACTCCTGGATTTGACGAAAAAGGTCCTGATAAAGATAATCTTGATATTCTTAAAAATTTGATCACCCCTGAACCCACCCATGTTGTCACCACTCCAGAAACAGTTTGAAAAAATAATTTTCTCTCTCAAGAATAAAAATCATGTTAAAAAAACAGTGATTGATATGTTTCTTACACGTCTTACGGAAGATAAAAATCTTGTACGTGACACAAATAGTGATAGTCATTTTTGCGCTATTTTTCAGCCAGTTGATAGTAAAAAAAAGACCGTATTTCTTTTAGATCACAAAAAAGCGCGCGACTGGATACCACCTGGTGGACATATTGACATTGATGAGACGCCCATTGATACGGTGAAGCGAGAGATGTTTGAAGAGTTACAATACACCATTACAACTGAAAAAATTGAGTTGTTTGATATTGTCAAAAAACACACCAATAATGTTACATGTAAAATCCACTATGATTTTTGGTTTCTCGTATTTATGGAACAGACAGAATTTATAGTAGATAAAAAAGAGGCACGGGATTTCGGCTGGTTTTCATTTGAGGAGGCAGTAAAAAAAATTAAGACTCCAGAGTTTAATGCTATTATGCGAAAAGTGCGTGACGTAATCTAACTGTATTGTGCGCTATAATATACCTATGATATCTCTCCCTGAAGAAGTTACCCAATTCCTCTCATTATTTATGAAAAACAATTTTCAAATCTATATTGTTGGCGGCGCAGTTCGCGATCTTCTTTTAGTGGGGAAAACAAACAACTGGGATTTCACCACAAACGCAACTCCTGAACAGATTCTCAAGCTGTTTCCTGACGGATTTTATAATAATCAATTTGGTACCGTTGGCATTGAAACTGCGCTTGGCATTTTTGAAGTTACAACATTTCGAACAGAGGAAAAATACACTGATCTTCGCCATCCTGAAAAAGTAGTGTGGGCGAAAACTCTCTTAGAAGATTTGGCTCGACGTGATTTTACTATTAATGCTCTTGCCTTTGATGGTACAAAAATTATAGATGTATATAATGGACAAACAGATTTACAATCTAAAATAATTCGGGCAGTTGGTGATCCAGAACAACGATTTAAGGAAGACGCACTTCGCCTCATGCGCGCTGTGCGTTTTGCAACGACACTTGGTTTTACAATTGAAGACAAAACAAAGGACGCGGTAATCGAACACTCTTCACTTATCACCAATATCTCAAGTGAACGTATGCGTGATGAGTTGCTGAAAATCGTCGCCTCCCCACATGGAGCTGGGGGAATGTTACTCCTTCGAGAAACCAGACTCTTGAAATATATTCTCCCCGAACTTGATTCCTGTTTTGCAGTTGATCAAAAAAGTCCAGAGAGACATCATATTGATGACGTGGGAACGCATCTCGTAAAATCTCTCAAACACTCTCCCTCAACCGACGTCATTACCCGCCTCGCAACACTTCTTCACGATATTGGCAAAGTCAAAACCTATCGAAAAGATCCAACAACGGAAATAATTACATTTTATAACCATGAAGTAGTTGGTACACACCAGGTAAAAGAAATCGCCGATCGCTTAAAGCTCTCGAAAAAACAAAAGGACAAGCTTATTACCCTTGTTCGCTACCACCAATTCACCGTCTCGGAGCTGCAAACAGATCGGGCCGTACGCCGGTTTATACGAGAGGTTGGGAAAGAATACTTGCAAGACATGCTTGACCTTCGGCTCGCAGACCGTCTTGGATCGGGAGCAAAACCAAGCTCATGGCGATTTGATCTTTTTAAAAAACGACTTGAAGAGGTGCAAAAAGAACCATTTTCTGTAAAAGATTTAAAGATTGATGGAAATGATGTAATGAAAATACTTACCCTTCAACCTGGACCACGCGTGGGAGAAATTTTATCCGCAATTTTTAATGATGTGATTGAGGATAGAATAAAAAATGTTCGTGAAGACTTATTAAAAGTTATTACCGATTATCCACCTGCTCGTCTGCAAGAATAGTGTCATCTCCATGTCCGGGATATACTATTGTTTCGGCAGGAAGTGAGGCGAGTTTGAAGAGAGAAATTTCAAGATTTTTCTTGCTGCTGTACGCATGACTAAAATCTCCAATTCCGTCTTTAAATAGTGTGTCTCCGGTAAACACAACCCCCTCATCTTTGAAATAAAAACTACAACTTCCAGGAGTATGACCAGGAGTTTCTATTACTTCAAAATGAAATGGGGGAATTATGAATGAGCCAGATGGCAACGCAACAATATTTTTTATAGGAACAACGTGCGGTTCAAATCCCAAAAAATGCTTTGCAGTTGATGAGACGCGTTGCAGTAAAAACGAATCACGACTGTTAATATATAAGGGAATCGAAAAACTTAACTGAATTTCGCCAACCGCCATTATATGATCAAAGTGTCCGTGAGTCGCAAGTAACCCCACAAGATCTAATCTACTACGTTGCAGTTGTTCCAGTAGAAAGTCTGCAGAGTCACCCGGATCAATGATAAGACACGCATCGTCTTTCACGAGAAAATAACAGTTTGTCTGGAGAGTACCGAGAGGATATCTAGTAATATTCATACCCATCAATTTTTTCTTCTTTTTTCCAACCACACCACAATGGGAGTTGCAATAAAGGGCGAAGAATACGTACCGGTTATTGTACCCACCAGAAGTGTTGCCGCAAAGAAACGAATGGTTGACCCCCCAAGGAGAGTAAGCGCCAAGAGCATAAACATAATAGTCATGGAGTTGTTCACCGACCGCACGAGAGTCTCGGTAAGTGCTCTGTTTGCGTAATATTCACTATTTCCCTTCCCCTGAGTCCGCAAATATTCACGGATTTTGTCAAAAATAATAATCGTATCGTGGACAGAAAATGACATAGTGGTGAGAACAGCGGTGACAAATAATGTATCAATTTGCGCACCCATTAGGTGAGACAGAACCGCGTACACACCCATTACCACAAGAAAATCGTGAAGGAGCGCAATAACAGCGGCAAGCGCGAAATTAAATCCCTTAAACGCAAAACTCATATACATAAGAATGCCACTTATTGCAAAAAGCGACGCGATTCCTGTTTTTCGCATCATTTCCCGACCCAGTACCGGACCAACAGTTTCAGATTTAAGCAGTGTTAATTTTACCGGCAACTGATTTTCTAGAGTTTGTTTAAGATGTGCTTCTTTTTTTTCATCAATTGCCTTCGTGCGAAGGAGAAGGTCACGATTCTTCAAGGAAATATCAATGAGCTCAATATTTTCTTGCCTTACTATTGTTTGAACAGAGGAAATATTTACATCGCGATCCAACCGATACTCTAAGTTTGATCCACCAACAAAATCTATAGAGTAGTTGTACCCCCACCGCCAAATGAAAAACAATCCTGTAAGAATGACAACGAGTGAGATAGTAAAGTAAATCCACTGATGTTTTAAAAAATTAATCATGTATGTTTATAAAAAATATTGATCAATCGTCTCGTAATAACTAAGCCCGTGAATAAACTCGTACCGACTCCTATTGCAAGCGTGAAGGCAAACCCACGCACCAATCCAAACTGGGGTAAAAACTCCCAGTTGAGCGGGTTAAAGAGAATAAAGGCTACGATGAGCGTTGTAATGTTTGCATCTTTTATAGCGTCAATTGCCCGTCCAAATCCCAACCGTATGGCAACCTGAAAATCTCTCCCCTTTCTCATCTCTTCTTTAATGCGCTCGAAAATTAAAATATTTGTGTCAACTGCCATACCAATGGAAAGCAAAAATCCCGCAACCCCAGGAAGGGTCAATACCACGGGAACTGTCCGAAATATCGCAAATGTGAGAAGGCCGTAGATAATAAGTCCCAAACAGGCAATCAGTCCAAGCTTCCGGTAGTAGAGTATCATAAACAACATAACAAGAATCAATCCTACCATTCCCGCGAATACACTTTTTCTCACCTCAAGGTCTCCGAGTGTTGCTCCAACACTTCGCTGCTCAATGAGTTTAATCGGCACGGGAAGCGCACCACTATTTATCGCAATCGCAAGCTGCTTTGCATTATCAACCGTGAAATTACCAGTAATTCGCGCATTTCCATCAGTGATTGCTTGCTGCACCACAGGTGCCGAAACAATATATTTGTCAATAAAAATTCCCACCGGATGTCCTATATTTCGAGCAGTAATATCTGCGAATTTACGACTACCTTCGGCGCTAAACTCAAGATTAACCTGCGGTGAACCAGATTGCGGATCAAAAGTAACACTTGCTTTTCTTACCTCTTTTCCCGTAAGACCCGTATCTTTCGTGAGACGAAGTACCGCGGGACCGGTTGCAAGCTTTGCGTCTGTAGTTGCCTGCTCTTCAGTAAATTGAAGCTGTGCGGTGGCACCAATAAGTTGAATTGCTTCCTGCGTCTGACTCACTCCGGGCAGATCAACAGCTATTCTATACTGCTTCGCGTTTTTTACAACTTGTACCGTTGGTTCTGAGACTCCAAAAAAATTGACCCGCTTTTCAATGACGTCTTTTGCTGAGTTGATTGCGTCTTCAACATCCTGCGGTTTAATTTTTGAGATATCAGTTTCAAATACAAGGTGACTTCCTCCCTGTAGATCAAGACCCAGGTGAGTGCGAAAATCCTTTCGATAATTTACCCCCAACGCACGAAGATCAATACTCAAAGGATTGATGGTATAGCGTCCGAGGTGTATGTTTTCAGGAAGATCTATCCAGATAATAAAAAAGGCCACAATACCAAGTAGTAATAGTTTAAAAAATTTCATTTTAAAAGTTCTTCCTCCATACCAACTAACATTATTTTCGGCTGTTTTAAAAAGCGCCACAAGAATGGGTCGTTGTTTTTTTTACGGTATACAAATTCCTCCTCATTCATAATGGTAAAATTTATCTCTCTCCCAAAATCCTCCTGTACACTTATCACGAGTGCGCTTACCTCCGGAACCACAATCACCCCAACAATGAGAAGGTAAATTTCATCTGCTTTAATAATCTGTTGTTTCGCAAACTTCATGGAGAGAGCGATGAATTTTATCTTGCCGATTTTAGAAGCATTTTTATACAGTAGTTGTGAGATTTTATTCGTTTTCGTAAAAATACGTAAAAACTCATCGTAGAATGTGAATGATTTATTTAAGGTATAAAAAACTTTATTCAATCGTTTTTCCTTATGAAGTACGTGTTCACCTGCAAGAATATCAAGCTCTCGCTTTACTGCATTTACCTCCTCTGAAACATCACGTACAATTTTGCGAAGGTAAAAACTATCATGAGGATGATGGAAAAAGAGTTCCAAAATTTTCCTCCGTGTCTTAGACGGAATGATGTGCTCCAGCATGTGGGTTAGTACGTAACCTTATTTCCAATCGGCAACACTTCGACAAATATTTTACCTCGTACGAGAGATATTTCTGCACCCTTCTCATTGGTAAATATTGTATGAGATGTTACATCTTTTTTACTCCAGGTGAGAGGTAGTGCTTGGCCATTCTGGAAAAGAATGCCATCACCCGTACCGATATTTTTATAAAGAATGTGACCGCCTGGGTACCCATCATTTGCCGGTGATTCTTTTGCAAACATCACTATGATATTTTTTGCCTCGAGTGGTTTGTTCGTATTTTTATCAAGGTGGGGAGCTCCGCCATTTTCCCTCGTATAACTATTTGATTGTTGATGATATGTCCACACGACGGCATAGTCTGAGGCGAATGAATTCCAGAAGCCAAAGCTTATCTTTTTGCCCTCTTGTCCCCGATCCAGTGTTTTTTCGTCATCTTTAAATTTCCATAGAGTGAATCCTTTGTTCCACGCAACGCCTTTTTTATCAACGTTGGTTAACCTACGCTTTGACGCTGCAAAATCCCACAATTTTTGAGTCGCAGAGTATACCGTATGTTCTGTTGCGCGATTAGGGAGACGATCATAGTCTCTCCAAAATATAGGAAATGGTACTGAAAACTGATTCAAATCGTTATAACCAGCCCACCCTAATGTATCAATTGCGCCAAGTGCATCTGCTGGTCCATCAGTGTTGGCTCCTCCGACATGCACATAGAGAGGATTCAACCCGTACTCTTGCAAAAAGTTGATGAAGTAAATTCTTGCTGAGCGCACTGGGCCTATGAATTTTGCATCGTGACAGTAGAAAATATTTAAAAATCGAGTAATCCCACCCTCTGCCACAGCCTCATACACGACATCAGCCGATGATATGCCAGACTGGGGCCTCGCATCAGTATGGTTCTCAATCATCACTCCCATAGGACGTCGTTTTTCCCATAGTTGTTTCTGAGTTTTACTGAGGAGCTCGCCATTTAATGGACATTCTTCAGTTTTTGGCTCGGTGGAAACTGCCTCACCGGAAGCATTATCTATCATAACCGTAGTTGGTTTTGGTTTATTCATACCCATAAAAGAAGTGTTGCTATTTGCGAAATATGAATATGAACCGTAGGTCGAAAAGATAAGAACGACAAAAGAAATTCCGTATACTATTTTTTTACTAAGCATAGCTTGAATAAATTATTAATAACTAGAAAGCTTTCTTTAAGAATATACAATAAATTTTATTTTGTATAGTCCAAATCAATATCAAGAATCATTGTACCCTCTTTACAAAACACTGTCAATATGGTTACAATACGTATGAATCGTATGCCCACTAAAACGAAACGTGAAAAACTTCTCAGTGCCGCACGACGTGAACAGTCTCGTCTAAAGAGCGCGCCACAAAATACCACAATCTCTGAGGAAACAATCATCCGGAAAAGCTTTGCTGAGGATTTAAAAAAAAGTATTTTTATAATAGCTTTTATACTTACCCTTGAAATTCTCCTCTATTTTGCTAGTATGAGTAATTACGTTTCGCACTTTTTACGATTTTAACCTAAAGGAAGGGAGGTGATTTGATTATGACAACGATGTACTGTGTAAAATGCCGCGCAAAGAAAGATGTAGAAGAAACAACAAGAGAGACAGCAAAAAATGGTAAACCAATGTTGAAAGCTAAATGCCCAACGTGTGGCACCAATATGACGAAATTCGTCGCTGCCTAATAGTTTTTTTAAGAGTTTGTGCATAAATAATCTCTCTATAATGGGGAGATTATTTATATGGATTATTTTACGAGTTTGAAGTCTGCGAGTTTTTTATATTCTACGTGTCGTCCACCCTGCACACTCTCAAACAGTGTAATTTTGTTCACTAAGTATTCCACATCTATCGGAAGGTTTTGTAGGCGCTTGCGAAGAAGTAGGTACTGTTGTTTGGAGGGGATTTTATAGCGAGCAATGGTAAGAAGGGGTACAAATCCCTTTGTGTGCTCTACCGTATAGTGATCTTGGATGCGATCAACTAATGTCTCAAGAATTTTCTCTCGCCTGAAACCAATGTAGAGAAGAATGTCATTTCGAATAAATAAATCCGCGTGATTTGCGAAAAATAGAAAGGGAGGCAGGTCAAAAACCATCGTCTCAATATCTTTTTTTACTTTTTTTACATCATGTACTTCTCCCAAAAAATGAAGGGTAATATGGTAGTTTACCGGAGGCACCCAACTAAACTGTCGGTACAAACTTTTAAGTCTCGCCAACTGACTCTCAAATTCAGCCTGAACTTTTGGGGTAAAATTAATTGCTAAAAATAGTCTCATATTGAATGATTGCGCTAGTCGAATGCGTATCCACCCGTGGCGCAACTACTTTCACCACCGCATTAATCTCTGCTGCCTGCTTTTCTTTTTCAGATTGATACGGATCGCCTTCAGTTATCGCAATCACATCAGGGCGCAAACGGGAGACAAGCTGAAAATATTCGCTGTAGGTTTTTAAAAAGGGTAAGGTGATTACCGCGTCAACAAGGGTAAGGTTGGCGAGAATGAACGCTCGCTGCGCTTGGGTGTGAATGGGGGAGCGCTTTTTTTTTAACGTGATAAATTCGTCTGATTCAAGAGCAACAACCAATACATCTCCGCTTTTTTTTGCCCCTTCAAAAAATACGAGGTGACCAAAATGGAATAAATCAAAACATCCCCCAACAAGTACTACTTTTTTCTCCTGAAACTTCGCTTTTAACGTATCAAGATCATGTAATGTCGTAATTTTTCCTTCTGCGAAATGCGTCTTCATCATAATCTAATTATACAATATAATCAATGTATGGAATTGCAGTCAGATTTTACCGGAAACCGGCAGCAGGTGCTTTGTATAGACTCACGAAATCATCACTTTTTAGATCTCCTAAAAAAGCACCTAAAAAAATATGACAATGACGTGTACATTTCTCCTCGCCTCCCCGCCAACATAAGCAAATTCAACCTTTTTTTTATCGTCAATAACCCTGACCTCATTGACACTTTTACAAATCATCCCTATGAAAAACTCATATTCCTTTTTACGAATAAGAAAAAAGAGGCAGAGCGCCTCTCTGAGTTTGTCTTGAAATACCATAAACCAAATATAAAAGTAATCAACCTTGAAGATCCGCACGACATCACTCAGGCAGATATAGACTCTATTGTGTGGTTTGTGTTTAGCCGAAGTGACGAGCACTTTCTCAATATAAAAAATGAGAAGATTAAAACACATGCTCCATCCGCACCAATAAAAACAAGACCAAAACTAAACCTTACTTATTTTATAAAACCAAGGCGGACTATTACCTACGGCCTTCTCGCAATTCTTGTCTTTCACCTCTTATTTTTTGTTCCCCTGCTTTTCGCAAGTTTCCTCCACTATCGCGCGGTAAAATCAATAAGCACCAAAGATTTTGCGACCACTAATTTTTATCTCGAGCAATCTGGCGATTTTTTGAGCACAGCAAAAAATCTTTACGCCCCTGTTCGTCCCACATTTCTCCTCTTTGCACTTGTCGTCTATCCCGATAACCTCATTGAAATAAACGAGCGCTCTCACCACGCGCTTCAAACCTCGTTACAGCTTGCAAAACAAGGCTCACTCATTAGCAGCCTCATTTTCAAAAAAGATAAAACTCCTGAAGAAAAACAGCAGATGGTTACTGCGTTTGGAGGTGTTGGAGAAGAGGCGGGTACGCTTGAAGACGACCTCGCGTCAATTTACCAAAAATTTCCAACCTTTACCCTTCACCTGCGACAAGAGAAGGAGAAGTTGAAAACCAATTTAAATCTGCTTACCACCTATAAAAAATTTCTCCCCTTTATCGGTGATATTATGGCGCAAAATGCTGAGAAGAAATATCTCCTCCTATTTGCAAATAATATGGAACTGCGACCCGGGGGTGGATTTATTGGCTCATACGCAATTGTGCGGGTAAAAGATCTATCAATCCAGGAACTAAAAGTGTATGACGTATACGACGCAGATGGGCAACTAAAAATACATATTCCTCCTCCGAAGCCGATTGAAAAATATCTCTCACAACCTCATTGGTTTTTGCGCGACTCTGCTTTTTCTGGCGATTTTTTTGAAAACTACACCCAAGCTCTGGGATTTTTACAGAAAGAAATGGGTGAGACGGGTTTTGATGGAGGCGTCCTCATCACCACCTCAGCAATTCAAAATATTTTAGCAGCTGCGGGTAACTTATATATTCCCGACTTTAAAGAAATTGTGAATAAAGATAATTTTTACCTCAAAGCGCAAATTTATGCTGAGAAAGAATTCTTTCCCGGCTCTCAACAGAAGAAACGATTCCTCTCTGCGGTTCTTGATCAACTTCTCATCTCAACCGATTCTATTTCACCTGCGGTGTTTTTAGAAATGCTTCAAAAATCATTAAATGAAAAACAAATTGTAGCGTACTCAAATAACACTTCGGTACAAAATCTCATTGATAGTCAGTACTGGTCGGGACGCACCATTCTCCCCAACTGCACCACTGCACAACCCAACTGTGTAACTGATTACCTCTATCCTTTGGAAGCAAACCTTGGGGTAAATAAAGCAAATTTTTTTGTGAGCCGCTCCATTTCGCTCGCCGTCACCCTATCTCCAGACGGCACTATCAGTAACCATCTCACAGTACAACTCAAAAATGATTCGCTCTACGACGTATTTCCCGGGGGTAGCTATAAAAACTATTTTCAAGTACTTTTACCCATTAACGCCTCTGTCAAAACTATTACAAGAAACGGCTCACTCATTGAAGATTTCGATGAGACCAATACTTCTTATCATACCATTGGATTTTTTACAGAGATTAAACCGCAGACAAGCGCGACTATAGATATTCAATATCAGCTGGGGACTCAACTAAAAACCGGCAATGGTATTTACCAACTTGTAGTACAAAAGCAGATTGGTACCGGCAACTCAGATTTTAATTTACAAATCTCTCTTCCGAAAAATATGTATATCGTAAATCAAAACTTCTCTCCCCTTGTTAAAGAACACACAATAGTCTATAATACAAACTTGTCGTCAGATAAGATATTTTTTATTGACCTCATAAAAGAATAGTATGGTAAAAGCAAAAAAAGCACAGGCAGAAAAAACTACACTCGCTTCAACTAAACGAGAAGTAACCGGCAAAAAAGTAAAACAACTACGCAAACAGGGGATTATTCCGGCAAATGTATTTGGTCCCAAATTCAAGTCACAGTCTATAAGTATAACGCTTAAAGATTTTACCGCTGCATACAAAGTAGCGCATGAAACCGGTATTATCTACATTGATCTTGATAAAGAATCTATTCCCACACTCATTCGTTCACTTCAGCGTCATCCTGTATCCCACGATATTCTACATGTTGATTTTAGAAAAATTGATCTGACCCAAAAAATTGAGACTGAGGTACCTATTGAAATTATTGGCGCCTCACCTGCGGTAAATCAGCTAGGTGGCGTACTTATGAAGCAACACGATCATCTTATCGTTGAAGCACTTCCTCAAAACATTCCCGCGCATATTATGGTTGATATTAGTGCTATAAAAGAATTAGGTCAAGAGATCAAGGTCTCGGATATTACAAAATCTGGCGACTATACTATCAAGAATGGAACAGAAATAGTAATTGTTTCCGTGATTGCTCATAAAGAAGAAAGTATAACTCCAGAAACAACCGCGGTTGCGCCGGAAATCACCACAGAAAAACCTCCTGAAGAAGGCGAAGTATCAGCTGAGGGTGCTCCTCCTGCAAAAGAATCCGCTTCACCCAAGACTACGGGAGACAAACCGGTGGACAAGAAAGAAAAGCCTGCCAAACAAGAAAAAACAAAAGAAGAAAAAAAATGACACCAGAATTTGTCCAATTCATAACTCCCGACAAACTCACTCTCCCCGGCCTTCTGTTTCAACCACCTCGCGCTCACGCAGTAATGATTCACTTACATGGCAATGGGAGTTCTTCAGTTTTCTATGAGCAAAACTACGACTTTGCCCAAACACTCTATAAAAATGGTGTAGCTCTTCTCATGTTTAACAATCGCGGCGCGCATCTCGTCAAAAAAATTAATGTTGAAAAAAACGGCGAAGTTGAACGGAAATTATTTGGTATGGCGTACGAGAAAATAAAAGAATGCGTAGAAGATATTGACGGCGCAGTTTCTTTCTTAGAGAAAAAAGGGTTCAAGACATTTTATTTAGCAGGTGAATCAACCGGCGCAAACAAAATTTGTGTTTACAATTACTACAAATCAAATAATAAAATTGCAAAATACATCCTTATTGCAGGGGGCGACGACACCGGAATTTACTACGATATGTTGGGAAAAGATAAGTTTAACAAACTACTTAAGAAATCCCAAGAAAAAATTAAAAACAAAAAGGGGGAGGAAATGATCGCAGAACTGTTACCTGATGAATTTTTCTCTTATCAAGGATTTTACGATATTACCAATCCCGATGGTGATTATAACGTCTTTCCGTTTTATGAGGTGATTAACAAAGTAAAACTTTCCACAAAACCTTTCTTTCGACACTACAAATCCATAAACAAACCAACACTCGTTGTGTATGGGGAGAAAGATGAGTACGCGTGGGGTAATGTGCAAAGAGTCGTTGACATTTTAAAAAAGCAACAACCAAAATTTGAGTACAAAATTATTCCCGACGCCGACCACGGTTTTCACGGAAAAGAAAAAGACCTCGCACAAACTATTGTTACATGGCTAAAAAAATAGCGCTGGATAGATTTCTGTTCAAGGTGAACAGATAAACCCACCCAGCGCAAAGCAAATGTCCGCGGATACTAATCGGTCGATGACTCAATCGTAGATCCGAGGAACTTCTGGCGGTAACGTTCCAGCCGCTCTTTTCCTAACTTACGAAGCTGCTCTCTCATGTTACCTGTCGGCATAGACAAGACCGATAGCATGAGTTGACCCTCAAATCCTCTCAGCATAAGCTCAGTCGCCTCTGTGAATTGGTCCTCAAACCTAGCCCCCTGCTGGCTCATTGTCTTCTCCTTCATTGTCAGATTCTATCGTCCGCTGAAACGTTGATCGCCTTTCTGGTTGAGTTATGAGTAAATGATCACTGCGCGTCCACTGCGTATACGCATCGGCTACATCGGCTATCCCTTGCGCTCCCCCTTCCAATGCTGCCGCAATTTCCTCAACTGGCAGATCATTCGTAAATTGTGCAATTGCGACGATGTCGTCCTCTCCGTCATCAAACACGTCAACAACAAGCACATGAGGAAATTTGGCTACCTCTTCGGCTACTCTGTCGATTTCAACCCTGGGCAATTCACTCCAGACACTGATCCTCAGATAGATACGTTGCATTGTCTTTTCCTTTCCGCGGATTTTTCTGGTGCTGAAAACTTTGAGAGTTTCCGTGTGTATTTTATCATAAATCAACCGCTGCGGTTGATTGTAGGCTTGTGCAACAAGCTAAAAAAATAGCGCTGGAATGGATCTCTGTTCAGGGGAACAGATAAACCCACCCAGCGCATGAATCCGCGGAAAGTTATGGTTGTGATGCCTGAACTCGCTTTTGGGGAATCTTGCGCTTGCGCTCCCGACCACACTCACGACAGTACTTGTCGCCTTCATGGTAGAGACTTTTGCACCCGAGACAGAGCATCTGAAAACCACATGACCCGCAGTACGTCTCCTCACCTTGCCTATGCCAACACTCTGAACATCTCATCTGGCTACTCCTTCTTATTTACTATCGCTCGTTCCCACTTCGATACGACCTGCATTTCTTAGATCAGAGGCGAGAATGTCTAACCACTGGCCGTGACCGATCATAACGAGATCTATCTGTACACTTAGTAGTTCAAGGGCTCGACGTTGTTTTGTAGTGGTACACAAACCCCGAAGTACATCGAGCTGTGCTGTCAAGATCTCACGTTCTCTTCTGTGGTTAGTAATCAACTGAGCTATCGACGACTCCATTTCTTTTTCTCCCCAAACTTAATTCTTCGCTCTTTTAGCAGAGCCAAACAAGCAACGATGAACGATGAACATCATACGTATAACTTATTTGCCTCTGCTAAAACCTTTCCGTAAATTATAAAAGTACAGATCAAACTGCACCCAGCAATTGCATGCGTTTGATTCTTTGTGAAGTAGTTTAACAAAAATTGTGATAAAAATCAATATTATGGGACAAAATGTGAGTGCTTTACGTTGATTTCGCCTCCTGATGTGATACAATAAAAGCATGAGTATTATAAAAAGTGAATTTGCATTAGCACTCAATCAAGTCGCCACTGAGCGCGGAATTTCCCCGGAAGAGGTAATTCAGTCGATTGAGGCGGCAGTGCAAGCTGCATTTAAAAAAGAGTATCCAGATATGGCTGAAGAGGAAATTACGGTAAAGGTAAATCGTGAATCTGGTGAGACAAAAGTACTAAAAGATACTAAAGATATTACTCCTCCTGGCTTTGGCCGCATTGCCGCCCAAACTGCGCGACAAGTAATATTACAAAAAATTCGTGAAGCTGAGAAAAAAACAGTACTCTCTCATTATAGAGGTCAGATTGGTTCGCTCGTTCGCGGACGCGTTATCCGGTATGATGGGTATAATGCGTATGTTGATATTGGCAAGACTGAGGCAGTACTCCCGAGAGAAGAACAGATGAAGAATGAAAAATATGCGGTAAATGACTCGCTTAGTTTCCTCCTCAAAGAAATTAGTGAAGATAAGTATGGGTACTCCCGTATTCTGCTTTCTCGCAGTGATAATCGGGTGATCTCTGAACTTTTTAAACGAGAGGTACCGGAAATTGCCAATAACGCCGTTGAGATTAAAGCAATTGTACGCGAACCTGGTGAGCGGGCAAAAATTGCCGTTTTTAGTAGTCAGGGTGGCGTAGATCCCGTGGGCGCATGTGTGGGTCAAAAAGGCATTCGGGTACAAACCGTCACAGACGAACTTGGCGGCAGTGAAAAAATTGATATTATTCAGTGGAATAGTGATCCCAAACTATTCTTGATGGCAGCTCTTTCTCCTGCCAAAATTCATGAGGTAAGTTTGAATGAGGATACCCATCAGGCAAAAGTCACGGTTGAAGAGTCTCAGGCACCCCTTGCTATTGGAAAGGGTGGCATTAATGTGAACCTTGCCTCTCGACTTACGAAGTACGAAATAGATATCGTGCAACTTCCCAGCAAAGAAAAACCACCAGAGGTTCCACCTACAGAAACAGTAACTAATTAACCAACTAACCACACTATGAAACCAAGACCACCAGTTGTTGCTATTTTAGGACACGTCGATCACGGAAAAACCTCACTCCTCGACTATATCCGAAAAACTCATGTTGCCGATAAAGAATTTGGCGGCATCACCCAAAAAATCGGCGCGTATGAAATTACCGTTCCCATTAAAGGCTACAACACAAATAAACTGACGTTTATTGACACGCCGGGTCATGAAGCATTTTCAAAACTCCGCGCACGCGGCGCCCAGGTTGCGGATATTGCAATTCTCCTTATTGACGCGAAAGACTCCCTTATGCCCCAGACTATTGAGTCTATTTCCCACATCAAAGCGGCAAAAATCCCCTTCATTGTAGTTTTAAATAAAATTGACCTCCCCGACGCAAATCCGAACAAAGTAAAAAATGATCTCTTACAACATGAAGTAATGGTTGAGGGTAAGGGAGGTTCTGTTGCGGTTGTTGAAGTTTCTGCAAAAACAGGCGCTGGTATTCCTGAGCTTCTTGAGTCGCTCCTCCTTATTGCCTCAGAAGCAAATCTCTCCTATGATCCACAGGCAGATCCACTCGCCTATATTATTGAGACAAAAAAAGATAGGCGAGGACTGGTAGTAAGCGCTATTATCAAACAAGGCACCCTTAAAATCGGAGACACTATTTATTCAGCTCGCAAAAAAGCAAAAGTAAAATCACTCGTGAACGACCTCGGCGTGTCAGTTACCCAGGTTGTGCCTTCAAGTCCGTTTGAACTTCTGGGTTTTAACGAACTTCCCGAAGTAGGTTCAGAAATGAGCACCACAGAAGGCGCGGTAGAAACAGTCGTAATGCACGGATCAGTACCTGGCAAACTTACCCTCGACTCAATTCTTCACCCAGAGGTAGTGGATAAAAAACTTAATCTTATTATTAAAACAGACACCCAAGGCTCGCTTGAAGCAATTAACTACTCGCTCGCGAAAAATAAAAACATCGAAATTATATTACAAGCGGTTGGCGAGATTAACCGATCTGATATATTTTTAGCGAAAACAACTAAAGCAATTATTATCGGATTTGGCGGTCAGATAGACTCACAGGTACGTAATCTTGCCAAGCAAGAAAAGATTATTATAAAAACCTATAATATTATCTACGAGCTGTTGGAAGAACTGGGTGAAGTAGCCGATCTTATAGAGGAGAAAGAGATCCAGGAAAAGACAGTCAAAGGTGAGGCAAAAGTTCTAGCCACATTCATTATTGAGGGCGAGAAGATTTATGGGCTAAAAGTAACAAAGGGAAAGGTAAATTTAGCTGATAATGTAGAGCTTTTTAGAGACGTAAAACTTATTAGTAAAACAAAGCTTGTGTCTTTAAAACAGCGCGCAAAATCTGTACAGGAGGTCAAAAAAGACCAGGAGGCAGGCATGGTCTTTAGCCCTGACCTTGACATGAGGGTGGGTGATGTGGTAAAATTCGTCTTATAGTATTATGCAACCTACAGACCAAGCTGGCCCAACCATCGCTGAAATTGTGCAAAAAGGCACCTCAGGCGCAATTATTTTGCCCCTCAACCCTTCAGTTGACGCAGTAGCAGCCGCAACCTCCCTCTACCTCGGCCTTACCAAAATGGGTAAAAACATCGCTCTTGTCTGTGAATCAAACGCAAAAAGTGACCTTATAGCCTCAGATAAAATTCAACCTGAACTTACTACCTCCGGAGACAACTTAGTTATCTCATTCCCCTACACGGAAGGCGCAATTGATAAGGTTGACTACAATATTCAAGGCACCACCTTCAACCTCATTATTACCCCCCGAACGGGCCAGCCAAAGCTTAATCCCGACAAAGTAAAGTACACCTATGCCGGCGGCATCATTGACTTCATTATCACGATTGATGCTCCTAATTTAAACACGTTAGGCCGCTCATTTAGCGAAAATAAAAACCAATTTCAAGGAAAAAGTATCATTAATATCGATCGCCATTTAGTAAATGATTTTTACGGAACGGTAAATCTTATAAATAAAACAAGCTCATCTACCTCAGAACTTGCGATCCGATTTTTGCGCGAACTTGAAGCAGAGATTGATCGTGATATGGCTACAAATTTGTATGCTGGCCTAACCGGCGCGACTAATAATTTTACTTCCTACTCAGTAAATGCGGACACCTTTGAAGCTGCAGCTACGCTTCTCAAGTGTGGAGCTTTAAAAAAGCAAATTATTAGGAAACCCGTTCCTTTAAATCCCCAACCTCAACCCCAGCAAATGCGAGAGCAATCATTTCAATCCCCCCGCAAACAGCCCATGCCGCCGCGTAATCAAAACCCGCAACATCCGCAACCAATCCGCCAACCGGCATCAACCGCAGTAGGCGAACAGATGAAACCAATTGATCTGATTGAACAGGAACCTGAGATCTCAGATGACGACAAAAACTCACAAGATTGGTTAAAACCAAAGATCTTCCGTGGCACCGGCCTTCTGTGATATACTGAATAAACTGTGCTACTCTCAGTAATACTCGCCTCCATTCTCATAACGGCAATCATACTCCTTGTCCTTCGCCTATGGTTAAATCAACTCGAGCGAACTATGGGTAAATCTAGTGAGCTTGTGGAGTGGCTTAAAGACGTTGGCAGTCGGGTTGAGACAAACTCGCAGCGCATGGATCAAAAACTCTCCCAAAACATGCAGATGTTTAATAATAGGCTTGATACTGCAGCGCACGTCATCGGTCAGGTTCAAAAAAGTATTGGTGAGTTTTCAGAGATTGGCCGCTCAATGCAAGAGTTGCAACAGTTCTTAAGCTCTCCAAAACTGAGGGGAAATATTGGAGAACAGATTTTAAAAGAGCTCCTTGCGCAGTACTTTCCCCCTGAAACATACAGTTTGCAGTACAGCTTTAAAACCGGGGATCGGGTAGACGCTGTGATTAAAACAAGCCAAGGTATAATTCCCATTGACTCCAAATTCCCCGCTGAAAATTATCGCAAAATGATTGACACAACCTCCGATGAAAGACAAAAATATAAGAAACTATTTGAACAGGATGTGAAACGACATATTCATGACATCGCTCGAAAATATCTACTGGTATCTGAAGGAACGGTCGACTACGCAATCATGTACATTCCCTCAGAGGCGGTATACTATGAAATTCTCACCAACCAGGATCTTCTCGACTTTGCAAGTAGTAAACGGGTTCTCCCTGTCTCACCAATGTGTTTTTACGCGTATATGAAAGCAATCCTCATGTCTTTTGAGGGAGCACGTATTCAGAGCCAGACAAAAGAAATTTTGAGTATTTTACAATCCATTAAAAAGGATTATGAAAAAACAGATGAGTCGCTCGCCGTACTCACCAAACATGTCACAAACGCCTACAACCAAACAAATATTGTTTCTAAAACATTCATGTCTTTAGGTCACAAACTCTCCTCCACCCACTTACTTCCAAAAGAACCTGCAGAAGAAAAACTGTTTGCTGACTAGTATAATGAGAGTCCCCATGAAAATTACTTGCCTTGCTAAAATACCGCAGACGGTGGGTGAAGACGAGATTATACAAACGCTCCTTAAAACGAGAAAGATTGAAAAAATAGATGAGTTCCTCTCACCCCTATCTCCCCTCCTTATTTCCATAACTGATTTTGGATTTGAAAAAGAACTTAAAAAAACGCTTGCTATTCTGGAGGAGATTAAAAAAAAGAATCAGATGGTTGTGGTGTATACGGATTACGATGCCGACGGCATAACCGGGGGCAGCATTCTCTGGGAAACACTTCATTTACTGGGATTTAATGCAATGCCCTATGTCCCTCATCGCAAACACGAAGGGTATGGATTTTCTATAAAAGGAATTGACGCAATCAAGGAAAAATATAATCCCGGCCTCATAATTAGTGTTGATCACGGCATCACCGCTGTTGAGAAAGTAGCATACGCAAAATCAATTGGCATTCCCATAATCATCACCGATCACCATTTAAAACAGGAAAAAGTACCAGACGAGGCTGAGGCGATTTTTCATATCTCCACACTCTCCGGCTCGAGTGTTTCCTACTTTTTTTCAAAAGCAGTTTTTGATCATTTCAAGAGTGACATCTCAACGATGAACCATGAACGTTTAACGCATAATTTTTCCTCAGATTACCTCTCGCTCGCCGCAGTCGGCACTATCGCAGACCTCGTCCCCCTCATTGGCGCAGCTCGCAGTGTGGTGAAATATGGACTTGCGGCATTCCCCAAAATTCAACGACCCGGCATCAAATCTATTCTGCGCGAGGCGGGGATTGAGGGAAAAATTATTACTTCCTATGAAGTCGGGTTTATTATTGCACCACGCATTAACGCGGTGGGCCGATTAGAGCATGCGATTAACGCACTCCGCCTTCTTTGTACGACTAGTGAAGAAAAGGCAACTGAGCTTGCGCAAGGAGTTGGACGGACGAATCAAGAACGTCAGGAACTGGTAAAAAGTGCTATTGAGGAGGCAAAAAAAATGATTGAAAAGGATGTCCTAGCGGGCAACCTCCCCAACATTCTCATTCTCACATCTTCAGAGTGGCATGAGGGAATTATCGGCCTTATTGCCTCAAAAATGGTTGAACTATACTACCGACCTGTTATTGTAATGACACAGGGTGATGGTTTTTTAAAAGGATCTGCCAGATCAATTCCTCATTTTCATATTACTGATTTTTTGAGAAGTGTAAAAGAATATCTCGTAGACGTAGGCGGACATACGCAGGCTGCAGGATTTACTATTTTGACAGAAAATCTGTCACCATTTACTGAGGCCGTGTATAAAAAAGCAAAAAAGATCATTAAGAAGAAAGATTTAGAAAAAATTATTACTGCAGACCTTAATATTTCACTCTCCCACATTACTTCCTCTCTGGTAAAACAGATTGAAACCTTGAGCCCCTTTGGTATTGGCAATCCGCAGCCGGTCTTTTATAGCAACGCAACACTCGAGGACGTTCGCATTTTCGGAAAACACAATGAACATCTGCGAATGACGATAAAAAATGAAACCTCTCAACCATTGGAACTTATTGCTTTTTCTAAAGCTACAGATTTCCAAAAATTATCTCGGGGAAAGACAATTGAAGTGGTATATCAACCGGAAATAAATCGGTGGAACGGCACTGAGAAACTTCAGGGCAAACTCATCCACTGGCAATAGAGTCTTAAGCATAATATAATGTCAATGTTATGAAAAAAATATTTATTAAAGACACCACAACTAAGATTGGGGAAGAGGTCGAGCTTTACGGCTGGGTTGATTCAAAACGTGATCATAAAAAAATAGTCTTTATTGACCTTCGCGACCGCACGGGCATTGTGCAGATTGTGGGTGGCGAAGAGTTTAAAGCACTCTCTCCTGAGGATGTTGTCTGCGTTTCTGGCTTAGTAAAGGCGCGTCCAGAAAAACTGGTTAATCCCAAAATAAAAACCGGATCTATCGAAGTTGAGGGGAAAAAAGTAGTAATTCTTTCTAAAGCACAAAATATTCCTATTCCCATTAATACTGACGGGTATGAAATTGATGAGGAAAGCCGGCTAAAATATCGCTACCTTGATATTCGGCGTGAGCGAATGACGAGAAACCTCGTGATGAGATCACGCGTACTCCATTTTATACGCAATCACCTTACCAATCTTGATTTTCTTGAGGTTGAAACACCCATGCTCACTAAAACCACTCCTGAGGGAGCGCGGGACTTTTTGGTACCTGCACGACTACAAAAGGGAAAATTTTATGCTCTTCCCCAGTCACCACAACAATACAAACAACTTTTAATGGTTGCTGGCATTGAACGCTATTTTCAAATTGCCCGCTGTTTTCGCGATGAGGATCCGCGAGCTGATCGCGCCTACGGTGAGTTTACCCAACTTGATCTTGAGATGTCATTTGTTACCCAGGGGGACATTCTGCAGCTTACTGAGGAGATGTTCACAAAACTGGTTACTGAACTTTTCCCAGAAAAACACATCGCACAAACTCCCTGGCCTCGACTCTCACACCGAGAAGTAATGGAAAAATATGGCACGGACAAACCAGATCTACGAACAGACAAACATGATAAAAACGAACTGGCATTTTCTTGGACTGTTGATTTCCCCCTGTTTACAGAGCAAAGTTCTGAGGATTTTTATCACGGTTCAGGCAAAGCAAAATTCGCGCCATCCCACCACATGTTTACCGCACCCCATCCTGATGATGTTTCTCTACTCTCAACCAATCCGATGAAAGTACGCGGACTACAACACGACCTCGTATTAAACGGGTATGAGGTGGGTGGCGGAAGTATTAGAATTCATGACCCGGCAGTGCAAACGAAAATCTTTGAACTTATTGGGTTTACTGATGAACAAAAACAACAGTTTAATCATATGCTCACTGCGTTTAGCTATGGAGTTCCCCCTCACGGCGGCATTGCCCCTGGCATTGATCGCTTACTCTTTGCGCTTTTGGGTGAAACATCTGTGCGAGAAGTTATTGCGTTTCCCGCAACATCAGGTGGCAAAACCGCCGTCATGGACGCGCCCTCTCTTGCGCCTGAGGGACAACTGCGAGAGCTTAGTATAAAAGTTCTATGAAACTTCATACGTACTTATTGTTTTTATTTTTTTCGCTCCTTTTTGTATTTTATCCTGGTGATTCTCTGTACTTTTCAACCTTTGCCTTCAACCGTCAACTCCTTTCCAAAGGAACTTCACCGACAAACCTCCACACCCTTCCCATTCCTGTAGTAAAAAATCAACTCATAAATCCTGATCTTACCGCAGAGGGCGCATATATTGTAGACGCACCTTCTTTTACTCCGGTGTATGAGCGAAACAGTAAGAGTGAATTTTTCCCTGCTTCAACCACAAAAATTGTGACGGCACTTGTTGCCGCGGATGTATTCGATCTTGATAAAGTGGTAATTATTCGCCGCGCAGTGTCTGAGGGACAGACCATGGGACTCGTGGTTGGAGAAAAAATAACGGTTGAAAACTTACTCTACGGTACGCTTGTGCATTCAGGAAACGACGCGGCCTACGCGCTTGCTGATGCGTATGGGTATGATGGATTCGTAAATCTTATGAACAAAAAAGCAGAAAGTTTGCACATGACCCACACACACTTTAAAAACCCCGCAGGACTCGACAACGTTGAGCAGATCACCACACCCTTTGATCTTGCCCTTGCCGCACGTGAACTTTTAAAAAATAAGCTCCTCAGCAAAATTGTCTCAACCCGTGATATAACGGTCTCGGATAATGATTTTATTTACTTCCACCGTCTCTCAAATGTAAACAAACTTTTAGGTGAGGTGCATGGCATTGGCGGATTAAAAACCGGCTACACAGAAAGTGCTGGTGAAAACTTAGTGAGTTTATATAAAAAAAATGACCACGAGTTTATTATTGTAATCCTTCGCAGTAAAGACCGATTTGCTGATACAAAAGCTGCGGTAAAGTGGATTGATGAAAATGTTGATTACTCAGTGCTGTAATCATCGCGTATCGCAGGTACATACCCTACAAAGTCATCGTTACCTAAAAATACATACACTGGCTGGAGATACCCCTGAGATAGATCAGGATCAAGGTAGGCGAGAAACATTTTTTTAATCGTTACGTTTTGGATACCAGGGAGAGAAAACACAACCAGAGATTTACCCTCTTGTAAATTCTTAAAAGCGGCGTTTCCGGTGATGAGAGGATAATTCCCAATCTGGCTCTCTGATTTTTCAAAAAAACGAACCTGCGCTTTAATAACTTTAAATCCAGTATCATTAAAAACCATAATTACGTAATTTTGACTATTAAAATACTGAGGTGAGACAACGGGAAAGGGATCAACGTCTGGCCGATAAAAATCAACCTCCACTACATTGGCGTCTTGAGGTCGGGGGGCAGGAGTGAGCTGATTTTTATTCTGGTCATACACGTAGTACAATGTTTTTTTACTACCTTTTACAAGTTCGTCAGGGTAACGACCAACTGATCGCATAAAATCTGTTGCCTTTTCTTCTGCGGATTTTTGAGCGGGAATACTGGTGTTCACAAATACATTTTTGTCTTTGATGAGATCGTACTCATACGTATAGTTAAAATTCGTAATATCAATACTCAATTTTTGTTTAAGGTCGCTAAACGTTGCTTCCGTATTATTTAATTGATGTTTTACGCTTGCGTCAAATCCTAAATTTTTTGCCATGAGGTAGATTTTTTCCCTGAACCCAAACTTTGAGGGTGACTGGGGAAGGAAATATACCTGTCCGCTCGCGGTTGCGGTGATGGGCTGCCCCTCAACGGTGTCTAAGGTAAAGTGAAAATTCCCCGATTGAGTCTTTGTAAGAGTAGGTTTTTTAATTTTTCCAAATGTCGCGTTAATGTATACTTTTTTTGGTGTGTTTGCTTCAAGATACAAGAGAAATACCCGTGCCGCGTAAAAAAAAACTAAACCTGCGAGAACAAGAATAATGAGAAAGGGATACATACGGCGACTATAATAGGAAAACTCAGTAAGCGTCATGCATTAATAGTAGCAGAAACACGAGTCGTCCTGCTATAATATTTATAGGTTTCTCATAAAATAAACACATGCCGCGGAAGAATCATCCCCACTATAAACACCTTAAGACTAAATGGCTGCAACGGCATAAACGAATACATCGTACATTGTGGAACAAACACAGCGAATCATTACTATGGTTGCAGGAGGCTTCCAAACAAATAGTTGGAGGATCCATGGCCGCTATCCTTATACTCATGAGTCCAACCGTAGTATCAACATTTTCCCAGGTTGTTTCACCCGATAAAAAAGTAGTAGATGAGGTAGATAAAAAAGCACAATTAAAAGCATACCTCTCTTCATTTTTGCCAAATACGGTACAACCTTTAACAGTAAAACAAGAAAAGGATGTTGCCAAAATATTATCTGAATATTTTTCACTTTCTGTAACGGAGGAACTTGAGGGAAAACGATTGAACCGAAGTTACGGACTCATAGGAGCAGAACAGCACCTCGCGCGCTACCCTGGCGACTCCGTTGAATCTCATGATTTTATTGGCTCAGGTATGGCTCCTGGCCTTGGCGCATATGGGTACTTTGCAAAATCACCAGACACACTGAGCGACAAAGACATAGCACGTGAAAAATATTATATTGCGGTGCAAACATTCTTAGCCCCTGGTTGGCATGATGACCCCAAAGCATACTATACTTTTTTTAGATACCGAAAAATGATGGTTGTAAATCCTGAAAATGGAAAAGCAATGGTTACGGATATTGCAGACGCCGGACCTGCAGAGTTTACCGGTAAGCATCTCGGCGGATCACCTGAAGTTATGGCATACTTAGAACGAAAAGATGGATCAGAACGCGGACCAGTGCTGTATTTTTTTATTGACGACCCAGGAGATACCATACCCCTCGGTCCCATTACCATGCATTAATATGAAAAAACATTTTTACAGCAACATTATTAATATTCAGTCCATTCATGCCGAGCTTAAACTGCTAGATATCGGCGAGAACGAACGCCATGAGCTCATTGCAATTGTAGAAACAAGTATTCATCACCTGGTAATTGACGTCGTTTTATCAGAATTATCAGAAAAAGATAAAAAAGAATTTTTAAAGCATGTAGTAACAGAAAAACATGACGACCTATGGAAACTGCTGAATGAAAAAACTGCCAATATTAAAGAAAAAATTCGTGCAGCAGTAGATGGGTTAATAAAAGATCTGTATGAAGATATAAAAGAAACAAAGGAAAAAAATAAGTGAGAATTAAAAACTAAATATGGCTGAACGTGACGACTTTGGTGAATTAAGACATCCTCAAGAATCACAAGAGGAGAGATTTATAATTTCTCCTGATCCCATTTCGCAGGACAGACTTGAGTTCGTGCAACAGATCGGGGAGAAACTGACGATTATCCCCTTCTACAGAGGCCTCACGTTAAAGGGCTCTTTGGCTAAAGGTAAAAATCTCAATGAATATAACGCGACCGCAGCAGACCTCAATATGGGATGCTTCCTTGATTTTGATGAGATTAATAAATACTCGATCGAATCTTTAAGAGAGCTCGGTAAAAAAGATGAGGCAGCTAATAAAGAAGATGAGGGTCCAATTAAGGCAAATGAGGGGAAATGGAACATTTTCACTTCTCAAAATCTTTCGCCCCAGGTTCTTGTAAAAGTAAGGGCTGCTCGTCGCGTTGTGAACGAGTTTGTACGAGCACATGCTGCACAATTTTTTAGAGATCCACGATATCAACCTCGGGGGATTTATCCTGAAACTGCGATTTATTCTGAGACAGGTCCGTTCTCAATTTATTCAGCTCTAACCGAATATGAGGCTCGACCCAAATATAGTCCGTCGGATAAAGAATCAGCTAAAAAACGTGAAGCGGTAACTCGCGCCGCTTGCGCACCTTTTAGTTTAATAATTAGCGGAGATCTCACTCCATACACCAAGGCCTTCTTTAATGAATTGGACCATCTTGATCTACTCTCAGCAGAACAAAAATGGCAATCAGTACGGAATGCAATTGTTCAAAATGAAAGATGGGGTTCTCCTTCTCCTAAAGTTGACCTACAAATTCCAAGAAATGTCGAAGAGGCTAAAGACTTATATCTTACTAAAGGTGGCCCTCGTCTTCCTTAGAAGTTATTATTGTATTCATATACAATGAAGATTGTTATGGCTCCTACAAAAAGAACTTCAATTACTTTTATTGTCTTTTTACTTATAATCTTTTCTTTAGTACTATCTTCTATATTTTACTCACAACTCAATAAAGTAAATAATCATCTTAAAGAAGAAATTAGAACAAATGATCAACTCAGAAATCAGTTAGCTACATTACAACATCAAGGTATTTTTCTAACCCATCGACACACAAAATATATATTCGATTCATGTAGTTTTAAAAAGGATTTGGATACAAACCGTAGACTATTACTTAAAGCTCAAGGAAATAATCTTAGTGATCGAGATTTGTCAAGAATTGGCGCAGGAGAATGGTCTGATGATTGCAAAAAATTAGTTTATCAATTCTTTTGGCCAAGAGGTTGGGGATCAGATGGGTATCCTCCAGTAGAAGATGATCAATATTCAGGCTTATGGTATTATAATTCTGATACACAAAAAGCTGTCAAGTTAACAAATTTTTTGTCGACACCATATCACTGGATTTCATCAGATTTGATTGTCGCTGATAATGCAGTGATCGATATTAATACAAAAAATATGATCACGTTTCCAAAAAAGTTTAATCCATAATTAAAACTAACGATAAGTTTATATAAAAGCACATTCGAGAAGTTCAGAATAATTTTTAGCGTAGAGCCAAGTGTCGAATGGTATCTGGTCCAGGCTAGTAAACGACGTTAGAACTTTTTAGCCTACTATTAAACACACTTATACATCAAAACCTCGTCTACAAATTCATCTTGGTGAGTAGTACCTTGAGGCAGATATCCGTATTGTTCAAAACCAAATTTCTTATACAAAGAAATCGCAATAGTATTGGGCTGTTTTACTTCTAATGTAATAATACGTAGACCTGTAAGTTTTTTCTTTGCCTCTTCAATAGAATTATGCAAAAGTTTCTTACCTAAACCCTGACCTCTTATTGTTTGGTCAACTGACAAACCGAGTGACGCAATATGGCTTTCTGTCCTATCATGCAGATCGATGTTGCATATTCCATGAACTTTATTATCCACTAGTAAAAGTAACACAACGCTTTTGTTCTCACTAATCTCGCGTATTTTTTTCTGGATATGCTTCTCCTCGTCTTCTAAGGATATTTTTTCGCCTTGAAACCTTATGTAAGTCCTTTCTTGAGAAAGTTTATTAATATACTCCCAAACTCCCTCAACATCATCTGCCGAAAGATAGCAAATAGTATAGGCTGCCCCTTGTTTTGATAAACCTTCCTCAGCAATATCAGTTTTCATATTAAAGCCGCTGCTAATAATTCTGGAAACTCTGCGGTTTTCATATCGTTATGAGTGAAATGTCCAAGGTTATGAAATTCCTTATAATGAAAACCCTTAATATTAGTTTTTATAATCTCCACTGATTTTTGAATTGATTCATCATCATTATCTGAATTAAACAGAATAAGATTGTTTACTCGTTTTGCAAGATCAGGGTCAATTTCAAACTCAAAAAAATCTGTAGTACTTTCTCTCTTTGGATCAATCCACGGAGCAACTAATATTACTTTATTAACACTTACTTCTTTATTCTCACTAAGCCATCGTACAAGAAAACCTCCGCCACAACTATGTCCAACTAATATTGTCTCCGGTGTAATATCAAATCTCTCAAATTCTTTTTTCCAGGTAGGATAGTGGGGCTTAAAAGCGTGGGGAACCTCGGGAGTATGCGCAACTATCTCATTAATGAGTAACTGTTTCTGAAGCCAAGGAATCCAATGATAATTACTGGCGGATGGAAATTTGGGATCATAATATTCTTTCTTTCCCGGCTTACCATGAACAATAACGGCATTTTTCATTTTTCTATTATACCAATATAGTCCAGGATCATGGGCAATGTTAGAATTTTTTATACGTTTGTATAACTCCTATTTTCCAAACTCCCTTTTCCCGAAATGCGGGAATAGTTTGTCTTTTCGCAGCATTAATAAGATTAGGAAGCGACTTTGTTTGTACTTTAGCAAATTCTGCAAGAGGAATGATATTCATATTATTGAGATATGCGAGACGTTTGTGGAGTGATTCTAAAACAGCCAGTTCAAACACGCGTATCATAGGTTTATAGTCGGCAGATGCGTCATAAGAACGAAATGCATCATAGTATGTTTGTTTTTCTTTGTTTCTGACGATGATTGATGGAAATCCGGCTGAATAAAGAAGACAATTATTAAGAACTCTACCGATACGACCATTCCCGTCGACGAACGGATGAATATTTTCGAACTCACAGTGAAAACGCGCGATTTTATGGATATGGGGAGTTGTTAGGTCTGAATAAAACCGTACAATAGCTTCTTGTATTCTTTGTTCTACAAATTTCGGAGGAATCGCAATATGATTACCTACTCGAACCATTTCATCCCCTATTCTGAATCGTCCCGCGATCTCTTCTCGTATATTAGTAAGAAGCATTTTGCGCAGTAATAGTATTATTTCTATTGAAAGTTGTTTGCCCAGAGTAGTTTTATTAACGTATAAATATACAAGAGCTAGATTTTTTGTTTCAAATATTTCCCGCAGAGAAATGTGTCTACTTACTTCCATTTGCAGCAGTATTTTTTCTGTTTCTGGTAACGTGAGGGTGGAGTTTTCTATAGCATTGGAGTTGTATACGCGCTCGGCAAGTTCATTTTCATCGATGAGAGTAAGGAGAGCTCCTTTATCTATTTTTTTAGTTTGGTACTCCTTAAAAAGTTCCGAAATGGTGTTAAGTTTGGTATTTCTCATCTTGCACATGTATTATAGCATATTAACGATATTTTGTCAATATATCGTTAATTTACCTATGTTTACGCTCTAAATTAACGCGTTTAGATGCTATTTTGGAGAGGAGACTCCGCAGTCCGACATATGGATGATCTTAGAACTTTTTATTGTATTGGACCACGGGACTATTTATATACTTTTGAGCGGTGGCCTGCCGTAATAACTTGTATAATTTTTTCTTTCTTGTTTATTTTGTAAATAACTCTGTAGTTACTAACTCTATATGAAAACCTTCCCGTTAATTCTCGAGCCAACGGTTTACCTAAGAAAGGGCCATCTTTTAATTCTTCAAAAACAGAAGTTAATGCCTGCTTGTGTAGTGTGGAGATATATTTCAGTTCTTTTTTAGCTCGAGCGGCGAGTTTTATTTTGTACATTTAGCTTTAGTTCCTTTTTAATTTCTTCCCAATCATACGTCCTTCCTGCTTTAATGTCTTCTTCACCCTCTTTTATTGCTTTTAACAACGCAGGGTCATTCATGATTTCGTTCGTTTCTTTCCATGATTCATATTCGGCAGCAGATATAATTACTGCAGCCGGAGATCCATTTACTGTAATTATATATTCTGCCAACTTCTTTTTAGCATTGTCAACTAAGTTAGGAAGTTCATTACGAGCTTTAGTTATTGAAAGAGTTGTTGTCATAAAACAATGGTACATTATTCTGTACAGAAAGTCAAAAGATATTTCGCACTACTCTTCTTGTAAGAATTAGTCCAAGCTTGTGGAGGATGTTAGAACTTTTTATTCTAAGTTTATATGACTGATGACCTTGTCAAAAATTAGGCTTTTGATTAGGTTGGTAGTAATAATCACAAAGATCAACGCCGGAAACAGTTTTATTAGCAGTGACTGTTACTTCTATCAATTTATGAGATTCGTTTGTTGAGCAATTAGCCACATTCATTGTTGGAGCACAAGAAGTGAAGTAGCCCATATAGTTACCATTTCCTCCGGGGTCATATGCAAATACATACTTGCCAACATCTAAGTTAAGTGAATAGTCTTGGGTCTTAGGTGGCACACCTTCAAACGAAGTTTTATCAATTTTATTTGTTTCAACATTTTTAGCTAAAATATAACCTTTTGGCACATAGTCTGATGGATAACAGATTTTTCCTTCGACTTTTCCTTTAAGGAGAGGAGAAGGTTCTACAGTTGGAACAACTGCTTGTACGGTCGGAGCAGTCACGCCTGTAGGTGAAATTGTTACTCCTGTAGATATTGTTTGTTGGTTTTGTATTTGACTTCTACCTATTTCGATTCCGAGGAAAATCCCTACTACAAGAGTAATTAAGCTGAATACTATCGGAAACCAATTAGATGAGACTATAGTAGGCGATGTCTGAACAGGCGAAGAATTTAAATTAGACTGATGTTCCACGTCTAAATAATATCATACGTAGTGGGTAAATATGCGATTAGGTCCAGGCTAGTAAACGAAGTTAGAACTTTTTATAGGTAACTTCAGTAATTTTAGATGCAGATATCTGAGCACGAGAATTTCTTATCTTTTTTGAGTAGTATTCAAACGTCATCATCTTTTTGTAATCAGTAACTTTTTCTAAAAACTCTATACCCGATAAGTGATCATATTCATGTTGAATTACTCGAGCAAGAATGCCGTCACACATGATCTGAAAACGTTCTCCTTTTTCATTGGTAGCTTCTACCGTTAGTTTTTGAGGTCTTTGAACTGGACCAAACAGATTTCCATTTACTACGCTTCCACACCCCTCATAAATAATGCTTTCTTCTTTTGAGAGATTGACAATTTTTGGATTTATATAGACCCTATAGATGTCCTCTTTCCCTAAGTTTCTTGACTTGGTATTTCGAGGATGGGTAACAAACACTTTATAGTTTTCGGCAATCTGTGGCGCAGCAATACCTATGAGCTCATTCTTTCTCATCGTGTCTCTCAAGTCCTTAAGAAGTTTCTTAAAAGTTTTAGATCCAAAAGATTTTATTTCCTTATTGTTTGCCTTTAAAGCAGGATGACCAATTTGTACTACTTTTCGAACAGCCATGAGGCAATTATATCAAACGGATTGTTATGAAGCTAAAATGCGTGTAAGGCTAGTAGATGACGTTAGAGATTTCTTTCGAAAAGTTTGGGTCTCATTATAATTAAGACCATGATAAGATTTATCAACATAATGTATATCGGATAAGAAAATTCTTGTAAAGTCCACTGTCTCAATGCTAATAAAGTAAACCCCGCAGCAAATACATCAAGCAAATAAAAATTCCATACCTCAGTTTCAGGATGATAATAAGTTTTAATTAATGCCGGAATCATACCGGTAAAATCAGCGGCAATTGCAGCATATAAAGCTAGTACCGGATTATTGGTAGTTTTCCAAAGGATGATTCCAAATAAAGCAATAAGAAGACAGATAAAGTCAGTCTTGGACCAACCTCCCATTCCGTATTTTAGACTTAGAGAGAAAATGATTACAGATTGTATAGTAGATATTCCGGCAAGCCATATCGCAACATGATTATTTTGTACAAAGAGTGAAACGGTGGTGAGTAAAGTAATTAGTAGCAAAACTAATCTTGTAGTACGATGAGGCTTTGCCTCACCTTTTAATATTGCTTGAGAATATACAACCGGTGAGATAAGTGCAAGAATACTGCTAATAACTATAAATACTGATGGCATACGACTATTATACGTAAGGATTCATTATTAATGAGAAGACATGGAGTGGCTGGAGACATGTACCGTACACCGCGCAGGGAACTAATGCGATTCTGAGTCCAGGGGGGCACCGTATCAATTTCGGTTGATAAAAGTATACCATAGGGTTGATTCAAGAGCCTAAAGTATGCCAATATGGGGCATATGAAAAAATACAAGTGTCCCCTCTGTCTCTCAACTGCATCAGTTGTGAAGTTTGGATA
>OBEQ010452321.1_pt1 | contig 230387 bp, 212 predicted proteins | sample 1670901 | NCBI WGS metagenome assembly OBEQ01 (sample SAMEA104232315, study PRJEB22302) | groundwater metagenome | biome: forest; feature: aquifer; material: groundwater | place: USA | collected 2011-08-07 | depth 5.4 m
TTCAACGAAGGACAGGATTTCGTTTATTTTCTCGATGGAGTTCGGCTCAACGAGCCCAAATCCAATAATATCAATTATCCCCTCATCCCGATCACGGTCCTGGATCGTATCGAGGTGAACCGCAACGGCTCGTCATTTCTTTACGGAGAAGGCGCCATGGGCGGCGCGGCGAGCCTTGTTTCCAAAAAACCTGAGGAGGGTTTTCACGCGGCGGCCCATTCGCGTGCCGGGAGTTTCGGTGAATGGGGAAATGGGTTCGAAGTCTCAGGGCGTGACGGAGCCAAAAGCGCTTTAGCCATCGGGGATCTCTACCACATCAGAGGTTTTCGTCAGAATACCTCCGTCGAGAAAGGAGATTTTTATACGAAACTTTCCTACGATTTGACGGACCGGAGCGCTCTCACGGCCTGGTTTCTTTATGCCGACGCCAGGCTCGATCGTTCGGGGAGTATCCGTGAGTCTCTTTTAAGGGCACAGGGACCCACGGCCACGGAGCGTCCAAGAAATTTCTCGGATATGGAAACCAACGTCGGGACTCTGGATTATCGCTGGTCGATCACGGACGATCTGGTTCTCAGCTCGAACCTCTGGCGCCGCAGGACCTCAGAGCTCTCGGTCGCGAATTTTGCCACGTTCGACACGACAGATAATGAGCTCGATCTCACCGTGGATACTTGGGGCGCCGCGTTACAGATCGACCAGTCGCGTGAAGCGCTCTGGGGTTTGACGGAGGGGCTCCTCGTCGGAGTAGATTATTTGGATAATGCCATCGACGAAGAGGATTTCAACCGTTCAAAAGCCACGCTCCGACGGCTCGGTCAGACCGTGGATAGCGAGTCGGATAAGAAAGCGACGGGTATTTTTGGGAAGGCGACCCTTTCTTGGAACGACCGGCTTGGCGGGTACTATGGTGTGCGCTACGATGAGATCGATTTTAAAAATACGGATATCATCAACACCGGAAATAATGTTCCTTCCCAGGTGTCGAAGTGGAGCCATGCCATTGGGCTGTCATACGATTGGACGAAGTATTTTGCGCTTTCAACCCAAGTCAGCCGTTCTTTCCGAGCTCCGACGCTGTCCGACCTTTACTCGAACCCTCTTTTTGGGGGCAATCCTTCGCTCAAACCCGAAGAAGGGACAAATTATGAGATCAGCGCGAAATGGCATTCGGAGAATTGGACGCTGAGCTGGGCCGGTTTCATCAATCACTTGAAAAATGAGATCGGTTTTGATCCGGGTCTGGCGGACTCCACGTTTCTTTTTGGTCGAAACGGAAATTTCGGAAAAACGCAGCGTTTGGGAAGCGAAATAAGCGTCGAAAAGAAGGTCAATCCCTGGCTTCGCTTCAGAGCCAATCACACGTACCTCGACGCAACTTTCGGATCCAATGACAACAGCGGCACTCAAAAAAGCGGCGATCATATTCCGATGGTGCCAAGAAACCGCTGGACGTCGAGCCTGCTTCTGACCCCCACCAAAGATTGGGACATGAGCGGCAGCATGGTCGCGGTGTCAAAGCAGGTGTTGACGAATGATCTGACCAACGATTCGAATGGACGGCGTCTCCCGAGCTATACGGTTTTCAACCTGAAAACTCTTTACCGTCTGAAAGGCTGGGAGTTTTACTTTGAGGTGAAAAACCTCTTCGACGAACAGTACGAGCCCGGCGGCAGTCTCGGAGGCGGATCCGTGCTCGATAACTTCTTCGTCCCGGCGCCCGGCCGGAGCTATCACGGGGGCGTCAGCACCCGTTTCTAGCTTCAAATCTTAGGGTGGTGATATAATGCCCGGATGGGTAAAAGAAATAAACGCGTAAGGCAGGAAAGTTTGCCGGTTCCGGTGGCAAAGAACGCCGGTTCCGGCAAACTTCTGTTCGTGGTTCTGTTCCTAGGCTTGACGGTTAGATTGGCCTACTTATTTTTCAGCCAGGCCAGTCCATTTTATGAGCCGCTTCTTTTGGATCCGGCCTACTATCACGAGTGGGCCCAGAGGATAGCCGCCGGGAATTGGATAGACCCTCCTGTTTTTTACGGCCTGCCGCTTTATCCTTTTTTTCTCGGGCTTTGCTATAAGGTTTTCGGTGGCTCGCTTTTTATGGCGAAGCTCGTCCAGATTTTTTTGGGCCTGGCGACGATCGCTTTGGTCTATAAGATCGGCGTAAAACTTTTTTCTGAAAACGTCGGGCTTTTGGCGGCGGGCCTGGCCGCTGTTTACGGACCTCTTTTCTTCAACGAGCAGATCCTCATCCCTGAAGCGCTTGGAATTCCGCTTTACGCTGCTACGTTTTACGTCGTCTGTCTTTTTGAAGAAACGCCCTCGGTCAAAAAAGGCATGCTTCTAGGACTTCTTCTGGGGCTTGCGGCGCTCACGAAAGCCAATGCGCTTTTATTCGCTTTTATTTATCTTCCCTTCCGATTTTTTCGAAATCAGGGTTCAGTTACAATAAAAAGTAAAACCGCAGCGGCCTGCTTTTTGGCGCTCTTTGCGGTCCTGGCTCCCGTCACGGCCCACAATTATTTTTTTGGAAAAGATAGGGTCCTTTTAAGTTCTCATGCCGGTCTTAATTTTTATGTGGGCAATAACCCCGCCGCGCAGGGGGTCTTTGAGGCGCCGGAAGGCACGGGGACCAATGTCGAAGCCCAAAGGGAGGGCGCCAGGGTCGTCGCAGAGAAGGCGCTGGGCCGAAATCTGAAACCTTCGGAAGTTTCGAGCTACTGGTCGAATCGAGCGAAGGAATTCATCCGACAAAACCCCGGGCGCTTCGCGAAGCTCTTCGTGAAGAAGATCGCTTTATTTTTCGACGCGCGGGAACTCTCGGATCTGGAAGATTTTGAGTTCTCAAAAGAGCTGATCGGTTTTTTAAGGCTGCCTTGGCTGAGTTTCGCTTTTTTGGGCCCGTTTTTTTTGTTGGGGATCGCCGTATCGTTCGGCAAGGTCCGCCATAGGGGAGCGCTCGTTCTTTGGATCTGTACGTATCTGGCGGGTCTCGCGTTTTTTTTCGTCAACGCGCGTTATCGACTCCCGGTTTTGAGCGTCTTCTTTCCCTTGGCCGCCGCGGGGCTCCTTTTTGTTTGGCGCGCTCTAAAAAGCGCTGAATGGGGCAAAGTCCTCTTTGCGGCGATCCTTCTCGGGGCGGGCGTGGGGCTCACGCGGCTGAATCTAGTCGGAGCCGACACGTCTGTTTTTTATGTGAACGCCGGGGACGCGGTCGCTAAAAAAGGCGATGTTCAAAAAGCGGAGGCGTTTTACCGAGAAGCGTTACGGATCAATCCAGACAACGCAAAGGCAAACCTCGCGATGGGGCTGACCCTTACTAAAACGGACCGTCCGGCGGACGCTGAAAAATATTATCGTGATGCGATCAAAGCCGACCCTTCCAATTCTCAGGGCTACAATAACCTCGGCCTCTGGTACGACAATCAGGGCAGTTTCGAGGAGGCTGAGAAGTGCTTCCTAAAAGCCATCGAGCTCAAACCTTCGTCATTTCAGCCCCACAACAATCTGGGAATGGTCTACGGTAAACTGGGTCAGAATGAAAAAGCCAAAGAGGAGCTCGAAACCGCGCTCAAGCTTAATCCTGACAGCGCCCGGGCGCACACAAATTTAGGCCTGGTCCTTTACCGTCTGGGGGACACCGAAGGCGCCTTGAAAAGCTGGAAAAAGGCCCTCGAGATCGACCCCAATTTTGAAATGGCCCGCCGTGCTCTGCGCCTCTACGAGACGACCCGCTAATCCTTTGATTCCATAGGGCTTAATGTTATAATAAAAAACCAAATTTCTACATAGCGGACCTCTGATTTAGCCCCATTCGAAAACAAGCTGAATTAAGTCAATTCTACGGAGGAGTGTCATGTCTTTAAAGGTTGGGATCAACGGTTTTGGCCGCATCGGCCGCATGGTGTTTCAGGCAATTTGCGATAAAGGACTTTTGGGCAAGGAAATTGATGTGCGCGCGGTGGTCGATATCTCGACGGACGCCGATTATTTTGCGTATCAGATGAAGTACGATTCCATTCACGGACACTTCAAGCATGAGGTCAAAACGTCCAAGAGTGATCCTTCGAAGCCCGAAGCGGACATTCTGCACGTCGACGGTCACAAAATTCAGTGCGTCATGGCCACGAAGTCTCCGGCGGAGCTTCCTTGGAAAGCGCTCGGAGTCGATGTGGTCATCGAGTCCACGGGTCTTTTCACCGAATCCGAAAAAGCTCAAGGACACCTGACGGCGGGCGCCAAGCGTGTCGTCATCAGCGCGCCGGCAAAAGGGGATGTGAAGACCCTTCTCATCGGCGTGAACGAGAATGAATACGATCCCACCAAACACAAGATCGTTTCCAACGCTTCGTGCACCACCAATTGCCTCGCACCTCTTGTGCACGTGATCCTCAAAGAGGGGATCGGTCTTGAAACCGGCCTCATGACTACGATCCATTCTTACACCGCGACGCAAAAGACTGTGGACGGCCCTTCGAAGAAAGACTGGCGCGGCGGCCGCGCGGCGGCGATCAACATCATTCCGTCTACGACGGGTGCGGCCCGGGCGGTCGGGGAAGTGCTTCCCGCGACCAAGGGCAAGCTGACCGGCATGTCATTTCGCGTACCGACGGCGGACGTTTCGGTGGTGGATCTGACTTTTCGTGCCACACGGGACACTTCGATCGAAGAGATCGACAGCTTGCTTAAGAAAGCATCGCAGACCTACTTAAAAGGAATCTTGGGCGTTACGGATGAAGAGCTCGTATCTACCGACTTCATCCATGACGAGCGCTCTTCGATCTATGACTCGCTCGCGACTCTGCAGAATAACTTGAAAGGCGAAAAACGTTTCTTCAAGATCGTATCCTGGTACGACAACGAGTGGGGTTACTCCAATCGCGTGGTCGACCTCGTGACGCACATGGGTAAAAAAGGGATCTAAGTTTGAAAAAAACGATCCGGGATTTCGGGCTGAAGGGCAAGCGGGTCCTCATTCGAGCGGACTTCAATGTCCCTCTCGACAAGGAGCTTCATATCACGGACGACAACCGCATTCGCGCGTCTTTGCCGACGATCGAGTATGCACTGAAACAGGGCGCTTTCGTGATCTTGATGAGCCACCTGGGACGTCCGGAGGGCCGGCCGGTCTCTTCAATGAGTCTGACGCCCGCGTCGAAACGTTTGTCGGAGCTCCTTCAGAAAAATGTCATTCAATGTTCTGATTGCGTGGGACCGCGTGTCAAAGAAGAATTGAAGGCCTTGAGTTCGGCATCCCCTGTAGCGGTCCTCGAAAACCTGCGTTTTTCCGCTCTGGAAGAAAAGAACGATCCGGCTTTTGCCAAAGCGCTTGCCGAAAACGGGGACATTTACATCAACGACGCGTTCGGATCCAGCCACCGCGCGCACGCTTCGATCGAGGCGATCACCAAATTCCTTCCTTCCGGCGCCGGATTCCTGTTGGGCAAAGAGATCGAATATTTCGAGAAGGCCGTCTCGAATCCCGAGCGGCCTTACGTGACGATCCTCGGCGGCGCCAAAGTTTCCGACAAGATCAAGCTGATCTCGAACCTGATGGATAAGGCGGACACGCTTCTGGTCGGCGGCGCCATGGCCTACACATTTTATCGCGTGATGGGGATCAAGATCGGCAATTCAAAATTTGAAGAGAAGGGTCTTCCGTTCGCCGAAGAGATCCTAAAAAAAGCGAAGGCCAAAAATATCGACATCCAGTTCCCCGTGGACCGCGTGATCTCCATGGAGTTCAAAGAGAACGCGGCTTCCAAAGTGGTCGAAGGGGACATTCCCGACGGCTGGATGGGGATGGACATCGGTCCCAAGACGATCGCTCAGTACAATCAGGTCCTCTCCAAAGCAAAATTGATCGTATGGAACGGTCCGATGGGCGTATTTGAGATGAAACCTTTTGATCGTGGCACTCGCGCGGTCATGGAGCATGTGGCTTCTTTGACCGGCAGGGCCACGACCATCATCGGCGGCGGTGATACGGCGGCAGCGGCTTCTCTTTTCGGATTGGACGGCAAGATGTCTCATGTGTCTACCGGCGGAGGCGCTTCTTTGGAATACTTGGAGGGTAAGGTGCTTCCGGGGGTCGCGGCGCTGGAAGACAGGGAAGCAAAAGTTCATGCGTAAACCCGTGATCGCCGGTAATTGGAAATTGAATAAAACGATCAAAGAAGCGATCGAATTTACGACGCTTATGAAGCGCCTCGTCACCGAAACACAGCTCGTGGATGTCGTGATCTGCCCGCCCTACACCGCGCTCAGCGACCTATCGGAAATTCTTTTGGAATCTGAGATCCGGTTGGGGGCTCAGGACGTTTATTGGGAAGAAAAAGGCGCTTTCACCGGTGAAGTCTCTTCGACTTTGATCAAAGATGCCGGCGCTTCTTACGTGGTCATCGGCCACTCGGAAAGACGGCAATTTTTTCACGAAACGAATGAATCGGTGAATCGTAAGACCAAAGCGGCTCTCACAGCCGGACTCACCCCGATCGTCTGCGTGGGCGAAAGTCTCGCCGAACGCGAAGCAGGGAAAACTTTTCGGGTCATCGAGGAGCAGTTCCGTGGCTCTTTTAAAGATCTCACGGCTGACCTGATGAAGAAGCTTATCATCGCTTACGAGCCTGTCTGGGCGATCGGCACGGGGAAAGTTGCAACGCCTGCGCAGGCGCAGGAAGTCCATGCTTTTATCAGAAAAGAGCTCACTTCTGCCTTTGGGCAGGAAGCCGCAGACGTCATTCGAATCCAGTACGGCGGGAGCGTCAAGCCTGAGAACATCGCCGAGCTCATGCGCGAGGCGGACATTGACGGCGCTCTTGTCGGAGGCGCCAGCCTCGACGCGAAATCTTTCGCGGACATCATCAAAAACGCGGCGGTTGCCGCCGCGACCCACTAAGGAGAATTTTATGTACATTGTTGTCATGATCGTCCATGTCATCGTGTGTATTGTCCTGATCTTGGTCGTCCTTTTACAGGCCGGCCGCGGGGGCGGGGTCACCGACATGCTTGGGGGGCAGGCACAGAACATTTTTGGCACCCAGACAAGCGAGTTCATGGTCAAGGCGACCGAGATCTGCGCCGTTCTTTTCGTCGTCACGTCCCTGTCTTTGGGGATCATGACCACTCAAAAGAGCAAGTCCCTCATGGAACGTCGGAGATTTGGCGACACCCTGAAGCAGGTAGCGGCCCATGCAATGCCCGCCTCCAAGACCCCGGACAAGGCTGCCGAACCGAGCGCGCAACCTACTGTCCCATCTGCCACGACGTCGCCGTCTGTCCCGGAAACAAAAGAGGCGAAAGCGGCTTAAGAAGGTCTCTGATCTTTATGAAAAACCCCCTGCTAAGTTTTGCGGCAGGGGGTTTTTTCTGTCTTTTTTTTCTGTCTCCGGCTCTTTCCGAAGACGCTTTGATCTTGTCGTCCGGGGTGGAACCTTCCACGCTTCTTCCTTTGTTCGCCAGCGACTCCGCTTCGGCGCAGGTCTCAGGACTTATTTTTAACGGGCTCGTAAAATACGATAAGAACCTCAAACTTGTCGGAGATCTCGCCTCCGATTGGGAGGTCAAGGACGAAGGGCTTAAGATCGTTTTTCATCTCAGGAAGGGCGTTGTCTGGCAGGACGGAGCGCCTTTTACGGCCGAAGACGTGGAATTTACATTTCAAAAATTGATCGATCCCGCGCTTCCGACGCCTTACGGGGGTGACTTTGAGAAAGTGGACTCTTTGAAGGTCTTGGATCCTTACACGGTTGAGGTGGTCTACAAAGAACCGTTTTCTCCGGGCCTTGCCAGTTGGTCGATGAGCGTCCTTCCGAAACACATTCTTCAAAATGAAAATCTTCTGTCTTCGTCCTTTGCCAGAGATCCTATCGGGACCGGACCGTACCGTCTGAAAAAATGGAAAAGCGGAGAATTTCTAGAACTCACCGCCAATGACCGCTACTTTGAGGGGGCTCCGGGGATCTCACGGATCGTCGTGCGCATCATTCCCGACCAGGTTACGGCTTTTCTTGAGCTTCAGACAGAGGCGCTCGACCTTTCAGGCCTCACGCCTCTTCAATTTGAAAAGCAGACGGACACGGCTTTTTTTAAGGAGCATTATCGGAAATACTGTCTTCCGAGTTTCGGTTACACCTACATCGGATACAATCTGGAAAACCCGCTTTTCTCCGATGTGCGCGTGCGTCGGGCCATCGGACTTGCCATCGACAAACAAGAGATCATTCGAGCGGTTCTTTTGGGACGCGGACGTGTCGCGACCGGCCCTTTTTTACCGGGGACCTGGGCTTACAATGAGAGCGTGAAGGAATCCAAATTCGATCCGGGTCGGGCGCGCGATCTTCTAAAAGAAGCCGGTTGGAGCGATACCGACGGCGACGGGATCCTCGATAGACAAGGTTTGAAATTTTCATTCACCATCCTGACCAATCACGGCAGCGACGAAAGAAAAACTGCCTGCGAGATCATTCAGAAGCGTTTGAGGGATGTCGGCATCCTCATGGAGATCCGGGTCGTGGAATGGCGTACCTTCCTCAAAGAATTTATCGATAAAAGAAAATTCGACGCAGTGCTTCTGGCCTGGCAGTTGTCGCGTGATCCGGATATTTTTGATATTTTCCATTCTTCAAAGACCGCTGAAGGGCAGTTTAATTTTGTCTCCTACCGGAACGCCGAAGTCGATCGTCTTCTGGAGGAGGGCCGGCGACTTTTCGTGGAGGAGGAGCGGTCGAAGATCTACCGCCGGCTTCATGAGATCCTGAGCCGCGACGAGGCTTATACGTTTCTCTATGTGCCCGAATCGCTTTTGGCTTTGCACGGGCGTTTTGAGGGGGTCGAGCCTTCGCCGGCGGGTTTGATGCACGGCCTCGTTCATTGGCGGGTGCCCGAAGGGAAGAGAAAATATGCTGTTTAAGATCTTCCTTCGGCGCTTTTTGGGCCTGATCCCTTTATTTTTTGGCATCGTTCTTATGAGCTTTTTTGTCGTGCGATTGGCTCCCGGAGGCCCCGCGGATGCGCGGTTCGAGCTGAATCCTAAAGCGGCCCCGGATGCCAAAATTCGTTTTGAGAAGATCTACGGCCTCGACAAACCGTTGCCGGAGCAGTTCTTGGCGTGGGCGGGACGTGTTGCGCGCTTGGATTTCGGGGAATCGTTTGTGGATGGGGAAAGCGCTTCCAAAAAAATCGGTAAGGCGCTTCCCATCACACTTTTTATTAATTTTATGTCGCTTATCATCATTTGTGTCCTAGGAACATGGTTGGGTGTGGTGAGTGCCGTGAAGGAAGGGAGTTTCCTGGACCGGACGCTGACTTCGGCGACGCTTGCGGGATTTTCTTTGCCGACTTTTTGGATCGCGCTTTTAGCCATGTCATTTTTTGGCGTACAGCTCAGGCTTCTGCCGGTTTCGGGACTTACGTCCGTTTTTTTTGATGAGATGAGTTTTTCCCAAAAGATCATGGACCTCGCGAGGCATCTTGTCCTGCCGGTCGCCGTTTCTTCTCTGACGGGTCTTGCGGGATTTTCGCGTCTTACACGAAGCAGCGTGATCGAGGCGCTCAAACAGGATTATGTCCGCGCTGCGCGGGCCAAAGGTCTACCTGAATCGAGAGTGCTTTATATGCATGTTCTTAAGAACGCGGCGCTCCCCGTCGTGACGGCTCTGGGACTTTCGGTGCCGGGGTTATTGGGGGGAAGCGTGGTATTCGAAACTATTTTCTCCGTGCCGGGAATGGGGCGTTTGTTTTTCAGTTCTGTCTTTAGCCGGGATTATCCGGTCATTCTCGGCATCTTGGTCCTCGGGGCCGTTGCGACTCTCATCGGAAATCTCCTGGCGGATCTAGCCTGCACCGTCGCGGACCCGAGGATCCGGCTTCGATGAAGAAACCCGCAAAATTATCTTTAGCGTGGCTTTTTTTCATCTTCGCCGCGGCATGCCTTTCGATCTTTTGGCTTGAAAAAGCACGGGCTATCGATCTGGACATTGCCCTTCAAGCGCCTTCGTTGAACCATTTTTTTGGCACTGATCTCCTCGGACGTGATGTATTTGCGAGAATGCTCTGCGGCGGCTCGGTGTCGTTGGGTGTTACGGCAGGTGCGACGGTTTTGTCCGTACTTTTTGGCGTATTTGTCGGGTTGGCGTCCGGTTATTTTGGGGGAAGGCTCGATCGCGCGCTAATGGGATTCACCGATCTGGCGCTCTGTTTTCCGGCGTTTTTTATGATGCTGGCGATCCTTGCGATTTTTGGGCCCGGGGTCTTGAATCTTGCGGTCATTCTCGGCCTGACGGGCTGGATGGGGATGGCGCGCTTGGTGCGTGCGGAAGTTCTGAGTCTGAAGGAGAGAGAGTTTGTCCTGGCCGCGCGGGTGATGGGAGCTTCAAGCATGCGGGTTATGTTTCGTCATCTTTTGCCGAATGCGGCGGGGGTGATCCTTGCGAATTCGGTTTTAAGCATTTCTGCGTTCATTCTTGCTGAAACGGGTCTGAGTTTTCTCGGTCTCGGCATTCAACCGCCGTCGCCGAGCTGGGGCAATATCCTGTCGGATTCCAAGGGAGCGCTCGGGGTCGCGTGGTGGCTTGCCTTTTTCCCCGGTCTCTTCATTTTTTTGACGGTCCTGTCGGCCAATGTCTTGGGAGAGGAGCTTCGTGACCGATACTATTCTTAGGCTCCAAAACTTAAACATTTTTTTCAGGGAAGAAAAAGGAGAGATATTCCAGGCTGTTCGGGGTCTGGATCTTGAACTTCGCCGGGGCTCTTTTTCTTCACTGGTGGGACAGACCGGTTCGGGGAAAACGGTCACGGCGCTTTCGGTCTGTCGCCTGCTAAATGCTTTCAAGATCGAAGGAGAAATTTTCTACGACGGTATGGATCTCGTCAAGATCTCCCAAAAGGAGCTTCTCGGGATCCGAGGGCGCCGGATCGCTTATATTTTTCAAGACCCGGCTTCGTCTCTCGACCCGGTCATGAGGGTGGGCGAGCAGATCGAAGAGGGATGTTTGGCTCATTTTGATACCGATTCGCGCGAGGCCAAGAGAAAGACGCTTGAATTGCTCCGGGCGGTCCGTATTACGGACCCGGAGAGAGTGTATGACAGCTTTCCGCATGAACTTTCGGGAGGCATGAAGCAGCGCGCGATGATCGCCTCGGCGCTCATCATGGAGCCAGAGCTTCTCGTTGCCGATGAGCCGACCGCGGCGCTCGATCCTCCGGCGGCGTCGGACGTGATGGGACTTTTATCCGGACTCAAAGACAAAGGCATGACGGTCTTTTTTATCACGCATCACCTGGGACTGGCTTCAAAATACAGCGACAACATCGCCGTGATGAAAGCGGGGAGAGTGATCGAGCGGATGATCAAAGGGCCGGCGGGATTTGTGCCGCAAGAAGGGTATACGAAAAAACTTTTTAATGCGGACTTGGTCGGACTCAAGCCCAAAACATTCATCGAGGTCTAATGCTTCTTAAAGTCGAGAACCTTCACAAGTCTTTTCCCGAGCGAAAAGTAAAAGCGGTGATCGGAGTTTCCTTCACTTTGGAACGAGGAAAAACCCTCGGGGTCGCCGGAGGATCCGGTTCCGGAAAAACCACTTTGGCAAAACTTATCTTGGGTTTGGAAAAACCGGATGAAGGGCGAATTCATTTTCAGGGCAAAAAAATGCAAGCTATTTTTCAGCATCCGACACAGTCTTTGAACCCTAAAATGAGAGTGCGCGAGATCCTTTCGGAGCCGTACCTGATCCAAGGAGGGTACGACCGGCGCCTCATCGAAAAAAAGAGTGTTGAGCTTCTTGATTCGGTCGAACTGCCGGCCCATTATCTAAAACGCTTCCCGCGCCAGCTCTCCGGAGGTGAATGCCAGCGCGTGGCCATCGCCAGAGCGATCTGCCTTGAGCCGGAGCTGATTATTTGCGACGAAGCTGTTTCATCCCTAGATCTTCTCGTCCAAGCGGGCATCTTGAACCTGCTCCTCAAGCTCCAAAAGGAGAGATCCGTAAGTTATCTTTTCATCTCCCACGACCCCGCCGTCGTCCGTCACATGAGCGATGCTGTTCTTGTCATGGAGAACGGAAAAGGGTATAATTCTTCCTTCCAGTCCTTTAATCCTTAACCCAAGAGAGTGCAACAGGTTAGGTGCTGATTTGAAAAAACTTTTAACTTTTGTCATGGCGGGAGGCAAAGGGGAGCGCTTGTCTCCTTTGACCAAGGACCGGGCCAAACCGTCAGTGCCGTTCGGCGGGATCTACCGCATCATCGATTTTACGCTCTCCAACTGCATTAATTCCGGCATCCGCCGCATCAACATCCTCGTGCAGTACAAATCGATGTCTCTGGCGCGTCATATCCGGATGGGCTGGAACATCTTAAACGCCGAGGTCGGTGAGTACATCGACGTGGTCCCGGCTCAGCAGAGGATCGACGAGCATTGGTACCAGGGAACAGCCGATGCGATCTATCAGAATCTTTACTCTATCCACATCGAAAATCCCGACCAAGTGCTGATCTTGGCCGGAGACCACGTTTACAAGATGAACTACAAACTCATGCTCGACGCTCATAGACAGGCGGGCGCGGATCTGACGATCGGCGTCGTGCCCCTGCCGGTAGGGGAGGCCTCGAGCGTCGGAGTGATGGAAGTGGATGCTTCGAACAACGTCGTGGGTTTTGAAGAGAAGCCCGAGATCCCGAAGACCGTTCCAGGGGACTCAAAGCACATTTTCGGTTCCATGGGGATCTATATTTTTGACCGTAAAGTTCTCGAAGAAGAGCTCGCGGAGGATGCCGCTAAATCCAGCGAGCATGACTTCGGAAAGAACATCCTTCCTCAGATGATCCAAAAAGGAAGCCGGAAGATCATCGCGTATAATTTTGTGAATCAGGCGAACGAGGGCCGGTACTGGAAGGACGTCGGGACGCTCGACGCGTACTACGAGGCCAACATGGATCTTATCAACGTGACGCCGCAGTTCAATTTCTATGATAGGGACTGGCCGATCCGCACTTACCAGCTTCAGTACCCGCCGGCAAAATTCATTTTCGCCCAGAGCTTCGGCGGGCGCCGCGGCACCGCACTCGATTCGATCGTGGGTGACGGTTGCATCATCTCGGGTGGCTTGGTGCAGCGGTCCATTCTCTCTCAGAACGTACGCGTCAATAGCTACGCCGAGGTCGAGGATTCCATCCTGCTGGAAGGCGTGGATGTCGGGCGCTATGCCAAAATAAAGAACGCGATCGTGGATAAACAAGTCCAGGTGCTGCCAAACGCTCAGATCGGCTACAACAAAGAACTCGATCGCAAACGTTTTACCGTGACGCCCAACGGCATCGTGGTGGTCGAAAAAGGCGCCGTAGTGGAGCCGGCATAAGATGACAGATACTTTGAAGATCGGACCTTTTGAACTAAAGTCCAGATTGATCGTGGGGACGGGGAAGTACGCGTCTTTCGAAGAGATGGCTAGAGCCCTTGAAGCTTCCGGCGCCGACATGATCACCGTCGCGGTTCGCCGCGTGAATCTGGATAGAAGCAAAGAGTCGATGCTTGATTTCATCGATCCCAAAAAATACATTCTTTTGCCGAACACCGCCGGTTGCTACACCAAGGACGACGCGGTGCGGACAGCGAGACTCGCGCGCGCCGCGGGATTTTCGAATCTCGTGAAGCTCGAAGTGATCGGCGATCCTGAAACTCTTTTACCCGATACGCAAGCGCTCCTCGAAGCGACAAAGGAGCTTGTTCGTGATGGGTTTGTCGTGATGCCTTACACCAATGACGATCCCATTGTCGCCAAACGTCTTGAAGAAGCAGGTGCGGCGTGCGTCATGCCTTTGGCGGCGCCCATCGGATCAGGGCAGGGAATTTTGAACAAACTCAACATCGGTTTCATCATCGAAAAAGCCAAAGTACCCGTTATCCTCGACGCCGGAGTGGGGACCGCTTCCGACGCCGCGATCGCCATGGAGCTCGGAGCCGCCGGAGTGCTGATGAACACCGCCATCGCTTCCGCCGCGGACCCCGTGAAGATGGCCGAGGCGATGAAGTATGCCATCCGCGCCGGACGCCTAGCCTATGAGGCCGGTCGCATGGCCAAAAAACCGCACGCCAACGCTTCCAGTCCTAAGGAGGGGCTTGTCAGTCATGTCATCGAGTAGATTGTACAACATCGCCGTCATCGGCGGAGACGGCACCGGGCCCGAAGTGACCGCCGAGGCGCTCAAGGTCCTCGCAGCCTCATCCAAAAAAGAAGGCTACAAGCTCAACCTGACTCACCTCGATTACGGCGGGGAGCGCTATCTCAAAACCGGCAAAGTGCTGACCGACAAGGAAATGGCCGGCCTTAAAAAATTTGACGCGATCCTTTTGGGCGCGGTGGGACATCCTGACGTAAAGCCCGGCATCATCGAAAAGGGACTGCTTCTCAAAGCCCGTTTCGGCCTCGAGCAGTACATCAACCTGCGCCCGGTGAAGCTCTATCCCGGTGTGTGGACGCCTCTGAAGGACAAAGGCCCCGCCGAGATCGATTTCGTCGTCGTGCGCGAAAACAACGAGGGTCTTTACGTCGGCGAAGGAAGTTTCAAGAATAAGGGCAAGAAGAACGAGGTCGCCACGCAAATTTCGCGCAACACCCGAAAGGGTGTGGAGCGATGCATTCGTTACGCCTTCGAATTCACGCGCAAGAGGAATAAAAGAAAGAAGCTGACCCTCTGCGGCAAGACCAACGTGCTCACCTACGCCTGGGACCTCTGGTGGAGAGTGTTTAACGAAGTCGGCAAAGAATACAAAGACATCACCGCCGACTACGCCCACGTCGACGCCACCTGCATGTGGATGGTCAAAAACCCCGAATGGTTCGACGTCATCGTCACCGACAACATGTTCGGCGACATCATCACCGACCTAGGCGCCATGATCCAAGGCGGCATGGGCATCGCCGCCGGCGGCAACATAAACCCCGAAGGCGTCTCCATGTTCGAACCCATCGGCGGCTCCGCCCCCAAATACACCGGCAAAAACGTCATCAACCCCCTAGCCGCCATCTGCGCCGGCGCCATGATGATGGACTCCCTAGGCGAATCCAAAGCCGCCGAACAAATCGAAAAAGCCGTCATGGACGTCACCCAAAACAAACTCAAGTCCTTAGCAGCCGGCAAGATGGGCTACGGAACCAAGGAAGTCGGAGATCTAGTCGCAGAAAGAGTTTGAGCTTTGACTTGGGGACACGTACTTAATTCAGAGAATTAAGTACGTGTCCCCGGAACTCGCGGAGGCTTGGGTGCAAGCGGTTGCGTAAAAAATATGAGTACTCGTTTAGAAGGTTTCGTTAAGCCGGGGCTCGGTCACACAAGCGCTCGAAGGTTTGATCAGTGCAAGGCGATCTTTGAGAAGCGCGGCATAACCTTCCCGCCATTTTTTAAAGGGACCGTGAATATTCAGCTTCCGGCGCCGTTCATCCCCAAGGACACTGATTGCGTTCGGCTTCATGTTCCTGCCTCCGAAATGGTCGGTCAAAAAGAATCCTGGGACCTCATTCTCGTTTCGCGCATTAACGGCGCAGCCACCGTGGGGTATATTTACAAAACGAGCACTGATTACCACGGGCCGAGCGTGGTAGAATTGATCACGTATGACTTGGGTGTTATAGCCAAACAGGGCGCAACGATTACACTTGAACTTTCACACTCCTTGGGTTTGATCTCATTACCAAATGGCAAAAATGAGCTTTGACGAAGCGATAAAGTTTGCGACGCCGCTGATCGTTGTAGGCCTTCTGACTTGGGCCTACAAAGATAGCCGCCTATTGGAGGTCGTGGTAAAGCTGACCCCACTGATCGGCGTTACAGTGGCATTCCTGGCCTTTACCCAAGCCGGCAAAATCTTCGCGTTTGAAAACCGTGCTATTCCAACCGTGCGTTTTGAGCCAAACAACGCTTTTAAAATTGTCATAAAAAATGCCGGGAAGTCGCCGATTACTCAAATGAAGGGTTACTACGCGTTTTTTTACGGTGCTGACAATAAGGATGAGCCGATAAAAAATGGACCGTTTTATTTGCCTATACTTGAAACCGACGAGCCAAAAAGTTATTCAACGGATCTTACCTCGGCGCATTTGAAACTGGCTGAAGGCAGAATCCTTTTCTTGGCGGTCGGGTTGAACTCGAAGGACCTCAAATTTTATGCGGATAAGACCTACATCAAAATATTTTATGCAAATCTTTCAACCGATAGCGCGTTCAACCCAGAAGCGTGGAAAGAAACAGATGAATCACTATTTTCCATCGGTCCGAACGATCGCCTGTTTATATCTAATGCGCTTTCTAAAATCAAAAAAACCTTCAAAAGCCCTTTGCTTTTTCCAAAAAAATGATTAAGTCAATAAACTCAATAAACGGTCATAAAATAAAAGGTCAAGTCTCTAATCATAGAACGGTACCGGGTACGTAGGGGTTAGCTCATTGTGTCCCCGGAATTAGAAAGGTCGCACATTTAAGCATTGTGTTTCAGGATCTAGCTGTGGGTATAGTCAATAGAGAGACGAGATGAAAAAATATACTGTTTTAATGCTTATGTTATTTTTATGTGGATGTGGAACGCTTCAGCAGGGCGTGTTGGTAGGCGGATTTGTGGCGGACACTAACAGAAACAAGCTAGATAAATTGGAAGTGGGAATGACTAAAGAACAAGTCAAGGGTGTTATGGGACAGCCTTATAAAAGAGAAGCGTACGGCGGCGTAGAGTATTGGTTATATCTTACGGATCATCCCGGATACAATCAGATTCCCGACGATAGTAGTTACACGCCTATAGCATTTGTAAATGGGAAAGTTGATGGATGGGGACGGAATTATTACCAAGAAAGAAAACATAGGATTGAGGCAGATATAAATATAAATACATAGCATAAATATTCACAGAATAGAACGGTACCGGGTACATCAGTGACAGGTTAAATTTTAAATGGAGTAGCACATGAAATACGTCGATGGATACGTCGTTCCGGTTCCGAAGAAGAGGGTTGGGGAGTATCGGGCGTTGGCGCAGAGGGCAGCGAAGATCTGGCGGGAGCATGGGGCGCTGCAGTATAAAGAATGTGTGGCGGATGATGTGAAGCGGGGGAAGTGGACGTCGTTTCCGCGGAGTGTGAAGCTTAAGGCGGGGGAGACGGTCGTGTTCGCATATGTCGTCTTCAAGTCACGCGCGCATCGGGACCGGGTCAACAAGAAGGTTATGAGCGACCCGCGGCTCAAGGATATGTGCGACCCCAAAAACCTGCCATTCGACGCCAAACGCATGTTCTGGGGTGGCTTCAAGGCCATTGTAGAAGCATAAGCACGCTCTAAACTAAGCGAACTTTGACCTGTGATATAATCAAGTTTTATGAAACCTATTATTGTCAGTCCACATGCTTTTGAACGAATCCAAGAGAGAAAGATAACGCGTATTGAGATTGAAACTGCTGTCCGGATGCCCGATTTGAAAGAGCCTGCTAAGCGTGGTAGACTTAGAGTGTCCAAGAGATTTGAACACCATACGTTGGATGTGTTTTATAAGGAAACAAATACGGCGTTAATTTTTGTTACGGCTTATTGGAGAAAGTGATGATCATTTCATACGATAACCTTGCAGATGCTGTTTACATAAAGATCAAGCCAGAAGCGAAGGTTGCTAGAACGGTCGAATTCGCGCCCGAAACTTTTGTTGATTTGGATGAAGACGGTGATCTGATCGGAATTGAAATGCTTAATCCAGGCCAGCTTATTCTTAAGCAAATCGCCAAAAAATTTCATCGACCTGAGCTTTCCAGAGTTCATCCCAATAAACTGCATGAAGCGTTTGCCTAAGATCTTCCCTTATTCGTAATCTTAAAGTATTTCATTACAAGAATAGCACCGGGTACTGACGGGGCAGATACCGCAAAGAGATATTGAGATCGCGCTGAGAAGAAAAGCGGTTATTTAAAAAGAGAGGTGTCCTCATGAAGCGCATCGGGGAGCGTTACGAAGACGTCAGAAAGAAGCTTGTAGGTTCGGACAAAAAGAGAGAAGCGAACATACAGCTTGAGGCCGCCAAGCTTGAACTCGCGGAGCATCTTGTCGAATATAGAGAAAAGAGCTCCATGACCCAAAGACAGCTCGCAGAGAAACTGGGAGTCAAGCAGCAGGTTGTCGCCAAGATCGAGAATGGTTCGAATATCACTCTTGAGACCTTGATCAAATTCCTAAACGTTCTAGGCATTGTTCTTAAAGTAGAAGCTGTTCGGAGAAAACGCAGCGAACACGTTTTGCAGTTCGTTTGAACCACATCGGATTCGAGATACACAATACTTAATTCAAGTTTTTTATACCTTGGGAATTAAAAAAAGCGTGCCTTCTAAGAACCTCTACATTATTGCGGGTCCGAACGGTTCGGGCAAGACGACCTTTGCTAAAAAGTTTTTGCCGGATTATGCCGTCTGCACTCATTTCATAAACGCCGATCTGATCGCTCAGGGGCTGTCTCCGTTTTCTCCTGTGGTTGCGGCAATGAAAGCAGGTCGGCTTGTACTGAGAGAAATCGATGAGATGTCGGCGAAGGGGATCAGTTTTGCTTTTGAGACGACATTATCCGGTAAGACTTATTTATCGCTCCTGAATAAACTCAAAAATAAAGGCTATAGGATCCATATTTTCTTTCTTTGGATCCCAAATGCAAGTCTGGCTTTGGAACGCATCAAGGATCGTGTTGCGAGTGGAGGCCATGACGTGCCCACCGTGGATGTTAAACGTCGATTTCGCAGAAGCATCGACAACTTTTTTAAAGTTTATGAACCCTTAGTGGACGCCTGGATGCTTTTTGACAACTCAGAAGAAAAGTATCATTTGGTCGCTCAGAAAGTGGATGGTAAGCTTATGGTTAAGGATCAGGATTTATATAAGAAAATCTCCATGGGCGGCGGAAATGGCAAATAAAAATATCAGTGACGTAAAATTGCAGGCCGGAGCCGAAAAGGCGCTTAAAGAGGCCGTTCGCGGCGTTATAGAAGATCACAAGCGATCAGGCCGCCCTGTAGTTATTTGGCGTAACGGCAAAGTAGTGAAAGTTCCCGCCGACCAGCTTTTGCGTAAACACGCCTGAGGCTTTTTAAATTTCACCATGAAAAAGAAATCTAAATACAACGTTGCGGTGATGGGCGCTACCGGCGCGGTGGGGGAGGAGATGCTTAAGATCCTCGAGGAGAGGAAATTTCCTATCGAGAATCTTACGCTTTTGGCTTCGGCCAGATCCGCGGGTAGAACGATGAAGTTTAAAGGCCGTGATATCGTTGTCAAAGAGTTGAAAGATGACTCGTTTGGCGATATTGATATCGTTCTTGCCAGCGCGGGAGGGGCGATCTCGAAGAAGTTTGCGCCTTTGGCTGTGAAGGCGGGGGCGGTCGTGGTTGATAACACGAGCGCTTATCGGATGGATCCGGACGTGCCGCTTGTGATCCCTGAGATCAACCCTGGGGATATCAAAAAGCATAAAGGCATCATTGCTAATCCTAATTGCTCGACGATCATCATGCTTGTGCCCGTATTCGCGATCCATAAGAAGAACCGCGTGAAAAAGGCGATCATTTCGACCTATCAAGCGGCGTCCGGAGCGGGCGCCCGAGCGATGAAGGAGCTGGAAACCCAAGCGCGCGATATTCTGGCCGGTAAGCCCGCGCGGAAGGAAATATTCCCGCACCAGATCGCTTTCAATCTTTTTTCGCACAATAGCTCTATCAAGGACGGCGGCTACAACGAAGAAGAGATCAAGATGACGAAGGAGACCCACAAGATCCTTCATGACGATAAGATCAAAGTCACCGCCACCTGCGTGCGCGTGCCTGTTTACCGCGCGCATTCGGAGTCGATCTATCTTGAGCTGACCCGCAAGCCCGACGTAGCGGAGATCCGCAAGATCTTCATGCGCGCCGCCGGTATTAGGCTCGTGGATGATCGAGAGAAAAATTATTTCCCCATGCCCATCGAAGCCTCCGGCGAGGATGACGTGCTCGTGGGCCGCATCCGCACCGACGCGTCGGATCCCCACGGCCTGTGGCTTTTTGTGGCCGGCGACCAGATCCGCAAGGGCGCCGCTTTGAACGCCGTGCAAATCGCCGAGATCCTCTGCGGCCTTAAGTGAGGACCGTTAGGCTTTTAATTGGGTTTGATGGGAGCCGTTTCGAAGGCTGGCAGGACCAGAAAAAAGGGAAGACCCTTCAAGAGCTTTTCGAGAAACTCCTTCTCAAGATCCTGAAAGAACCCGTTTCGGTCATTTCAAGTTCACGAACCGACAGCGGCGTGCACGCGTTGGGGCTTGTGGCGCATTTTCACACTCAGAATCCTCTCCCGGACGCCAAGATCAAAGAAGCGCTGAATTTTTATCTCCCCAAGGACGTTCTCGTCCGATCGGCAAAGACGGTCTCTTCGGATTTTCACGCGCGCTATTCGGCTAAGTCAAAAGTTTACCGGTATACTATTTGGAATTCCAAAACGCGCCCGCTCTTCGATGCGCCGACTGTTCTCTGGCATCCCAAGAGACTGAACGTGCGGGCGATGCGGCTGTCGGCGAGATCTTTCGTGGGCCGGCATGACTTCCGGGCTTTTATGGACGGGAAGGACGAGAAAAAAAGCTTCGTGCGGACGATCCAAAAGCTGTCGCTTCAAAAAGACGGGAAGGTCATCCATCTCACCATCGAAGGGGATGGATTTTTGAGGCATATGGTCCGCATTATCGCGGGGACGCTGATCGAGGTGGGGAGGGGAAAAATGCGGGCGGACGCGATCCCCACGATCCTAAGATCACACGACCGTAAAAATGCCGGCCCTACCGCCAGATCCCGCGGCTTGACTTTGGTCAAAGTGCGGTATTGAATGGATAGAAATATGACCTTTAACGTCTACAAACAATTTCCCACCCCGGTCATTATTACGAGCATGCGTGGAGCGATCGAGTACGTGAATCCGGCGTTCACTCAAATGACCGGTTATTCGGGACGGGATCTCATCGGCAAGAACCCGCGTGTCCTAAGCGCCGGCAAAACATCCCGCCGTGTCTATAAAAAGTTATGGGACACAATTCTTTCCGGAGAAATTTGGCAGGGTGAGCTGCAAAACCGGAGAAAAGACGGCCGTAGCTATCTCGAATCTATTTTCATTGCGCCTATGAAAAACGATCGGGGGAAGATCACTCATTTCATCGCTTCGTGGCAGGATGTCACCGCGAGAAAACGTATCGAACAGGGATTGAGGCGCCGCCGCCGGATGCTGGAGAAGGTCAGTCTGCAGGATGAATTGACAGGTTGTTATAACCGTCGAGGTTTTTTCGCGCTCATGGAGCATCAGATCCAATTGAGCCGGCGTCATAAGAAACAGATCGCCATTCTCTATTTTGACATGGATCATCTGAAACAGATCAATGATAAGTTCGGCCACAAAAGCGGGGACCGGGCGCTCATTGCCGCCGCCAAGCTTCTCCATAAGACGTTCAGGACCTCCGACATTGTCGCGCGTCTCGGTGGAGATGAATTTGTCGTTGCCGCCATTGATTCAGAGAGAGAGGGTTTGGAGATCATTGTTCGGCGCCTGAGAGCGAATTTCGAAGAATATAATCGTTTGAGGGCCAAGAAATTAGGCCGCCTCGAGTTTAGTTTGGGAAGTATTTTAATCGAACCGGGGGAAACTGCCGATCTGGGGTCGTTGTTGGAAAAAGCGGACCGATTGATGTACCGGGAAAAAGAGCGAAAGAGATCCGGGCGCTAGAGTCCCAAGGAGACCGTATGGATCGAAATGAGGCGTTTCCTTATTTTCTTGTACTTTTTATCCTGGCGTGCATGGCAGGTGTGATCGTCTTTTTAACGGCGCCTTTTCAGGCTCTGCTTGGAGAAAACGCCCATGCGGCATCGTGAGCTCATTGCTTCTTTGGTCCCCGTGACGCATATTTTAGTCGGAGCCAAGTGAGTTCAATAAAAAAAATCCGCCGAACTTGCAATGAAGACACAAACACCGTCAACCGTTTACTGTCAAGGAGCCGACCTATGAAAAAGTATTTGATCCTCGCTTTAGCGTTCGTTTTTTTAACCGTGGGGTCTTTCAAAACTCAAGAAGTGCAGGCTAACCCACAGGAACTTCCTGTCATCGAGGCGGCGCTAGGGACCGCGCCTAACGTTCCTCCTCCGACCAATCGAGATCATGAAGCGCGCGTGATCGTTCGCCTGGAAGCCAAGGAATACCGAGGCGAGCTTTCAAAGGGAGTTGAATACGATTTTTGGGGATACAACGGACAAGTTCCGGGTCCTTTTGTGCGCGTGCGCGAGGGCGACACGATCGAATTTCATTTTAAAAACTCTGGTGACTCAAAAAATACGCACACGGTTGATTTCCATTCAATGACCGGCCCTTGCGGCGCGGCCTGCGTTCTCATGACGGAGCCGGGCAAAGAGTCCGTCGTCCAGGCAAAAGCGCTGAGTCCCGGCCTTTTTGTTTATCACTGCGCGGCGCCGCCCATCCCCGTTCATATCGCCAACGGCCTTTATGGCCTGATCTTGGTGGAACCTGCGGAGGGCCTGCCGAAGGTGGATCATGAATATTACGTGATGCAGAGTGAATTCTATACGGAGCAGCCGATCGGGACCAAAGGTCTTGCCGCATTTTCTTCTCAAAAAGGGATGGATGAAAATCCCACGTATGTTGTTTTTAATGGGAAAGTCGGCGCTTTATTGGGGGAGGGCGCTCTCCAGGCCAAGACAGGTGACTCCGTGCGGCTCTATGTGGGCAATATAGGTCCCAATCTTATTTCTTCGTTTCACGTGATCGGGGAGATCTTTGATAAGGTTTATCGGGAAGGTTCTCTCTCGGAACCTAGTCATAATGTTCAGACGACTTTGATCCCTGCCGGTGGCGCAAGCACCGTTGAGTTTAAAGTGGAGGTGCCGGGAGATTTCACCATCGTCGATCACAGTATTTTCAGGATCAACAAGGGAGCGCTCGGCCGTCTCCATGTTGAAGGTAATGAAAGGCCTGATATTTTAAAAAAAATCAGCGGAGGGAGTAATGAAGAATAATTTTGTCGGGGTCATTCTTTTTTTGTCTATTGTTATGACGTCTGATGCTTATGCGCAAGGGACTTTGAAAGGCCGTGTTTTGTTCGAAGGTGCGGCTCCGCCTCCAGAACAGATCGAGGTCAAAAGTGACGTTCCCATTTGTGGAACGCATCAGGAAGTGCCGAAGATCGTTTTGGGAGCAGACCAGGGCGTGGCGAATGCCGTCGTAAAAATATTGGGAGCGTCCGGAAAAGCAGAGACTAAAAACGGGCATCTGGATCAGGTCAACTGCCAGTTCGTCCCTCATATTCAGATCGTGCCTACGGGCTCGGTGCTTACGATCACAAACAGCGATCCTGTTCTGCACAACGCGCATGCCCTTTATGAGGATGGTTCTACGGCTTTCAACATCGCGGTCCCTATTGTAGGAATGGAGATCAACAAGAAATTAACCAAGCCCGGCATCCTGAAACTGCGTTGTGACGCGGGCCACACTTGGATGAAAGGAAGCATCATCGTTTTGGATGAACCGTATTATGCACTTACGGATTCAAACGGAAATTTTTCTATCGAGGGTATCCCTTCCGGTCAATATGACGTAGAGGTCTGGCAAGAGTGGCTTGGCAAATCGAAACAGTCCATTGACGTTAAAGAAGGAACCACTGAAATCACGCTCAGCATGAAAGAAGCGAAACAGGGATAAATTTTTTAATGTCTAAACTCTCTGATGATTTTATTAGGAAAATCGCGCACTCGCTCGAGGAAGAAGAGGTCGATATTTATACGATGGTGCTTTATAGCTTGAACTCCGACGACATGGACTATTTTAACGAAAAGGACAGGGAGCGGGTCAAGCGTATTTTTAAGATCCTGATGGAGGACACCAAACACCATGCCGCACTTCTTAAATTGATCGTAGAGATGGGTGGAGGTTAGATGGAACGGCGTTTTTATAAGGAGCTTTGGAACTTGCGGTTCAATAAGATGCTTGGGCTGGAAAAGCAAAGTGTCGTGGACTATCAGGCTTTGCTTGACGATTGTAAAAAACGTTTCAAGGACCATGCCGTGGTCCCTCATTTTGAAAAACTGATCGCAGACGAGAAGAAACACGCGCTTCTTGTGGAGGAACTGCTTCAAATTTTGGAGAGACAACCTGATTAGCGAAATGGGCCGTGAGGCGGAATTGACAATTGCAGGGAACTGTGGATAATTACTGGTTTAGTCCGAAAATATTCGAGGTAAAATTCCGCTGATGCAAAAATACTACGGCTGGGGACTTCCGGTCGACGTTTCAAAACACGGCGCCGGGATAGACCGGCTGATCATTCTCCTCCACGTTTTTATGATCGTCCTTTTTGTGGGGTGGGCGGCCTTCCTTGTGTACACGCTCATTCGGTTTCGTCAGCGGCAGGGACATAAGGCGACTTATAAGCTTGACCATTTTAAGACGCCGACCTATCTTGAGATAGGGATCGCTTTATTCGAGTTTTTTCTTCTGGCGGTTTTCGCGACTCCGATCTGGTTTAGCGTTAAAAACAATTTTCCTTCCAAGGATCACGCGCTTGAGCTGCGGGTCGTGGCCCAGCAGTTTGCGTGGAATATCCATTATCCGGGCAAAGACGGAATTTTTGGCAGGACCGACGTGAAGCTGATGGATAGCTTCAATCCTTTGGGGCTTGACTTGTCGGACCCTGCCGGTAAAGATGACATCACGACGGTCAACCAGCTTCATGTGCCGGTCGACAGGCCTGTTCTAGTCCACTTATCATCTAAGGATGTGATCCACTGTTTTGATCTGCCGGTGATGAGAGTGAAGCAGGACGTGATTCCGGGGATGTCGATCCCGATCTGGTTCGAAGCCAAGGACACGGGGGAGTTTGAGATCGCCTGCGCACAGCTTTGCGGCTTAGGGCACTACCGGATGAAGGGATTTTTTATAGTGGAGACGAAAGAAAAGTTTAACGCTTGGCTTTTGGAGCAGGCACCGACCGCGGAGGTTAAAAATTAACGCTCACCGAGAAAAGTTCGGCCCATTCGACGGTGCTCAGGGTCGTGGTGAGCAAAAGTCGAACCACGACTCGGCCCACCACGAGCTGCCATTTTGGAAGAAATACATTTTTTCTCAAGACCACAAGATCATCGGTCTCCAATACGGGATCACAGCGCTTTTGTTTCTGTTATTTGGTTTTGGCCTTGTGATGCTGATTCGTTGGCAGTTGGCTTATCCCGGCCAGCCGTTACCCGTGATCGGGGGCTGGTTCGCGGAGTCCGCGATGATCGGCGGGGTCATGCTGCCTGAATTTTATTATCAGCTGGGCGCAATGCACGGGACGATCATGGTGTTTTTGGGGATCGTGCCGTTGGCCGTCGGAGCTTTTGGGAATTACGTTGTACCGCTTCAGATCGGCGCTCCGGATATGGCGTTCCCTAAGCTGAACATGGTGAGCTACTGGCTTTATTTTATCGGCGGTGTGATCATGTTGGCCAGTTTTTTTGTTCCGGGCGGCTCCGCACAATCGGGATGGACTTCCTATCCGCCTCTTGCAAATATCGCGGGTTCCGGGCAAACGTGGTGGTTGATCGGCATGGCTTTTTTGATCAATTCGTCGTTACTCGGGTCCGTTAATTTTATCGTTACGATCATTCAGCTCAGGGCCGATGGCATGAGTTTTGGTCGCTTGCCTTTTTTTGTCTGGGCGCAGTTTGTGACGGCGTTTCTTTTGCTCTTGGCATTTCCTCCGCTCATGGCGGCCGCGGTGCTTCAGCTCATGGACCGCCTAGCGGGAAGCAGTTTCTTCATGCCTTCAGGTTTGGTGGTCAATGACGCGGTGACTTCGTTCGCGGGTGGAGGAAATCCCGTTCTTTGGCAGCATCTTTTTTGGTTCCTGGCGCATCCGGAAGTGTATGTCTTGATCTTGCCGGGGATGGGTATCATTACGGAGGTCATCGCTTGCAATACTCGTAAACCTGTCTACGGCTACAAAGCGCTTGTTTATTCTGCGGTGGCTGTCGGATTCCTGTCCTTTGTTGTCTGGGCTCACCACATGTTTTTGACGAACATGGGCACGACCATGAGCACTTTTTTTCAGATCACAACGATGATCATTTCCATTCCGTCGGTGGTGATCTTGACGACTTTAGTTTTAAGTTTGTGGGGCGGCTCCATTCGATTCAGCGTGCCGATGCTTTTTGCGATCGCATTTTTACCCATGTTTGCGATCGGGGGATTGACCGGTCTGCCTTTGGGCTTGGCGGCTTCAGACATTCATCTGCACGACACTTACTACGTGATCGGGCATTTCCACTACGTGGTGGCGCCCGGGACGATCTTCGCGCTTTTCGCCGGGATCTATCACTGGTTTCCAAAATTCACCGGACGAAAGATGAATGAGGCGCTCGGTAAGATCCATTTTTATCCTTCTTTGATCCTCATGAACTGTATCTTCACTCCCATGTTGATCCAAGGGCTTGCCGGGGTTTTAAGGCGCCAGTACGATCCCACCCAGTATGCCCATGCGCTCCCGACTCAACCTCTGAATGTTTTTGTCTCATATTCAGCGTGGCTCTTGGGGTTGGCGCAGATCCCTTTTATCATCAATTTTTTCGGCAGCATGTTCTGGGGTAAAAAGGTCGATAAAAACCCCTGGCATGCGACCACACTCGAGTGGGGCGCCCCGTCGCCGCCGCCTCATGGAAATTTTGAAGTGGCTCCGTCGGTCTACCGCGGACCTTATGAGTACAGCGTCCCCGGTCAGAAGAATGATTTTTGGCCGCAGAGCATGCAGGAGACCAATTAAAATGTCAGACGGGCTGATCCGATTCATTTCAAAACCGCATCCGGTCACGGGTGTCACCAATTCGAAGCTCGGAGTCTGGTGTTTCCTCGCTTCGGAAGTCATGCTTTTTGGCGGACTTTTTTCTTCGCTGATCCTGCTCCGCAGCGGCTCGGCGTCATGGCCGCACGGCTGGCAGCTTCTCAATGTGCCTCTGGCCACGCTCAACACGATGGTGCTCATCACCTCCAGCGTCACAATGGTCATGGCGTGGGCATCTTTGGCCCTGAACGATTTCAAAAAATACCGTTTCTACATGGCTCTGACGATCCTGATGGGGATCGTGTTCTTAGTGGTCAAAAGTTTTGAGTACGCTCATAAATTCGAGCACCACCATTTCCCGAGCACGAATAATTTTTACGCGATCTATTTCACACTCACAGGATTGCACGGACTGCACGTAGTCGGCGGCATTATCGTGAACACTTATTTTCTTCTGCCCGGAAGCGCTCTTTGGAAAAAAGACCCCGAGCAATTCATGGGAAGGGTGGAGGCGGCGGGACTTTACTGGCATTTCGTGGACTTGGTCTGGATCTTTCTTTTCCCGATCCTTTACCTTTTGTAGGAGGACCAAAAATGAGTGAGTACTTAACGCCTGAAGCGGTCAAAAAGCACGTCCAGATCTACGTCCGCGTTTTTTTAGCTCTGGCGGCTCTCACGGCCATCACGGTGGCCATTTCCTATCTCCACATGCCGATCTTCTGGGGGATCGCGGTGGCTTTGACGATCGCTACGTTCAAGAGCTCTCTTGTCGCGGCGTTTTTTATGCATCTGGTTTCGGAGAAGAAGATCATTCTCTGGCTTCTTTTGATCGCGGTGCCGCTGGCTTTATTTCTTTTGATCATTCCCACACTCAGTCACTTCTAAGATCGGAGGCACCCCGTGTCTCTCAAAGCATTTCACATCGTTTTTATTGTGGCCTCCATCCTTTTGAGCGGTTTTTTTGGTTCCTGGCAGACGAAAGCGGCCACCGTGACCGGCGCGCCGCTTGACTGGACTTTGGCGGTCCTGTCGTTCTCCGCAAGCCTGGTCTTGGTCGTATATCTTTTCTGGTTTATCCGAAAAATGAAGAAAACCTTATGAGTTATTTGTCCTCTTTATCTTTATTTGCCTGTTCCGTCTGCGGGGGAGATCCTGCTTCATCGCAAACCAAGGCGGTCCTGATGGGAGTACTTTTCCTTCTCGGAACGGTGATCTTTGTCCTCTCCGCCATCGCTTACACCGCCTGGATCTGGGCGCGCCGGGCCAAAAAAATCGAAACCTCTTTCGATCAAATTTAAGATATGATAGAGATCAAGGAAAGGCTGGACCGGCTCAACGCTCGGGTAGAGGAAGCTGCGAAGCGTTCCGGTCGCTCCGCTAAAGATATTACGATCGTAGCGGTGACGAAGGGGGCTGTGGCCGATGAGGTAAAGGAGGCCGCGACTGCCGGTCTTAAGATCTTTGGGGAAAATAAGGTTCAGGAAGCGGAAGTCAAGATCCCCTTGGTAGCTGATCCAGCGCTGGGGTGGCATATGATCGGGCATCTGCAGTCCAATAAGATCAAACCCGCGCTTGAGCTTTTCGGGTTGATCCAGTCCGTGGATTCTCTGGGATTGGCTAAGAAATTAAACGAAGCCGCCGCAGCGGCGAACCGGACGGTCTCAGTGCTTTTGGAAGTGAATATTTCGGGAGAGAAACAAAAATTCGGTTTTGGGCCCGAAGAAATTTACGGCGTGCTCGAACGGATCGCGTTACTGCCTGCCGTGAAAGTGCTCGGCTTCATGGGGATGGCTCCCGCAGGGCCGGATGTGGTGGCAAAAAAAGAGGCGTTTAAAAAATTGAGGAATATTTTCAGCGTGTGCCGGACCTTGAAATACCCGAACATTGAAATGAAGCACCTCTCGATGGGGATGAGTGATGATTTTGAAACCGCCGTTGAGGAAGGATCCAACATGATCCGTATCGGAAGAGCACTTTTTTCATGACTGCGAAATCAACGCTCTCCGGCATCAAGATCGGCGTCATCGGCGCGGGAAACATGGGTCAGGCCTTGATCCGTGGCCTCGTGGAAACCTCCGTCTATCCTCAAAATATTTCGGTGTACGACATCGACAAAAAAAAGATCGATGCCGTCCGAAAAGATGCACGCGTCAAGATCAGTAAGACCGCGCGCCAATGTGTCTCTCTTTCCGACGTCGTGCTCCTGGCCGTGAAGCCCCAGTCCGTTCGGGAGGCCGTCGAGGAAATTAAAAGCGTCGTTGAACCGCAGACACTCGTGATCTCCATCGCGGCGGGCGTGACGATTGCCACGCTCGAAAGTTATTTCCAAAAACCTATTTGCATCATCCGGGTCATGCCCAACATGCCGGCTCTTTCGGGCGCGGGAATGTCGGCTTTCAGCCTCGGACGCCACGCATCGGCCAAGCATCGGAAGATCGCGGAGGCCATTTTGAGTTCGTTCGGCCAAGTGGTGATGGTGCCGGAGAAGACGCTTGACCTCGTGACGGCTGTGAGCGGTTCCGGCCCGGCTTATTTCTTTCTCCTGGCCGAAAAAATGATCGAGGCGGCTTATGAGCTCGGCATGAAGGTCGATATTGCGAAGAAACTCGTCTATCAAACGGCCTTCGGCAGCGGTAAAGTGATGGCTGAAAGCGGGGAAGATCCCGAGGACTTGATCGCGCGCGTCGCGTCCAAGGGAGGAACGACGGAAGCGGCCCTCAAGATGTTCCAGAAACATGGATTCGGAAAGATCATCCACGATGGCGTGAAAGCCGCGTACCGCCGTTCGAAAGAGCTCCGGGAAGGCCGTTAGTGTTCATTCTCGCGAATTTCATTCAGGCGTTTGCGGTGGTCCTGGAGTATCTCATCCAGATCCTTTGGTGGCTAGTGATCATCCGGGCGCTTTTAAGCTGGGTGAACCCGGATCCTTACAACCCCATCGTCCAGTTCATCGAGCGCTCCACGGAGCCGCTCATGGCGCCTTTCCGGCGTCTAGTGCCGTCCTATCGTATTGGCATCGACGTCTCGCCGATCCTCGCGCTGCTTCTGCTTTATTTTCTCAAGATCTTTCTCGTTCAAAGTCTCATGGGCATCGCGTTCCGAATCCGGTAATACCCAATGGCTTCCGATTATAAATCCACGCTCAACCTTCCCGTCACGGATTTTCCCATGAAGGCGGATCTTCCGAAAAATGAGCCTATTCTCCTGGAGAAATGGCAAAAAGAAGGCTTACACGCCAAGATCCGCGAGACTTCGAAAGGTCGCAAAAAATTTATTCTGCATGACGGACCTCCCTACGCCAATGGGGCGATTCACATGGGGCACGCGCTGAATAAAATTCTGAAAGATATGATCGTCAAGCACAAGACGATGAAAGGCTTTGACGCCCCCTATGTGCCGGGCTGGGACTGCCACGGCCTTCCCGTGGAGCATCAGCTCTTCAAAGAGCTTAAGATCACCAAACACGAGATCGATCCGGCAAGCTTCCGAAAAAAAGCCTCAGCTTACGCGCTTAAGTTCGTGGACCTTCAGAGGGAAGAATTCAAGCGTCTGGGAGTTTTTGGCGATTGGGAACATCCTTACCTGACCTTGTCCAAAGAATTCGAAGCTTCCGTCATCGATGCATTCGCAAGGCTCGTCGAAAAAGGTTTCATCTATCAAAGCCTGAAACCGGTGCACTGGTGCATTTCCTGCGAGACGGCTCTCGCCGAAGCGGAGCTTGAGTACGATGAGAATCACGTTTCGCCGTCAGTGACCATGGCTTTTGCTTTGCCGGCCGAAGAGATGGCTAAAAAAGGCGTGAAAGTAGGTCCCGGGGAAAAGATTTCTTTGAGCGTCTGGACGACGACGCCCTGGACTCTCGCGGCCAATGTGGCGGTGGCGCTGAATCCGGAGCTCGATTACGTGTTTGTGAGGACCCAGGCGTACGGAGTGCTGGGTGTCGCCCAAGAGCTTCTCGGCGCGCTCATGAAGATCCTCCAGCCGGAGCATGCGGATGATTTTACCCTCGTGGGCAAGCTGAAGGGCGTGGCTCTTGAAGGAATTGAATCCCGTCATCCTTTTTTTGACCGTGGGTCCAAAGTTGTTTTGGCGGACTACGTTTCCCGGACCGACGGGACGGGCTGTGTACACACCGCGCCCGGTCATGGGATCGACGACTACCGCACCGGCATCAAGTACGGTCTGCCGGTCCTCGTGCCGGTCGACGAGAAAGGCCGTTTCAAAGAAGAGGCGGGGGAGCTCAAAGGCAGTCATATTTCAAAAGCCAAGGAAAAAATATTCGAATTAATGCGCGAAAAAATGAATTTGCTTCATGCGACCGAGATCCGCCACTCGTATCCGACCTGTTGGCGTTGCCGCCAGCCCGTCATCACCCGCGCGACGCGCCAGTGGTTCATGGGCGTGGATAAATTCGACTTGAGAAAAAAATCCCTTGAGGCGATACGAAAAGTGCGATGGTTTCCTGAAACCGGCCAAAATCGTATCTCGGGCATGATCGAAACGCGGCCGGACTGGTGTTTGTCACGCCAGCGGTACTGGGGCATTCCGATCCCGGCGCTCTATTGCTCCAGCTGCGATCAAGCCCTTCTGGATCCGGCGCTCATCCGGCACATCCGCGACCTGTTTCAGAAAGAGGGCTCCGACGTCTGGTTCACGCGTTCGGCGCTCGATCTTGCCGGCGGGAAATTTCCTTGTCCCAAATGCGGGCGCCACGACCTTAAAAAAGGGGAGGACATTCTGGACGTCTGGTTCGAGTCCGGTGCGAGCCATCTTTCGGTCCTGATCGGTTCGGACTCGCTCGAGTTCCCCGCGGACCTTTACCTGGAGGGGAGCGACCAGCACCGCGGGTGGTTCCAGAGTTCGCTTTTGGTCTCGATGGGTCTTTCGGGAGTCCCGCCGTTTCGTTCGGTCCTGACCCATGGGTTCATCGTGGACGGCGAAGGCAGGAAGATGTCCAAATCTCAGGGCAATGTCATCTCGCCGCAAGACGTGATGAAACAGTACGGCGCCGACATCCTCCGTCTCTGGGTCGCTTCGAGCGACACCTCCGACGACATTCGCTTGTCCGCCGACGCGCTGACGCGGATCTCTGAAGGTTACCGCAAGATCCGCAACACGCTCAAATTCCTACTAGGCAATCTTCACGCTTTCGATGAAAAACAGTCCCTGTCACCTGACAAACTTTTGGAAGTGGATGCGTGGGCGCTTACCAGGCTCGAGCGGCTGAAAGAGGAACTGGGCGCGGCCTATGAATGCCATCAGTTTCACAGGGTTTACCATGCCGTGTACAATTTTTGCGTTCGAGATCTGTCGTCCTTTTATCTGGACATCCTGAAAGACCGTCTTTACACGGACGCCCGGGATTCCGTGTCGGGTCGTTCTTGCCGGAGCGTGCTTTACCGTATTCTTACCGATCTGACGAAAATGCTGGCGCCGATCCTGTCTTTTACCTGCGAAGAGGTATGGAGCCATCTGGGCGTGAAAACCAGCGTCCACCTCGAGGGGTGGCCCAAGCCTTCCGGCAAGAGCCGGGACGCTGAGCTCGAAGAGCGATGGGAGCGTTTCATGGGCGTCCGTGAAAAAGTCCTGAAGGCTCTCGAAGAGAAGCGCGAAAAAAAAGAAATTGGCAATTCCCTGGAAGCTGATGTAGAATTGGTTGCCCCAAAAGAGACTTATGATTTTTTGAAGGTTTTTAAGGAAGAGTTGCCCGGTTTGTTGCTTGTCTCGGGAGCCCGGGTGCGTGTCGCCGAAGGAGCTGCCGAAGCCGAAAACTTCGACGTGATCGTCACGAAGGCTCAAGGCAAGAAATGCGAACGCTGCTGGAGGTGGCAGGAGTCGGTGGGCCGTGAGCCGAAACATCCGATGCTTTGCGACCGTTGCGTGAAAGTTTTATCCGCCAAAGGCGGATCCGCCTCAGGCGGAAAAGGAGCTTAAAAATTTATGGATAAGAAAGACTTAAAAGAGTTTAAAGAACTTCTGATCAAGAAAAAGGCTCAGATCGCCAAAGGCATCGAGCACATCGCCAACGATCAGCTCAAAACCTCCCAGCGCGACGCGACAGGGGACCTATCGGCTTATAGTCTTCACATGGCCGACATGGCGACGGACAACTACGACCGCGAATTTGCCCTGAACCTCGCGGACAACGAACAGAAGGTCATCCACCGGATCGATACGGCCATCGAAAAGATCGACGCCAATACCTTCGGTGTGTGTGAAGTTTGCAACAAGAAGATCGCCAAGGCCAGGCTCAAGGTCGTCCCTTACGCGGAACTTTGCGTTCCCTGTCAGGAAATGCAGGAAAAAAAGAAGCCTAAAAAGTAAGCCTTTCCCGCCGTTCTGCTTTAGGGTTTCTTCGAGAGGTTCCGATGATCAAGACCTTATCTCTCCTCTTCATCGTTCCGGCTGTTTTTGCCGCGGACAGGTTCTCCAAAATGGCTGTTCTGGGTCGCCTGGCCGATGGCGAGAACATCCCCCTGACGTTCTTCTTCCATTTGACCCGGGTCAACAACACGGGCGCCGCTTTTGGTTTGTTCAGGGACTCCCGTATTCTCCTGGCGGTCACATCGGCGCTGTGCGTCACGCTTTTATGCGTCATGATCATCCGCCGGCAGTCGAACCTTTCTTTTGTCGCCAGCTCCATGATCCTGGGGGGAGCGTTGGGGAATCTTTATGACCGTCTGAGCTACGGTTATGTGGTCGATTTTCTCGATCTGCGCATCTGGCCGGTGTTCAACATCGCCGACAGCGCTATTTCGATCGGCATCGGCCTGGTGCTTCTTGACCTGCTCCTTAAGCGAAAGCAAGGGTGATCTTTTATGCACCCCATCCTTTTTAAGATAGGGCCCTGGGTCGTTTACTCCTACGGAGTAATGGTTCTCGTCGCTTTTTTAGCGGCTTACGTGGTCGCTCAAAAAAAAGCGGCGCGGGCCGGCCTGCCGGCCGAGATGGTATCGGACCTTCTTTTGGTTCTTTTTGTGACGGGGCTTCTGGGGGCCAGAATTTTTTATGTGGCTCAGCATTGGAATGATTTTCGCGGGGTCTTTTGGCGGGCTTTCATGATCCACGAGGGGGGACTCGTGTGGTACGGAGGTTTTCTGACGGCCTCCTCCTCGGGACTTCTTTATGCGGCTTTTCGGAAGTGGCCGATTTTAAAGTTGGCGGATCTGGCCGCGCCATCCCTAGCGCTTGGCCAAGCGATCGGAAGGCTCGGTTGTTTTTTAAACGGCTGCTGTTATGGAAAGGAAACCGCGGGTTTTTGGGGTGTCCATTTCCCCGACGACGCGGTCCTGCGTCATCCCGTCCAGCTTTATGAAGCGGCGGGCTGCTTCGCCCTCTTTATCGTGCTCTCATTTTTTTATGACCGTAAGGACCGAAGGGAGGGTGCGGTGATCCTGCTGTATCTTTTTCTTTACGCATCCGCGCGGTTGGGGATCGAATTTTTTAGAGGGGACCAGACTCTGACGCTGGGGCTCTCGATCCCTCAATGGACGAGTCTTTCTTTGCTCGCGGGCGCCGCGATCCTTACTTTTGCTATGCCTAAAAAAAAGGGCCGATGAATGGAAGCGTTCGAGTGTGTGGCGCCATTTCATCCTTTTCCGAAAAGAATAGATGTTTTTTTGACCGAGCGCCTGAAAAACGAATTGTCCCGGGTCGAGATCCAGTCGCTCCTGAAAAAAGGCGCCATTCTTTTGAACGGCAAGCCCGCCAAACCCAGTACGCTCGTGAGTGAAGGAGACCTCGTTCAAGGCCGCGCCTCGCCTGTTTTAAAGAGATCATCGAAGCTTCAGCCGGAAAAGATCCCATTAAACGTCGTTTATGAGGACGAAAGTCTTTTGGTCGTCGATAAGTCCACCGGGATGGTCGTCCATCCGGGCGCCGGAAACAAAAAAGGTACTTTGGTTCACGCGCTGCTGGGTCGGGGGACCGCTCTCTCATCAGGCGACGTATCAGGCAAAGACCGGCCGGGCATCGTCCACCGGCTGGATAAGGAAACTTCCGGTCTTCTGATCGTCGCCAAGACCAATGAAGCGCACCGAAAAATTCAGGACCAATTCGAATCGCGGAGCGTACAGAAGGTCTATACGGCGCTTGTGAGCGGACGGGTGGATTTTGAGGAGGGACATATCGAGGATTCCTTGTCGCGTCATCCCAAGATCCGCAGAAAAATGGCGGTGTCAAAAGATGAAGAAGCTAAAGAAGCGCTCACCAAATACCGCGTTCTCGAGCGCTTCGCGTATTCTACGCTGTTGACCGTCCGCATTCTCACGGGCCGCACCCATCAGATACGAGTGCACTTGGCTCACCTGGGGAATCCCGTTCTCGGGGACGAACTCTACGGGAAAAAAGAATCTGCCCCAAGGCTCTGCCTGCATGCCTCAAAAATTGAGTTCAGTCATCCCAAAACTGGTAAAATAATGACGTTTGAAAGCCCTTTACCTCCGGAATTCGAAGCCGCCATCAAAGTGGAAAGAAGCCGCTCCAAATGAAAAGCGTCCTGATCAAAAAAAACAACAATGCCCTAGCGGGCAAGCTCTCGTTTCCCGGGGACAAGTCTTTGTCGCACCGCGCGATCATTTTTGGTTCTCTTGCCCATGGGATCTCGCGCTTTACCAATGTCCTGTCATCCGAGGATTGTGTTTGCACGCGTAGCGCTTTTGAATCCATGGGAGTCAGGATCGACTCGGCCTCTCCGGGGGAACTCACGATCCACGGCCGGGGCTTGCGCGCTTTGAAAAAACCGGCGCTCGCGCTCGACTGTGGAAATTCAGGGACTTCAATGCGTTTACTTTCAGGAGTGCTGGCCGGAAACGAGTTTGAAGCTGTTTTGACGGGCGACCCCTCCTTGTCGCGTCGGCCGATGGGCCGTGTGACCGAACACTTAAGAGCGATGGGCGCTCGGATCGAGGGGCGCGAGAACGGAAACTTCGCTCCGCTCAAGATCAAAGGCGGCGCGCTCAAAGGCATCGACGCGCACCTGAAGATCTCCAGCGCGCAGGTCAAGTCCGCGATTTTTTTAGCCGCTCTTTATGCCCGGGGGACGACCCGGGTGACTGAACCCATCCGATCAAGAGACCATACCGAGCGTTTTTTGAAATATTTCGGCGCTTCGTTGAATGTCAACGGGTTGACGGCAACTCTTGAGCCGGGTAAGGAACTGGAGGCGCGCAGCTTCGCGATCGCGGGAGACATCTCAAGCGCCGCATTTTTCATGGCGCTGGCGGTTTTGACGCCACAGGCGGCGCTGGAATTCGTTTCCGTGCTCGACAATCCCACGAGAACGGGCGTCCTTGAGGTTCTGAAGAGAATGGGAGCAGTCTTTGGAGACTATCACTGCACTGCGTCGGGGGGAGTCGGGGGGCCGGAGAGCCTCGCGGACTTTTCGCTTGGTTTTCAGCGCCTAAAGTCCTTCGAAATAAAAAAAGAAGAGCTTCCGAGCCTGATCGACGAGATCCCGATCCTCACCGTCCTGGCCACTCAAGCCAAAGGAACGAGCGTGATCCATGAGGCGGACGAGTTGCGCGTCAAAGAGACCGATCGCATCCATTCGATGGTGACAACGCTCACCGAAATGGGCGCCAAGATCAGGGTCGAAAAGAATACTCTCTTCATCGAAGGCCCGACCCCGCTAAAGGGGACTCGAGTGAACTCCTTCAAGGACCATCGGACCGCCATGTCCCTGATCGTGGCCGGTCTGATCGCTGAAGGCCAAACCCGGGTCGACGATCTGGACTGCATCAACACGTCTTTTCCGGACTTTTTTGAGCTCCTTAAGAAGGCGGGGGCTGGGCTCGAATTCATTGACACCTAAATAGGTCGGAGTTATAATCAGCCGTTCATTAAAGACGCAACAAAATTTTGTCCGGATTTTAGCGATCACGCAAGGCGTTTCTTGAAACCAATTCTCGAATCATTTAGCAAATTTACCGATTGGATCCTGGGTTTTTTCTCGAACGACATGGGAATCGACCTTGGCACTGCCAGCACCCTTGTCAACGTCAAAGGCCAGGGGATCGTCCTCTGTGAACCCTCCGTCGTCGCTATCCGCAAAGGCACCAATGAAGTTCTTGCCGTCGGAGACGAAGCCAAAAGAATGCTCGGACGGACCCCCGGCTCCATCGTTGCCATTCGTCCCATGAAAGACGGGGTCATCGCCGACTTCGAGATCACTGAAGCCATGCTCCGCTATTTCATCAATAAAGTTCACAACCGCAAACGCTTCGTGCGACCGCGAATGGTCATCGCCATTCCCTCAGGCATCACGGAAGTCGAAAAAAGAGCGGTGCGTGATTCCGCGCTTCACGCGGGCGCGAGGGAAGTGTACCTGGTGGAAGAACCCATGGCGGCCGCGATCGGCGTGGGCCTTCCGATCCAAGAGCCTGCCGGCAGCATGATCATCGATATCGGCGGCGGCACGAGCGAGATGGCCGTCATTTCTTTGGCCGGCATCGTATTTTCAAAAAGCATCCGCATCGGCGGAGACGAGTTCGACGAGGCGATCGTCGAGCACGTGAAAAAGACCTACAATCTCATGATCGGTGAACGGACGTCCGAGGAGATCAAGATGAAGATCGGCTCCGCTTATCCGCTCGATGAAGAGCTTTCGATGGAGATCCGCGGCCGCGATCTCGTATCGGGCCTTCCCAAAATGGTGAAGATCTCGTCTGAAGAGGTCCGCGAAGCGTTGGCCGAGCCGATACAGGCCATCATCGAAGCGGTGCGCGTCACTCTGGAGAGGACCCCACCCGAGCTTTGCGCGGACCTTATCGACCGCGGCATTGTCATGGCGGGCGGCAGTTCGCTTCTCCGGGGGCTCGACAAGCTGATCTCAGAGGAGACCGGTCTGCCCGTTCATGTGGCCGAGAATCCCCTGATCGGCGTGGCGCTCGGCACGGGAAAGATCCTCAGTGAACTTCACTACCTTAAACGAGTCACCGTCGCAACCAATAGAACCTTAGAAAATTAAGAAGCCGGTAAAGCCGGATGGCTAAAACGTCCCGGGCATTTTTTGGAATTGGCTTTTTCTTTCTTGTCTTGGCGGTGTTGCCTCTCTCAGTCTCTTCGACACTTCGTTCGGCGCTCCTTTCCTTCCTTAAAGTTCCGGCATTCGGTTCAAGCCCCGCCGCCAATTTTATGTCCGATCTCATTTACTTCAGGCGGAACGCGGAAGAAAACCGGTCCTTAAAAAAAGAACTCTCTGATTTCCGGGCAGAAAACTTTCGCGTTCGGGAACTTTCTATTGAGAATGAGCGTCTTGTGCGGCTTCTTGAGCTCAAGCACGGCGCGCCGCCGCATCTCAGAACGAAAGTGGCAGCCCGGGTGATCGCGAGGTCCCCGGTCGGGCTTGACCGCGTTTTTGTGATCGACAAGGGCCGGCGAGAGGGCATTCGCAACGACATGTTGGTGCTTTCCGAGCTCTCGGTCATCGGCAAGGTCATTGAGAGCGCAGAAAGCTCAGCCAAAGCGCTCCTCATGAACGACCCCGGTTTTAGGCTCGGTGTTCTTCTCCAGCGGACAAGACAGCAGGGTGTTTTGTACGGTTTTTCAGGAAGTTCCGGAGAATGCCGCGTCAAATACCTTTCGCTGGAGTTGGAGATCAGGCCGGGTGACGTGGTGGAGACCGCGGGATTCGGCGGATTTGTCCCTAAAGGCCTGCCGGTCGGAATCGTCAAAAGGACGCTCAAAATCCCAGGGCAGATCTATCAAACCGCGGTCATTCAGCCCTCCGCGAGCCTCGACCGTGTCGAAGAAGTGCTCTGTGTTGATTAAAAGGCATTTCATTGCCCTGACCCTGATCTTCGTCCTGTTCGTTTCCCAAAATATTTTTTCTCTTATTTTTCCTTCAACGCCGTTTCCTTTCATGATCTGCGCCGTGGTTTTTTATGCGCTTTCCGAAGGGGCGGGTTTTGGGCTTGCCGCCGGTCTCTGGTCGGGGCTTCTCTTGGAAACATTCGCCGTTGGAAAGTTCGGATTGCAGATAGGGCTGTGGGGAACCGTGGGATTTACGGCGGGACTTTTATCTTCCAAGATCTTTCCGGAGAGCCTCCCCGTACAGATCTTTCTGCCACTGTTGGCTCAGTTTTTTGTTTCGGGCGTGAACCTCATCCTTCGAGGCCGATCTTTCGTCGAACCGGGAGAACTTCTCATGACGGCCCTTTGGGCTCCGGTTTTATTTCGTCTTTTGTCAGGACGACGTCCCCGACCATGAACTCCATGGCTATCGGATCCCCGAAAAGACGGGACCCTGTGGGGTTCTTGAAGGTATTTTACCTGGGATGTTTTTTGGTTCTGGCCTTCAACCTTTTCCGGATGCAGATCTTAAAGCATGATTATTATCTCGGTCTTTCTGAAAAAAACCGGCTTCGCGTGATCTATCTCGAAGGCCCGCGCGGAAAGATCCTCGACCGGAACGGAACTCCCTTGGCCCAGAACCGCCTGAGTTTCAACTGCGCGGTCTATCCATCCGAGGCGAAGCCCGCGCTCCGTGAAAGCGCCAAAATTCTCTCCGAAATTCTTGCGATCCCCTCCGACGAGATCGAGTCCAATTACCGGCGTAAAAAACCCGGGATTTTTCACACCGTTCTCCTGGCCGAAGACCTGTCGGTTTCGCAGGCAGTCGCGATCGAAGAAAGGCTCGACTCCTTGCCGGGTTTCATGATCCAGACCAAGCCGCAGAGGGAGTACTCCCTGGGATCTGCGGCGGCGCACGCGATCGGTTTCATCGGTCCGATGAATGAAGAAGAAGAGGAGGCGCTCGAAGCGTACGGATATCGTTCCGCGGATTGGATCGGCCGGGATGGGATCGAGAAAAGTTATGAAAGCTACTTACACGGAACCTCGGGCGGCTTTCAAGTCGAGGTCAACAGCCGCGGCCGCATGATCCGTCCGCTCGGCATCAAGGAGCCGAAGGCAGGCCGGGATATTCAGTTGACCCTAGACGCGAGGCTTCAAAGTCACGCCCAGGAACTTTTAAAAAGCCAGAGGGGAGCGATCATCGTCATGGAGCTGGAAGAGGGCGGGATCCTCTCCGTCAATAGTTCTCCGTCCTTCGATTCGAATTGGTTTACTTCCGCCTCCGGAAGAAAAAAAGTCGGGACGTATCTGGTCGACAGCCAGTCGCCTATGATGGATCGCGGCATCCACGGGCGTTATCCGCCGGGATCGATCTTCAAGATCGTGACGGCGCTGGCGGCGCTCAAGTCAAAAAAAATGACGCCGGAGACTTCGATGAACTGCCTGGGCCTCTTGAGCGTCGGCGGAACTACGTTTCATTGCTGGAAGGAAGGCGGGCATGGACCCCAGGATCTTACGCAGGCGCTGGCGCACTCCTGCAACGTCTTTTTTTACCGGTCGGGACTCCTGGCTGGGATCGAAGGTCTGGCGGATATGGCCCGGACGATGGCGATGGATCAGCTCACCGGGGTCGACCTGCCCGGAGAGATCAAAGGGGTGATGCCCTCGAGAGAGTGGAAGAAAAAAAGATCAAAGGAAGGATGGTTTGATGGCGACACCGCCAACGTCTCGATCGGGCAGGGCTCTGTTCAACTCACTCCGATCCGTGCGCTTGCCATGATCGCCGTGCTCGCGACCGATGGCCAGCTTCTCAGACCTCATCTCATCGACAGGATCGACGGCAAAAAAGCGGCGCTCAGATACGCCAAAAATACGATGATAAACCACGCGGATCTGGTCGCGGTGCGCGCCGGGATCGATGCCGTGGTCAATTCGGAGAGCGGCACGGGGCGTCTGTCGCGGCCGAAGACGGTTCGCGCCGCCGGCAAGACCGGCACGGCACAGTCGGGTCAGGATAAAACCCACGCCTGGTTCATCGGCTATGCTCCAGAAGCCAAGCCGAAAGTAGCCGTCGTTGTATTTCTCGAGTACGGGGGACGGGGGGGCGTAGCCGCAGCCTCCCTGGCAAAATCCGTTTTTGACAAGCTTGCCGAGACGGGATATTTATGAGGCAAAAAAACCGTTTTTTACGTTTCGATAAAATGCTTTTTTTGGCGCCGATCCTGATCTTCGGGATCGGTTTATTGAGCATCTACAGCGCCTCCTTCAAAGGGGACGTGGCGTTTCACGAGACACTGGCGATGAAGCAGGTCCTGTGGATGGGCGTGGGCATTTTGATCGTGATCCTGATGGCGCGCACCGATTATTTCAAGCTGCAGGACCTCGCCTGGCCACTTTATGTCTTCAGTCTTCTGCTTCTGGTTCTCGTATTGTTCACGCCGGCTAGGCTTGGCGCCCACCGCTGGATCCGGGTGTTCGGTTTTAATTTTCAGCCGTCGGAGCTTGCGAAACTCTCGACATTTTTGGTCCTCAGCCGATACTTCATGACGCACCGCATTGAGTATGCCACGAGATTTGAGGTCGCAGCGCCGTTTTTGATCGTGGGAGTGCCCTTTTTACTTATATTGAAAGAGCCCGATCTGGGGACGTCTCTTCTTTTTTTGCCGGCTTTTTTAGCCATGCTTTATTTGTGGGGAGCCAGACTTAAATACCTCGGGATCCTGATGGCGGCGGGCCTGACGGTTTCGCCGTTTCTTTTTCACTTGCTGAAAGACTATCAAAAAACCCGTCTCCTGGTTTTCATGAACCCTAATCTGGATCCTCTGGGTTCCGGGTATACGATCATTCAGTCCAAGATCGCCATCGGCTCCGGAGGTCTGATCGGAAAGGGCTTCATGGGCGGCACGCAGAATTACCTTCAATTCCTGCCGGAACGCCATACGGATTTTATTTTTGGCGTGATCGCCGAAGAAGGAGGATTTGCCGCATCGGTGGCGATCCTGACCCTTTTTTGGATCATCGCCCGGAAAGGATTCTCCATTTCCAGCACCACGCCTGACCGTTTCGGCAGCCAGCTGGCTTGCGGGATCACGACGTTGATCGCTTCTCAGGCTGTTATCAACCTTGGGATGACCATGGGTCTTTTGCCTGTCGTCGGGGTTCCTCTACCTTTGGTCTCCTACGGGGGGACCTCTGTTGTTATTACTATGATTTTTATTGGAATCCTTCTCAATATTAAGATCCACCGGCCTACGTTCTAACTCTATATTTTACAATAAGTTACAAACTAACCCCTGCGGGACTTCTTTTTAATCACTATTGACTAATTTTAATTTATAGTATATTATTTTAAACAAGAAAGGACAATAATAACAATGCCACTGAATCTAGATTTTAAGGTGATGCCTACAAAGTTACGGTATAAACTCCTGACGGCGTTTTGCCTTATGTCTTTGCTGCCGACCTTGGCCGGGGTTTACATCGCATCGCTTTTCGTCAAATTCCCCTTTGAAGTGACCTCAGAAAATATGATCACGATCAGCTTTGTGATCCTGTTCAGTTTAGCGCTCTCCTACCTTGGTTTTTTGATCGCCAAACAGATGGTGAATCCGATCGTCGACGTTTCGCAGGCGGCCCAGAATATCGCCGATGGCAAGCTCGACGAGCCGCCGGTTGAATTCAAGGGAGCCGACGAGCTCGAAGACCTCACGCGAAGCCTGCGGACGATCTCAAGCAACGCGCGCGAACTCTTGGATAAAGTAGACAAGCTGACCCTGAAAGACAAGCTAACGGGTCTTTACAACGCTTCCTACATTCGCGAGCGGTTGAATGAAGAGATCCAGCGCGCCATCCATTATCAGCGACCGTGTTCCTTTGTTTATTTTGTCATCGATGATTTTGACCAGTTCACCCTGATCAACGGAGCCGCGGCCGCGGAATCCGTGCTCAAATCGATGGCCAACATCCTGAATGCCGAGCTTTCTGAATTCGACCGCGCCGCGCGTATCCAAAAAGGTGAATTTGGCATCATTTTTTTCGACAAGAACAAAAAGAAGGCCATCGAATTCACCCAGGGCATCCTGCGTTCGATCAGCAAGTCTTCCTTCGTCAAATTCGGAGGCGGAGAGATGACCCTATCCATTGGCCTTAGCGAAAATCCGTTGGACGGCGTGACCGCGCACGATCTGTACACCAAGGCCCAAGACAGGTCGAAGGCCTCCGCCCAAAAAGGCAAGAACCAGATCGAGGCGTTCGCGTGACAATAAAAGGAAGATAACGAGGATCTTATGGCAAAAGAAATGAGCATGGCGGAACTTCTGGCGCTGACGGTTTCAAAGAAAGCATCGGACCTTCACATCGGGGACGGCGTTTGTCCCTCACTTCGCGTGGATGGTGACCTGGTCTACATTTCCGATCAGCCGTTCTCGCATGATTACATGCTGCGCCTTCTTCGGGAAAACCTTTCGGAGGAACGCTTTAAAATATTCGAAAAAGAGCATGAGCTCGATTACTCTTTCGGCATTTCGGGGCTGGGCCGCTTCAGGGTCAATCTGTTCAATCAACGCTCAAGCTTGGCGGCGGCCATCCGCGCGCTTCCGTACAATCCCATGAATTTTGAGCAGATCGGACTGCCGCCGAATATCGTTGAAAATATCGTCACGAAACCCAGCGGACTGATCCTGGTCACGGGAGCCACCGGCAGCGGAAAAACGACGACCTTGGCCGCCATGATCGAGTACATCAACACCAATCAATCGGTCCACATCGTTACGATCGAGGACCCGATCGAATTCGTTTTCAAGAACAAAAGGTCCATGATCAACCAGCGGGAGGTCGGTTCGGATACTTACGGCTTTACCGAGGCTTTGAAACACGTGCTACGGCAGGACCCCGACGTCATCTTGATCGGAGAGATGCGTGACCTGGAAACGATCGAGATCGCGCTGACCGTTGCGGAAACGGGTCATCTGGTCTTTGCCACGTTGCATACGCCGGATGCGGTGCAGTCGATCAATCGTATGATCGACGTTTTCCCGGCGCATCAGCAGCAGCAGGTGCGCGTCCAGCTTTCATTTGTCCTGCAGGCCGTGGTTTGCCAACAACTTCTCCCCAGGGTCGGCGGCGGTCTCGTGCTGGCGGCGGAGATCATGATGCCCAATCAGGCGATCCGGTCGCTCGTTCGTGATTCGAAATCGCACCAGATCTATTCGATGATCCAGATGGGCCAGAAAGAAGGAATGAGGACGCTCAACATGAGCTTGGCCGATCTCGTACGATCGGGCAAAGTGACCAAAGAATTGGCTATTTCGCGTTCGGCTGATATTCCGGAGCTCGAACGGCTTTTGTATTCAAAATGATCGGTGATAAAGCGTGATCAATGAAGAAGATCATTCAGAAACAATTAGGAGAACTTCTTCTCGAGAACAAGCTTGTCACCAAGGAACAGCTCGACGAAGGCCTCCGCGTTCAGAAGGAGAAGGGAGGTCTGATCGGGCAGATCTTGGTGGCACTCAAGTTCACGAGCGAAGCCGTCATCGCCCAGGCTTTGACGGCTCAGTACGGTTTTCCGTATCTGCCGCTCACCAACTATGAAATAGACCCCGTCGCCGTCAAGGTCATCCCGGAGCATGTCGCCAAGCAGTTCGAACTGATCGCGGTCGACCGGGTCGGCAACATCCTGACGGTCGTCATGTCGAACCCTTTGAACAGTCAAGCGGTCGAGGACGTCGAAATGCTGACGAAGCTGACCGCTCAGGTCTTTGTCTCGACCGCCACGGACATCCATAAGGCGATCGCGGACAATTACAAATAGGAGGCATCCCTCGCCGGCCCGATAAAAGCGGGGATCTCTTGAGATGGAACTAGCCGACGATCCGGTCATTAAATTCACGAACTCCGTCCTCTACGACGCGGTCAAGCGCCGGTCGAGCGATATTTTCATCGAGCCTGAAGAAAAGAATTTACGGATCCGTTATCGCGTGGACGGTCTTCTCCAGGAGGGAGCGATGACGACGCAGGCTCTTCACGGCGGGATCGTCTCCAGGATCAAGGTCATGTCCAACCTCGACATTGCCGAGCATCGCATCCCTCAGGACGGCCGTTTCCGTATCAAGGTCCAGGAAAAAGAGGTCGATTTCCGGGTGTCGGTGCTTCCGACCTATTTCGGCGAAAAGGTGGTGCTTCGCGTCCTGGATAAAAGTCAGGCCTCCCTCGAGATCGACCAACTCGGTTTCGAACCGGAGCCGCTGAAATGCTTAAAAAAAGCGGCCACCCATCCTCATGGCATGATCCTGATCTGCGGGCCGACAGGCGCGGGTAAAACGACGACGCTCTATTCGGTCCTGAAACTTTTGGACCAACCGGACAAGAACATCATCACCGTCGAAGACCCCGTCGAATTCCGTCTCCACGGCATCAATCAGGTGACCATCCGGCCTGAGATCAAACTGACGTTCGCCTCGGCGCTGCGTTCTATTCTGCGACAGGACCCGGACATCATCATGGTGGGAGAGATCCGCGATTTTGAAACGGCCGACGTCGCCGTCAAAGCTGCGCTCACGGGCCACATGGTCTTAAGCACTCTTCATGCGACGACGGCCGTCGGCGCGATCACGCGACTCGTCAATATCGGCATTGAACCGTTCCTGATCACTTCAAGTCTCCTTTTGGTGGGATCCCAGAGGCTGGTTCGGCGCGTGTGCGAAAAATGCAAGGAAAGTTACGAGCCTTCTCCGGAACTTTTAGACCAGCTGGGCATTCCCAAAAGATCGGCCAAGGAAAAAACCGTTTTTTACCGCGGCAAAGGATGCGATGCGTGCAATAAGAAAGGGTACCATGGAAGAGCGGTCCTTTTGGAAACGCTGGTTCTTTCACAGGCTGTCAAAGAATCGATCCTGAAAAGCGCTCAAGAATACCAGCTTAAAGAGCTCGGCCGCAAGGAAGGCATGAGAACGATGCGCGAAGACGGGATCGCGAAGGTTTTGAAAGGCGTCACGACTCCCGAAGAAGTGATGCGCGTTACGGTCAGGGATGAGGGGAGTGCTTAAAGCGCCATGAAGAACTTAAGCGAGCGTATCATCGAAGCGCTTAAAAAATCAAAGCGCATCAGCGACGCGGACATTCAAAAAGCGCTGGCCATTTACGCCAAGGAAGAGGGTGGCAAGCTCGCGGACGTGCTGGTACGGATGGATCTCATCAGCGAAAAAGAACTCATCTCGATCCTCGGCGATGAGCTCAGCATGCCTTTTTTAAATCTCGCCAAATACAAGATCGACGCCGATGTAGGAAAAATGATCCCTGAAAAGCTGGCGCGCAAATATCAGATCGTTCCGATCTCGAAGATGGGCAAGACCCTGACGCTGGCCGTAGCGGATCCGTTCAATATCCTGGCCGTCGATGACATTGCCGCTTTCACCAAGCACAAGGTCGATTGCGTCCTCGGCACCGAAAAGGAGATCCTGGCGGCCCTGGACCGCCTTTATTCCGGCGAAGACGAAACGACCGAAGGATGGCAGGAGACTCCGGGCGTCAAACCCAAGATCGAATTTGAGGAAGGCGACAGCGAACACGGCGCCTTTGTGCTTTCGGCTGAGGAAGCGTCCAATGCGCCGACCGTCAAGACCGTGGACGGTTTGCTCCGTGAAGCGCTGAAAAAACGGGCCAGCGACATCCACATCGAGCCGTTCGAAAAGGAGGCGCGTGTGCGCCTGAGGATCGACGGTTGTCTTGAGGAAACAAACCCCATCCAAAAGACGATGCAGAATTCGGTGCTGACCCGACTCAAGATCATGGCGCGTCTTAATATCACTGAAAACCGCATCCCCCAGGACGGCCGCTTCAAGATCAAGCTTCAAAACAAGGAAGTCGATTTTCGCGTCTCCATCCTCCCGGTAGCCCACGGAAACAAGATCGTCATGAGGATCCTGGACAAAAGCGCTTTAAGCCTCGGCCTGGAAAAACTGGGCTTTTCTCCCGACATGCTTACGCCGATGAAGTCGGCGATCGAGAAACCTTTCGGAATGGTGCTTGTCACGGGCCCCACCGGTAGCGGCAAATCCACGACGCTTTACTCCATCTTGAACCAATTGAACAGCCCCGAAAAGAATATCGTCACCATCGAGGATCCTATTGAGTATCAGATCAAAGGCATCACGCAGATCCAGACGCGGAGCGAGATCGGTTTTGATTTTGCCAGCGGCCTGCGCGCCATCCTGCGGCAAAGCCCCGACATTGTGATGGTCGGGGAGATCCGCGACTCCGAAACAGCCGATATCGCGATCAAGGCGTCCCTGACAGGCCAGCTCGTCCTGAGCACGCTTCACACCAACGACGCGGCCGGCGCCGTCTCGAGGCTCGTTGATATGAAGATCGAGCCTTTCCTCATCGCCTCGAGCGTTCTCATCGTGGCCGCCCAAAGGCTCTGCCGGAAGGTCTGTTCTCACTGCAAAGAAAAAACCGCGATCCCCGACGAGGTGTTCAAGCGTCTCGAGGTCGATCCCGACAAATTCTTCGAGGGACAGAAGGAAAAGAATTTCTTTAAAGGCAAAGGGTGTGTGTATTGCAATAAAACCGGTTATCTGGGCCGCATGGGTATCCTTGAAATTCTTCCGATCGATGACGAGATCCGCGATCTCATCATGAAACGCTCTTCCGCTCATCTGATCAAAGAGATCGCCGCGAAAAAAGGCATGCGCACGCTGCGCGAAGATGCGATCCGGAAATGCTGCCAGGGGCTGACCACGCTGGACGAGATCCTGCGCGTCACGACGGAGGAATAAATGCCGAGCTTTAGGTACACCGCCAAAGATCCGAAAGGTCAGGCCGTCTCCGCGGTGCTCGAGTCCGCGGACGAAAAAACACTCGTGGAAGGCCTGAGGAAGCAGGGACTCGTCGTCATTTCCGTCAGCGCGGAAAAGACAAAAAAGGGATCCCCGGATTCCGCTCAGAAAGGCCTCACGAAAAGCGCGGGACGGGGGCGTGGAGGCATCAAACTTTCCGAGCTCGTTCTTTTCACGAGGCAGCTCGCCACGATGATCGAAAGCGGCATTCCGCTTGTCCAGTGCCTCGACATTCTGTCTGAGCAGGTCGAGAACAAACAATTTAAAGAGATCGTGGGCAAGATCAAAGACCAGGTCTCCGCCGGTTCGAGTTTTAATGAGGCCCTCGCCAATCACCCCAAAGCGTTTTCGACGCTTTACGTCAACATGGTGAAAGCCGGCGAATCCAGCGGCGCGCTGGATGACATCATGGAGCGCTTGGCCGGCTATCTTGAAAAGACGGATTCTCTGCTTCGGAAAGTTCGTTCGGCGATGGTGTATCCGCTGGTGGTCTCGGTCATGGCGATCGCGATCACGCTGGTGCTCATGCTTAATGTCGTGCCGACGTTCAAATCCATCTTCGCCGATTTCGGGGGAGAATTGCCTCTGCCGACGCGGATCCTCATCGGGATCAGCGATCTTTTGATCCATACTTTCGTCGTCTGGTTCGCGGGAGCCTTGATCGCCGTTTTCTTGATCCGCAAATATCTTAAAACACCCAAAGGCAGAGCCGTCTTCGACGCGTTCAAACTGAAGATGCCGGTTTTCGGGTCCATCTTCAGGAAAGTAGCTGTCAGCAAATTCACCCGGACGCTTGCCACCCTGATCCGAAGCGGTGTGCCGATCCTATCGGCTCTGGAGATCGTCGCCAAGACCTCCGGCAATACCGTGATCGAAGAAGCGGTGGGAAAAGTCCGCGTCAGCATCCGCGAAGGAGAGACCATCACGGATCCGCTCAGTAAGAGCGGCGTGTTTCCGCCCATGGTGGTCAGGATGATCTCGGTGGGCGAGCAGACGGGCGAGCTTGAAAAGATGCTTACGAAGATCGCAGATTTTTACGATGATCAGGTCGATGCCGCGGTCTCAGGCCTTACGAGCATCATCGAGCCTCTGGTCATCGCGTTCTTGGGGGTTTTTATCGGCGGGACCGTGATCTGCATGTTCCTGCCGATCTTCAAGCTTTCACAACTCACTCAAATGTAGCGAAAAAAGGAGGTTTTTTTGAGAATCAACCAAAAGGGTTTTACTCTGACAGAGATCATGATCGTCCTCCTCATCATTGGAATGATCGCGGCCATTGCGGTCCCGAGTTTTGTTCAGTCCAGGCAAACCGCCCGCCGGAACGTCTGTATCAATAATCTCAGGCTGATCTCCGCCGCCAAAGAGCAGGCGGCGCTCGAAAACGGCTATGGGGAAACCTTTATCCCCACTCAGGCCCAGATCCTTCCTTATATTAAAGGGAATACGATGCCCCTGTGTCCGGGGAACGGAGGCTATACAATGAACGCTATCAGTTCGGCGCCTACCTGTAGCCTCTCAAATGCCCCCGAATCACATACGCTATAGTTTGACAATATTATTAGGTAGTGCTATACTATGATTAAAGGTAGAGATTCTTGATAAAGGTTAATAGTATTCGGGTGTCGTTTCACAGGCAATTATACTTCCATCCGTGACCCCCGCCTTTTGAAGCCTCTCTATTTAGGTTCCAAAAAAAAGGAGTCTTCGATGATCATTAGAAAAAATACAGCGGGTTTTACCCTTGTCGAAATCATGATCGTGGTCGCGATCATCGGCCTTCTGGCTGCTATCGCGGTCCCGAACTTCGTCCAGGCCAGGACCACGGCCAGGCGCAATACGTGTATCAATAACCTGCGTTTGTTGTCGGCGGCAAAGGATCAATCGGCGCTCGAGAACGGGTATGCCGAGACGTCGGTGCTGACCTCCGCGCAGGTCACGGCTTATTTAAAAGGAAACGCCATGCCAAACTGCCCTTCCGCAGGTACTTATACGGTGAACGCAGTCAGCGTCAACCCCGTATGCAGTCTTTCGGCCAGCGCTTCGCACTCGATCGCTTAAACTGTAAGCGGTCCGTAATTTAATGACGATCGGAACCCCTCCGCTTTCTTGCGAAAGCAAGAAGCGGGGGGCGTTCTGTTTAAGAGCCGATTCTCCGGGGTGGCTGGCTTTTTTTATCCTGGCTGCCGCAGCGGTCCTTCTTTACAGTGGTTCACTTGGACACAATTTTCTTTTTGACGAAGAAAGTATCGTCCTCAAGAACCCTCTCATCAGAAGTTTTTCCAATCTCCCGGCTATTTTCAATCATGGGTATTTCTATACCGGACTTCCGAAGGCGAGCTGGAACGATTACTATCGTCCATTGACTCTTTTGACCTTCACGGCGGATTTTCATTTCTGGGGGATCAACCCGCTTGGGTATAACCTCACCAATGTTTTTTTTCATATTTTGGTGAGCTTTTTTCTTTTTGATCTTCTGAGGCTGGTCTTAAACGATGCTGTCGCCGCCTTTTTATCGGCTTTTCTTTTTGTGGTGCACCCGCTGGCGACGGAAGCTGTGACGTATCTTGCCAGCCGAGGTGACCTTTTGGGCGCGCTCTCGGTCCTCTGGGCTCTCGGACTCTATCTCAGGTCGCACAGGGTTTTAAGTCTTTTGGCCTTCGGTCTCGGGCTCTTCACGAAGGAAAGCGTCATTCTTCTTCCGGTCTATGTTTTTTTCCTTGAGATCTCGTTTTTTAAAAGTCCACCAGCGCGCCTGGCTAAAAACCTCCTGCCTTTCGTCGCCGTCGCTTTCTGTTATCTTCTTTTTAGAAAGCTCGGCTGCGCAGTGCCTTTGGGTCCACCCTCCAACGACTGGAGGGAAGGGGCGCTAAGAGTTTTCTCGATGGGCCCGCCGGTCTTAAGCTACTTACAGGCGGTCTTCGTTCCGGAAGTATTTCAATTCAGCTTAAGCGTCGAATTCGCGCAAAAATGGACAGACCCCAAAGTGCTGTCGACCGTGGCCGTCATCCTCCTTTTTTTGGCGGCATGGGGGTTCGCGCTGCGTTATAAAGGAACCGCTTTTTTTGGCCTGTCGTTTTTTCTGATGGCGCTTTTGCCGTACCTGGAATTCGTCCACTTTTACCCTGAGTGGGCCGAACATTATCTTTACACGCCCGTCATGGGCCTCACGGCGCTGTTGGGCTGCTTGATCAAGGCATTGAGAAGCGCCAAAGACAAGCGGTGGGCCTATGGCTTCCTCGCGGTGTTCATTTTTTTCGCGGCATTTCTCTCTCTGAGGACTTGGCAGAGAAACGCCATTTACAACGACACGCAGAAGTACTTTGAACACCTTTCCAAGAGCGGGGCACGTTACGCGCATTTCGGATATCAGAACCTTGGCCGGCTTGCGCTCGAATACGGACGTCCGGAAGAGGCCATTGTGCCGCTCAAGACCGCCGCACTTATCGAGCCCAAAGCGTCGGTCACCCAAAACCTGCTGGGACTTTATTATCTTCAAAAGGACAGACCTTTGGAAGCGCTGGCCCGCTTTGAGGAGGCGTTTCGAAACGAGCCGGGACAGGAAATTTACCGTATCAATCAAAGTTACGTGCTTCTCAGACTTGAGCGCTACGAAGAGGTCATAAAAATTCTGGAAGAGATCCAAAAGGTCCTACCGGACCTGGCCTCGGTCTATGTGAATCTTCTGACGTCCAACGAGCTTCTCGGCCGGTTCGAGAAGGCGGCGGAATGGGCGGAGCGGGGAGCCAAAGAGACCGCGGGTAAGGAATGGGAGCACGCCACGATCCTCATGGCTTCAGCCAGATTTTATTACCGTCAGGCAGAGGATGGGCGCGCCCGCGCAAAGATCGAGGAGCTCGCCGTCAATTCTTCCCGCATTTTCTGGTACGCGGACGTCGCGAAGCTGCTGAAGAATGAGCTTACTCCAGAAACGTTCCTCGATCTTGTGCATCACCAATACTTGGGTTTTGAAAAGGTGGCCGACAATTACGTTCTCATGTCGTATGTTTTGAACGGACAGCGCGAAAAGATAGCGCCGTTCCTTGACGCTCACCGTGAAACGATGGAAAAGATCGCCGCAAGACAGCCTTTGGTAAAAAAAGAACTGGAAAGGGCTAAAGCTCTTATTTTATAATCGGATCGTAGCTAAAGGATCGGAGAGGCTCTGGGAAAGCTAAAGACCGTTTCGACCATCGGGCTTGATATCGGCAGTTATTCCATCAAGTGCGTGGAAATAGAGTGCTCCAAGGAAAAGTGGGTTCTGAACCAGGCGGCCCTGGTCCCTCTGGGGGGTCAGTCGTCCGACAATCTTACCGCGATCCTTAAGCCTTTGTCTGAGCTCATCCAGAAGGGGAAAGACCATGTCCGGATCGTCTTTTCCGGATCGTCGCTTCTGGTGCGCTGCATCCAGCTTCCGGCCATGACCCAACACGAGCTCAAAAGTGCGATCCGATTCGAAGCCGAAAATCATATTGCGTTTCCTATCGACGACTGCATCCTCGATTTTCAGATCGTGAAGCAGAACCCCGAGAAAAAGATCATGAACGTACTCTTGGTCGCCGCCAAGCGTGATTTCGTCCAGGAAAAACTGCGCATGCTGATGGACCTCGACATTCATCCCGAGGCGATCGATGTGGACACTTTTTGCCTTTTGAACGCTTATGAATCGCTGGGGTTGGCCCTTTCCGCTCCGCCTGAAGAGAAAACAAAGGCCCTCTTGAACATCGGTCACCGTGTCACCTCTTTGGCGATCCTCCAGGAAAAGCTCCCTCTTTTTGTGCGCGAGATCCCGCTGGGAGCGGCGGGGATCGCCAAAGTCATTTCCGAAGCCAAAGGGCTGTCGGACTCCGAGGCCAATGTTTTTAAGGAAGAAACGCGTCCGGAACTCCTCGACGAAGTGAAAAACTTCACGCAAAAGGGACTGGAGCCTCTGGCGGATGAGGTCAAGCGCTCCATCGAATACTTTGAAAATGAATCTCAGAGCCCCGTTCAAAGTGTTTACTTAAGCGGCGGCGGCAGCCTCGGTTCCGGAGCCGCCGAATGGCTTGGCACGAGCCTGGGAAAAAAAATTTTGACATGGGAAAACGCCAGAAAAATTGAGGTCGCTTCCGAGACGAACTGCGCGCTTTTTACCGAGCATCGGCCGCTTTTCAATATCGCGCTCGGTCTGGCCCTGAGAGACCGGTGAACTTATGATGATCCGGATCAACCTGTTACCGGAAGAGCTGAGGAAAAAAGAGCGGATCAAGCTCTCTCTTCCGGAAATGCCTATCCGTAAAGTCCTGACCATTTTCTTCGGCGTCCTTTTCGCGGTGCAGGCGTCGCTGAGCGTTTTCGCGCTGGTACAGAAGGGCAGGGTCGGCAAGATCAAAAATGAGATCATCGAGCTTAGGATCCAGAACAAGGAGATCATGCTCCGCAAGGCTGATACGGTTGCCGCCAGGGCGCATCTTAAAGAGATCGCCGGCCTGACCGTCCGCAATTTTTTCTGGACCAAGCTCCTGAATGATCTATCGGATTCGGTCACTAAAGGGATCTGGCTCACTCAGCTCAGCATCGAGGAGACCGAGGCGCCGGCCGGCACGGGTCCTCAAAAAAGCAAAAGAGGCGAAAGCCGGGTCAAGATCAAAACGCTCCGGATCGACGGCAGCGCCGTGGGGCAGGGGCAAGAGACCGCCTTCATCGGGAAATTCATCAAAGAGCTGAAAGAGAACGCTTCCTTGAGCAAAATATTCCAGGACGTGAAGCTTTCCAATATCAACCAAAAGAAGATCCGGGAGGCCGATGTTTATGATTTCAGCCTGACTTGCATTTTCCGTCCGGAAAAAGGAGGCTCATGAAACCCTCCGAAGCCATCAAGCAGAAGAAAAGCGTTTATCACCAAAAAGCTGAGGAAGCCTGGGAGAAAGGCGCCAATTTTTTCAACGGCCGTAACCCTCGCGAAAAAATGATGATCATCGCCTTCGCAGCCTGCCTGATCGTATTTCTGGACTATTGGGTGCTGATCCACCCGGTGGTCCAGGTGTTTCGGGACACGCTACCCAATCTGGCTGTCCTCGAGGCGGACGCTGAGTCCTACCGGACGGACCAAAAGAATCGGGAGCCGATCGAGCGTGCCTGCGCCGAGGCTCAAAACAGGATCATGGAGACCGAAAATGGATTCGTCGCGCCGGATGGGCTTCCCGCTTTGCTCGAGAACCTCTCCAAGCAAGCCCAGGAATCCGGAGTCAAGATCCTTTCGCTTAGAACGGGGGAAGCCGAAGAAGCGGGTCAGACGCGGAGATACAGCAGCGTACCGATCCGGATCAGCGCCGTCGCAGGCACGCATAATCTGGGCAAATTTTTGGCCCGGCTTGAATCCGGCCGGACTTTTTTTAAAGTACTGGACCTTAAGGTCGCCGCTCAGTCTTCAGACCCGAAGCGTCATCTGATCGACACCACGCTTCAGGTCTATCGAAGGGCGAGTTAGACGGGGCGGCACGTCAGGTCATAAACGATGACAGGAATTAAAACATGGCAAGCATCAGTAAAATAAAAAAAGATCTTTTAAGAAATGCTTATTTTTTTCGGGGAGCATTCTTTTTGTGGACTCTTTTTTTTGCTTTTGGTATCATCAACTTCGAAAGTTCCGCCTTTTCGGAAGAACCGGCGTACGATCCGCACGGGAGGCGGGACCCTTTGATACCGCTGGTGACGCTGACAGCGAAGGCCTCGACGGGCCTCGCAGCCGTTGAAAGCGTCGAAGATGTGATGATCGAAGGGATCGTTTATGATCCTAAAGCAGGTTCGGTCGTGGTCGTCAACGGTGCCGTCATGAAGGAAGGCGAGGAATCAGGTAATATTAAAGTGCTTCAGATCAGAGGGGATGGCGCCTGGTTCAGCATCAACGGTTTGCGTGTCTATAAGCCGATGTATCAAGGCGATACTCAAAAGGAAAAGACCGCGTGAAAGTGAAAAGACTGACGAATGGCTTGACCGCTCTTGTTTTGATCGGGGTGGTTTTTTTTCCTTCGAACGTTAGAGCGGAGGATCCCCCCGCCGAAACGGCTTCGGCTCCTTCCGTTTCTACGGGATCCACAGATGCGTCAGCGCCGCCCGGCGTTGAAGCGGCGCCCGTCGAAAGCAGTCCCGACGCCGCGAGTGTCGACGCAGGTTCCATCACGTCTCCGGGCAATGTCACCGTGGATTTTAAGGACGCAGATATCCAGAATGTGCTGCGCATTCTCGCTTTCAAAAGTGGCGTGAATATCGTCGCCGGCAAGGATGTCACGGGGACGGTCACGATCCGCCTCGTCGATGTGCCTTGGGAAAAGGCGCTGGACGTGGTTTTGAAAACCTACGGCTACGCGTACGACCGGGATGGAAATATCATCCGCGTGACGTCCCTGGAAAATCTGAAAAAAGAGGAACTTTCTACGCAAGTCTACACGCTCAATTACGCGCAGGCGTCCGAGGTCGAGAAATCGCTTAAGGATGTCGTCAGCGAAAGAGGCAAGGTCCGCGCCGATTCGCGCTCCAACACGATCATTGTTACCGACATGCCGACGTCCCTGCAGAATGTCAGTAAAGTCATCGCGCGTCTTGACAACATTACGCCGCAGGTCCTCATTGAAGCGAAAATCATCGAGACCACTCTGGGCGAGTCCGAGCGCTTGGGGATCAAATGGAACCTGAAGTTCGGCGTCACGGGATCGGCGAGACCCACGACGTTCCCGTTCGAGGCGCGCCAGCAGACGCCTAAAGCACTAAGATCTTTCATCCCTGAAGGGCGGGGAACGGTCACCAACGCTTCCAGTGTGGGAACTTCGAGCACGACCACCACAACGACCACGCAGGATTTTCCGACAGCGGACAACGTTCACGAAGGTGTCTTTCCCGTCGTGGACAAGAGTCAGTTTGTGTATGGCACTTTGGATTTCACCCAGCTGCAGGCCATGCTTGAGCTGATCAAGAGCCGCAGTGACGCGAAAGTGCTTTCTGAGCCCCACATCACGACCCTCAACAACCAGGAAGCCAAGATCCTGGTCGGCGAAGTGATCGCGATCCCCACGTTCGAGAGAAATTCGACAACAGGCCGTATGGAGATCACCGGCTACACCGATCGGGATCTTGGCGTCCGGCTTACGGTCATACCGCAGATCAACAGCGAAAATGAGATCGTGGTCGTCATCCATCCGGAGATCACCAATCTCCTGGGATTCGATGACTTGTCCGCCGAGATCAAGGCCCCGCGTTTTTCGACGCGCGAAGCCCGCACCCAAGTTCGGATCAGGAACGGCCAAACGATTGTAATCGGAGGATTGATTAAAGAAACGACGATAGATACGAAAACGAAGGTCCCTCTTTTGGGCGAATTGCCCCTTTTAGACAAGATTTTCAGCCATACGAGTAAAACGGTCGAGAAAACAGATCTTCTGTTCTTCATGACCGTGAATATCCTCTCCGATAAGCCGACTCCCCGGGGATAAAAGGGCGCGGACAAAGAGTTTTTTGTCCCAGTTTTTAAAAAGGCACGAAAGAGCCAAGGGCGCTTCGTGTCTTTTATTTTTTTTCCGCCAAAGGCGGAAACGAGGAGATCATGAGAAAAGAAATACTGGTCAGTGTAGAATTTCAATCGAAGAAAGTGGCGATCGTCGAGGACGGCCGTCTGGAGGAGTACTACGTAGAGCGTCCCAGTGACAAACAGCTCGTGGGTTCGATCTTCAAAGGAAAGGTCAGTTCGATCGTGCCGGGGATCGGCGCGGCGTTCATCGATCTGGGGATCGAAAAAAACGGATTTTTGTACGTGACCGATGTGGTGGGTCAGGGGGGGATCCTCGACAGTGAGGATGCGCTCTTTAATGAGAACGGGGATAGTAAAGGACCGGAAGCGCCTGCGGGGGTCTCTCCCGATGCGCCGTCTACGCTACCTCCGCCGCCTCCGATACCTCAGAATCAAAACCCCAGACAAGGACGCGGTAACCAGCGCCATTCCCATCATAGGAAAGAGCCTCATGTGCCGGTTCCTCTCATCCAAGATGTGCTGAAAAAAGATCAAGAAGTGCTGGTTCAGGTCGTGAAGGAGCCGTTTGGGACCAAGGGCGCCCGCTTGACCTGCCAGCTCTCGCTGGCCGGCCGGTTCGTGGTGTTTATGCCCAATCATCCTCATATCGGGGTCTCAAAGAGGATCGACGACCGTAAGGAGCGCGAACGCATTCGACAGATCATCAAAGGGGTCGAGCTTCCAAAAGAGTCGGGCTTGATCGTCCGCACCGCGGCCTGGGGCTGTGAAGCCAAGGTTCTCGAACGGGACATTCGTTTTCTTGTTCACCAGTGGCGGCTTATTCAGCGCCGCCTGGGCCAACGTCGCTCGCCCGCCCTGGTTCATGAGGAGTACGGTCTGGTGCTCCGCATGGTCCGTGACGTCCTGTCGGAAAATTTCGAGCGGATCATCATCAATGACAAAGAGGAATTCAAGCATGTCGATCATTTCATGCGGGCGGCGGTCCCGAACCTCCATTCGAAACTCACGCTCTACACGGGGGAAATGCCTCTTTTTGTTAGTCACGGGATCCAAAAGGAGGTCGATAAAATTTACGAGCCGCGCGCGACCTTGAAAAGCGGCGGTCATATTGTGATCGAACAGACTGAAGCGCTCGTGGCGATCGACGTCAATACCGGCAAGTTCACCGGCACCAAAAATCTCGAAGAGACGGCTTACCGCACGAATTGCGAAGCCGCTCGGGAGATCGCAAAGCAGGTACGCCTCCGGGACCTTGGCGGGATCATCATCATCGACTTCATCGACATGGAGATGGCCGAACACCGGCGGAGCGTCCTTAGGATCCTCGAAGACTCGCTCCGGCGCGATCGCGCAAAGACAAGCGTTTTAAACCTGTCCCAGCTTGGTCTCGTCGAAATGACGCGCCAGCGCATGCGAAAGAGCCTCGAAAGCGCTTCAACTCAGCAGTGCCCTTATTGCCAGGGGAAGGGGATCGTCCGGTCCAAAGAAACGGTGGCGCTTGAGGCGCTTCAGAAGTTGACTCAATACCTGAAGCCCTTGAAGAGAGAACACGTGGAACTCACCGCTTCTCCGGATGTGATCGAGGTCCTCGGCCGTGACGGATCCAGGGCGATCCGCTCCATTGAGGTCCAGACCCATAACCGCATCAGCCTGCTGGGTGACTCTCATGCCCATGTCGAAGAGATCCGTATCAAGAGAATCCTTGACAAGCGAAAAAGGCTGTGGTAATTTCTCCGGTCTATGTTCGCAATCATCCAAACAGGCGGTAAACAGTACCGGGTCAAGGCCGGAGACCAGCTCGACATCGAGCGGCTGGATCTAGGGAAGACCAGATCCATCAAGCTTGATAAGGTGCTTCTGGTCTCCGACGAAAAAGGCGCCCTTACGGTGGGCAAACCCTTCGTGAAAGGCGCTTTTTGCGATGCGGAACTTCTTGAGGAGATCCGAGGCAAGAAGACCATCTCTTTCAAATACATCCGCCGCGAGAAATCAGCGACCAAAAAAGGCCACCGTCAGAATTATTTGCGGGTCAAGATCAAATCGGTTCACCAGGGTTCGTAAGCCATGGCACATAAAAAAGGTCTGGGCAGTTCAAAGAACGGCAGAGACTCCCACTCACAGCGACTCGGAGTCAAACGTTATGGCGGCGAGTTCGTGCGCGCCGGCAGCATCATCATCCGACAGAAGGGCACCCGTTTTGAAGCGGGCCACTTCGTCGGCCAAGGCCGCGACTTCACTCTTTTCGCCTTAAAAGACGGCGTTGTCAGTTTCAACCCCTCCTACAAAGTCAATATAGTCCCGCAAACGCAACCGAAGTAAATGTTCGTCGACGAAGCCGTCATTCTTTGCATCGCCGGCGGCGGCGGCAAAGGTTGCTCGAGCCTTGACCGCACGAATCCCAGACGTCCCCGGGCCAATGGCGGGGACGGCGGGGACGGCGGTTCTATCCTCATCCAAGCCGGCGTCAATATTCAGACCCTTCTTGATTTTCAATTAAAACACGAATTTAAAGCCAAACACGGTGCCCATGGATCGAGCAACCATATGAGAGGCGCTCGCGGTGAGGATCTGGTTCTGACGGTGCCCGTGGGGACCGAGCTCATCGATCGAAAGGCGGGCGAGCTTTTGAAAGATCTGGATCATGCCGGCGCCAGCGTCGTTGTTTGCAAGGGAGGCGCGGGCGGCAAAGGCAACGACAAGAAGCATGACGCCACACCCGGAGAGCCGGGTGAGGCCAAAGAGCTTCTTTTGAAGCTCAAGCTCATCGCCGATATCGGTCTTTTGGGGTACCCCAACGCGGGAAAGTCCACCCTGATAAGCCGGGTCTCGAACGCGAAGTCCAAGGCCGCCGCTTATCCCTTTACGACTAAAAATCCCATCCTCGGTGTGGTAAAATTCGAAGATGGCGGGGACAAAGTGATCGCCGATATCCCCGGAATTATCGAGGGGGCGCATGAGGGTCGGGGTTTGGGTCTTGAATTTTTGAAGCATGTGGAACGAACCAAGGTACTTTTGCACGTGATCGATTTTGCCGCGGTGGACGGCCGGAACCCGTTGTCGGATTATGAGACACTGAACCGGGAACTCGTCGGCTATTCCAAGGTCCTGGCCGAAAAAGAGCAGATCATCGCAGCCAATAAAATGGATCTGCCGGAAGCCAAAATAAACCTGGAGAAATTCAAGCGCAAAGTTAAAAAAGAGATCTTTCCCATCTCCGCCGCGACCGGCGAGGGATTGGAGGCGCTTCTGCAAAGACTGAGACGGGTGCAATGAGAAATTTGTTTCTTAAAGACGCTAAGAACGTCGTTATCAAGATCGGGACGTCGGTGCTTACCTCCGGCGGGAAGTTCGACCGTCCCAAAGTCTCCAGGATCGCATCCCAGATCGGCGGCCTTCTCAAGAAAAATACGCGCGTCGCGGTGGTGAGCTCGGGTGCCATCGGCGCGGGCATGACGCTCATGAAGATGCGACAAAGACCGTCTTCGATGCAAGGTCTTCAAGCCGCCGCTGCCGTCGGTCAGCGGTATCTCATGCAGTGTTACGAGGAAGCGTTCTCACGGAGTGGTTTTTCGACGGCGCAGGTTCTCCTGACCTGGGACGATCTCGCTATTGAGAAACGTTTTATGAACGCCAAACGCACTCTCCGTGAGATCCAGCGTCTGAAGCACGTGCCTGTGATCAACGAGAATGACACAGTGGCCACCGACGAGATCCGATTTGGGGACAATGACCGGCTTTCGAGTCTTTTGAGTATTCTTTTGGAAGCGGATCTCCTTGTGATCCTTTCTGATACCAACGGCCTTTACGCCGACGGCAGAAAAAATGACGCGGCGAAAAGGATCCGGCTCGTGGAAAGGATCGACGACGTATTCGGACACGTGAGCGACCGAAAGACCGCTTTCACCGTCGGAGGCATGCGCTCGAAGTTGAACGCTATCCGGACGAGCGTGCGCGCCGGCATTCCCGTTTTTTTAGCCGATGGCCGTGAAGCGAACGTTCTCACGAAGATCTTCAGCGGCAAAGACGTGGGCACTTTTTTTGCCCCTAAGAACGGTAAAAAAAGCTGGATCAGGCATTTCAGGTCCCATCTGAAGGAAAGAACAAGATGAAAAATTCCGAAGCTGAAAAATTGGCCGTCCGCGCCCAGAACGCGGCGACTCGTTTAGCGCTTCTCAAAACTGAAGCCAAAGACCGCGCTCTAGTGGCGATGGCCAAGGCGCTTCTTGCGAAAAAAAACGAGATCTTGAAAGCCAACCAAAAAGACCTTACCCTTGCCATTCGCAAAGGGCTTTCACCCGCCCTGATCGGCCGGCTGACATTGAATGAAAATAAACTGGAAGGAATGTCCGCGTCCCTGAGCTCGATCTCGAAGCTTAAAGACCCCGTTGGAAAAGTCCTCACGGACACGGTCCGGCCTAACGGACTGCGCATTCAAAAGGTCCGGGTGCCGTTGGGCGTCATCATGATCATTTACGAATCGAGGCCCAACGTGACAGCGGACTGCATGGCGCTGTGTCTTAAATCCGGTAACAGCGTCATCTTGAAAGGCGGCAGCGAAGCGTTTCATTCGAATCAAGCTATCTTTTCGGTCTTAAGCCAGGCCGCGCTCCGAACGGGTGTACCGGCGGGCGCTTTCGAGCTCGTCGGAGCTTCGGGAAGAGAGACCGTAAAGGCTCTCCTTAAAATGGACGATAAAATTCAACTCGTCATTCCGCGCGGAGGAGAGAGTCTTATCCGTGAGGTGGCCAAAAATTCGAGGATCCCCGTCATCAAACACTACAAAGGTGTCTGTCACGTTTACGTCGACAAAAAAGCCGACCTCAAAAAAGCCTCTGCGATCGTGCTGAACGCCAAGACTCAGAATCCGGGGGTGTGTAACGCGATGGAGACGCTTCTCGTTCACCGGGACGTTGCAGGCCGTTTTTTACCTGAGATCGACCGGATGTTGAGCCAAAAAAAAGTCGAGATCCGCGGGGATGAGGCCACGAGAAAGTTCATGCCCGGCGCCAAGAAAGCGACCGAAAGAGATTGGGCTGAAGAATACCTCGACCTCATTCTTTCGGTGCGCGTCGTCAAAGACCTGACGGCCGCCGTCGAGCATATCCGGAAATACGGCTCGAGCCATTCGGACGCGATCGTGACCGAGGACAAGAAGGCCGCCGCGTTTTTTGCCACTGAGGTCGACAGCGCCTGCGTTTTTCTCAACTGCTCGACGCGTTTCAACGACGGCGGCGAGTTCGGCATGGGGGCGGAAATGGGGATCTCGACCGACAAGCTCCATGCCCGCGGGCCGATGGGCTTGGAAGAACTTACAAGTTATAAGTACGTTGTGACGGGGTCCGGCCAAATAAGAAAATGAGAATCGGCATTTTTGGCGGAAGTTTTAACCCCGTTCATGCGGGACACCTGAAGCTGGCCTTCGAGGCACACTCGGAGTTGAATCTCGAACGCGTGATCTTCGTGCCTTCTCATCAGAATCCTTTGAAGGGCGGTTCCAAGCTTGAACCGGCCGCCGCTCGAGTGGCGCGTCTCAGGAAAGTGATCAAAGAATTTCATTTTTTCAGCCTGTCTCTTTGCGAAATAAGACGCAAGGGCTTGTCGTACACGGTGGACACGCTCCGGTATTTTAAAAAGAAATTCGGAAAAAGATCTGCCCTTTATTTTCTTGTAGGCGCCGACAGTCTCAAAAACTTCAGTCGCTGGAAATCGACCGAGCAGATCCTAGAGCTTTGCCGTCTGGTGGTCTTTTCACGGCCCGGTTTTCCGGTGACGAATTTACCCGAGGGAGCCGTCTACGTTCCCATGGACGCGCTCGATATTTCTTCCACCCGGATCCGCGGGAGCCTGTCATCGAGATAGAACCGAAAGTCGAACTTATCTGCGAAGCTGCCACTGAAAAGAAGGCGGACGAGATCGTTGTGATGGACATGCGGCAGAAGTCCGCCTGGTGCAGCACGTTTGTCGTGATGAGCGGCTCCTCTTCGGTCCGGGTAAAAACCATCGCCGATTTTATCGAAGAAACTCTGACCGGCGAAGGACACACGCTCTACCGTCGGGAAGGGTACGGCGACGGCCTTTGGGTCCTGCTGGATTTCGGAGACGTCGTCGCCCATATTTTTTATCAGGACACCCGGGCTTTTTATGACCTTGAGAAGCTTTGGGGAGATACGCCGCAGAAAGCTTATCTGGGGAAGAAGTAAGCGATGGAATCCGTACGAAGCGTCCTCTCAAAAGAGATCTCAAAAATTCTAGGAGAAAAATTTCCCGGCGTGCGTTTGGATGCCGGGGATGTTTTCGAAATTCCCCGAGACGAAAAGTTCGGCGACCTGTCCGTCAATGTCGCCATGCGTTTGGCAAGAGAGCTCAAAAAATCTCCCCGTGCGGTCGCGGAAGAGTTTCTTGGTCCTCTGCAAAAATCTTTGTCGGGTGGCGTTCTGGAGGGCCGGGTCTCGAAGGCATCCATCGAAGGCGCCGGCTTCATTAATTTCACTTATTCGCAGAAGGAACTGGCGTCACTCGTCGGACAGATCGAGGAGAAAAAAGACGCTTACGGCAAACCCACCGTTACGCGAACAAAAAACGTCCTGCTCGAATTTGTCAGCGCCAATCCCACCGGACCCCTGACCATAGCCCACGGACGGCAGGCCGCTCTCGGGGATTCACTGGCGAGGATCCTCCGATTCTGCGGTCACAGCGTCACCACTGAGTATTACAACAACGACGAGGGCGTGCAGATCAACACCCTCGCGGCGTCGCTCAAGCTGAGAGTTACGCAAAAAGTCACGGGAAAAGACCTAGAAGCCGAGTTTCCCGAAAATTACTACCGCGGCGAATATCTCGTCGGAATTGCCGATGATTTCATTAAAAAATATCAGCCGGCACCCCCTTTTGAAAAGTACGATGCGCAATTTCAGACATTTGCCCGAGACCGCATCATGGAAGGGATCCGTAAAGACCTCGCGGATTTTGACGTGACGTTCGGCAGCTATTACAGCCAGGAGGGCCTCGGTCGTTCCGGCAAGGTCGAAAAGACGCTCGAGGAACTCCGACAAAAAAACGTAGTCTACGAAAGCGAAGGCGCAACCTGGCTCCGTTCGACCGATTTCGGGGACGACAAGGACCGGGTTCTGATCAAAAGCGACAAAAATTACACTTACCTGACTCCCGACATCGCTTATCATCACGAAAAATTCGGCAGGGGATTCGATATGATCATCGACATCCTCGGCCCTGACCATCACGGCTACATCGCCCGGCTCAAGGCGTCCCAAAAAGCGCTGGGGCATGACGTTGAAGCAATTCATGTCCTCATCGCTCAACTGGTGACCTTGTACGAAGGGCAGAAGCAGGTGCGCATGTCCACGCGGGCAGGGGAATTTGTGACCTTAAGAGAAGTGCTCGATGAAGTGGGCAAAGACGCGGGGCGTTTCTTTTTTCTCATGAGAAAATTCGACGCGCACCTGGATTTCGACCTGGCGCTCGCCAAAAGTCAGACGCCCGACAATCCGGTGTTTTACATCCAGTACGCTCACGCGCGGGTGGAGAGCATCAAAAAAATTTTTGAAGAAAGAGGGCTCAAGCCGCTTAAAAGATCCGAAACTCTCGAACGACTTTCAAGTGTTTCAGAAACACGTCTTTTAAGGTTGCTTGGCCAGTTCGAGGACGCCGTGTGGGGCGCGGAGAAAACTCTCGAGCCTTATCGTCTGGTGCCTTACTTGATGGACTTGGCGGCTTCGTTCCACCGGTTCTATACGGAGAATCGCGTTGTCACCGAGGACGAAGACCTTACTCAAGGCCGCATGCGGCTAGTCCTCGCTGTACAGCAGGTGATCCGAACAGGCCTGAGCCTTTTGGGAATTTCAGCGCCCTTAAAAATGTAGTTTTCAGTTCGGAGTCTCCGAACCATGTCTTTCGAAACCCTCGAATTTTATCCCGGAAAAGAGATCGAATTTGATCTCATCGCCAAGGAGTTGACCGCGTTCGGCTACGTGCGGCAGACACAGGCGCAGTCTCCGGGGGAGTTCTCAGTCCGGGGCGGCATCCTCGACGTCTATCCTGTCCATTTTACGCTGCCGGTCCGGATCGAGTTTTCAAACGAGACCGTCGAAGGGATCCACTCCTTCGATCCCGCGACGGGGCAGAGGCTTGAGCCTCACAAGATGGTGCTCGTCTGGCCTTTCAAAGGCCGCATGGGCCGCAGGGCTCCTTCGCAGAAATATGCTTTGGCGCAAGCCTACGAATCTCCCGTCGACCCTTTCGTCGACATCGAAGTCGGGGACACGGTCGTTCATCTCCTGCATGGCATCGCCAAGTACCGCGGCGTCAAAAGTCTCAAGAATAAAAGCGGCAAGCCCGAAGACCACTTTGCTCTTGAATTTGCCGAAAAGAACTTCCTGTATGTCCCGACCAAGGACTTGCACCTCATTCAGCGCTACATCGCTTTCGGCAAGGTCCGAGCCGAACTTTCCAGGCTGGGCTCGAAGACCTGGTCGACACTGAAGGACAAGACCCGTAAAGGCGTGCTCTCTTTTGCCGCAGAGCTTCTTGAGATGCAGGCCAAGCGCGAGGCACTTCAAGGGTTCAGTTTCAAAAAAGACACGGAGTGGCAGAAAAAGCTCGAAGAGGAGTTCCCCTACGAGGAGACCGAGGACCAGGACAAAGCGGTCGCCGACGTCAAAAAAGACTTGGAATCTCCGCGGCCGATGGACCGGCTTCTCTGCGGCGACGTGGGTTACGGAAAGACGGAAGTCGCGCTCCGCGCCGCGTTCAAGGTCGTGATGAACGGCAAACAGGCGGCCATCCTCGTGCCCACGACGCTCCTGGCGGAGCAGCATTTTGAGACCTTCGGCGAGCGGCTCAAAAGTTTTCCCGTCGAGCTCAGGATGCTTTCACGCTTTCAGACCAAAGGCGCCCAGAAAAAAGTAGTCGAGGAAGTGCGCTCGGGCGCTTGCGACATCGTGATCGGCACGCACCGGCTTCTGTCGGGAGACCTGGCGTTCAAGGACCTGGGTCTTGTGATCATCGACGAGGAACAGCGCTTCGGGGTTCGTCAGAAAGAGCGCTTGAAGAAGCTCAGGCTCCTCGTTGATGTGCTCACGCTGACGGCCACGCCGATCCCGAGAACGCTCTACCTTTCGCTTGTAGGCGCCAAGGACATGTCGGTGATCAACACTCCCCCTAAGAACCGCCGGCCCGTGCGGACTTTTGTGCGCGAGACCGAGGATACCCTGATCCGAGAAGCGATCTTGAAAGAGCTTGAACGCAAGGGCCAGGTCTTTTATGTCCACAACAGGGTCGAAGGAATCGAGCACGTCGCGGTGAAGCTCTCGCGCCTGGTACCCACCGCGCGGATCGCGGTCGGCCACGGCCAGATGCCGGCCAAAGCGCTGGAAGACGTCATGAAAAAATTCATCCATGGAGCCGTAGACGTGCTCGTCTCCACGACGATCGTGGAGTCGGGGATCGATATCCCCAACGCCAATACCCTGATCGTCGATCGCGCCGATCTTTTCGGTCTTTCGGAGCTCTATCAGCTTCGCGGTCGGGTCGGGCGGTTCAACCGCGAAGCCATGGCTTATTTTTTGATCCCAAAGCGGGCCGTCTTGAGCGAGGAATCCGCCAAAAGACTCGAGGCGATAGACCGTTTTGCGCATCTGGGGTCCGGATTCAACCTCGCCATGGAGGACCTTGAGATCCGCGGCGCCGGCAACATCCTCGGTACCGAACAACACGGGTATATTTCGAACGTGGGTTTTGACCTTTATTGCAGGATCCTTAAGGAAAGCGTTGAAAAACTTAAAAAAGGGTGAAGGGGATCCTGCGCCGCTTTACCGACTTCTTCGCTTGTGGTATATTCACACGATGAAAATCTATCCGTCAGCGTCTCTGAAGCCGATCGCGCTCGTTTTGCTTCTAGTCACCGCGGGCTGCGGTAAAAAGGACGCGAGCCCGGAAGTCGCTCGGTTCAGGCAGGAGATCATCACCGAAAAGGAATACAAAGAGAAGCTCTCACGTCTGCCTCAGGGCTTGCGCGGGATCGCCTTGTCCAATAAAAAGGAGTTCCTGGAAGACCTGGTCGCTGAACGTCTCTTGTTGAGCGAGGCTAAGCACCGAAAGATCGAAGCGCTGCCCGACGTCAAGCTTCTCATGGAGGCGGCTCGGAAGAAGATCCTGGTCGCCAAGCTGATAGAGCTTGAGATCGATGATAAGATCACCGTGGGCGCCGAGGAACCGATGCTTTACTATGAAGGGCACAAAGAAGAATTCATGACACCCGTGCTTCTTCGGGCCTCGAACATTCTCGTCAAAACCGAGGAGGACGCGCGCCAGATCAAAAAAGAACTTGAGGCAGGGGCGGATTTCGAAGATACGGCGCGTAAGAAGTCCCTTGATGCGGCGGCTCTGCGAGGGGGGGATCTGGGGTATTTTCAGAAGGGCCAGTACGCGGCTGAATTCGAAGAGGCGGCATTCAAGCTCAAGAAGGGTGAGTTGAGCGACGTGGTCAAGACCCGTTTCGGCTACCATCTCATCAAGCTTACCGACCAGATGGAGCCGCAGATGAGGGATTATAATTCCGTCAAAAAAGCGATCGAGGAAAAAATTTTAAAAGAAAAACGAGCCAGCGCTTTTAAGAGACTGCTTGCCAAGCTTAAGGACGGATCGGAAGTGCGTTTGGATGAGAAAGCGCTGGACGCGGCGAGCGTATGACCAAGAGAGCGATCCTTTTTTTTCTTCCGCTGTTTCTAGTTTTGACCGCCGTGGCCGGCCCGAAAGTTCACTGCACAGAAGTGCTCGAGCGGATCATTGCCGTGGTCAACGACGAGATCGTCACCGAGCAGGACCTTCAGTACATGATGGCCCCGGTCATAGCGCAATACCGCACTGTTTATACGGGGCAAGCTTATGTCGAAAAGGCCAAAGAGATGCGAAAAGAGTTCCTTCAGAAAGTGATCGAGGACAAGCTGATCTTAAGCGAAGCCAAGCGCCGTCAGGTCATCGTCAAAGACGAGGAAGTGGACGAGATGATCACCGAAGTGCGCAATAAATTTCCAAATCGCGAGGTCTTCCTGAGAGCCATTGAAGACCAGGAGTTGACAGAAAAAAAACTCCGGAACCGGTTTCGGGACCAGCTGTTGATGCAGAAACTCGTCAATTATGAGGTCCGCTCCCGTGTGTCGGTATCGCCGGGGGAAGTGAGCGAATATTACAAGGGCCATCCCGAAGAGTTCTCTCAGGGGGACCGTGTCCGTCTCCAGCATATTTTGATCCGATCGGGCGGAGCCCGCACTGTCGAAGAGGCGAAGAATTTTGCCGAAGCCCTGGTGGTCCAGATCAAAAGCGGCAAGTCTTTCGAAGAGCTGGCCAAAACGTATTCGGAAGCCGCCGAAGCGGCGGAGGGCGGCCAGATGGGGTGGATGGAAAAAGGTCAGCTGCTCGGCAGCATCGACGAGCAGGTCTTTGCGCTCGGCGCCGGTGAGTTGACTCCTCCGATCCAGAGTTCCCTTGGATTTCATATTTTCAAGGTCCTCGAAAAGGAAACCTCAGCGGTCAAGCCTCTTTTGGAAGTCCGCAACGATATCCAGGAGCAGATCTCCAGGGAAAAGACCAATGTGCGCCTTGAAAAATGGATCAGCGATCTGAGAAAGAATGCTTATATCTCGATCCGCTAGCAAAGCGCGGATTGTCGGCATCACTCTCGGAGATCCTGCCGGGATCGGCCCCGAAGTCGCTCTGAAGGCCCTCGGCCGTTTAAAAAATATTTCCTCGTTCACCCCGGTCCTTTTGGGCCGGGCTTCTTTTTTTTCCGAACTGTCCCGCCGACTGGGACTTCGTTTGTCTTTCATCGACGTCGGAACCACCGCCGATTTTCACAACACAAAGGCCATTCCGTGTTTTTTTGACCGGCCCTTTCCTAAAAAAGTCGTTCTTGGCCGTTCTGCCGCGCGTCTGACGGCTTTGGCGGTTCATTCCATCGAATTGGCCGTCGCTTTGGCGATGGAAGGGGCGTTGGAGGCGATCGTGACACCGCCGATCAATAAAGCAGGGTTAAAAAAGGCCGGTTTTGACCTGCCCGGGCACACCGAATATCTCGCGAAACTTGCCGGCGTACGCCAGGTCGAGATGATGCTTGTCGGCGGGAATCTTCGGGTTGTGCCGATCACCAGGCATGTGCCTCTGAAGTCGGTCCCGGCCCTTTTATCCAGGAAGGGGATCGAGAATGCGATCTGTCTCACCGCCGAAGAGCTTCGAAAGTCCTTCGGCATCAGGGATCCGAAGATCGTCATCTGCGGACTGAATCCTCACGCGGGCGAGTCCGGCGTCCTGGGGACCGAGGAGATCCGGATCATCGGGCCCGCCGTGCGCGCCGCCCGTCGAAAAAACATCCGCGCCCGGCTTTTCGGGCCTTTGTCTCCCGACGCGCTATTTCACGACGCATATGCCGGTCGTTATGATGCCGAGATCTGCATGTATCATGATCAGGGTCTGATCCCGCTCAAGATGATCTCACGCGGTCACGGCGTGAACGTCACGCTGGGTCTTCCGTTCGTGCGCACCTCGCCGGACCACGGCACCGGCTACGACATTGCCCGATCTTTTCGGGCCGATCCCGGCTCAATGACGGAAGCGATCCGCCTGGCGCTCCTGCTTTCTCAGAACAGAAAAAAATATGGCGGATCTTCTCCGCGAAACTAACGAACTCCTGAGGTCTCTGGGGGTGCGGCCTCAAAAACGCCGCAGCCAGAACTTTATGGTCGACCGTGACGCTTTGGCCTCGATTGCCGACGCGGCCGCCGCCGGTGATCTTGCCGCGCCCACCCTTGAGATCGGACCGGGGCTCGGTTTTTTGACGCGGGAGCTTCTTTCAAGGGGCCTCCGGGTTGTCGCGGTTGAAAAGGACCGTGTCTTCGCGAAATATCTCGAGGAGCGTTTCAAAGGCCCGAACTTCAGGGTCCTCGAAAAAGACATTCTCGAAGTCTCTCCCAAAGAGGACCTGGGCCTGCGCCCTCCGGTGACCGTCGCCGCCAATATTCCTTATAACATCACAAGCCCTGTCCTTGAATGGCTCATCCACCAGCGTTCGGTGGTATCTCGCGCGGTCCTTACGATGCAATGGGAAGTAGCGCTCAGGCTTAAAGCGGTGCCCGGCACGAAGGAGTGGGGGAGTCTCTCCGTGTTTGTTCAGACTTACGCGGAACCGCGGTTGATCAGGAAGATCTCAAAAAATTCTTTTTTTCCTCCCCCCAAAGTCGATTCGGCGGTCGTGGAGCTTATTTTATCTCAAAAACCCCGCCATCCCATTCCGGACGAAGCGCTTTTTTTTAAGATCGTGCGGCGCAGCTTTCAAAAAAGAAGAAAAACAGCCGTCAACGCCCTCGAGGGTGAGGAGGAACCGCTTTTTTCAAAAACTCGTCTTACCGTGGCTTTCGAGCGCGCGGGACTGGATCCGCGCCGCCGCCCGGAGACATTTACGATCCCTGAATGGGCCAGATTGACGGAGTCTATGTTATAGTAACAACTTATGGAACATCTTCACGCACAAGCGCTTCAGGCTTTATGGACGTTTCCGGCGATCATTCTCGCGGCGATGCTGATCGCCTGGGCGGCCGAATGCGGGCAGTTCTATATCTCGCAGGGGCTGGCGCTGGCTGTTCTGGCGTGGGTTCAGACGCTTCCTGAGTTCGCCGTAGAAGCGACCATCGCGCTCGAAGCGGCAAAAAATCCGGCGCAGCTTCACCTGGTGACCGCCAATTTCACGGGGTCGCTCCGGCTTTTTGTGGGTCTGGGCTGGCCGATGGTTTATTTTGTGTCTCTTTTCTTCGCTCATAAAAAATTGTATTCTAAAGACGGCGGTTTTTGGACCGTTCCCATGGAGGACGAACACTCCATCACGGTCTTATCGCTCCTGCCGGCGCTCGGTTATTTCACGTTCATTTATTTCAAAGGAACGCTGAATGCTTTCGACGGGTTGATCCTGGCGGGGATCTATTTTATTTATCTTTGGCTGCTTTCCAAGATGCCTCCTCAGGACGCGGAGGGGATCGAGGATTGCGACGTTGTTGTTCGGAAGGTCATGCGGATCCCTCCTCCGGGGAACTATCTGGCGGTCTTGTTGCTTTTTTTAGCGGGGGCTGCGATCCTGTGGTTTGCCGCGCACCCTTTTTTGGATTCGATGCTGGCCGTGGCGGCCCTTGCGGGAATCTCGCAGTTTGTGTTCGTCCAGTGGGTCGCGCCTTTTTTGAGCGAGTTCCCTGAAAAACTATCCGCTTTCAATTGGGCGCGCCGTGTGAAGAAAGCGCCGATGGCGCTGGCGAATTTTGTGTCGTCGTCGATCAATCAATGGACGATCCTGGTCGCGACCGTGCCTTTCATCTACGCGTTCGGCCTCGGCCACTTTGAGGCGATCGTTTTCGACGGACACCAACGACAGGAGATCCTGCTGACGATCGTGCAGTCCTACCTGGGCTTTCTTTTCTTGGCCAGCATGGACTTCAGTTTTACGGAAGCTTTCGGACTTTTCTGTCTTTGGATCATCCAATTCTTTGTGCCCAGCATTCGCGAACAGATCACGTTTGTCTACGGAGCTTGGGCGACTTTCGAGACGGTGCAGTTCATCCGCCGTTGGAAGCAAAAGAACGCTTTCTCGGTATTTGGCCGACTCGCCACAGAGCATTTTTTCAAAAAAAAATAATGTTTGGACCTGTTCAAAAAGCGTTCAGACGATGGCTGACGGCAGCCGTTTTTTTATTCATTGCGATCTTTGCTTACAAGTTCTGCACGGAATTCGTCGTGCTCCGCCGCATCATCCATAATCTGAAGGCGGAGTCCCGGATCGCCGAAGTCCTTGTCGTCCAGTCGAGTCTCGATGAGTACACGCGCAAATACAGGACCACGGTCAAATTTCTTGAATACGACGTCCAAGGCAGGCCACTCAAACCAAAATTTTTTACATTCGATGGAAATCTCATCCAGTTTCAGACGTTGGTGGTCCGCTTCGACGACAAGTACGTGGAGGAGGGACACCGGATGAAAGGTAAAAGCATCTATCTTTTCCTGAAGGCTTTCGTTCTCGACGGGAAGAACACGCAGGAATTCGTGATCACGCCTGTGGAGACCGAGCCTGGGAGGCCCGGAGAAAGATCCGAAGTCGTGGTCCCCGAGGGCTACCGGGTGGGCAACCCTCCCAATTATTTTGAAAAGGAGATCTGGTCGCGTTTCTGGAAATACGCCCTCGACCCGAACGAGCGTGAGAAGATCGGCATCAAGAATGCTCAGGTCGAGGCACCCGGGTCTGTTTTCGTGCCCGGGACGATCTACACGCTTGTCATCGAGCACGATGGCGGGATCCGCATTGATACCAGGCCCATCCCTGAGATACTCAAGAGTTAGAAGTTAGAGGCTAGAAGCTGGAAGCAGATGGAAAAAGATTATATTTTTGTTAAAAATGCCCGAGAGCACAATCTTAAGGGTATTGATCTAAAAATTCCGCGTGACGCCCTAGTGGTATTCACGGGCCTCAGCGGTTCCGGAAAATCCTCCCTGGCATTCGACACGATCTATGCGGAAGGCCAAAGGCGCTACGTCGAGAGCCTTTCTGCTTACGCGCGGCAATTCCTGGATCAGATGCAGAAGCCCGACGTCGAGCGTATCGAAGGTCTGTCGCCCGCCATCAGCATTGAGCAGAGGATCGCGGGAAGCAACCCACGTTCCACCGTCGGCACCACCACTGAGATATACGATCACCTTAGGCTTTTGTTCGCCAAGATCGGCATCGCGCATTGTTACAAGTGCGGACGGAAGATCACGCGTCAAAGCGCTCAGGAGATCGTCGACCGGGTGCTTGAGATGCCTCCTGAGTCCCGGATCCTGATCCTGGCGCCCGTCATCGAGGGGCGAAAAGGCGAATACCAAAAAATATTCCAGGACATCCAAAAAGAAGGGTTTGTCCGCGTACGCGTGGACGGCGCCGTCCGGGAACTTTCCGAAAAGATCCCTCTCGATAAAAAAAAGAAGCACGTGATCGACATTGTTGTGGACCGTCTTGTTCTTAAAAGCGGAATTAAGAAAAGACTGACGGATTCCGTCGAAGCCGCTCTCAAGGTCGGCAAGGGAACGCTTAAAGTAGCCAAAGAAGACGGGCAGGCCGAGCAGCTTTTTTCCGAGCTCCACGCATGCGTTCACTGCGGCATCAGCTTTCAGCCGCTCGAACCGCGCCTTTTTTCCTTCAACAGCCCTTACGGCGCCTGCCCGTCCTGCGACGGCCTCGGAAACTGTCTGGAGATCGATCCGGAACTCGTCGTCCCCGATAAAACGAAATCCCTCCGCGCGGGTGCCATCGCTGGATGGAAGCGCGGCGGCAAATCACTCATCATTTATCTGCGAAGACTTTTGCGGCATCTTTCGGAGCGGGAAGGGTTCAGCCTCGACACGCCTTTCAAGGATCTGACCAAAAAACAGCGGGATCTTCTTCTGTACGGAGAAGAAGAAAAGGGCCAGCCCCGCCTGCCGGATAGGCGGGGCTGGCACCTCTTCGAGGGGGTCATCCCCAACCTCGAACGCCGCTTCAAGGAAACGGAGTCCGAGTTCATGAAGGAAGAGATCAATAAATACATGAGCCTACGTCCTTGCGAGGAGTGCGCCGGGAACCGCTTGAAGCCTGAGGCCCTCGCGGTCCTTGTCTGCGGCAAGAACATCATTGAAATGACCCGCCTTTCTATTGCGGCGGCGGAGGAATTTTTCAAGAATATGAAGCTCGAAGAAAAAGAACTTCACGTCGCCAAGCAGATCCTGAAAGAGATCAACGCGCGCTTGGGTTTCATGAAGAACGTGGGCCTGGGCTATCTTTCGCTCGACCGTATGAGCGGCACGCTTTCGGGAGGCGAGGCTCAGAGGATCCGCTTGGCCACGCAGATCGGTGCGGGACTCATGGGCGTCTTGTACGTGCTGGATGAACCCTCGATCGGACTTCACCAGCGCGACAACGAAAAGCTCTTGGATGCGCTCATCGCATTGAAGGATCTCGGCAACACGCTGATCGTCGTCGAACATGATGAAGCGACCATGATGCGCGCGGACCATCTGGTGGACCTCGGACCGGGCGCGGGAAAACACGGAGGCCGTATCGTCGCCTCCGGCACGCCGGCTGAAGTGATGGAGCATCCGGAATCACTGACGGGCCGATACCTGAGGGGGGATCTTAAGATCGAGATACCCGCTAAAAGGCGCGACCCCAGGCGCTGCAAAAAGATCGTCATCAAAAAGGCCGCGGAAAACAATTTAAAGAATGTCGATGTGGAGATCCCGCTCGGCGTTTTGACCTGCGTCACCGGCGTTTCTGGATCCGGAAAAAGCACGCTCATCGATGAGATCCTTTTCAAAGGGTTGTCTCGTCGCCTGCACGGAGCCAAGGACAAGCCCGGCAAACACGAGGCCATCCTTGGGATCGAAGCCATCGACAAAGTGATCGAGATCGACCAATCACCCATCGGGCGCACGCCGCGCTCGAATCCCGCGACCTACACGGGACTTTTCGGGCCCATCCGCGATCTTTTTGCTTTGCTTCCTGAGTCGAAGATGCGCGGGTATCGTCCGGGACGATTTAGTTTCAACGTCAAGGGCGGCCGGTGCGAAGCCTGTGAAGGAGACGGCGTCAAAACGATCGAAATGCATTTTCTGCCCAATGTCTACGTCACGTGCGAGATCTGCAAGGGAAAGCGTTTCAACGAGCAGACGCTCGAAGTTCGCTATAAAGGAAAGTCGATCGCGGATGTTCTCGACATGAGCGTGGAAGAGGCCCTCGGTGTTTTTCACAATGTGCCGCAAGTCGCTTCAAAGCTCAAAACTCTCCACGAAGTGGGTCTCGATTACATCGAACTGGGACAGGCCGCGACCACGCTGTCCGGCGGGGAAGCCCAGCGGGTGAAACTCTCCACAGAGCTTTCACGGCGTGCGACGGGCCGAACTTTTTATATTCTGGACGAGCCGACGACGGGCCTTCATTTCGCCGACATCGACCGTTTGCTTAAAGTGCTGCACACGTTGGTGGACCAGGGCAACAGCGTTCTCGTCATCGAGCATAATCTTGACGTGATCAAGACCGCGGACTATCTGATCGACCTGGGACCCGAAGGGGGAGACGGAGGCGGATCGCTCGTAGCTGCCGGCCCGCCGGAGGCGGTGGCCGCGAACCCGCGCTCCTACACGGGTCGCTTTTTGAAGAGTGTGTTAAAATAACCTGATGCTAAGAAGATTTTTTATTTTTGGGATGGCGCTTACTTTAAGCGCTCCGATCCTGTGGGCCGAAGCTCCCCTTGAAGAACAAAAGGATTTCCAGTCTATCGAGCAAGCCTTCAAAGACGGTTTTTTTGATACCGCCGAGGCCCAGTCGCTCCAGTTCATCGAGCGGCACCCGGAATCGCGTTTTTTGAACGAGACGCGCGTCTTTCTCGGCAGGTCTTACCTGCATCTAAACGATCCGTCCTCGGCTGTTAACCTTTTCGAAAACCTTCTAAAAAAAGAGTTGAAAGAACCGCTCCGGGAAGAGGCTGTCTATTGGACGGCCGAGGCCTATTTCAGATCCAAGGAATATCCCACCGCCGTGAAGTTTTACACCCAACTGATGGAAAAGTATCCCCGCTCCCGTTTTTTTGTTTATTCAAAGTACTCCCGGGCCTGGGCCTATCAGGAACTTGGTTCTTATGAAGAAGCCATCGCGGAGTTCGAGGAAACTTCGGTGGAAAATCCGGAGCATCCCCTGGGGCTCGACGCGCTGTACAAGATCGGACAGTGTCTGTATCAGCAGAAAAAATACGACGCCGCCTCGGACAGGCTTTCCGATTTCGTCAAACGCTTTCCTTTACACCCTAAGATCTCGAACGCTTATTATCTTCTTGGAGAGTGTAATTACAACCTTGGCCAGTATGGCGTTGCGCTGGAATCTTTCAGAAAAAGCATCGACCTGATCGGCAAAGACGCTTTTCGTCTCTTCGCAATGCACGGCATCGGCTGGACCTATTTTCAGCTGGGCCAATACCAGGAAAGCCTCGAGAGTTTTTCCCCGATCGAGATCGACGCGGAACATTCTGAGCTTGGGGACTCTTTTCTTTTTGGCCGGGCTAGGAGCCTCGCCAAACTTGACCGGGCGCAGGAGGCCATCGACCTTTACGACCGACTCCTGCGGGAATTTCCAGGATCGGACCTTACGGCTGACACGCATTTCTGGAAGGCGGAAGCGCTGTATCAGGCCGGCCGTTATGGGGAGGCGGCCGAGATCTATGAAAATCTGACCCTCAAATTTTCTGTCAGTGAACTTCTGGATGACGTGCATTACAATTTGGGCTGGACCTATGTGCGGTTGGGTAAACCGGATCTGGCGATCGAGCAGTTCCGGTCCGTGGCGGAGGAAGGGCACAACGAGGTCCTTAAGGTCGCCGCACTCTGCCGCATCGCCGACACGTATCTTGAAAAAGGCGAACCCGAACAGGCGCTGGATTCCTACGACGCCATCCTGAGGGACGCTCCCAAGAATTTTTATTCCGATTACGCCCAATATCAGTCCGGGATCATTCTTTTCAAGCTTAAGCGTCTGGATGCCGCGGCGTTGGCCTTCCAAAGCGTGATCACGCGTTACCCCAATAGCTCCTACCGCGATGACGCGATGTACTGGCTCGCGGCCACTCATCTAAAGAATGGGAATCCCGCGGCCGCCGCGGCGCATTTCGAGCGTTTTTTGTCCGTCTTTCCGGAAAGCGGACTAAAGGAGCGCGCCTATTTCAATTTGGGGGACTCCTATCTGGCGGCGGGAGAGCATAAGAAAGCGCTCGACATCTTCAAGAGCATCGCGGACAAGAGCCCGGACACCGAAACGGGACAGCTCGCCAGGTACCGCATCGGATGGTGTTATTTTAAGATGAACAAAGAAAAAGAAGCGATCCATGAGTTCGAGGAGTACCTCAAAAAGTATCCGTCCACTTCGATCGCGGCGGACGTCGAGTTCGGTCTCGGGGAGTATTATTTCAACCAAGGCCAGTACCCGAAAGCGCTGCAATACTTCAGGGTCATTCCGCAAAAATTTCCGACGCACCCCACGGCTGCCACAGCCCGTTTCTGGACCGCGCTTACGCTTGAAAGGGAGGGGGATCTCTGGGCCAGCGTCGAGGAATTCAGGCAGCTTGCCGGTGCCGCTCCTAAAGACCCGCTTGCCGCCAAAGGACTTCTGAAGGTGGCGTCCTTTCTCATTTCTCAGGGGAAATCTTCTGAGGCAAAGATCGAGCTCCTTAAGATCATCGACAATTTTGAGTCGGGGGTTTATAAAGCCGAAGCTCAGAAGAAGCTGGCCGAAATTCTGCGCGCGGAAGGCCATCCCAGGGAAGCGATGATCACGTTCTCGGAAGCGATCAAGACGGCGCCGCCCGACATGGCCGCCGAAGCGCGCTTCGAGCTGGCGGAGCTTCATGAGCAGACCGGCGAGCCGGACAAAGCCGCCTCGGAGTTTATTCAGGTGTCAGAGCTTTATCCGACCAATATGGTCTACGCGGATCAGGCCCGGCTCCGGGCCGCTCAACTTTTGGAAAGTACGGGCAAGACGGAGGAGGCCCTTAAAGTGTATCGAATGATCGCCGACTCCACCTCCAACCGCGCTTCCTTTGCCAAAGAGAAAGTCAAAGAACTGAAATACGTCATCAAACAGAAGAGGAGATAAATTCATGTGGGAACTGATGCAAAAAGGCGGACCGATCATGTGGCCGATCCTGCTGTGTTCTGTGATCGCTTTTGCCATCGTGATCGAACGCCTGATCCGACTGCGCGCCGAGCAGATCAACACCAAGAGTTTTATGGAGCAGATCTCAAAATCGCTGAAGCGCAATAAAGTGATGGAAGCGCTCGAACTCTGCGACCGTACAGGCGGTCCCATCGCGAACATCCTGAAGGCGGGGATCCTGAAGCACGATCGTCCGCGACACGAGATCCGCGAGTCGATCGAGGATGCGAGCATCCATGAAGTCCCGCGCCTTGAGAGAAACCTGCCGGTGCTGGCGACCGTTGCGCATGTCTCACCCCTTTTAGGCTTGCTCGGCACGGTGACGGGCATGGTCGCGGCGTTCCAGGTGATCGAGTCGAAGGCCAGCGCGCTCAATCCGGTCAATCCCGGCGACCTTGCCAGCGGGATCTGGGAGGCGCTGCTGACGACCGTTTTCGGTCTGTGCGTCGCGATCCCGACCTACGTGGCCTATAATTATCTTGTCAGCCGTGTGGACGGTTTCGTACTCGACATGGAAAGAAGCGCCACCGATCTTTTGAACATTCTGGGTGAAAAGCGAGAGGACCATGAGGTTTGAACGCCTAAAAAGAAGGACGACGATCGAGAAGGGGCAGCTCGACATTGCCCCGCTCATCGACGTTGTTTTCTTGCTGCTTATTTTTTTCATGTTAACGTCAAATTTCGTGCTCCAGCCGGGGATCAGTGTCAGCCTACCGAAGGCCATCACGAGCGAGGTCATCTCAAGCGAGAATATGGTCGTGACCTTGACGGGACAGGACCTCCTGTTCCTGAATGAGAAACCCATCACGATCAACGACCTGATCGCGCGCCTCAAAGAGGCCGCCCGCGACCAGAAGACGGTCCTGCTTCGCGCCGATATCAACGCGTCGTTGGGCCGGGTGGTCGAGATCTGGGATCTCTGCCGCGAGTTCGGCATCCCGCAGATCAATATTGCGACAAGCCAAAAGGTCGGGGAGATCGGTTGAGGATCCGCTCCTATTTAAACGACCGACCGTTGCTTTTGGGGGCGCTGCTTTCGCTCCTCTGGCATTTTTTCTGGTTCTTTTCGATCACGATCACGATCGGACCTTCTGAGTTGGCCCGCCGGCGTGTGACGCGTACGGCCTCTTTGGGTGCGGTGCTGGATGACACGATATTCAGGACCCTTGTCGAGAGCCGGCCTCAGGTCACGGAAGCCTTTTACCGCCACATGTCGGATCTCGCTCCCGCGCCGCCGGAGCCCGAAATTCCCTTAATGGATAGACACTCTTCCGGCGACGTCGTGAGCGTGCCCTTCGGAAAAAAATTCATCATGACCCTGAAAGAATTCATCGACGGGGAAAAACCGTCTCCGGATTTCGGTCTGGGCGCGGGCATGGGCGGCTCTTTCGGCCGATGGGAAAGTCTTGAAGGACAGATCAAAGACAGGGCGGTCTTAAGCCGCCCGCCGCGGCCGGATTTTCCTCGGGAGGCTGAAAGCCGGCTTTTCGGGGCGGAGTCGGTCGTCGGGTTTTCGGTGGATCCTTCCGGGACCGTGGTTGAGACGGAGACGATCATTTCCACCGGCGACCCCGCCGTGGACGCGCTGTGGCTCGAGTATGTCCGCGGGTTCCGCTTTTCACCCGTGGCGGTCGAGCGCCAAAATGGCAAAGCGCGCCTGAGGTTTCGATGATCCGGCTCGATATTTCTACCGCCGTTTTTTTTTACATCATGTCGGCGCTTTTGGTCGTTTTTTTCCTCTGGATCTTTTTTGAGAAGAAGGCCTCCTTCCCTAAATTCGTGAGGGAAAAAGCCGATGTTTGGGAGTGCTCGATCTGCGCTTACACGTACGTGGACTCTACGCATCACGAAATATCACAGTGCCCCCAGTGCAAAAGCTATAACAAAAAAGAGCCGGAAGAGCGCCTCGAGGAAGGAGTCTGATAATGTTGATTTATGATGACCCAACGTCTATCATAATCGGCTCGAAAGCATTTAAACCAAAGAAGGCGGGGTCGCATGAAGCGACTCGCCAAAGGAGAGCAAAGTGATCACTGAGATCGGAATCGTTGCCGGCGACATCTGGCATTATCTGGATCAGCATAAAAGCAGCACGCTGAACCAGCTCGTCTCGGGCACCGATAAGAACCGTAACGTGGTTCTGATGAGCCTCGGATGGCTCGCCCGCGAAGGACATGTCATTCTCGAACAGGAAGGATCGGACTACCGGATCACCCTCCGGTTCTAAATGCCCGCTGCGGTTCTCTTCACCACCGTGCCGGACGCGCGCACCGCGCGGAAGATCGCCGAAGGGTTGATTTCGGCGCGCCTGGCGGCCTGCGTCAACGTGTTGGACAAGGCCAGTTCTTTTTACCGTTGGAAAGGTCGTTTGGAGCGAAGCGGTGAATCTCTTTTGATCATTAAGACCTTGAAGAGAAATTTTCGCGGCATCCAAAAGTACCTGGACACGGCGCATCCTTACGAGTTGCCGGAGCTCATTGCGCTGCCGGTCCTGTGGGGGCCAAAGGAATATTTGACGTGGGTGGAAAAGTCGGTAAAATAAAGCTCTTTTGGGCGTTCTTTTCCGTCATCAGTGCCGCGTCTTGCGGCGCGCTTTTGGCCGCCGAACCCTCGGAGGCGATCTCGTCCGACGAGCTGAGGCATCTTCAACTTGAAAAAGTCGATCTCATTTTGTGGGATGCACGCGACAAGGACAGTTTTGACGCCTCGCATATTCAAGGGGCCTCGCTCCCTTTGGACGACGCTTTTTACAAAGCGAGCGAATTGTATGCCAAGGGTTTTTTGCCGGAAGCACCTGATGCGCCGCAGGCGCTTAAGGAAAGAGTGGCTCCGCTGGATAGGTCAAAACTGATCGTGACCTACTGCAACCGGAATTGTAAGGCCAGTGAAATGCTCGCGATGCAGCTGAAGAAACTCGGCTTCACACAGGTCCGCTGGATGGAAGAAGGACTGCAAGCCTGGGAAGAAAAAGGCTATCCAGTCGCCATCGAAGTTCCAAAACTACGGGATCGATAGCGGAAAGGGGTGACAGCCCCGTCGGCTGACGGGGCGCCATGGAGGGGAAAACTCCGTTTTCCCCTATGGAAAAATTTACGAAGTAAATTTTTGGGCCTGTAGCTCATCTGGTAGAGCGCCTCAATGGCATTGAGGAGGTAAGCGGTTCGATCCCGCTCAGGTCCACATTTTTTTAATTTGACCCCAGAGAACTCTATGCACCGCTTTATCGTCGACTCCGGCGAGATCCGGAGCTCCAAAATTATCTTAAGTCCAAAAGAAAGCCGTCACGCGCTTTCGGTGCTCCGTCTCAAAGTCGGCGCTCGCGTCTGTTTGATGGACGGAAAAGGCAGCCTGGTGAGCGGGATCGTCGGTTCCGTCGAAGGGGGGCGAGTCCATGTCATCGCGGGCAAGGACTTGGCCAGGACGGATTCTTCCAAAGTCCAAGTCACCCTCGCTATTTCGGTGATCAAGTCGGACCGGATGGAATGGCTCCTTGAAAAAGCTTGCGAGCTTGGTGTTTTCGCGATCAAACCGATCGTAACGGAGCGCTGCGTCATAAAAATTTCTAAAGAGCGGTGGAGATCGAAGCTTGAGCGATGGAGGAAGATCGCCGCCGAGTCCTGCAAACAGTGCGGCCTTGTGAACCTTCCGCGCATCGACGAGGTCGTAAATTTAAAAGAACTTACGGCTCAAATATCCGGCTATGACAAGGTCTTGATCCCCACGTTGGCCGTGCGCGGAGAGACACTGAGCTCTCTTTTAAATTTCAAAACGGAAAAAAGGCCGCATGTTTTGATGTTCATCGGACCCGAGGGAGATTTCACACGAAAGGAAGTCGAGTCCGTCCTCGACAGGGGAGGTCAGGCGGTCACTTTAGGCGATCTGATCTTGAGAAGTGAAACCGCCGGAGTGTATGTTCTCTCAGCGCTGAATTTTTTTTATGAAGAACTTTCAGCCGGTAAGCATAACTAAATTTTTAATTGCATTAACAATTTGACAAACATAAAAAGCGATGGTATACTTCGGAATCTATTTGGGACCACACTCAAAAAATACAAGTCCCGGACCTATTCGTCGTAACTTTATTAATTTCAAACTGTTCTACAATTAGAGGGCCGTCGTGAAAGAGCTTGTTTCCCGATTGACATGGGTCGACTATTTAGCTTTTGTGGCGGTCCTGCGCGGTTGCTACGTTGGTTATCGTTCCGGACTTTTTCCGGAGGTCTTGAGGATCATCGCTTATGTCGTAACGGTGGTCGTGACGTTCCGTTTTCATGAGGAGTTCGCGCAACTCCTGACGCTCAAGACTTTTTTGAACCAGACGACATCGGACGCTCTTTCGTTCTTTCTTTTGATCGTGGGCGTTTTTGGGTTGACCAAACTCGTCACGCTGCTCTTTCTTAAGCTCTTAAAGGTGGGCGACGGAAATTTTTTTTACCGGACGACGGGAATGATCCTCGGCGCCTGCCGCTGGGTGATCCTCCTCAGCCTGATCTTCATGCTGATGGATTATCTGCCTTTGGATACTTTGAGGAAAGACATCCGCGAGCGCTCGGTGACCGGCCCCAAGATCGCGGCGATCGCGCCGGTCCTTTTTGATTTTCTGTCGACGTTGTCTCCTCAGCTGGCGGTGCCGAAGGATCCCCGCCTTCCGGCCGGGCATGCATGATCCCGGAGTCGGTGCTGAACCAGATCCAGGATCGCGTCGATATCGTTGAGGTCATCGCAAGTTACGTGCCGCTTCGCCGGGCGGGCCGGAACTTCAAGGCGCCTTGCCCGTTCCATCACGAGAAGACGCCTTCGTTCATGGTGAACGTCGATAAACAGATATTTCACTGCTTTGGCTGCGGCGCCGGCGGTAACGTTTTCGGTTTCTTGATGAAAGCCGAAAAAAGAGACTTTCCTGAAGTGGTTGAAATGCTGGCACAGCGCACGGGAGTCGAGCTTCCCAAGGACAAATTCTTTTCATCGGAGGCGACGAAACGTTCCGAGCTCTTTGTCAAAGCCAATCAAGCGGCTCTCGAGGTCTATCATCAAAACCTCCTGGGCCATCCGGAGGCTGAGAAGGCGCGCGCTTATTTGAAAGCCCGCGGCATCGGCCGGGACGCGCTCGAAGATTTTAAAATAGGGTATGCGCTCGAGGCCTGGGACGGGCTCTGCCTGGCGCTCAAGGACTGGGTTCCGTCGATGTCGCTCGAAAAAGCAGGACTCGCGATCCCCAGAAAAGAGGGCGGAGGTCATTATGACCGTTTTCGCAAGCGCATCGTGTTCCCGATCCTTGATGCGAAAGGCGTCTGTGTGGCTTTCGGGGCGCGGGTGCTGGACGATTCTCTCCCGAAGTACTTGAATTCGCCCGAAACGGAAATTTATTCGAAGGGCAAAAATCTTTACGGTCTTTTTCAGGCAAGAAAAACTATCCGCGAATGCGACTCGGTCATCGTTGTGGAAGGGTACCTGGATCTGGTGGCCTGCCATCAGGCCGGGGTGAAGAATGTGGTCGCTTCTTTAGGAACCGCGCTCACGCCGGACCAGGTTCGGCTCATCAAACGCAATACGCAGAACGCGCTCATCCTCTACGATGCGGACAAGGCGGGTGAGCTGGCCACCTTGAGAGGCCTCGAACTTTTTCTCGAAGAAGGCATGGAGGTCAGGATCGTCCGGTTGCCCGAAGGGCACGATCCGGATTCTTACCTCAAAGAGTTCGGCGCGGAGAGTTTTGACGCCGCTTTGAAGAACGCGGCCTCGCTTTTTGATTACAAACTAGGTCTTCTGCGAAAAAAACACGGCTCGGAGAGCCTTGAGGGCAGGGTGAGGACCGCCAATGAAATGGTCACACTTTTTTCTAAAGTCGGCAACCATATCCTGAAGTCGGCGTGGTTGAAGGAACTGTCGCTTCAGCTTTCGATCCCCGAAGAAGCGCTGGCGGCGGAAATGAAAAAATCGTCCGCGGCCGCGTTCAGGGACTTCAAGGTCGAAGAGGAGCCAGAGGCGGCTTCGGCCGGGGCCGCCAAGGACGCGCCGATACTCGAGCGGCAGATCCTGGGTCTTATGTTGGACGGGGCGGAGTTTTTGACCGTGGCCCGCGAAGAACTCCGGACGGAAGATTTTGAAAGTCACGCGGTCCGAAGGATCGTTCTTAGGATCCTTGGCGGCGCGAACACGCAGACGGTTGCGGAGCTGATGAACGAATTTAAGGACGATCCGGAGGTCGTGGAGGTTTTGTCTCTGGCCTGCGCGGAAACCGAGTCGATGACGGACAAGAAGAAATGTTTTTCGGATTGCCTTTCACGGATCAAACGTCAGCGGATCCTGGTCCGCCGGCATGGCGTCGAAAAAGAATTGGCCGCCGCCCAAAGGGTCGGCGATCGAAGCCGTATCCATCAATTGATGGCGGATTTCAACGAATTAAATAAGGGGATAAAGAGCATTCATGAAAAAAAATAAAAATAAAAAAAATCAAATTCTCCAGAATGTCATGAAGGCGGGAGCCCGCCTGGTCGGAAAGCTCCAAGGGGCGAAGAAACCCGCATCCGTGCCCGCGGGTCCGGAAGCCGAAATGTCCGATGCGGCAAAGTCCAAGCTCAAGACCAAAGGCATGGAGCAGTTGGTCGCTCTGGGCAAGGAAAAAGGATTTTTAACGTATGACGATCTGAACCGTCTTCTTCCGGCGCATGTGACGTCTTCGGACGAGATCGAGGAGGTCCTCGCGGCTCTCACGACCCAGCAGATCGAGGTCATGGACTCCGAGGATTCCGCCGCACCTGCGGACCCCGATGCCGATGCCGACGGTGAAAAGGATTCGGACAGCGATGAGGCTCCTGCCGAAGAGGAGGAGGTCAAAAAGGAAGAGCCGGAAGCGCCGGTCTCGCCCGTTCGCCTTGAGCAGATCGATGACCCCGTCCGCATGTATCTTCGTCAGATGGGGCAGATCTCGCTTTTGACTCGTGAGCAGGAGCTTGAGCTTGCCAAGCGCATCGAGGCTGATGAGATCGAGTTCAGAAAAGCGGTCTTCGAATGTTTTTTTTCCAGGCAATACATCCTCGATTTCACCAACAAACTTCTGACACGCGAATACACCATCGAAGAATACATCGATGAGGAGCTCAAATTCCGCGAGAATGCTCCCAGGACACTCCGGCGTCTCAAGATCCTGGCCCGCCGTTTGCGGGGCGCCAAAAAAAGCACCAATACGCTGAACCTGCTGCTCGAATTTCGGGTGAGCCCGCGCATCGTCGAAGATATTTTTCATGAGATCCGGGAAGGCCTGTTCCGTCTCGAGAAGATCGAAAGGGACATGGAGAGAGCGCGCCGGAAAAAGCAACGACTGGAGATCTCCAAGCTTCTCAAAGAAAAAAGACAGCTTTTGCGGAAATTCGGCGAAAATAAGATCGAGGTGCTGAGGGAGCGTTATCTCGGAATTCGCCGCAAAGAAAATAAGTACCAGCGAGCCAAAAAAGAGCTCGTGGAGGCGAACCTGCGCCTTGTGGTCAGCATCGCAAAAAAATACACCAACCGCGGTCTCTCGTTCCTGGACCTCATCCAGGAGGGCAATATCGGCCTGATGAAAGCGGTCGATAAGTTCGAGTACCGCCGCGGCTACAAGTTCAGCACCTACGCGACCTGGTGGATCCGCCAGGCGGTCACGCGCTCCATCGCCGACCAGGCACGCACGATCCGCATCCCGGTCCACATGACCGAGACCATCAATAAGCTCATCCGCGTCTCCCGCACGCTGGTGCAGGAAACCGGCAAAGAGCCCACTCCGGAAGAGATCGGCCAAAGAATGCGCATGGGCGTGGAAAAGGTCCGCGAGATCCTGAAGATCGCTCAGGAACCCATCTCGCTCCAGACGCCCATCGGCGACGAGGGCGACACGCATTTCGGAGATTTCATTGAGGACAAACGCGCCGTTTCGCCTTCGAGCGCGACGACGTACGCGATGCTCAAAGAACAGATGGATGAAGTCCTGGCCACGCTCACCGAAAGGGAGCGCAAGGTCCTCAAGCTTCGTTTCGGCGTTAACGACGGTTATCCGCGCACTTTGGAAGAGGTGGGTTCGATATTTAATGTGACTCGGGAAAGGGTCCGGCAGATCGAAGCCAAGGCTCTTCGTAAATTGAGACACCCGACCCGCTCACGGAAGCTGAAGACATTCCTTGAACTCGGGGCTGGAGAAGAGTTAGAATTCTAGCTTTGACTTTGGGCTCGTAGCTCAGTCGGTTAGAGCAGCTGACTCATAATCAGCGGGTCGATGGTTCGAGTCCATCCGAGCCCAGTGACTCAAAATGGGTGCGTAGCTCAGTTGGTTAGAGCGCTTCGTTCACATCGAAGAGGTCACAGGTTCGAATCCTGTCGTACCCACCATTAACTACCAGTACGGTGTTATAAAAAAATTATGGAAAAAAAAGAACAAGAAGCTTTAGACATCTTTAAAGAAGCTTTGAGCCGGCAATTTGGTTCGGAGGTTGTGGGTATTCGTTTGTTTGGTTCCAAGGCCCGCGGGGATTCCCATGCGCAATCGGATATCGATTTGATGGTGATCACTCAACGGGAAGATTGGCGCCTTAAGGACCGTATCGGAAAGGTGGCTACGGATATCCTGCTGAATACCGGAGTTTATTTGTCGGTTAAAGTCATGGGACAGTCATTACAGCAAAAATTATTTTATGTCGGCAGCCCGTTTATTCGTAATGTCATGAACGAAGGCATTGTTTTGTGACCGAGGATATTAAGCTCTACGTCTTGGAGGAAATGAAGAAAGCCGGGCGTTCTTTGAAAGCCGCTGAAAAACTGATCGAAGAAAATTTGGCCGATGATGCGATTTCTAGAGCTTATTACGCGGTATTTCACGCTGCACGCGCCGCTTTAAAATCTAAAGGCATTGAGACCTTAACTCATCAGGGACTCGTGACTCAATTTGCTCTGCATTTAGTAAAGCCAGGTTTGATTGAGGCGGACTATGGCGATATTTTACGCCAGGAGAAGGAAGACAGAGAAACAGGTGATTACGAACCATTCACAAGTTTTTGTTTGGATGAAGCCAAGAAATTAGTTGACGATGCCAAAAAATTTATCGTCAGGATCCAAAACTTTCTCCAGGAGTCTAAATTTTTATGATAACCACTGTCCAAGAGCAACTGAAGATCCTGGCCGAACTGCAGAAGATCGACCTTCAGATCTATAGTTTGAACAGGGAACTCGACGCGCACCCGGCTCTTCAAAAGAAGACCGATGAGGATTTTGAGCGTAAAAAATCAAAACTCAAAATGGCCGAAGCGGCGTTGAAGGATGCCCAGGTACGGCAGAAAGAAAAAGAGAACGACCTTCTTTCAAAAGAAGAGAAGATCAAGAAACTCCAGGCTCAGCTTTATCAGCTCAAGTCCAACAAAGAGTATTCTGCGATGGACCTCGAGATCAAGGGTTTGAAAGCGGATGACTCGCTGTTGGAAGAAGAAATTTTAAAAATATTCGACGCTGTCGAAGCGGCGAAGACCGCGGTCACATCGGAAAAAAAGCAGCTTAGTTTGGAGGAAGCTAATTTCAAGGAAGCCTCGGATGTCCTAAAGAAAGAAGGCGAACGTATCCGCGCCACCGTGGCTGAATTCGATGAAAGAAGAAAAACCTATCTGCCCAACATCGAACCGAAAATTCTGGCGCAGTACGAGAAGCTCCTGAAAAACCGCGAAGGTCTGGCGTTGGCAGAGGTCAAGAATAATTCCTGCGGGGGCTGCCATCTGGGTCTGCCGCCGCAAGTGATCAACGAGATCCAGATGCACGACAAGCTGATCATCTGCGAGTCCTGCGCGCGCATCCTTTACTGGCAGCCTTGAAAAAAAGCGCCTTAAAAAAAGCCAGAGTCTTTATCGACGGAGCCTCGCGAGGGAATCCGGGTCCGTCGGCTATCGGCGTTGTTTTTCAGAACCCCGAAGGGCTGGTCGTCAAGGAGCTTTCGATCAAGATCGGCGAGACGACCAATAACGTCGCCGAGTACATGGCGCTGGTTTTCGCGTTGCAGGAAGGCCTGATGATGCGCCTCGGTGAGTTAGAGCTCTTCACGGACAGCGAGCTTCTGGCGCGGCAGTTCAGCGGGCAGTACAAGATCAAAGACCCGGTCTTGCATCGCCTGGCTCTGCAAGTGAAGCATTTGGCCTGCGGGTTTGATAAAATAAGTGTGAGTCATATTCCGCGGGAAGAAAATAAGCTTGCGGATTGCCAGGCCAATAAGGCCCTGGATCAATTTTTTTTGCAGGCCGGATGATCGCGCTCTATCGTTCGATAGGGTGAGGAAAGTCCGGGCTCCCAGAGAGAGCGCGATGGGTAACGCCCATCCTCTCATCGAATCGCTAAAACGATACGGTGGGAGAGGATCAGAGCCACAGAGACGAGTACTTCTTCTATGAAGAAGGACGTGAAACGAGCAATCTCCGCGCGGAGCAAGGTCAAATAAGGGGACAGCCCCGTCATGTGACGGGGCGTGAGCACTCTCGCTCGCTACCGATCCCCGGGTAGACCGCTAGATCCCGCCAGTAATGGCGCGACCAGAGGAATGATCATTTAAACAGAACCCGGCTTACGAGCCTGCAAAAAAATATTAACCAGAGAGATCTTGTGCTGCGATTTTTAATTTTTCTCACGTTATTCTCCATCCAATGCGCCGGCCTCCGCGCCGAGGGCGCCGATTCGAAACACCTTTTTGTGTTCGAAACCGACGAAGAGACCGCGTCCGAAAGCCTGGAGAGAGTTTCAGGCGGTCAATACGATCTGGGATTTTCGGCGCCTTCGCAATCTTTCGATTCCCCTGACCACCACACGCCCGGACCCATGGGCCGCCAGAAAGCCTACGAACAAACCTCCTGAAGTTAACCGTACTCCGCGCCGTTTTTAAGGCTTTATCATTGCGTTGTGGTATTACATTTGCTACTATACAACCTATTGGGTTGTCTTAAGTTGGCTAAAATAGACTTCATTTAACAAGGGATCTCATTCATTGCCGGCAACGTCGTGAGGTGGGAAGGTTTGGGACTATCCCGGACTTGGAATTTTTTCCTGATGGGGGGGTGTCTTCTACCCTCCTTTTTTCTTTCCGTAAGCGGCGCTTCAGCGGACACGCTGTCCATGAAAAACGGCAAGGAACTGAAGGGTCTTGTCGTTGAAAAGCACTTTGACCGGGTCATCTTGAGCACCGAAGCGGGCGAAGTGCATGTCCTTCTGGCCGAGATAGATCACATTCAATACGACGATCCTGAACAGAATTTTCTGGAAGCGGGAAAATCTTTTGAGGAAAACGGTAAACTCGTAGAAGCGCTCGCTTATTACGAAAAAGCCGCCGACCTGAATCCTGATTTTGAAGAGGCAAAGTCGGCCGCGGTCGGCGTGAGAAGCCGTCTCTGGGCGAAAGTGACCGAGGGACCGCGCGGGGAGATGGAAAAACAGCAGTTGCTTTACGATCAGTGGGGGCAGGGCGCGGCGACTTCCGACTCCCCCGAAGGTCGTGAGGCCGCATTCAGAAAGCGGCGCCAGGCTCTGAACGAAGGCCTGGGTCTTTCACTTCAAAAAGAGGGGGATTGGGTCGAGCTGGATTCAGTGAACTCAAAAAAACCGGCGGCTCTTGCGGGTCTCAAAAAATACGACCGGCTGGTCGCGATCGACGGCAAATCTCTCAGGTATCTCGGAGTCGATTCTGTTTCGCATGATCTGTTGGAGCCGCGGTTCGCCAATTTTACGCTTGATTTTGAGCGGAATTGCTCGTTCCTAGGGAAACAAGGCGTCTCGAGTCTCAAAAAGCTCGGGCTGAAGCTCAAGCTTGAATACCAAGGAATTATGGTTGAAGAGGTGGTGTCTAAGAGCGCCGCAGATCAGGCAGGTCTGAAGGAGCAGGATCTTTTGACGCAGATCGACGGGACCGCGACGCGTTACATGCCCTTAAAAAAGGTGATCGCGATCATCGAGAATTCTCCCGAGAGTCGAGCGACTCTCACCATCAGACGACACGCCTTACTATCGAGGAAATAAAATATGTCTCAAAATAGTAAAGAAACCAGGTATCACCGCTCACAGGTTCTCGTGGATCGCGGTCTCCAGATCCGTTTTACGAAATTTGTCCTGCTGTTTGTTTTTATTACAGCGATCCTTACGGGTTTGACCGTTTTCTATACGACCGTTGCGATGCTCGGCCAGAGGTTGGCCGACGTCTATCCTCAAGGACGTCTTACGACGATCTTCCAATCGGTCCATGTCGCTTTTTTTATCTGCATGATCCTGATCTTGCCCGTCATCACCTACGTGACGATCTTATTCTCGCATCGTATCGCGGGACCCTTGCCTAAAATTTACGAGATACTCCGCGGGATCGGCCGCGGCGAATTTGAATTTCGTCTGACCTTAAGAAAGCACGATGAATTGAAAGAGCTTGTCGAAGTCATCAATGAGATGGCAAAGAATTTAAAGGAGCGCGAATCGCGTAAATGAAGGCGAACGCAGCAGTTGTGTTGGAGAGACCTTTCGATGGGGAGGTCTCTCCTTTTTTTTATACGTCTATTGACAGAGTGGAGGCCATAGGGTACAATCTTCCCAGGATAACCCAAAGAGTGGGGGAAAGTGGGGAGACTAGAAAATGTTCTACGGTGAGCACGAACACAGCATCGACCGCAAGGGACGCCTCATCATTCCCTCCAAATTCAGAGAGGCCTTCAAAGAAAATTATGTGGAACGATTTTTTGTCACTCGGGGTCTGGATACGTGTCTGTTCGTCTTCACGGAGGATGAATGGAAGCGACAGGAAAACCGGTTTAAGTCGCTTTCTTTCACCAACAGCGAAGCGCGGCAGTTCAACCGTCTCTATTTTTCAGGGGCTTGCGAAGTCAATTGCGACCGTCAGGGGCGCGTCCTGATCCCTGAATATCTCAAGGAGTTCGCAAGGATCAAGCGTGAAGTCATGATCGTGGGTGTTTCCAACCGGATGGAGATATGGAGTAGAGAGATCTGGATCGAATTTTATAAGAACACGAAGGACTCATTCGAGAAGATAGCGGAGAGAGTTTTTGGAAACCAAGAGCAAAATCCTGGGGCCTGAACTTTAAAGGAGAGCCGATGAGACACTCAAGGTTCGACACGAATATCGAAAACCTGAAGCGCCGTGGCGCATTGCCGCCATTTTCCTTGTTTGAAGGGGATCCGCGGGTCCTTTTAGACCGTCTTTTGAATGTGAAGAAGATAAGGGACATTATTTTCGCGCCTAAAGCGAGAGCCAAGAGCCGGTAGCCGGGAGCTTCTACTTGGCCCACCTCTATGGCGGAACACACAAGCGTTCTTTTAGAGGAGGCGTTGGCCCACTTGGATCCTCAGCCGGGAGACCGGATCGTCGACGGAACCCTTGGCTTCGGTGGGCATGCCGAGCGCATTCTAGAAAAGCTGGGTCCTGAGGGACGGCTCATCGGGTTCGACCGGGACCCGGAAGCGCTTGCCGGATGCAAAAAAAAGTTGGTGAAATTTGGAGACCGCGCCGTGCTGATCCAAAAACGTTTTAGCCGCATCACGGAGGAACTTCGGAGTCTTGGGCAGGACCCCGTTCAAGGGGTGCTCTTGGATCTGGGCGTCTCCTCGTTTCAATTGGACGAACCTCGCCGGGGTTTCAGCTTTCGCGAAGAAGGTCCTTTGGACATGCGCATGGATCCGGCGGAATCGATGACCGCGGCGCGTCTCGTTAACGAAGCGCCCAAAGAAAAGCTCATGCAGATCTTGTGGACCTACGGAGAGGAGCGATTCGCGCGCCGGATCGTCGAAGCGATCGAAGCCGCTCGAGATCGTCTGCCACTCAAAACAACGTCTCAGCTGGCCGCCGTGATCGAGCGCGCGGTCCCTGGAAAATATCGCCATGGGCGACTCCATCCGGCGACGCGCACTTTTCAGGCGCTCCGGATCGCCGTCAATTCTGAAATGCAGGAGCTCGAGACTTTTTTATCGACTGTGACGGAGATCCTTGCGACGGGCGGGCGACTTGTGATCATTTCATTTCACTCGCTTGAGGACCGGCAAGTTAAAAATGCTTTTCGGCGTTTTAAAGCCGAAGGAACGGGTGAGATCCTGACCAAAAAACCGGTCACCGCTTCTGAGGATGAGATCGGGGCCAATCCCAGGGCGCGCAGCGCCAAGCTCAGGGCTTTTCGGAAGGGTCTCCAAAAGGAGGGCCGATGAAACGATTCACGGCGATCCTCATTCTAGCGACATTTGCGGGACTTTTTTACGTGTACGAGGAGGTTGAGGCCGTCAAGGTCGGTTATTTGATCCGTCAAGAGGAGCAGTCGAGATCTCTGGCGCTTGACCGCACCCGAGCGCTTAAGTACAATATCGCCAGACTCAAAGCGCCCGAAACTCTCGAAAGAAAACTTGAAGCTCAACGCATTAAGCTCGAAGCTCCTACGTCATGGCAAACTCTCGTGAGCGTAAACCCTTCGGGTCGTGAGGCCAAGCACCCGGATCTATCCGGGTCCTGGTTCGGAAACCCGGCTTTTTTCACCAAATTTTTCTTAGGAACCGCTCAAGCCGAGGCCAAAGAGACTTCGCGCTAAGCGCGTAAAATTAATTGGCCGAATCTAAGCTTTCGAAAACAAGACTTTTTCTGGTTTTTACTTTTTTCCTCTTGGCCCTCCTCGGGCTCTTGATCAAGCTCGGTGTCCTCCAGATCCTCAAGTCATCCAAGTGCGAGACGCTTTGGCAGAACCAGTCCAATTTTATGATCGAGATCCAGCCCATGCGCGGCCGTGTCGTTGACGCCAAAGGACACGAATACGCCCTTGATCTGAGACTCGATTCTTTATACGCCAATTGCCGGATCATGAAGAACAAACCGGCGGTGGCGGATAACCTCGCGTCGATCCTGGGGTTGGACCGCTCCAGGATCCTGCGGCTCCTTAACCGGGACAAGCAGTTCGTCTGGATCGCCCGGAAGATGTCGCCTCCTAAAGCGGAAGCCGTCAAGAAGCTCAAAGTGGAAGGACTCGATCTCGTCAAAGAATCGCTGAGGGTCTATCCCAAAGGCGCGGCCGCCTGTCAGCTGGTCGGTTTCACCGATGTTGACTCCAACGGGCTCGAAGGCATCGAACGTTTTTACAACAGCTTCTTAAAGGGCGCGCGTGGCTGGAAGCTCGGTCTTAAAGACGCCAAACAACGGGAACTCGTTTCCAAAGAAGTCGAGGCGGTGCCTCCGGTGGACGGGTTCAACGTCCATCTGACGATCGATGAAGTCATTCAGTCGATGGCGGACAAGGAACTGGCGGTAACCTGCAAAAAATACAACGCGATCGGAGGTTCCATCCTCGTGCTGGATCCGAAGACCGGAGATATCCTCGCGATGGCGACCTACCCCGTCTACGACCTGAACAACGCCCGGAATTCCAAGAGCGAATACCGCCGCAATCGTCCGATCACGGATCTTTTTGAGCCGGGATCCGTCTTCAAAGGCATCACCCTGTCCTCCATTCTCGAGAATAAAATTTTTCCTCTGACAGAAAAATTCGATTGTGAGCACGGCTCTTGGGCGGTGGCGGGCAAGGTCCTCCATGACCATCACGGTAGCGGCGTTCTCACGTTTCGCGAAGTGATCGAGCGCTCCAGCAACATCGGCACCGTCAAAGGCGCGATAAAATTGGGAGCCTCCAAGCTTTATGACACGATCCGGCGTTTTGGCTTCGGCTCAAAGACCGGGATCGGACTTCTCGGCGAAGTCAGCGGCATTGTGCCGCACCCGGCTTCCTGGTCACGAAGCTCGATCATCAATATTCCGATCGGCCAGGGAGTCGCCGTCACGCCGATCCAGTTGGCCGTTGCCTTTGCCGCGATCGCCAACGACGGTCTTTTGATGAAGCCGCGGATCGTTTCTTATATCGACGATTCCGAAGGCCGGGTGATCCAGACCTTCGAACCGGAAGAGGTCCGGAGCGTGTTGTCCAAAGAAACCTCGCTTCAGGTCCGTTCGGTCCTCGAAGGGGTGGTGAGCCGCGGGACGGGTAAAAAAGCCGCGGTGTCCGGATTTAAAGCGGCCGGAAAGACCGGCACCGCGCAGAAGATCGTGAATGGTCTTTACTCGCATGATAAATTTTTCGCCTCGTTCGTCGGTTTCGTGCCTTACGACGAGCCGCGCCTTGTGATCTCAGTGAATATCGATGAGCCGCACCCGGTGATCTTCGGCGGCGAAGTTTCGGCGCCGGCTTTTTCGCGATTGTCTGAAGCCATCCTGGCCTACTGGCAGGTTCCCCGTACCGAAATACCGATCGAAGCGGTCAAGAATGTTTCCAAAGCCTTGAAGAAAAAGACCGCCGCGCAATGACTTCCAAGGAACTTTTTATCCAAGCTTTTCCGGAGGATCCCTCGATCGGCCGGGATCTTCCGAATTTTCTGGTCGCGGGCCTTGACTGCGATTCGAGAGCCGTCGGGAAAGATTTTGTTTTTGTCGCGATCCGGGGCGTCAAACAGGACGGAGCCGCTTTTTCAGCTGAGGCGGCTGACCGCGGAGCTCGCGTGATCGTGACCGAATCGCCGGCGCTTGAAGCGGGAAACGGAGATCTCCGTGTGGTTCATGTGGATGACAGCCGCTTGGCGGTCGCGCGCTTGGCGGCGGTTTACTTCGGACATCCCTCAAGAGCGCTTAAAGCCGTCGGCCTGACCGGCACTAATGGCAAAACGACCTCCGCCTATCTTTTGGAGCATCTGCTTGGCGCGAAGGGTAAGAAGACGGGTGTGATCGGCACCATCAGCACCCGTTACGGACAGGCTGAAATACCAGCCGCTGAAACGACGCCGGGCCCGCTGAAGATCCAAAAGATCCTTTCCGAAATGGTCCGCGCTTCATGTGAATACGCCGTGATGGAGGTGTCGTCTCACGCCCTGGACCAAAAAAGGACCGAGGGCGTTTCATTCGTATCGGCTCTTTTTACGAATCTGACGCAAGATCATCTGGACTATCACGGGACGCTGGAGAATTATTTTGAATCCAAAGCGAAGCTCTTTTTAGGGCTCGGATCCGGTGCGGCTTCGGTCCTCAACGCGGATGATCCGTGGAACATGAAGCTTAAAAGCCGTCTTCTTTCAAAAGTTCTGACTTATGGGATCCGGAACTCCGCGGATCTCCGGGTCGAAAACATTCGCTGGGAAAACGCCTCGACGCGTTTTGACCTCCTTTGGAGCGGAAAGATCCTTAAAGGCGTTTCGCCGCTTGTGGGGCTCCACAATGTTTACAACGTTCTGGGCGCTTTGGCGGTCATGCAAAGTCTGGGGTTTGATCCTGAAAATTCTCTGAAGAACCTTCCGACATTCCCCGGAGTGCCGGGCCGTCTTGAAAAGGTGGACCTCGGGCAGGATTTCAGGGTATTCATTGATTTTGCCCACACGCCGGACGGTCTCGAAAACGTGCTTGGGAGTCTCATGCCTTACAAATCGGGCAAGCTGATCCTCGTGTTCGGATGCGGGGGTGATCGCGATCGGGGCAAGAGGCCAAAAATGGCCGCGATCGCGAGCCGTTTTTGCGAGCAGGTTTATGTCACATCCGATAATCCGCGCTCCGAAGATCCTCGCGAGATCGCGCGCGAGATCTGCGCGGGATTTCCGGAGAACTTCAAGCGCTTCGCGGTCGTGCCCGACCGGCATCAAGCCTTACGACAGGCGCTGATGGCCGCGCGAAAGGGCGACATCGTCCTTTTGGCCGGCAAAGGCCACGAAAGAACACAAGTGCTCAAAGACTGCGTGATCCCGTTCAGCGACCGAGAGGAAGCGGAGAAAGTTTTAAGTGGAAGATAAGTTCAACGAAATTTTGAGAACGCCGTTCCAGGTGTCGACCGACACACGCACCATCGAAAAAGGCGATGTATTTTTTGCTCTTAAAGGACCGCGTTTTGACGGGCATGACTTTCTCGAAGAAGCCATGGCCAAAGGGGCGGCGCAGGTCGTCGTGGAGGACCTCCGTAAGGTGACGGCGGCTGTCAGAAAGAACGACTCGGTCATTGCGGTGGAGGACACACTCAAAGCCTACGGAGATCTGGCGGCGGCCTATCGGAAAAAATTCAAGATCCCCGTCATCGCGGTGACAGGCAGCTGCGGCAAAACAACCGCCAAAGAGCTTATCGCTCATGTGCTTTCAAAACGGTTCAATGTCCTTAAGAACCGCGGCACTGAAAATAACAGAGTCGGAGTCCCGAAGACTCTTTTTCGACTGGAAGCCACCCATGAGGTCCTCGTTGCGGAAATGGGAACGAACGAACCCGGTGAGATCGCCCTTTTGGCGTCGATCCTGGCGCCGCAGATAGAAGTGCTCACTCAGATCGGAAGCTCGCATCTGGAAAAGCTCGGGTCGCTCGAAGGAGTCAAGACCGAGAAGCTTTCGATGATCCGTTCGCTTGAACGGGGAGGGCTTTTGATCCTGAACGGACAGGACCCTATGCTGACTGATGTTCAAAGCGGAGTGCACCGGGTCCTTCGGGTGGGTTTTTCGAATAAAAACTGTGACGCGGTGGCCCAACAGATCTGGTGTCATGAAAAAGGCTCGACCTTTTACGTGGACGGCGTACTTTTTGAAACGCCTCTCGTCGGCCGGCACAATATTCTTAACTGCCTCATCGCGATCCTTACCGCGCGCTCTCTCGGAATGAAGGACCCAGAGATCCGTGAGGCCCTGGCCGGGTTCAAGGCTCCGCCGGGACGACTCAATTTAAGGGTGATAGACGGGATACGATTCATTGATGATTCGTACAACTCCAATCCCACGTCCTTTCTCGCGGCGCTTGAAACGTTGAAAGAATTCAAGATCAGAGAAAAAAAAGGTGTTGTCTGCGGCGATATGCTAGAGTTGGGTCAAGATTCGGAAGAACTGCATCGCCGCATCGGCGCGGTGATGGCGGAGCAGCTTCTCGATTTCATCGTCGCCGCGGGACCCTTAAGCGGCGCGTTGGCCGACGAAGCGTTAAAGAAAGGCTTTGATCCAAAAAAAATTCATTTGGTAAAAGATAGCGCCGAAGCAGGCCCGGCGTTGCGCCGGATCGTATCCACCGGCGACATGGTTCTGGTCAAGGGTTCGCGCGGCATGCAAATGGAAAAAATTTTTCAATGTTTTACCACTTCCTCTATCCGTTAAGGGACGTTTTTTTCGGGTTTAACGTTTTCCGCTACATCACCTTCCGGGCGGCGATGGCCGGCGTGACGGCGTTCCTTGTCTGTGTGTGGGCGGGCCCCGCCACCCTCCGGTTTCTTTCCAGGCTCGATCTCAAACAGACGATCCGACGAGAGGGTTTCTCCAAACTTTACCGAGCGCATCGCGGGAAGGATAAAGTTCCCACCATGGGTGGGCTTTTGATCCTGACTTCGGTCATCGCTGCGACATTTTTATGGGCAGACCTGGCCAACCGGTACATCCTCCTGTGCATGGCGTCGATGCTATGGCTCGGAGCGGTGGGTTTGGCGGACGACATCCTGAAACTTCAAAAACAGAATTCCAAAGGCATCAGCGCGATGACCAAACTAACGGGCCAAGCGATCCTCGGGCTTGGGATCGGTTTTTTTCTTTATCTGGATTCTCCATCGTGGCAGGAAGTGGGAGTGCCTTTCTTTAAGGATCTGCATCTGACTCTGGGACTGTTTTACGTGGTTTTTGTCGCGGTCGTGATCATCGGAACTTCCAACGCGGTCAATCTTACGGACGGTCTGGATGGGCTGGCGATCGGTTGCACGATCATGATCGCGTTGACGTACGGGCTTTTCAGCTATGTCAGCGGGCACGCGAAATTCAGCGAGTATCTTCAGATCCCGTTCATTACCGGTGCGGGAGAGCTCACGATCTTTTGTTTGGCGCTCTTCGGAGCGGGGATGGGCTTTCTTTGGTTCAACTCACACCCGGCGCAGGTCTTCATGGGAGACGTGGGCTCTTTGAGCATCGGCGGCGCCTTGGGGGTCGTGGCGGTCTTCACGAAGAAGGAATTTCTGCTCTTGGTCGTCGGTGGCGTTTTTGTGGCCGAGGCGCTTTCGGTCATCCTTCAGGTCTCGAGTTTCAAGCTCCGTAAAAAGCGCATCTTCCTGATGGCCCCCATCCATCATCATTTTCAGCTTTTGGGGCTATCCGAGTCAAAGGTCGTGATCCGGTTCTGGATTGTCTCGATCCTCTTGGCGCTCGTAGGACTTTCTACGCTTAAACTGCAGTAACGGCGATGACCCTTCGAAACAAAAAGATCATTGTAGTGGGTCTTGGAAAAAGCGGATTTTACTCCGCGCTTTTTTTGAAAAAAAAAGGCGCCGATGTTCGCGTGACCGAAAGCGGCGGATCCGAGACGGCGCTTTCGAACGCTCGCAAACTTAAAGCCGCCGGCATTCCTACGGAAACGGGGGGCCACAGCGCCCCGTTCATGGACGGAGCTGAGCTCGTCGTGACCAGCCCCGGCGTTCCAAAAGAAAGTCTTCCCCTCCGAGAGGCCCGTTCTAAAAAGATCCCCGTGATCGGCGAAATAGAGCTGGCTTCCTTATATTGCAGGGGATCTGTGATCGCGGTGACCGGTTCTAACGGCAAGACGACGACTTGTCATCTGCTCCACCGGATGCTGAGGAACGCCGGAAAGGAAGCTTTTCTTTGCGGTAATGTCGGCACCCCCTTTGTGAGTCTTTTGCCCAAGATCCGGCGGAAGACGATCGTGGTCCTTGAGGTCAGCTCTTTCCAGCTGGAGGACTGCCGGTCGTTTCGTCCGAAGATCGCGGTCATTCTCAATGTCAGTCCCAATCATCTCGATCGCCACAAGACGTTCGGCGATTATCTGAATGCCAAAAAGAGCATCTTCAGAAAACAGACCCGCCGCGAAGTTCTGGTCCTCAATTTCGACAGACCCGAGGTCCGGCGGATGAGCCGTGAAGCTTCCTCCAGGTTTTTTTTCTTCGGAAATAAAAAGATCGGCGGCCCGGGTGTTTATCTTTCGGGGAAAAAATTCATCTTTGACGACGGGCGTAAGAAAAAAAAGCTTTTCGATCTCGAAGATTTCCCGCTTAAAGGCGTCCATAACCTGGAAAACATGCTGGCCGCCACGACCGCAGCGATCTTGGCGGGGGTTAAAGCCGGAGCGATCCAAAGAACCCTTCGAAGTTTTAAAACCCTGCCGCACCGGATCGAACCTCTCGGGGAGTGCCGCGGAGTTTTCTTCATCAACGATTCGAAATCCACCACCGTCGACAGCACCGCAGCCGCCCTCAAGGCGCTGCCGGGCTCTGTGGTCCTTCTGGCCGGGGGGCGAGACAAAGGCGCCGCGTTCCGCACGATCGAGGGGATCTTACATAAAAAAACACGATGCTCGGTTTTTTATGGGGAGGCCCGGCAGAAGATCGCGAGTTCTTTCAGGTCGTACGATCGTTATCGGCTTGAGCCGGAATTCCGTAAAGCGGTACGCCTGGCTTTCGAATCCGCACAACCGGGCGATTCGGTGCTTTTGTCACCGATGTGCACGAGTTTCGATCAGTTCGCTTCCTATGGCGAACGGGGCGACGCCTTCAAAAAAGCCGTGAAAGCGCTGAGAGCTTCATAGACGATGGAGACTCTGAGAAAGGCGCGGACGCTGCTTTTGGGTTCGGCGATGATCTTGATCGCGCTCGGCATCGTGATGATCTACAGCGCCAGCGCCATTTACGCGAATGAGAAAATGCAGAACAGTTTCTATTTTCTCCAGAGACATCTGGTGTACCTGGCGATGGGTTTGGTGCTCTCATGGTGGGCCTCCCGAGCGGATCTCCGGAAGTTGAGAAGTCGCGTCCAACCCATCCTGATCGCCGCGGTCGTGCTGCTGGTCTTAGTGCTCATTCCTCATGTGGGCGCTTCGGTGAAGGGGGCGAGACGTTGGTTCCGATTCTTTGGACTCAGCTTCCAGCCGTCGGAGTTTGTGAAGATCGCGCTTATTTTTTACTTTGCGGATTTTCTGGATAGAAAACGGGAGATCCTGGGTGATTTTAAAAGGACGTTTCTACCCGCGATGGCGATCCTGGGTGTCTGCGCTCTGCTGATCCATAAACAACCTGATTTTGGTACGGCCGCCACGATCGTGTTCGTCGCGATGATCCTTTTCTTCGCCTCGGGGTTCGACCTGCGGCTTCTCTTCTGGGCGGCGCTCGCGGCGGCTCCGGCGCTCATTTATTCAATGGTATCAAAACCTTACCGAAGAAAAAGGCTGCTGGCTTTTTTTCATCCCTGGGACGATCCGAGGGGTGTTGGATTTCAGATCATCCAGTCTTTTTTGGCGCTGGATGCGGGAGGTCTTTTGGGGGTGGGACTCGGTCAATCCCAGCAAAAGCTTTTTTACCTGCCCGAATCTCATACGGACTTCATTTTTTCGATCATCGGCGAGGAGCTCGGCTTCCTCGGGGCGGGATCCGTGATCGTTCTTTTTACGGTCTTCATTTTTGCCGGGATGGTCATCGTTTTCCGCTCCAGGGACCGTTTTGTCCAGCTTTTTGCTTTGGGCCTGGTGAGCCTTATCGCGCTTGAAGCGGTGATCAATATCGGTGTCAGTATGGGCGCTTTGCCGACCAAAGGCCTTTCGCTCCCTTTTATCAGTTACGGCGGTTCGGCGCTTTTGGCCAACATGACGGCGCTTGGATTTCTCATCAACATTTCCAAAGAGCCTCCGGAGTCGAACCACACAGTGGTGAGCGAAGTCGAACCATGAAGTATATTTTTGCCTGCGGCGGCACCGGCGGTCATATTTTTCCGGCCTTCAGCGTCGCTGAGGAGCTCAAGCGCCGCGATCCGGCCTCGAAGATCCTTTATGTGTGCGGGAAACTTGACATCGAGAACGAGATATTCAAGATGGTCTTGCGCGAAAAAGTTGTTTCCATCGAAAGCGCGCCGTTTCGGGGTGCGCGCTCTTTATTGTCCCCGATCTTTTTGATAAAATTGAGCAAGGGTTTAGCTTCTGCGGCCGATATTTTGAGGCGAGAGCGGCCGGACGTGGTCGTGGGCTTCGGCGGATATTTTTCGTTTCCAGTGATCCTGGCCGCACGGTTAAAGGGTATCCCGTGCCTTCTTCATGAGCAAAATGTAATTCCCGGTGTGGCCAATCGCATGCTGGGATCTTATGTGAGCGGGACCGCTCTAAGTTTCGCCGAAACCAAGGCGTACCTGAAGAAGTCCGTCAATGTACGCGTGACGGGAAATCCGGTGCGGACTGCGATCGAAAACGGCGTCAGCAAAGATGAGGCTCTGCGTTTTTTTGATCTTGATCCTGGCAAGAGAACGGTTCTCGTTCTGGGAGGCAGCCAGGGCGCTGAATCGATCAATACTCTTTTCTTGGAGGCTTTAGGCCATTTGACGGCTGATTTCAGAAAAAAGATCCAAGTGCTTCATCTATGCGGACGCATGGATCCCAGAGACGCCCAGAAGCGGATCAAGGAGGCGGGGGTCCTCGCCAAGGCGTTCTCATTCTTTGACCGCATGGACTTGGCGTACTCCGCCGCTGATGCGGCTATCGGACGGGCGGGCGCTACTTTTTTGGCTGAGATCTCGACAAAATCCATCCCCGCGCTGCTCATCCCGTATCCATTCGACAACGGGCATCAAAAGCTTAACGCAACTATTTTTTCTTTGACGCATCGAGCGGTCGTGGCGCTCCAAAAGGACCTGACCGCCGAGAGCTTTGCCAGGCATCTTGAAGCGCTGGTGGCTGAGTCCGAAAAGGAGACGCCATCGCGCGGCACTTTTTTGCCGGCAGAGAAGACTAACGCGCGAAAACTTCTGGCAGACTTCATCATGGAATGTGCGGGTGATCATGGGCGCTAAAGGGCTCGTTCATTTCATCGGGATCGGCGGTATTGGAATGAGCGGTGTCGCGCGCATGTACCTTTCCCGCGGATGGAAGGTCCAGGGCAGCGATGCCAAGCCCAATGAAGTCCTTCCGCGGCTCAGCGCCTTAGGCATCGGCATCATGGTCGGTCACGATCCCGCGTTCGTGCGCGATGCGGACCTGGTGATCTATTCTTCTTCCATATCTGCCGATCACCTTGAGCGCGCGGCGGCCGTGAAAGCCGGTAAACGCGTTCTTCACCGCGCCGAGGCGCTGGCCGAGATCTGCGAAGGCAAAACGACCATTGCCGTGAGCGGTACTCACGGGAAAACGACCACGACGGGACTCATCGGCACGGTGCTCCAGGAAGCGGGCCGCGATCCCTCCATCGTGATCGGAGGTCTCGTGATCTCTTTCGGGGGCAACGCTCTCGTGGGAGGAGGTCCCGAGATCGTGATCGAAGCTGACGAAAGTGACGCCTCTTTCCTGAAATTTTCTCCCAAGGTCGCGGTGATCACGAATATCGAAGAAGAGCATATGGAAAATTTCGGAACGATCGAACGCGTCGAAGAAGCCTACCGGAATTTTATTCTGCGCCTTCCGCCGGAGGGCCTTTGGGTGGGCTGCGGAGAGGATCCTCGAGTGGTCCGTCTGGCCCAACGGCGCCTCCGGCCGGTCATTCTTTACGGATTTGAAAAAGCGCCGGGTGTTTTGAGCGCCTCGGACATCATCGAGTGCCCCGGCGGAAAGCCCGGAATCTCTTTTAGGGTCTGGGACGGCCTTGGGTCTCTCGGCGAAGTAACGATGAAGATCCTCGGAAAACACAATGCGTTGAACGCTCTCGCGGCGATCGCCGTCGGCAGAAAGATCGGGATCCCGTTCGAAACCCTTGCCGCGGCGCTTGGCACTTACCGGGGCGCGGCCAGACGCTTTGACGTGAAGTATGAGGATGCCCAGGTCCTCGTGGCCGACGATTACGCGCATCATCCTACGGAGATCCGAAAAACGCTCGCGGCGCTTAAAGGTCTGAAGCGAAAAAGAATTTTCGCGGTGTTCCAGCCTCATCGCTACACCCGCGCGGAGCGTTTCTTTTCAGATTTCGCGCACTCTTTCGGCGACGCGGAGAAATTGGCGGTCACCGACGTCTACGCTGCCGGTGAAAATCCGATCGCCGGGATCGACGGCCGGGCTTTTTGCGACGCCATCCGCGCAGCCGGTCATCCGGATGTGACGTATGTCGAACGCGCGCGCATCACTGAATGGTGCTTGTCCGAACTTAAGGGAGGAGACCTGTGGGTCGCACTCGGCGCGGGGGACATCTACCACACGTCCGGCCAGATGGCCGAGAACCTGCGGAAGGAGATCTTTAAGAGCCTGCGGGGAAAGGTGTCCTTTGGCGAACCCCTTTCCAAGCACACGTCGCTCAAAGTCGGAGGCCCGGCCGAATACTGGATCGAACCGGTGGATCTCGAGGACCTCCTCTCGGCTGTCAAACTCTGCCAAAAAAAGGGTCTTCCCATAAGGGTTTTCGGAGCCGGCAGTAACATCCTCCCGCCGGATGAAGGCTTGAAAGGAGCGGTGATCCATTTGAATTCCGCGTACTTCAGACAGATCAAGACGGACGGGGAAGGGCGGCTCATCGCGCGCGCCGGCGCTCAGAATTCTCAATTCATTCAAACCGCGCTCGAAGCCGGTCTCGGAGGCTGCGAATTTCTCATGGGGATCCCCGGGAACATCGGCGGTTCTCTGGCGATGAATGCGGGGAGTCACGGAGAATCGCTGGATCAGCTGGTTGAGAGCGTTTCGTTTATCGACCCGGCCGGAGATCTGAGAACGATGAAAAAGAACGAAGTGCCTTTCGGTTATCGATCTTCGGGCTTGAAGGACGTCATCATCGTTGAAGGGATTTTTCGTCTTCCGCTCAGTGACCGCGCGCTTATGCAGGAAAAATTGGACTCCTACCGGGACTATCGGCTTAAGACGCAGGACCTTCAGCATCCGAGCGCCGGATGCATGTTCAAAAACCCGAAAGAGGTGGCGTTATCCAGCGGCCGCCTGATCGAAGAGGCGGGGCTTAAAGGACGCCGGATCGGCGGCGCACAAGTTTCGCTCAAGCATGCCAATTTCATCATCAACCTCGGGGGAGCCACCTCGCGCGACATCGAGCGTCTGATCCGCGAGGTGAAGGAGTCGGTCAAACAGAAATTCAGCGTGGAACTTGAAACGGAAGTGAGGATCTTCTGAGTTTATCACAGGAAAAGATCGTTGTTCTGGCCGGAGGGCCGTCATGCGAAAGGGAGATCTCGCTGATCTCAGGTCGTGCGGTCTTCGATGCCTTGAGCGGACGCGGGTTTGAGACGCTTCTTTTGGATCCCACCGGTGATTTTATCGGTCGCCTGAAAGCCTGGGGCGCCACAGTCGCTTTTCTAGCGCTTCATGGCAATTTCGGAGAGGACGGCACCGTCCAACGGATCCTGGACGGCGCCGGGATCTTTTATACCGGTTCAAGGGCCGACGCCAGCGCCAGAGCGTTTGACAAGCCGGTCGCGCAAAGCATTTTTCAAAAGGAGGGGCTTTCGGTGCCCGCCGCGCGTGTTCTTAAAAAAGGCGGAAAGGTCCCGAGTTTGAGCACCTCGGAATTTCCTCTGGTCGTGAAGCCATCGGCCTGCGGATCGAGTGTGGGGATAAGTCTCGTGTCTTCTTCCAAGGATCTTGACTCGGCCTGCGCCGAAGCTTTCAAATTTTCGGAAGAGATCCTCATCGAGCGTTACATTAAAGGACGTGAGCTTACCGTCGGGATCCTCGGGGACCGTGCGCTTCCGCCGGTGGAGATCATCACGCCACGAGGTTTTTATGATTATGAGGCGAAATACCGGGATGCCGCGACGCGGTACGAATGTCCCGCGAATCTAACCGCGGATGAAACGGCTTTGTTGCAAACCTCGGCGCTCCGAGCCGCCGGCGCTCTTGGTTGCAAAATAATGGCGCGAGTCGATTTTATCCTGGGTGAGGACGGGGTGCCTTACCTCCTGGAAGCCAATACGATCCCGGGCCTGACAGGCAAGAGCCTCTTGCCCAAAGCGGCCCAAGCCGCGGGGATCGACTTTCCCGATCTTTGTGTTAGAATCCTACAACTATCTTTGGAGCGTTATCACGCGAAGCAGACCCATGGTTAAGCCACTCAAAAGTAGATCTAAAAGAAGAAGCTCAAATTCCGCGGTCTCGGTGAAACTTTTCGGGATGCTCCGGTCGGCGTTTTTCATGAGCCTGCCGTATCTCCTGTCACTGGCGCTGGTGGGCATTCTTTTCGGCGCGATCGTCGCCACCGCGGTGAATTCCCCGACATTTGAGCTTCAGGAGGTCCGCATCTTGAACGCAGGCTCGATGACCCCGGAGCAGGCGTTTCAATTCTGCGAGCTTAAAAAAGGAGAGAATCTCATTACGTTGGATCTGGTCGGAGTCCAGGAAGTGATCAAGCGGAAGCATCCCGAGTTCAAGGAAGTGCGCGTGCTGCGTGTGCTGCCTAACCGCGTGGAAGTGGCTGTCCGGCGCCGCACGCCTATCGCTCAGGCGGCGCTATCCAGGTATGTGCAGATCGACAAAGACCTCGTGATCCTTCCGGGCTCGAGCCAGGTGCCTTTTCGAAATCTGACGACCATCGAAGGCGCGCGGTCTCCGAAGCTCGGCCTTCTGGTGGGAGTCGCTCTCGATGATCCTTCGACGAAAAAGGCGGTCCGGTTGGCCGAAGCGGTCAAACGGTCCAACATCCTGAAAGATCATGCCTTGACGAAAGTGGACATCAGCGACTCCGATAATATCCTTCTGGTCGTGGATGGGGACCTGGAGATCCGCATCGGCGGCAGTCATTTCATCGAACGCCTTAAAATTCTTGATCAAACCCTGAAGACCATCGAGCTCGATCGCGAGCGGATCCGTTACATTGATCTGCGTTTCGATGATGTGGTTGTGGGTCCCCGATAGATCTCGAACTTTCCTCTATGAATTTTATTTCCTGTTTCTCTCAAAAAATACTCGCAGTGCTTGACTTCGACGAGGACACGGTTTCCGCGCTGATCGGCGAGGTAAGGGGCGGAAAGTACCGTGTACTCGGCCTCGGCGAATCTCCCGCCAAAGGTTTTTTGGGCGGCCGCGTGGAAAATATCGGCGATGCCGTCGAATCCGTCGTCGCCGCAGTCCGGCAGGCCGAGGAGCGGGCGGCGGTTTCCCCTGCGGTCTGGTACGCGAATTTTTTTGATCCCGATATGGAAAGCGTGATCTCACGCGGCTCGAAGACGCTCAAAGGCGAGGGTCAGATCCGGCCGTCCGACTTGAGAGAGGTCCGTCAGAATGCCGAGCGCCTGGTGGGGCATTTCGAAAAGAACGTCATTTATTCCAAGGAAGCCGGTTACACCATCGATGAAAGAGATTTTGTGGCAAACCCTCTCGGCGTCTTTGGCCGGAAGCTTGAGGTGGAAATGCGGATCCTCTTGGCCCGCTCAGCGCACTTGGATGCCTGGCAACGGATCTTAAGCCGCGCCGGCATCAGAAAAACGGTGCCGGTCGTTTCGGCATGGGCAACGGCCTATGGGGTCCTTCCGAAAGAGGATCGGGTGCGTCCGCGCCTGGTGATCGACGCGGGAAGGCGCCGCTTGAATATCTTTATCTTTGGGAATAACATGATCTACGCCTGTCGGTCCACCGTTATGGAAACGGCCGGAAATGAAGCGGACCGCGAAGCTTTTTTTCTTCGGGAAACGCGCGATTTCGCGGCCGCTCAGGGCCGTCTGCCTGGACAGGTTCTGGTGACCGGACGCTTGGTTTCCCCGGGAATGCTCGGCGCTCTTAGGGAGCAGTTCGGCGCGCCGGTCTCCGAAACGTTCCAAACGGTCCTACCGGGTTTCGAAGACCGTCCATCCCTGATCGGGCTTTTAATGGTGGCTGATGAACTTGAGAACAGAAGCCCCATTCTTCACAAAGAAAAAGGACTTCTCGTGAGTCTTAGAGGAAAGGCCGCTTCATTCTTAAGCGATTACTTTTAATGAAACATCACGCGTTAAAATTAAGCAGGATCCCGGAGGTCCTTTCGGACCTCAAAAAGGGAAAACTGGTCATCGTCATCGATGACGCCGACCGCGAGAACGAAGGCGATCTGATCGTCGCGGCCCAGCACGCCACGCCGGACCACATCAATTTCATGGCCAAACACGGCCGGGGGATCGTCTGCGTTCCGATGGAACCTAAACGTCTGAGAGAGCTCGGGATCGACCTGATGGTGGCAGAAAATTCCGATGATCTTAAAACCGCTTGGACGGTCTCCATCGATGCCAAACACGGGATCACTACCGGGATCTCCGCGTATGACCGATCTCGCACGATCAAGACCCTGATCGATCGCAAGACCGGCCGCGAGGATCTGTCGCGTCCCGGGCACATTTTTCCGCTCAAGGCCCGCGAGGGGGGAGTGCTGGTCCGCGCCGGTCACACCGAGGCTTGCGTGGATCTGATGCGGCTTGCGGGTCTCTATCCCGCAGGCGCGATCTGCGAGATCATGAACGACGACGGCAGCATGGCACGTACCCCGGAGCTTTTTTCCTTCGCGAAAAAACACAATCTTAAGGTTTGCACCATTCGTGACCTCATCGAATACCGGCGAAAAAAAGAAAAAATGGTCTTTAAGGCGGTCGAAACGCGCCTTAAGAACCGTCACGGGGAGTTCAAGCTTGTCGCTTACGAATCGGCTGTGGACAAGGACTACCACATCGCGCTCGTCATGGGCGAACTCTCGAGCTCCGAGGCCGTGCTTGTGCGTGTCCATTCGGAATGCTTTACAGGGGATGTCCTCGGTTCTGCGCGCTGCGACTGCGGCGAGCAACTCGAGAGCGCGCTCAAGAGGATCGCTCGAGAGAAAAAGGGCGTTTTACTTTACATGCGCCAAGAGGGACGAGGCATCGGGCTTTTGAACAAGCTCAAGGCTTATCAGTTGCAGGACCAGGGGTTGGATACCGTCCAAGCCAACGAGAAATTGGGTTTCCCCGCGGACCTGCGCCACTACGGTGTGGGCGCCCAGATCCTGGCGGATCTGGGCATCAAAAAGATACGACTTCTGACCAATAATCCCAAAAAGATCGTCGGTCTCGAAGGGTACGGTCTGAAAGTGGTCGAGCGGATCCCCATCCGCGTCAAACCCGGCCCCCACAATAAGAAATACCTTAAAACAAAAAAGAAGAAGCTGGGGCACATTCTTTGAAAAAAAAATACCGTCACGTACGGTGGGTCCGCACCGATCTGATCGGACGGGGGCGTTGTTTCGGAGTCGTGGTCTCGCGCTTTAACGAACTACTGACGGAACGGCTCCTCGAAGGCGCGCTCGATACGCTCTTAAGCCACGGAGTTCGCGAGAAAGACATCACCGTTGTCCGGGTGCCGGGTGCTTTTGAAGTTCCGCTGGCCGCCAAAAAATTGATCCGCGCGAAGAAACTCGACGCCGTCCTCACGCTTGCTGTCATCATCCGCGGCGAAACAAGGCATTTTGAGCAGGTAGCCTCAGAGAGTGCCCGGGCGCTCAGCGAGCTTTCCCAAAAAAGCGAGGTCCCCGTCATACTCGGGATCATCACGGCCGAAAACCCCGCTCAGGCCGAAGCGCGAACGGGCGTCAAAGGCCCGAACAAGGGCCGGGAGTGGGCTCGATCCGCCCTTGAAATGGCGGGTCTTTTAAGATCCCTGAAAAAAAAGTCATGAGAAAAAGGACCCGTAGCCGCGAATTCGCGCTTCAGATCCTTTACCGGCTCGACCTGAACAGCGCGAGCACCGAAGAAGTGTTTGAAGATTTCTGGAAAGACCGGACGGACCTCGCCCTGTCCGACAAGGAAAAAGAAGTCATCGAACTTGATAAGAAGGACTCCGACATCCGCGCCTACGCGGAGAAGCTCGTGAAAGGAACCTTTGACCGCCTCGCGGCGATCGACGAGATCATCGAACGCTACGCTTCGAATTGGAAAGTCGACCGCATGGCCTACGTGGACCGTAACATTTTGAGACTCTCGACCTACGAGCTTTGCCATCTCGAGGAAGTCCCCGTCAAAGTGGCGATCAACGAGGCCGTGGAGTTGGCCAAGCGCTACGGCGAGCCCGATTCCTCCAAATTCGTGAATGGCATCCTCGACAAAATAGCCAAAAACGAATGCCACAAAGAGTAACTCGCCAAGATATTTTTTTTATGAAGAAAGCGCTTAGCCTGGCCCGGCGGGGTTTAGGAAAGACACACCCCAATCCGTTGGTCGGGGCGGTGCTTGTCAAGAATGGCCGGGTGATCGGTGAGGGGGCCCATGAAAATTTTGGAGGACCCCACGCGGAAGTGGCCGCGATCCGGAATGCCAAAGGCGCGGCCGGATCGACGCTTTACGTGACGCTCGAGCCCTGTCCTCACACGGGCAAGACACCGCCGTGCACGGATCTGATCCTCAGAGAAAAAATTCAAAAGGTCGTCATCGCTGCCAAAGATCCCAACCCCATCGTTTCAGGACGCGGAATTCTTGCGCTCAAGAAAAAAGGCCTGAACGTCGCCTTCGGAGTCCTGGAAGCGGAAGCACTCGAATTGAATAAAGATTACAACCACTGGATGAAAAAAAAGACCCCTTACACGGTGCTGAAGTTCGCCCAGAGTCTTGACGGAAAAATAGCGGATTTCGCCGGGCACTCGCGTTGGATCTCCGGGAAAGCATCCCGGAGGTTCGCGCACGGACTGCGGAGCGAGGCGGACGCCATTCTTGTCGGAGTCAATACGGTCCTCAAAGATGATCCGCTTTTATCCGTTCGGTCGGTCTCCTATCGCGGACCGCAACCGCTCAAGGTCATTCTGGACAGCCGTTTGCGCGTTCCTTTAAATGCGAGGATCTTCTCAAAAGCTTCGCCGGGACGCGTGATCATCGCGACGAGGGCCTCAGTCTCCGATCCTAAGTTCAAAGCGCTTCGATCAAAGGCCGAGGTGCTCCGTCTTCCTTCAAAAAAAGGCCGTCCGGACCTTGCCGCGCTTGTCAGAGTTCTCGGCAAAAAGGGGATCACAAATCTTCTCATCGAAGGCGGCTCGGAAGTGATCGCGGAAGCGTTGGCCCGGAAGCTGGCCCATGAGATCTATTGCTTCATTGCGCCCATCCTACTAGGAGGCAAAGAGGCTTCCGGTTCTGTGGGGGGCGTGGGATTCGACCTAAAAAAGGCCCTGAAGATTCGCCGGTTCCGTGTCCAAAGGATCGGTGAAGATCTATTGGTGCGGGGTAAACTCTGATGTTTACGGGCATTGTTGAGTGCATGGGGGTCGTTCGAAAAGGGTTGCCCGAAACCTTGGGTGTCGAAGTTCCGGCCATCTGGAAAGACGTGAAGGTCGGCTCCAGCGTTGCGGTCCATGGGGTCTGTCTGACGGTCGTCCGGAAAACCGGAAAACGGTTTTATTTCAACGTGATCCGGGAGACCAAAGCGCGGACGGTTCTAGGGAAGCTCCGGGCCGGGCAAAAAGTGAATCTGGAACGTTCGATGAAAGCCGGCGGGCGCTTCGAAGGCCATGTGGTGCTGGGACACGTCGACGGGGTGGGGAAGATCCTAAGGATCCTGGATCAGAAAGGCCAAACGAGCTTCTTCATCGGATTTCCTTCCGCTTTAAAACCTTTTTTCGTAGAAAAAGGCTCGATAGCCGTCAATGGGGTGAGCATGACCCTTGGCAAGGTCGGTCAGAAGGCCTTTTGGATCCACTGCATCCCCCATACCTACCGGCGGACACATTTCGGCTCGCTGAAGCGCGGCGACCCCGTAAACCTCGAAGGGGACATTCTCGCTAAGTTTGCGAGGCTTCGATAATTGACAACCCCTACGGCCCATTATAAGCTATAGGCCTTAAAGAGATTTAGAGAGGAATGAATGAGAAAATTTTTGGCGGTCGGACTTATTTTTGCTTGTTTGATCGGTTTCGCGGGGGAGGCAGCCGCCGCTTGGATCTGGTCGCCGGAGTCCGGCAAATGGTTCAACCCTAAAAAGGCCGCCAAAGACACCCCCGAAGACCAGTTCGCCTGGGCCATGGGTTTTTACAACCAGCGCAACTGGGACCGGGCGATCGAGGAGTTCGAAAAAGTTCCCGATAATTTTTCCAATTCGCATCTTGCCGCAGAGGCCGTCTATTTCGTGGGAATGTCCTGGGAAGAAAGACAGGACCTGGCGAAGGCCGCTGACGCTTACCAGAAACTGATCGACCGCTATCCCTACAGCGATCGCATCAAGGACGCCATCAAAAAGGAGTTCGAGATCGCCAACGAATTTGCCTCAGGCACCAAAATGAAACTCTGGGGCATTCCGGCCCTTTCCGGGCAGGAGAAGGCCATTGAGCTTTATCAGCACATCGTAAAGAACGCGCCCTTCGGGTCTTATGGCGCGGATGCCCAATTCGCCATCGGAGAAGTTTATAAAAAACAAGGGGGCTTCGAGGAGGCGCAAAAGGCCTATCAGGCGGTGGTCGACAATTACCCGTCGTCGGAGCTGGTGACCAAGGCGCGCTATCATATCGCAACCGTCTCGATGGAGGCTTCGAAGAATGCCCAGTACAGCGAACAGTCGGCCCAGCAAGCCATTGAACAGTTCGAGGGTTTTAAGGTAAATCATCCCACCGATCCGCAGACGGTCGAGGCAGAGGAATCGATCCGGGTCCTTCGCGCCAAAAAGGCGATGACCCAGTTCGAAACGGGATTCTTTTATGAGAAGCGCAAAAAAATTGCCAGCGCCAAGGTCTATTACCAGGAGATCCTCTCAAAATACCCCGAGACCCCGGCAGCCGCCGAAGCCCGGAAAAGGATCGGGGGGATCCTCGAGGAGGAAAGCGGCACCAAGAAAACCTCCAAACCCTGGTACAAAATATGGTGAAGAAGTTCGCCACTTTTTTTCTGGGGTTTCTTTTTCTCCAGCTTTGCGGTTGCGGTTACAGCAACCGGTCACTTTTGCCCTCCGATATCAAGAGCCTCCATGTCACGCCGGTCAAGAACACGATCGATCTCTCGGGGGAGATCGGCGATAAAAAACGCTTCAGGGTCACCCGTCCCGGTCTTGAAGTCGACCTCACGAATGCGATCATCAATCGTTTCATTTTTGACGGTACGCTGAAAGTCGCAGGTCCTGAAGCGGCGGATGCCATTCTTGAGACCAAGCTCGTTGATTACCGGAGAGACGCTCTTCGTTACACAGAAGGCGACGACATCCAGGAATACCGTCTGAGCGTCCTTCTGGAAGCCGTTCTTTATCGCGCAAGGGACCATAAAGTTCTTTGGCGCGAGGGCATCACGGGGGACGCGAGTTTTTTGCTTTCCGGCAGCCTCGCGACGAGTGAAGATGAAGCGGTCGTCAAGGCCGTTGAAGACGCCGCCCGCCGCGTCGTCGAAAAAACCATCGAGCTATGGTAACGGCGGGGCCCTCTCTTTACCTTCTCGTCGGCAAAGACAGGTTTCTGAAACGGGAGTTCATCGAAGGACTCCGCGCCAAACTCTATCCTAAAGGTTCTGATCCCGCCTCAAATTTTCAAGAGATCCAAGCCGGAGAAACGCCGCTGGCCGAAATGCTCGATCTTTTAAGGACAGCTCCTTTTTTAGCCGAAAAGCGAATGGCCGTTCTTTGGGAGGTCGAAGCTCTCTCCGAAGAGGACCGGACGGATCTCTTGCCTAAACTCCGGAGTCTGCCCGGCACGTCCGTGGTGGTGCTCGTCGCCGAGGAAGGGACTCCTAAAAAGAACGCATTCCTGAGAGAGTTATCACTGAGTGTCAGCCTTGTTTCCTGCTATCTGCCGAAAGAGGACAAACTGCCTTCGTGGATCTGCGCGCAGGCGGAGAAAAAAGGACTGAAGATCTCGGGAGAGATCGCCTTCTTCTTAGCCGAGCGACTGGGCGAGGACGCGGCCGCGATCAACCGTGGCATCGAGCAGATCAGTTTGATGATCAGTCCCAGAAATTCAGCGGAGATGGAAGAAGTCGCCGCGCTGTTCGGCCGGCCGCTGAAACAGAGCGCTTTCGAGCTCGTCGACGTCCTGTTGAAAAAGAACGCGGCATCCGCGCTGCGTTCGTTCGAGACACTTTTTGAGGAAGGCACCGATGCGCTCGAGATCCTGCCGCTTTTGGCGAGCCAGATCGATCGTCTGCGCAGGACCCGCTTTCTCCTAGGCGCGGGATTGACCGAAAATGAGATCGCCGGGCGGCTTAAGATCCACCCCTTTTATCTGAAGGACACTTTGAGACAGGCGGCGCTGTTGTCTGAGACAAGAGCGAGGAATTTTTTGATAAGACTCGCATCCTGCGAAGAAGAGATCAAAACAGGCCGCGCAAATCAGCGGCCTGCTTTTGAATTTTTTGTGGCGGAAGCCTGCGTTTAGAGTCTACTGAAGTGAATTGATCTTCCGGCTGAACCGGGATTTGCGGCGGGAAGCCTTGTTCTTATGAAGGATCCCTTTTTTCACGGCTTTATCGAGTTTGGAGAAATAGATCCTCGAGGTCTTGACCGCTTCGTCTTTTTTCTTGGAAGCGAGAGCGGTCATTAAGGCTCGCGCGGTGGTCTTAAGCTCCGAGAACGTGCGGACATTGTTCTCGTGGCGCTTCTTGTCGACGCGGATCTTCTTGATGGACGATCTACGATGTGCCATAAACCCCTTTCGTTTTGTAAGGGCGCATTCTACAGAAAATAACATTTCATGTCAACTCATAGGGCTTTAGCGAGATCCGTTCGGACATTGGGAGGCTTCACGGCTGTCAGCCGGGTGTTGGGCTTTGTCCGGGACGTCGTGATCGCCGCCGCTTTCGGCACCGGTGTCGCCGCGGAGGCGTTCGTCGTGAGTTTCAAGATCCCGAACCTTCTTCGGGACCTCGTGGGAGAAGGTGCGACCAATTCCGCTTTTGTCCCCGTGCTGACGGAGTGCCGCGAAAAACGAAAAGAGGAGTTCTGGGGTCTCGTGTCGGCGCTCTTTCTGTCGATGGCGGCGATCCTCTTCATGCTCTCGGTCCTGGGGATCCTTTTCGCGCCGCAGGTGGTCTCATGGATCGCGCCGGGATTTCTCAACTCGCAGGACCCTGAAAAATTTCCCTTGGCTGTGCGCCTGACCCGGGTGATCTTTCCGTATATTTTTCTCATCGGGCTCTCGGCGCTGGCGATGGGGGTCCTGAATTCTCTCGGGGAATTCACCAGCTCCGCGTTCGGGCCTATCCTTCTGAACATTTCGATGATCATCGCCGGGTTTGCTTTCGAACCCGTTTACGGGCCGATGGCGTTGGTGGCCGGCGTTCTTGTCGGAGGCATCCTTCAGCTTGGCTGTCAGGTGCCGGCGCTTTTCAGGAGAGGGTTCAATTTCGCTCCGCCCGCCTTCGGCCACGGATCGCTTAAAAAGATCGGGCAGCTGCTCATACCGCGCGCGATGGGCTCGGCGCTTTACCAGATCAACGTGTTCGTGGACTCCATCCTCGCCTCCTTCGAAAGTGTCATCGGGCCGGGAGGTCAGTCGGCGCTTTATTATTCGAACCGGCTCTTTCAGCTTCCGTTGGCGATCTTCGGGATCTCGCTGGCCCAGGCGCTTCTTCCGACTTTCTCGACCCAGGCCGCCCAGAGGGATTCGGAAGGCTTCAAGAGAACATTTTCGCTTTCCGTGAGGACTCTGACGGCGATCGTTCTGCCGGCCTCGATCGGCCTGATCGTCCTGGCGGAGCCGATCATCCGGATCATCTTCGAGCGGGGGCGTTTCAATGCGGCTTCGACTCAGGCCACGACCCCCGCGCTTTTTTACTATGCTTTTGGGCTTTTGTCCTGCTGTCTCATCAAGATCCTCGCCAATGCTTTTTACGCCATGCACGACACGCGCACACCTGTCAAGGCGATGGCTTTTTCGGTCGTCTTGAACGTGGCGCTCTGTCTCGCGTTCATGGGGCCGCTTAAAGTAGGAGGGCTGACGCTTGCCTCCAGCATTTCGGCAACGATGAACGCCGGCATCCTTTATTATTGGTTGAGAAAAAAAATGGGACGGCCCGATGAAGGGGAGATGCTCCAAGTATTTTTTAAAGCGCTCGGGGCTTCGTGCCTCATGGGCGCCTTCGCCGGCGCGTATAATTTCTGGGTGCTTTCGCCGAACCGCGGCGCGTCGACGCTCTTTCAAGCGCTTGGCTTGGCCGCGGGTATCGGGCTCAGCGTTCTTTTGTATCTCGGTCTCGCTCTCGCGTTTAAAATGAAAGAAGTCCGGAAGATATTTCCTTGATCAGTTCGTCATGAAACAGATCCCTCAAATCCTCAAAGAAAGAATCCTCTCGCTTCCGGTCACGTCCGGCGTTTATCTTTTTTTGAATCGAGAAGGCGCCGTACTCTATATCGGCAAGGCGCGTTCCATCAAAAAAAGGGTGGGAGGCCATTTCCGGTCCTTCGGCGAGAGCTTTTCCAAGGAAGGAAAGATGCTGGCAGATGTGAGCCGGATCGATTTCATCGAGACTTCGACGGAGGCGGAAGCGCTGCTTCTCGAGTCCAGCCTCGTGAAGGAAAATCTTCCGAAGTACAACCAGGAGCTTAAGGACGACAAAAGCTATCCCTATCTCAAGGTCACCGGCGAAGAGTACCCGCGTCTACTCATCACCCGGAAGCGGAGGTCCGACGGCTCCAAGTATTTTGGTCCTTACACCGACGCCCGTCTTTTGAGGGAGGCGGTCAAGATGCTCCGCCGTGAGTTCCCGCTCCGCACCTGCAAAAAGTTCCCGAAAAAGGTCTGTCTCATGTACCACCTGGGCCTTTGCGGGGGACCCTGCGAGGAAAAACAGTCTAAAGCCGAGTACTTGGCCACAGCCAAAGAGCTCGGGGCTTTTTTAGAAGGCCGCCGCTCGGCGCTCGTGAAGGCGCTTTCACGGAGGATGAAGGAGCATTCCAAAAAACAGGAGTTCGAGACGGCCAAGATCCTCTACGACCAGATCCGCGCGCTCTCGATGATCCCTTCGGGCTCGGCGCAGAAGAAAGCCCCCGCGGATGTTCTTTCGATGACGAAGAATATTTTTTGTCTTTCGAGAGTACCCTCAAGGATAGAAGGTTTCGACATTTCCAACATGGCGGGCAAGCAGTCGGTGGGCTCGATGGTCGTTTTTATCGACGCGTGTCCGGCAAGGTCCGAGTACCGGCGCTTCAGGATCAAAACGGTGGAAGGGATCGACGACTACCGGATGATGAAGGAGGTCCTCACGCGCCGCTACGCGGGAAGCCTGAGTCTTAGGACCCCTCTGCCGGATCTGGTCCTCATCGACGGGGGGAAGGGGCACCTGAGCGCGGCGAAAGAAGCGCTGGATGCGCTTGGGCTGGCGGAACTTCCCGTCGTCTCTATCGCCAAGCAACACGAGCATCTTTTTCGACCGGAGCGGCAGACACCGATCATTTTGCCGCAGGACTCGCCCGTGCTTCACCTTTTGCAGCACTTAAGGGACGAAGCGCACCGCTTCGCCATTCAATACCATCGACGTCTGCGGAAGAAAAAATTCAGCGCTTTATCTTGAATTCAGGATCTGATGGATCCTGAACCACTGGTCGATCTGCGGGTCTTCGATCTTTTCGAAAGAATCGATGTAGGCGTGCCACTCTTTTTCCAGCTCCCTCAAGTCCTTCCCGACGCTTTCGGTCAGCCAAAGGAGATCATCGAAATCCTTGGGTTCGGACCGTGACATTTTTTGGAGATAGTTTAAAAAACCTTTGGGATATTTTTTCATCAGAAAGTCCACAAAGCTCCAGCTTTGCGCGTAAGCCGCCAGCGCTACTTTGGTCGAGACTCCGGGAAAGCTGCCCATGCGGTAGTTGGTCAGGTTCTCAAGAGGCCACAGCTCGTTCTGCCGTCGAGTCTCTTGTAATGCATAGAGCCTCTCGGCGTTCTGGCGGCCCACGCCGGTGGTGGCCATGAATTCCGCTGTGCCTTCCACAAACCAGGAATTTGCGGCGTTGATCTGAAGCTCCGCGTCCTCGTTCTCGCGCTTTTTAGCCCGGAGTAGCTCAAGGATCAGCTCTTTTTTCTTTTCAAGGTCCTGGGTCTCCAGAAGCTCCCGCTTTTTTTTGATCCTCTCAGGATCAGGCTCGGTCATCCCGGAGACGACGATCGTTTGCAGGCCCCAATCGTGGAAGAATTCATGGGTGATCTCATGACGGAGCGTGGTCAGCGTGACGTCGGAGAACGTCCCGGTCATGTAGGTGATGGCGCTTTGGATGCGGTTCTTGACCTCCTGCGCTTCGCCTTCAATGATCCCGTGGTAATATTGATCCACTTGCCCTTTAAGACCGCCGGCGTAACTGTCCACAGCCTCGCGCTGGTCCAGCACGACCTGATAAAGGATCTCGGTAAGCTGATCGCCTCCGTAGTTCACCAAGAAAAGAGTTTTTTCTTTCGGGCTGAAGTACCCGGGGCAAAGCCATGCCGGGACGCCGTCCGTGGCGGCGTACTCGTAATAATCCGTCAGACGATCAAAAACGACTACGAAATGTTGAATTTGCGGCTGTCGGTCTTTCAAAATTTCAAAAAAGTTAAAATAGATCTGCTGCATCTGGTCCTGGATCGCATTTTTTATGGTCTTGAGGGAGGAGCCTTCGGAGTCCGTGAAAAGGGTCACGAGGCCGAGCCGGTGGACCCGCATTTTTGGAAAGAGCTCCCTCAGTCTTTTTTCTATCTTGGCGCTCTCTTCGTTCGTGACGGCCTGAAATAGAAGGGACTCGATCTTATCTTTCTGAAAGTCCATTTCAACGGCGCCGCCCTCTTTGATGAGCTTTCTTATGGTGACCTGGGTCTCTTCGACTTTGACGATCTTTCCGTCGACCGCCAGGCCGTTGGTCCGCATCAGGACGGGGTTGTTCTGGTACGGCCATTTTTGGGAGGTGTTCGTATCGGCCAGGATGATCCCGTCGCCGGGCGTATCTTCCGAGGGTCTTTCGATGCGCTCGACCTCGCTTCTTTGAAGATAAACGTCCAACCCCTGCCAGCGGACCGTAACGGACCGCGGATCTTCGCGCAGGACTTTGCAGCGCATGGCGTTCCCGTTCTTAAGATAGACCATCGACTCCGAGGTCTTCGTATCCTCGTCAGACGCAGAAACAGCGTTCGAGAACGCCAGGATCATTAGGAAGAGCGTTAAGAATCGCGTGATTTTTCGCATGGATCTCTTTAAGTTCAAATGTTATCACATTGCCCCTAGGCAGGGGAAATGGATTGTGTTATGATGCGACGAAAAGGGCGGGAAATTTGGATAGAAAAGAATTGAATCTCAGTCTCGAAAAGTCACTCGACAAGCTTCAAAGCTTGGGGAGGTATCTTTGATGCGGACTCCCTCCGGCGCCGCATCGAGAGCCTCGAGAAAGAAATAGCCGACCCCTCTTTTTGGTCCAATCCCGATAATAAAAATCCCGTGATGAAAGAATTGAAGGAACTGAAAGGCCAGATCGAAACACTCACGCTTCTGGAGAAAGAGCGCGAAGAGCTGGCGGGACTTCTCGTCATCACCGATGATAAGGACGCCGAGTCTCTCAAGCATCTCGAAAGCGAATCGAAGGCTCTCGAAAAAAAGATCGACCTTCTTGAATTCCAAAAGCTCCTGAGCGGTCCCAATGACAAAAATAGCGCCATCCTCGCCATCAATGCGGGCGCCGGAGGCACCGAGTCCTGCGACTGGGTGTCGATGCTGCTAAGGATGTACAGCCGTTGGTCACAGGACCGCGGCTACGGCGTCCAGATCATCGATATTCTTCCCGGCGAAGAGGCGGGAGTGAAGAACGTGACGCTCCTCATCGAGGGCCGGTACGCTTACGGTTATCTCAAGACCGAAAATGGCGTGCACCGTCTCGTCCGCATCTCGCCCTTTGATTCCAACAAGCGCCGACACACGTCGTTCGCGTCCGTCGAAGTCATCCCTGAAGTCGAGGACGACATCAAGATCGACGTAAAGGCCGAGGAGATCCGTGTCGATGTCTTCCGATCCGGCGGCAAGGGAGGGCAGGGGGTCAACACCACGGACTCGGCCGTGCGGATCACGCATATTCCAAGCGGTCTCGTCGTGCAGTGCCAGAATGAGAGGTCCCAGATCAAAAACCGCGCGACGGCGATGAAGGTTTTGAAAAGCAGGCTCTACGAACTTGAGATGGGTAAACGCATGGAAGCGCAGCAAAAAAGCTACGGCCAGAAGCAGGAGATCGCCTGGGGCAGTCAGATCCGGTCCTACGTGCTTCATCCTTACACCCTGGTGAAGGATCACCGCACGGGCCACGAAACGGGGGATGCCGGCGGCGTCTTGGACGGAAGTCTGACGCCGTTCTTGGAATCTTCTCTCAGAAATTCTTTGGGGAAAAATTCATGATCGGTTGGATCCTAAGAAAGGTCATCGGTTCGCAGAACGACCGTCTTTTGAGGCGCATCGCGCCGACGGTGCTAAAAATAAATTCGTTTGAAGCCGAGATCTCCAAACTTTCCGACGACGATCTGAGATCGAAGACCGGAGCTTTCCGCGAGCGCCTCAAAAAAGGCGAAGCGCTTGACGCGATCCTGCCCGAAGCTTTCGCCGTGGTGCGCGAAGCATCTAAGCGCGTGCTCAAGATGCGTCACTTCGACGTTCAGCTTGTCGGCGGTATCGTGCTTCATCAGGGCAAGATCGCCGAAATGGCGACCGGCGAAGGAAAGACTCTGGTCGCCACGCTCCCGGTCTACCTGAACGCGCTGACCGGCAAGGGCGTCCACGTGATCACCGTCAATGATTATCTCGCCAAAAGAGACCGCGAGTGGATGGGACCGGTGTACGAATTTCTGGGCCTTTCGATCGGCGTCATCCAGCACGGATCGACTCCGGCGGACCGACAGATCGCTTACGCCTCCGACATCACTTACGGAACCAATAACGAATTCGGCTTCGATTTCCTACGAGACAACATGGTCCGCTCGCTCGGCCAGCGAGTGCAGAAAAATCTGAACTACGCCATCGTCGATGAGGTCGACAGCATCCTGGTCGACGAGGCGCGCACGCCGCTGATCATCTCCGGCCCGAGCGAGGAGTCGACGGACAAGTACTACCATATCGACAAGATCATGCCTTCCATGGTGAAGGAAGAGGACTACCAGGTCGAGGAAAAGACCCGGACGGTGGCGCTGACGGATAAAGGCGTCAAAAAATCCGAAACGGCGCTCGGCGTTGAAAATCTTTACGACCCCTCGAACGTCGAGCTCGTCCATCATGTGAATCAGGCGCTTCGCGCCCACACGCTTTTTAAGCGCGATGTCGATTATGTGGTCAAAGACGACGAGGTCCTCATCGTCGATGAGTTCACGGGCCGTCTCATGCCGGGACGCCGCTATTCCGACGGCCTCCACCAGGCGCTCGAGGCCAAAGAGCACGTCAAAGTCGAAGAAGAGAACCAGACGCTCGCGACCGTCACTTTCCAGAATTATTTCCGTATCTATTCGAAGCTTGCCGGGATGACGGGCACGGCCCAGACGGAAGCCCAGGAATTCCACGAGATCTATAAGCTCGACGTGGCGGTGATCCCGTCCAACCGTCCGATGAACCGCAAAAATCACGCAGATCGGGTGTATCGCACCGAAAAGGAAAAGTTCAACGCCGTGATCGGCGAGATCATCGAACTTCATAAAGCCGGCCAGCCTGTCCTGGTAGGCACAGTTTCCATCGAGAAATCCGAGGTCTTGAGCTCCATGCTCCGCCGCGCCAACGTGCTCCACAATGTTCTGAACGCCAAGTACCACGAAATGGAAGCCGAGATCATCAAGCAGGCAGGCCAAAAAAGTACGGTGACCATCGCGACCAACATGGCCGGCCGCGGCACCGACATCGTGCTCGGTCCCGGAGTGACGGAGCTCGGAGGACTGCACGTCCTCGGCACGGAGCGCCATGAGGCGCGGCGCATCGACAATCAGCTGCGCGGACGCTCCGGGCGCCAGGGAGATCCCGGCTCCTCACGATTCTACCTTTCGCTCGAGGATGATCTGATGAGGATCTTCGGCTCCGAACGTATTTCAGGTCTCATGCAGAAAATGGGGATGGAGGAAGGGCAGGAGATCGAACATCCGCTCATCAACAGCGCCATTGAGACCGCCCAGAAGCGAGTGGAAGGCCGCAACTTCGAGATCCGCAAACACCTTCTGGACTACGACAACGTGATGAACCGTCAGCGCGAGGTCATTTACGCCGAGCGCCGCAAGGTGCTCGAGGGGGAGGATCTTCGCGAGCACTATTTCGGGATGATCGAGGAAGTGATGGACGAGCTCACGGCCGGTTATTCGCAGAACGAGGAAGAATCTTTCAAACTTCTGAAAGAGTCCGTGCGGAAGATCTTCCCGGTCTCTCTTCATGGTCTGGAGACGGCGATCTCGTCGCCCGAGGAATTGAACGAGACCCTGATCGCCAAAGCCAAAGCCGCCTACGAGGAAAAAGAAAAAGAGATCGGACCGGAATTCATGAGGACCCTCGAACGGATGATCCTTTTGGACGTGGTGGATTCGAAGTGGAAAGACCATTTGCGCAGCATGGACAACTTGAGGGAGGGGATCGGCCTCCGCGCGTACGGCCAGAAGGATCCTCTTGTGGAATACAAGCACGAGGCTTACGTGGCCTTTCAGGAAATGATCCAAACCATCAAGGAAGACGCCATCGCTTTTATTTTCAGAGTGCAGCCCTCCCTCGACGCGGCTCGGGACAAGGCACCTGTCATCAGAAAGACCGCGCCGCTTCAGTTCCTTCACCCGGAGGCGGATTCGGCGCTTAAGAACCCTCAAAGGAACGTTCCTTTTCTCGAAGAGCCAGAGACTCCTCAAACTCTTCATTCCAATCACCAACCGCAGGCTGCTACGCCCAGCCATTCGGATAAGGTCGGCCGTAACGATCCCTGTCCGTGCGGAAGCGGGAAAAAGTACAAAAAGTGTCATGGCGCTTAATGAAGCCGCTAAAGGAATACCTCTTCATCACCGTTTCGGTGGTCCTTCTGGTCTTGCCCTATCATTTCGCGGAGCTATGGCCGCTCGCTTTTTTCGCGTTTGTTCCTTATTTTTTAGCAGTCTCGGGTAAATCTCCTTCCGAAGCGTTTAAATCCTCGTATTTGCTCGGGTTTCTTGTTTCTGCCGGCATCGGTTACTGGCTCGCGCTCGTCAATGAGTTCGGCTTTATTTTCTTGGTGGTGTATCTCGCGCTTTATTTCGGCGTTTTCGGATATCTGACCGCCGCTTTCATCGCCTCACGTGATCTAAAAGGCATCGTGTACGCGTCGGCACTCTGGGTCGCGCTTGAGTACGTAAGGGGATGGCTCTTCGGTGGCTTGCCGTGGGCGATCCTATCGTATAGTCAGTGGAAGAACGTTTATTTCATCCAAGCCGCGGACTGGGTCGGCGCCTTCGGCGTTTCTTATCTCGTCATGCTGATCAACCTTTCTCTTTTTCGGCTCTTGGTCTCAAAGAAACGCGCGCGTGTCGCGATGCTTTTACTCGCGGGGATCCTTCTTCCTTATCTTTACGGCGCGATGACTCTTCAAAGAATGGATGCAGCTGCCGCCCGTCCCGGAACGCCGCAGGAGCGGCGCCTGCGGGTCTCCGTCGTGCAGGGCAACATCCCCCAGGACCAGAAATGGAATGCGAAGATCAAAAGCATCATTTTCGAGAAGTACAAACGCCTGACCTTCATGGCTGCGATCGAAAAAGCGGACCTCATCGTCTGGCCCGAAACATCTTTTCCGGGCTACTTGGAAGATGAGCCTCTCATGGCCGCGAGGCTCCGAAGCATGATACGTCAGTCCAAGGCGGATGTCCTTGTCGGCGCGCCCACCATGGGTAATCTCGATGAAGGTCTCAAGTTCTTTAATAGCGCTGTCTTGTACGGCGCAGGCGGGGAAGAGAAAAAAAGGTACCATAAGTCGCATCTGGTCCCGTTCGGAGAGTATATCCCGTTCGAGCCGCTCTTTGGGATCTTAAGGGAGTTTGTGGAGATCGGGCACTTCTCGGCGGGCGAAGAGAGGACTATTTTTATCGCGGAGTCCCATCACGAGCCGAGTCCCGTCAAGGCCCGCTTTGCGACGCTGATCTGCTTCGAGGATATTTTCCCGGCGCTCGTCAGAGATTTTTCAGATCAGGGAGTCGATTTTCTCGTCAATATCACCAATGACGCCTGGTTCGGCAAGACCGCCGCGCCTTATCAGCACGCCGCGGCATCGGTATTCCGAGCGGTAGAAAACCGACTGCCCATGATCCGCGCGGCCAACACAGGACTTTCGTGCGTGATATCGCCCGAAGGCAGGGTGCTTGCAACGGTTCGAGACCGGGGAGAGGAGATCTTTGTCACTGGGCAGACGTCCTACGAGCTTCTTCTAAGAAAAAATCAAAGTTTTTATACTCGCTTCGGCGACCTTTTCTTTATTTTCACCCTTCTTCTTTGCTATTTGGCTTATCGGGAGCGTAAAAAGCAGGCAGGGTATGCTCAGCTTTAGTCAACTATTCCCCTTCGTAAGGGGTGGATTGAAAAATAAATTTTTTTAAAAAGTAATTTAGATTCATTTCTAGTTAGAATTTATTAAAATTTAATAAAGCGTTCTTTCAAGCTTCTCTTGAAAAGAAAGAAGAGCCAGTGTAGACTCTCCGCAACCTTTTACTTTTAGTCAGTTTTATTGCAAATTTCAAAAGCCTTATAAAAAGGAAAGTCGGATGAAAAAATACGGTCGCTCGCTCCGAATCGTCTCTTTGATCGTCATTCACTCCTTTCTCCTAGAACAACTTTCCTTCGCCGCGCCCGCGATCCCTTCCAAACTCGACCTCTTCGCCAAACCCAACGTCGATCTCGGCATTCCCGCGTCGGTCGCCACGATCGAGGACGCCTGGTTCGCAAGCGCTCCCAAGGGCAAGACCGTTTATCTTATCCAAGACGCCCACACGAATTTCTCCGGCCAGCTGAACGTCGCAAAGGCACTTGATCTCCTCATCAAGGAAAAAACAAAATACGTCTTCCTCGAAGCCGGCTCAGGGGATGAATCGCTTTCGTTCCTTCGCAAGTACGCGGATCTTAAAGATCGCCAGCGCCTCTCGGAGTGTTTTCTCAGGCAGGCCAGGCTGCAGGGCAGCGAATATTTTGATCTGACCTCCGACCGCGAATTCGTCCTGTGGGGCGTGGAAGCCCTGCCTCTATACGCCAAGTCCGTCGAAGCCTACCGACAGGTCGTCAAAGATCGTGAGAAATTCCAGACATACCTCAACAAGATCCAGACTGCGATAGAAGCGCTAAAGCCGATGATCTACGATCCAGCGCTTCTTTCATTCGACGGCGACACCCGTCGCTTCAGGAAAGAAGAGCTCTCGCTCACCGATTACTTTGAAGTTCTCACCACTCAAGCCCAGATCTATGAGATCCCTCTAAAGAATTATCCGCACCTGTCCAAACTCCGGGATCTCAAAGCAGAAGAAAATAAGATCGACTTTAAAAAAGCCTCCGAAGAACAGGTCAAAGCCGTCGAAGCTCTCCCCGAAGCGGCCCAGAAAGAGCTCTTGGATCTAGCCGAGAAAGAAAAGAAACCTTTTAAACTCTCAGGCAACGACCACAAAGAAGACAAAGCCTTTTACACGCTCCTTGAAGAGAAGCTAAAAGGCCAGAAGTTCCCCGAGCTCTCCAAATACTTCGCTTACTTAAAGGAAGCCAAGAGCCTGGATCCCGCCAAACTCATTGAAGAACAAAAGGCCCTTGAAACCGAGATCTTCCAGGCCCTTGCTCAAAGACCCGATGAGCTGAACCTTGTCTGGTCTTCGAAGCGTCTCGAGATCCTTAAGAAACTCTTAGGTCTCACCCTGACCCCCGACGAATGGGAGACCTACGAAAAAGACCGTCGCTCTTTCGACATCAAGACCATGACCGGTTTCCTTAATAAGAAGATCATGGACCTCCACAGCCACTACGACCGGGCCGTGTTCCTTGAAGAGGGATATGAAGGCACTATTCAGCGGGCAGACGAGTTCTACGGTCTCACCTACAGCCGCGACCAAAAGTTCGTTGAGAACACCTTAAAGAAGATGGACCAAGAGAACCAAACCCACGCCGTCCTCATCACCGGCGGCTTCCACAGCCCGAACCTCAAATATCTTTTGAAACAAAAGAACGTCTCCTTCGTCAACATCACCCCCCAAGTCTTCCAGGAGACCGACCAGGCTAGATACGAGCAGATTCTCATGGGTCAGATGGACAAGCTGAAAAAAGCCAGCGCATCCATCGAAACCATCCCAGCGTTCGCCACCAATTTCATGTCCGCCAATACCGCTAATGCTCTGCGCATCGACGACGTCTTGGTTGCCGCCCAAGGCCTGTCCACAGTCTCGCTGGGACTAAAACTCGCATTGACTCAGGAAGCCACGTCGGCATATGAGAAGAAGCTGATCAGATACGCCGCAGAGCTTAAGAGTGGTGATCATTCTGTCATTTCGAGCGACCCCGCCAGATGGCGGGGGAATCGAGAAATCTCCGCTCCTTCTAAAACAATCACCGCCGCGCGGTTGGCAAATTCTGCAAAAGTTGAGATCGATGGGCTTGAGATCACGGCAACGACGGTTACAATTGCCGGGCGCGAAAGTGTGCGTGTTCAATGGCCCTTGATTGAGCTAGCGCTAGGTGAATCCCCCGATGCCATTCGTTGGGTGGGTCGGGTCGAGCCCGGCAACATTGTTGGCAGAACTCCGGAGTCGATAAAATCTTTGCTAGAGACGTTAAAACACCGCACTGGTTTTAGTTTTCATGTCAAAGTTTTAACACAGGGCAAAATTCGGATATATCAAGGTGAGTCTGGCGCGCCTTTTTACGAATTTCAATGGGGTGACGCTGATGGTTTGATCAGAGCCTTGGCCGGGTTATTTAATGGGAAGCTCTCAAAGCCAGTTAAGAATTCTGGCGCGCGGTTGGCGAGTCTTCGTTTGGTGGATGACCGTGTTTATGAAGTGGTAGGAAAAAAAGGCTCCATAAAAGTTGCTGATCTTTTTAATAGGCTTAATCGCCGTGTGGGAAGCAGCGACCCTCGTATCAGCAGCCTTACGATTGCCATCCCTAACGGTGAGAAACTGAATGTCAGTCAAAAAAACATTGGGACTTATGGTCGGGATCGGCTTCCTGTTGGAACGAAGATCCGTATAAATTTTACCTATCTGAAGATGGAGAGTATCAGTCCGAACGGGCGGGGTCTGCTGGATAGGATCCGTTATGACGCCCAATTGCATCGCGCGGCGAAAGAGGGCACTTTGACCCCGGATCTTTACACGAGTCATTTTCAAGGAAGAAATGGAACGGTTTACAAAGCCATGGGTTATTTCTATGAGCTCAAGGAAGCCGGAGTCTTGAATAAAACCGATAGCGGAACATGGCAATACACCAAAGCTTACCTGCAATCTCCCGCCGCCGCGCGGTTGGCGGTGAGCGTTGCGGATCCTCCGGCTGTATTTGAGCCCAGCGGCGTAATTGATCTTGGGGGGAATGTCGATTACTTTATCAAGGATTCAAAAAGCGTCATCCCTAAATTACTTGGATTTGGACACCATTATTTATTGCCTTTCGTCGATAATTTTTATAATGCCGGTCTAAACGCGGCGGATGCCACAGAGGCTTTGAGAGTGCCCCTAGTGGCCATAGGAGCTGACTTTAATCAGCAGAAGATCGCCGCGGTAACGATGATGTCTTATTTTCTATATTCTGAGCCTTCCTTTTCTGAAAAACAATTTTTCTCCAAGCTAAATCGCAGGGTTCCTCGCGATGACAAATTTCTTACGCTGTTTTCATTCTCACTTAGCGCGATCGCTCTCCTCATTAAATCCAAACAATCGACCACTTTTACATTTGCCGAGCTCGAAGCGGAGTTTGAGTCTGTTTTGAAAGATAAGGGTCCGAGTGTGCGGAGGATGGCCTTAGAGGCCGGCAAACGCGATCTTCTTTTGGCTACTTTGTCCCTCGTCGGAAATATTCGGTTCAGCAGCCTAGAGCGCCCCGCCGCGCGGTTGTCAGAATTTGAGCCAGCTCTTGAGCGGCATTCTTTGACGGCAAAAGCCCGAGAGGGTGGTAATAGAATTGAGGTCGGTCGTAAGGATGGCGGGCCTTTGCTGCCTCTGGATGTGGAGGCTATTCTCACTGATATTTTTGTAAATTTTGACCTATCCATTCCAGCCGCTGACCAGCCAAATATGGTCGGCCAAAAATATGTCCTGATCGTCGACCGATCAGGCGATATTCACGCAGCTTTGCTTAAAAAACAGTCTCTCGAGCGTGGGGCTGCTACGTCGCAGGACTTTCATGAGGGTCAAGTAGCGGGCGCATACGCCGGCGCGCGTTTGACGTTTGACGAGTCCTACGAGAGCCTTACTTTTATGCCCGCCCGCTCTTTTTCGTTGTTGCATGCCTACCAAACTTTGGACGAGAGAGTGATCGAAATTAGGGCCCTCGGACTGAACGGCTCTTTTACATTTGCAAACGAAATTGCCGCTTTTGAGCGGCAGCCCGACGGATCCTATCGTAAGGTCGATATGCCGACCGAAGTAGCCCGATGGATCGATTATCTACGCGAGAACACTAAAGAGGGTGATTCTTTGTATGTGTTTCAGGGGGGTTACGCCGATAAAGTAGGTACGAGATATATGATCTCAATACGGGGAAGGGGTCATGCTGACTTGACCCTAGAGATAAAGCAAGAGCCCGGGGTCATAACAGTTCACTCCGAAACAGAAGAACCGCTTTTTACCAGTAACACGCCTACACCTACAGCCGCGCGGTTGGCGGCTACTGTTGCGGAATACAAAGAATTCGTTGATTACGTCAAAGTACAAGTGATAGGGATCGATAATTACCCGATCTTGGCAGGGCTTCTCTCAAATTTTGAGACGGCTCGTCGAAGCGCGTCCGATCTGAGCCAAAGAGCCGAAGCTCCGTCAGTGGCTTATGTAGATGGGGCGTTGGATGTCGTTCATAATTCAGCGGTCGAGTTGGCTCAAGGCGTATTGACCGTTATCGTTACGCCCAGCGAAGCTGCCAAGGAACAAGTGTTTACCCGATATGGCGTTCCGGTATCTGAGAGAGAACGCCTGTTCTCAGCGGTGTTGGATGGATCTGCGCCCGCTGAATTTAAATTTTTAAATAGGAAAGGTTACGCCGAGCAGGCTACGCGGCAGACTCTCTATACTGATTTTGGCTGGCATCGCGATATGGCTCGATCGACAGCCGAAAGTAAAATTAAAACATTGGAAGCTAATGTTGCCTCTGAAATGAATGAACTGTTTGAGTCCATCGAAGAAATAACTCGAGGATTGAATGATAATTTACCTCTTTCTTTGTCGGCGGAGCCGGGACGTGATGCGGTCTTTGACGCGAGAGTCGCCGATGATCAGGCGCTTTTGGCGGGAGCGGTAAGGCTTGTGGAAACTGCCGGAGGTTTTCCGAGATCGCGTTTCGGAACCCCTGGTTTTAAGTACGAAGAGCTGGCTGATCTGGACAAGAAACTCAAAGCAGTTTATGAGGACTTGACGGAGCATGCCCTGGCCCGGCTGCAGTATCTCCTGGGCGCCGGTTTCAAAGCAGAAAACTATACGGAGCCTTTTTCAGCGGTCAGAGCGTATATCCGGCAAGTCCAAATAAATAGACGAGCTCTCGCGTCCAAGCTTGAAAGCGACGACGCAACTCAACCGCCCGCCGCGCGGTTGGCGGCGGGACCGGTGCAGCCTCCGGGGAAGATCGGGCTTTTGGTGGTTCAGGATAAGGCGGTGATGGCGGAAGAGATCGCGCTGAGAATTGTGGAAAAGGTTCGTCAAAAGCCGGGTGTCACGCTTGGGTTTGTCGCGGGCAGGACCATGGAAGCGGTTTTTGCGGAGATCTTAAGAATATTCGAAAAAGATCCCACCGTTGATTTTTCACAGGTAAGCTCGTTTAATTCCGACGAGTATCTGGGACTGGGTCGGTCGCATCCGAGGAGCTACCGTAATTTTATGGAACAAAAACTCTTTGAACCCCTGCGAAAGATCGATCCAAAGCGGGCTTTTCAGCCGAAGAACACACATTTTTTGAACGGTCTTGCCAAAGATCCCGAGGGAGAGATCCGGAGATTCCTTTCTAAGATCGATCAGCGGAAAGAAGGCATCGAGTTACAGGTGCTCGGAATAGACGCCGCCGGACATTATACCTTTTATCAACCGGCTGTTGATGTCGATAAGGATCTGGCAAGACAGCTTGATCGCGGACTTGACCAAACGGACGGTTCTTTCAGAAAGATCCGCGACTTGAATGAGTTTATTCTTGACGAAAGTTTTGATGAAAATGAACTTTCAAGCCAAATTTTAGAAATCCTTTCCATGCGTAAAACCGCAAGAGCAACTTTGGGCAAGAATGTGGATCTGGTCGACCGCCTGCGCGAAGTGCATGCGCAGCATTCACAAACCCCTTCGTCCACCACGGCCCTTCGTGACGAACTGAATAAGCTCGGAAAGAGACTGCACAGAGAATCAGAGACCACTTTCTACGTTCCTAATTTGACGCCTGAGCTTGCTCAGCGTTTAAAAAGGATCGTTCGGGGAAAGGGTTTGGGTAAAGTTTTGTTCAATGAAAAGAGTGAGTTTTTCACTCCGCGCGCTAGGGTGGTGAATTTATCCGTCCCCACTATTTTGAATAATTCGACATCCTTTGCTCAGTTGGGGGACGTTCCTTTAAGGGCCCTCACGCTGACGGAAACCGTGCAAGACGCCGGCGAGATCATTTTGGCCGCTTTTGGCGAGGATAAAGCGGACGCGATCCGTGACACGCTCGGGCAGCCGATCTCCCTTGACTATAACAGCTCCGTTCTTCAGAGACATTCCCGTACTGTTGTCATTGTGGATCAAGCCGCCGCGCATAAAATAGATCCCAACATTCGCGCCACAGCCAAGGCCAGGTACTGGCACATGATGCACGGGGAGCAGAATGCGTGGAGTCTGATCAGAACTCTTATCACCAGAACCGTCTACATCGGCGATCGGATCCAAGCAGCCCAGGAGCTGGCCAGTTTGGGAGAAAAGGCAGATCTTGCCGTACCCGCTCTGATACAGGTCCTCAAAACGCACCCAGACCCACGGCTTCAATCCGAGGTAGTTCTAGCGCTGGGGAGGATCGGAAAAGGAGCGTTTCCCAGTCTGCTCGAAGCGCTTCGAGATGAAAATGGGGACACACGTTTATCGGCGACGGAGGCGATTCGTTTGTGGGCTATCAATAATTCTTCCCGCGGGGGGAATATCGCGGCTATGAAACAGGACGTGGCTGCCGTGATCCCCGTGCTTCACGATCTGGCCGAGAGAGATCCTGTAGCGGAGGTTCAGATGAAAGCTTCCTTGACTCTCCGGCAGATCGGAGTCACGGCCCCGCCGGATATCCGAACGGAACGTTTCCCTTCTCAGTCGGCCATCGCCCGTTATCAGGCGACTACCAACCGCGCCAAGGACATGAAACTTGTCATCGGGCGGGACGTACGAGAGACCGGGATCATTCTGGCCGTTGAAATTATTAAAGGAATTCAAGAATGGCGGGAGCGGCTTGGTCCCGATGAAAATATCGTAATTCATTTTGCCACGGGCGATACTCCGTGGCTTGGCTATGTAAAATTAGCTGAGTTTTTGAGAACGTGGGACGAACCTTCCACCAAAGACGTGTTGATCAAGTATGGGGTGAGCCCGGCCAATACGGCCAAAGACAAAAGACCTGACATGAACCGGGTGACAGCGTTTCCGCTGGATTCGCTGTTTCCTCAGGCCAGGACCGATTACCATGCTTTCCCAAAGATCTTGAATGACATGTTCAAACAGCTCGGGATCCCCGAGAAGAATCAAATCTTTTTCTACGGCGACGCTATGGGTCAGGAGGATTTTGAAAAATTTATTTCCGATACAAAAAGAAACGGGCTTCTTCTGGACGCGGAGGGACGGATCACGGCCAGGCCGGGATCGATCCAACACCGCGTCCTTAAGGCCATGCAGCGTCACGCGCGGAACATGACCAAAAAGATCGAGTCTTTGGGGGGAGCCCATATCGTGATCGCGGGGGTGGGTCCTTCGTACGAAGGCCAAGGGCATGTCGCTTTTATGGAAAGCGGAACGTCGATCGACCGGAAGGCTTTTATCGGCCCCATCGCATACCATGTGGCCGCGGGCCAATCGAAAGAAAATGGCGGGATGGATCGTCTTCACAATAAAGATAAAAAACCGAGGTTCGGATTTATCACTTTTGGATGGCACGAGCTTCTCTATCGAAAGGGCACTCTGAACGATCGGTCCGATGCCGTCAAGGTCATCGCCATCGCCACGGGGGCTCCGAAGAGCGTCTCGGTCCAAAAGGCGCTCGAGACCGCGGATCCTCATCCGGACAAGCCGGTCACTCCGCTGACGGGGTTCCAAAAGAGCCGAGGGGTCTTCATTGTCGATACGACTGCCGGCAAGGATCTCCGTATTTTTCAAAGCCCTTGGGAGTTTGAAAGGGCCGCGCCCCTAGTGAACGGCGGTTCGGCAGACGCCTTGGAAACGGAGGAGCTGAAAAGGTTCTTTATCCGCCTCGCGAGAGATACCGGAAAGAAGATACGGGATCTGGTCCCGCGCGACGCGGTGCCCTCCTCTTTGAGCCCGGAGCTAAGGCGGATCGCGGAAGACAATCTCGCGGACATCTTATCTCATCGAACATGGCATGAATTACGGGATAGTGTCGCAACGGCGATAGAGGACGGGCTTGTGACCGCCGAGGAATTGGGCAAGAGTCTGAATTTAAAGCGCGGCGACAGGATCGTCTTGATCAGCCCTCATTTAGACGACGACTTCCTGGCCGGTCGTGATCTGATCAGAGCTTGGACAAAAGAATACAATGTCTCGTCCTATTACCTTACAAAAGGTTTCACGGCGGTTCATGATTCCTACGCGGCCGCCGCGCTCGAAACCCTCGGCCAATATTCACCCGAGTTCATTGATGAGGTCCGACGGATCTCGAATGGAACTCGTACCTTTGAACAATTTGAGGCAAAAGTGAAGAACAGGCAAGCCGCCTTGCTTGAGAAGCTCGTACAAACTTTAAGAGCGCAGTCCCTTCACCAGGGCCAGCCGGCCGATGATTACAGGTCGTGGACTTATATGAGCGAGGCCGAAAGAAAGATCCGCGCGAATCTTTTATTCTTGCAGTTGAATCTCCTGTCTTTAGAACGATTAGGGCGAAACTTCGCCGATCCCGCCGATCCCAAAGAAGAGAATGAGCAGAGAATTCACGAACAAATAGCCGCGATGAAAATTCGCTCCGGGGAGAGGCTTGAAAAAGCGCTTTTGGACACGCCGCGAAAAGTGGAGGCGCTTAGGGGTTTTGTCGTCGAGACATTTCGGAAGAAAGCCAGTTGGGGAAGCACGGATCTGGAGATCGCGCAGGAGATCAAAACTTCCCTGCGCGTCGTGGAAGCTCAAACCGCGCTCATAAGCCTCGGGGTGCAGGCGTCTCAAATTCACGATCCTTTGACCTCCACGTGGTATCAGCCGGGAGTCGTCAGAGGCACGGCGGAAGAAAAAGATATCAAGGCGCTTATGAATATTTTCCGGACGGAGAAGCCGGACCTTATCCTGGTGAATGGGGAGGGATTTCCTGATTATGGGGCTCACTCGACGACCGAGGCCTCCACGATCGCGGCCGTCCGCCGCCTGCTTGAAGAGCCCAAGTCGCCTGTCAGCGGGGTAAAAATTCTTCAATACGCAGGTGTTTGGGAAAGAATTCCGGTACAAGACGCTCAGCGGAGGGTGATCATTCCAGGCCTCGAAATGGCAGAATTCGACAGGGAATTTCGTAATCATTACCCTTCACAGGCTCCGGCTGCCGTGCCGGACTCAGGAGTGCCTGAGCCTAATTATTTTTCCGACGAGGTGAGAAATAACGCGCACAGGACCCGGGAAGAAACGGATCTGCTCGTGGATGTTCCCGCCAAGTACCGGCGCCTTTTTGATGACCCCGGAACGGGCATATTGAACTATAAACTGCTGGATATTCACGACAAAGCGGTTGTCGAGAACTTTGACCGTAGAGGCGCTGAGATGCAGAGGGTGAGGGCAGCCTTGAACAAGCTCAGAGAGGAAAGCCTTCACGGCCGCGTGCCGTCGACGGACGTTCTTTCGATGACGAAAGAATTGCAGGCCGCGCAAAAAAGCGGTCTTCCCTCGAGTTCCCTTCTGAACCAAAGCGAGAAGCTCTCAGTTTTGAGCAGGGCATTAAGCAGCCGCAAAAAATCTTCGGCCGCGATCCAGGCCACCACTCAGTACCTACTCGGAGGCGCGCGGTTGAGTGATTTGGCGGTGGTGGACTTTGATGGGCTCAAGATCACGGCGGAGAAAGAGAGCGGTCGCGTGGTTGTTGGGTGGCCTTCCATGGAGATCGCAAGGCACGCAAGCGGAGCCGCAAGATGGGGAGATTCGGTCGGGGGCAAAAGATTTCTTGTTCGCGATATTGACGAGATGGGGCGTGTGCTGGACGCCCTGTCCAAAGTCATCGTTCCGGGCATTCACTACACCTTGTCTGACGATAAGGACGGGAAGTTTCTTCCCGAGGCGACGATCCGTCTTTATGATTCAGCTCGTGCCCGCTTTTATGATTTCAGGTGGAATGACGTGCATGAGTTTGCCGCGGCGATCCAATGGGTCGTCACCGCAGAACCCGCTGAGCCGGTCAAAAATTCCACGATCACTCTCGGTTCTAATCGAGGCCTTAAGTTGAGCCTGGCCAATTCTGGCGGCAAAAGAGTCGAGGTGACCGTTTTTGGCGGTGATTCTAAATCGCTGCCGAGAACAGCGCTCACATTGCTGTCTTCAGCAGACGCTGTTCGCGGCGGGGAAATTACCACCATGGTCCAGTTACAAGCGGCCCTTAAGACACTGCTGGAGAGCTGGAAATTGCCGGTCGAAGTGACTCCATTCGAATATTCAATCCTGGATCCCAAGCATAATTTTGGAAAAGGGGAAGGCAAAACAAGGCACTTTTTTGTCAGGGCCGGCAACCGCGGCGTCATCTTGACCAAGCCCTTCTACAATTACGGCGACGATGAGTATCCTTTTGAGGCCCAAACCGTCAACAAATTCACCGAACTCCTAAACCTCATCCTAACCCCCACCGCCGCGCGGCTTTCTTTGGTAGAGGCCAAAGCGGAATACGTCCGAACTCTGAGAGATTATGCCGTTTTTATGTCTGCTTACCCCGGCGGGTGGCTTAGTATGGGTGATAAGCCGGAAGCTTTGTCGCAATCAAGGGAGAAATTTAGGCTAGTTGAGACCGCGCGCTCAGCATACATTGGGGCCATTGTTGCCTCGGGCGTTAGAGAGCATGATGACGTTCTTGCAAAAATTGAAGAAGCGATAGCGGAAGTTACAGAAATTGGTGTTTTCCAAGCGGGCATGGAGTCCGGCGCGGCTTCACCCATCATCGATCAAACCTTAGCCCGACCTGGCGCGCGGCTTGCGGGGGTTTCGAAGCTGGTTCGTACCGGGTTTGTTCGGCCGGAGGGGCAGGCTAAGAATTTCTTTACGAACGACTATCACCAATACACTCTTTCTGATCTTTTAAAGGATCAGCTTGAGATCATCCCCGACGAAGTTCTGGAAGCGATCCGTGGTTATTTAGCTAAAGAACAGGCGTTGAAGCATATCAAAAGTTTTGTGGTAACGAATTGGGGTGGTACGGATATCGACTTCGACATCACTCACAACTATGGCAAGTACAACGCGTCCGTACAGGATGTGATCTTCAAGGCTTTGAGAGCCGGTCTGGACAAGGCCGAATCCATGGGCCTTCTCAAGCAGGGCGTTTCCGAACTGTCGAACGCGGAGTTGTCTCAAGCCGTCCACGAGCGCGCTACTCCCGAGCATTCGATCAGCGAGCGTGGTTCGGAGTCCGTTGGCAGGGCCAAAATTCTAGGCGGCTTGGGCGCGGTCAACGTCAAGCTTCTTCATGAATACGCGATCCTCGGCTCGACGCCTCTTCAGAAGCTTGGCAGTAAAAAGGCTCCGGGTTTTGTTTTTATGGTCCGCCGCATGGACGATATTGAGAACGCAAACCCCGACGGCAAAGAATGGCGTTTTGAGATCTCACGCGACCGAGAGATCAAGGACAAAAAGACCGGGGCAGTCATCAAAAGACTGCCTTCCGTCAACGAGTCCATTCAATTGCTTCAGCTGGCTTCACAGCCCAATGATTATGTGATCACAGCCGTTTATCCGGCCGAAGGCAGTTCATTGCCGGCCAATGAACCTATTGCCACGGTTCCTCTGCCCGTTTTTAGCACGCGTGGCAAACCTGTCATTAATCCGACGATCCTCATTCGTCTGCAGTCCGGCGCTGATGCGGTGGGCGGCGCGGGATCCATTATGGAAGCGGTCAATTTTGTTCCCGGCGGTCCGAACGCGGGAAACTTTGTCGCCACAAAACCCGTTTCGATCGAAGAAGGTCGCAGAGTATCAGAAGAGGGCAAGGCCTCGGTGATCTACTACGGCTGGCAATCCCATATCAACGGCCGTATTCCCGACGAGCAGATCGTAGACCACATAGGCGTCAATCCTCCCGGTGTCGGACCTGAACGCAGGCTTTCCGACCGCTTGTCCGGCGAATTTTCAGCTCTTGTGGACCACCTTCCCTCCAAAGCGCCGCACCTTGTTATCGAAGAAGTCGAGCCCGTAAGAGCGTCGCAGGACAGCCTTTTCACTCACGCTCCCAAAGAAAGCGAACCCGATCCCATTATGGCTGATGTCGAAGCAAGGATTCAGTCCTCGGATCTCGTCCGTTTCATGGAAGACAAAGCGGATATGGGCGGGACTTGGGGTCACACTCAGGTGCCGACCTGGATGACCGCGATATACAAAGCGTCCATGCTGGAAGCCGCCGAAAAAGGCGAGATCGCCACGGGTAATACGTTCGGTTCTCTCGACTACGACCGCATCGGCGACAACGAGAACTGGGGTATCGGCGACGACGGTCACATGTGGATGTGGGGCGATAAGAGCCCTAACGGCCTGGCGTCTCACAAACTTTCTTTCAAGGCGTTCACTCGCGCGTATCTTTTCTCCTCAGCCAATAAACTGCCGCTCTACGGTGAAGCTCAGGATTTCTTGGGTGCCGAAGCCAAGCGAGCCAAGGACAATCCTTATCAGCACGCAGAACTCACACCGCGCTTCTTAGAGCTCTTGAGGAAGGTCATGCCACTCAAATACCTGAACCTTGTCCTTGATACCGAAGACGGCAAGGGGCCGAAGAACATCATTGAGAGGGTCGAAGAGGGTCAAGCCGCATTCGAGAAAACCGGCAAAAGCATTCACACTCTTCAGGATACTTTCTCAGGCAACGTCTCCCAGCAGGGCATCGGTTCTGCCGGATATGACGTCGATGTCAAGACCGAGAGAACGTTCGACGTGCTGGCCGGCGACAAGATGGGTCCTTCGGCACTGAACCCCATCATCCATCACGCGATGTTCAACGCGGTCGACGCGGTCGACAGTAAATTCGCCAACGGCCTCGTGGTTGAGATCTGGGACGCGAAAGCTTTTGATCCGCAGGGCAATATCGCGCTCAACGATATCCCAAAGTCTTTCCATGACGTAGAGTCTCTGAGCTACAAAAAAGACGATGATAAGAAACTTGTCGAGGGTTCCTACGAAAATAATGAACTCAAATCCTCTCTTTCGACGGATGATCTTAAGAAATTAGCGACCGTTCTCAAACGAAACGGCTACGTACCCGCCAAGCGCATCTTCTTGGACGCGAAAGCGGACAGGGAAGCTATCGTCAAGTACCTTGCCGATTCCGACCGCTTCAACGTCAAGCGCGTCTGGTCGAAGAAATATGCCGGTTGGAACAATCAAAGTCCGGCAATCTATCTCGATCGACCCATCCTCGGAAGCTCGGTCACGCGTTTGGGTATTCTCACCGGCGGTGAGTACGTCGGCAAAGACGATCCCGTCATGGTGGGTCATACCGACTTTATGAAATACGTCCGGGAATTCATGCTCACGACTCCCGTGATCATCCAGGGAGACATGAACGGTTCTCACTGGCTCTGGGCCGTCCCCACTGCGCTTAAGTACAGCGTAGCGACAAAGGACAGTCATCCTATCTTTACCTTGCTCCGCTACCATATATCGGAGGACGGAAAGTTCACCAAAGTAGAGGACCTCACCGGTGAACCCGAATTTGACGCGATCCGCGAAAGAGCTCTTCAGTTCAACCACGATTTCAAGATCGCCCAGCTTGGCGGACAGATGCAGCCTCTCGGCACGCACAGCTCGACCGTCGAAGCGTCCTACGACCTCCTTAGAGAATTGAATGAAATGAATCGGGCGGACAACCCCCAGCTTACGACCAATCGAAAGAATGCCGGAACCATGATCGGTCCCGACCTGCCGCCAGGCATCACGCAGGAAGTTGTGAAGACAACCGATGTGCCCGGCAAGATGAGGATCCTGAGCGATGAAGCAAAGCTCGTCTGGGGCAATATTACTTCCAATCCTGTATTGCTCGGCAAAGCCCGAGCGGGGACTCTGACGGCTCGGATCTATCAGGAGGAGATGACCCGATCTTCTGCTGGCGCCTCATTTGCCTCGATCCACGGGGACGTTTGGGTTGTGACAGCTCTTCAAGAGCTCAGCTATTTATTGAGCCCCGAGAATCTCGGCGAAAGAAACACTGTCAGGCTGAGCAATGAGCACTTGAATACTGTTTCGCTAGACTTTACCGACAATACGTCCGACGCGGTCATCGCTCGCGGCATCGCCAACGGCGCGACGGAGTTCACTACGAATCCTTTCTCGGTCGCGACATCCCTTGTTAAAGGGACCGATCCGGCTCTGGACGAACTTTTGAAACAGGCTCCGGCCAACCTCAGAGGACGGGATCTTTTGAAATGGATCTATTGGAACCGCGGCCGGCAGATCGCCAACCATCCCAAGCTCGTCGAGTTCTTTGAACAGAGCAAAGGCCGGCATGGCTGGGTCTCCGTCGAAGTCGATCCTACGTTCGCTTATCTCTGGGAAGTCCAAACGACCGACAATAAAACCGTCACACCCGTGACCGACGAGCGTGGCATTGTCATCCGCAAAGAACTTCAGGAAATACTGGGTGACCGCGTTGAAAGTCTCGTAGAACTCAAAAAGATCCTGGATGCTGACGCGGCTCTTAGAGAAAGAGTCCGCGACACGCTGGCCACCGCGATCCTTGAGGAAGCCAAACAGATCTCAGCGTATGCTCCCAATATCGCGGTCAAAATCGGCAACACTCGCGGTTTAAAGGAGTATCTCGGAGAAGGGCTGGCGCTGTCTATCGGCCTGCGAGTTCTCGAGGAAGCAACAGCGCTCGGCATCTCGACCAATTTTACGCTGATCTTCGGTTTGGTGGACGGCGAAGCCAATCAAGCGGCTTGGAGGCGGGGTTATTTACGCGCCAAAGCGGCAGGGCTGGTAAATCCCCAGCGCCCCGTTCGCGGACACAACAGCTATTTTGTCAGCCGTATCGAGCCGTACACTCTTACTAATATCAAGGATAGAGCAGTTCTAAATTACGCACAGGGGCTTATTGGTCTTTTGACGACTTTGGAAGCATATTTAAAAGGCTTTAGCGGGGAGAGAACTAACGATCCCGCGATCGATGACGATCAGAATCTGATCATCGCGAGTCTTGCAAACAAACTTAAGGGACCCGCGGATCATTACATGAGCGCTTTTATTGGTGGCGGCGAACGCGCGGTGTTGACTATTCCTGAGGACGTCATCAACGGATTCAATGAGAATGATCCCGCGAAGGTTAAGCCCGATCTTGACGTGGCAAAGAGAGTCTCTTCAGCGCTTGGTTTCCAACAAGCTTTGATCGGGCTCATGATCCCTTATTTCCAGATGAAGGATAGACTCGCGCCTCTTTATGAGAGCGGCTACCTTGCGGACCTAAAGAGCGGGGCTATTTCTCCCGCCGAAGCCGCAAAGCGCGCCGTTCGTGAATACCTGGCGTTTCAGAGACATGCTTCGTACCGCACGATGCTTGATGCTCTTTCCAAAGACGGAGATACCAAATTTGCGCTCCCGTTCGCACAGGCCATCACCAAGGTCGACCAAAGCCGCCAGGCCGCCGCGCGGCTGTCACTTGCGGCCCCTGTGGATCAGGCGCAGCTTCCTATGCTGATGCGCCAGAGACTTACAAGGCCGTTCGATTTTATAGGGTTTGACCAGGATGACACGCTCACAGCGGCGAGACAGCGCCTTCAACCGGAGACTAGGGATCTGCTTTTGTCCATCGCGAACAATCCGCGCGCTCAGAACGTTACCTATTTTGCCGATGTGTCGGCCGGAGACCTGGAGCATCTGAGGACCTATGTGTCAAGGCTACTTCCCGAAGAGGTCAGATCACGGTGGTATGAGGGGGCGGCCATGGGCGCTCTGATCATTAGGCCCGATGGCACGGAGCTCAATAATACGCCTATGAGCGGGCTCGGGCAGGCGGATCTGGATAACCTCGCCACGATCGTAAGACGTGTGATAGGCCGTCGGTCTCTTGAGCAGTACGACGAGAAATGGACCATTAATTTTGCGCCCGGTCATGAGGAGTTGATCCAGGAAATTGCAACAAAGATCCGAGAAAAACTGCCGATCGGCCTCGTTGAGAAAGGCTTGAATATGCAGACTTCCTCTATCGCGATCGACTTTGCACGGTCGCACAAGCCTCAGGCGCTTCAAAGGGTAGCCGATGATATCGCTCAAAAGCTTGGGACTACTCGTGACAAAGTACTGGGAAATACGATTTTCTTCGGCGATTCCGAAAATGACGTGCATGCCCTCAATCTCGTCCAACTAAAAGGCGGCGTCGCTGTTTTTGTCGGACAGAATCTGCCAAAAAATCTCTCGCACGGCGTCTTCGCGATCGGGAAGGATTTTCCGAACACCAAAGGCGTCAACGCGGTTCTCGCGTATCACGCCCAACAGCTGGCGTTACCTGCCGCGCGGCTGGCAGTGCAAAAATCCTCGGAACCGGTTCTGGTTTCGGATTTGAGAGCCGTAGGACAGGTTGCGCCTGACAGGGTTGCTCGCTTGGCATCGCGTCGGGATCTCGGTCAGCCCGATCTTAGTCGGCGCGCAGGAACGATGGCGAGGCAGTTTGCCGTAGAGTCGCTTACTCTGCGGACCGACGTGCCTGCGCCGCCCGCGCCCGGACCTTCCGGTTCGGCTCGAGTGGGCCTGGCGGCCGCGCGGTTGGCAAACGCTCCGGCGAATCGTAATGATCTAGCTGATAAGTTACGGCAAGTTTTCGTTAGTCTTGAGAGACGTGAGTTAACCAGAGTTTATTTTAACGATAAGCTTTTAACATCTACAACGTTAACTCCTGAATTTGGCAAATATGCGGAACATGTTTTGGATGCGCTTTCAAATTCCAACAGTTTTATCATCTTAGGAAGACAATCGGACGACACAACCAATGATATTACGATCGTTGATGTGAATATTTCCCTTGCATCAGTCGTCGCGGTTCCAGAGATCGTTACCGCAGTTGGTGACACAGTACCCGCGCGTTTGGCGACGGCCAGAGCGGCTGACGCCCAGATGGATGTCTTGGTCACTGATCGGTCGTCGGAAGGCGTTGTTTCCGTCAGTGTCCAACGAGGTCCCAATACGAGATTTGCCACAAATAGATTTCCGTTCAACGTCTTGCAGGATTTTAGAGGAAATTTGACTCAGAATGAATCGAATGCTTTAGCCCGCAAAATTGCCGAAGCGCTCAATCGACGGATCTCCAGGACATCACGGAGCAGTGACGTCGTGAGCATCGTTAAGGAAGTCGCGAGCCAAGGCAAGCTCACTCTGGCCCCCGCGCAGGCTTCGGCACGTTTGGGAGAAGTCGACCGCACTGCAGGTCTTGCGCGTCCCAGCCGCGCTTCATCGAACCAGATCCTCCGTGCTACGCGAGATGAGGCTGAGCGGGATCTGAATGCGTTCCGAACCGGATCTGCTGTCGGCGGGGCAGCCACCGATCCTTCGGTGAGAGCGCTTACACAAAAATTGAACGATCTGAACGAGCTATTGGCCGCCGCGGGCACTGAAAGCTCAGATCGATCTCCGCTAGCGCTTGCCGCCGCGCGCTTGGCGGATCTCAAAGTCGGCAGCGTGGTTTCGTACGGAAAAGGCGGCTTGATCCATGTGCTGACACAGATTCCGTGGATGTCGCACGCTAAGGATACGACTGTATTTGAGGGAAATTTCCGTGCCATCCAGGTTGGAAGTCTATACCATATTTCCAGATTATCGAACGGTTTTGTTTTTGACGAATCGTCCGCGGTGAAGGAGATCAGCGTTCAGGATGCTTTGGGATCTATGGTCGAGGTTGACCTGGTGGCAACGTATGGCCGGGCGTCCGCGGGAATATTGGAAGCTTTCAACTTTAAGCCGGGTCAGGAAGTCCTGCTCAGGCTCAGTTCAAATAAAGAACTGCGGCAAGACGGTGACCAGTTCCGAGGCGTCATTGTAGGATTGGCCTCGCCCAATGGCCCGGGTCGGCTGGGGTTGGATCTTGAGCATTTAGGTTCTGCGGCTCAGCAAGCGCTCTTAGACAAAGTGCGAAATGGAAAAACTAATTACCAGGTGCTGGTTTTCAGTGGTCCGGGTCAGCCGGCCCCTTTTCTGGTCAGCGTATCGCCTTCTGAAGCGGAGAACTCCGCCGTGTTTCAGCTGGCCTCCGCCGCGCGGTTCAGCACGCTGCCCCGTTCTGCACCACGGAGATTCATCCGACCAGAGCGCCGAATTACGTCAGAAGAACCTGCCTCAGTCCGCAATGCCGTCGAGATCTCCAAAGGCCTGGCCGGGGCTTTCACCCCTGCCGAACAAGACGCACTTATTTTGTTCCTGCTCGAGCAACTAGACGCGCGCGGAGAACTTGAGACGCTTGGGAAGCCTTTCGCTGTGACGAACTCCTTGGGTTTAGCCAACGTCCTTGAAGCGCGCCGACCGGCAGAAAAAAATAGAGCTTCGCAGATCATTCTTGAAGTCGTGGGCTCAAATGAATCCATCCTCATAGCCGATCCGACCGCGGAGCTCAAGGCGCGCCGCTTGGCGGCAAAGAAAGCGTCCCCGAGCCAGGCCTCAGACGGATATCTCAGCTTCCTCAAATTAGCCAGACTGCAGAGCGAAATGGCTCTGCCGAAAAAAGACCTCTCAGTTCCGCTCGGGATCATCCTGCCCGCCAGGCCCCTGGCGGATATCAAGGACGACATCAAGTTCGAGGATACCGTGATCGATTGGCTCACTCAAATGACTGCTTTCAGGATCGGAAGCAACCGCTACGATCAGGTCTCGTTCTATCTGGCGGGAGATCTTCAACAGAATCGCGTCAGAGCTCTCCAAGGCCTGATCCAAAGCCAGGGTTTGTCGGAGTTTGTCAGTTTGGGCCGGCCCGATGGCTCTTTTCAAGGGATCGCGTTTGAATTCCATGACGCGGCCGCCGACCTAACGAACGTCGCGGATCAGAGAACTTTAAATCTTTCAGTTTCCTTCGAACCGGAAGACCTCGCCTCGGTTTCTTTGACGCCTTTCTTCTCAGGCGCCTATGCGCTGGCGGCTTCGCACGAGACCGCCTTCGATCCTAGCGCTAGGAAGATCGATTTTGACAAGGTGACCTCTCTGCCCGAAAATATCGTAGATTTCCTGAGACCATTCGTCCCTGAATCTCTCCGGCCTCGCTTCAACGGCCCGATCCTTTTGAAGATCACTCACGGAAGCTGGGAGCTTTTGAGGGAATTCGCTATGAGGCTGCCCTTGATCGAGAGTGTGATCGGCAAAGGCATGAGAGCCCTCCAAATGGCTCGAAAGATGCTCGCTCAAGCCGCGTAGTTTTAATAGATATCGGACCCTGTCCCTTACGGGACGGGGTCTTTTTTTTGAGTTGAATTTCAATAAAACACGCTGACCCCACCTGTTCAACCTCCCCTTCGTAAGGGGAGGATTGTTTCGAGGATTGTTCCAAGCTGTTGTAAATATGTATATATTAGTGTATACTCCACTTGAAGTTAAACATCGGGGGAAAAGGCATGAGCACAGTCACCAGAAAGTTATTCAAGCATGGGGGCAGTTACGCCGTGGACATCCCGGTGGAGTTTATCAAGAATGCCGGCGTTCGCGATGTTGTTCTGGAGATCGTCGGCAAGAAGCTCAGCATCCGCCCCAAATCAGAGCTCGACACCATCGAGTCCTCGCCGCACTTTGCCAACTTTATCCAAGCTTTGGCAATTGACGCGATGAAACATCCCGAAAAACTCCGTGAGACAAAAGAGGTATGGGATAAAGAGTGGGACGAGCTCCTGAAGGGGGTCAAGGCGGTTGATGAGTGACTATCTCTTAAGGTATCACGAGTTTTACCATGAAAGAATCGGCCGGCTCAAAGAACAGGTCAGAGATCTGCATCAAAAATTAAGCGAAGAAGAATTTAAACGGCACGAAATTGTCAAATTAGCTTACCGCGTACGGCAAGCCGACACAGAAATTATTCCTCGGGACCCGGATCGTCAGGAATATCGTTTGGCTGGGGAGCTTAAAAAATACCGCCGTTACAAACAGGGACTCCAGCGATACCGTCTCTTTTTTTGTTTTTCCCGGCATCCCAAAATGATCCTTTACCTCTATCTCAATGACGAAAAGCATCTTCGTAAAGACGGCTCCAAAACAGATCCTTACCAAGAATTTAAAAGGCTTTCCAAGAGAGGTTATTTTTCTCACGACCCCCAAGACCCAAAAATCCAAAAGTGGATTCGTACCGACACGTGATCACTTTTTGCGGCCTAAAATTACTAAGGTCGCTAAATTATCAAAAATGATAATTAAGTGACTTTATGAAAAATGGCTCAAATTGACTTCGCTATCCTCACTCTATATAATCGAATCAAATTCATTTCTTATCTTTTGAAAATAAAGAGGTTATGGAACAAACTCCGTCCAACGATATCATCAAGGAACGCTTCAAGAAGTTCGAAGCCATCAAAGGGCTTGGTATAGAGCCTTTTGGAGGACGTTTTGACAAGGAACTTCCCATTGCGGAGCTCGTAAAGAGTTTCTCCGAGGACAAAAGGGTGGTCCGGACGGCGGGGCGGCTCTCGGCGATCCGACTGATGGGGAAGACCGCTTTCTGCGACCTGAAGGACGAAAGCGGACGTATACAGCTTTACGTGAAACCCGCGGACCTAAGCGGATCCGAAGCCGATCTTTTTGGTTATCTCGACATCGGCGACATCCTCGGGGTCGAGGGCGAGTTCTTCAAGACCAAGACCGGCGAGATCTCCATTCACGTGCGGAAACTGACACTTCTGGCCAAGAGCCTCCGGTCCATGCCGTCGACGTGGCACGGTCTGAAGGACGTCGAGACGCGCTACCGCCAAAGATACCTCGATCTTATTTCCAATGATGAGGTCAAAGACCTCTTCCGCAAACGCTCGCTCATCATTCGCTCGATCCGTGACACGCTCGACCAAAAAGGCTATCTCGAAGTCGAGACGCCCATGATGCACCCGATCCCCGGCGGCGCCGCGGGCAAACCTTTCAAGACCCATCACGAAGCGCTCGACATGGACCTTTATCTCCGCGTGGCCCCGGAGCTGTACCTCAAAAAACTTCTCGTCGGCGGCTTCGACAAAGTGTACGAGATCAATAAAAGTTTTCGCAACGAAGGCATCTCCACGCGGCACAACCCCGAATTCACGATGCTCGAGGCCTACACCGCATACCACGATGTGAACGATGTGATGGATCTCACCGAAGAGATCATTAAGACGGCTGCCCAGAATGTTTTTGGTTCGCTCGAGCTGAAAAACGCGGACGGCAAAGTGCTCGATCTGACGGTCTGGGAGAGGGTCTCCTTCGCCAAGCTCATGGAAGACTCCTTTGGTATCTCTGCCGACGAACCGCTTGAGAACTGGGTCGGCAAGCTGAAGAAAAAAGGCGTGAAGGTCGAGGGTAAGGACATTTCAAGGACCCAGCTCATCAATCTCGTGGCGGAGCTCATCGAACCGGGTGAGAAGTCCAACCATCCTGTTTTTGTGACCGACTATTTCTCAGAACTAAGCCCGCTGGCGCGGCGAAATAAGAAAAACCCAAATCTCAGCGACCGCTTCGAGCTTTATGTGGGCGGCATGGAGCTGGCCAACGGCTACTCCGAGCAGAACGATCCCATCGAGCAGAGACAGCGCTTCATCGAGGCTCTCAAAGAAAAAGAAAGAACATCGGATAAGATCGACGAAGATTTCATTGACGCGCTTTCTCACGGGATGCCCCCCGCCGGCGGCCTTGGGATCGGCATCGACCGCCTCGTTATGCTTTTGACCCACCAACCCTCGATCCGCGAAGTGATACTTTTCCCTCAAATGAAGCCTGAGAAAGGCTAAGCGTTTAGAATGGGCGCGGATCTTCTCATCGCCAAAAGATATCTCTGGTCCAAACGAAGGCATCCTTTTGTCGGCATCATGACCGGTGTCTCGGTACTAGGCATTCTTGTCGGCGTGGCGGCGCTCATTGTGGTATTGGCCGTCATGAACGGCTTTGATGAGGACCTGAAGAGCCGCATCATCGGGGTGCGAGCCCACCTTGTGATCGAAAAAGAGCCGCCTTTCGACAATTACCTTGAGGTGATGAAAGATCTGGCCAAGCACCGCGACGTTGCCGGCGTTTCGCCTTTCGTGGAGGGTCAGGCGCTGGTCCAGAAAGGGGAGTGGGGCACGGGCGTCCTCGTTCATGGCATCGATCCGCGAGGCGAAAAGAGCGTTTCAAAATTCTATGATTATCTGGTCGAAGGAACTTTTACCGATCAGGAGGACGCCGTTGTCGTCGGTTCGGAACTCGCGCGGCGGGCTTTTCTCAAAGTCGGGTCCACCCTTCAGATCCTTTCACAAAATACAAAAGAGCCTCTTACTTTCAAAGTAGAGGGGATCTTTTCGTCCGGCATGTACGAGTATGACGCGAACCTGGTCTTTCTGGATCTGGCGAGTTCGCAGAAACTTTTCGAGATGAAGAACGCCGTGAGCGGGATCTCGTTGCGTCTGAAGGACGCCGAAAAAGCGGAGGCGTTCAAACGGCAGCTGGCGCCCATGCTCGGCGCGCCCTATTTCGTCCGGACCTGGATGGATATGAATAAAACCCTTTTTTCGGCACTCAAGCTCGAAAAGATCGTCATGTTCCTGATCCTGGCGCTCATCGTTCTCGTGGCGTGTCTCAACATCGCGGGCAGTCTGACCGTGATGGTGATGGACAAGACCAAGGATATCGGGATCTTGAAGACCCTAGGCATGCCGCCGGCGGACCTTATGAAAATTTTTGCCCTGGACGGGCTTTGGATCGGGTCTTTGGGGGCATTTTTGGGTCTTGGGCTCGGGACGCTTGTCTGCGAAGTCCTCAAGCGGTATCAATTCGTGGAACTCCCGAAGGAGATCTACTATGTCAACACGCTGCCGGTCCGGATGAACCCCCTGGATATCGTCGTGATCATTTGCGTGGCGATCTTCTTAAGCTTCCTGTCCTCGTTCTATCCGGCGCTCATGGCCGCGAGGCTCGATCCCGTCAAGGCTCTGCGCTATGAATAGCATAAGATCAGCCATAAATGATTGAAGCGTCGGGGGTAAGCAAGGTATACTGGGATGGTGGACGCAAACTCCGGATCTTAAAGGAGATCTCTTTGACGGTCAAGGTCGGAGAGGCCGTGGCGGTGCTGGGACCGTCGGGTTCGGGCAAAACGACGCTCTTAAACGTACTTTCGGGTCTCGACAGGCCGGATTCGGGCCAAGTGAGGCTCGCCGGTACGGACATCCACTCGCTGAATGAGAATGAAAAGGCTCATTTCAGGAACCGGAAGATAGGCTTTATTTTTCAGTTCTACCATCTTTTATCCGAGTTTTCGGCCGTCGAGAATGTGATGCTTCCGCTTCTGGTGGGCAACGTTTGCGGACTCGAGGAAGCGCGGAGCAGGGCCTCTGAGCTTCTGGCGAAAGTCGGACTTGCGGATCGCGAGTCTCATTTTCCGGGGGAGCTATCGGGGGGCGAACAGCAGCGTGTGGCGATCGCGCGGGCCGTCATCAACAAGCCGGAAATTCTTTTTTGCGATGAGCCGACCGGAAATCTGGACCCGGCGCGGGCAGAGGAGATCGCGCGGCTCCTCGGCGACCTGATCCGCCGCGAGAAAAAAACGGCGCTGATAGTGACGCACGACGAAAGAATTGCTAAAATGGCGGATCGTGTGTTGGACCTGGTGCAGGGAATCTGGAGAGTTCAATGAGCCTTAAGATCTATCTGAACGACAAACTGGTGAGCAAGGAAGAAGCGGTCGTGAGCGTTTTTGACCACGGCCTTTTGTATGGCGACGGCGTTTTTGAAGGGATCCGTTCCTATCACGGTCTTGTGTTCAAGTTAAAGGAACATTTGGACAGACTCTATGAGTCCGCGCACACATTGATGCTTGAGATCCCCATGAAACCGGCCGTGTTGGAAAAAGCGGTCATTCAGACGCTTCAGGCCAACCAGCTTCTCGACGCCTACATTCGCCTGGTGGTCACCCGCGGCGTGGGCGACCTGGGACTGGATCCGCGCAAGTGCAAAAAGGCCACGCTCTTCATCATCGCGGATAAGATCGCTCTTTACCCGAAGGAATTCTATGAGAAGGGTCTCGCGATCGCCACGGTCGCGACCGCGCGCAACCACCCCGAGGCGCTGAACCCTCAGCTTAAGACGCTCAATTATCTGAACAATATCCTCGCGAAGATCGAAGCGACCAACGCCGGGGTGAACGAGGCCCTCCTTCTCAATAGCCAGGGCTACGTGACCGAGTGTACCGGCGAGAATATTTTTTACGTAAAAAAGAACAGGATCATCACACCGCCGCCTTATGTGGGGATCTTGAAGGGTATCACCCGCGACTGTGTGATGCGCCTTTCACACGGCCTGGACCTTGCGGTGCGCGAGGACGTTTTCACGCGCCACGACCTTTATACAGCCGACGAAGTTTTCCTGACGGGCACGGCCGCGGAGATCGTGCCGGTGGTCAGGATCGATAACCGCGTGATCGGCGACGGCCGCCCCGGTAAGAACACGGTCAGATTGATGAACGAGTTCAAAAAACTGACCTCCAAAGAAGGGGTGCGTTATCAACTTTTATCGAAGAAGGACGTTCGCTAGATGGTCTGCAATCAGTGCGGAAAAAATAAGGCCACGGTCCATTTGACCGAGATCGTGAACGACCAGATCACGAAGCTCGATCTGTGCGAGGGCTGCGCCAAAGAAAAAGGTTCGGACGTCGAGCAGCATTTCGGCATCGCCGATCTTCTGGCGGCCCTCTCCGACGTGGAGGGTCCTTCGTCGACGGCGTCTTCCCCGGCGGGGTCGAAGACAAAATGTCCGCGCTGCGGTCTGACGTACGAAGATTTTAAAAAAATTGGGAGGCTCGGTTGCGGAGAGTGCTATGAGACATTTAAGGCGAGCCTCGCTCCGCTTCTTAAGCGGATCCATGGCTCCAACCAGCATCTGGGGAAATCTCCGAGCCCTGTTTCCGTGAAAGAGGCCAAGTCGGCTTCGAAGCTGATGGAGGAGCTGGAAGGCGCCAAACTCGAGCTTCAAAAGGCCGTCAAAAAAGAAGAGTTCGAAGAAGCCGCGGCGATCCGCGATAAGATCAAATTTATTGAAAAAAAGATAAAAGAAACGACGAAAGCTTGACGATGACTACCGCGATCGTGGACCCATTGATCAAGCAGACATGCGAGTGGCTGAGAGGCACCGGCCCCAACTCCGACATTGTCATGAGTTCACGGATACGACTGGCACGGAATCTCGAAGGGATCCCTTTTTCGCACTGGGCCACCAAAAAACAGGAAAAAGAGACGCTCGACTCTCTCGAAGCCGCCGCGGCTGCGGCAGATCTCATGAAGGGATCACTTTTGGTGCGCATGGCGGAGATCGACGACGTCGATAAACAGTTCCTTCTTGAGAGGCACCTCATCAGCCGCGAGCAGCTCGGTCATCCGGAATTCAAGGCCGTGCTGATCGGCGACAAGGAAGTGATCAGCGTCATGATCAACGAGGAAGATCATCTGCGCGCTCAAGTCATGCAGTCCGGATTCAATCTCCAGGAGTGCTGGCGGATCGCCAGCCGCCTGGACGACGCGCTGCACCGCCGCGCGAAGTTCGTGTTTCATCCGGACTGGGGGTATCTCACCGCCTGTCCGACCAATGCCGGCACCGGGCTTCGGGCCTCGGTGATGCTGCATCTTCCGTGCCTGGCCATGTCGAAGCAGATCAACCGCGTGCTCCAGGCGATCAGCAAGCTTGGGATGACGGCCCGCGGCCTTTACGGCGAGGGAACCGAGGCCGAAGGCAACTTTTTTCAGATCTCAAACCAGGTCACGATGGGTTCGGCCGAGGAAGACATCATCGACAATCTGGAGCGCATCATCCGCCAGGTGATCGGGCACGAAGAGAACGCCCGGAAGACCGTCATGAAGCAGAGCCGTGAGATGCTCCAAGACAAGATCTGGCGCTCGAGCGGCACATTGAAGAGCGCCCACATCATCAATACGAAAGAGACGATGACGCTTCTTTCGATGGTGCGTCTCGGAGTCGACATGGGCTTTTTGAACGACATGGACCGCCGCGCTGTGAACGAACTTTTTATTTTGACCCAACCCGCGCATTTGCAAAAGATCGAAGGCCGGACCTTGAGCTCCGCCCAGAGGGACGTGAAGCGGGCCAATTTAATTCGAAGAAGATTAGAAGGAAAATAACCGGGAGAAAATCATGTTCAATAAATTCACCGAACGTGCCAGAAAGGTGATCCTTCTGGCCAAGCAGGAAGCCAAAAGGTTCAACCACGATTTCATCGGCACCGAGCATATCCTTCTGGGACTTTTGAGGGAAGGCGAAGGCGTGGCCGCAGCGGTGCTTCAGAGTCTGGGCATGAACCTGAACAACATCCGGCTTGAGGTCGAAAAGCTCGTGCAGTTAGGCCCTGCGACCGTTGTCTCCGGGGACATCCCGTTCACACCCAAAGCCAAAAAGGTCATGGAGCTGGCGATGGAAGAAGCGCGGAACCTCGGTCACAATTACATCGGCACCGAACATCTGCTTCTGGGCCTTATCCGCGAAGGCGAAGGGGTCGCAAGTCAGGTTTTCTTGAACATGGGTCTCGACCTTGAAAAGGTCAGGGAAGAGGTCATCAAACTTCTGGGCTCGACGACCCCGGGATCGCAGTTTTCACAGGGAAGCCAGGGCGCCCCGCCCGCTTCGGGCGGGGGAGGCGGCTCCAAGACAAAGACACCCGCGCTCGACGCTTTTGGCCGTGACCTGACGCGTCTGGCGCGTGAGGGCAAGCTCGACCCTGTCATCGGCCGTGACGACGAGATCGAGCGCGTCATGCAGACCTTATCGCGTCGCCGGAAAAATAACCCCGTTCTTTTGGGAGAGGCCGGCGTCGGGAAATCCGCCATTGTCGAAGGCTTGGCGCAGAAGATCATAAGCGGCGATATTCCTGAGATCCTCCGCAATAAGCGCGTCATCACGTTGGATCTGGCGCTCATGGTGGCCGGCACAAAGTACCGGGGCCAGTTCGAGGAAAGGATCAAGGCCGTGATGGACGAGATCAAGCGCTCGGAGAACATCATCATGTTCGTCGATGAGCTTCACACCCTCGTGGGCGCAGGCGGCGCCGAGGGCGCCATCGACGCGTCCAATATCTTGAAACCGGCGCTCGCGCGAGGGGAGATCCAGTGCATCGGCGCGACCACACTCGACGAGTACCGCAAATACATCGAAAAGGACGCCGCGCTCGAGCGGCGTTTTCAGACGATCATCGTGGATCCGCCCTCGGTCGATGAGACGATCCTGATCCTCCGCGGTCTCCGCGATAAATACGAGGCGCATCACAAGGTCCGGATCCTGGACGAGGCCCTCGAGGCCGCCGCAAAGCTCTCGGACCGTTACATCACCGGAAGATTTTTGCCTGACAAGGCCATCGACATCATCGACGAAGCGGGCGCGCACGCGCGTCTTTCGACGCATACGGCGCCTCCGGAAGTCAAAGAGCTTGAGAAGAAGCTGGAGCTCCTGAAAAAAGAAAAAGAAGATACGATCAAAAGTCAGGATTTCGAGAAAGCCGCCGCGCTCCGCGATCAGGAACGTGAGCTTCGCCGCACGCTAGACCGCACCAAAAAAGAATGGATCGAGTCGCGTTCCAAAGTCGAGCTTGAGATCGGCGAAGAAGAGATCGCCAGGATCATCGCCAAATCCACCGGCATCCCGATCTCAAAACTCGAGGAAAAAGAATCTTCGCGCCTCCTGCGCATGGAAGAGGAGATCCGCATGCGCGTCATCGGGCAGGAAGAAGCTATTTCCGCGATCTCGCATGCGGTACGACGGTCCCGCGCGGGGCTCAAGGACCCGCGGCGTCCGATCGGTTCTTTTATTTTCCTGGGCCCCACCGGCGTTGGGAAGACGCTTTTGGCGAAGGCGCTCGCCGAGTTCATGTTCAACGACGAGAATGCGCTCATCACGTTCGACATGTCGGAGTACATGGAAAAGTTCAACGTATCGCGCCTGGTCGGAGCGCCTCCGGGCTACGTGGGTTACGAAGAGGGCGGACAGCTTACCGAACGCGTCAGGCGCCGGCCGTACTGCATCGTCCTTCTGGACGAGATAGAAAAAGCGCACCCAGATGTGTTCAACATGCTTCTTCAGGTCCTCGAAGAGGGCCGTTTGACCGACTCGCTCGGCCGAAAGGTCGATTTTCGGAACGTGCTTCTCATTATGACGTCCAACATCGGGGCGGACCTTCTCAAAAAACAGGGAAGTATCGGTTTCAAGGCCAGTGAACACCAGTCATCGGGCGATTACAAGGACATGAAGCACCGGCTCTTGGAGGAAGTAAAGAAGACGTTCAAGCCTGAGTTCATCAACCGCGTGGATGATATCGTGGTCTTCCAGAAGCTCAGCCGCGAAGACCTGGTGAAGATCATCGAGGTCGAGGTGGGTCAGCTGCAGAAGAGACTCTCGGAGCGCGGGATCGACATCGTTCTCGATCAGAAAGCTAAAGACTTCCTGATCACAAAGGGTTTTGACCAACTGTACGGAGCGCGGCCTCTCAAACGCACGATCCAGAAGTATTTGGAGGATCCGATCGCGGAGGAGCTGATCTCCAAGCACATCAAGCCTAATGAAGCGATCCATGTTTCCGTAAAAGACGACGATCATCTTGAATTTCACCAAGGAGCCGGGAGCCTGCACCAATAAGGCGCCGAGCTTATGAAGACGGCGGTTCTTGGCAAAAGAAAACGGGTTCTCTTCTGGCTTAAGATCGGAGCGCTGATCGGCCTCTTGGCGGGGGGATATGTCTACTTGAGCGTCAAAAAAGAGATGCTGGTGGCTCGCAGCACCGAGGCGCTTCAGTCGCTTTTTAAGAAGCAGACAGACCTGGAACTCGAGATCGGCGGAGTCAGCGGGCACCTTTTGGGTTGGGTGAAGTTCAGCCACGTGAAGGTCAAAGCGCCGTGGCTGCCTGAAGAGACTCGTACGATCTTTAAGGCGGATGAGATCCGTGTTCAGTACCGGTTCCTGGATTTTATTTCCAAGAAATTTGATTCAAAGATCGTAGTGACGGTTCGCAAACCCATGATCGTGTGGGTGCCTCGTCTCAAGCTTCGGCGAAACGCTTTTCCTTTTTTTGGCTGGCTGAGGGAGTGGACCCTTTCCGGGCTTCAGAACCTTGAGTTCAACGCGGAGGACATGGAGATCATTTTCGGGGAACAAAGAAAACACGTCCGCGGCATCAATGCGTTCTTCAACCGCGCGAATTTCAGTCTTGAGATCCCATTGACGCATGCGGAGATCGCCGGCTTCGACGTGAGTTCCGTTTTTCACGCCGAAGGGCATTACGAGCCCGCGACGGAGACACGCAACGACTCGATCGTCGGCCAGATCACGACGGGCGGCACGGTGGTGAACTGGAAGCCGGTGTCGACCGAGGCAAATTTCGACTTCGTGCTGAATCAGGATGAATTACGGCTGGCCGCCGATGATCTTATAGGCGGCTTGCAGGTCATGGCCCGGATCGATTTTACTAGAGATTTCGCCTTCGAAGCCTCCCTTAGGGCCAAAGATTATCCGTTCTCGAATTTCGGCCCTTTCCTAAGCACTCCTGACAAATTCCATCTTCCTGGACGTCTGGACCTTGAAATGGATGTTTCGGGTCCAGTATGGGAACCGCAAATTTCTTTACGCGCGCGCATCCATGAGGGTTGGATCGGTAAAAAAATGTTCAAGGTATTGGATGTCAACGGCTCGGGTGTTTATCCGACACTTCGTCTGGTCGATTCACGCATCCTCATGAGCGACGGCGTGACCACCATGCATTTTGCGGATAAAGCGGTGGAGATCAAAGAGCTTTTCAAGTCCAAAGCGCTTGAAGATCTGATCACGGAAGCGCAACAGGAACAGGTCGTCTGGGGAGACTGGGAACTGAGCCGGCCGAAGGACTCCAACGATCTTTCCGAGTTTCTTATGCAACGGCTTCTGGGCGACAATGCCCGGGTGCATTTTAGAAGATACAACGAGGACAAGGAGAAGCCGATCGATCTGGGCACGGTTGAGAACGCGCCGGTCGAAGTCGGATTTGAATACCGGCTCAAATCCAAGGATGCTTTCAAGGTGGAGGTCCGGGAGGGCGAGGAATTTGTGGGCGTCGAACGGAAGGTCTCCTTTTAACGTGCGCGACCTACTCGAGAGCCTTGGAAGTCAGCTGATCGGTACCGTTCGCTACGCGGGCGGGACCTCGGTCCTTTTTCTGAAGACTCTTTTCTGGGTGGCGTCACCGCCCTACAGGTCCAGACAGATCTCAGATCAGATGGTCAGGATCGGCGTCGATTCTTTTCTCATTTCAACTCTTACGAGTTTTTTTATCGGGGTCGTCATCGCGTTCCAGAGCGCTTACCAGATGCAGAAAGTCGGCGCCGAGATCTACATTCCGAGTCTGGTCTCGATCTCCATGACTCGGGAAATAGGTCCTATCCTGACGGCGCTTGTCGTGGCGGGCCGCGTGGGAGCTTCGATCGCGGCGGAACTCGGCAGCATGAAAGTCACGGAGCAGATCGATGCGCTCGAAGCCCTGGCGTCCAATCCCATCAAATATCTCGTCGCCCCGCGCTTTATCGCGATTTTTACGATGCTGCCGATCCTTACGATCTACGCGGACTTCATCGGGATCTGCGGCGGCTATCTCGTTTCTGTCTACAAACTCGGTTTGTCTCATGCGCTTTACGTGAAAATGACATTCGAGCCCCTGGTACTCAAGGATATCTTCACGGGACTTTTCAAGACGCTTATTTTTGCGTCGATCATCTGCATCATCGCCTGTTACGAGGGGATGAAGGTTGTCGGGGGCGCCGAAGGCGTGGGTAAAGCGACGACGCGTGCGGTCGTGACGTCTTTTATTCTGATCATCGTATCCGACGCATTTTTCACCGTGTTATTCTATTTCGTCACGTAACGATGGCGGCGATGATCGAAGTGAGGGGCGTCACCAAGTCCTTTAACGGCCGCAAGGTCCTGGACCGTCTCGACCTGACGATCGAAAAGGGCGAGACCCTTGTGATCATCGGCCGATCCGGATGCGGAAAAAGCGTGCTTTTAAAACATCTCCTGGGCCTGATGCTGCCGGACGAAGGGGAAGTGACCGTCGGAGGGACAAAACTTGCAGCGCTTTCAGGCGTCCAGATGCACAGCTTGCGAATGCGTTTTGGCATGCTTTTCCAATTCGGAGCTCTTTTCGATTCGATGACGGTGGGGGATAACGTGGGATTTGCGCTCACGGAGCACACGCATTTGAGCCCTAAGGCGATCCAGGAGCGGGTGGCGGAATCACTCGACATGGTGGGACTGACAGGGATCCAGGACTTAAAGCCCTCCGAGCTCTCGGGCGGGATGAGGAAACGCGTCGCGCTGGCCCGGGCCATCTGCCTGCGTCCGGAGATCGTGCTGTACGACGAGCCGACGACGGGTCTTGACCCGATCATGGCTGACGCCATCAACGACCTGATCATTCATTTGCAAAACAAGCTCAAGATCACGTCCGTGGCGGTGACTCATGACATGGTGAGCGCCTATAAGATCGCGACGCGCATCGCCATGCTGTATGAAGGAAAGATCATTCAGATCGGCACGCCCGCGGAAATTCGTTCTTCGGACAATGCCGTGGTGCGCCAGTTCATTTCAGGTTCCGCGACGGGTCCCATCACTGAGGCCGCCGCGGCTCGGGGACTTTGATCCTATTTTTTTAAATAAGAAAGGGGGTTTTTTGGAGTGAAAAAAACAAACGTGGAGCTCAAAGTCGGCGGTTTCGTCCTGATCGCCTTGATCCTTCTGGCGGTCCTGGTATTTAAAGCAGGAGACTTTTATCTTAAACCAGGCTATACCATCAGACTCAACTTTGATTCTGTCAGTGGCGTTGAGAGCGGTTCACCGGTGCGCTTGGCCGGTGTGAATATCGGCGAGGTAAAATCGGTGCAGGCGATCCGGAATGCCGAAGGCAAGACGTACGCCGAAGTCGTCGCCTGGATTTCGCAGGGTGTGCTCATCGAACAGGACGCCGAGGTCCGTGTTTCCAGTATCGGTTTTTTGGGCGAACGATTCGTTGAGATCCTTCCCGGCACGTCGGGAAGCGCCACGGTCGTGCCGGGAGCCGTTTTAAATGGCCGTCCGCCGGTCGGTTTGGCAAGGCTCACCGAGTCGGGCAGCCGCCTGATCGGGAAGATCGAATACGGCGTTGACAATCTGAACAAAGTCATCGCAGATCCCTCCTTCCAAGCGGACGTGAAGGATACGTTCAGCGGGGCGGCTAAAGTTTCGAAGAATTTACAGGAAACGACCGAAGACTTGAGAGAAGCCGCCAAGTCCGCCAGGATCGTGCTCGGCAGAATGCGCGACGGGGAGGGAACCATCGGCAGGCTGATGAAAGATGACCAAATTGCCAAAGATCTGGAAGCGTTCGTGGCGGATATCAAGGCGCATCCCTGGAAACTCCTTAAGAAAGGCTAAAACGATGGCACTGGGTTTTTTGAGGGTTCTTTTTCTTCTTTTGAGTACGACGCTGGGCTATCAACTTGGAAGCGCGGTCCAGTACGGAGGCGCCTCCTGGGAGCTTCAGGGAGCCGGGATCGGCGTGGTGGCCGCTCTGCTTGTGATCCTCATCGAGCGGAGCATGGAAAAACTTTCTCTCCGGGGCCTTTCTTCGGTGGTATTTGGGCTGATCCTGGCGCTCATTATTTCAAAATTTTTAAGCAACGCGGTCGATCTGATCCCGACGCTCGATCCTCTGGCATCGGGGACGATCAAGCTTATTCTTTTACTGATCTTGTCCTATTTCGGCATCGTTTTTTCGGTCCGCGGCCGCGATGAGTTCAATCTGATTATCCCTTACGTGAAATTCGATCGGCAGGACCAGAAGGACGCCATTCTGATCCTGGACACCAGCGCCGTCATCGACGGACGCATCCTGGATCTTTGCCAAACAAAATTCATTGAGGGACGGCTGGTGTTGCCGCGCTTTGTTCTGAAGGAGCTTCACAACGTCGCCGACTCCCAGGACGCTTTAAAGCGCGCGCGCGGCCGCCGCGGTCTTGACGTCCTCAATAAATTGAAGAAAATTCCCCAGTTGAGCCTCAAGATCGACGAAGAGGATTTCGCCGGACTCGATTCCGTCGATGATAAGCTCGTCAAAATGGCCAAGCTCCTGGGCGCAAAGATCCTGACCACTGATTTTAACCTGAATAAAGTGGCTGAATTTCAGGAGGTCACCATCCTGAACATCAATGAATTGGCCGGATCCTTGCGGCCGGTAGTCCTGCCGGGCGAGATCCTGGAGGTACGGCTCTTAAAGGAAGGAAAGGAACACAATCAGGCCATCGGCTATCTTGACGACGGCACCATGGTCGTCGTCGAAAATGCGCGTAAATATCTCGGGGGTCTTCATAAAGTAAGCGTGTCATCCGTTCTTCAAACCGCGTCCGGCAGAATGATTTTTGGAAAATTAGAGTCCGCTTGATGAAAGTAGCCGCGATCGTGCCGGCGGCGGGTTTGGGGAAGCGTCTTAAGTCAAAATCTCCCAAAGCGTTCACTCTTTTGGGCGGCAAGCCTCTTTTGATCCAGACCTTAAGACGTCTTCTTGGGGCGTATTCTTTCAGCGAAATCATCGTGGCTGTCCACCCAAAAAATATTGAAGAAGCCCGAGCCTTGATCCGCATCCATCGCCTGCGAGGCAAGATCAAAGTGGTGGGCGGGGGAGCCACGCGTTCCGATTCCGTGCTGAACGCGCTTTTATCGGTTTCGCCCGAGTCCGATTGGGTCCTTGTCCATGACGCTGCGCGGCCTTTGGTCCGCAGGGACTTGATCGAGAGGATCCTGATCACGGCCAGGAGAACGGGCGCGGCTCTCTGCGCTCTTCCGGCGACCGCCACGGTTAAAAGGGTCGACCCGAAGACCTTATCGGTCCTCGGAACCGAGGACAGAAGTAAGCTCTATCTTGCGCAGACTCCTCAGGTTTTTAAGCGCGCGCTTCTTCTGTCCCGTTACCGCAAGCTCGGAAAAAAAGCCTCCTTGGTCACTGATGAGGCCGCGCTCTTCGACGGATCTAGAATCGACGTGAGGATCGTACCGGGAGACCCGACCAATCTCAAGATCACGACCCCTTTTGACCTCAAACTTGCCGAAAGTTACTTAAAGGAAGGCGAGTAGAAATGAAAATTGGAATCGGTTATGATATTCACAAGCTGGCTAAAGGCAGAAAACTCCGCCTGGGGGGCGTGACGATCCCTTTTTCAAAAGGCCTGGTGGGCCATTCCGATGCGGATGTGGTGCTCCATGCGGTTGTGGACGCCGTCTTGGGCGGACTTGCTCAAGGAGATATTGGCAGCCATTTCTCCGACCATGATGCGCGCTATCGCGGGGCTGACAGCATGATGTTCATCCGAAAGACTCGGGAGATCCTTAGAAAGAAAAGTTTTAAAATAGAGAACATCGACTGCGTCGTCGTCGCGGAAGAACCGCGTCTGGGTCCCTACCGCGAAAGGATGAGAAAAACCATCGCCGCCGGCTTCGGGATCAGAGTTGAGCAAGTGTCGGTGAAGGCCAAGACCAATGAAGGTCTCGGTCCGGTCGGCCAAAAGCGGGCGATCGTGTGCTTCGCAGCGGCCAGTATCAAGAAACTGAGAAAAAAATGAGCGAGACACTCCTGATTTTTTTAACGATCTTCGCCGTGCTTGTGGCGCTTAAAATAGCCGTTTATTCGCTTTTTTTTCAACAGGAGATCCGCGCGACTCTTGAACGGGATCCCGCGGCTACCGGACCCTTGCCCGTGATGCTGTCCTATCCGGGGCTTCATGCGCTTTTTTATTACCGGGTCGCTCATACGCTTTACCAAGAAAACCTTCCTTTTTTCGCGAGACTCATCTCGCAGTTCGGGCGATGGCTCACGGGCATCGAGATCCATCCGGGAGCTAAGATCGGTCCCGGGCTTTTTATCGACCATGGCATGGGAGTCGTGATCGGCGAGACCTCGGTGATCGGAAAGAACGTGACCCTCTTTCAAGGCGTGACTCTGGGAGGCACCGGCAAACATAAAGGCAAACGCCATCCCACGCTCGGCAACAACGTTGTTGTCGGCGCCGGCGCCAAGATCCTCGGCAATATCCACATAGGAGACAACGTGAGCGTAGGCGCCAACGCGGTCGTGATCCACGATGTGCCGCCCAACTCCACCGTCGTCGGCGTCCCCGGGCGCGTGACGCGCCGCGAAGGCCGTAAAGTGGAAGGGATCAACATGGACCACACGAGTCTCCCGGATCCTATAAGCCAAGCGCTTCAAAAACTTCAGCATGAGATCGACAAGATAGAAAAAGAGCTGAAGGACAAGTACTCCAAGTAGTTCACTCTCATGCCGCTTAAGATCACTAATTCTCTAACCGGAAAGAAGGAAGAATTTCGTCCGCTCGAGCCGGGCGTCGTGAAGATATACGCGTGCGGCCCTACCGTTTACGACGAGCCGCACATCGGGCACCTCAGGTCCGCGTATGTCTTTGAGGTGGTGCGCAATTATTTCAAGTTCTCCGGCGTCAGAGTGCGTTTTGCGCGTAACGTGACGGATGTGGACGACAAGATCATTCAAAAAGCCCGCTCAACGCAGCCCACCGACCTGAATGCGGCCGTCGCCGACGTGGCCGGAAAATATTTCAAGCTCTACAAGAACGATCTGACGCGGTTTGGCGTTCAAGAACCCGATTTCGAACCCAAGGCGACGGAGCACATTCCTCAGATGATCCAGCTTGTCGGCGTCCTGATCGAAAAAAAGCACGCCTATGTCGCCGAGGGTGATGTGTATTTCGACGTCAAGAGTTTCCCGGATTACGGAGAAGTGTCGCATCAGAAGGCCGACCAGATGCTCGAAGAGGTCCGTCTGGAGGCAAACCCGAAGAAGCGTGATCCGTTGGACTTCGCTCTTTGGAAAAGCGTCAAAGAGGACGAACCTGCCTGGGACAGCCCGTGGGGTCCCGGGCGTCCGGGCTGGCACATCGAGTGCTCCGCGATGAGCCTTTCTTATTTTAAGGGGCCTTTTGACATTCACGGAGGGGGACGGGACCTGATCTTTCCCCATCACGAGAACGAGAACGCTCAGTCACGCTGCGGCACCGGCGCACCGTTCGTCAATCTCTGGATGCATCATGGCCTGATCACGGTCGCGGGGAAAAAGATGTCCAAGTCACTGAAGAATTTTGTGACTCTGGACGAGGCGATGAAGGACGACCCTCTTTTTGGGGATGAGGTCCTCAAGATGACATTTTTAGGCACTCATTACGGGGCGGCCCTGGATTATACGCCGGAGCGGGTCAAGATGGACCGGCAGTCGTGGCGCCGTTTTCTTGAGTTCTTTGAAAATTCGCGGGCCGCCGAAAAGAACGGCGCGCGCGTCAGCGAAAAGCGCGTGCCGGAGATCCACCGCTCTTTCCGCGAGGCGATGGACAATGATTTCAACACTCCCGAGATTCTCGCGCGCATGCATGCGGTGATGCATGAAACCTATAGGTCAGGCGACGTCATCGCTCAGGTGAGCGCGGCCGCGGCGATCCGTAATTTTGGCTCCGAGGTTTTTGGGATCGTGTTCGACCAGGGCCGAGACACGGCCGCTTTGAAGCCCGAGATCGAAAAGGCCATCGCCGAGCGCGCGGCTGCCCGTGGAAAAAAAGATTTCAAAAAAGCCGACGAGATCCGTGAGCGGCTCCTGAAAGAGAAGAATATCGAATTACGCGATCTGGCGGATGGTCGTACTACCTGGAGATCCAAGTTGTGAGACGCTCAAAAGGCATGCTCATCACGCTGGAAGGCGGGGAGGGCTGCGGCAAATCCACACAGATCCGGCTCCTGGACTCTTATTTGAAAAAGAAAGGTCATAAAGTTTTTCTGACCCGGGAACCCGGCGGTACGAAAGCCGGCGACGCGATCCGCCGGGTGCTTTTGGATAAGCGTACCGGAAAACTCTCAGGTGTCTGTGAAGCGCTTCTCTATATGGCGGCGCGCGCGGCGCTCGTCGAGGAGATCGTCCTCCCGAAGATCCGTGAAGGACGCCTCGTCCTCTGTGACCGTTGGCTGGACGCGACGGTGGCGTATCAAGGATACGGCGAAGGAGTGGATCTTGACTGGATCCGCTCGGTGGGTGAAAAAGTCACTCAGGGAATACGTCCGAAGCTCACCGTTTATCTCGATCTTCCCGTTGAAACGGGTCTAAGACGAGCCAAAAACCATAAGGCGGCCGACCGGATGGAACTTAAAAAAATTTCTTTTCATGAGAAGGTGCGAAAAGGCTATCTCGCGATCGTGCGCAGAGAACCGGCAAGGGTCAAATGCCTGAAGCTGAACGCGGAGGATTCGATCGAAAGCATTCACACTAAGATCAAGGAGCTTGTCGACCGTGTCCTTTGAAAAAATAACCGGGCAGGACCGGATCGTCGAAACGCTGAAGAGCGCGATCTCCAGGCAACGCGTGCCTCACGCGCTTTTATTTGCCGGACCGAAGGGCCCGGCGTTGCGTCTGACCGCTTTGGAGCTGGCCAAGGCGCTCTTGTGCGTCAGCGCGACCGCGGCAGGAGGCTGCGACCGGTGTGAGGAGTGCCGGATGATCGAGGGGTGTTTTCATCCCGATCTTTTCATCGTGGAGCCTCCTGACGAGGGTTCGCGCGTGATCAAAGTGGAGGTCGTGCGTCAGATCAGCGCGCGCGCGGGCCTCAGACCTCTGCGCGCCCGAAAAAAAGTTTTCATCATCGATGGTTTCGAAATGATGAACGAGACCGCGCAGAACGCTCTGCTTAAGACCCTCGAAGAGCCTCCCGGAGACACCGTGTTCATCCTCATCGCTTACGCCCTCGAGAATCTCCTTCCGACGGTCCGCTCGCGGGTACAGCTTTTAAATTTTCGTCCCGACCCGAGCGCGGAGGCTGATCCCGAAGCCGGTAAGGTCAAGACCCAGATCCTCGATTTCATCTTGAGCGGAAACTTCGCGGCCGCGGCCGCCCCGGACTTCTCCAAGACGGAAAGAGACGTTCTTGCGAAAGCATTGGACCGGCTGATCCTGGATTTTCGGGGAGCGCTCCTTTTTAAAGCGGGCGTGGCGGAGCTCACGGGTTACGATGCTTCCGAAGATCCGGCCGCCCAAAGGAGGCTCGCCCAGCAGGGCACCGCGGACTCGCTCAATGAGCAGATAGAGCTTTTGGGCCAGGCGAGAGAAAATCTTCTGCGTTCCTTCAACGTCAGACTCACGATGTCCGTTCTCTGGGACGGATTGGCGCGCGAAACTCATGTCCGATAAGTTCTATCTCACCACGCCGCTTTATTACGTCAACTCGAAACCACATATCGGCCATTCGTACACCAACATCGCCGCGGACACCCTCGCGAGATTTCACCGGATGAACGGCAAAGAGGTCACCTTTCTTACGGGGACCGACGAGCACGGACAAAAGATCGCTAAAGCGGCCGAAGCGGCGGGCCTTGCCCCGAAAGATTTTGCCGACCGGATCGTGATCTCGTTCGTCGACCTTTGGAAAAAATTGAACATTTCCTACGATGATTTCATTCGGACGACCGAAGAGCGGCACAAACAGGCCGTTGAAGCGGTCTGGAAAGCGCTTGAAGCGCGCGGGCGTCTCTACCGCGCTTCTTACTCGGGCTGGTATTGCACGCCGGACGAAAATTTTTGGATGGAGGGTCAGGTCGTAAAAGAAGAAGGCAAGACTCTTTGCCCGGACTGCAGACGCCCCGTGGAGCGTCTCGATGAGGAGAACTTTTTTCTCAAGATGTCGGACAAACAGGACTGGCTGATCCAGAAGATCCGCGAAGCCAAAGAATTTGTGATTCTCCCCGAGACGCGCCGGAACGAAGTGCTCGGGTTTCTTGAAAATAATGAGCTTCAGGACCTCTGCATTTCGCGTCCAAAAAGCCGGCTCCAGTGGGGCATTCCTTCGCCGCTCAGCGATGCGCACGTGACGTACGTGTGGTTCGATGCGCTCATCAATTACATCGCCGCCTGCGGTTACGGTGATCCCACAAAAAAAGAGCATCTTGAGCATTTATGGCCCGCGGACGTCCATCTGATCGGCAAAGATATCCTTCGTCATCACGCCGTTTACTGGCCTCTCATCTTAAACGGTCTCGGTCTGGCGCTTCCCCGGATGATCTTCGCACACGGCTGGTGGGTGCAGGGCGGAGAGAAGATGTCGAAATCCAGGGGCAACGTGATCGACCCTGTCGACATTGTCAACTGCTTCGGCATCGACGCTTACCGGTATTTTCTTCTGCGGGAAACGCCGTTCGGCTCCGACGGCACGTTTAGCGAAGAGGCTCTGACGCTACGGTTCAATACGGACCTGGCCAATGATCTCGGCAATCTGCTTTATCGGACCCTCACGATGTGTGAAAAGTATTTTGGGGGCATCGTACCAAATTTTCCTATGTTGCCTGAAAACTCAGTGGTTGTTGAAGAAGCTCAAAGTTTAAAGGGCGCCACAGTTGCCCTATTTTTTAAAGTAGATCGTTCAATGGATAGACTCCAATTTTCGGAGACTCTTACAGAAGTTTGGAGCGTCATTAACATTGCAAATAAACTTATTGAAAGAACGGCTCCGTGGGTTCTTCATAAGGAAAAACGCGAAGATGAGCTGAAATATGTAATTCTAACTCTCACGGAAGTCTTAAAAGTGCTAGCCCAGTTCATAAGACCTTTTATGCCAAATACGGCGCAGTCTATCTGGACGCAGTTGGGGCTGGAAGAGTCCATCGATGTGTTGCAGCGACAACCTATGAGTTGGAGTTATTCGATGTTCGGAAAAAAGATAATTAAAGGCGCTCCGCTCTTTCCTAGGATCGAATCAAAACCGTCCAGTTAAAAGGTTGCAAATCGTTTGTCAATATGATATCATTTTGATATCAAATAAGGAGATCCCATGAGCAGTCTTTTGGTTCGGCATGTCCCCGGCGACGCTATCCGCATGGCCAAGAAATTGGCGGAGCAAAACCACCACTCGCTCCAAGAAGAAATTTCAAGTATGCTCATTGAGGCCATTCGTTTTCGGGCCGGCGCTTGGTCTCAAGACGCCGATAAGGTACGGAAGCGTCTCTTGGGTAGGAACGGCTCTCATTCCGACTCCGCCAAGCTTCTTCGCGCTGACCGGGCACGATAACGACTCGTTTAATGCACTTCGTTCTGGACCCATCGGTTGTTATTAAGTGGTATGTTCCGGAAATTCTCGCGGACGAAGCGACGCTTCTTAAAGACCGAATCCGCAAAGAATCGCTGCTGGTCGCCGTGCCGGAACTCTTTTTTGTCGAATCAGCGAACGTTCTTTGGAAAAAGTCTCGACTGAGGAAGGAGCTTTCACGCCGGGACGCGGAAACGATTTATTCGCGTATCGCCGAACTACCGTTCCACAGGATTCAGGATCCGGAGCTTTTGTCCGAGGCGGTGGACCTGGCATTTCAATATTCCGTTTCAGTGTATGACGCAGTCTATCTGGCCTGCGCTCTTCGCTTCAAGGCTGTTTTAATTACTGCGGATTTGTCATTCGTTCAACGTTTTTTAAATTCAAAAATGAAAAGGCACATCCTTTCACTCGTCGATTCGACGTTGGCTAAATTCTAAAGACTATGGAAGCTTATCTTGACTATAACGCGACGAGTCCGCTAGATCCGGCCGTTTTGGAGAAGATGAAGCCTTACCTTGCCGGCCAGTTTGGCAACGCGTCGAGCTTTCATCAAAAGGGTCAGGCGGCGCGGCATGCCGTGGAGGGGGCCAGAGAGGCGCTGGCGGATCATTTCGAGGTGGAGCCGGGGGATTTTGTGTTTACCTCCGGCGGCACAGAAGCGGATAATCTCGCGGTTAAAGGCGTCATACAGGAACTTGCCGGAAAGAGAAAGCATCTTGTCGTCACGGCGATAGAACATCAGGCCATTCTTTATCCGGCGCGTTATCTGGAATCGCAGGGTTGCCAAGTGACTGTTGTTCCGGTTGATGCCGAGGGAGTCGTGAACCTTTCTCTGCTTGCCAAGGCCATCACGGACGACACGGCACTCGTCAGCCTCATGCACGTCAATAATGAAACCGGCGTCATCCAGCCCATCGAAGAGGCGGCACGACTTGCTCATGCCAGAGGCGCTTTGTTTCACACGGATGCCGTGCAGTCGTTTGGGAAGATACCGATTGAGATCGAGAAATGGGGACTCGATGTTTTGTCCGTTTCGAGTCACAAGATCTGTGGACCCAAAGGTGTCGGGGCTCTTTTCGTGAAAAAAGGTCTTAAGATCAAATCCATCCTTCACGGGGGCCATCAGGAAAAGAATGTGCGGCCCGGTACAGAGAACGTGGCGGGGATAGCAGGTTTCGGTAAAGCGGTCGAGCTTATTTCTTCCAAAGCGCATCAGGAAGAAATGAAACGTGTCAGACAGCTGCGCGACCGTCTGGAACAGGGCCTCCGTAAAACCCTCTCCGATGTGAAATTGAACGGACATGAAGAAAAAAGAGTTTACAACACTTCCAATCTTTCCTTTAAGGGTCTGGACGGGGAAACGCTTTTGGTCAACATGGACCTGAAGGATCTATGCGTCTCGACGGGTTCAGCCTGTACGGCCGGATCCATCGATCCTTCGCACGTTCTTTTGGCGATGGGGCTGCCCGAATCGCTGGCGCGGGCGGCGATCCGTTTTTCTTTGGGACGTTTCACGACTGACGCGGAAGTGGACTATGCGCTTCAAGAAGTCCCCAAAATCGTGCAGCATCTGAGAAAGGCCTCGACGAATTAATGTTGGTCGATACTCATTGCCATCTCCACTTTGACGCATTCGATCCCGACCGCGAAGCTGTCATCGAGCGCGCGAGAGAATTCGGCGTGCGGCATCTTGTGAATGTCGGCACCGATCCGGCTACCAATGAGGCATCGAGGCTGCTTGCGGTAAAGCACACTTTCATCAGCCATACCGCGGGACTCCACCCCCATCATTCGCAGGAAGTGGATGAGAAGGGTTTGATCGATCTGAAAGAATACGTCCGTCGGGAAAAACCTGTGGCGATCGGTGAGATCGGGCTGGATTATTTCAAAAGCGAAGCGGATCCCGAGACCCAGAAGAAAGCTTTTATTTTCATGCTGCGGCTCGCGATGGAAGAAAAGCTTCCCGTGATCGTCCATTCGCGCCACGCGTTCAAGGACACGATGGAGATCTTAAGAAGCGAGACGGGAGGGGCGGGGAAACTTCGCGGGGTCATGCACTGCTTTTCGTACGACCTGGAAGCGCTTCGTGAACTGCTCGATTTTGGATTCCTGGTCTCTTTCACCTGCAACTTGACGTTCAAGAACGCCGGCCCGCTGCTGGACGTGGCAAAAAACGCTCCGCTCGACCGGATCATGCTCGAGACGGACTCCCCGTATCTGGCGCCGCAGGTTTACCGCGGCAAGCGCAATGAACCGGGCTGTCTTGTTCACCTGGCGGAGTTTCTGTCCGAGGTGCGCGGGATCCCGAAAGAAGAACTGGAAAAGACCACGACCAAAACCGCGGCCGATTTCTTTGGAATTAAAATAGATGAAATTTGATCTTACAAAACATCCGGCGACGCTCTGCATGGCGGCTTTTACCGTCTTTTTTTATTTATTTCTTTTTGCCGTTTCGCATATGGGCGGTCATGAAGCCTCTTTGACACGTAAGGCCTTAGGGGCCTCCGAAAAGGACCACCGAACCGTTTCCGAACGCATGGAGCGGAAAGAGGAGCGGTTCAAAGAAAATCTTATACGCAGGCCCCGTCTGATGAGTTTTTTAGGACTCAGCTTTTTTTTAGTTTTTTTTGCCGGGCTCGCGGTCGAATTTCATTGGCTCCTTTGTTTTTTTCAAAAGAAACCGCCGATCGAAGGAACGGGCCTCGTTCCGGCGCCGTCTTCCTGGGGGATGACCGAGATATTTCAACTTTTTATCGGAATGTTTTTTATAGAGGCCTGCCTTCTCTCCGCGGAACTGGCGCTTTCAATTTGGGTACACTGGAGCGAGGGAGCCAAAGACTTTCTGGTCGTTTTTAACGGGTTCGTGCGTGATGTTCTCGTGACTCTCTGGGTGGTGGTCTTGGTCACGCGCTTAAAAAAGACCTCGCTCTCGTCGCTCGGCCTGACAAAAGAGAGTTTTTTTAAGAACGTCCGCACAGGATTCTGCTCCTATTGGGGCATGGTGCCGATCTTGGTGGTGCTTCTTTTTTGGACGTCCATCCTCGCCAAGACGTTCTCTTATGATCCCCCCGCGCAGGCCGTGGTCGAGATATATCTCAAGGAGTCCACGGAACACTACCTCGTTTTTTTTACCCTGTTCGTCGCCGTGCTGGGACCCGTCTTCGAAGAGATATTCTTTCGCGGCTTTGCCTACACCGCGCTTCGCTCGCGCTTTGGCGTGGGCGCGGCGATGACCTTGACAGCTCTTGTTTTTTCCGCGCTTCACTTGAACCTGACGGCATTCCTGCCGATATTTTTTTTGGGGCTTTTTTTGGCTTATCTCTATGAAAGGACAGGCTCGCTCGTGCCTTCGATGACCGCGCACGTGCTGCATAACGTCATGATGGTCGGGTTGACGCTGGGTTTTAAATCCTTGTCGGTTTAAAAAAATGAGATCGCTTGCGTCTCTGGGAGAGTTTGGCCTGATCGACTTTTTTAAAAAAAAGTCTCTCAAAAAACATCCAGCTGTGCTCTTTGGCATCGGTGACGACACGGCCATCCTCAAGGGAAGCAGGGAAGGAGACTTGCTTTTTACGACGGACCTTCTCATTGAAGGAAAGCACTTCCGCTTGGGAGAAGCCACCCCGTTCGAGATCGGACGAAAGGCGATCGCCGTGAATTTGAGCGATATTGCCGCGATGGGCGGGCGTCCGCTGTGCGCCGTGGCCGCGCTTGGTTTACCGGCCGGACTCAAGCTTTCGTTCGTTCTGGAGCTTTACCGGGGACTTGAACAGACTTCGCGCCGTTTCGGAGCTTGTCTTGTGGGGGGCGACACCAACCAAAGCGACTGCCTTGTCATTTCCGTGGCAATGCTTGGTCGGACTTTTGGTCCGGGCAAGGCCGTGAGGCGCAGCGGAGCAAAAAAAGGAGACGTACTCTTTGTGACCGGTGAGCTCGGAGGGTCTTATCGGTCAAAAAAACACCTTCGGTTCACCCCGAGGCTCAAAGAGGCCGAGTATCTTGTGAAACATTTTAAGTTGGGCGCCATGATGGACCTTTCGGACGGACTGGCTTCCGATCTTCGGCGTTTGACCGGGGAAAGCCGGACGGGCGCTTTTATTTCGAAGGAGGCCGTTCCCATTTCCGGACATGCGCGGGGCTTTGACAATGCTTTGAGCGACGGCGAAGATTTCGAGCTTGTATTCACTCTCTCGCCAAAGGAAGCCGCAAGGCTTGCCTGCGCAAAGGTTCCAAAAGGGCTGGCGAAATTCACACCGATCGGCAAGATCGTGGACAAACGTTTTGGCATCAAGCTCGTTCGGGCGGAAGGACGATGGGAAGTGCTTCCCGAGACGGGCTTCGATCATTTCAGGCGAAAATGAGAGGGTCGTTCATCCTCCTCAGTCATTCGGGAGCCGAGACCAGAAAGATAGGCCGCGAACTCGGCAAATTGCTTAAAGGCGGGGACACCGTCCTTCTTGAGGGAGAGCTCGGCGTCGGCAAGACGACTCTGGCCCAGGGAATTGCGCGCGGTCTCGGCGTGCCTGCCAAAACGCCAGTGACGAGCCCGACATTTGCCCTGGTTCAAGAGTATAAAGGACGCGAGAAGCTGTTGCATATGGACTGGTACCGTCTTTCGTCGGTGAAAGGCGAGGATGAAGCGGAATTTTCCGAATGCCTGTCTTCCCGGGACGCCGTTTGTCTGGTCGAGTGGCCCGAACGGGGAAGAGCTCTTTGGCCGCGGCAGCGCCTTGAAATTTTTTTAAAGCACAAGGGTCCGAAAGAACGCAGCCTCGAGATCCGTGCCAGAGGAAAGCGCTATCAGAAAATGATCCTGTCAGTGAGGGGCCGATGAAGATCCTCGCGTTCGATACTTCCGCGGACACGCTGACGGCGGGGCTTTATGAGAACGAAATTGTCCTGGCGGAGGAGAACTCGTCCGGTTTCGCTCGGCACTCTGATAGCCTGATGCCGATTCTGGAAAAGCTTTTTAGGTCCGCCCGCCTCGCATTGAAGCAGATCGACCTCATCGCGGTGGGTCTTGGACCCGGATCGTTCACGGGTTTGAGGGTGGGTATCACGGCCGCAAAAATACTTGGCTTCACCGCAAAAAAAAAGATCGTTGGAATCCCTAGCTTTGAGATCCTAGCTGCTTCCCAGGAGATCGAGGGCCCTCTGGCGGTTCTGGCGGATGCTAAAAGAAATAAGGTCTACGCTCTGATCCATCCGGGTCGAAAAACGGAACTGACGGAGCTTAAAAAATTTCTTCCGAAGATCCCGCGCGGAACGGCGGTCCTGGCGGGGTTCGCGCTGGACCCAACATCAAAGGAGCTTCTTGAACGAAGGGGTTGCCGCGTGATCACACAGCCCAAGCCTGCCTCCGCTTTTTATGCGGCACGCCTGGCGGTCTCACGGGCCCAAAAGAAAAAGTTCACCGCTTTGGAGGATCTAAAGCCTCTCTACCTGTACCCCAAGGATTGCAATGTCACTCAAAAGAAAAAATAGGCCGGAGCCTTTGGTTTGGGCGGAAGTCGACCTCGACAAGCTGCGGGGAAATCTAAGAGCGATCCGATCGCGCCTTGCGGGGCCACATGTGGAAATGCTTGCGGTCGTCAAAGCCGACGCCTACGGGCACGGAATGAAAGAGATCGCGCGCGCTTTGAAGGACGAGGGAGTGCGCTTTTTTGGCGTGGCGAGCGTCGAAGAAGCGCTGGAGTTGAGACAGGTCTGTAAAAAAGAAAGGATCCTCGTCCTTGGAAGTTTCTGTCGGGACCATCGCTCGATCTATGCCGGCTCGGAGATCCTACCGACGCTCTCATCTTTGGAGGACATCCGGTCGCTCGCGCGCGGACTAAAAAGACCTCTTCAAGTCCACGTCAAGATCGACACGGGAATGGGCCGGCTCGGCGTCTGGCACGGCGACGTCCGCGCTTTTTTTGAAGAGCTGAAACGCCACAAGGACAAGATCCTGCTCGATGGAGTCTACACGCATTTTTCAAGCGCGGACCACGCTGACAAACGCTTGACCCAAAAACAGATCAGACTTTTTAACGAAGCCATCCGTGTCGTGCGATCGCTGGGTTTCAAGCCGCGTTACCTCCATGCGGCCAACAGCATGGGTTTGGCCTATTTCAAAAAATCCCATTTGAATCTCGTCCGGCCCGGCATCCTCCTTTATGGGGTCCTGCCGCGCTACGAGCGGACGCTCGCGCGGTCTCTCAAGCCGATCCTTGAGCTTAAGACGCGCGTTTCTTTTCTCAAGGAGATCGAGAAGGGCCGTACGATCAGCTATGGCGGGACCTACCGCGCTCCCAAAAGAACGCGCGTGGCGACGCTGCCGATCGGTTACAGCCACGGGTTTCGTGTGGGATTCTCCAACAAGGGTTTTGTCGTTATCCGCGGACGGCTGTGCCCCGTGGTCGGCCGAGTGACCATGGACCAGACGATCGTGGACGTGGGCCGCGTGCCCGGTGTGCGGCGCTGGGATCCCGTGACCGTGATCGGCCGGGATGGCAAGGCAGCGCTATCGGCCGGCGCTTTGGCTCGGATCCTCGGCACGATCCCTTACGAGATCTTTTGCGCCATCCATCAGCGTATCCCTCGTCTCTACAAGGGGATACGGGCCTGATTTTATTTTGACCCGCCTTTTTTTCGTGTTATAATCTTAAGCTCGTTCACAGGAGTTCTTATGCCAAAAATGACCGGCGCGCAAGCCGTCGTGGAAGCTTTTTCACAAGAGAAGGTCGAGTATGTTTTCGGCCTGCCGGGCGGGGCCTGCCTGCCTTTATTCGACGCTTTGTACGACGCGAAATTTAAAGTGATCCTGGTTCGCCACGAGCAGGGCGCGGTTCATATGGCGGAGGGGTACGCCCGCTCGACCGGACGCCCGGGGGTGGTGGTAGTCACGTCAGGCCCTGGGGCTACGAATACCGTCACGGGTCTGGCCGACGCGTACATGGACTCTATTCCGCTTGTGGTGGTCACGGGACAGGTCAAATCTTTTCTCATTGGCAATGATGCCTTTCAAGAAGCGGACGTGACCGGGATCACGCGCCCGATCACGAAACACAATTATTTGGTCAAGAACGTGCATGACCTGCCGCGTGTGCTCAAAGAAGCTTTTTACATCGCGACCCATGGACGGCCGGGGCCCGTGCTGATCGATTTTCCCTCCGACGTGAGCCTGATGAGTTTTGATTTCGAGTATCCAAAAGAGGTCAGCGTGCGCGGTTTTAAACCCACGCTTTTGGGTCATCCGGGCCAGATCAAAAGAGCGGCCAAAATGATCGAGGAGTCCAAGAAACCCGTGATCTACGCGGGCGGGGGAGTCATCATCGCGGGCGCTTCGAATGAACTGATCGAGTTCGTCGAAAAAACGAAAGCGCCTTGCACCAATACACTGATGGGCTTGGGCGGAGTGCCGGGGACACACCCGCAGTTTATGGGCATGCTCGGCATGCATGGGACGGTCTATTCCAACCGCGCGGTGCACGAGTGTGATCTTTTGATAGCCGTGGGCGCCCGCTTCGATGACCGCGTGACCGGGGATCTGAAAAAATTCGCGCCCCACGCCAAGATCATCCATATGGACGTGGATCCTTCGGCGATCTCAAAGAACGTGAAAGTGGACGTGCCCATCGTGGGGGATGTGAAGCAGATCCTTCGTGAGCTCAATAAGATCGTGAAGCCGGCGGATACCAACGCTTGGATGACTGAGATCGAACAATGGAAGAAAGAAAGCCCGCTCCGCTACAAGGATGACACCGAGGCGATCCGCCCGCAGTACGCGATACAAAAACTTTGCGAGATCCTCGGGAGCGACGCGATCGTGACGACCGACGTGGGTCAGCATCAGATGTGGGCAGCGCAGTATTACCGGGTGGATGGGCCTAACCAGTTCCTGACCAGCGGCGGGCTCGGGACGATGGGATATGGTTTCCCCGCGGCGATCGGCGCGCAATTCGCTTTTCCCGACAAAACGGTCGTCTGTGTGACGGGGGATGGTTCGATCCAGATGAATATTCAGGAGATGGCCACCGCGGTGATCCATAAACTGCCGGTCAAGATCGCGATCATCAACAACAATTATTTGGGGATGGTGCGGCAATGGCAGGAGGCTTTTTACAATCACCGCTACTCAAGCTCCGGCATGAGCGGCAACCCTGATTTTGTGGCGTTGGCCAAAGCGTACGGCGCGACGGGCCGTCATGTGGTTAAAAAAAATGAAGTCGAAGAAGCTATCCGGTGGTCCAAGACCGTCACCGATCGTCCGTGCGTGCTGGATTTTGTGGTGACGGAGGAAGAGAACGTGTTTCCCATGATCCCTTCCGGAAAATCGTTCGAAGAAATCATGGACATGGCATAAATGGCCGTTCACGACCCAACGCCGGTTCTAGGGAGAGTGATCTCGGTGCTGGTGGAGAATCGAGCGGGAGTGTTGTCTCATGTGGTGGGGCTTTTTTCGGCACGCGGATTCAACATCGATTCGCTGGCCGTGGGTGAGACCGAAGACCCGACCATGTCGCGCATCACGCTCGTGTCGCAAGGGGACGCGCGCACGATCGAGCAGATCAAAAAACAGCTCAACAAATTGATCGACGTCATCAAGGTGCAGGACCTGACCGACGAGGAATTTATCGACCGCGAGCTCATGCTTGTCAAGATGAAGAATACCCCCGCGACCCATCAAATGCTCAACGACCTTAAAGATCGATTCGGCCTTCGTGTCGTCGACGAGAATCCGGCGATCGTTACTTTTGAGTGCACGGAAACGCGCGAGAATTCGAAGAAACTTTTTGAGATGTTTAAACAGGCGGGCATCCTCGAAATCGCTCAAACGGGCGCGGTCGCGCTCTCTAAGAAGCCGCCCAAAGATTAAAACGGAGAAAACGATGGCCAAAATTTACTACGACAAGGATGCGGACCTTTCCTATCTCAAAGATAAGACCGTCGGTGTGATCGGTTATGGGATCCAGGGTCGCGGTCAGGCGCTTAATTTGCGCGACAGCGGCATCAAGGTGATCGTGTCTCAGCGGCCCGGAGGAACCAATTTCGACCAAGCCAAAAAGGACGGTTTTGAACCCGTGGACGCCGAAACGCTCGCCAAGCGATCGGACGTCATCATCATCCTGGCGCAGGATCCGCTCCAGGCCGATATTTATAAAAATTCCGTGGCGCCCTACATGACCAAGGGTAAAGCGCTGGCTTTTTCTCACGGCTTCAACATCCACTTTAAGCAGATCGTGCCTCCAAAATTCGTCGATGTCTTCATGGTCGCGCCCAAAGGGCCGGGAAGTCTGGTCCGACGTCTGTATGAAGAGGGCAAGGGTGTGCCGTGTCTGGTGGCCATCTATCAGGACGCGACAGGCAATGCCAAAAAGATCGCGCTCGCCTATGCGAAAGGGCTCGGCGGAACCCGAGCGGGAGTGATCGAGACGACGTTCAAGGAAGAAACCGAAACGGATCTTTTCGGGGAGCAGACCGTGCTCTGCGGCGGCACGAGCGCGCTCATCAAAGCCGGATACGAAACGCTCGTGAAGGCGGGTTACCAACCCGAGATCGCTTATTTTGAATGCCTGCATGAACTGAAACTGATCACCGATATGATCTATGCGACGGGCATCCAGGGCATGCGCAAAAGGGTGTCCGACACCGCCGAATACGGTGACGTCACTCGCGGCCCGCGGATCGTGAACCAGAGGACCCGCGACGAGATGAAAAAGATCTTAAAGGAGATCCAGTCGGGCAAATTTGCGAAGGAGTTTCTCGATGATTACAAAAAAGGCAAAAAGAAATTTGAAAAATACCGTCATGCCGACGACAGACACTCCATAGAACAGGTTGGAACGAAATTAAGAGGCATGATGAAATGGATGTAAATGGACGACAAGAGCAGAATATTCATATTTGACACGACGCTGCGCGACGGAGAACAGTCTCCGGGAGCGAGTCTCGATGAGCACGGCAAGCTGGAGGTCGCCAAGCAGTTGGCGGAGCTCAATGTCGACGTCATCGAGGCCGGATTTCCCATCACATCGCCGGGCGACGCTGCCGCCGTGAAGCGGATCGCGAAGGTCGTCAAAGGGCCGGTGATCTGCGGTCTGGCGCGCGCCGTCAAAAAAGACATCGACGTGGCGCTCGACAGCCTGAAACCCGCCCGTCAGGGACGCCTGCATATTTTTATCGCGACTTCGGAGATCCATCGCAAATATAAATTGAATAAGGCTAAAGAGGAGATATTAAGGATCGCCGTGGACTCGGTGCGCTATGCCAAAGGCAAGATCGGACAGATCGAATTTTCGCCGGAAGACGCCTCAAGGACCGAACCGCCTTTTTTGCACCAGGTGATCGAAGCGGTGATCGACGCGGGCGCCAATGTCGTCAACATCCCCGACACGGTGGGTTATGCGACGCCATCAGAATTTGGCAGCCTCATCAAAGGGATCTTTGAGAACGTCCCCAACGTCCACCGGGCGATCATCAGCGTGCACTGTCACAACGATCTTGGTTTGGCCGTCGCCAACTCTCTGGCGGCGGTGCGCTTTGGCGCGCGTCAGGTGGAGTGCACCGTCAACGGCATCGGAGAGCGCGCGGGCAACGCGGCGCTGGAAGAGATCGTCATGGCGCTCGACACTCGGAGCGACATTTTCAAAAAGCATACGAATGTCCGGCGGGATCAGATCTGTAAGTCCAGCCGTCTTGTGAGCGCGCTCACGGGGATGGTGGTCCAGCCCAATAAAGCGGTCGTCGGCCGTAACGCTTTCACGCATGAATCGGGTATTCATCAGGACGGTCTTTTGAAGCTTCGGAAGACCTACGAGATCATGCGCCCGGAAGACGTGGGCTTCGGCGAGACGCGCCTTGTGTTGGGCAAACACTCGGGCCGCCACGCGCTTGAGAGCCGTCTTGCGAAACTCGGATTCAAACTGAACGCGAAAGAACTCGAAACCATGTTCGAAGATTTCAAGGTTTTGGCCGACAAGAAAAAAGAAGTGTTCGACGATGACCTCACGGCGCTCGTGGAGCGTCAGATCGTTTCGGCGCCCAAGCTTTACGAGCTCGTGTTTTTCAGCCTTTTGACCGCCTCCGACAAAGAGCCGCAGGTGACGGTCAAGATCAAGCACCGCGGTAAGGTCCTGACGGCCACCGGTTCCGGGACCGGGCCCGTGGACGCGGCTTACAAGACGATCGATAAGATCATCGGGCGAAAGATCCGGCTTTTAGATTATCAGATACGTTCGGTCACGGTGGGCAAGGACGCGCAGGGCGAGGTGACGATCAAGGTCCAGGGCGAAGACAAGGAGACCACCCTCGGTCAGGGTTTGAGTCTGGACGTGATCGAAGCGAGTGTACTGGCCTACCTCGATGCCGTTAATAAGATCGCCGCGCGGTCTCGTGGCCATAAATCCAATTCCCAGCATGGGGTTTAGTTCAAAATGGATATTCCGAAGGTGCCCATTGATGCGGCGACTCAGATCTACGGGATCTTCGGATCTCCCGTCAGGCATTCGCTTTCCCCGCTGATCCATAACTCACAGTTCAAGCGTCTCAAGATGAACGCGGCGTACCTGGCGTTCGAGGTGTCGCCTTTTTCGCTCGGCCTCGCTTTCGAGGCGATCCGGTCCCTCGGCATCTGCGGCGTCAATCTGACCATCCCGCACAAGGAAGGCGCGATCAATTTCATCGACGAGATCCCTGAGGACGTGGACCGCTGTGTGGGAGCTCTCAACACGGTCGTGAACCGCGACGGCAAACTGTATGGATACAACACCGATGTCCCCGGATTTCTGATCTCTTTAAAAGAGGACCTTTCTTTCAATCCGGAAGCAAAGACCGCTCTGGTCTTGGGGGCGGGCGGCGCCGCGCGCGGCGTTGTGAGCGCTTTAGCTCGCGCGCGAGCGGAGAGGATCTTCGTGCATAACCGCACGCCCGAACGGTCGGAAGGTTTGCGGGACACCCTCGGAGGTTTTTTTCCGGAGACGGAACTTGAGACCGTGGCTGATGCGGGGGCGCTCAAAGGTGAAAGGATCGACCTTATTGTCAACGCCACTTCTCTCGGCATGAAACAGGGGGACGCGCTGCCCTTTGATCTGAAAACGCTTTCAAAAGAGACTCGAGTGTACGATCTTGTGTACTCCACGCACCTGACGCCGTTCCTTGAAGGCGCCAAAAAACTCGGTCTTTCGTACGCCGACGGCACCGGAATGCTGGCGGCCCAGGCCGCGCTGTCCTTTGAACTTTGGACGGGCCAAAAAAAAGGAGTCCGGGAAAGCATGCTGGAAGATCTGAAACAAGGTCACCCATGATCCTGGTCGTATTTGCCGTAGGGCTGATCACAGGTAGTTTTCTGAACGTGTGCATCTTCAGGCTGCCGGAAGGGCAGTCGGTGGTTTTTCCGTCCTCACACTGCTGCTTCTGCCAAAAAGCGATCGGCTGGTACGACAATATTCCGCTCGTAAGCTATGCGGTCCTTAAAGGACGATGCCGGCATTGCCGCGCCGCGATCTCTCCGCAGTATTTTTGGATCGAGCTTTTTACAGGGGCTCTTTTTGTTCTTTTTTATTTTTATTTCGGAGTGACGGCTCGGGGATCCGTTTATTTGATCTTTGCGTTGGCGCTCTTGGTCGAGACGGCCATTGATTTCAGACATCAGATCATTCCGGACGCGATCACGCTGCCAGGGATCGTCCTGGGTCTTGTGGCATCGACATTGATCCCGGGACTTCACGGCCAGACGTCACCGCTCTGGGGTTTTGTGTGGGCGTTGGCGGGCCTGCTTGTGGGAGGAGGAATTTTGTATCTGGCCGGAACGCTGGCAGAATGGATCCTCAAAAAAGAAGCCATGGGCGGAGGCGACGTGAAGCTTTTGGCCATGATCGGGACGATCCTTGGCTGGCCCGGGGTCTTATGGACTATTTTTGTGTCCTCACTTTTAGGCTCCGTTGTCGGACTTTATGTCCGTCTTACAAAAGGCCAAGAGCGGATCCCTTACGGGCCGTATCTGGCCGCGGCGGCATTTTCGTATCTTTTTATCGGCAAGCAGGCGATCCAAGTTTATTTAAAATTCATGGGCATCATTTAAAGGGGGAGGGATTCATGCTTCGTTTTTTGACCGCGGGAGAATCTCACGGCAAGTGTCTCGTGACGATCTTGGAAGGTATGGTGTCGGGACTTCAGGTGCGGCCGGAGGACGTCGATGCGGAGCTGGCCAGACGCCAGGAAGGCTATGGCCGCGGGGGTCGGATGACCATCGAAAAAGACCGGGTCGAGATCCTCTCGGGAGTCCGTGCCCATAAGACCCTCGGGGGACCGATCGCCCTTATGGTGCCCAATAAGGATTTCAAGATCAACGAGCTTCCGATCGTCAAGCGTCCGAGGCCGGGGCACGCGGATCTGGTCGGAGTGATGAAGTACGGCCGCGGAGATGTCCGTGATATCCTCGAGCGCGCGAGCGCGCGGGAAACCACCGCGCGGGTCGCCGTGGGAGCCGTCTGTAAAGTCTTTCTTCGGGAGTTCGGTGTGGACATCCTGAGCCATGTGGTTTCGATCGGAGGAGTCGAATTCGACGCTTCCGCCCTACCCTTTGAAGAGATCAAGAAGAGATCCGCGGCTTCCCCGATGCACTGCGCCGATCCGGCCGTGACCAAAAAGATGATGGCGCGCGTAGACGAGGCGAGAAAGACCAAGGACACCATCGGCGGGATCTTTGAAGTGATCGTCCGCGGAGTGCCCGTGGGTCTCGGAAGTTTCGTTCATTATGACCGCAGACTTTCCGCGAAGCTCGCGGCGAGCCTTCTTTCGATCCAGGCCGTGAAGGGAGTCGAGATCGGCATGGGTTTCGGAGTCGCAAAGGAACTGGGTAAAGACGTCCACGATGAGATCTTTCATGACGGAAAAAAAGGTTTTTACCGGAAAACAAACCGCGCCGGAGGTTTTGAGGGCGGCGTCACCAACGGCGAAAACATCGTCCTGCGCGCGGCGACGAAACCCTACGCCACTCTGATGAGCCCGCTTCAGTCGGTCCACATCGACTCCAAGGAAAAGGAGGTCGCCACCGTGGAGCGTTCCGACGTGACGGCTGTGCCGGCCTGCGGGGTCGTAGGAGAGGCGATGACGGCCTTCGAACTTGCCAAAAGTTTTCTCGAAAAATTCGGCGGAGATTCGCTTAAAGAAACCAAAAGAAACTTTGACGGTTATCTGAAACAGCTGAAAGAGTTCTGATGGCGCTGTCCGAAACCCGAAATATCAGCCTGATCGGATTCATGGGCACGGGAAAAAGCAGTGTGGGAAAGGCCCTCGGCCGTCAGACGGGCCGTCGCGTCGTGGATATCGACCAGTGGATCGAAAGCCAAAAAGGCCGGAAGATCCGGGAGATCTTCGAGCAAGAAGGCGAAGCTTACTTCAGAGAGCTTGAAACGCTGGCCCTCGCCGAAGTGGTCAGGCTCGCCGGCGCGGTCATTACGACGGGCGGCGGAGCCGTGCTGAATCCCGTGAATCTGGAAACCCTCAAAAAAACCGGATGGATCATCAGTCTTTCGGCTTCGCCCGAAACGATCTATGAGCGGGTCAAAGACTCCCGCCACCGGCCTCTTCTTAAAGACGGCTCCAGACAAGAGGTGACCGCCGAGATATGCCGGCTTCTCGAAGCCCGAAATCCTTTTTACGCGCTGGCTGATTACGAATTCAAGACCGACGGCCTCGCGCCCGACCAGGTCGCGCACCTTATCCTTGAAACACTTGAGCGGGAAAAAAACAAATGACGCATTTCGTAGAAACAGTGGCGCTCAGCCTGGTCCCGGGTCTGGGGCCGGTGACCTATAAAAATCTGATCAAAAAATTCGGCACGGCGGCCGCTGTCTTTAAAGCAAAGCCCGCCGACTTTCGTTTCGTCAGAGGAGTTTCTGAAGAGAAGGTCGCGGCGCTTCTTGATCCCGCATTATTTGAAAAGGCCGTTGAGGAGATAGAGGCGGCGCGTGAAAGTGAGATCAAGATCTTAACGGCCCATGATCTTCCGGATGAACTCCGTCAGATCTACGCTCCACCGATCGTTCTCTACGTGAAAGGGGACCCCGCGGCGCTTGGCGGGGTGAAGATCGCCGTGGTGGGTTCACGCGATGGCTCCATCTACGGCAGGCAGACGGCAAGCCGGGTCGCCAAAGAATTGACCGAAGCCGGAGTGACGGTCGTCAGCGGAATGGCCATGGGAATTGACTGGGCCGCGCATGAAGGCGCTTTGGCAGCCGGCGGTCCGACCGTCGCGGTTCTCGCCTGCGGTCTTTCGAGGATCTCGAGCGGCTCTCCCCAAAGCATGGTCGAACGCATCGTGGACTCACAAGGCGCGGTCGTCTCGGAATACCCTCTGCGGATGAACGCCGAGCCCGGATTTTTTCCCGTTAGGAACAGGATCATCAGCGGCCTTTCTTCGGGGGTTCTTGTCGTGGAGGCCAAGGCCAAAAGCGGCGCTTTGATCACGGCGGAGGCGGCGCTTGAAGAGGGACGCGAAGTTTACGCCGTCCCCGGCAATGTGGATTCGGTCCGCTCCCAGGGAACGCTCGCGCTTTTGAAGCAGGGAGCGAAGCTTGTCACTTCCGCCGGGGACATTCTGCAGGACCTTTCGCTTCTTTCGGCCAAACCCCGTCTCGCGCGCGTTCTGGCCGAAAACCGCATGGCTCTGAGCGAAGAAGAAAGCGCTCTCTTGTCATTTTTGGACAGCCAGCCCCGGCACGTGGATGAGCTGATCGATCGGGTTGCGATCCCCGCCAAGAACGCGATCAGCGCGCTGTCTCTTTTAGAGATCAAGGGCTACGTGAAACAGTTGCCCGGAAAAAATTATGTCGTCGTCAAATAAAACTCTTTTACCCGTCACGTTCAACGGGGAGCCGAAGACCTTTGAAGGACCTCTCTCGCTCGCCGGTCTCTTAAAAGATCTCTCGCTCGAGGCCCCGAAAGTCGTTGTCGAGCTCAATCTCGACATCATCCCCAAGGATCAGCTCGAGTCGACCTGGATCAAACAGGACGATCGGATCGAGATCGTCCATTTTGTCGGGGGCGGCGCCGCCTCCCCGAAAGCGGGCGCTCTCGTGATCGTTGAATCTCCGGCCAAATGCAAGACCATCCACAAATACCTTGGAAGCGGTTTTGAAGTGGCCGCGTCGATGGGCCACGTCATCGACCTGCCCAAAAGCAAGATGGGGATCGACATCGAGCATGATTTCAAACCCCAGTACATTGTCGTAAAAGATCGGAAGAAGACCTTGTCCGAGCTTAAAGCCAAAGCCAAAAGTAAAAAAGAAATTTATCTCGCCTGCGATCCTGACCGCGAAGGGGAGGCGATCAGCTGGCACCTTCAGAACGAGCTGGGCAAAGGCAAAAAAGTCGCGCGCGTTGTTTTCAATGAGATCACCAAAGAGGCCGTGCAGGAAGCGTTCAAGCATCCGACCCAGATCAACATGGACCTCGTGGGAGCTCAGCAGGCCCGGCGCGTTCTCGACCGTCTTGTCGGCTATTCCCTAAGCCCGCTTTTGTGGCAGAAGGTCGGCCGCGGTCTCTCCGCGGGCCGCGTACAGACCGTGGCGCTTCGGCTGATCGTAGACCGTGAACGTCAGATCCGGGCGTTCATACCGGAAGAATATTGGACCGTCGAGGCTGAGCTCAAAAAACAAAAAGGCGACCTGAGGCATTTTATCGCCAAACTTGAAAAGATCGGAGAAAAGAAAGCCGAGATCAAAGACCGCGCGCGCGCGGACGAAACCGTCGAAGCGGTCAAAAAACTTCCCTTTGTCGTGCGCGACGTGCGGAGGCAGAGCAAAAAAAGAAATCCTTCGGCTCCTTTCACGACGAGCAAACTCCAACAGGCGGCGTACAACAAGCTCCATTTTCCCGCGTCCAAGACCATGAGGGTCGCGCAGGGACTCTACGAAGGCGTGGAGATCGGAGACGAGGGGAGCGTGGGCCTCATCACGTACATGCGTACCGATTCGGTTAGAATTTCCGAGGCGGCTCTGAAAGAAACGCGCGACCTGATCCTGAAGGAATACGGCAAGCCGTACCTGTCTCCGACCCCCAACGTTTACAAAGCAAAAAAACAAGCGCAGGAAGCGCACGAAGCGATCCGCTCCGCGTCCGTAAAGCGCCATCCGAAAGACATCGAAAGCTATCTCACCCCGGACCAGTTCAAGCTCTACACCCTGATCTGGAATCAGACCGTCTCAAGTCAGATGACGCCCGCCGTGCTCGCGCAGGAGACCGCCGACATTCTCGCCGGCGCCTGGCTCTTCAGGGCCTCGGGCAGTCGCATCGAGTTTCCCGGCTATCTGGCGCTTCAGGACCGGAGCGAGGAAGACGAAAGCCCGCTTCCCGCGCTCACTGGAAAAGAAATCCTGGATCTCATCAAACTTGAGAATCATCAGCATTTCACCAAGCCTCCCGCCCGCTACACGGACGCGTCGCTCGTCAAGGCGTTGGAAGAGAACGGGATCGGCAGGCCCTCCACCTATGCGCCGACGATCTTCACACTTACGGACCGGGATTATGTCCGCCGCGACGGGGGGAGTCTTGTCCCGACAGAACTCGGGATCCTGGTGGTGGATCTTTTACTTCAGTATTTTTCCAAAGTGCTTGATTTCGAATTCACGGCGAACATGGAGGCCGAACTCGACCGCATCGAGGAGGGCAAGGTATCCTGGGTGGGGGTCGTGAGAAATTTTTACGGACTTTTCAGCGGCCAGGTCACTCTCGCGAAGTCCCAGATGCAAACGGTCAAGCGCGAAAATGAGCCGACGGACGAACTCTGCGAAAAATGCGGCAAGCCGATGGTGATCAAATGGGGCCGTCGCGGACGGTTCATGAGCTGCTCGGCTTGGCCCGAGTGCAAGAACGCCAAATCCATTTCGACGGGAGTCGCATGTCCGCAGTGCCAGAAGGGGAAGCTCGTCGAGCGGCGGGCCAAGTCGGGCCGAGGGCGTCCTTTTTATGGTTGCACGGAATACCCCGCGTGCAATTTCATCGCCAATAAGCTCCCCTCCGAAGAAAAGCGCGTTTCTGATGGTTGAAAGTTATTTAGACCGGTTTCTCAAGCATTTGAAAGCGGAAAGGAATTATTCGCCACATACACTCGCCGCGTATTCCCACGACCTGCGAAATTTTTTCTCTTTCATCTCGGGATCCCGGCTCGAAGATGTCGACCTGCCGCTGTTGCGACAATACCTGGCTTTTCTCAAGGAAAACAACCTTTCCAAGCGCACCATGGCGCGACGCTCCGCATCCCTTCGGAGTTTTTTCAAGTTCCTGAACCGCGATGGATACCTCAAAAAAAATCCTATGGCGCCTATCCACAATCCAAAACTGGAGAAAAAATTACCCATGGTTTTGGATGAAAATGAGGTGGCGAAGCTCCTGGAGTCACCCGAGAATGATCTGGCGGGCCGCCGTGACCGGGCGATCCTCGAAACGATCTATTCGTCGGGTCTCCGTGTGTCGGAGCTCGTGGGCTTGAATGTCGAGAGCGTGGATTTCATCGGCGGGGTCTGCCGCGTGATGGGCAAAGGTTCCAAAGAGCGCCTTTGTCCCGTGGGAGACAAGGCTCTGAGAAGCCTCCGGAACTATCTCGAGGTCCGAAATAAAAGATCCCTGAAAAAGAACGAAAAAGCGCTTTTTTTAAGCCATTCGCCGAACGGAAACGGCGCGCGGCTCACCGCGCGCAGTGTCTGCCGGCTCCTTCATAAATATATCCAGAAGACGAGCCGTCTCGAGAATGTCTCTCCCCACACCCTGCGGCATTCTTTCGCGACGCATCTTTTGAACCGCGGGGCGGATCTCTTGGCCGTCCAGGAACTCTTGGGACACGCGAATCTCTCGACGACCCAGATCTACACGCATGTGTCGACCGCGCGCCTGAAAGAGGCTTACGACAAGGCCCATCCGAGAGCTTAATGCGGACCTTGTACCGGATCTTGTTTTTTATATTTGCGCTCGGCTGTCTTCCGGCTTTTCTCATCAAAGGCAAGCATCGTGAAGGTTTCGCAGAGCGCTTGGGTTTTGTGCCTTCTGGAACGCGTCAAAAAATAGCCGGAAAGAAAGTCATCTGGCTTCACGCGGTTTCAGTCGGAGAAGCGACCATCGCGATGCGTTTTTTGGACGCTTTGAGAGAAGAATTCCCTTCCGCGGAGTATCTGATCACGGTGACGACTCCGACGGCGCGCGAGGTCGTCCGGACCCGTAAAAAGGAAAATGACAGCCTTCTTTATTTACCGATCGATTTTAAAGGGACGGTCGGACGTTTTGTGCGTAAGGTGAACCCGTCAGCATTGATCCTTTTTGAGACGGAGATCTGGCCCCACTTGATCCTGGAGCTGTCGGATCGAAAAATTCCTGTTTTTATCGTGAATGGACGGATCTCTGAAAAAGCCTTCCGTTCGTATCGTCGGGTCCGTTTTTTTGTCGGACCCCTTCTCAACCGCCTCGGAAAGATCGGGGTGCAAGACGAGCTCATGAGACGGCGCTTCATTGAGATCGGAGCTCAAGAAGGAAAGGTCGAAGTGACGGGTAATTTGAAATATGAACTGCATCCCGATCTCGCGGCGGCGGAGCCGTGGGCCAAAAAGATAAAAAGTTTCTTCGGAGCGAACGGTCATTTTATCTTTATTGCGGGAAGCACCCATGAAGGGGAGGAAGAAGCGCTTTTAAAAATGTACAGGACTCTTTCAGCCTCCGTTCCCGGTTTTCGCATGATCTTGGCGCCTCGGCATCCCGAGAGGGTCGGCTCGGTCGTTGAAAGAGCCCGATCGCTCAAAGTGCCCGTTGAAAGGATCTCGGAAATTCGAACGGTTGCCAATGGGTTGGCTCCCGTGGTGATTCTTGATAAGATGGGGATCTTAAGCGGCTTATACGCGGAAGCCGAGGTTGTTTTTTTGGGCGGCAGTCTGGTGCCGATCGGAGGGCATAACCCGACCGAGCCCGCGGTCTTCGGAAAGGCCGTGCTTTTCGGGCCCCACATGCAGAATTTTAAAGAAATGGCCGAGGAATTTGTCCGGTCCCATGCGGCTCTATGCGTCCAAAACGCGGATGAACTGAAGGAACGGATCGAAATGCTCGCAAAAGACCGGGAACTTCGCGCAGCGCTCGGCTCGGCCGCCAAAGAATTGATGGAGCGCCGCCAAGGCGCGCTCCGGAAGAATATCGAAATGATCTTAACGCCTTTAAAAGGAGTCCTGGAGACATGAAAAAACTGATCGGACGATTTTTGTCTTTCCTTTACCGGATGCTGTTGGCCTTGAGTCAGGCAAGCTACCGCCATGTGCCTTTCAGGATCCGCAGGGTGAAAGCCCGCGTCATCAGCATCGGCAACATCACCTGGGGCGGCACCGGAAAGACGCCGCTCACAGCGAAGCTTTCACGCGACCTGTCCTTTTACGGAAAACGCGTGGCCGTTCTGACACGAGGGTACGGTCGCGACGAGGTCGAAGAGCTGAAGAAAAAGATCCCCAATGTTCCCATTCTCGTGGGCCGCGACCGCGTACGTTTGGCGCGCGAGGCTGTGCGAAAATACAACGCCGAGATCCTGATCCTTGACGACGGTTTTCAGCACATCCGCCTTCACCGCGATTTTGACATCGTGAATTTGAACGCGACGCTTCCGTTCGGACCCGGGGGTCTTTTGCCGATGGGCACCCTCCGCGAGCCGCTCGAGAACTTGAAAAGAGCCGATGCGTTCGTTCTTTCAAAAAGTAATATCGGTTCAAAGAACCTCCACTGGATCCGGCAGAAGCTTCTGTCCATCAAGCCCAACGCGTTGATCTTCGAGGCGATCCATAAACCCATGCGTTTTGTGGAGATGACGCAGAACCGTTCCGTGACGCTGGGGGAGATGCGGGGCAAAAAAGTGGCAACTCTCTGCGGGATCGCGGATCCGTATTCTTTCGAAAAGACAGTCGAGAACATCGGGGCCGAGATCGTTTTTGCCGCCCGTTATGACGACCACCACGCTTACTCGGCTTCGGAACTGGATACGTTTTTACAGCAGGCGTCTTCCATCGGCGCCCGCGACATCATCACGACGGAAAAGGACTGGGTCCGCATCGCGCCGATCGTCAAGGGATGGCCGGAAACTAAATGGAGGGGGCACAGCCTCCTCGCGCTGGAGATCGAATTTCAGGTCCATGACGAAGAAGATTTTATTCGAAGATGCGTTAATTCTTAACGCCGCGAGGTGTTCGAGCTTTCTCCTCCGCCTTTTGCCCGTTGAAGCGGCCCTTTGGGTGGGCCGCCGGATAGGCTCCGTCGTCTATTTTTTCTCCAAACGCCGCCGGATCGCGCTCCGAAATCTCCGGGCTGCGTTCGCCGCCGAACTTTCGCCCGAAAAGATCGATAGCATCGCGCGCGGCTCCTTTCAAACGATGGCGATGTCGGCGGTGGAGCTTCTGCGGTTTCCCGCGATCGACGACGTATACATCGCGAAAAATCTGAAGATCACGGGCAGCCATCATTACGAACCATCCCTGAAGCGCGGACAAGGCGTGATATTTTTGACCGGGCATTTCGGAAACTGGGAACTTCTGAATATGGCAGGCAGTCTTCTGAGCAGGCCCGTCGTGGTCCTGGCCCGAAAACAGAAACATCCGCGGTCCGACGAGTTTCTGAATCAGCTACGCGCTTTACGCGGAACCCAGATCGTCCTGAAGGGGATGCCGGTCCGCGAGCTGATGCGCGCGCTTCATGATTCCAAGATCATCGGGATGCTGAGCGATCAGGACGGCGGAAAGAACGGCGCGAAAGTACTTTTTTTTGGCAGAACCTCTTCGACACCGCGAGGCGCCGCGGCCTTCGCTTTGCGGACCCAGGCGCCTATTTTTCCCGTGTTCGTCGTAAGAGAGGGCGACAGCGCTCTGCACCGTATCGAAGTGGAAGCTCCACTCAAGATGCCCGGAGCCGACGTCGGACCGGAGGAAGCCGAGCGCGACCTTTTGCAGCAGTTCAGTGAGATCCTTGAATCCAAGGTCCGGACGTCGCCTGCCCAATGGCTTTGGGCGCATCGGCGATGGAAGTCGACACCGGACCGCAGGGTCCTGGTCTTAAGCGATGAAAAAACCGGGCATCTGAACCAATCCCTGGCGCTTCTTCATGAGATCGCGTTCTCGCAAGGCACGGAGCTTTCGAACGGCTCCGTATCTCATCGCGTCGTTCGCGTTCGTTTTAAGAACCGCCCCGCCGAGATCCTTTTAAAAGCCGTCGTATTTATTTTCGGCAAACGCGCGCCGTTCCGGAGACTTCTGCTGAAAGCAGCGCTTGAAGACTCATGCCGACGCGAGCTTTTGTCAGCTTATGCGGACATTGTCGTGTCCTGCGGGAGCCGTCTCGGAGCCGTGAATCTTCTCATTTCGGCGGAGAACTTCGCAAAGTCCGCCGCGCTCATGCGTCCATTTGAGCCGGCGAGACACTTTGATGCCGTCATCGCGCCCAAGCATGATAAAATAAAACCTGCGGCGAACGTTTTCCTGACGGAAATCGCGCCTTGCAGCGTCACGCCGGCAGAGGTCGATCTGCAGGCGCAATTCTTGGCGCGGAATATTGAAGGTCTTGAAAATGACCGCAGGCGAAAGATCGGTCTCCTCGTAGGCGGCGATACGGATAAAGCCTCTTTCAGCCGCGAACGGTTCGAAAGGATCTTAAAAGAGATCCTTCGCTACGGCGTGGAGACGGATGCGGCGGTGCTGGCTACTTCGTCGCGTCGCACGCCGCCGTGGGCGGATGAGCTTTTAAAAAGATCTTTGGGCGACAGACAGCGGTGCCCGGTCTTGGTGATCGCCAACGAATCCAACCGTGTGGGCGTTGTGGCGGGTATCCTGGGCTTGTGCGACGCGGTGATCGTTTCAGGCGAGTCTATTTCCATGGTATCCGAGGCGATTACGGCGGGAAAACCCGTGATCGTTTTCATTCCGTCGGACGCCATGCCGCTCAAACCCAAACACAAGGAATTTCTAGATCGTATGATCGCTGCCGGCCTCGTGACCATAGCAGTTCCCGAAAATATTTATGAAATGATGAGAACCTCCGCGACTGAAATGAACGGCCACACCCACTTGTTTCTTGAAAGGGATCGTCTTACGCTCCGCCGGGCGGTTGCGGAAAGACTTCTGTCATGAACGTCCTTCAGATCGTGCCTGAGCTCAGATCCGGCGGTGTCGAGCGTGGCACCGTGGACCTGGCGAAGTACCTTCGCCGCAAGGGTCACAAATCGGTGGTGGTCTCGGCCGGTGGAGCCCTCGTGGGGGACCTCGTCTCGGCCGGTGTGGCGCACTATCAGCTTCCCGTTCACCGGAAGAACCCTTTTCATTTGATACGATCCATCGGCGCTCTCTCAAAGATCATTCAACTGGAAGGCATTGACGTCATCCACGCCCGCAGCCGAGTGCCGGCGCTCATTGCTTTCTTCGCCAGTCGTCGTACGCGCGTCCCGTTCGTGACAACTTGCCACGGGTTCTACAGCGATCATTTTTTGAGTCGCGTGATGGGGTGGGGCAAGATCGTCATCGTCGCCAGCCACATTATCGGCAAAAGAATGCGCGAGGATTTCGGGGTTTCTCACACGAAGATCCGCCTGATCCCTCGGGGCGTCGACCTGACGGAATTCAAGCTCCGAACCGGCGAGAAGCCCAAGGAGATCATCCTAGGAGTGATCGGCAGACTGACGCCGATCAAAGGCCACTCGCTTTTTTTGAAAGCGATGGCGCGCGTGGTGCGCGTGATGCCGCAGGTGAAGCTCCAGATCATCGGCGATGCGCCGAAGCCTCAGTACAAGGAGGAGCTCGTGCTTCTGGCCAAGGAGCTGGGTCTTCAGGCGGTCACAGAGTTTCTTGGGACGCGCTATGACATCCCTCAGCTTTTATCCAAGATGTCGATCCTCGTGGTGCCCTCGGTAGGCGAGGAGGCTTTCGGCCGCGTGGCTATCGAAGCGGGCGCTTGCGGGGTTCCTGTCGTGGCGACCCGTATCGGAGGCCTCGTGGACATCATCGAAAACGAAAAAGACGGCCTCTTGACCCCGTCGGACGATCCCCGCATCCTCGCAGAAGCGGTCCTCCGGCTTCTCAAGGAGCCGGACCTCGCGGAGAACTTTGCGCGCTCTCTACGCCAAAAAATAGAGCATGATTTCAGTCTCGATGACATGTTCGAGCGTACTCTCAAGGTCTACCATGAGGCGGTCTCAAAAAAGAAGATCCTCGTGATCAAATTGACCGCCGTCGGCGATGTGATCTTGAGCATTCCGTCGCTCCGGGCGCTGCGTCAAAAATATCCCGACTCTTGGATCTCCGTGCTCGTCAGCCGCAAGTGCCGAAAGATCATCCGTAATTGTCCTTATGTGAACGATATTCTGGTTTATGACGAGATGCCGGCGGGAGGGGGCAGGCGCGTGGCTGCGGTACTCGGCATGGCGAAGCTCTTGGCCAAAGAGGACTTCGACATCGTAGTCGACCTTCAAAACAATAAGATCAGTCACCTCCTGGCTTTCTTGAGCGGCGCGAGGATCCGTGCCGGTCATGACAACCACAAATGGTCTTTTTTCCTGAATAAGAGGACAAAGAACGGGGCTTCCGGCGCGTTGGCCCCGGTGGACCATCAGTTCCAGGTGCTGAAACTGCTCGGCATCGAGGCCATCGATCGGAAGCTGGAGTTTTGGACCGATCCGGAAGAAGAGACCGGCATGAAGGAATTCTTCGATTCGCAGTGGGTTTCGGAGAGCCAGGTGCTCGTGGGGATCAATCCGGGGTCGTCCCTGCGCTGGCCCACGAAGCAGTGGCCCATCGAAAATTTTGCCAAGCTCTGTGATGAACTCGCCAAGCGGAACATCCGCGTGGTCCTGACGGGTTCCAAAGAGGATACGCCGCTGGCCGAAGAGCTTCTCGCTTTGACCCGCAACAAACCCATCAATGCCGTGGGCCGCACGACGATCACGGAGCTTGCGGCGTTGGTCCGCCGCTGCCGCGTCTTCATCAGCTCAGATTCGGCGCCGATGCACATCGCTTCCAGCGTCGACGTGCCGCTGATCGCGATCTTCGGCCCTACGGATCCCAAGCGTCATCTTGTGCCGCCTTCTTCCTACCAGGTTTTTTGGAAGGAGATCCAGTGCAGCCCCTGCTATTTGAGGAGTTGTCCGATCGGTCTCCTCTGTATGAAGAAGATCACCGTGCAGGAGATCCTCGACGCGACGCTTCACTTCATCAATGAAAAGCGTCGGCCCTCCCATCATGCGGAACATGCTGCGATCCCTTCTTAAAAAAAGGTTCTTTCTGGCCATGCTGGCGATCTTCGCCGCGTTCTATTTTTATGGAGCCAATTACGAGACCCCGGTGCTCATGTACCACCACGTGGAGCCGGACGCTGCGGACTCCGGCCTCAACGTATCGCCGCTGACTTTCACGCGTCAAATGGAATTCCTGAAGGTTCACGGGTACCGCGTGATCTCACTTGAGGAGCTCGTGCGGCTGCTCAAGTCCGGAGGCAAGGTTCCGCCAAAAACTGTGGTGATCACCTTTGACGACGGGTACCTCGATAATTTCAAATACGCCTTCCCGATCCTGAAGAAAATGGATTTTACCGCCACGATCTTCATGATCACACGCAACATCGGCGAAAAGGGTTCTCTTTCGGAAGAGGACCTGCGCATCCTCGACGAGTCGGGCATCTCGATCGGCAGCCACACGGTGAACCACGTTTTCCTGCCGGAGCTTCGGAATAAAGAGGAACTTTTATTTGAATTGGACGAGTCGAAGAAAAAACTCGAGAGCGTTCTGGGTCATGCGGTGATGCTTTTGAGCTATCCCGCGGGAGGAGTCACCGTCGAATCCAAAGCGCTCGCTGAGGCGCTGGGTTATGAGGGCGCCGTGACGACCAACTACGGCGAGGATCGCGGAGATCCTTACGGGGTCCATCGCGTGAAGATCACGGAGGGACGCGGGGGTCTTTTTGGATTCTGGCTCAAAACCACCGGACTCTACCACGTCGGAAAAAAAAGGATCCCCGTCCGGCCATGAAGATCCTGGTCGTGAATGTCAATTGGCTCGGGGATGTACTTTTTTCGACGCCCGCGCTGCGCGCGCTGAGGAAGCATCACCCCAAGGACTACATCGCCTGCCTCGTGCCTCCGCGCTGCGTGGCCGCTCTGAAAAATAATCCTTATCTCGACGAAGTGATCACGGCGGATGACCGGGATTCTTTTTTTTCGTTCTTCGGTTCATTGAAAACGATCCTGTCTTTGCGCAGGAAACGTTTCGATACGGCTTTTTTTTTGCACCGATCAATTTCAAAAAGGCTCATGGCTTTCTTTGCGGGGATCCCCGTGAGAAAAGGATTTGAAACTGCCGGGCGGAAGAATTTTCTTTTGACCCACGCGGCGCCGTTAGGATCTCAGGACATCCACCGGACCGATTTTTTTCTTCGGGTCCTATCGGCACACGGGATCGCTTCCGGGGGACGCGCGCCGGATTTTTTTCCGGCCAAGGAGGCCGTCAAGGAGCTCGAGGCTTTGTGCGCTGAGACAGGCTTCGATGTTTCGTCGGACTACGTCGTGGTCCATCCCGGAGGCAACTGGGATCTAAAAAGATGGCCCGTGGCTAATTTTGCCGAATGGATCCGGCTCTTTCTTGAAAAACACCCTTCGAGGAAGGTCGTCCTATGCGGAACCGCGCCCGAAAATGATCTCGCCGAAAAGATCTGCGAGAGCGCGCGTTCGGAGCGTCTTGTGTCTCTGTGCGGCAGGACCTCGCTCGACGCTCTGGCGCTTCTGATCAAAAAAGCGCGTTTCCTTCTGTCCAATGATTCGGGTCCGATCCATCTTGCGGCTTCCCAAAAGACCCCCATCGCGGGTCTTTACGGACCGACTTCCGCACGTTTGACCGGGCCTCTTTCGGAGGGGCGCGTGCTCATTTTAAGTAAAGATGTCGGTTGCCAGGTGCCCTGCTATTTCAGGACCTGCGACACCCGAGTGTGTCTTGACTGGATGACGCCCGCCGAAGTATTTGAAAAGACCGAAGCCTGGATGGATCAAAATGAACCTGCCCGCTGAGCGTATCCATAAGATCCTGGTCGTGACGCTCTCCAATTTGGGAGACGTGGTCTTGACGACCCCCGTTTTTGAATCTTTGGCGCGCGCATTTCCAAAAGCGCGGCTGGATGCCGCCGTGGGAAAGAATGCTGTGGTCGTGCTGGAGGGACACCCTTCTATTCGCCGCGTGATCTTGCTCGATAAAAAAAACTCTTTTCTCAAAAAGGTGGAGTTCCTGCGGGAGATCCGCCGCGAGCGCTATGACCTCATCGTGGATCTGCGGTATTCGCCGATCGGGCTTTTGGGAGGTTCGAAATATCGAAATGCTTATTTCAGGTATCATCGCAAAACGCGACACCGGGCTCTCAAGCACCTTCGGGCTTTGCGGGGGATCGCGGCCGTTGCGGACTCGGGACTTTCTTTCCTTGAAAGACTGGATCTCTCCGGAGGTCCTCTTGGGTTGGAGGTTGACCCCAAAAAAAATATCGTAACAGCCGCCGTGGGATCCAAGAGCGATCTGAAAAAATGGCCGGCGGGATCCTACGCGGCACTCTTGGACCGCCTGGCGCTTCAAGACAGATACCGGATCGTTCTCGTCGGCGACGCCGCCGATGCCGCCGACGCGGCAAAGATCAAAGGCCTCATGCGTTTTAAGGGCGTTGAAGATCTCTGCGGCCGCGCGAATTTCGCCGAGTGGTGCGGCATCCTCAAACGATCGTCGCTGGTCCTGACCAACGACAGCGCGTCTCTGCACATCGCCGACATACTGAAAGTACCGACACTTGCTTTCTTCGGTCCCACGGACCCCCGCAGATACGGGCCGAGAAATGCCGCAAGCCGCGCGTTGCGCCGACCGCTTTTTTGTTCGCCGTGCGAAAAGGCTCAGTGCCGGTTCCATCATGAGTGCATGACCCAGCTTGGCGTCGAGGAAGCTTATCGGAGCGCCCAACAGATCCTGAACGATGGGCTGAGACCGAAGAGCCTTAAAATTCTCGTCATCCGTTTAGACCGAATCGGGGATGTGGTGCTGTCGCTGCCGGCCATCTCCGCCGTCCGAGAACGTTTTCCCGACGCCTCGATCTCTTTGATGGTTCGGCCCGCCGTTCATGAGCTCGTCGAAGGCCATCCCGCTGTGGACGAGGTGATCTCTTACGGTTATGAAAAGGGAGGTCCTCACCGCTTCTATCTTGGTTATTTCAGGTTCCTTAAAGAGATCATTTCACGCCGCTTTGACGTCGCTTTTGTGCTTCATCCGAGTCGGCGCTCCGTGCTGATCCCGGCTCTCGCGGGGATCCCTTATCGGGTGGGCTTCGATACCGGGGATTCGTTCCTTCTCACACACAAAGCAACTGATAAGAGGCACGAAGGCAAAAAACACGAGTCCGAATACACGCTCGACGTCGTGCGAGCCTTCGGTACGGGAAATCTCAAACTCGAAAAGCCGAAGATCTCCATCAGCCCCTCCGATCGCGAAAAAGCCCTTGAGAAATTAAAGAATGCTTTCGGCGGATCCCTTCCCGGAGTGCTTCTGGCGGTCCACGCGGGGGCGAGCTGTCCTTCGAAACGCTGGCCTCTTGAGCGTTTTGCGGAGCTGGGGCGAAAAGTTATCCGCGAGAAAGGCGCGTCGATCGTGCTTCTGGGCGGTGCCGAAGAAAAGGGCGCCTCTGAAACACTTGCCGGGGAGATCGGGCCCCGCGCCGTTTCGCTGGCAGGAAAATTAAACCTTAAAGAAAGCGCCGCCGTTCTCGCGCAGGCGGGGTGCCTTATTTCCAACGACTCAGGGCCCGTGCACATTGCCGCGGCGGTGGGCACGCGGACCGTGGTGATCTTTGGGAGGAATAAAGCGGGCTTGAGCCCGGTTCGCTGGAAGCCCTTGGGAGAGGGACACCGCTGGATCCAGAAGGATGTGGGTTGTCAGGTGTGTCTGGCGCACCGGTGCCCCATAGAGTTCGAGTGTTTGAAGGCGGTGACGGTCGAAGAAGTATTTTCCTTACTATGAATTTTTCAAAAAAAATTATATTTCTCTTCGCTCTGACTTATTTGGCGGGCTCCGCGCAAGCGCCGGCCGCCACTCAGAATTTCTCATCGCAGAAAGCGGCTCCGGAGGGATCGGTTTCCATCGAGGTTCCGCTGGACAGACCGACTGTGGGGGAGAAGCTTGTGTTCGCAGTCTCATGGATGGGGATCCCCGTCGGCACTGGCAGCCTTGAAGTGAAGGAAAAATCGATCTTGAACGGCCGCGAAACCTATCACGTTGTCGCGCTGGCTGAGACCAACGAATTCTTATCGAAGCTCTATCCGGTCCACGACGAGATCCACAGTACTTTTGACGCGGAAGATTATAGATCTTACGAATTCAGCAAAACCTTGAAAGAAGGACGGTACCGCGCGGAAGAGAAGATCGTATTCGATCATGCGGCGAAGAAAGGCCGCTATGAATCTTTTTTGAACAAAGATAAAAAGACGGTCGATATCACGCAAGGCACCATGGATCTTTTGAGCGCTTTTTACTGGTTCCGATCTCAATCCGTGAAGGTGGGGGGCCGCGCGGAGACTTCGGTCTCGAGCGAAGAAAAAGATTGGCGCACGGAGTTTCGGGTGTTGCGAGCGGAGATCAAGATCATAAGGAACCATGGCGCTTTTTGGACTCTGGTGGTGGAGCCGAAAACGGGTCTCAAAGGGATCTTGTACGACCGCGGACAGGCTTGGGTCTACTTCACGACCAGCGCAGCCCGGATCCCGATCTGGATCACTCTAAAAACCCCCTTCGGCCCCGTCGTCGGGGTCCTCGAAAATCCGTGAATTAGACTATCAATTGACACTCCTCGCGGGTGGGTGTTAGAATGCCAAAAATCCTATGACACCTCTCAATTTTACCCGTCTTAAGAAGGTTATTTCCCGCTTCAGTCAAGCCAAAGTCATGGTGGTCGGGGATCTCATCCTCGATGAATTCATCTGGGGGAAGGTCAACCGTATCTCGCCCGAAGCGCCGGTGCCGGTCGTGTGGGTGGACTCCGAGAATTTCATGCCCGGCGGCGCCAGCAACGTGGCCAGCAATATCCGATCTTTGGGCGGAGACGTCACGCTGATCGGGGTGGTCGGGGACGACGCGCGCGGCGAGATCCTGCGGTCTCTTTTAAGGACCAAAGGCGTCAATTGTGACGGGGTTTTTGCCGATCCGGCCAGACCGACCACTCAAAAAACGCGCGTCATCGCTCATCACCAGCAAGTCGTCCGCATCGACCGCGAGAAAGTGTTTCCGCTTCAGGAGGCCACTCTCGAAAAAATACTTGATTTCATCGAAGAAAAAATTAAAAAAATGGATGCCGTGATCATCGAGGATTACGGCAAGGGTGTGATCGTCCCCGAGCTCGTGCGGAAGATCGTGCAGCTGGCGAAGCGCTCAGGCAAGGTCATCACCGTCGATCCCAAAGAAGACCATTTTTCGTACTATCGCGGCGTGACCACGATCACGCCCAACCATCACGAAGCGGGATCCGCGGCGGGGTTTCAGATCAAGGATGACGCGAGCCTTCTTAGGGCGGGTGAGAGACTTTTGGATAGGGTCAAATGCGAAACAGTCTTGATCACGCTCGGCGAGAACGGCATGAGCCTTTTCCAAAAAGGAAAACCGATGCACAAGATCCCGACCGTCGCGCAGGAAGTTTTCGACGTCTCCGGCGCGGGGGACACGGTGATCAGCGTTTACACACTTGCCCGGGCCTGCAAAGCCAGCGCTTTGGACGCGGCGCTCATTTCGAACATCGCCGCGGGGATCGTCGTCGGCAAAGTCGGAGTGGCGGTCACGAATCCCGAGGAACTTTTGGAACGGGTCAAAAACGAGGCTATCAAATAGTGGAAGCGATCGGCATCATCCCCGCGCGTTATGGCTCGACGCGTTTTGAGGGCAAGGTTCTGAAAGATCTCTGCGGGAAGCCGGTGATCCAGCACGTCTACGAGCGAGCCAAAAAAGCCAAAATGCTCGACGATCTCATCATCGCGGCCGATGACGACCGTATTCTCGAGGCGGTAGGGCGCTTCGGAGGCAAGGCGGTGTTCACGTCCAAATCTCATACCACCGGCACCGATCGTCTGACGGAAGTCGTGAACGCGATCGATGTGAAGATCGTCGTCAATATTCAGGGCGATGAGCCTCTCATCAATCCACTCATCATCGACGAACTCGTGCGCACGATGAAGTCGGACCCGACGCTGGCGATGGCTACGGTCGTCAAGAAAAGCCGGTCGATCGAAGAATTCCACAGTCCCGATGTCGTCAAGGCGATCCTCGACAAGGACCGCTACGCGCTTTATTTTTCACGCTCACCGATCCCGACGAACCTCGTGCCGGGCGACTGCGACAATTTTTTTTACAAGCATATCGGGATCTACGCCTACAACAAGGATTTTCTTTTTACGTTCAAAAAACAACCGGAATCTTACCTGGAAACACATGAGCGTCTCGAGCAGCTTCGGGCGCTGGAGAACGGGTACCGCATCCGCGTCATCGAAACGGCGTTCGAGACCGTGGGGATCGACACTCCCGAAGATCTGGAATTAGCCAAAACCATTCTAGAAAAGGAAATAAATGCCTAAATATATTTTTATTACCGGCGGCGTCGTTTCAAGCTTGGGCAAAGGCATCGTCTCCGCGTCGATCGGGAAACTTCTCGAGTCACGCGGCCTGCGTGTGATCCTCATGAAGTGTGATCCTTACCTCAACGTCGACCCCGGTACGATGAGTCCGTACCAGCACGGTGAGGTCTACGTGACCGAGGATGGCGGCGAGACAGACCTCGACCTCGGGCATTATGAGCGTTTCACGAGCGTTGAGATCTCAAAGGTCAACAACATCACGACCGGCAAGATCTATTATTCGGTCATCACCAAGGAACGTCACGGCGATTATCTCGGCGCGACGGTCCAGGTCGTGCCCCATATCACCGATGAGATCAAGTCGGCGATCCGCGCGGTTTCTCACAACAAGTCGGTCGACGTGGTCATCTGCGAGATCGGCGGGACGGTGGGCGATATCGAGAGCCTTCCGTTCCTTGAGGCGATCCGTCAATTCCGACATGATATCGGAAAGGATCACGCGCTCAACATCCATTTGACCCTGATCCCTTTTATCCGCGTGGCCGACGAGATCAAGACCAAGCCGACCCAGCACAGCGTGGGCAAGATGCGCGAGATCGGGATCCAGCCGGACATCCTGCTCTGCCGTACGGAAAAGAAGCTCTCCAAAGAAGTTCGTGAGAAGATCGGACTTTTTTGCAACGTGGAGACCGAACAGGTCATCCAGGCGCTTGACGTGAGCGACATTTACGAAGTGCCTCTGGCCCTCAAAGAAGAAGGTCTCGACGAGATCATCGTGCGGCTCCTCAAGCTTAACTGCGAAGACGGCAACGAAAAGCTGAAGGCATGGAAGACCGACGTTGTCGATAAGGTGCTCAACCCGTCCAAACATGTCTCGATCGCGGTGGTCGGAAAGTACATGGATCTTCAGGATGCCTACAAGTCGATCTACGAGGCGATCAAGCACGGGGGCATCGCCAACGACGCGAAAGTCGAGATCCGGAAAGTGGACGCCGAGGATGTCATAGCACACGGCGTGGAAAAATATCTGTCGACGGTTCACGGAGTGCTCGTCCCCGGCGGCTTCGGGGACCGGGGAGTGGAAGGCAAGATCAGGGCCATCAAGTACGCCCGAGAGAACAAGATCCCGTTCTTCGGCGTCTGCCTCGGGATGCAGTGCGCCGTGATCGAATTTTCGCGTAACGTCTGCGGGATGGCGCGGGCCAATTCCACCGAATTCAACAAAGCCACGCCGTTTCCCGTGATCAGCCTTCTGGACGAGCAGAAGAACGTGAAAGACCTGGGCGGCACCATGCGTCTGGGGTCCTACCCCTGCACGATCAAAAAAAGCACGAAGACCCACCGGGCTTACGGGCGCGATTCGATCCACGAACGCCACCGCCACCGCTACGAGTTCAACAATAAATACAAAGCCAAGATGGAAACCAGCGGAATGATCATCTCCGGCACAAGTCCCAACGGAAGGCTGGTCGAGATCATAGAGCTTGTAGACCATCCCTGGTTCGTGGGCTGTCAGTTCCATCCGGAATTTCGCTCCAAACCCGATCGCGCGCACCCGCTTTTCCGCGACTTCGTTAAAGCGTCTCTGGCGCGTAAAGGCACCGCTTAATGGTTCGCCTGGGAAATATTTCGATCGGCGGAGGCGCTCCGCTCGTGCTGATCGCGGGGCCCTGCGTCGTCGAAAATAAAAAAAGCGCGCTACGCCACGCTAAAAAGATCCAGACGATCGCTGCCTCGCTCAAGATTCCGTACATTTACAAGTCGAGCTATGATAAGGCCAACCGCACTTCCGTCGAATCCTTTCGCGGATTGGGGATGAGCCAGGGTCTTCGGATCCTAAAAGAAGTTAAGGAGGAGACAGGCCTTCCCATTTTGACCGACGTGCATTCTCCCGAGGAAGCGCGCGCCGCCGCCGAAATTGCCGACGTCCTTCAGATCCCGGCTTTTTTGTGCCGCCAGACCGATCTTTTGCTCGCCGCCGCGGCAACGGGCAGGATCATTAACGTAAAAAAGGGCCAGTTTTTGGCTCCTTGGGAAATGGGCAATGTCGCCAAAAAGATCGCGTCTTCCGGGAACCGCCGCATCCTTTTGACGGAAAGAGGCACCTCCTTCGGCTACAACACGCTTGTCAGCGATTTCAGAGCCATTCCGATCATGAAAGCTTTCGGGTACCCCGTCATTTTCGACGCGACCCATTCTGTCCAACAGCCGGGCGGTCGGGGTAAAAGCTCGGGCGGCGAAAGAAAGTTTGTCCCGATCCTGGCGCAGGCGGCGGTCGTGACGGGAGCGGACGGTATTTTTATGGAAGTTCACGAGGATCCAGATCATGCCCCTAGCGACGGGCCGAACATGGTTCCTCTCAAGGAGCTCAAAAAATTGCTGGAACGTTTATTGAAGCTCAGACAGGTCGTAAATCCTGAGCGCAGTCGAAGGATCGTTCGTGGTCGCTAAGAAGAGTGGGGTCAAGGCCGCACGAAAGGTCATCCGCATCGAACGCGACGCGCTCACCAACCTTTTGTCCCGGATCGACTCAAGATTCGAAAAAGCCTGCGAGCTGATCTTGAGATCCCGAGGCCGTGTGGTCGTCACGGGGATGGGTAAGCCCGGTTTCATCGCTCAAAAAATTTCCGCGACGCTTTCATCGACCGGCACGCCCTCTCTTTTTTTGCATCCGGCAGAAGCTCTTCACGGAGACTTGGGTCGTGTGATGAAGGAAGACGTTATCGTCGCGTTCTCCAATAGCGGCCAGACCGAGGAGGTCCTCAAACTCCTGCCGGTCATTAAAAAGATAGGCGCCAAACTCATCTCCTTCACGGGCAACACCCATTCGGTGCTTGCGCGCCACAGCGACGTGGTCCTGAACGTCCATGTCAAAAAAGAGGCCTGCCCTTTGAATCTGGCCCCCACAGCATCGACCACCGCGATGCTCGCGCTGGGAGACGCGCTGGCTTTGGCGCTTTTGGAGAAAAAAGGTTTCAAGGCGGAAGACTTCGCTTTTTACCATCCCGGAGGAAATATAGGAAAAAAACTGCTTTTGAGGGTGGAAGACATCATGCGGACCGGAAGATCCAATCCGATCGTACCGGGCAAGATGAAGGTCAAGGAAGTTCTCTATCGCATCACCAAATGCAGGGCTGGCTCAGCCACGATCGTGGGAGCCGACGGGCGTTTGGCCGGTATTTTTACCGATGGAGACTTAAGACGGCATCTTAGGAACGGTGGAGATCTTTTGGACCTTTCAGTTTCGGAAGTGATGACCAAGGACCCGATCTCGATCGTCGAAAATAGGCTCGCGGTGGAAGCGCTCGAGATCCTCCGGTCCAAAAAGATCGATGAGATCCCGGTCGTTGACCGCAAAAAAAAGCCCGTCGGTCTTTTGGACGTCCAGGACCTTTTGAAAGCCGGGATCTTTTAAATGATCGCGCAGGAAGTTCTCGACCGCGCTTCGCGGGTGAAGCTCTTGATCCTCGACGTCGACGGCGTCCTGACGGACGGCAGGATCATTCTGGGTAATTACGGCGACGAGCTTAAGTTTTTTGACATTCACGACGGCCATGGCGTAGTCATGCTTATCCGCTCCGGTATCAAGACCGTCATCATCAGCGGGCGCAAATCAAGGATCAACGTCAAGCGCGCCAAGGAAATGCGCGTCATCAAGGTCTATCAGAACGCGCATGACAAACTGAAAGTTTTTGAGAAAGTCCTTAAAAAAAGCCGAGTGACGCCGGAAGAGGTCTGTTACGTGGGAGACGACTTGATCGATCTTCCCGTGCTTAAGCGTGTGGGTTTTTCAGTCGCTGTCCGGAACGCCGTCGAAGAGGTGCGCGGCGCCGCGCACTACGTCACCGAACGGTCCGGAGGACGCGGCGCCGTTCGTGAAGTGGCCGATCTTCTTCTCAAGGCCCAAAACCAATGGGACGAACTCATGGAGCGCTACCTCCGATGAGTCTGCCCTACCACAGGAACAGCCTTCCTCTCATCCTTTTGGGCGGTTTGATCGCGTCAGGGCTTTTGCTCATATTCTGGGGTTACGGCAAACCCGTAAAAACGGTCGCGGAACCCGCCTCAAAAGAGGCCCGGCAGCGTGTGGTGAGCTCGAGCACCGATCAGGAACTTCAAAAATTTTCTTTAAGCGGTTTCGACGAGAAAGGCCGGAGGTTCTGGAAGCTCGAAGGCGACGTGGCGAAGATCGACCAGGGTCAAACGGTCTATCTCAAGAGCAACGTGACGCTTCGTCTTCATGAGGACACGCTGGTGCGCACAGATCGTCTTGAATGGTCCCAAGGGGGCGGGATGCTAAGGACCGACGCGCCTGTTTTCGTAGATCATCAAAACACGAAAATAAAAGGCATGGGCGCCTACGGGTTGCCGAACCAAAGCTTCATCCAGTTGAATAAGGACATCGAAATGCTCGTCAGTCCTGCGACAACCATCACCTGCGACGGCCCTATGAAGATCTATTACCACGACAACAAGGCCGTGTTTTTCCGCAAAGTCAAAGTCGTCGACGGTCGCGGGATCCTGACCGCCAAGCGCATGGACGTCTATTTCGACAACCAGGAAAAGAAGGTTACGCAGATCATCGCGATCGGGGACGTGGTCATCGAACGAAGCGGAGACACGACGCGCTCCCAACGCGCGATCTACACTCCTTCGACCGGTTCTCTGCGTCTGGAAGGCAGCCCCGAAGTCACCTTGCACAAGAACTCTTCAAAATTCACAGAGCTTTCCCCGAATAATGCCTCTCCTAGAAACTAAATCCTTAAAAAAAACATACAACGGTCGTCCCGTGGTGAACGGTGTGGACATTCAGATCAACCCCGGTGAGATCGTGGGTCTTTTGGGTCCGAACGGCGCGGGAAAGACGACGACTTTTTATATGGTGACCGGGATCGTGAAGCCCGATTCAGGCCGCATCTTGTTCGACCACCGAGACGTGAGCCAGTACCCGATGCATAAGCGCGCGCAGCTGGGGATCGGTTACCTTTCGCAGGAGCCGTCCATCTTCCGGAAGCTGACCGTCGAGGAAAATGTCATGGCGATCCTTGAAACACTCGGCCTTTCTCCGCGCGAGCGCAAGAAACGCCTGGAAGAACTTTTAGGGGACTTAAGCATTTCCCATCTGCGTCAATCCAAGGCTTTTACGTTGTCCGGCGGGGAAAGGCGGCGCCTTGAGATCACGAGGTCCCTGGTGACACATCCCTTGTGCATTCTTCTTGACGAACCATTTTCAGGGATCGATCCCATTGCCGTATCCGACTGCCAGAACTTGATCCGTGATCTGAAAAACAAGGGACTCGGGATCCTGCTGACGGACCATAACGTTCGCGAGACATTAGCGATCACCGACCGCGCTTACATCATGTCGGAGGGAAAGATCCTCATCTCCGGCACCAAAGAGGACCTTCTGACGAGCAAGGAAGCGCGCAAGATCTATCTCGGCGAAAAGTTTACGATGTAGGGTTTGTGTGGTAACATTAAACTTCAATATTTTTTTGGAGAAAGTATGGAAATTGACATCAGCGGGCGCCATTTTCAAGTCGCGGAAGTTCTAAAGAAGTACGCCGCAGAAAAGATAGAAAAGCTTGATAAATACGCTTCGAAGCTCGAGACCGTGCACGTGATCCTGGAGGTGCAGAAGTTCGTTCACACCGCCGAGATCACCGTCCTCGGCAAGAAGCTTCGTTTCGTCGCCAAAGAGCGTAGCACCGACATGTACGCCGCGTTCGACAAGGCTTACGAGAGCATGAAGCGCCAGCTCCGTCACCATCACGAGAAGCTCAAGGACCACAAGGCCCGCCGTTACGAGACTTGAAATTACTGTGAAAACCAATCTCAAGAAGATCCGCGAATGCAAAATGCGGCTTTCCGTCGTCATTGACGCCAAGCAGGTCGAAAACCGCTATCAAGAGGTCCTGAGGGGGCTTCAGGGCCAAGCGACTCTTGCCGGTTTCCGGCAGGGGAAGGCTCCCGTCGACCTCGTGGAAAAAAAATTCGCCAGGGAAGTTCAGGAAGAAGTACTCAAGTCCCTGATCCCCGAAGCGTATCACGAGGCTGTTTTGAAGCACGAGCTGTCGCCGGTTTCCCTGCCGTCGATCTCCGAAGCCAAAATGGAGCGCGGCCGTGAGCTTGCTTTTGAGGCTACATTCGAGACAGAGCCCGTTTTTTCCCTCAAAAACTACAAAGGTGTCAAAATAAAAAAAGTGGCTGTTGAGGTCCGTCCCGAAGACCTTGAAAAGGGGACGGCGTCGCTCCTGGAGTCCAAAGCGGAACTGGTTCCGATCCTCGAGCCTCGCGCCGTTCAAAAAGGCGATTTTATCGTCAGTGATGTCGACATTTGGCAGAACGATCGATATGTGCCCGGTAAAAAAGGCATTCTTCTGGCGGCCGAACCCGGCAGTCCGGATGATTTTTATGAAAAGATCATCGGAGCCCGGCCGGACGAAGTACGCGAGATCTCGGTGGAGCATTCGGACGAAGAAAAAAAAAGCGGACTTGTCGGACGGAAGCCTTTTTTTAAGGTTTGGGTCCGGCAGATCCAGGAAAAAAAACTGCCTGCCCTCGACGAGGCTTTTGCCAAACAGTTCGGCAAAGAGACCGTGGAGGAGCTTAAAGTAGCGCTGCACAAAGATCTTTCCCGGTACAAGCTTTCGGAGTCGAACCGTCTCATGAAGGACGAGCTTTACGGGAAGCTTCTGGCGCTGGCGAATTTCAGCGTGCCCGAAGGGCTGGTCGTGAAACAGAGAGACCGTCTTCTGGAGCAGGCACGGAACGAATATGAGCGGGCCGGAATGCCCCCCGCGAGATTCGAGCAGGATAAAACGCGCCTCGGAGAAGAAACGCTGATCAAGGCTCGTGAACAGGTGAAACTCTATTTTATCCTGAAGAAGATCGCCGACCAGGAGAAGATCGAGGTGGACGAGATCGAGCTTGACCGGAGGCTTGGGACGATCGCCGAGGAATCGAAGCGGCCCCTCGATGAAGTGCGCCGCGTTTTTGAGGAAGATCTGCGTCAGAGCATGTGCGAGAAGCAGACCGCCGATTTTTTACTGGCCCACGCGAAGCTAGAAGAATAACAAGGGAGAGACGGATGAGCATAATGATACCGATGGTGATCGAGCAGACCGGCAGAAGCGAACGCGCTTATGATATTTATTCCAGACTTTTGAAAGACCGGGTCATATTCATCGGCACGCCGATCGATGACATGGTCGCAAACCTCATCGTGGCACAGCTTTTGTTCCTTCAGATGGAGGACCAGGAAAAGGATATCCATCTCTACATCAACTCACCCGGAGGATCGATCACGAGCGGTCTGGCCATCTACGATACGATGCAGTTCCTGAAGCCGGACGTCAGCACCTACTGCATCGGACAGGCGGCCAGCATGGGAGCGGTTCTTTTGGCCGCGGGCACCAAGGGCAAGCGCTACTCCTTACCGAATTCAAGGATCATGATCCACCAGCCTTGGGGAGGCGTGCAGGGCGTGGCCGCGGACATCAACATCCAGGCTAGAGAGATCCAGCACCTGAAGGACCGTCTCAATAAGATCCTGGCGCACCACAGCGGTCAAGAGGTTGCCAAGATCGAAAAGGATACCGACCGTGATTATTTCATGTCAGCCGAGGAGGCCAAAAATTACGGGCTCGTCGATGAAGTCGTCGTCAATGTCCGCGAAGTGAAAGGACCTCAAAAAATAAAATGAACGAAACCCTGCTTCTGACCCCGGGACCCACCCACGTCCCGCGCCGCGTGCTGGATCGGATCGCTCTTCCGATGATCCATCACCGTACCAAGGAGTTCCAGGCCATTCTTGAAAGGGTGAACGCCAATCTTCGGGCGATCTTCCGTACCAAGAACCCCGTGATGACTTTCGCCGCGTCGGGCACCGGTGCCATGGAAGCATCGGTCACCAATCTTTTGTCAAAAGGCGACACTGTCATCTCGATCTCCGCGGGAAAATGGGGCGAGCGCTACCGTAATATCGCCAAAGCTTATGGTTTAGACGTAAAAAGCTACGAGTTGCCATACGGGGAAGCCGTTACTGCAGCGCAGGTAAGCCGGGCGCTGAAAGAACATCCGCATGCCAAAGCCGTGCTCACGACTCTCTGCGAAACTTCCACCGCCGTCACTCATTCGGTGCGCGAGATCGCCGCGATCACGCGTGAAAGCAAGGCGCTTCTCATGGTCGATGCGATCAGTGGTCTCATGTGCGACGAGCTTTTGATGGACTCTTGGGGGATCGATGTGGTCCTTTGCGGCAGCCAAAAGGGGCTGATGCTGCCGCCCGGCCTCGCGTTCGTGGCCCTCAATGAGCGGGCCGCTCAGGCTATCGCGAGATCGGATCTCCCCAAATTTTACTTTAATTTTTCAGAGACGCTGGCTGCGATCAAAAAGAACGATACGCCTTTTACGCCGGCGGTGGGTCTTATCCAAGGTTTGGACGAAGCGCTTCTCATCCTCCTCGAAGAAGGGGTGGAGAATGTTTGGAAAAGGCATGCCGACGTGGCGGCTTTTGTGCGTGAGAAAATCACGGCACTCGGCCTCAAGCTTTTCTCAAAAGCGCCTTCGAACGGCCTGACGGCGATCGTCATGCCCGAAGGCATTACTTCAGGACCCGTGATCAAGGCGATGCGCGACGAGCATTTCGTCGTGATGGCCGACGGTCAGGGCGAGCTGCAGGGAAAGATCGTTCGCTTCGCCCACATGGGCTCCGCGTGCACGATGGCTGACGCCAAAAAAGGAATCGACGCATTCGTAAGCGCAATGACAAAATCAGGATTCAACGCCCATGCCCACTCTGGCCACCGCTAAGAAACAATTCAAGATCCTTGTCTGCGACGACCTTGCCGAAGAGGGCTTGAGTCTTTTTAAAAATGAGCCCAATTTTCATGTGGTGGTCAAGACCAAGCTTTCGCTGGCCGATCTCAAAAATGAGATCTCAGACGCCGATGCCTGCATCGTGCGTTCGGGTACCCAATTGACCCGCGAGGTGATCGAGGCCGCGCAAAAGCTCAAAGCCATCGGCCGCGCGGGTGTAGGGCTCGACAACGTAGACGTCGAAGCCGCTTCAAAAAAAGGGATCGTGGTGATCAATACCCCCGGCGGCAACACGATCTCCGCTGCGGAGCATACTTTTTGCCTCCTGATGGCGATGGCGCGGTTCATCCCGGCGGCCAATGAATCGCTGAAAAAAGGCGAGTGGGAGAGAAAGAAATTTACGGGCATCCAGCTGTATGAGAAGACGCTCGGCATCGTGGGTCTCGGGCGGATCGGGACTGAAGTGGCCCGCCGCGCCCAAGGTTTCGGCATGCGTGTCATCGCGTATGATCCGTTCTTGAGAGTCGAGAAGGCCAATGAGATCGGTGTGGAGGCCGTGACGCTCGACGTTTTGCTTGAGCGTTCGGATTTCGTCACGCTTCACATGCCGCTATCCGCAGACAACAAATACATCCTGGGCCGCAAAGAATTGGAAAAAATGAAAAAAGGCGCGCGGATCATCAACTGCGCCCGCGGCGGGCTTCTGGATGAGAAGGCGCTGGCGGAATTCATCCGATCCGGAAAGATCGCGGGTGCTGCGCTCGACGTTTTTGAAAGTGAGCCGCCCAAAGGCAGTCCCATCGTGGCGCTGCCTCAGGTGATCGTCACGCCGCACCTGGGCGCTTCCACAGAAGAAGCGCAGATCGCGGTGGCCGTCGACGTGGTGCAGAGCCTGATCGATTTTTTTCACGGTAAAGGAATGCGCAATGCCGTCAACGTGCCCGTCGTGGATCCCGAGGTGCTGGCGGAGATCAAGCCTTACCTGCAGCTTGCCGAGAAGCTCGGCCTTTTGACCGCTCAGCTCATCGAAGGTCAGATCCTTCAGGTGGACATTCAGTATCACGGTCAGGCCGCCGAGCGCGAGACGACCCTCGTCACGGTCGCGGTGATCAAAGGATTTCTCACGCAGATCCTCGCCGAGAGCGTCAATTTTGTCAATGCGTCGGTGCTTGCCAAGGAGCGCGGTATCAAGATCACGGAGTCCAAATCCTCGACAGCCACCAAATTCTCGAACCTGATCCAGGTCGAAGTCAAGACCGACAAGAAAAGAACGAGCGTCGCCGGGACGGTATTCGCAAGGGAAGACATTCGCATCGTCATGATCGACGGCTTCGACGTCGAAACCCAGCCGGACGGGTACATGCTTCTCATTTCGAATCGTGATGTCCCGGGCATCGTGGGTCAGATCGGCACTCTTTTGGGTTCCAATGGGGTCAACATCGCCGGGATGACTCTCGGCCGGGACGTTCCCGGCGGCCAAGCGAAGACTTTGCTCAAGATCGACAGCCACCTCTCAGAGGTTCTCTTACAGGAAATCAAAAAAGCCAAGAACATCTTGGACGCGAAACTGATCAAGCTTTAGATGCCAAATCAAGTCGTCGTAGGGGCTCAGTGGGGGGACGAGGGCAAAGGCAAGATCATTGATATCCTGTCCAAGGACGCGGACATCGTTGTCCGCTATCAGGGCGGGAACAACGCGGGCCACACCGTCGTTAAAAAAAGCGGCGAGTTCGTCCTCCACCTCATTCCTTCCGGGATTTTCCACAAAAAAGTAAATTGTGTCATCGCCAGCGGTGTCGTCGTCGACCCGGAAGCGCTTCTGGACGAGATCCGGATGCTCGAGTCCAAGGGGATCTCCGTCAAAGGGCGTCTATGGGTGAGCGAGCGGGCGCACCTGATCTTTCCCTATCACAAAGTTTATGACCGTCTGAGAGAAGATAAAAAAGGATTTATCAAGATCGGCACCACCGGCCGGGGGATCGGACCGAGCTACAGCGACAAGGCGCTTCGTTCCGGTATCCGCGTGGTGGATCTGTACGATCCGGTCGTTTTTGGTTCCAAACTCGAAAAGAGTCTTCTCGAGAAGAACGAGATCTTCGAGAAGCTCTATGATTTTAAAGGTTTTGAGTACAAGAAGATCTACGCGGACTACCTCGATTTCGCCAAGAAGATCAAACCGTATGTCTGCGACACGGCGCTTTTTCTGAACCAGGCCATCAAAAAAAAGAAACGGATCCTTTTTGAAGGGGCGCAGGGCACTCACCTGGATGTGGACCACGGCACCTATCCTTTTGTGACCTCTAGCTACGTCACTTCCGGCGGAGCGGCGGTCGGCACCGGCGTGCCGCCGACGGCCATCGATCGGGTGACGGGAGTGGTCAAGGCCTACACCACGCGCGTCGGGGAAGGACCTTTTCCCACGGAATTCGATCCGGGCCTCATGGAAGAAATTCGTAAAAAAGGCAAAGAGTTCGGCGCGACCACGGGCCGACCCCGCCGCTGCGGCTGGTTTGACGCGGTGCTCGTCAAATACTCGTGCATGGTCAACGGGATCAGCAGCATCGCCGTCACGAAACTGGACGTATTGGATGACCTGAAAGAAATTAAGATCTGCATCGGTTACCGGCACGCGGGCAAGCTTCTGAAGAATTTTCCTTCATGTCTTGCCACGCAGGGCTCGGCGATTCCGGTTTACGAGAGCCACCCGGGGTGGCTGAGCGATACTTCTTCGGCCAGGAAGTTCGGAGAACTTCCGCGCAACGCACAAAAATACATCCGGCGACTGACCGCACTTCTGGAGGTGCCCATTTCGCTCCTTTCCGTCGGGTCTCACGAGAAGCAGACGATCTTTCTGAAGAAAAACTAAAGCGATGGACCCCGTTAAAATTCCGCGACACGTCGCGATCATCATGGATGGAAACGGGCGCTGGGCGAAAGCCAAGGGGCTGCCCAGGGTCGCCGGGCACAAAGCTGGCGTCGATAACGTCAGGGAAGTTGTCCGCGCGGCGGTCGAACGGAGCGTTCCCGTGCTCACGCTGTACGCATTCAGTCAGGAGAATTGGAAACGTCCCAAAGAAGAAGTTTCTTTTCTCATGAACCTTCTCGATTTTTTCTTAAAAGAAGAGGTGAGGAACCTGATGAAAGACGGGGTCGCGCTTAAGACGATCGGGCATATCGAGGCCCTGCCTGAACAGACGCTCAAACAGCTTCGCGACGCCGTGCATGAAACTTCCGGAAACAAGAAGATGATACTCAACATCGCGCTGAATTACGGAGCGCGCACCGAGATCCTCGATGCCGTTCATCAGATCCTCGAGGAAGCCAAGGCGGGGCAGTGGACCCGCGGCCGCGCCGAGCTCGATGAGCGGTCCTTTTCAGACAGGCTCTACACGCGGGGTCTTCCCGATCCGGATCTTCTGATCCGCACCAGCGGCGAGATGCGGCTCAGTAATTTCCTTCTGTGGCAGCTTTCCTACGCGGAGATCTACATCACGGGCAAATATTGGCCCGACTTTAAAAAAGAGGATTTCGCCGCCGCCCTCGAGGAATATGCCAAACGAGAGCGCCGCTTCGGGGACGTCCAGGCGTCATGAAATTACTGCCTAGGATCGGGACCAGCGCCGCATTGATCGGTTTGATCGCTTTTTCTTTGTTCGGCTTGAAAAGTCCCTTCTTCTTTTGTCTTTTGGTGGTGATCTTCATCGCGCTGGCTTTGTCAGAATTTTTTGATCTTCTCAAGAAGAAAGACGTTCCCGCCTCTTCTTTTTTTGGCATGTGCATGGGTGTCCTGATCCCATGGATCGTTTACATGGAATTCGGGACCACCCAATCCGGTGAAATTCTTTTCCTGGTCCTGGGCTGTCTTTTTCTGTTCATCCTAAAATTTTTTCGCGACACCGCGCGGTCTCTGGTCGGGATCTCGCTGACGCTTTTCGGGATCCTTTACATCAGCTGGTTTCTCAGTTTTTTGATCAAGATCCGTTTTCTGCCGGATGGCGCCGTGTGGGTGGCTTATCTTTTGTCGGTGACGAAGGCAGCGGATATCGGGGCCTATCTCGTCGGCACGCCGCTTGGAAAGCACGCGCTTGTCCCGCACATCAGCCCCAAAAAAACCATCGAGGGCCTGATCGGCGGGCTTCTGGCGAGCGTTCTGACCGCCTATTTTTTAGGACCGCATCTGCCGCTCCAGTTTCATAAAGCGCATCTTCTGGCTCAGGGGCTTCTCATCGGGATCGTGGGCCAGATCGGGGACCTATCGGAGTCCATGATGAAACGTTTTTGTGATGCCAAAGATTCGGGCTCGCGTCTGCCCGGAATGGGCGGAGTCCTCGACGCGGTGGACAGCATTCTTTTTACGGCGCCGATCTTTTATTTTCACCTTAAGATCTATCTATGACAAGATCACCCAAAAAAAGCCTGACCATTTTAGGATCGACGGGTTCGGTGGGCGTGAACACGCTCCGCGTCGTTCGGGAGCATTCCGAGCATTTTGAGGTAGCCGGCCTCGCCGCCGCGTCCAGCGCAGAGCTTCTCGAGGATCAGATAAAAGCGTTCCGGCCAGTGGCTGTTTATCTCAAAGACAAAGCGGCCGCGCTGAAGATCCAAAGAGCTCACGGTTCCAAACTCAAGGTGTTTACGGAAGAAGGCGGCACCTCCTCGAATGGTCACGCGGCTTCGGGTGATGGGTTGGCGGCGTTCACGCGATTCGTAGACGCGGATATCCTTGTAGCCGCTTCCGCGGGAAGCACGGCGCTTTCATCGGTGCTTGAAGCGCTTGAGAGAGGAAAACGAGTGGCTTTGGCCAATAAAGAGATCCTTGTGATCGCCGGGGGCCTCGTCATGGAAACCATGAGGAAAAATCCAAAGGCGTCGCTTTTGCCCGTTGACAGCGAGCATAGCGCGATCTTCCAGTGTCTGCAGGGCTCGGGAGAGGTCGAGAAATTGATACTCACAGGTTCCGGCGGTCCGCTGAAAGACCTTTCGCGTGATCGTTTCGCCGGCATCTCGAAAGAGGTCGTGATCAATCATCCGAAATGGAAAATGGGCAGAAAGATCTCCGTTGATTCCGCCACTCTGATGAATAAAGGTCTTGAAATGATCGAAGCCTCCTGGATCTTCGGCATGCCCATCGATAAGATCGAGGTCCTGATCCACCCGGAAGCCGTGATCCACTCGATGGTAGAATTCCGCGACGGCTCGGTCTTGGCCCAGCTTGGGGTCACCGATATGCGTTTGCCCATTCAATACGCGCTTTCGTATCCGAAACGTCTGAGTGTAACAGCCGAACTTAAGCTCGATTTTCGGAAGATCAAAGAGCTGACCTTCAGCGAGCCGGACCGCGGAAAGTTTCCGTGCCTTGACATCGCGCTTCACGCGGCCAAGCGTTCCGGCAGCGCGCCTTGTGTCCTAAGCGCGGCGGATGAGATAGCTGTCGGAGCTTATTTGGAAGACCGGATCGATTTTCTTGAAATCCCTGACATCATCGAAAAAGTTCTCTCAAGCCACCGTCATGTGGCCAAACCCAACCTTAATGAGATCCGATCCATCCATGACTGGGCGGCGGAAGAAACGAGGCGCCTGTGTCAAACGCGGTAGTGTTCATTCTGGTTTTGAGCGTCCTGGTCGTTGTTCATGAATTCGGCCATTTCATTATGGCTAAAATGGCGGGAATTCGTGTCGAGCAGTTTTCTATCGGCTTCGGACCCGTGCTCTTCGGAAAAAAGGTCGCCGGAACCGAATTCATTTTTTCTCTTCTGCCCCTCGGAGGCTTCGTCAAGATGGCGGGGGAAAATCCGGGCGAGGCGCAGGGCAAGGAGTGGGAGTTCAATTCCAAGCCCCTCGTCATAAAATTTCTCGTTGTTTTTGCGGGGCCCCTCATGAACGCGCTTCTGGCGGCCTCTCTTTTTACGCTGGTCTTTGCTACCGGTCAGCCGATGCTGACCACCAAAGTGGGAAAGATCATGGCAGACACGCCTGCCAAGACGGCCGGTGTCAAGGAAGGCGACAAGATCTTCGCCGTCAATGGCGTCTCCGTCGTTCATTGGGAAGACTTGCTTAAGGAGATCCGCAAAGATAGCAAAGATATCCGCCTGAGCATCGAGCGCGACGGGGCGATGAGGGAAATTCTCGTGACGCCAAAACGGCAAGAGGTCCTTTCCTTGTTTGGCAAGAAAAAACGCGTTTCCTTCATCGGGATCGCGCCATCCAGTGAAATTGTTTATATCAAGCATCCGCTTGCGGATGCCGTTGTCCTCGGAGTCGAGCGCGTGGCGGAGATGACCGGAATGACCCTGTCCTCTCTGGTGATGATGTTCACCGGAGCCATGTCCTTCAAGGACTCCATGACGGGACCGATAGGGATCTATTTCATGTCGGGGCAGGCGGCCCAGATGGGGTTGTCCTATCTTTTGTATTTCATGGGTTCATTAAGTGTCAGCCTCTTCGTACTGAACTTATTGCCGATCCCGGTGCTCGACGGCGGGCATGTTCTTTTCATCCTGATCGAAAAGATCAAAGGTTCTCCGCTCAAGGAATCCGTCAAGGAACGGCTGACACAGGGGGGCATGGCGATCCTTCTGACTCTGATGGCGTTCGTTATTTTTCAGGACATCCAGCGGTTCTCGATCTTTGAAAACCTGATGAAGCTGGTCGGAAGGAAATAAAAGGACCGTCATGCGCTGGACAAAATTCCTCATCCCGACTCACAAAGAGAATCCCAAAGACGCGGAGATCAAAAGTCATCGCCTCATGCTGCGCGCCGGTCTTATCCGAAAGCTTGCCAGCGGGACTTACACGTATCTTCCCCTGGGACTTCGGGCGCTGAAAAAAGCGGAAAAGATCGTGCGTGAGGAAATGAACCGCGCGGGAGCGCTCGAGCTTCTTCTGCCCGCCATCCACCCCGCGGAACTCTGGAAAGAATCCGGTCGCTTCGAGATCCTGGGAGAGGACATGATCCATTTCAAGGACCGGCACGGGAAAGAAAACGTGCTCGGGCCCACGCACGAAGAGGTCATCACGGATCTCGCGAGGCATGAGATACGCTCTTACAAACAGCTTCCGCTCAATCTTTACCAGATCCAGACCAAATTTCGCGATGAGATGCGCCCGCGATCGGGTGTGATCCGCAGCCGCGAGTTTCTCATGAAGGACGCCTACAGCTTTCACGCCTCGGAGGAGTGTCTCGATAAGACTTATCAGGCGATGAAAGAAGCTTACAAAAATATTTTCACACGCGCGGGACTCGAATTCTTTATCGTACAGGCGGATCCCGGGGCGATGGGCGGCAGCGGTTCCCAGGAGTTCGTCCTTTTTTCGGATGCCGGTGAGGACCGGATGGTGCGGACCGGAGACTCCGATGTGGTCATCAGCGTCGAGATGGCTTCAAGACGACTCATGGGTCGGACATTTCCGAAGGATGCCCTCTCCGGAAAATATGGCAAAGTATATACACCGGGCCATAGCAGTGTCGAGAGTGTGGCCAAGTTCCTCGGAAAAAACCCTCGGGATCTGGTGAAGACGATGATCTTTCAGAGGCCTGAGGGCTCATTTTTTGAGGTTCTCATCCGCGGAGACCATGAGGTGAGCGAATATAAGCTGAAAAAAATTGAACCGGGAAGTTTCATGGCTTCGCGCGAAGCAATCGAAAAACTTGGCCTGGCTTTCGGTTTTAGCGGTCCCATGGGCGCAAATCTCAAGACCTACATCGATGAAGATGTTTTGGAAATGAAAAATTTTGTGACGGGCGCAAATGTCCAAGACCATCACTTGCTTGATGTGAACCTGGGGGATATTCGCAGCGACGAAAAAGAGATAGGAGATTTCCGTCAAGTCGTCGAAGGCGATACTTCGCAGGAAGGGAAGAAGCTCCATTTCAAAACAGCCATTGAGCTCGGACATATCTTCAAACTCAATCTTCGCTATTCGAAACCTTTGAAAGCGCACTACCTCGACGAGACCGGCAAAGAAAAGCCTCTCATCATGGGTTGCTATGGAATCGGCGTCAACCGGATCCTGGCCGCCGCGATCGAGCAGCATGCGGACGAAAGGGGGATCGTATGGCCCAAAAATATCAGCCCTTTTCAGCTACTGGTCGTAATGATCGATACGGAAGATGCCCTATCGCGTGAGATCGTTCAGGAACTGCTGGATTCGCCTGAACTTAAGGCCCGTGGCGCCGACATCCTCGTCGACGACCGCACGGAGTCCGCCGGGGTGAAATTCAACGATGCGGATCTCATCGGAATCCCGCTCAGGGTCATTCTTGGACCCAAGAATTTAAAAAACGGTAAAGTGGAGCTAAAGATCCGGAAAACGGGGGAGATCGCTCTAATTGACCGTGCGGAGGTCGTTAAAGAGGTGGCGGCCCGTCTTGACAAAATAAGCTGATTTTGCTAATCTAAGTTCTGCCAATCGCATTACTTGCACAAAGTGGGTGAAGACCCACTTTTTTTATTGCTATTTTTTATAACCAAAATTTTTTGATGTTTTACATGATCCCATGATCTTACCGAAAGAAATTGAAGAGCTGCGATCTCAGCTGAAGGAAAAAATAGCTGAGTCCGGTGCCGAGCTCATTGAAATTCAGTATCGGAAAGTCGGCCCGAGGAGCGTGATCACGTTCATCGCGGACAAGGAAGGCGGGATCACACTCGAGGAATGCGTCGAGATCAACCGCCGTCTCGGAGCCTACTTCGATTCAATATCTTCGAGGATCGATGAGGCAGGCAGCGGGCCGATCGGGGGGTCTTACACGCTTGAGGTGAGTAGCCCCGGTCTTGACCGTCCGCTGGTAAGTGAACGTGATTTTGAGCGGGCGGCCGGTCAGACGATCCGCATCACGGCGCGGGAAACATCAGGAGTTGTTCGGACCAGCGTTGGAAAGTTAAGAGCGGTAAAAGACGGCATCCTGCATCTTGAGCTTGAAGGCGCCAAGGGCGCGACAGAACTGCCATTGTCATCGGTGATCAAGGCTGTTCGCGAGATCAGGTTCCGCAAATAAAAGAGAGTTTATGAGCACAGAGCTATTGGCGGTCATAGAGAATATCGAACGGGAAAAGGGGATCTCACGACAGGTCCTCATTGAGTCCGTGGAGGCGGCGCTTGTCTCTGCGGCCAAGAAAGTCCTTCATGATAAAGACAAAGAAGTGGAGGTCAAGATCGACCTCGAGACCGGCAAGATCAAGATCCTTTGCGACGGAAGGGAAGTTGTCTCGAGCGAATTCGGCCGTATCGCCGCGCAGACCGCCAAGCAGGTGATATTCCAGAAGATCCGTGAAGCCGAACGCGACGTGATCTTCAACGAATTTCAGGGCAAGTCCGAATCCATCACCAGCGGCACTGTTTACCGTTTTGAAAAAGGCTCGCTTCTGGTCGACCTGGGAAAGACAGAGGGCATCCTGCCCAAGCGCGAGATGTCCCCGCGCGACAGCTACCGCCAGGGAGACAGCATCCGGGCGTATATTCTGGAGGTCGGGAAAAGCGCCAAAGGGCCGCAGATCATTTTATCGAGAAGCCACCCCGGCTTTGTCAAATGCCTTTTCGAGCTGGAAGTTCCCGAGATCGCCGAAGGCATGGTTGAAGTGCGGTCAGTTTCCCGCGAGCCGGGTGATCGCACCAAGATCGCGGTCTGGTCCAAAAATGATAAGGTGGACTGCGTCGGCGCTTGCGTGGGGATCCGCGGCTCTCGGGTGAAGGGCGTTGTCAAAGAGCTTCAGGGAGAGAAGATAGACATAGTACGATGGAGCGACGATGTCGAAGAATTCGTCAAAGCGGCGCTCAGTCCCGCGGAAGTTTCGTCAGTCAAGATCTTGAGTCGTGAAGAAAAAAAGATCGAAGCCGTCGTGAGCGATGACCAGCTGTCCCTGGCGATCGGCAAGAACGGTCAGAATGTCCGGCTGGCGTCGAAGCTTACGGGCTGGTCGATCGACATACGCTCGAAAAAAGATATCGTCAAAGACAAGCTTGAGCAGACGCTCGGATCCGAAAGCGCCGAAGAAATACCCGAAGGTGGCGCTCTTCAGTCCATCGCGGGTGTCGGACCTAAGACCGCTCAGGCGTTGACCGAGGCCGGTTTCAAGACCGTGGATGATCTTAAGGCCGCGTCCGAGGAGCAGTTGCTCGCTGTGAAGGGCATAGGAAAAAAGACCGTGGAAAAGATCCTTGAAGCGCTGGGTAAGACCGCCGCTCCGGCCAAAACCGAGGAAACCGGACCCGCTTCTGAAGACGAGGAAAAAAAAGAATAACATGTCCATCAAAGTCCATGAGCTTGCCAAAGAACTGAAACTCACCTCCAAAGACCTGATGACCAAATGCAAGGCTTTGAAAGTGAACGTCAAAAGCCATATGAGTTCTCTGACCCCTGACGAGGCCAAGCTTCTCAAGGGTGCGGTCAAGAATCCTGCGTCCAAAACCGCTTCCGCAAAGCCCGCGACAACGACCGTGACCGCGGTAAAACCAGCGCCTCAGATTCTACCGACCCCGCCGAAGATTGAAAGAGGGCACGAAGCTTCTTCGATAGAGAACGCCAAAAAAGAACTTCTACTTCAACGCACGAAGGCCGCGGCTTCCGTCACATTCAAAAAACCGCCGGTACCCTCGTTCACGTCTTCATCCCAAGTCATCAAGAAAAAACCTTTTTTTACGCCGACGGTCAAACCCAAAACACTTATGCATGAGCCCAAAAAAATGTCCGCCCCTTCGGCTCCGGTCGACGTCACGGCTGCGGGAGCCTCACTCGAACCTAAAAAAATAAAAAAAATAGAGATCCAGATCCCGATCATCGTGAAGGACTTTGCCGAGAAACTTTCTCTCAGGCCGAGCGATCTCATCCAGCGTTTCATCAAGCTCAACATTTTTGCAACGATCAACCAGTCTGTTTCTTTTGAGATCGCCAATAAGGTCGCGCTCGAGCTCGGTTTCGAGCTTGAACGGCCCGCTCAAAGCGGAGAGTCCGCAGCGCCCGCCATGGGAGACCTGAAACTCGCGCCGAAGGATAAAGCGCGTCTTGCGATCCGAGCTCCGATCGTTACTTTTATGGGCCATGTGGATCACGGGAAGACCTCGCTTTTAGATGCCATTCGTAAGACGAAAGTCGCGGCCAAGGAGGCCGGAGGCATTACCCAGCACATCGGAGCCTACGAAGTTTTTCTTCCGAACGGCGCCATCACTTTTCTGGACACGCCCGGCCATGAAGCGTTTACGGCGATGCGCGCCCGCGGCGCCCGAGCGACGGACGTGGTCGTGCTCGTCGTGGCGGCTGATGACGGCGTCATGCCGCAGACGATCGAGGCGATCGATCACGCCAAGGCCGCCAACGTTCCTATCATCGTAGCCATCAATAAGATCGACCTGCCCAGCGCCAACCCGGAGCGGGTCAAAAAGGGATTGATGGAGCATGGGCTTATGGCCGAAGAATGGGGAGGAAAGAACATCATGATCCCTGTTTCCGCCAAGACGGGCAAAGGCATCGATCAGCTGCTTGAAATGCTGGCTCTCGAGTCTGAACTTTTGGAACTGAGAGCAGACCCCGCTGCGGAGGCCAAAGGCGTGGTGGTCGAGGCCGAATTGTCCAAGGAAAGCGGCGTCCTGGCCACCCTTCTTGTGCAGGATGGGACGCTACGTGTGGGAGATGTCGTGGTCGTCGGCTTTCATTATTGCAAGGTTCGGGCGATGATCAATGACCGCGGTCAACGGGTCAAAGAGGCCCCGCCTTCGATGCCTGTGGAGATCTTGGGGTTACCCGGCGTTCCCAAAGCGGGTGACCGTTTTTATGTTGTCCGAGACGAAGCGACCGCCAAAGAGATCCTGGAAAAGCAGGGGGCGGAGCAGAAAGACGGATCTCTCGGGCTTCACATCACGCTGGAACATTTGTTCGAGGACATCAAGGCCGGCAAGGTCGAAGAACTTAAATTGATCATCAAATCCGACGTGCAAGGTTCCGTAGAGGCGCTGCGCTCCACGCTCGGGAAGATCCAGTCAAAAAATGTTCGCTTGAATTTCATCCACAGTGGTATCGGTGATATCACCGAATCGGACGTGATGCTCGCGGCCGCTTCCAATGCCGTTGTGATCGGTTTTCACGTAGGGATCGCGAGCTCAGCCAAAGAGTACGCCGAAAAAGAACAGGTCGATGTCCGTTTTTACGAGATCATCTATGAAGTGAAGACCGCGATCGAAAAAGCGATGGAAGGTCTTCTCCAGCCGGAGCTTAAGGAGATGTTCGTAGGAACGGCCGAAGTGCGCCAGGTCTTCAAGGTCTCCAAAAAAGGCATGATCGCCGGCTGCTCCGTTCTCAAAGGAAAGATCGTTCGAAATTTTCCCTGCCGTGTGGTTCGCAACGGCCAGAAAGTTCATCAAGGCAAAGTCGAGAGCTTGAAGCGTTTCAAAGACGACGCTCGCGAAGTGCTCGAAGGTTTTGAATGCGGACTCAGCGTCTCCGGTTTCGACGAGATCCAGTCCGGCGATCGTATCGAGGTCTTTGAGGTCCAAGAAAAGGCAAGGAAGCTCGAGTAGCATGGACCGCGTCCTATCGGGGATGAGGCCGACGGGTGCGCTTCACTTGGGCCATCTCCTAGGCGCCCTAGAGAACTGGAAGAGGCTCGAGGCTGCCCACGAGTGCTTTTTCATGGTGGCGGACCTTCACGCGCTGATGGGCGAGTACGAAGACCCCGCCGCCATAAAACAAAATTCGATCGAAATGGTCATGGACTGGATCGCTGCCGGGATCGATCCCGAGAAAAGCGTCCTTTTTGTCCAGTCGCAGGTCCCCGAACACGCGGAGCTGGCGCTCATCCTCGGCATGCTGACGCCGCTCGGTTGGCTTGAGAGAAATCCTACGTACAAAGAACAGTTGCGCGAGATCGAGGGCCGGGATCTGACGACCTACGGCTTTCTGGGATACCCGGTGCTTCAGGCCGCGGACATTTTGCTGTACAAGGCCGATCATGTGCCGGTGGGTGAGGATCAGCTGGCGCATCTGGAGCTTACGCGCGAGATCGTGAGGCGCTTCAAACATTTGTATAAAAAAGATATTTTTCCGGAACCCAAAGCGCTTTTGACCAAGGAAGCGCGGATCCTCGGCACGGACCGGCGCAAGATGTCGAAAAGCTACGGCAACGCCATCAACCTTTCCGACTCCGCCGAAGAGGTGCGACGCAAAGTTCTCTCGATGGTCACGGACCCAGCCCGTATCAGAGCCACGGACCCGGGACACCCGGACATTTGTAACGTCTATTCGTACTATAAGATCTTTTCCGACGCCACGACCGTGAAAGCGGTTTACGACTGGTGCAGCGGCGCCAAAAAAGGCTGCATCGACTGTAAAAAAGGATTGGCCGATCTCGCCGAGGAAAGGATCCGTCCGATCCGGGAAGCGCGGCAAAAGATCGGTCGCGACCGGGTTGTCGAGATCCTCCGAAAGGGGTGCGCGAGGGCCTCGGAAGTTGCCAAAAAAACGATGGAAGAGGTCAAGGGCCTTCTCCATCTTTTGAGCGCTTAAAGGACAAAGATAAGATGAGCTATAAGGTCCAACTGGATATTTTTGAAGGTCCGCTCGATCTGCTTCTTTATCTCATCAAAAAAGAAGAGTTGGATATTTATGATATTCCCATTACCAGGATCACGGAGCAGTACCTCGAGTATTTGAGCCTCATGGAGATCATGGACCTCGAAGTGGCGGGAGATTTTCTGGTCATGGCCGCTACGCTGATGCAGATCAAGTCACGGATGCTTCTGCCTCCCGATCCATCCGGGATCGAGACCGAGGAGTTGGATCCGCGCTCCGAGCTTGTGCGGCGGCTTGTCGAGTACATGGCTTTTAAGGAGGTCGCCCAGGATCTCAAAGGGCGGGAAGGCAAAAGAAATGATTTTTTCTCGAGGCTAGGGGTCGAGCCGGAAAGAACCTCGGAAGACGAAGCTTTTTTTGAGGCGTCGCTTTTTGATCTTATGAGCGCCTTCAAGGGGATCTTGAGCAGTTTGTCGCAGGACTCCGCTCATGAAATTTACAAGGATGAGTTCAGTGTCGCGGAAAAGATCGATGAGATCACCAACCGGCTTCTTAAGGAGCCTGTGCTTAAATTCAGCCTACTTTTTAGATCGGCCAAGAGCAAAGTGGAGGGGATCACGATCTTTTTGGCGCTTTTAGAGCTCATCCGTCTCAAAAAAGTACGCACGCATCAGTCAGAGCAATTCGGTGAGATCGATATTTTTGGGGAGGAACTTCCGATTGTCTAGTCCCGATGAATTCAAATACGCCGTCGAAGCGCTTCTTTTCGCCTCCGAACGCCCGCTTTCGGTGACAGAGATCGCTCAGGCTTTCTCCGCCGAAGGCGGATCCGCCTTCGGCGGAGATAGCGATCTTGGCGATGCAAAGATCCGGGAAACACTGAATGAGCTGAAAAGCGATTATCTGTCTCAGCGGAGAGGTTTCCGTCTTCTTGAGATCGCCGGGGGCTTCCAGCTGGTATCGGATCCGCGTTTTGCGGAGACCTTGAAGAAGTTCTATCAATCTCGCATCAAAAAACGTCTGACACAGGCGTCGCTGGAAACTTTGTCGGTGATCGCTTACCGGCAACCCGTGACCCGCGCCGACGTGGAATTCATCCGTGGCGTGAACATCGACGGTGCCCTGAAAAGTCTTTTGGAAAAGAACCTTGTCAGGATCTCGGGCCGCAAGGACGTTCCGGGTCGGCCCATGCTTTACGGAACCACGCGGCAATTTTTGGAGCACTTTGGTCTTAATTCCCTGGAAGATTTGCCGGCACTCAAGAATTACAGCGAGAAGGACCTGGACCCCGCGCTGATCCCGCCCGGAATGAGGACTACGGAAGCCGGGGAGAGCACGGTCGCAAACGACGAAACCCAAAATGGAGCGGATCCGAATGAACGTTGACAAGGTCAGAAAAAAGATCGATTCCATCGACGAGAATATCCTCTCGCTCTTGAATGAGCGTGCCAAAGCTTCTAAAGAGATCGGCAAGATCAAGAAGAAAGAAGGTCAGGGGATCTACGCGCCGCACCGCGAGAAGGAAGTGCTTGATCACCTGAAATCCCTGAATCACGGGCCGCTGACCCCCGCGGCGATCGAGGCGATCTACCGTGAGATCATGTCGAGTTCGATCAGCCTTGAGAAACCCGTGCGGATCGCTTATTTGGGTCCGGAGTTCACTTTCACGCACCAGGCGGCTCAGAAGAAGTTCGGCGCGTCGGTCGGATATTTCGCCTGCCCCAATATTTCTGATGTCTTTGCCGAAGTCGAGCGCGGGCGGAGCGACTACGGTGTGATCCCGGTCGAGAACTCTACCGAAGGCGCAGTCAATTACACGCTCGACATGTTCATCGAGTCGGGGCTTAAGATCTGTGCCGAGCTTTACCTGGCGATCAATCATTACCTTTTGTCCAACGCGACATCGCTTAAGACCATCAACCAGATCTATTCGATCCCGCAGGCGTTGGCGCAGTGCCGTCTGTGGCTCGAGGCCAATCTGCCGGGCGCGAAGCTCATGTCCGCTTCGAGCACCGCGGAAGCCGCGCGCTATGTCGCAGAGCACCCGCAGTTCAAAAATGAGATCGCCTGTGTCGCCAGTCATCTCGCCGCCAAGGAATACAAGCTGAAGGTGATGGCCCCGTCCATCGAGGATGCGGCCAACAACACCACGCGATTCATCGTGATCTCTCGGACCCAATCGAAACCGACGGGCAAGGACCGTACGTCCATCGTTTTTGCCGTGAAAGACCGGGTGGGGGCTCTTCACGACATTCTCGTGCCCTTCCAAAAGACAAAGATCAATCTCACAAAGATCGAGTCGAGGCCCTCCAAGAAAAAAGCGTGGAACTATTATTTCTTCGTCGACATGGAAGGTCATGCCGAAGAGCCTCGCGTTGAAAAAGCGCTGAAGGATCTTGAGAAGCACTGCACATTCCTGAAAACGCTCGGCTCGTACCCTAAGGCCGATCTCTAAAAGATGGCGCTTTTTTCATCGGCAAAACCCAACCTTTCCGGCGTCAAGAATTATCAGCCCGGCAAACCACTCGAAGAGCTCGAGCGCGAATACGGCATCCGCAATGCCGTCAAGATGGCGTCCAACGAGAACGCTCTGGGGCCGTCCCCGAAAGCGCTGTCCGCGCTTCGCAAAGCCCTACCGCGCGTGCACCGTTATCCCGATGGCGGCTGTTTTTATCTGAGAAAAAAACTTTCTATGTTTCTCAAGGTCGATTCCGCCCAAATCATTTTTGGCAACGGCTCAGACGAGCTTCTCGTCATGGCCGTCCGCTCGCTTGTGGGACCGCAAGATGAGGTGGTGATCGCGGACCCGACGTTTCTGATCTATGAGATCGCATCCCAAGTTGAGAACGGCGTCGTCATCAAAGTGCCCATGACCAATTTCAGGTACGACCTTGACTCGATGAGAAAAAAGATCGGTCCTAGAACGAAACTTATTTTTGTCGCAAATCCCGACAATCCGGTCGGAACGTACATCAAAGAAAAGAGCCTCATCCGGTTCCTTACTGCAGTGCCCAAGAATGTGGTCGTGGTGCTGGATGAAGCCTATTACGAGTTTGCCAAAGACGCTCCCGGCTATCCCGATTCGGTCCGGCTTCTGGATACTTACGAGAATCTGGTCGTGACGAGGACGTTCTCGAAAGCTTACGGCTTGAGCGGGTTACGGGTGGGGTACGGTCTTATGAGCGCTTCGCTCGCCGAGACATTCAACAAAGTGCGCGAACCCTTTAACGTCAATCTTCTGGCGCAGGAGGCCGCGATCGCCGCGTTGGATGACAGAAGTCATCTTAAAAAATCGCTGTCCCTCGTGCATGAAGGCAGGCGATACCTCGTCGGCGAACTTTCAAAGATGGGGGTGGCCACCGTCGATACCGTGACCAATTTTATTTTGGCGGACCTGAAGACAGCCGCCAAGCCTGTTTACGAGGCGCTGCTAAAAAAAGGGGTGATCATCCGCCCGATGACCGCCTGGGGCCTCGATCAATTCATCCGTGTGACCATCGGTAGGCGCGGAGAAAATAAGCGCTTCATCAATGCTTTGAAACAGATCTTAAAGTAAAGAGAGGAAATCCAAATGATCATCGTACTGAAACCTGAAGCGACCAAAAAAGAGATCGACCACGTCGTAGCCAAGATCAAAGAGCTCGGCTTGAAGCCCATGCTCTCGGCAGGCAAAGAACGTACCATCGTCGGTGTGATCGGCGAGGAAGACAAGGCGCGTCTTCAGCCTTTTGAGGCGTTCCCGGGCGTCGAAAGCGTTCTTCAGATCCAGAAACCATACAAGTTCGTCTCACGCGAATTCCGCAAAGAGAACAGCCTTGTCAAAATAGCGCCGGGAATTGATGTCGGCGGCGAAAAAATAATCGTCATGGCAGGGCCCTGCACTGTCGAGAACCGTGAACGCCTTTTGAACATCGCCAAAGCCGTCAAAAAAAGCGGCGCCAAAGTGCTCCGCGGTGGTGCTTTCAAACCCCGAACGTCCCCATACTCCTTTCAGGGACTGAAAGAGAAGGGGATGAAGTTTCTTTATGAAGCCAAACAAGAGTCCGGCATGCCCATCGTGACGGAGCTCATGGACCCCAGAGATATTCCACTTTTCCTCAAGTACTCCGACATCATCCAGATCGGCGCGCGGAATATGCAGAATTTCGAGCTCCTGAAAGAAGTGGGCAAGACCAAGAAGCCCATCCTTCTCAAGCGCGGTATGGCCAACACCATCAAGGACTTCCTTCTCTCAGCCGAATACATCATTTCCGAAGGAAACCACAGTGTCATCCTCTGTGAACGGGGGATCCGTACCTTCGAGGACTCAACACGTTTCACACTCGACATCAGCGCCGTGCCGGTGATCAAAAAGCTGAGTCACTTGCCCGTCATGATCGATCCGTCTCACTGCTCAGGGATCTGGGACTACGTCGCGCCCTTGTCCAAAGCCGCCGTCGCCATCGGTGCCGACGGACTCCTCATCGAAGTCCACGACGACCCCGAAAAAGCCGTCTGCGACGGCCCTCAGGCGCTAAAGCCAAAAAAATTCGATGTTCTCATGGCCGAACTTAAACTCATCGCAAAGGCAGTAGGGAGGTCAATCTAGTTCATGAAAAGTTTGATTATTTAAGGAAGCAGATGTATACTCATTGTAGATACACTCTGAGGAGGCTTTTATGAACGCGACGATTCAAAAGTGGGGCAATAGCCTGGCGCTTAGGATACCAATGTCTTTCGCAAAAAATATCCATCTTCACCAAGGATCAGCTGTTGACGTTGTATTGGGCAAGGACAAGATTGAGATTCGTCCAAAAAATCGAGCCAAAAAGAAATATGTGTTGTCGGAAATGGTAAAAAGAATAACTAAGGATAATATTCATCACGAGATAGATTGGGGCACCTGCGGGCGGGAACTAATCTGACCGTGTCTCAATTCTATTGCCCCGACCGAGGCGATGTTGTATGGATTTCATTTTCTCCTCAGAGCGGCCATGAGCAGGCAGGAGACAGGCCCGCTCTGGTGCTTTCTCCCAGGTTTTATAATCAAAAAAGTGGATTAGCCGTTTTTTGTCCGATAACAACCCAAGTAAAAGATTATCCCTTTGAGGTAAAAATTCCCCAAGGCCATAAAGTAAGTGGCACGATTCTATCGGATCATTTAAAGAGCCTTGATTGGACAACCAGACGCGCTCATTTCTACTGCACCCTTCCATCTGCCATTGTTCATCAGGTAGCGCGTCAAATAGGAGCTTTGATATCGACAGATGTTAAAGAATAGAGTTTTATTTAACAAAATCTGCATCGTCGGCGTCGGTCTCATCGGCGGCTCGCTGGCATTGGCAATTAAGCGGCAGAAGCTCGCCCGTTTTGTCATTGGAGTGACGCGGCGAGAAAAAACTCTTCATGAAGCCTTCCAAAGAAAAGCGATCGATGTTGGCACGCTTGATCTTAAAAAGGGAGTCGAGAGTGCGGATCTTGTGATCCTTGCGGGACCGGTTTCGGCGATCGTATCTCAGCTGAAGGTCCTGCAGAGATTTTTAAAAAAAGGCGCCATCGTCATCGATGTGGGCAGTTCAAAAGAGTTGATCAACCGTACCGCTTACAAGTATCTCAAAAAAAATATTTTTGTTGGTTGTCACCCGATGGCGGGTCTTGAAAAAAAAGGCGTCTTGTTCGCTGAGGCAGGCCTTTTTGACGGAGCCTCTTGTTTTGTGACGACAAGAAACGTCAAGATCGAACAATTTTGGAAAGCCGTCGGATGCATTCCAATCCCCATTAAGGCTCATGCACATGACGCATGGGTAGCGCAATTCAGCCATCTGCCGCACGTCCTTTCTTTTGCGCTTTTTCAGACGCTCGCCAAACGCCCGGGTTCTCTCAAGGCAACCAACCCCAGCCTACGGGACCTGGCGCGTATCTCAAAATCCGATCCCAAACTTTGGGCGGATATTCTTTCCTCGAACAGAAGCCAAATGCTTGGTGCCATCGCGCGCTTTCAAAAGGACTTGGGTTTTTTTGAAAAAGCCATCCGATCCAATCGGGCAAGTGACGTAATGAAATTCATTGCGACGGCAAATCGCGTGTCTCGGCGAATAACCGTCGCTTAAAGCTTATGGTCCCGCGCAAATTGATCATCGCCATCGACGGCCCCGCCGGAAGCGGGAAGTCGAGCACTGCGAAGGCGCTCGCCAAGCGGATGGAGCTTCCTTATATAGATACGGGAGCTATGTACCGATCCCTCACGCTTAAGGCGATGGAGGAAGGGATCTCCTTCGAAAATGTCCCATCTCTTGTGGATCTCTCCAAAAAAACTGACATTCGCTTTGAAGGGATCGATCCTTCGACCCAGAGAGTTTATTTGGATGGGAAAGAGGTGACTGAAGCGATCCGCCGGCCTGAGCTAACCAAGAACGTGTTTTATGTGGCCCAGGAGCCCCTGATCCGTCGAGAGATGGTCAAAAAGCAGCAGACGCTCGGTAGCGCCGCAGGCGGGGTCATGGAAGGCCGGGACATCGGCACCGTGGTTTTCCCTGATGCGGATTTTAAATTTTATTTTGAGGCCAACCCTGAGATCCGCGCCAAACGCCGTCACCGGGAGATTCTTGACGCAGGCAAGAAAGCCTCTCTTGAAACCGTGGCAGAAGACATGAAACGCCGCGACGACACCGACATCAACCGCCAAGAAGGCCCTCTCCGCAAGGCCAAGGATGCCTACGTCATCGATACGAGCTCATTGACAATCGAGGAGACAATTGATAGAATCCTCCAGATCATAAAGCTTAAGTCCTTGCAATCAGACTCCTTACGTTCGAAGGGCCGATGAAGCGAAGGGGCAGCAAGCTGTTCTACAAGGCGGTACGTGTCGTTCTTTTTATCGTTTATCGGACTCTGTTTAATTTTAAGTATTTCGGAGCGGAGCGAGTGCCTTCCGAAGCTGACGGCCGAGGAGTCATTCTGGCCCCGAACCATGCCAGTTATTTAGATCCCCCGATCTTGGGTATTTCCCTCAAAAGACCAGTCACATATCTCGCGAAGGAATATCTTTTCAAGAGCCGGTTTGTCGGTCTCGTACTAAGAGGGATCGGCGCTTTTCCGATCCGCACTCGGGCGGATGATTTTAGGACCATCCGCGAACTGATCCGTGTTTTAAAAGAAGGACGATGCGTGGCGGTCTTTCCGGAGGGGACAAGGTCACCCGACGGGACTCTCCGTGAGGCTGAAAGTGGAGTGGGGTTCTTGGCGGCTAAAAGCGCCGCTCATGTTGTTCCGGTCTACCTCAAGGGCACGTTTGAGGCGTTCCCTCGCGGGGTAAATTCTTTTAAATGCAGACCGATCGAGGTGCATTACGGTCGGCCGTTCATCCCCGCCGAAGACGCGGCACTGATGAAGGCGGAAGATCCTTATACGGCCATCAGCCGGAGGATCATGAAAGAGATCAAGGATTTGAAAGAAGAAGCCGACCAGAAAGCGGTTTCTTAGATCCAGAGCGGCAGGTCTTATGCTCGTTCAAGACCGCCGCGAGCAGGTCAAAAACCTCAAAAGAGCGTTTTTGAAGAAGGAGTTGTAAGATGGCACACGCAATACAAAAGTTAGCATCGCACGACGAACACGAAGAAGAACAGCCGCAGGGCTCGACGGTCGACTACGAGCAGACATTTCGTAAGATCGGTCCCGGTCATGTGGTCAAAGGTCATGTCATCGCGATCACGCAAAAAGACGTGGTTGTGGATATCGGCTTCAAATCCGAAGGCGTGATCCCCGCGCATGAGTTTGATTCACTCGCGACGCTTAAAGTAGGCGACGAGATCGAAGTGCTTCTTGAGGAGACCGAGGACCAGAGCGGGCGCATTGTCCTTTCCAAACGGAAAGCCGAAAAGAGCCAGGGCTGGGACCGCATCGTCGAGCAATACGGCGAAGGCGACACGGTCGACGGCAAGGTCGTCCGCAAGGTCAAGGGCGGCTTGATGCTCGACATCGGTGTGGAAGCTTTCCTCCCGGCGTCGTTGGCCTTCCTCAAAGGTTTCGGAAGTCTCAATTCGCTTTTGGGCCAGAACATTCAGGTGAAGATCGTCAAGATCAACCCAAGCCGGAAGAACATCATTGTTTCCCGCAAAGACCTGCTTGAGAAAGAGAAGCAGGAATCCAAAGCCAAGGTCCTTGAAGAGCTCGAAGTCGGTGTCATTCGCAAGGGCGTGGTGAAGAACATCACGGATTTCGGCGCGTTCGTGAACCTCGGCGGAATCGACGGTCTTTTGCACATCACCGATATGAGCTGGGGTAGGATCAACCATCCTTCTGAGCTCCTTAAAGTCGGCGACAAGATCGAGGTCAAGATCCTCTCCTTCGACAAAGAAAGCATGAAGGTCTCTTTGGGTCTCAAGCAGAAAGATGCCAATCCCTGGGTCGAAGTGGACCAGAAATTCCCCATCGGCTCTAAGGTCAAAGGTCGTGTGGTCAATGTCGTGCCTTACGGCGTCTTCGTTGAGCTTTCGCGAGGTATCGAAGGCCTGGTCCATGTCTCAGAGATCTCCTGGTCGAAACGGATCACCAACCCCGCCGAGATCTTCAAAACCGGAGACTTCGTGGACGTCATGGTTCTCAATATCGACAAAGAGCATGAAAAGATCTCTCTCGGCATCAAGCAGACCGAGTCCAATCCTTGGGTGGGCGTGGAGAACCGCTATACGACCGGCCAACGAGTGAAAGGGATCGTCAGAAACCTCACGGAATTTGGCGCTTTTGTCGAGCTTGAAGAGGGTGTTGACGGGTTGATCCACGTCTCTGACATGTCCTGGACGAGGAAAGTGACACACCCCAAAGATGTGCTCAAAAAAGGCCAGGAGGTGGAAACCGTGGTCCTCATGGTCGATCAGACCAATCACAAGCTCGCGCTCGGTCTCAAGCAGCTCTTGACGGATCCTTGGGAGGAGGTCGCCTCCAAGCTTTCCCTGGGCACCGTTGTCATGGGCACCGTGACCAAGGTGGCCAGCTTTGGAGTATTCGTCGAGATCGAAAAGGACATCGAAGGCTTGCTCCACATCTCGGAAACGGATCTGGGTTCCTCCGCGAACCTTGAAGCGCTGTTTCCGATCGGCAAGAAACTATACGCTAAGACCGTCAAGATCGACCTGCCTCAAAGAAAGATCGCGCTCAGCACCAAAGGAGTGCCGCAGGGATAACAGTGGCCAAATCGACCGCCGAGATCCTAAGCCAGCTTTGCCGGAACGCCGTTGACGTTATCGATAAAGCAGAGCTGGAATCTCGGCTCGTCGAAGCCGCCAAAGAAAAAAGACCGCTTCGTATCAAAGCGGGCTTTGACCCCAGCGCCCCTGACATCCACCTCGGGCATACCGTCCTCCTAAAAAAACTCCGCGAATTCCAAGACCTAGGCCATAAGGTTGTTTTTATCGTCGGTGATTTTACCGCAATGATCGGCGACCCGACCGGGCAGTCCAAAACGCGTCCGGCTCTTTCCGAGTCGGAAGTGGCAAAGAACGCCAAGACCTATCAAGAACAAGCTTTCAAAATTCTCGACAAAGATCCAAAAAAAATAGAGATCGTCAGAAACAGCGACTGGTTGGGAAAACTTTCCCTAAAAACCTTTCTTGAAACTCTTGGCACTCAATATACGGTAGATCAATTACTTCAACGTGACGACTTTGATAAACGTCGAAAAGAGAATAAACCGATCACGGTTCGTGAGTTGATGTATCCTCTTTTACAAGGCTTTGATTCTGTTTCAGTCAAGTCTGATGTTGAGCTTGGCGGCACGGATCAGAAGTTTAATCTTCTCGTTGGGCGTAATTTGCAGCGTATTTGGGATCAAAAACCTCAGATTGTGATGACATTTCCGCTTTTGGTAGGGATTGACGGTACACAGAAAATGTCCAAATCACTGGGCAATACTATCGGAATCACAGACTCGCCCAAGGACGTGTTCGGTAAGGCGATGTCGATCCCGGACACATTGATGGGGATGTACTACGATCTTCTAACCGATCAAAAGCTCGACACTTCCGCACATCCCCGGGACGCCAAAGTGAAGCTCGCGAAGCATCTGACTGAGTTTTTACACGGTCAGGTGGCAGGGGAGAAAGAGGCGGCCGAATTCGAGCGCGTCTTCTCTAAGAAGGAAGACCCCGCAAACCCGGATGAATTGAAAGTCGCGGAAAAAGAGATCTGGATCGGCGATCTCCTGAAGCGCGCAGGAGCTGTCTCGTCTACCAGCGAAGCCCGGCGGCTTATCGAGCAAGGAGCCGTGGAATTGGATGGGGTTCGACTCAAAGATGCGAAAGCTCAAATCACCGTTAAAAATGGCAGTTTACTAAAAGTAGGGAAGAAGCGCTTTGTAAAGTTAGTCGTTTAAATATTTAGTTATAGCTTTCTACTATCCCCCTTGCATTCTTTAGTAATCCCATGTAATATTCATTATTAGATAAGCTAATTGAACAATTTAAGGTGAAAATGAGCCAGCTAAAAAAGAAGTTTCTTCTTGTGATCGTTGGATCGATGATCGGTGTGTCCTCGCTTTTTGCCGCAGACGCCAAAGCGCCAGAAGCTCCGGAAGTCAAAACAGCCGTGAAAGTTGACATCAGCAGCACCGCAAAAGTCTCCAGCATCATCGGGGAAGCCAAATTTTCCAAAAAAGGCCAGACAGATTGGCAAATCCTCGAAAAGGACATGACGCTTGCCGAAGGGGATTCCATTCGCACCGCACCCAATTCGATCGTGACCCTTGAACTATATGGAAGTACAAAAACGGCAGACCTGGTCGTGAAGCCGGAAAGTGAATTTACGCTTCAGACGTTTTCGCATGACGCCGGTAAAAAAATTGAGAATACTCTTTTAAGTATCCAGGCCGGAAGCGTTCTCGTGAAGGCGCAGAAGCTTGTGGGTGGGTCTTCCTTTCAGGTGAAAACACCCACTTCGATCGTGGGTATCCGCGGCACGACTTTTGAAGTTCAGGTTGAAAAATCCTAATAGCTCCCTTTCTCAGCTAAAGTTCTTCTTCAGAAAAGAAAAGTTTTTTTCGCAGGATTTTATTAGAATCTATATTACGACCGCGGTTTTTGCGGTCGTTTTTTTTGTTTTTCAGTTTGATATCCTGAAGCGTTTTGAGCTGGTCACGTATGATTACCGTCATATCTTAAGAGGTCCCCGTCCTGTCGATCCCGCAATTGCCGTGATCGAGATCTCCGATGACAGCGTCGCCAAGATCGGCCGCTGGCCCTGGGACCGTGACTGGCATGCCACGCTTATCAAGATCCTTTCTGAGCGTGGAGCCAAAGCGGTCGTATTCGACGTGATTTTCAGTGAGCCCAGCGATCCACAGAAAGACGAAATTCTTGCTCAATCGATCGGCCAATCTAAGATCGTATATTTGGCGGAAGTCCTTGACCAGGGAACGGTGCCTCCGACGCTTTTAACTTCCTTGCCCGCTTTTTCAGGTAAAGCCGGGGGGATGGGACACATCAATCTGGAGCCTGATGTTGACGGTGTCATGCGGCGAGTTCCCCTTTTTCTGGAGATGGGAGGTAAAAAGATCCCTCAACTTGCCCTCAGTGTCTTTTTATCCCTGTACGGCGCAAAGCCCGAAGACATGTTCGTCAGGCACGGGGAGCTTAAGATCTTGTTTTCGGAAGGAAAGACCTTGGCGGTTCCTTTGGATCATCAAGGTCGCTTTGTCATCAATTGGGCCGGAAGATGGAAAGACACCTTTAAACATTATTCCTATATCGACGTCATCACGTCCTACGTGGCTACACAGAACGGCGCCGAGCCCGCCATTCCCGCGGATGCTTTTAAAGACAAGGTATGTTTTGTCGGCACTTCCGCTGCGGGACTCTTTGATATCCGGCCCACACCTCTTGAGCCTGCCTATCCCGCCGTGGGTGTGCATCTGAATGTCTACCAGAATCTGATCGATCAGAAGTTCATACACGCTTTTGGGAAGGGGCAGAACCTTTTGGTCCTTCTGGTGCTTTTGCTTGTTCTTTTGAACGTTATTCGGATCGAAAGCCATTTTAAATCCGTTCTGTGGGCGCTGGGGCTCATGGCCGGATTTATCGTCACGGCGATCGGTAGCTTCGTTCTTTTGGATCTCTGGATAAACATGGTGTACCCGCTTGTTTTTATTTTCTTGGCCTACTTCTTTGTGACTGTTTACAACCAGCTGTCGGTTACGATCGAAAAGGCAAAACTATTCAAGCTCGCGACACGCGATTCACTTTCGGGACTTTTTAACATCGGGCATTTCAAGCTTCTTCTGAAAGCCGAGATCATGACCATCCAGCTTCGTCGCGAGAAGAAGCTTTCGATCATCATGAGTGATGTGGACAACTTTAAGAGCACCAACGACACTTATGGCCATGTGACAGGAGACGCCGTTCTGAGGGAGGTTGCCAAAGCGTTCCAGGCGAACTCCCGCGCGCTTGACGTGCCGGCCCGCTATGGCGGCGAGGAATTCATCCTGATGCTTCCCGGCGCAAATGAGGAGGAGGCCGCCAAGGTTGCCAATAAGATCAGGGAAGCGATCGCTGCGAAAATTTTCTTTCACGAAAAAGGTGATTTTAATAAAACGATCAGCTTCGGCGTCACGCGAGTGAGTCCGGATGACAGCGATATCGAGTCTCTGGTGGCTCGCGCTGACCGGGCACTTTATGAAGCGAAGCACTCCGGAAAGAACAAAGTAGTGATCGCCAAGGATTCCCCCCGGTTCGACGATAAGGGAGATCCGCTGCCTTTTAAGGAAGCCGACCCCCAGCCTCCAGCGCAGACGGCCCCCGCCCAAGAACACGCCTCTGAGACCCCGCGTACTAGCCCGTCTACGACGATCCACGACCCCAGCTTTTTTAAGACCGAATAGCCAAAAATAGGCTTGACACAAATAGCGCTAACTGGTATATTTCCAACCAGTTAAGTTTTTTAGATTTCTGTACTTGGGTGAACACCTGAGGCAAGAGTCAAAAAATATTGAAAATATTGACATAAAAATTTAAAATTCGGTAAACGGATGATTGACAGCAGGGCGTCATCTCGGCGCCTTTTTTGTTGCCCGGTTCCAAAATTTTTTTATTGCTCTTTTAAAATTGAATAGCCATATTATCCGCAGTAATTTAAGCGGAAAAGTGCGGAAGTCTCGTTTAATTTTATTTGAGCTAAACGGAACTTCATATTTTGGTCAGCTCAAACGTTTCTTCGTGCCGTTTGCTTTTTGAAAGCAGGCAGTGCGGAGACCAATTAAGGCATCACCAATTGGAGAGTTTGATTCTGGCTCAGAACGAACGCTGGCGGCGTGGTTCAGGCATGCAAGTCGAACGATCTCGCAAGAGATAGTGGCAGAAGGGTTAGTAACACGTGGGCAATCTACCCCCGAATCGGGGATAACATTTCGAAAGAAGTGCTAATACCCGATGACACCCAATCCTCGCATGAGGGATGGGTCAAAGGTAGCTTCGCAAGGAGCTTCCGTTTGAGGAGGAGCCCGCGGCCTATCAGCTAGTTGGTGAGGTAACGGCCCACCAAGGCTTTTGACGGGTAGCTGGTCTAAGAGGACGATCAGCAACATTGGGACTGAGACACTGCCCAGACTCCTACGGGAGGCTGCAGTCGAGGATCTTTAGCAATGCCCGAAAGGGTGACTATGCGACGCCGCGTGGAGGACGAAGGCCTTCGGGTTGTAAACTCCTGTCAGGGGGGAAGAAACTTTACCGGTTAAGAGCTGGTAAACTGACATCACCCCCAAAGGAAGCCACGGCTAACTCTGTGCCAGCAGCCGCGGTAAGACAGAGGTGGCAAGCGTTGTTCGGATTCATTGGGTGTAAAGGGCAGGTAGGTGGTCATGTAAGTCCGGTGTGAAATCCCACGGCTCAACCGTGGAACTGCATTGGAAACTGCGTGACTTGAGTGCCGGAGAGGTGAGGGGAATTCTCGGTGTAAGGGTGAAATCTGTAGATATCGAGAGGAACACCAGTGGCGAAGGCGCCTCACTGGCCGGTTACTGACACTGAGCTGCGAAAGCTAGGGGAGCAAACAGGATTAGATACCCTGGTAGTCCTAGCCGTAAACGATGAGGACTAGGTGTCGGTTCGCAAGGATCGGTGCCGAAGTTAACACATTAAGTCCTCCACCTGGGGAGTACGTCCGCAAGGATGAAACTCAAA